>Ga0187861_10000118_pt1 | contig 100701 bp, 103 predicted proteins | sample June2016WEW_10_1_3_FD_132986 | JGI IMG/M metagenome (GOLD analysis project Ga0187861, IMG submission 132986) | Peatland microbial communities from SPRUCE experiment site at the Marcell Experimental Forest, Minnesota, USA - June2016WEW_10_100 | ecosystem: Environmental > Terrestrial > Soil >...
CGCCGTCCCACCCCCCGCCGCGGCCCCCGCCGCCAGGAGGCGGCGACGCCCTAGGCCCGTCCCCCGCGGCGGAGTGTGCACTTTTCGCCGCCGTTTCTGTGCACTTTCAAACCGCCGTTGACAAGCCTCAAACATAAGCACAAAACTAGCACAAAACGGGCAGAAAACCCTTGTCCTGCCTCAATTACCAGACGCTTTTGAGTCCCGCGTGTCTGCCAATGCACCCTAGACGCGTCGCCTGGGCGTTGGCGGACGCACAGGCCGGGCGAACTGGCGGAAGAACTCGCCCAGGCTCAGATCCATGGCCGCCAGTACGGCCGCCAATGTCTCGACCGTGACCCCGCTCTCGCCCCGCTCGAGCCTTCCGACGTAGGTCCGGTGCACCCCCGCCCTCTGGGCCAGCGCCTCCTGCGAGGTGATCCCTGCCGCGAGACGAAGTTCGCGGAGACGATCGCCTAATTCGCGTCGCAGCCCAGTCCGGGAAGCGGTACTCATCACGCGACTATGCTAGGCCAGCCGCATAGAGGTAGCGACAGCATAGAAGTAGCACTACATTGGAATCGGGTATGAGCGCCGAAGCACCCCTGCTCAACCACATTGCTGCCATGATCGCGCCTCTGCCGGCCGACGCGCCCGTGGTACTGCCGAAGGCCTGGGTGGAGCGCCTGCTCTCGGAGGGTCGGCGTACGGAGCAGGTCAAGATCGAGCGTCAGATCGACCAGCTGCTCAAGGTCAAGGAGGTCGCCTCCCGGCTACGCATGTCAGTTTCGTGGGTCTACAGGCACGCCCGCATACTGCCATTTGTCCGCTACGACTCGCTGCGTCCCCGCGCTCTCCGGTTCAGCGAGCGAGGGCTGCAGAAGTACATCGACGAACTCGAGCCGTAAGGTGAAACCGGAAGGAAGCTTGGAAACGCATCTGCTAACTGGAATGCTAACTGCGCGTATCAAATTGGTCCACATTGGTTCATTCAGCTACGAGAGACGGCGGGAGCGTGTGGGATGGCATCCCACCAGGGCCCGGCTGCTAGAGTGAGGCCCCCCAAATGCAGCGACTAGGATGGAGGCGAGGGTGATAACGGACAGCAATAGCTAACTGACAGCGCGCACCAAATTGGTCAACTCCCGCTACGAACAGGTGGCGGGAGCGTGTGGGTTGGTATCCCACACGCTCCATGCTGCTAACTTGTTGTGCTGCAACGAGTTGGCGGGAGCGTGTGGGAATCGAACCCACCAAGGCTTGCGTAGCAGGCCCCAGCTGGTTTTGAAGACCAGTCAGACCACCAGGCCCGATCCGCCCCCGCGTTGGGTTTCTTGGCCGCTGTCCGTCTCAACTGTCCACTGTCTGTCCATCAGCGTCAAGGTGCGTCTCACCGGGCCGCTGCGGCGTGGAGCGGGGCGAGCTTCGCGACGCGTGCCCGTGGTGTTGAGCTAGCCAAGTCGCCGCCGCCTACAGGCGCCCGCGTTGCAGCAAGGTCAGAAGTACAGCTGGCCCGTGAGGCGCACCGCCCCGAGCGTCACGCTGAACCCATCGCTCGACCCGCTGAAGAGGCCCGCGGTCCAGCTGGAGTGTTCGTAGCTCGCGCTGAGCCGCCAGGCGGCGCCCAGGGCGAGGTGCGGAGTGACCAGCCAGCCCGCGCCCAATTCGCCGAACAGGCCGCCGCCCCAGGTGTTCGTCGTGGTTCCGCTGCCGCCCCCGGCGAACGAGTGCGAGTAGGACCCTGCGATGCCGAAGGTGCGGTAGAAGTAGAGCTGCGACGCAAAGGCGTGGTATCGCCGCGCACCGAGACTGAGGTTGACCTGCGAGGTGTTGCCGCTGCCCGCTGTCGACACGCCGCCGCTGAGGGCCAGCACCGCCGCTTGAGTGGGGCTCCTGAAATGAATGAGCCCGGCGCCGACGAAGCCGCCGCTGATGTCGAAGTCCGCCCCCCATTGTCCGCGGTGGAAGACCGAGGAATCGGAGGACTGCCCCCAGAGAGGGACAGCCGGAATCGCGGCCATGACGGCCACCAGCACAATCGACGTGCGCACTGAACGCATGAGGTCCTCCTAGGTGCCGCTCCGGACGCTAGTCACGCCGCAGCGCCGGTTTCACGTATGGCCAGGTTGGGACAGGCCCGAACTGATAGCGGTGACCCGGCATCGTTACGGTGATCGTGGTGCCCGATAGCGATTCCGCGAGGGGGCCCGTGGGCTCCGCGGGTACGATCGTCAGCGTGTCCCATTTCCAACTGAACGTGCCCGACGACACGGTGTCGAAGGTCGTTCGGGAAGAGCCGTCCGCGAGCACGCGCCGCTCGGCCAGGATCACACTGTACGTCCCGCTCGAGCACCCTGGGAGCAGGTGGGTGCTTCCATCCGGCAGAGTCACGACTCCGTTGAGACCGACTCCCGATCCATTCGGCACTTCCAGCACGCAGGCGGCTGGAAGCAGCCACCCGGCGGGGACAAACACGCTGTCGACGTAGTTCGTTCCACGGTACAGGGTCAGTGCTCCCCCGACGACCATCACCCCCGTGCCAGATGAGTCCAAGACGCAGCACGGGACCGGACTGCCGTCCACCCTCAGCAGGGAATCGCGCACCAACACAGGCCCCACCGTCGCCGTCGGAGCAGTTGGCGCGCCCTCGCCACAGGCAGCCACGGCCAGGGCCGCTGCCCACGCAACGATCACCCGCCTCACCGGCAGTGGCTGCGCCTGGTTCGGGGCCATGGTCTCCTCCTGGCGCCTGGCTAGCGGGTCCGATCTCGGCGGCAGAGCACAGGGCGACTCCCATACTGGGCTGCCACGTGTGGAGCTGATGCGCGGCTCCCATCTGCACGCTCTACTCGCGCGCAATTATACCCCGGCAGCGTCAGGGAGGCGTGAGCTGGAGCGCCGGTGTCACCGGCGCGCTACCCGACATCTTCATTTCAGTTTTCGCGGTTGTGCTGCCGAGTCACGCGTCGGCATCAGAAGCTGACGCGCAGGCCAAGCCATGTGGGGCGAGCGCTCGAGCGCACCGCTCCCACACGTGCTGTCCGCCAATCCTCCGTGACGATTGCTCGCCCGATCGCCCAGCCCGCGGCCCCACCCAGGAAGCCGCCACCCACCAGGCCGCCGGCCACCGCCAGCGGGCACAAGTTCGGTACGAAGCCGCTGCTCGCAGTGCAGTTGGAACCGAGTACGCCGCCGACGCCCATGCCAATGAGGAAACCGAGGAAGAAGCCCGCACGACCGTCGTCGTGGTGCCCCACGACGACTTGCAGCTGCCGGCCGCCGCCCAGGCGCACCGTGTCCAGCGCTCCCGCGCGGGCTTGAGGAACACGCAAGACAAGCGTGTCGCCGGTGAGCTGCCGAAACGCCCCGACCATGGTCCACTGCGACACCGTATCGTTGGCGGGAATGATCACCCGGACACGCTGGTTGGGCTCGGGCAGGCGAGTGATGAAGGTATCCGCCGCGAGGGCCGCCGCAGGAGTCGCGGGCGCTGCGGCCCGGCCGGCGCCAGCAACCGTGGCGCAGGCGACGAGCGGCGAGAGGAAGAGAAGAGCGACGAGTGCGCGCATGGGGTGCCTCCTGCGTCCAGTATCCCGGACACCCGTCAAGCACCCGTCAAGCACGTCGGCCCTACGGTCTGCGGCTCTACACCTGCGCGATGAGATCGATCTCCACGAGCACGTTCCGCGGCAGCGTCTTCGCCGCCACCGTCGAGCGCGCGGGCCGATGCTCACCGAAGGCGCCCGCGTAGACCTCGTTCATTCCGGCGAAGTCGTCCATGCTGTGGAGGAAGACCGTCGTCTTCACGACGTGGCGGAAGCTCGTCCCCGCCGCCTCCAGGACCGCCGCCAGGTTCTGGAGCACCTGCTCGGTCTGCGCTTTGATGTCCCCCTCGACCACCTTGCCGGTCGCGGGATCGAGCGGGATCTGCCCCGACAGGAAGACGAACCCGCCCGCCACGACCGCCTGGCTGTATGGGCCGATGGCCTGCGGGGCGTGCTCGGTGCTGACGGCGTGAAGCTGACCCATGGGAGTCCTCGATCTCGAACGTCGGACGTGGACGGCCTCAGCGACCTTCAATACTAGCCAGACCGAACAGACGGCGCGCGTTGGCCGCGGTCAAGTCCGCCATCCGCTCGACCGGGATCCCGCGCAGCTCCGCCAGGCGCGCCGCCGTCAGCGCGACCAACGCCGGCTCGTTCCGCTTCCCGCGCTCGGGCACCGGCGCCAGGTACGGCGCGTCGGTCTCAACCAGGAGACTGGCGTCCGGCACCGCTTCGAGCGCGCGCGACTGTCCCCAGCTCCTGAAGGTGATCATCCCGCTCCACGAGACGGCGAGTCCCCGCGCCAGCGCGGCCTCCAGAACGGCGGGCCCGGCGCTGAAGCAGTGCAGCACCCCCACAAGACCGGATGGGGCAATTGCCAGAAGCCGCGCGGTGTCATCATCGGCGTCGCGGGAATGGACGATGACGGGCTTGCCGAGCCGCGCGGCTGCGGCAAGTTGCCAGGAAAACACCTCCCGCTGCTTGTCGCGGGGAGAGCGATCGTAGTGGTAGTCGAGCCCCGTCTCCCCCACCGCGACCACCCGCGGGTCGGCGAGGAGCGTCTCGAGCTCGTGCGCGGTCGCGTCGTCGAAGCTCGACGCGTTGTGCGGATGGATGCCGGCCGTCGGCGCCAGCTGCGGCGCGTCCTCCGTGGCCGCGCCGCGCCCCTCGCACAGCGCGAGGCACGCGCGGGCCGCGGCGATGCCGTCCGCCACGACGACGATCGCCTCGACGCCGGCGGCACGCGCCCTCGAAAGCACGGCGCCGCGGTCGGGGTCGAACGCGGCGTCGGCGAGATGACAGTGGGAGTCTATGAGATGCATGGACGCACGGGCGCACAGACGCACGGACGCACGGCCACGCCGGGGCTCACGCCGCCACGATGTGGGCGACCGCTACGGGCGCACCGGCGTTTGGGCCGGCGGTCGCGGCGCCGGAGCCGGCGTCGCGCCCGCGGCGCCTCCCGCCACGGCCGCCACCCGGGCGCGGACACCGCGCGCGTCCTTGCCGGGCCAGCGATGCTCGATGGCCAGCAGGACCGGCGAGGCGATGTAGATCGAAGAGAAGGTCCCGGTGAAGATACCGAACGTCATCACCCACGCGAACGGGCGGATCACCTCGCCCGCGAAGATCAGCATCGCGAGCGTCGTGGCCATCGTCGTGCCGTGGGTCAGCACGCTCCGCGGCAGGGTCTCGTTGATGCTCCGGTTCAGGATCCCCGCCAGGTCGTCCCGCTTGTACTTGTGCAGGTTCTCCCGCACGCGGTCGAAGATGATGATGGTGTCGTTCAGCGAATACCCCACCACGGTGAGGATCGCCGCCACCACCACCAGCGACACCTCGAGGTTCATGTACCTGATGAACGCGAGGGTCGTGAAGATGTCGTGCGCGGTGGCCAGCGTCGCGGCCACGCCGAACCGGAACTCGAACCGGAACGCCAGGTAGACCAGGGTGAGCAGGAACGAGAGCAGGATCGCGAGGAACGCCTTCTGCCGCAGCTCCCCTCCCACCTTCGGCCCCACCGCCTCGACGCGTTGGACCGTGAACGAGTTGGGTCCGAACGCGCGGGTGAGCGCCGTGTCCACCGTCGCCGACGTGCGCTCGGCCTCCTTCTGGCTCACCGCCTCGGTGGCCGAGAGCCGCGCCCGGATCGTGTACTCCGTGACCGAGCCGAATTGCTGGATCTCGGCGTTGTGCAAACCGCCCCGGTCGAGGGCCGAGCGGATGGCCCCGGCGCTCGTCGGCTGCGCCGTTCTGATCTGTACCAAGGTGCCGCCGGTGAACTCGATGCTGTAGTTCAGCCCGAACAGCAAGATCAGGATGAGCCCCGGGATGATGATCGCCGCGGTCAGGCCGTAGGCGTACTTCCGGAGCCCGATGAAGTCGTAGTTGGCGTGCGCGAAGAATCTGGTCATTTAGATGCTCAGCGTCTGGAGCCCGGGTCGGCGCTCCAAGTAGATCATGTAGAAGGTGCGGGTCACGTAGATCGCCGTGACCATCGAGGCGATGATGCCGAGGATCAGGGTGACCGCGAAGCCCTTGACGGGGCCCGTGCCGAACTGGAAGAGGCAGGCCGCCGTGAGGATCGTCGACACGTTGGAGTCCACGATGGCGTTCATGGCCATCTTGTACCCCGCGTCGATCGCCAGCCGGACCGACTTGCCGAGTGCCAGCTCCTCGCGGATCCGCTCGAAGATCAGCACGTTGGCGTCCACGGCGATGCCCACCGAGAGGACGAACCCGGCGACGCCCGGCAGCGTCAGCGTCGAGCCGAGGCCGGCGAGCCCCCCGAGGGTGAAGAGCACGTAGACCGAGAGGGCCCCGACCGCCAGCGCTCCCGCCAGCCGGTAGTACCCGACCATGATGAAGACGACGAGCCCCAAGCCCACGGCGGCCGCCACGCCGGCGTCGTTGATCGAGTCGCGGCCCAGCGTCGGGCCGACGGTGCGCTCCTCCACGATCTGCAGCGGCGCCGGGAGCGAGCCCGCCTTGAGGACCAGCGCCAGGTCCTGCGCGTTCTGGAGGCTGGCGCTCCCCAGCTCGATCTGCCCGCGCGTGGAGATCTGGCCCTTGATCACCGGCGGCTGGCTCTCGACCTGCCCGTCCAGCACGATCGCCATGTTGTCGCCGATGTGCTTCCCGGTCTCGCGCTCGAAGATGCTCCCGCCGCGCCGGGAGAGGGTGAAGTTGACGACCGCCTGGTTGGTGAGCGGGTCGAGCTGCGCCCGCGCGTCGGTGAGGTACTCGCCGGTGATGATCGGCTTCTCGACCAGCGCGTAGAGCGGCCGGTAGGCGACGGCGCCCCGCGACACCGGCTCCGCCCCCCACCGCATGACGACGCCGCGCGGCATCAGCCGCTGGACCTCGGGCCGCTTCAGCATCGAGTCGAGGACGACTTCCTTCTCTTCCGGAACCATGTACTCGCCCAGCATGCCGCCCTGGTACAGCAGCGGCGACAGCGGACCCTGTCCGAGCGTGCCGAGGGTGTCCGACGCCGTGTCGTTCTTCGGCGCCGCGGCGGCATGCCGCGCGGCCTTCCCCGTGTCGCGCTTCGCCGCCGTCGTGTCCTGCTTTGGCGTGCCGAGGATGTCCTCCACCGCCGAGACCGGCGCGGCGCCGGGCGCCGCGCCCGCGCGGCGCGACGTGTCCGCCAGGGCGAGGCCGATGCTCTGCTCCGTCACGCCGGCCGCCTTGAGTGCGCGGTCCATGGCCGGCAGCGCGCGGCGGAACAGCTGGTCCTTGTCGGTCATCTCGAACTGGAGGAACGCGGACCGCTGCACGATCGCCTTGGCGCGGTTCGGGTCCTTGAGGCCCGGCAGATCGACGATGATGCGGCTCGTGCCGAGCTTCTGGACCAGCGGCTCGGCCACGCCGAACTCGTCGATGCGGGTGCGGATGACCTTGAGCGCGCGGTCGATGGCGTCGGCCACGTCGGGGACCTGGCCCTTGCTCTGGTCGACCTCGAGGCCGAGGTGGATGCCGCCCTGGAGGTCGAGGCCTTGCTTGATCGGGACCCGCCGCTCCGTCGTGTCGCGCATCCGGCCGTCGGCGCCGCGCATGCGCACCGTGACGTCGCGCGGCCAGAGGCTGAGCACGGACAAGGCGATCAGGATGCCGATGACGATCAGACGTGCGCGTATGGAATCGAGCATTTCAGCCTTCGCAAAAAGTGGCAAACGTTACAGAGTAGCCGCCTCACCCAGCTCCGTCAACGCACGCAGGGCATCCGCGCGGTCCCTTGCCAGCTGGTCTTTCAGCTCGTCCGCCGAGCCGAACCGCACCGTGTCCCGCAGCCGCCGCAGGAACTCCACGGTCACCGTCCGGCCGATCAGGTCCCCGTCGAAATCGAGCAGGTGCGCCTCCAGCCTCCGGGTCCCGTCGCCGAAGGTCGGCTGCGTGCCCAGGTTCACCATCGCGCCCCGCCGCTCGCCCTCGACCGCGACCCGGGCCGCGTAGACCCCGTCCGGCGGCAGCAGCTTCTTGGGCGAGAGCGGCGCCAGGTTCGCCGTCGGCACGCCGATGCCGCGCCCCCGCCCCGCCCCGCGCACCACCGGCGCCGTCACCGAGTACCAGCGCCCCAGCCCGCGGCGCGCCGTCTCCAGGTCGCCGCCGGCCACGGCGCGCCGGATCAGGGTGCTCGAGACCGGCCGCCCGTCCACCATCACCGCCGGCACCACGTCCACCGCGAAGCCGTCCTCGCGCCCGATCTGCCGCAGCAGCTCCACGTCCCCCGAGCGCCCGCGCCCGAAGCCGTGGTCGTAGCCGATGACCAGCTCGCCGAGGCCGAAGCGCTTCTCCAGCACGTCGCGAACGAACTGCACCGGCGAGAGGAGCGACAGCGCGTGCGTGAACGGCAGGAACGCCACCTCGTCCACCGCCGACTGGGCCAGCACCGCGCGCTTCTCGTCGTCCAGCGTCAGGAGCCGCGGCGCGGCCTCCGGGTTGACGACCTCGAGCGGATGCGGCTCGAAGGTCACCAGCACGCTCCGCCCGCCCGAGGCCGCCGCGCGGCGCGCGATCTCCTCGAGCACCGCCCAGTGCCCGCGGTGCACGCCGTCGAAGGTCCCGACGGTCAGGACGTCGCGGCTCACGGCGTTAGCACCACCAGCGGGGCATAGCGCCCTTCGCGCCACTCGACCACGGCCAGCAGCTCCCCCGAGCCGTACACCGCCACCGGGCCTTCGAGCCGCGAGGGCTCCTCGATCTTCCGGCCGTGCGCCACCGCCGCGGCGGCCTCGGGCCCTACCTCGAGCGCCGGCAGGTGGGCGACCGCCTCCGCCATCGGCCGCACCGCGAGCGGAGAGCCAGGCCGGACAGCATCGAGCGGCTGCGCCTCCTCCACGCGCCACGGACCGATCGCGATCCGCCGCAGGCCGGCGAGGTGCGCACGGGTGCCGAGCGCGCGCCCGAGGTCGCGGGCGATCGCCCGCACGTACGTCCCGGCGCCGCACCGGACGTCGATCTGGAGCGCACCCGCCGCGGCGTCGTACGAGGTGGCGGCGAGAGCGTGGATCGCCACCGGCGCGGGAGCGAGGTCCGGCTCCTCGCCGCGGCGCGAGCGCCGGTACGCGCGAACGCCCCCCACCAGCTTCGCCGACACGCGGGGCGGCGTCTGTAGCGGCTCGGCCGCCAGGCGCCCCAGCGCCGCCGCGATCTCGGCGTCGGTGAGCGAGCGCCACGCCTCGTCGTGCTCGAGCGGCGCGCCGGCCGCGTCGTCGGTGGAGGTCTCCCAGCCGAAGCGCACCGTCCCCACGTAGTGCTTGGCGAGCAGCGCGATGAACCGCGCCAGGCGGGTCGCGCGGCCCGCGAGGACCACCAGCAGGCCCGTCGCCGCCGGGTCGAGGGTGCCCGCGTGCCCGACACGCCGCTCCCCCAGCGCGCGCCGCACGGCCGCGACGACGTCGTGCGAGGTGGGGCCGGCGGGCTTGTCGATCAACAGCAGGCCGTCGGTCAGGGGGCCGCTTCTCCCGGCGACCGGAGCTTCGCGAGCAACTGGTCGATGCGCGCCGCGCGCTCCATGGCCCGATCCAGCTCGAAGACCACTTCCGGCACTGTCTTCACGGTGAGGCGCGCCGCGATCGCACGCCGGACCGCCCCCTCCGCGTGTGCCAGGCCGTAAAGGCACTGCTTCTTCTCTTCCTCGTCGCCGTGCACCATCACGGCCACGACCGCGCGCTTGAGATCGGCCGTCACCTTGACCTGCGTCACGGTGACGAACCCGATGCGCGGATCGCGCGCCTCGGCGGTGAGGAACTCGGCGACCGCCTCGCGGATCGCCTCGGCCACGCGCTGGGGGCGTCGTCCCGGTGTCCGGTTCATCATGCGAAGGTGGTCTCGCTGGAGATGACGTAGGCGAGCGGCTCGCCGGCGATGAGACGGTCGCACGAGGCGAGGACCTCCTCGGCGTGGCGCCGCTCGGTGCTGACCACGCTGCACGCCAGCGCCGCCCGCTGCCAGCTGTCGAGGTGGTCCACCTCGGCCGCCGAGACGTTGAACCGGTTATGGAGCCGGTCCTTGAGGCTCTTCACGATCCGCCGCTTGTCCTTGAGCGACTGGCAGCCGGCGAGGGCGAGCTCCCACGACCTGACGCCGACGACCACGGCACTACCCGACCCGGGCCGGCCCCGCCGTCTCGAGACTGCGGGCCACGCTCTCGATGCGGAACGCCTCGATCACGTCAGCGACCTTGACGTCGTTGAAGTTCTCGATGCCGATGCCGCACTCCAGCCCGTCCTTGACCTCCTTCACGTCGTCCTTGAAGCGACGCAGTGAGGCGAAGGCGCCGGCGTAGACCACCGTGCCATCGCGGATCACGCGGGCCTTCGCGGTGCGCTGGATGAGGCCGCTCTTCACGTAGCAGCCCGCGACCGTGCCGACGCCGGAGATCTTGAAGAGCTGGCGCACCTCCGCCTCCCCCAGCACGACCTCCTTCTGCTCGGGCTTGAGCAGGCCCTCGAGCGCGGCCTTCACGTCCTCGACCGCCTCGTAGATGATCCGGTACGGGCGGATGTCCACGTGCTCGCGCTCCGCCGCCGCGCGGGCGTTGGAGTCGGGGCGGACGTGGAAGCCGATGATGATCGCCTGCGCCGCCTTGGCCAGCAACACGTCGGACTCGTTGATGGCCCCGACGCCACGGTGCACCACCTCGACCTTCACCTCGGCGGTGGAGAGCTGGGACAGCGCGTCGGCCAGCGCCTCGGCCGGGCCGCCCTGGTCCGCCTTGATGATGATCCGCAGCGCCGCGCCCGCGGCCTCGTCCTTCCTCTGGAAGAACTCCTCCAGGGTCACGCCCGCCCGGCTGCCGCGGCGCATCTGCGCCTCGCGGTCGAGCCGCTGGCGCTTCTGCGCCGTCTCGCGCGCCATGCTGCTGTCGGACACCACCGCGAACGAGTCGCCCGCCTCGGGGATGCCCTGGTAGCCCAGCACCTGCACCGGGGTCGCGGGGCCCACGTCCTTCACCGGGTTGCCGCGCTCGTCGAACATCGCGCGTACCACGCCGGAGTACATGCCGCTGATGAAGGCGTCGCCGGTCTTCAGCGTCCCGTTGGTGATCAGCACCGTCGCCATCGGCCCCTTGCCGGGGTCGAGCGAGGCCTCGAGCACCGTGCCGGCGGCCGGCCGGTCGGGATTGGCCTTGAGGTCCAGCAGCTCCGCCTGGAGCAGGATCTGCTCCATGAGCTTGTCCACGCCGGTCCCCTTCTTGGCCGAGATCGGGGTGGCGAGGGTCTGGCCGCCGAACTCCTCGAGCACGACGCCCTGCTGCAGCAGGTCGCGCTTGACCTTGTCCACGTTCGCGGTGGGCAGGTCGATCTTGTTGATGGCGATCACCATCGGCACGCCGGCGTTCTTGGCGTGGCTGATGGCCTCGATGGTCTGCGGCATCACCTGGTCGTCGGCGGCGATGACCAGCACCACCAGGTCCGTGACCTGGGCGCCGCGCGCCCGCATCGCCGTGAAGGCCTCGTGGCCCGGCGTGTCAAGGAAAGTCACGCGGCGGCCGTCGGCGAGCTGCACGTTGTAGGCGCCGATGTGCTGCGTGATGCCCCCCGCCTCGCCTGCGATGACGTTGGTCTTGCGGATGAAGTCGAGCAGCGAGGTCTTGCCGTGGTCCACGTGACCCATCACGGTCACGATCGGCGGCCGAGGATGGAGGTTCTCCTCCAACTCAATCGCCTCCGGCGCCGACTCCGCGGCTTCGTATTCGGTCTCCTTGACTGCCTGGAAGCCGTACTCAGAGCAGATCAGCTCGATCTGGTCGAAGTCGAGGCGCTGGTTGACGGTCACCATCATCCCGAGCTCCTTGAAGGCGAAGGCGACGACCTGCGACGCCGGCACCTTCACGATCTCGGCCAGCTCCGCGACCGAGATGAACTCGTTGACGTGGACCAGCGTCTTCTCCTTCTCCTTCTCCTCCGCTGCGCGCTGCGCCTCGAGCTCGCGGAACGACGGCTCGTCGTCGCGACGCCGCATGCCCCGCTTGGCGGGGCCGCGGATCGTGGCCAGAGTGCGGGCCACGTTCTCGGCCACCGCCTCCTGGTCCACCGTCCACTTCTTCCCCTTCTTCCGCTTCTTCTTGTCGCGGCGGCGGTCCTCGATGATGCCGCCGGGGGCGGCCGAGGCGACGGGCCGCGGCGGCGGCGCGCCGGCGCCGGGCACGGCCGATGCGACCGGCCTGGGCCGGGCCGGGATCGGGCGCTGGGCCGGGGTCGGGATGAAGGGCTGCGGGCGGCTCTGGGGCGACGCGGACGCCACCGGGACCGCGGTCATTGCGGGCGGCGGCGGCTCGGCCGGCGCCAGGAACGTCGGGGTCTCGGCGGCGGGAGCGGCTGTTCCCGCCGACTCCTCCTCGGGCGGGGCCAGCTCCGGCGGGAAGAGCTCGGTCACGTGCAGCGCCGGCTCCTCCGGCACTTCCTCGAACCGCAGCGGGGTGATCTCCGGCTCGCGCGCCGCGGCCTCCGCGGCGGCCACGGCCGCCGCTTCGGCTTCCTGGACGGCCACCTCGGCCTCGGTGCGGCGTCGGCGCTTGGGCCGCGCCTCAACCGGGGGAGGCGGCGCTTCCTCGACGGTCTTCGCCCTGGCCTTGGGCGCCGCGCGGCGCCGGCCCTTGGCGGCCGCGGGCGCCTTCTCCTTGCGCTTCTCCCGCTCCCACCGGGCGCGCACCCGCGAGACCTTGTCTTCCTCGAGGGCGCTCAGGTGGCTCCGGACGAAGATGTCCATCTCCCGGAGCAACTTCATCAACTCGTCGCTGGCGACGCCGAATTCGGCGGCCAGATCGTGCACCCGCATGCTCATCGCCCGGCCTTCTCCCCTGGGTTCACCACCACCGCCAGATACGCGCGGAGCCCGCGCGCCAGCTGCCTGTCCAGCACCGCCACCCCGTGGACCGGGGGACGGCCCAGCGCCTGCCCGAGCGCGTCGGCGTCCGGCCCGACCAGCACCGCGACGGCGCGGTGCCCCGCCAGCGCCGTCAGGCGCTCGCGCGCCCGCTCGCTCGCGTCACTCGGCAACACCAGCGCTTCGGCCTTGCCGCGCCGCAGCGCCTCGCGCGCCGCGTCCACGCCGATCGCCAGCCGCCGGGCGCGCGCGCCCAGCCCCAGCAGACCCAGCGCGGTCCGCGTGCGATCCGTCATCACGCCGCCGGCTCCTCGCCGGAGGCCGGCTTCGCCGCCGCGTCATCGGCTCCGGTTGCCTCCGGCGGCCCCGACGCCTGCGGCTCCGTTCCTGGTCGGCCTACTTCCGGCGCGGTGGCCGTTTCGGTTCCGGGTCGGCCCGCGTCCGGCGCGGTGGCACTCGTGCCGGGGCCCGATCGAGCGGGCGGCGCATCGGAGGTGTCGTTCCCGGATCGGTTGGCGTCCGGCGCGTCGGTGGTCGTCAGCTCGTCGATGAGCGACAGCAGACGGTCGGCCATCTCCGGCGCCATCCCGGGGATCGCCCGCACCTCGTCCGGCTCCAGGTCCAGGATGTCGGAGAAGGTCTTGTAGCCGGCGCCGTCGAGCACCGCCAGCAGGTCCTGCGAGATCCCGCCCAGCTCGGCCAGCGGCACCGCCGCCACGTCTTCGCCTTCCCGTTCCGCCTCTTCCGAGCCCGCGGGGGGCAGCGGCGCGAAGAGCGGCCGCTCGCCGCCGCGCTCCAGCCACTCGCGGCTGGAGTAGAGATCGATCTTCCACCCCGTCAGCTCCGAGGCGAGGCGCACGTTCTGCCCGTTGCGCCCGATGGCGAGGCTCAGCTGGTCCTCGTCCACGATCGCCTGGATCGTCTTGCTGTCCGGATCCGAGAACACGCGCGCCACGCGCGCCGGCGCCAGCGCCAGCCGCGCGAACCGCTCCGGGTCCGGGCTCCAGGGCACGATGTCGATTCGCTCGCCCCCCAGCTCGTTCACGACCGCCTGCACGCGGCTCCCCTTGAGGCCGACGCACGCGCCCACCGGGTCGATCCCGTCGTCGCGGCTGAAGACCGCGATCTTGGTGCGGCTCCCGACCTCGCGCGCCGTCGCGCGGATGTCCACGATCCCCTGCTGGATCTCCGGGACCTCGAGCTTGAAGAGCGCCTTCACGAACAGCGGGTCGCCGCGCGAGAGGATCAGCCGCGGGCCCTTGGGCGTCTCCTCGAGCCGCTTGAGGACCGCGCGGATCGTGTCGCCCTGGTGGAAGTGCTCGCGGTGGTTCTGCTCGCGGTAGGGGATGATCGCCTCCGCCTCGCGGAACTTGTTGAGCATCACCACGACCTTGCCGCGCTCGATCTGCTGAACCTCGCCCGAGAGCAGCTCCCCAACTCGGTCGGCGAACTCCTCGCGGATCCGGCTCCGCTCCCCCTCCCGCACCCGCTGGATGATGCGCTGCTTCGCCGCCTGCACGGCGTTGCGCCCGAACTCCGTGAAGTCCACGTCTTCCTCGAGCACGTCGCCCACCTGGAAGTTCTCGTCGTTCCAGCGGGCCTCCTCGAGGGAGACCTGGCGGCTCGGGTCCTCCACCGTCTCCACGACCTCGCGGAGGACGGTGATGCGGATCTGGCCGTTCATCTCGTCGATGCCGATGTCGGCCCGCACGTTGGGGCCGTACTTCTTGGTCAGCGCCGCGAGCACGCCGTCGCGAATGAGGTCGCGCAGCTCGGTGCGGTCGAGCTGTTTCAGCGCCGCCAGCTCCTTGAACGCCGACAGGACTTCAGTACTGCTCATGGTCTCGACTCCACGCGCGCCTACCACTCGAAGGCAAGGCGCGCTTCCTTGATCTCCGACAGCTTCAGCGTGCGACGCACGCCCTTGGGAAACTCCAGCTCCACGCTCGGCTCCGGGCCCTCGTCCAGCACCGCCACCGCCTTCACGCGGAACCGGCCGTTGAGGCTCGGGATGAGGACTTCCACCGGCTCACCGAGAAAGCGGCGCCACTCGGCGGCCCGGTGCAGCGGCCGCTCCAGCCCGGGCGAGGACACCTCCAGCATGTAGCGCCCTTCGCCCACGCCGAGGCCGTCGAGCCACGGCTCAAGCGCGCGGCTGACGGCGGCGCACTCGTCCACCGTGATCCCGCGGCCCGGACCGCTGTCCGGGCGGTCGATGCGGAGTGCGAGGCGCGGCCGCCGGCTGCTCCCGCCGACTTTCAGCTCGACAACCTCGTAACCCAGCGCGGCGACGCGCTCGGCCAGCTCGCGTGGGAGGTCGGGTGGCAGCGGCACGGGAACCCCGGATAAACAAAAATGTGGGGCAACAACCCCACATCGAGAAACGCGAGCCGAGCCCCCACGGCCCGCGACACCGCCGAGGAAGCTAGACCGCCAGGGAGGCCCCGTCAAGCGGGCGGCCCAGATACGCCACCATCCGCCCGTCGCGGCCCGACGAGCCGCGGTGTGTGAAGAAGACGTCGCGGTTGCACGAGGTGCAGTGGGGCGACCGGGTCACCTCGCCGAGCCCCAAGCGCGCCGCGCGCTCGGCCAGTACGTCCCGGAGGTCGAGCTGGGTCGGGCGGCGCACCCGGCGGCCCTCCAACGCCTTCACGACCTCGGGGCCGACCTCGTAGCAGTCGCCGCAGATCCCGACGCCGAGGTGCATGGCCATCCGGTCGGGCGGGACGCCGGAGCGCTCCGCCAGCAGCGTGACGCCGCGCTCCAGCACGCCCGCGGCGATCCCCCGCCAACCGGCGTGCAGCAGCGCGAACATCCGGGGGCCCGCGGCGAGGTAGACGGGGATGCAATCCGCGATCGTGACGGCGAGGAGGAGACCACGCTGCGCGGTCGCGTGTCCGTCGCAGGGCTCCGCGAGGTGCAAGCCCGGTCCCACCTGCTCGTGCCACGCGACCCGCGCCGAGTGGACCTGCTGGGCCGCCTGGACGGCCTGGAACGCCGGCTTCATCGCGTGGAGGAACGCCCGCCAGCGCCCCATCACCTGCCCAACCGGCTCCTCGGTGGCGAGGCCGAGCGAGAAGCCGCCGTTCCCGCCGCGCATCGTGAGGCCCGCCACCAGGGCGAACCGCTCGCGCCACTCCTCCAGCTCCGAGCGCGGGATGATGGGGTCGGCGACGCGCTGCTCGGGCGCAGCGCGCCACGGGAGCGCCGCGCGCTCCGGCGCGGTGGCACTCGTGCCAGGGCTGACTCGAGCGGACGGCGCAACGGAGGTGTCGTGCGCGGTGCGGCGCACGTCCGGCGCGCTCACCGCTCGTCCCGCCGGATCACCGCGCCGAGGGCGGCGAGGCGCCGGTGGATGTCCTCGTAGCCGCGCTCGATCTGCCCGACGTTGTGGATCGTGCTGGTGCCTTCGGCGGCGAGCGCCGCCAGGAGGATTGCCATCCCGGCCCGGATGTCGGGGCTCTCGACCACGCCGGCCCGGAGCGGCGAGGGGCCGGCCACGACGGCGCGGTGCGGGTCGCAGAGCACGATCCGCGCGCCCATCCCGATCAGCTTGTCCACGAAGAAGAGCCGCGATTCGAACATCTTCTCGAACATCAGGATGATGCCTTCGCACTGGGTCGCCGTGACCAGCGCGATGCTCATCAGGTCCGCCGGGAAGGCCGGCCACGGCCCGTCCTCGAGCTTCGGTACGTGACCGCCGAGGTCCTCGCGCACCCGCCGCGCCTGGCCCGCGTGCACTTCGAGGCGGTCGCCGTCCAGCTTGGGCTCGACGCCAAGACGCTCGAACCCCAGCAGGCTGGCGCGCAGGTCCTCGGCACGCACCCCCTCGATGGTGAGCGCGGAGTTGGTGACCGCCGCGAGGCCGACGAACGAGCCGATCTCGATGTGGTCGGGGCCGATGGCGAAGCGCGCGCCCTTGAGCGGCCGCCCGCCCTCGATCGTCAGCGTGTTGGTGCCGATTCCACGGATCTCGGCGCCCATCGCGACGAGGAACCGGGCGAGGTCCTGGACGTGGGGCTCGGACGCGGCGTTCCCGATGACGGTCCGCCCCTTCGCGCCGACCGCCGCCATCAGCGCGTTCTCCGTCCCGGTGACCGACGCCTCGTCGAGGAACACCTCGGCGCCGGTGAGCTGCTTCGCCTCGAAATCGTAGGTCGCGCCGACGCTGATGTCGGCGCCGAGCCGGGCCAGCGCGAGCAGGTGCGTGTCGATCCTTCGCCGGCCAATGACGTCGCCGCCGGGGGGCGGCAGCCGCACCCGCCCGAAGCGCGCGAGCATCGGGCCCGCCAGCAGCACCGACGCGCGGATCCTCGCGCACAGGGCCGGGTCGGGGTCGCCGGAGCGCGCCTCGCGCGCGTCGAGCTTCAGCATGTGCTCCCCTTCCCAGGCCGCCGTGACGCCCTGCGCCACGAGCAGCTCGAGCAGCGTCTCGACGTCGCGGATGCGCGGCACGTTGTCGAGGACGCAGGGGCCGTCGGCGAGAAGCGTGGCGGCGAGGATGGGGAGCGCGGCGTTCTTGTTGCCCGCGGGCCGGACGGTTCCGGAGAGCCGGTGCCCGCCCTCAACCACGAAGAAGGGAGTCATCGCACCCAAGAATGCAGGGCGCGCTCGCCGAGCGTCAAGCGGATTCCTTGACACCTATCGGCGGGGGGTCGATGTTGCACGGCGATGGAGTCCATTCCCGCCTGGGTCGCCCCGACCATCGCGATTTCCCTGGTGGTCATCGCGGCGAGCATGCTGACCGTCGGCGCCATCGCGGCGTTCATCGGCTTCGGGCTCCGCAAGCGCACGCGCGAGGTGTCGGCCCAGCTGAGCGCGCTCACCGCTGACGCGAAGACCGTCGCCGCGCGGTTCCGGCACGAGATCGACGGCTTCGCCGACATCTCCACCGAAGCGCGCGCCAAGCTCAAGCGCGGGATGAACGCGGTCGAGACGCGGCTGCAGGACCTCGACGCCCTCGCCGAAGTCGTCCAGGAGGAAGTGCAGGAGACCGCGCTCTCCGCCGCTTCCCTGCTCCGCACGGTGCGCCGCTCCGGCAAGGTGCTGGGCGCCGCGCGGCGCGCGATGCGCCGGCGTCCGCCGGCCGAGGGAGCAGGCTGACGCCTTGAAGCGAGTCGCCGTCGTCGCCCTGGCAGTGGTCCTGCTCCTGGCCCTGCTGCCGCACAACGCGTGGGCATGGTCGCCCGGCACGCACATCTTCGTCGGCCAGTCGGTGCTCGCGAACCTCCAGTTCGTCCCGGGCTACCTCGCGTCGCTCCTTGAGGCGCACCCGCTCGACTTCCTCTACGGTTCGATCGCCGCCGACACCTCGTTCGCCAAGAAGTACGCGCCGGTGGGGCGCCACAGCCACGCCTGGCACGTCGGGCAGGAGATCGTCGAGCTGGCGGGCGAGGGCCGCCTCCGCGCCTTCGGCTACGGCTACCTCGCGCATCTCGCCGCCGACGTCGTCGCGCACAATTTCTTCGTCCCGCGGCAGCTGGTGGTCACGTCCTCGACGCGCGCGCTGGGCCACTCCTACTGGGAGGGCCGGTTCGACATGCACATCGGCGAGGGCGCCGCGCGCACCGCGCGCGACGTCCTCGCGGGCGATCACGCCGCCGCCGACGAGCACCTCGACCGGATCCTCTCGCCCACGATCTTCAGCGTCAGCACCAGCCGCAGGCTGTTCCACGGGATGGTGCAGCTCACCGACTGGACCAACTGGCGCCGCGTCGTGCAGATGGCCGCCGACGCGAGCCGATGGGACCTGCCGGAGCGGGACGTGGAACGGCACGTCGCCGCGTCCTTCGATTACGCGATGGACATGTTCAACGCGGGCGAGGGCGCGCAGGCGCACCGCTTCGACCCCTCCGGCGCCCGGGCGCTGGCCGAGGCGAAGCGGATGCGGCGGCTCGCGATGTCGAACGGCGGGAAGAAGGACCCCGAGCGGGTGCTTGAGGTGGCCGAGGCGCACTTCGGGCTCAAGCCGTCGGCGCTGGGCTACTGGGATCGCTACGACGTCGTGCCGCCATGGAGGCGCGTCGGCGCGGCTTGAGGCGGCACCTCCGGACGATCACCTCGCAGCTGCAGCAACGACCATTTCGCTCTCGGGGGAAGCTCTCGTGACCTCTCGTGCGGTTGTTATCGTCGCGCTCGCGCTCTGCGCCGGCGCGTGCGCACCGCGGGCGCGTCCGGCCGCGGTCGCTCCGCTTCCGGCCGGCTACGACGTCGTCATCACGGGCGGGCGCCTCGTGGATGGAACCGGGAATCCCTGGTTCTACGGCGATGTCGGCGTCATCGGAAGCCGGATCGCGCGCGTCGCCCCCGCCGGGCTCCTGCGCGACGCTCCCGCTCAACGGCGCATTGACGCCAGCGGGCTCGTCGTGGCGCCTGGGGTCATAGACATCCAGGCGCAGTCGTACGACGAGCTGCTGTTCGGCGACAGCCGGGTCGTCAGCATGACCACGCAGGGCGTGACGACGATGATCCTGGGCGAGGGCGACACGCCGGCGCCGGTCAACGATGGCCTGATTGCCGACTTCAGTGCCACGACCACCGACACCGCGCTCGTCCGGCTGATGCGAGGCTTCACCGGTGAGCACGGCTTCGACAGCTGGCTGGCCGCCATGCAACGGCACGGCGGCGCCGTGAACGTCGGGTCGTTCCTTGGCGCAGGCACGGTGCGCGCGTACGCGAAGGGGATGGCGGAAGGCGCCGCTACCCCGGCCGAGCTGGACACGATGCGCGGCGTCGTGCGCAGGGCGATGCGGGACGGCGCGTTCGGCGTCGCCAGCGCGCTGGAGTACCCGCCGGGCGCCTACGCCTCCACGACCGAGCTCATCGAGGAAGCGAAGGCGATGGCACCCTTCGGCGGCGTCTACATCACCCACATGCGCTCCGAGGGCGACCGGCTCATCGAGAGCGTGAACGAGACGCTGCGCATCGGCCGCGAGGGCGGCGTTCCGATCGAGATCTACCATCTCAAGGCGGCGGGCAAGGCCAACTGGCCCAAGGCGCGGCAGGTGGTCGCGATGATCGACTCGGCGCGCGCCGCGGGGCAGGACGTCGCCGCCGACCAGTATCCCTACGGCGCCGGGCAGAACAACCTCTCCTCCTGCATCCCGCCATGGGCGCACGCCGACGGCCGGCTGCTCGAGCGGCTCCGCGACCCGGCGACCCGCACCCGCATCAAGACCGAGATGATCAACGAGCACCCGGACTACGACAACCCGTGCCAGGAGGCGACGCCCGCCGGCGTCGAGGTCCTCGGCTTCACGGTGGATTCACTGAAGAGATTCGAGGCCAAGCGCCTCGCCGACATCGCGGCGGCGTTGGGCAGGGACTGGTCGGACGCGCTGATGGACCTCACGCTCGCCGAGCGGAACGGCCTGGGGCAGGTGATCTTCATCGCCTCGGACTCCAACGTGGCGATGCAGGTGCGGCAGCCATGGATGAAGTTCGGCACGGACGCCGAGGCGTTCGATCCCGACAGCGCGAAGATCTCCACGCATCCCCGCGCCTACGGCACCTATCCGCGCATTCTGGGACGCTTCGTCCGCGAAGATCACATCCTGACGCTCGAGGACGCGGTGCGGAAGATGAGCGGTGCCGTAGCCGAGCGGCTCGGCATCCGCGACCGCGGTGAGCTGCGCGAAGGGACGTACGCGGACGTCATGATCTTCGATCCGAAAACCATCATTGATCGAGCGACGTACGAGCGGCCGCACCAGCTGTCGGTGGGCGTGCGCTACGTGCTGGTGAACGGGGTGCCGGTCGTGGACGACGGACGCATGACGGGCGCGAGGCCGGGGATGCTCGTGAGGGGCGCGGGGTACCAGGCGCCGTAACCTGCCGTTGACGGGTGGGGCCAGGGCCTCCATTTTGGAGGAAGAATGGAGGCCCCATGGCCATCTTAAACATCAAGAACCTTCCGGATGCCCTGCACCGCCGCCTGCGCGAGCGCGCCCGGCGGCAGCACCGCTCCGTGGCGCAAGAGGTCACGCACATCCTGAGCGAGGCGCTGGACGCCGGGGAGCAGTTGTCCATCCTCGAGCTTGAGGGCCTCGGGAAGGAGCGCTGGGCCGGAGTGGACGCCGCGAAGTATGTGGCCGAGGAGCGGCGGTCTTGGAACTGAGGGCGGCGGTCGGCAGCGGGCCGGTGGCCCTCGACACTGCCCCGTTCATCTACTTCATCGAGCAACACCCGCGATTCGGGCCCCTCGTCCGGCATCTCTTGGACGATGCGGATCGCGGAGTCCGCCTCGTCGTGACGTCCGCGGTGACGTTGCTTGAGGTCTTGGTCGTGCCCTACCGAGCAGGCGATGTCACTCTCGCGGAGCGGTACGAGGCCCTCCTGACGCGCAGCCGCGGGCTGCGGCTCGTGGGGCTGGACCGCGCGCAGCTCAAGACGGCTGCTCAGATTCGAGCAGCGTACCGCGCCCGCACTCCGGATGCTCTGCAGCTCGCAGCCGCCCTCACGCAGCGCTGCTCGGCGTTCGTCACCGACGATCGGGCGATGCCAGCGGTGCCTGGACTCAGGATTCTGCAGCTGTCCGAGTACGCGGGACAGTAGACGCCTGCCTGGCGACACTCGCGGTCGCTGATTCGGAGAGGCTGGTGGACGAAGAGACCTGCCTAGTGCGGCCCTAGGTCGAAGTCGTTCACCAGCACGCCAGATGCGACGAGCGAGTCCAGCAGGCGGCTGTCGTGGCTCAGCACGATGGCCACCTCTCCGCCCCGCCAGAGCTTCCGCGCCCACTCCAGTTGCGGCTCGAGCGCCGCGCGGTCCTCGGAGAGCGAGCGGCTCGTCGCCTCCGGCTTCTGCTGGTTCTCCGTCAGACCCTCGTGCTGCCACGCCAGGTCGCCCGCGATGAGGACTTCCTTGCCGCTCGCGAGCTGGACGTAGACGAACTGGGAGCCCGGGGTGTGGCCGGGCGCCTTGATGAGCACGACGCCGGGCGCGAGCAGATACAGGAGGCCGTAGCGGAGCACCGGGAACGCCGCGGCGGAGTCGCGCGTCAACCGGACTATGCCGCGCGCCTTCGGGTCGAGGAGGCTCTGGAGCTGCTCCTCGCTGAGCAGCGTCTTCGCCGCGATCGTGGCGAAGTACGGTCCGCGCTCCACGCCGACGGCGTGGTCGAAATGCTCGTGCGTGAGCACCACGTGCTCCGCACCGCGCAGCGCGGTCTCGAGGCGAAGGTAACGGTCGCGGTGGAAGCCGGCCTGGCCGCGCGCGCCGTAGCTCTCGGCGATCGCCTGGGAATCGACGGCCGCGTCCACCACGATCCACCGGTCGCGGTACCGGATCTGGAAGACGGGGAAGCAGGACGGCACGCGCGTGCTGTCGGCGCCGGCGACGTAGCTGCTGAGCGGGCCGGCGGACTCCACGATCTTCATCACGTGGACGGACTGGGGTCTTTCGCCGGCCGTCGTGGCGGCCAGCGCCCGGACTCGCCCCAAGAGCGAGTCGTTGAAGGAGGTTGTCTGGGCGGCGAGCGACGACGACGTCGCAAGCGCGCCGAGGCAGATCACAGCGGCCAGCGCCAGCCGGGCGGGCAGGATGCGAAACCGATCCATGGGGCTCCCAGGTCGTGCTGAAGACGCTTCAAGATGCATCGGCCCGCTGGGCTCGGCGAGGACGGCGACCGTTGCCCCTCGCCGTTCCGCGATGTATATACATCATATGCACCGCACCCAGTTGTACCTGGATCGGCACCTGCACGCCCGGCTCACGGCCCTGGCGCGCCGGCGTGGCCGGACGTTGTCGGAGCTGGTGCGCGAGGCCCTCGTCCTGGTGTACGGTCCCGCCCAGACCGAGGAGGAGATCACGACACTCCGGGGCATCGAGGGGCTATGGCGCAACCGCGACGATCTCGGAAGCACAGACGCGTACGTGAGACGCCTGCGCCGGGATACGCGGCGGGTGACGAGCTAAGCGGCGTCATCCTGGATTCGGACGTCATCATCGAATGCCTGCGCGGCCGCCGCCGGGTGGTCGAAGCGGCGGTTGCCCTGGGACGAGCGGGGGTCCGTACCTTCTGCACCGCCATATCGTGGGCCGAGGTGTACGCGGCGGTAAGATCCGGCGAGGAGGCGGCCACCCGGGCCTTCTTCGACGCCCGCGGCGAGGTCGTGCTCGACGCCAAGGTCGGCCGGCAGGCGGGGGAGTACCTCGCTCGCTACGCGAAGTCGCATGGCGTCGGGCTCGCCGATGCGCTGATCGCCGCCGCGGCCTCGGTAGCGGGTCTCAGGCTCTGGACCCTGAACCGCCGACACTACCCAATGGCGGACCTGCGCTTCTACGAGCCCGCCGCACCGAATACGTGAGCGGCTGACCTCCCCTTCACTCCCTCACCGAGTCGGTACCGGCGGCGTCGGCCGCGCGTTCGAGTTGGCCGCCGCCCTCCAGATCTTCAGCGACCCGTCGGGCTGTCGCCGGAAGATCATCAGGTACTTGTTGTCGATAGGCATCGGCTGGCCGCCCGCTTTGGGGGTCACGGTGCCGTGGACCTCGCCACGGTTGATCACCAGGTCGCCGATCGTCTGCGTTTCGATCGGCGCGTGGTGTCCATCGATCCTGAAACTGCCGTAGTAGCTCCCGTAGAACGCGCGAAGCGCCTGCTTCCCCACGATCGCGGGCATATCGGGGAAGAGCGCCACGGCGTCCTCAGCGACGTAGCCCATGAAGACGTCGAGGGCACCGGTGCGGGCGCAGCTGTCGAAGGTCGCCACCGTCCGCGCGACCGCCGCAACATCCGCGGCCGACGCCGGTGCGGGTGTGGGCGCACTCCGTCCGCACGCGGCGACCAGCACCGCTCCGCCGACCATGACCTGGCGTAGAGTCAACACGGTTCTCGTCCCCGCTTCGAAGCGAGTGGTTGTCATCGCGTGGCAAGGGCAGCCGGCGCGGCCACCATCAGTAGCGCAGCTGTCGGTCGAGGGCGGCGTACCGCGGGTCGGCGCGCAGTGACGCGAGCTCGTCGTCCACGCGCACGTACACCAGGAAGCTCGTCCGCTCGTCGAACGCGCGGCGCAGCCACTCGATGCCCTTGTCCACGTCGCCTAGCGCCGCATAGGCCTTGGCCAGGGCGACCGGGTTGTAGTAGCCCGGCGTGCGGAGGGCGAGCATCGAATCCACGGTGGCGCGGGCGGCCGCCGTGTCGCCGCGCGCCAGCAAAGCGCGCACGTACGTGCCCGCGGTCCAGCCCCCGTAGTACCGCCAGTTCAGAAAGTGCGCGGCGCCCCGGAGATCTCCGCGCGCGGCCAGGAGCGCGCCCTCGACCGCGTCGGCATCGGGGGACTGCAGGTTCGCGCGAAGCCTCGGCAGCAGCGCCGCCAGGCTGTCGAGCCGATGGCCTTGGAGCAGCAGTTGGGCGTAGCCGACTCCGTTGATTGCGTCCAGCGAGTCTGCCTGCCACGCGCGACGTGCCTCCTCGATGCCCTCGTCGATCCGGCCTTGAACGAACAGTGCCACGCTCAGCGCCAGGCGGGGCTGGTCGCCACGCGGATCCAGCGCAACGGCGCGGCGGCCCAGCCGCTCGGCCTCGTGGGCATCCAGGTCGAGCGCGAGGACTGACCATGAGAGCATCGCGTAGGCGAGCGCCTGGGAGGAGTCGAGCGCCAGGGCCCGGGCCGCGGCGGCCCGCGCCTGACCGTAGCCCTCCCGCGGAGTCAGGTATCCGTCGGCAAGGTCCTCCCACGCGGTCGCCTTGCCGGCGAATGCGGCCGCGAAGGAAGAATCCCGCGCGATGGCCCGGTCGAAGTGAGCAAGCGCGGAGCGAATCGCCGTCTCGTCGAACGAGCGGTTCACCTGCTCCAGGCCCCGCAGGTACTCCTCGTACGCAGTCGCATCGGTGGTCAGCGGCTGCGCCAGTCGCGCGCGCTCCTCGGGAACCAGCCGGCCCGTGATAGCCGTCGCGACCGCGAGCGCGATGTCCGACTCGACGGTCAGCAGGTCGCTGCTGGCGCGGTCAATGACGTCGCCCCCTACCCGGGCGCGCGTGGCCGCGCGAATCACCTCGTACCGCAGACGCACCCTGTTCCCGGCGCGTTGCACGCTCCCCGTCACCAGGTAGGCCGTACGCAAGGCTCTCCCGAGCACGGCCGGGTCCTGGGCCCCCTGGCCGCGGAACCGCTCCACCTCGTAACGCGACTTCACGTCGAGCCGCGGCACCTGACCGAGCCGGATGATGATCTCTTCGGTGAGGCCGTCGGCGAGGAACGCGTCTGCCGTGTCGCGAGAGAGGTTGGCGAGATAGAGCACAGCGACGCTGTTGGGCGCGGGGTGCGTCGCCGGGGCCGCTCCCGCGCACGGCGGCGGCGTGCCGTCAGGACACTGGGCGAATGACGGACGCACGGACGCACAGACGCAGCAGACGCACAGGAGGAGCGTGCGCACCTGAGCCATTACTGCTCCAGCCCCAGCCGGCGCCGGAGGGCCAAGTACGCGGGGTGCCGTCGGTAGGGGTCGAACGCCGGGTGCTGAATGGTCAGGCCGACGCCGTTTGGGAATGCACGGTCGAGGACGGCGAACGCGCTGTCCGGCTGGCTTCGCCACGCGAGGTAGATCGCTCGGTTTCCCGGCGAGATGGTCGAGAGGGCCAGTCGGCGGTCGATGATGGAATCGGCCTCGGCCGTCCGTCCCAGGCAGCGGAGGCTCTCAATGGTGAGGCGCACGTCTTGCGCGGACTGTCCATCGACCAGAGCGCCGGCACAGTCGCCGGTCTCCAGGCGGACCCACCGACGCACGCTCTGGAGCCTGAGGCTGTCTTGCGGGGACGGACGCAGCGCCAGCGCATGCTCCCACGCACGGGCAGCCTCCGCGAAGTGACGCGCGTTGACGAACCGGCCGGCCGCGAAGACCCAGACCACAGGGGAGAGCGAGTCGCGCCGGGCCGCCGCGCGGCTGACCGCGAGGGCCTCATCCACCTTGCCCACGTACATCAGGACCAACGCCAGGGCGATGCCGCTCGTCACTCCCTGCTCCAGCGCCGCCCCGCGGCGGGCGAGCGCCTCGGTGTGCGGGAACAGATCATTCCGTATCGCGCGGCCACTAGCGACGACCGACGTGACCGTGCCGTTGGAGGAATCGAGCGCGAAAGCCCGCTCGCCCGCCGCCACCGCTCGATCCCAATGAGCGGCACTGCTGTCCGGCTCGAAGTCCTCGAGCAGCCCATAGCCCACGGCGAGCTGCACCCACGCCTGCGCGGAGGAGGAGTCGATCGCAATCGCCTGGCGCGCCAGCACGAGCGCCTGGCGGACCGCTGCCGCCGTGTACTGCTGGTTCAGCGCGCGGGCGCTGAGCAGCAGTTCCGTCACCCGCGGGTCCACGCGCTGCACTGCGAACCGCGCCCGCTCGGCCGGCAGCAGCTGCCCGACCACGGCCGCAGCGATCTCCTGCGCCACGGCCACCTGGAGTCCCTCGATTTCCGCCCGGCGCCGCTCGATGCGGAGCGGCCGCACCACCCGCCCGGTGCTCGTGCGGGTCAGCGCCCCCCGCACCAGCACCCGCGCCGAGTCCAGCTCGAGCACGCCATCCACCAGGTAGTCCACGCCGAGGGCGCGGGCGCCGCGCATCGGATCGGCATCGGCCGCGATGCGCCGCGAGACCCAGCGGGAGCGCACGTCCAGCCGCGTCACGCCGCTCAGCGTGTTGATGATCTCGAGCGTGAGCCCCTCGGCCAGCAGCGAATCGGCGGCGTTACGGGAGCGGACTTCCATGAGCAGAATGGCCACGCTGGGCATGGACAGCGGCGCCCCCGCGCACGGCGGCGGCGTGCCGTCCGGGCACTGACCTTCGAGTTGGGCCGCTACGCAGACAGCAAAGAGGAAGGCCCCGGCAAATGCCCGGTTCCATACTGCGGCGTTGAGTTGCGCGATAGTGTCCGTGAACGCCCCCGCTGCGTCCCGGCGACGCCACCTACGATGCAGAGGATAGCGTGAGGACGTTAGGGAGGTGTGAGGTCGGGTCGGTTCTACAATTGCGACGCTACGAGTCGGGGATCGGCTGAGAAGTCGTCCGTCCCTGGCTAGCGGTGGGACACGGACAGCCGCATTGTAGCGCACCCCAGGAGGACACCATGATCAGACGCATCGCCGTCGTCACCCTGCTCGCGCTCGCCGCCTGCGCCCCCAAACCCGAGACAGCCGGACAAGCTGCCGCGCGGATGAAGGCCGAGGCGGACACCGCGCGCACCGCCATCGCCGCGGTGAATGCGCGCTTCTCGAAGTACATCGCGGCCAACCAGATGGACTCAGCCGCCATGCTGTACGCCGAGGACGCTGTCTTCTATCCGGCGAACATGCCCGCCGTGCGCGGGCGCGCGGCGATTCTCTCTCTGCTCAAGAGCTGGGGGGCGGCCGGCGCGTGGACCGTGATGGCCTCGACCTACTCGGTCGAGGCGAACGGGCCGCTCGCCATCGAGACGGGCCGCGGCCTCATGACCTACGCACCCGGACCCAACGCGCCCGCAGAGATGAAGGCGGCGTTCACCGATACGATCAAGTACGTGACCACGTGGCGGAAGGTCGGCGGGAAGTGGCTCATCTCGAACGACATCTCGACCACGGACCGGGCCGCGCAGCCGGCGCCGGCGAAGAAGCGGCGCTAGCCGCGCTGCACAGGACGGATACACGACGGGGCGCCGCGAGGCGCCCCGTTTGTTCGTCCGCGGCCCTGACGCGGCTACCTGGCCAGCGCCGCCGCGAGGGCCGCGCCCACCGCCTTGGGATCCGCCTTTCCCTGTGACCGCTTCATCGCCTGCCCCACCAGGAACCCCATCAGCTTCGACTCGCCGGCCTTGTAGCGCGCGACCTCGGCGGGATGCGCGGCGAGCGTCTCGCGCACCCAGCCCTCGATCGCGCCGGTGTCCGAGACCTGCAGGAGACCGAGCCGCTCGGCGACTGCGAGCGCCGCGTCCTTCGGTGCGCTCACCATCTCGCCGAGTATGCGCTTGGCAGTCTGGCGGCTGACCTTCCCGCCCGACACGAGGCCGATCACTTCGACCAGCCGCTCCGGCGCCGGCGCCAGCGTCTCGCCGTCGGGGCTCAGGGCCAGTAGATCGTTCATCACCCAATTGGCCGCGTCCTTCGGCGCCACACCGGCCTTCACCACGCGCTCGTAGTAGTCCGCGAGCCCCCGCGACGCCGAGAGCACGGCCGAGTCGGCCGGAGGCAGTGCGTACTGCTTCACGAGCCGCTCGCGCTTGGCGGCCGGCAGCTCGGGCAGCGCCGCGCGCTCCGCCGCGAGCCACTTCTCCGTCAGGACCAGCGGCGGGAGGTCGGGCTCCGGGAAGTAGCGGTAGTCTTGGGCTTCCTCCTTGGAGCGCATCGGGCGCACCTCGCCCGAGGCCGCGTCGAAGAGCATCGTGGTCTGCACCACCTCCTCTCCGCGCTCCGTCGCTGCGATCTGCCGCTCCCGCTCCGCCGTGAGCGCGCGCTCCACGCCGGAGAAGGAGTTCATGTTCTTCACTTCGGTGCGCGTGCGCAGCTCGCTCGACCCGACGGGCCGGATGGAGAGGTTCGCGTCCACCCGGAGGCTCCCTTCCTCCATGTTGCAGTCCGAAACCTCGACGTATTTCAGGATCTGCTTGAGCGTGGTGAGGTACGCCCGCGCCTCGGCGGGCGAGCGCAGGTCCGGCTCGCTCACGATCTCGATCAGCGGCACGCCGGAGCGGTTGAAGTCCACCGCCGTCATCCCCGGCACCCGGTCGTGGAACGACTTGCCCGCGTCCTCCTCCAGGTGCAGCCGCTTGATGCGCACGGTGACCGGCCCGCGCTCCGCCGAGACGAACTCCAGCGCGCCGCCCGTGGCCAGCGGCTCCTCGAACTGGCTGATCTGGTAGCCCTTCGGCAGGTCGGGATAGAAGTAGTTCTTGCGCGCGAAGATGCTCCGTGGATGCACCGTGCAGCCCAGAGCGAACGCCGCGCGCACCGCGAGCCGCACCGCCTGCTCGTTGGGCACCGGGAGCGCGCCGGGGAGCCCGAGGCAGACCGGACAGACGTTGGTGTTCGGCGGGTCGCCGAACTTCGACGAGCACGCGCAGAACATCTTGGTCGCCGTCAGCAGCTGGACGTGGACCTCGAGCCCGACGACGGTCTCCCAACTCATCGGACCTCCGCTGTCGCATTCACCGCGCGCTCGAGCGCCTGGGCGATGCGGATGATCGTCGCCTCGCCCTCCATCGCACCGATCAGCTGGCCGCCGATCGGGAGCCCCTGGTCGCGGCCGATCGGGAGCGACAGCGCCGGCACCCAGGCGAGGTTCGCGGTGCAGACGTAGACGTCCGAGAGGTACATGGCCAGCGGGTCGGCGGTGTTCTCGCCGAACTTGAAGGCCGGCGTCGGCGTGGTGGGCGTGAAGAGCGCGTGCACGCCCTGCGCAAAGACGCGCGCGAAGTCCGCCCGGATCGCCTCGCGCACCCGCTGCGCCTTCCGGTAGTACGCGTCGTAGTAGCCAGCGCTGAGCACGTAGGTGCCGAGGAGGATGCGGCGCCGCACCTCCGGCCCGAAGCCGTGCCCGCGCGTGGCGCGGTAGACCGCGCGCACGTCGGTCAGGCCACCGTCGGCCCTGGGCCCGTACCGGACCCCGTCGTAGCGCGCCAGGTTCGACGACGCCTCGGCGGGCGCGACGATGTAGTAGGTGGGCACCGCGTACTTCGTGTGCGGCAGCGAGACGTCGCGCACCTCCGCGCCGAGATCCCGGAGCCGGGCCAGCGCCCGATCGCTCGCCGCCTTGATCCCGGCGTGCAGGCCTTCGGGGAAGTACTCGCGCGGCACGCCGATCACGGTGCCCTTGAGGCTCGCGGGTGCTGGACCGGGCTCGCCCAAGGGAATGCGGTCGAGCGACGTGGCGTCGCGGTCGTCGCGCCCGCTGATCACGCCCAGGAGCCGTGCCGCGCTCACCACGTCCTTCCCGAACGTGCCGATCTGGTCGAGCGACGAGCCGAAGGCCACCAGCCCGTACCTGCTCACCCGCCCGTAGGTCGGCTTGATTCCCACGATGCCGCAGAAGGCCGCCGGCTGGCGCACCGAGCCGCCCGTCTCCGAGCCCAGCGCCATCGTGACCGCACCTGCCGCCACGGCGGCCGCCGAGCCGCCCGAGGAGCCGCCGGGCACACGCGTCGGGTCCACTGGATTTCGACTGGGCCCGTAGGCCGACCACTCCGTCGAGGAGCCCATCGCGAACTCGTCGCAGTTCGCCTTTCCGGCGACCATCGCTCCCGCTTCGCGAAGACGGCGCACGACGGTGGCCTCGAACGGCGAACGCCACCCCTCGAGGATCTTCGAGCCGCACGTGGTGGGAAACACAGACTCGGCGATGACGTCCTTCACCGCGACGGCCTCACCCGCGAGCGGCCCCGTCGCGTCGGCCTTCGCGAGCCGCTCCGCCTGCTCCACGAGCGCCGCCTCCGACCAGGCGAGGAAGGCGTGCGTGCCCTTCTCCTCGCACGCGGCGATCCGCTGCGCCGCCTCTCGCGCCGCCCGGACGAAATCGGTCACGGCGCGTCCTCTCCCCGGTCCAGCTCGCCGAGGCGCGGCACCGTGAAGAGGCCGTCCGTGAAGGCGGGGGCGATCTCCTTCGGCGTGCGCGAGAGCGAATCGGGATCCACGACGTCGCGCCGGAGGCGTGCCGCGCGCTCGTCCACGGCCGACGTGGCGTCGTCCGTCACCTCCGAGAGTTGGGCGACGTAATCGAGGATCCGCGTGAGCTGCTTCTCCAGCTCCGCCGCGCTGGCGTCGTCCACCCCCAGCTCGGCGAGGGCGGCGATCTTCTCGATGTCCCTGCGGCTCACGCTCATCGGCTAGGCGCCCTCGTCCTCCCGCTCCAGGCCGGCGTACGCGGCGAGGAGCTGCTTGGTCCCCACCTCGGTGTCGTCGAACTCCACCGCCACCTTCAACTCGCGGCCCCGCCCCTCGACCCGGCGGATCGTCCCGATCCCGAAGCGGCGGTGCCGCACGCGCTCGCCGGCGCGGAACAGGGGCGCCAGGTCGCTGACGTCGGCCGCATCCGTCCCCTCGTCTACCAGGACGAGCGACGCGCCGCCCGCCAACGGCATCGGCCGGCGGCGCGGCTCGCGCGCGAAGCTCCACGACGGCCGGGTCACCCGCTGCTCGACCAGCGCGGGCGGGACGTCGTCGAGGAAACGGGATGGGAACGCCGGCCGCAGGTCGCCACCGCGGCGCCGCGCGGACGCGTAAGAGAGAAAGACCTTGTCCTTGGCGCGGGTGATGCCGACGTAGCAGAGGCGGCGCTCCTCCTCCAGCGCCTCCGGCGTGTCGGCGCGCGAGAGGGGGAAGAGCCCTTCCTCGAGCCCCGCGATCGCCACCAGCGGGAACTCGAGCCCCTTGGCCGCGTGCAGGGTCATCAGCGTCACGCCGCTCTCTCCCTCCTGGACCTCGGCGCTGGTGGTGAGCGCGGCCTGGGTAAGGAAGCGGCCGATCGGCGTCGCCTCTTCCTCCTTGCCGTCTTCGCCGTCTGGCAACTGTGATGGGTCGTCCTCCACCACCGCCCCGAACTCCTCCGTCCAGGCCTGCGCGGCGTTGATCAGCTCGGACACGTTCTCCAGCCGCTCCGGCCCGGTCTCGTCGTCCTCGAGGAGGAACTGCTCCATTCCGGTGCGCGCGACGATGGCGCGCAAGGCCTCCGCGGGCTGGAGGTCCTTCAGCTCGGCGCGGGTCGCATCCAGCGCGGCGGCGAACTGCTCAAGCGCTTCGCGCGCCTTGGGCCGCAGCTCGGGGAGGCGGCCGGCCGCATGGCTTGTCTGGGACAGCGACCACCCCCACGTCGTCGCCCAGCGGGCGAGCACCTCGAGGCTCTGCTCGCCGATCCCGCGGCGCGGCACCGCGATCGCGCGGCGGAACGCCGCGTCGTCGTCGGGGTTCACCACCAGCCGCAGGTGCGCCAGCAGGTCCTTCACCTCGCGCCGCTCGTAGAAGCTCACCGCGCCGACCACGCGGTACGGGACGCCGCCGCGCCGCAGCTCCTCCTCGAAGGCCCGCGTCTGCGCGTTGGTGCGGACCAGCACGACCATCTCCTCGAAGCCGTGCTCGGCGCGCCGTGCGCGCGCGACGAACTCCCGCACCAGCCACTCCGCCTCGTCGCGCTCGTCGGCCGCGCGCACCACGGTGATCGGCTCGCCCCCCGCGCGGCGCGTGAAGAGCGTCTTTCCCAGGCGGCCGGTGTTCGGCGCGATCACGCTGTTCGCCGCGTCGAGAATGCCGGTGGTGGACCGGTAGTTCTCCTCGAGGCGCACCAGCTTCGCGCCGGGGAAGTCGCGCTGGAACTCCAGGATGTTCCGGAGGTCCGCGCCGCGCCACCCGTAGATGGACTGGTCGTCATCGCCAACGACGAACAAGTTCCCTTCCCCGCCGGCCAGCGCGTGCAGGAAGAGGTACTGTGCCCGGTTGGTGTCCTGGTACTCGTCCACCAGGAGGAACCGGAAGCGCTCGCGGTAGCGGGCCAGGACGGCGGGCTGCGCCTCGAACAGCGCCAGCGGGTGCAGCAGCAGGTCGTCGAAGTCCATCGCGTTGGCGCGCCGCAGCGCCGTGCCCAGCGCCTCGTAGACGCGCCCGACGTTCCGGTGGTACGGGTCGGCCGCCTGCGCGATGTACACGTCGGGCGGGATCATCGCGTTCTTGGCGCGGGAGATCTCGTGCCGCACGCCGCGGGCGCCGTACAGCTTCGCGGGGAGCCCGAGATCCTCGACGAGGCGGCGCACCAGCGCCTCGACGTCGTCCTCGTCGTAGATCGTGAAGGTGCGGGCGAAGCCGATGTGCGGCGCCTCGCGCCTCAAGAGCCGCGCGCACACCGCATGGAAGGTGCCGATCCACAGCCCGTCGGGCTCGCGCGAGAGCAACTGCGCGACGCGGGCCTTCATCTCGCCCGCCGCCTTGTTGGTGAAGGTGACGGCGAGGATGTGGCGCGGGTCGACGCCGTGCTCCTCGATCAGCCGTGCCAGGCGCACCGTGAGCACGCGCGTCTTGCCGGAGCCCGCGCCCGCCAGGACCAGCATCGGCCCGGCGACGTGGGAGACGGCCTCGCGCTGGGGATCGTTGAGGGGGACGGCGATCATGCGCCCGCGCGCTCGCGCGGCAGGCGCACGGCAAAACGGGCACCGACGCTCGCCGGCTCCAGCGTCAGCCGGCCGCCGTGCCCCTCCTCGACGACGCGGCGCGCCAGCGCCAGACCCAGCCCCCAGCCCCGCGCCTTGGTGGTGGCCCCCGCCTGGAAGAGCCGGTGCCGCACTTCGCGCGGCACGCCGGGGCCGTCGTCCGCGACCACCACCACCACGCTGTCCGGCTCGCCCGAGACCGCCAGCGTGATCGTCCCTTCCCGCCCCTTCAGCGCGTCGAGCGCGTTCCGCACGAGCGCCTCCAGCGCCCACTCGAGGAGCAGGGCGTCGCCGCGCACGACGGCGGCGGCGCCGTCGGACTCGAGCTTCAGCGTCACGCGGTTGCTCAGCGTCGGGAGGCGCGGCCGGAAGTAGGTGGCGACGGCATCGGCGACAGCGGCGACGTCCAGCTCCTCCGCGCGGGGCGGCTGCCCGATCCGCTCGAACCGGCGCGCCACGCGGTCGAGGCGCGCGTAGTCGTCCTCCAGGTGATCGGCGATCTCGGCCGCGCTTTCCCGTCCCTCGCGCAGCCGCTCGATCCACCCCGCCAGCGAGGTGAGCGGCGTGCCGAGCTGGTGCGCGGATTCGCGGGCCATCGCGACCCACACGCGGTCCCCGGCCGCGCGGAGCGACGCGCGATGGGCCAGCATCACGGTTCCCGCCAGCGCGAGCAGCGTCGCCACCTCCAGCGCGAAGACCAGGCGCAGCGGCGCGCGGAGCGGCGGCGCGCCCACGTGGATCGTCCCCACCGCACGTTCGACCAGCGGCGGCGTGTCGCGGTCGAGCCCGGCCACGAAGCGCTTGAGCTCTGGGGAATCCGAGGCCATCGGTCGCGGGAGATTCGCGGTGTCGGTCGCGACGCCGCGGGCGTCGGTGATGACCAGGGGAATGCCTTGGCGGCGGATCTCGGCGGCGAGCCCCAGCAGCGCTTCGGTCGTGCCGGACTCGCGCGGATCGGCGAGGCCGGCGAAGACGTGGGCGTACAGCGTCGAGGCGCGGCGCGCGTCGGCCGTCAGGTGATCCGCCACCACGTACGCCGCGCCGAGCGTCAGTGCGGCCGCGGCGGCCGCCAGGACCCACACCGAAGAAGGCCGCCGCACCCAGGCGCGGCCGCGCGCCTCAGCTTCCGCCGGCCTCAAGCCGCTCCGCCCCCAGATACGGCGCGAGCGCCTGCGGCACCCGCACCGAGCCGTCCGGCTGCTGGCCGGCCTCCAGCAGCGCGATCACCGTCCGCGGGAGGGCGAGCGCGGAGCCGTTGAGGGTGTGCACGAACTCCGGCTTCGCGCCGCGCGCCGCCCGGAAGCGCATGTCCATCCGCCGCGCCTGGAAGTCCTGGTAGGTGCTGCAGCTCGACACTTCGAGCCACTTCCGCGCGCCGGGGGCCCACACCTCAAGATCGTACTGGCGGTGGTTAGCGAATCCCATGTCGCCTGCCGCGATCAGCACCACCCGGTACGGCAATTCGAGCCGCTGCAGCACGATCTCCGCGTGCCGGGTCAGCTCCTCGTGCGCCGCGGCGCTCGCCTCCGGCCGCTCGATGCGCACCAGCTCCACCTTGTCGAACTGGTGCACCCGCGTCAGTCCCCGCGTGTCCGCGCCGTGCGCGCCCGCCTCGCGGCGGAAGCAGGGCGTGTACGAGACGTAGCGCTTGGGGAGCTCCTCCCCGAGCAGCACCTCGCCGCGGTGCAGGTTCGTGACCGGCACCTCCGCCGTCGGAATCAGGAACAGGTCGTCCGAAACGCGGTACAGGTCCTCCTCGAACTTCGGGAGCTGGCCCGTGCCGGTCATCGTCTCGCGGGTCACCAGGAAGGGCGGCGAGACCTCGGTGTACCCGTGCTCGCGCGTGTGCAGATCGAGCATGAAGCCGATCAGCGAGCGCTCCAGCTTCGCGCCCCGCCCCACGAACAGCGGGAAGCCGGACCCCGCCAGCCGCGCGCCGCGCTCGAGATCCAGCAGCCCGAGCGACTTGCCGAGATCCCAATGCGGCTGGTGCCAGGGCTGCGGCTCGGCGGGCGTCCCCCAGGACCGCACCACCACGTTGTGAGTCGCGTCTCCGGCCGGCACGTCGGCTGCCGGAACGTTCGGGACGTACCGCAGCGCGTCCTCGAACGCGGCGTCGGCCTCCGCCGCCGCGGCCCCGGCCGCCTCCGCGCGCGCCGAGATCGGCCCAAGCGTCGCGAGGAGGTCCGCCGCGTCCTCCCCGCGGCGCTTCTTCTCCCCGACCTCCCGGCTCTTCGCGTTCAGCGCCGCCTTGGCGGCGTCGGCCTCCCCGATCGCGGTGCGGCGGCGCTCCGCGAGCGCGCGCAGCCGCTCCAGCAACAGCTCGAGGTCCGGCCCCGCCCCACGCGCGGCCAGCCGCTGGCGCAGCGCCGCAAAGGCCTCCGCGTCCCGGAACAGCCGTGGATCCAGCATGTCAGTTGGTGGGTGGGACTGAGTCGGCCAGCAGGCTCCGGTAACCGCAGTTGTCGTCGAGCACCATGTGGAACGTCACGGAGCGGGCGCCCGTATCGATCGCCAGCACCTGCAGCTTCGCGTAGACCGGGTGCGCGATGTTGTAGTTGCAGGACTGGGTGCGCGACGACGCGAGCAGCACCGTCCCGAGCGCGAGCCTCTGTCCCACGGCCTGGTCGTAGCCGCCGTCCGGAGCGTAGTTGAGCGAATCGAAGGGCGTCTTCGAGATCTGCAGGCCGCCGTCGCGCGGCAGGCCGAGGGCACCCGGCGGCAGGAGCAGCGGGATCGTGTCCCCCAGCGAGTCGGGCATGTCGAGCACGAAGTCGAAATAGGTGGTGCGGTCGGTGCGCACAACCTGGCTGTCCACCATGTCGTACGCCGACGGCTCGAACACGGGCGTGCCCGTCATCGAAAACAGGGTGTAGGTCGTGTCCTTCGGAATGCTGATCGCGGGGGGGAGCGCGAAGGGGTTGTCGCACGCCGCGAAGGCGGCGCCGACGGCGAGCGCGCAGAGCGCCGCGAGGCCGGTGGCAGCGAGGGGTCTGGACATCACCTAACCAGCGAAGAATAGGCGAGTTGCACAGCCAGTGCAACGGGCGGAAAGTGCTTGACACCGCCCGGGGCGCGGCCTACGTTGCAGCCGCCACCACCCCCGGGAGAGCGATGCCGACCATCCACGACGTCGTCCAGGCCCTCGCGCGCCGCGAGGGGGTCGATGCGGTCGTCATCCTGGGCAGCGACGGCCTGCCGATCGACAGCCACACGGTGGACGGGGTGGATCCTGAGGTGGTCGCCGCGCACCTGCCGGCCGTGCTCCAGGCGTGCGAGGAGCTGGGCCAGCACGCCCGACGCGGCGCCGTCACCACCGGCGTGATCGAATACGCCGCCGGCTTCGCCATCGTCGCCAACCTCTCGCGTGACGCGAAGCTCCTCGTGCTGCTGCGCCCGCGCTCCGACCTCGGCCCGCTGCTGTACGATCTGAAGCGCCACCGCGCGGAGATCGCCGGGTTGCTGTAGCGTGGTCGCGAGACCGCACCACCTGCTGGTCATCGACGACGAACCCTTCATCGGCCGGATCGTCCGGCTCGAGTTCGAGCAGGGCCCCTACCGGGTCTCCGTCGCGTCCGACGGCAACGAGGGGCTGGCGTTCCTGCGCGCCAATCCGGACGTGGACCTCGTGCTGCTCGACGTGAACATGCCGGGCCGCTCGGGACTCGACGTGCTCGCGGAGGCGAAGGCCGACCCCGGGCTGGGCAAGGTGCCGTTCGTGGTCCTCACCGCCGCAGGCCAGCCCGCGTACGCCGAGCGAGCGAAGGCGCTCGGCGCGACGGCGTTCCTCACCAAGCCGTTCTCGCCCAAGAAGCTGGCCCGCCAGGTGGCGGCGATTCTGGGTGAGGGTCCCGCCGACCCCTCCGCGGAGGACGCCTGATGCGTTGGGCAGTGGTGCTGGCCGGGGGCGTGGGCTCGCGGTTCTGGCCCCTCTCGACCGCGGCGCGACCGAAGCAGCTCCTGCCGCTGTCCGGCGCGCGCCCGCTGGTGGTCGAGAGCGTCGCGCGGCTGCTCGGCGTCGTGCCCGCCGAGCGCGTGCTGCTGGTGACCTCGCGCGCGCTCCAGAGGACGCTCCAGGATGCGCTCCCCGACGTGCCGCGCGACAACGTGCTCGCCGAGCCGTTCGCGGCCTCGACGGCGCCGGCCCTCGCCTGGGCCACCGCACGAGCGCGCGCGTCCGACGCGTCGGCGACGGTGTTGAGCGTGCACGCGGACTGGACCGTCGGGGACCCGGCGGCGTTCCGCAGCGCGGCCGCCGCCGCGCTCGATCTCGCCGAGCGGGAGGGCGCCGTGGTCACGGTCGGTGCGCGCGCCACGCGCCCCGAGATCGGCTACGGGTACATCGTGCCCGGCGAGCCGATCGGCGGCGGGAGCGCACGGAAAATCCTCCGGTTCGTCGAGAAGCCGTCCGCCGAGGAGGCGAAGCGGCTCATCGCCTCCGGCGCCCTGTGGAATACCGGCATGTTCGCCTGGACGGCGGCACGGTTCCGCTCGGAGATCGAGCGCCACACGCCGGAGCTGGCCTCGGCCCTGCCGGCCCTTGACCGCGGCGACGTGGAGGCGTTCTACCGCGCCGCGAAGCCGGTCAGCGTGGACGTCGGGCTGTTCGAGCGCACGACATCCGGCGCCGTAGTGGCCGGCGATTTCGGGTGGGACGACGTCGGCTCGTGGGCCGCGCTGCCGCGCGTCCGGGCGGTGGACGGCGCCGGCAACGTCGCGGTGGGCGCCGTGCACGCCGTGGACGCGAACCGGTGCGTGATCTGGAGCGAGGACGGTCCGACGGTGCTGGACGGCGTCGCGGACCTCGTGGTGGTGCGCGCGCGCGGGATCGTGCTGGTGACGACGCGCGAGCGCGCGCCGCACCTCAAGGAGCTGCTGGCCCGCCTGCCGCCGGAGGTGGCGGGCGACGGCACCCCGGGAGCGGAGGGCCGATGACGAAGCTGTTCCTCTACGACGCCGCCGAGGACCTGGAGCGGTTCCTCCCCTTCTCCCTCTCGCGCCCGCTGGGGGAGCTGCGCTACGGCGCCTTCCTCCTGCGCGAGCGCTGGTCGGCGCTGCTCGACCTCCCCGTCGCCGGCTGCGTCAGCCCGCATGCGCACCTGGCGGATTTCACCGAGGCCGGCGCCCCGCCGGTCGTCGGAGGCCCCGGCGAGAAGGCCGAGGCGCGGCTCTACCTGCGCTCGATCTTCGCCCCGGCGCCCGGCGCGAAACTCCCCGCGGAGCCCCAGGACCCGGTTCGCTTCGTGGACGCTGCGGGCGCCACCGTGGGCTTCGCGATCCCCCGCCGCACGGACTGGAGCGCCTTCGGCGAAGCCGCGAAATGGCCGGCCGTGGCCCTCGAGGGCAAGTTGCTGGCCGGCGTGTGGAATCTGGTCGGCGACCTTGCTACGCTCCTCCCGGAGGACCTCGAGCGCATGCGGTCCGCCCAGGCGGGCGGCGCGGTGCCGCGCGGCACCACCGTGCTGGGCGACCCGACACTGGTGCTGGCCGCCGAGGCCACGGTCGAGCCCGGCGTCGTCTTCGACGTGCGCAAGGGCCCGATCTTCCTCTCGCCCGGCGTGGAGGTGCGCTCGACCGCCCGCCTCGCGGGGCCGCTCGCCGTGGCGCGCGAGGCGCGGGTGATCGGAGGGGAGATCTCCGGCAGCGCCATCGGGCCCAAGTGCGTCGTGCGCGGCGAGATCGCGGGCAGCGTCTTCCTCGGCTACGCGAACAAGTCGCACGACGGGTTCCTCGGCTCGTCGGTGGTCGGGCGCTGGGCGAACCTGGGCGCGGGCACCATCACCTCGAACCTCAAGAACACGTACGGTCCGGTGCGCCTGACCCTCGGCGGCACGCGCTACGAGACCGGGCTCACGTTCCTCGGCTCGCTGATCGGCGACCACGTGAAGACGGCGATCGGCACGATGCTGCCGACCGGGTGCGTGATCGGGGTCGGCGCCAACCTGTTCGGATCGCACCGCCCGCCGAGCGAGGTGCCCGCTTTCGCGTGGGGGCTCGACGAGCCGGGCGTGGTGCTGGAGTGCGGGCGCTTCGTGGAGATCGCCGAGCGGGTGCTGCCGCGCCGCGATGTCGCCGTGGACGACCGGACGCGCCGCTATCTCGCCGCGGTCTGGGGCGCAGCGACCCGCCGGACGCCGTGCGGCTGACGGTGCTCGGCTCGGGGAGCCGGGGCAACGCCCTGCTCCTCGAGTCGGGCGGCGACGCCCTGCTGATCGACGCCGGGTTCTCGACCCGCGACCTCGAGCGGCGGATGGAAGCCATCGGCGGCAGGCCGGCGGGCCTCGCGGGCATCGCCCTCACGCACGAGCACGGGGACCACGCGCGCGGCGCGCCGGGCGCCGCGGCGGCCTGGGGCGTCCCGATCCTGGCGAGCCGCGGCACGCTCGACGCGCTGGCCCTCCGCCTCAAGCCCGGCACCGAGAAGCGGACCCTCGCGGTGGGCGGGAGCACGCGCTGCGCGAGCTTCACGGTGCGCGCGTTCCCGACGGCTCACGACGCCGGGGAGCCGCTGATGCTGGTGGTGGAGGACGCCGAGGGCCGGCGCGTGGGCATCGCCTACGACGTCGGCTCGCCTACCGCCGCGCTGAAGCACGCCTGCCGCGACCTGGACGCCCTCGTCCTGGAGACCAACCACGACGAGGTGCTGCTCCGGTCCAGCCGCTATCCGGCGGCGGTGCGCGCGCGGATCGCCGGGCGCGGCGGCCACCTCAGCAACCGGGAAGCGGGGCTCCTCGCCGCCGAGGTGGCGCACGCGGGACTGGCGCTGCTGGTGCTGGCCCACCTCTCGGACCGGTGCAACACGCCCGAACTGGCGCTCGACGCGCTGGCTGGCGCCCTCGCGGGCACCGCGTTCCGAGGCCGGCTGGTGGTGGCGAAACAGGATGCGCCGCTCCCCCCGCTCGAAGTGGGAGCGGCGCTCGAGCAGCTGACCCTACCCCTGCGGAGCGGCGGCCGGACCTGAGGCCGCGGCGCTCGCGCTCTCCGCGATGGCATCCGTAGCGCCCGAAGCACCGTGCGGGCGGCGCGAGGAACGGAACGTCACTCGGCGAGATTGTCCGGCGCGACCACCACCGGCTGCTCCTCGAGCGCCGCCTCCTTCGGCTCCCACTCGCCCATCATCTTGACGAAGCGGCGCGCGACATCGGGCTCGAACTCGGTGCCGGCGCGCTCCTCCAGATACCCCAGCACCTTCGCCGTGGACCACGCGGCCCGATACGGGCGATTGGTCCTGAGCGCGTCATAGACGTCGCAGACGTGCACCAGCTTCGACGCCTGGTGGCACTCGCGCGGGTAGTCGAGGCGCGGGTAGCCGCCGCCGTTCTGCATGATGTGGTGCTCGTAGGCGACCACCGCCGCGAGGTCGAGGTTCTCCTCCGAGGTCAGGATGATCTTCGCCCCCTCCGCCGGATGGCGGTTCATGATGTCCCGCTCCTCCGGCGTGAGCCGGCCCGGCTTGTTCAGGACCTCGGTCGGGATCTTCACCTTGCCGATGTCGTGCAGGAGACCCGCGACGCCGAAGGCGCGGACGTCCCGGGCGCCGAGCCCGATCCACTCGGCGAGCCCCATCGCGAGCACGCAGACGTTGAGGGAGTGCGTGGTCGTGTACTCGTCGTAGCGGCGCATCTCGAGCAGGGGGAGGACGATCGCCTGATCCCCGTGCATCGCCGCGGCGAGCGAGCGCACCACCGCCTCCGCCTCGGCGAGCGGCAGGCCGTGGCCCCCCTGCGTCTCCTCGTGCATCCACTGCACCGTGTCGGCTTCCTCGCGCAGCGAGAGCGCGATCGTGGCGGTGGCGAGCTGCGGCGCCGATTCCATCTCGCGGAGGCCCACCTGGCCGAACTTGATCGGGCCGCCGCCGCGGTGGCCCTGCCCCGCCTGCGCCGCCGCATACAACGTCAGCTTGGCTAGCACCTCGGAGAGGAAACCGTCGAATTCCTCGCGCGTCACCTCCGTCTCGAACTCGATGCGCTGGATGCCCGCGCCGGCGAGCCGGTCGCTCCAGTCCCAGCCCCGGAGCGAGCGGATGGGCCGGTCGCCGAAGATGACATCGTCTCCGAGGAAAGAGAACGACACTCGCCGGTCCACCTTCTGGAGAGTCTGCAGGCGCCCGTAGGCGGTGTCCACGATCCCCTCCCGCGCCGGGTGTCCGTCGGGATACAGGGACATCGTGGAGAGCGCTTGGGCGAGGGTCGTCAGGAACACCGTTGCGTCGCTCATCGCACTCCCTTGAGGGCATCGCTCGCGACCTTCGCGGTCTCCGGATCCTTCGACGCGGCCGCCTGCTCGAGCTGCTCCCGCACGCGCCGGTCGCTGGCGAACCGGCCGAGTGCGGCCAGCGCGGCGAGGAACTCGGGCTCGCCGTGCACCCGCTTCACGTTGCCGAGGACGCTGCGCCGCATGCGCGTCAGCCGGAGCAGCGCGTCCAGGGAGAGCCGGCCACCCTCGGCCGCCAGCGTTCGGATGGCCATCACCCGGAGCTCCGATTCCTCGTCCCCGCTCGCCAGCGCCACGACCAGGGGCACGGCGGCTTCCGGACATCCGCCGTCCGCCGCCGCGGCGAGCGCCAGCCGTTTGACGCGAGGGTCCTCGTCACTGAGCGCGGTGCAGATCGCGCGCGTGCGCACCGCCGGGTCTTTGAACAATACACGGAGCGCCTCGCGCCGCACCCGCAGATCCTGGTGCTGGGTATACTGCGCCGCGTTGAGCCCCGCCGGCGCAGCAGGCAACTCGGCAGCCAGGTAGAGCAGGTTGCGTACCACGTACCAGCGCTCGTCACCGAGGCGCGGGATCAGGTGCGGCCCCAGCGGGGGGCCGAGCCGGATCAGCCGGTCGATGAGCGCGCGCCGCACCTGCCTGGACTCGGACACCGCCAGCGTGTCGAGCATGGGCTCCGCAGACGCGTCGCCGGTGTGGGCGAGCAGGCGGTCGAGCAGCGCGAAGTCCACCGGCTGGGTGGCCAGCAGCACTCGCACCGACTCCGGCGTCGCCGCGCGCGCCGCGATGGCCCCGCTGGCTTCGGACGGCCGGGGCGAGCGGTCCACGACCTCGAGCGCCTCGACGAGGCGCCCCTCCAGCACCAGCTGGTCCACCGCGCGCAGCACCGCGTCGCCGGTCGCGCCGGTCTCGCACGCCATCTCGAGCAGGCGCACCGGCTCCGGGACGTACTGCGCCTCCCCCGGCGCCATGAGGGCCGGCGAGGCCTGCGCCATCCGCTCCAGGGCCGTGGAGTAGCCGCCGGGGTTCGGGTCCGTCAGGGCCCATCCCTGCACCAGCTCGGCGATCTGGTCGCGCAGGTTGGTCTCCGCGATCTCACGGCTCGCGGCGCCGCCGCGCTCGGCGTGGTAGCCCAACTTGGTGAGCATCCGCAGCATGGACCGCGAGATCGGCGCCCCGGCACCCGACGCGGCCCGGACCAGGTCCACCACCGCGTCCACCGCCATCCCCTGGGACGCGTTCAGGATGAACTGGCGCCGTTGCGAGAGATCGCCGCCCATGTCCAGCAGACGGCTGAGTGTCTCCTGATCGAGCGCCGAGATCAGCTTGCTCATCCGCTTTCGCAGCGCCACGGCGCCGCTGCCGCCCGCCTCCTTCAGCTCCTCGGCGATCTGGAGCATGTAGCCGACGATCACCTGGTCGTACGCAGTGCCGCGCTGGTGCTCCTCGATCGCCTGCGCGACCTCCGCGGGCTCGGCCGCCTTCGCCTCGAGCGGCGCCGCCGCCTCGACGACGTCGAGCGCCGCGTCGATCTCCGCGTCGGACAGCGGAGCCGTCGGCTCCGGACTCGGCACGTACGGCTCCGCCGGCTTCTCGGGCTCCTTCGGCTCGGCGGGGACCGGCTTCTCGACTCCCTCCGAAGCGAGCGCCGCCTGCGCCAGCCCGACCCAGAGCTGCGCCGACTTCGCGGTCTGGGCCGGGGAGCGGTCCTCCGCCTGCTCTCCGCCTTCCGGGGCGTCCAGGAGCTGCAACCGGTCGAAGGTCAGCGGGTAGAGCCGGATGTGCGGCCAGGCCGCGATCTTCCCCAGGGGCCGGAGGCCGATCGGCTCCCCGCCCCGGGAGGAGTCCTCCGCCAGGAGCTTCAGCGACTCGTCGATCTCCTCGCCGCTCACCCCGCGCGCGAAGGCGAGGGCACCCAGGTGGTGCCGGTGCAGCCGCTCGGCGAGGTCCTTCAGCACCGGGTGCTTGGGATCGGTCGCGACGCCCTCGATGACCAGCTGCTCGCGCGCCACGCCGAGCGACAGCGTGCCCCGCTCGGCGAGGAGCGATTCGAGCCGCTGCGCGACGCCAATGGAGGCCGGCGCCAGGGTGGGGTGGCCACCGGGGTACATCGCGTGCTTGTGCAGGGCGATGGAGAACTCGATGAGGAAGTCCGACAGCTCGCGCGGCAGGGCCGCGCGCGCCGCCGCGGACTGGCGCGGCGGAGCGGGCTGGGGAGGAGCGCCCGGGTCGGTCATCAAGGAGAAGATATCGTCAGAGTTGCAGAGTTGCAGGGTGGCGTCGGCGAGCTGTGAGCGCCATCACACAGGAGGCCCCGGATCGCTCCGGGGCCCCCTGGCAACTTGCCGTCTGGCAACCGGCAACTGGTCTAGTACATCCCTCCCATCCCGCCCCCGCCACCCGGCATGGGCGGATGCTTCTCCTCTTCCTTCTTCTCCACGATGACCGCTTCGGTGGTGAGGAGCAGCCCCGCGATGGACGCCGCGTTCTGCAACGCCGTGCGGGTCACCTTGGTCGGGTCGATGACGCCGGCCACGACCAGGTCCTCGTACTCGTCCGTCAGCGCGTTATACCCGAAGTTCTTCTCCTTCGACTCCCGCACTTTCGCGACGACGATCGAGCCCTCGGCCCCGGCGTTCTGGGCGATCATCCGGATCGGCTCCTCGAGGGAGCGCCGCACGATCTCGGCGCCGATCTGCTCCTCCTCTTCCAGCTTCAGCTTCGCCACGGCCGGCTGGCAGCGCAGCAGCGCGACCCCACCGCCCGTCACGATGCCCTCTTCGACCGCCGCGCGCGTGGCGTGCAGCGCGTCCTCGACGCGGGCCTTCTTCTCCTTCATCTCCGTCTCGGTGGCCGCGCCGACATTGATGATCGCCACGCCGCCGGCCAGCTTGGCCAGACGCTCCTGGAGCTTCTCCTTGTCGTAGTCCGACGTGGACTTCTCGATCGCCGCACGAATCTGGCCGATCCGGCCGTCAATCTCGGCGTGCTTGCCGGCACCGTCCACGATGGTCGTGTCGTCCTTGTCGATCACGATCCGCTTGGCTTTGCCGAGGTCCGTGAGCACCGCGTTCTCGAGCTTGAAGCCTGCTTCCTCGCTGATCACCTTCCCGCCGGTCAGGACCGCGACGTCCTGCAGCATCTCCTTGCGGCGGTCGCCGAAGCCCGGCGCCTTCACGCCGCACACCTTCAGCGTGCCGCGCAGCTTGTTCACCACCAGCGTGGCCAGCGCCTCACCCTCGACGTCCTCGGCGATGATGAGGAGCGGCTTGCCCATCTGCGCCACCTTCTCGAGCACGGGCAGGAGGTCCTTCATCGAGGCGATCTTCTTGTCGTGGATCAGGATCAGCGCATCCTCCAGCACCGCCTCCATCTTCTCCGCGTCCGTGACGAAGTAGGGCGACAGGTAGCCGCGGTCGAACTGCATCCCGTCCACCGTCTCCAGCGTGGTCTCGAGGCCCTTCGCCTCCTCGACCGTGATCACGCCGTCCTTCCCGACCTTCTCCATCGCGTCGGCGATGATGTCGCCGACGTCGTGGTCGTTGTTGGCGGAGATGGCGCCGACCTGGGCGATCTCCTTCTTCCCCTTGGTCGGGACCGACACCTTCTTCAGCTCCTCCAGCACGACCTCGACCGCCTTGTCGATGCCGCGCTTGAGGGCCATCGGGTTCACGCCCGAGGTCACGTTCTTCAGCCCTTCGCGGAAGATCGCCTGGGCGAGCACCGTCGCCGTCGTCGTGCCGTCCCCCGCGATGTCCGACGTCTTGGTCGCGACTTCCTTCACCATCTGCGCGCCCATGTTCTCGACCGCGTCGGGCAGCTCGATCTCCTTCGCCACAGTGACCCCGTCCTTCGTCACCGTGGGGTTCCCGAACTTCTTGTCGAGGACGACGTTCCGCCCCTTCGGGCCGAGCGTCGCCTTCACCGCTTCGGCGAGCTGGTCCACGCCCCGCTTCAACTTCGCGCGCGCGTCCACGCCGAAAATGAGTTCCTTCGCTGGCATTGCTCTCTCTCCCTATGTGATGGACGCTCAGCCGAGCTTGGCGAGGACGTCCGACTCCTTGATGACCAGGAACGTTTCGTCCTCGATCGTGACCTCGGTGCCGCTGTACTTCCCGTACAGCACCTTGTCTCCCACCTTCAGCTCCATCGCGACCCGCTCGCCCTTCTCGTACCGGCCTGGGCCGACCGCGATGATCTCCCCCTGCACCGGTTTCTCCTTTGCGGTGTCCGGGATGTACAGCCCGCCCCGCATCTGCTCGGTCTCCTCGAGCGGACGGATCGCCACACGATCCGCCAGCGGGTGCACCTTCACCTTTGCCTTGGTTGCTGCGGCCATATGCTTCCGACCTCCTCCGTATGGAATCGTTGCCTGAGACCTGTTAGCAGTCAAACACGCTGAGTGCTAACCCGAGGCGAAGTGTAGACGCGCAGCGGCACTGTGTCAAGAGCCGAGAGGACAGCATATAAATTGTTGTGGTGAAATAATTTACGAGCCAATCCCTATCTGCTTGGTGGCCTTGGGCTTCGCGTCGGCGAAGCAGCCCTCAGCGTGTCGATCCACAGGCTGTCCGGCACGCCTGGAGGAGCCGCTCCCGCGGCGTGGCAGGCGTCGCACGGGAGGAAGGCGCGGAGCAGGTGCTCGGCGTGGGTGACGGGCCGCCCGCTGGCGCTGTCGCGCCCCGCCGGGGCCTCTTCGATCCCGTAGTGGCAGGAGATGCAGGCGCCCGGGCGCACCTGCGGCCCGAGTTCCGGCACGGGCGGCACTTCCCGACCGGCGATGCGGTAGGCGCCGGACGCCAGGTCGAGGGCGTATCGCATGACCCGATCCGACGCCGAGAGGTTGTGAACCACGCCGGCGCGCCGGAGGTAGTCCATCAGCCCCTTCGCTTCCGCCAGCCGCGCGAGCGCGGACGGCGGTGCGGCGCCCGGTCCGCTGAGCGACGTTTCGGCGGCCCGCAGATACTCGCCGATCCAGGCGTCGCGCCGCTGAAAGCCGCGCTTCCACCGACCCAGCACGCCGCTCCAGGCGCTCCCGTGGCATCCCACGCACGCGGCGCCCCCGGGCTTGAGAGACATCCCCGGCCGCGGGCCGGGCCCCTCCGGCGTCACGTGGCAGGAGCGGCAGGTGACCCCGCCCATGAACATCAGGCTCGGGGTGAGCGGTTCACCCGGCATCACACCGAGGATCAGCCGCTGCTGCTCGGCGTGCACGCCGGCGTGGCAGTCCGCGCACTTCGCCGTCCGGGAGGTGTCGGCGGCGATGGGCCGCCGGTGGCGGTGGTCGTGACAGTCCAGGCACTCCAGGGCGATCGAGCCGCTCATCGCCATCACGCGGTGCACGACGGCGCTGTGGCAGGAGCGGCAGGCCAGCTCGGAGTGCAGCGCGTGCGCGCTGTCGGCCGGCGGGAGCTTCGACGGCGGCTTGGCCTGGTGGCACGCGGCGCAGCGCGCCACGACCACGGTCGTGTCGCCCTCGACCAGGCGGAAGTGGCACCGGGCGCAGGGAACGTGCGCCTGGCTCAGGAGCGGATGCGACAGCGGCACGCCCTGGCTCGTCGTGGCGGTGTGCCGCGGGCTCGGATGGCACGTCGCGCAGCCCGCGTCGCGGAGGCCGGAGACGTCCGCGAAGTGACAGAGAGCGCAGGTGGTGCTGTCGGCGCGCAGCACCCGGCTCCCCTCCGCGTGCGTGTGGCAGGCGGCGCACGGCACCGCACGCTGCGAGCTCATCGGATGGCGGCTGTGACGGAAGGCCACCATCGCGATGTGCGCGGTGTCGGGCCCGCCGTTCGGGTGGCAGCCGCGGGACGAGCACGCCACGTCGGGCACGCCGCTCCGCCTCGAGGGAGTCGGGGCGCCGCGGTGACAGCCGACGCACGCCACGCGCGCGTGCGGGTCCGCGCCTCCGGCCGCGCCGTGCGCGCATCCCGCCAGGACAGCGACGCCCGCCGCGAGGAGCGCAGCCCGCGCGCCTAGCACAGGGAGCCCCAGAGGATCAGCCCGATCAGCACGAGGCCGATCCCCAGCAGGATCATCCCGCCCCAGGCGCCCACGACGTTCATCCAGCGCGGCGGCGGCGGGGCGGGCGCGTCCACGACCGCGCGGCGGCTCGGCTCCCCGGCCGCCACGTTCCGCCACAGCGTCTCCGCGATCCGCGGGTGCTCCTCCTCCATGTACGGGACCGTGGCGCGGCCCGTGAACATCACGGCGTCGAGCGGGAACTTGTCGGGGCGGAGGTGCACGTTGAAGAAGTGGATCGTGAAGATGAACGCCGTCGCGATCATCGCCTCGTACGAGTGGATGATGATCGCCACGTTGAACAGGATGCCGGGGAAAACCAAAGCGAAGAACTCCGGCTGCCAGAGCATCAGGCCCGTGAAGCCGATGGCGCCGACGCCCCACAGCTCGGCGAAGTAGTCGAACTTCTCCATGTAGCTGTAGCGGCCGAACCGGGGCTGCGGCCCGCGCCCGAAGAACCACTTCACCATCGCGAACGCGTCGCGCGCGTCCTGCGGCTGCAGGATGATCGAGTCGGGCCCGAACCAGCCGCGCACCGCCCGGGGATCGCGCCAGCCGCGCCAGGTGACGTAGGCCGCGTACATCGCGAAGTAGCCGAACACCATCAGGCCGGCGGCGCGGTGCAGGACCCCCGCCTGCGTCGCGCCCCCGAGGATCCGCATGAGCCCCGGCGCCCAGACCGTGCAGGAGAACCGCAGCGGCAGGCCGGTGACGACGAGGACGAAGAAGGTCGCGATGATCAGTGCGTGGATCACGCGGAAATACAGGTTGAAGCGCCAGACCACAGGGCCGCCGCCCCTGAGCGCGGCGTCCATCGGCGTCGGGCCGACGCCCGGCGAGCCATGCGCCTCCTCCCCCGCCCCGCCCGCGGCCACCGCCATCTCCGCTCCCGCCTGCGCCTCACGCCGCCGCCGGTCGATCGAGGTGCGCCGGTACCAGAGCAGGGTGTGCGCTCCCCACACGACCATCGTGCCGGTGAGGACGGCCGTCATGAACGCCCAGACGTAGAAGAGCACCGGGTTCTGGCGCGGGTTGCGCGGGTTCGCGTGCGGCTGGTAGCCGGCGAACTTGCCGCGCGCCTCGGAGTGGCACTGGCGGCAGGTCCGGATCTGGTGCGCCGGGGTCACGGAGGAGGCGGTGTCGGAGGCCGGCCGCACGTTGTGCGGTGTGTGGCAGTCGGCGCACTGGGCGGCCCGCGTGGAGCCGACGCGCGACGCCTGCCCGTGGTAGCTGTCGCGGTAGGTGCTGCCGTACTCGGCATGGCACCGCGTGCAGGCGTCGGCGACCGCGAAGCGCCAAGTCGGGTCGTTGGCCCGCCGGATCCCGTGCTCGCCGTGGCAGGAGATGCAGGTGGCGGCCGTATCGCCGGTGATCGGCAGGCGGCCCAGCGCCTGGCGCACCGCGGTGCGGCCGTGGACGTCGGCGAAGTAGCTCGCGCCTTCCTTCGTGTGACAGGCAGCGCACGCGCGGGCCAGCCGGACGTCGATCCGGCGGGTGGCGACGTCGGGCACCGGCCGCATGTCGTGCGAGCCGTGGCAGCGCGTGCAGGGGATGGTGTCCGCGTGGACGCCCTGCTCCGCGCTCGCGACCTGCACCGGATGGCAGCGCGCGCACGCCTGGCGCATGGCGAGCCGCCCCGCCGCGGTCGGCAGGAAGCCCGACCGCGCCACGGCGTGGCCGCCGTGGCAGTCGACGCACCCGGCGCCGGAGGGGACCGACGTCGAGACGTCGGCGTCCTTCGCGCCGCCCGCACTTCCGCCGCCCTGGCCAGGAACCACCGCGCGCGGCGCGCCGGCCTGCGGCCCGTGCACCCCCGCGCGCCAGAGCGAGTCCTGCGCCGCGTGGCAGCGCCCGCACACGACGCGGCGGGCCGCCTGCGGCTCGTGGGGGAAGAAGGTGACGCCGGTGTGACAGGCAACGCAGGCCACGTTCGCGTGCGGCCCGCCGGAGAGGGTGGACCGCGTCACCACCAGGTTCGCGCCCACGTTCCGGTCGGACGCCGCCTGCAGGAGGTACTCGCGGCTCGCGTGGCAGCGCTCGCAGCTCCCGCCGAGCTGCGCTGCGGCCTGCCCCACCAGGCCCAGGCCCAGCGCTGCCGCGAGCAGCGCGGGCCTCAGCACATCTGCACCCACATGATCATCCCGATCAGCACCAGGCCGACCGCCAGCGCGACCAGCCCCAGCGACGCGGCCGCCACCGTCATCCAGTGCGGCGGGGGCGGCGCCGGCAGGTCGGGAATGGCCTTCCGGCTCACCGGCTGCGACGCGAGGTCGCCCCACGCCTCCGCGGTCAGGGCGTGGTCCTCCTCCAGCACCTGCGCGGTCGCCCGGCCGGTGAACATCACGGCATCGAGCGGGAACTTCCCCGGCCTCAGGTGCACGTTGAAGAAGTGGATGATGAACATGAAGCCGGCGGCCAGCAGCGCTTCCTCCGAGTGGAAGATCGCCGCGACGTTGAACGCCCAGCCGGGCAGCACGTGCGTGAAGACGCCCGGCAACCAGCGCACCATCCCCGACCCGCCGAGCAGCACGATGCCCCAGAACGCGCCGAAGTAGTGGAACTTCTCGTTGTAGCCGTAGCGCCCGAACTTCGGGTACGGCGCGCGGCCGAAAAACCACCTGAACATCTGGAGGAAGTCCCGGAAGTCCTGCGGCTGCGGGATCATCGAGTCCGGGCCCCAGAGGAGCGCCTTGCGGTTCTTCGACCGGGCCACGAACACCGCGAGGTAGACGAGGTGCGCGGTGAAGTAGAGCACCGTGATCGCACCGGCGGTGCGGTGCACGATCCCGGCGGTCCGCGTCCCGCCCAGCAGCCGCATCATTTCCGTGGCCCATGCGGCGCAGCTGAAGCGGAGCGGCAGCCCCGTGATGATGAGCGCGAAGAAGCTCACCACCGAGATCCCGTGGATCCACCGGTGGAACAGCTTGAAGCGCCAGACGAACGGCCCCGCGCCGCGGGCCGCGCTGTCGATCGGCTTCTGCTCGCGCGGCTCGTCGTCCAGCCCCAGCTCGCGGGGCCGCTGCCGCTCGCGCCAGCGCAGCTCGAGCAGGCGGGCGAGCCACAGCACGGTGTGGAGGCCGAACACCGCGAACACCGAAAAGATCAGCACGTTCATCAGCACCCACGCGCCGAACACCACCGGATTGTCCTTGATGTCCGTCGGACGGACGTGCGCGCGGTAGGAGACGAAGCTCGGCCGGGCGGCGGACCCGTGGCACTTGGCGCAGGTCCCCACCAGCCGGCCGGGTGAGGTGGACGAGCGCGGGTCGCTCGAGGGGAAGATGCGGTGCGAGCCGTGGCAGTCGGTACAGCGGGCGGCGCGGTAGTCCCCGACGCGGGTCGCGCGGCCGTGGTACGTGTCGCCGTAGGTCTCGCCCTCCCGCTTGTGGCAGGTGGCGCACTTCTCGACCAGCGCGACCTCGCGGTCCAGCGCGTGGGCCGGCCGCATCCCGTGCCCGCCGTGACAGGAGATGCACGTCGCCGCCGTGTCGCCCGCAAGCGCCGTGTGGCTCGCCGCCTGCGCCCGCGCGGTGACGCCGTGGATGTCGCCGAACGCCTGCGTCGCCACGGAGTCGTGGCACGCGGCGCACCGCTGGGCGATCCCGATGGCGATGCCGTGCGTGGCGGGATTCCGGACCGGCTGGATCATGTGCGCGCCGTGGCAGACGGCGCAGCTCACCTTGTCCTTGTGCACGTCTCCGGGCTTGAACTCCCGGTCCTTGTGGCACGCCACGCACCGCCGCGACAGCGTGATGGCGCCCGCGCCCCGCTCGAGCTCCTTCGCCGGCCGCACGTCGTGCGTGCCGTGGCAGGTCTGGCACGGCGCCTCGGGGAGGCCCCGCCGCCCGCCGTGCGGCCCGGCGCGCCAGAGCGAGTCGGCCGCGGCGTGGCAGGTGCCGCACGGCACCGTGGTGCGCGCCTCCGCCGGGTGCGGCATCAGCCCCGGGATCGGATGGCACCGGAGGCACGGCACGTTCGCGTGCACCGAGCGCGAGAGCGCCGCCCGGTTCACGAACAGCGAGTCGGGGTTGTACGAGGGTGGGGCGAGCCGCGCCAACACCTCGCGATCGGCGTGGCACTGGCCGCAGCGCTCGCTGCCCTGCTGGGCCGCGGACGGCTGGGCGCGGGCGGAAGCTGCCGCCGCGACGAGGACGAGAAGGAGGCGGAGCGCGCGCCCTAGCACAGGGCGTCCCACAGCCCCAGCCCGACCAGCAGCAGCCCAAGGACAAGGAAGAGCAGGCCCAGCCCCGCGCTCACCACCCCCATCCACCGCGGCGTCGGCGGTGCGACCCGATCCACCACCGCCGTCGGGCTCGGCGCCTGAGCCGCCGGATCGCCGATCGCGGCGGCCACGAGCGGATGCTCCTCCTTCATGTAGCCGTAGGTCGCGCGGCCCGTGAACATCACCCCGTCCAGCGGGAACTTGCCGGGCCTGAGGTGCACGTCGAAGAAGTGGTACGCCACGATCAGGGCGGCCAGCAGCATCACGTTGTACGAGTGGATGATCGTCGCGAGGTTGAACGCGACTCCGGGGAGCCAGCGGCCGAAGAACTCCGGGAACCAGAGCAGCAGGCCGGTGATGGCCACGACGCCCAGGCCGAGGAAGACCATCAGGAGGTTGAACTTCTCGCGGTAGCTGTAGCGGCCGAACTGCGGCTTCGGTCCGCGCCCCAGCGACCACCGCAGCATCTGCCAGAACTCGCGGAAGTCCCGCCCCTGGAGCACGATGCCGTCCGGGCCCCACAGCAGCCGCCGCCGGTCGCGCGCGCGCGCCAGCGCCACCGCGCCCTGGACCAGGTACGCGGCGAACACGGCCAGCACCGCGCCGCCGGCCCAGCGATGGATCAGCCCCGCGCTCCGCGCCCCGCCCCACAGCCGCATCAGCTTCGGCGCCCACGCGATGCAGCTGAAACGGAGCGGCAAGCCGGTGAACGCCAGGACGAAGAACGCCACCACCAGGACACCGTGCAGCACGCGCTGCAGGACCGTGAAGCGCCAGACGTACGGTCCGCGGCCCCGATCGGCCGCGTCGAGCGCGACCCCGTTGAAGTAGACGTCCTTCCCCTTCACGGCTTGCTCCTCCGCTCGATGAGCGTGCGCCGGGACACCAGGACCGCATGCACGACGTACACGAGGGTGACCGCGCCGAGCAGCACCGTCATCGCCAGCCAGACGGCGAACAGCCCGGGCGAGCCGCTCCGCGGATCCGCGTGCGGCCGGTACTCGGCGAACAGCCCCGCGGCCTGGACGTGGCAGCGGCGGCAGGTCGCCAGCCGGTGCGCGGGCGCGACCGACGAGCGCGGGTCCGACGCCGGGTAGACGCTGTGCGCGGTGTGGCAGTCGGCGCACAGCGCCGCGCGCTCCGACCCCACCTGCGTGGCCTGGCCGTGGTAGTTCTCGCGGAAGGTGGCGCCGTAGGCCGGATGGCAGTGGGTGCAGGTCTCGGCGAAGGCGAAGTGCGCGGCGGTATCCGCCGGGTTGCGCACGGCGTGGCCGCGGTGGCAGTCCACGCATGTTGCGGCGGTGTCGCGGCCGAGCGCGGTCGCGCTGGCGGCGTCCCGCAGGGCGCGCGCGCCGTGGGCGTCGGCCCAGTAGGCGGCCGCCTCCTTCGCGTGGCAGGTCGCGCAGCGCCGCGCGGTGGCCACCGCCACGCCCCGGGTGAGCGGATCGCGCGCGGGGCGGATGGCGTGCGCGCCGTGGCAGTCCGTGCAGGTCGCGCGGGAGCCGTGGACGTCACGAGCATCGGGCAGCTGGGACGGGTGACAGCGCCCGCAGGAGCGCGCGGTCGCCGCGCGCCCCTCGAAGGATCGGAGCCACGCCACCGTCTTCACGTCGTGCGCGCCGTGGCAGTCGGTGCACCTCACCCGGACGCCGCCGGCGCCGTGGACGCCGGCGTACCGGGCGCTGTCCGCCGCGGGATGGCACCGGATGCAGGCGATCGGCGTCGCGGCCTCGCTGCCGTGCGGGAAGTGGGTCGCCCCGACGTGGCACGACACGCACGACAAGCTCGCGTGCGCCGCGCCCGGGGCGCTCTCGCCCCGCACCACCAGCGAGGGACGGAACGTTCCGGTCGGCGCCGCGCGCTCCAGGAACTCCCGGGAGCCGTGACACCGCAAGCACGCGAGCGAGCTGGCGGCGACGTGCGGCGCGCGCTGCGCCCGCGCCACCGGCGCGGCGGCGCCCAGTCCCGCCGCAAGCAGGAGCGCGACCAGCAGACCGTGCCGCTTCATCCGGGTCCGGACCTGGTGGCGGCTCAGCCCGAGCAGCTCCGCCGCCTGCGACTGGTTGCCGTGCACCCGCTCCAGCGCCTCGACCAGGAGTCGCCGCTCCATTTCATCGAGCTTCACCCCGCCGTCGGGGAGCGACGGCATCGCTGCCGCCGCCATCGGCGCCGTCACCTCCAGGGGCAGCTCGCGCGCGCCGATCACCTCGCCGTCCGTGAGGAGCACCGCCCGCTCGATCACGTTCCGGAGCTCGCGTACGTTGCCCGGCCACCGGTAGGCCATGAGCAGCGCCTCCGCCTCCGGAGCGATCTCCCGCACCTTCTTCCCGAACTCGCGGTTGAAGTGCGCCACGAAGTGCTTCACGAGCGGCAGGATGTCCTCACGCCGATCGCGCAGCGGCGGCAGCGTGATCGGGATGACCCGCAGCCGGTAGAACAGGTCCGCGCGGAACCGGCCGGCGGCCACTTCCGCCGCCAGGTCGCGGTTGGTCGCCGCCATGATGCGCACGTCCACCACCAGGTCGCGCGTGCCGCCCAGGCGCCGGAACGTCTTCTCCTCGATGAACCGCAGCAGCTTGGCCTGCACGCCGGGCGTCAGCTCGCCCACCTCGTCGAGGAACAGCGTGCCCCCGGCCGCCATCTCGACGAGGCCCCGCTTGGCCGCATGCGCGTCGGTGAAGGCCCCCTTCTCGTGCCCGAACAGCTCCGACTCCATCAGCGTCTCGGGCAGCGCCGAGCTCGTGACGTTGAGGAACGGCCCGGCGCTCCGCTTGCTCAGCCGGTGCAGCGCCTGCGCGATGGCCCCTTTCCCCGTCCCGCTCTCCCCCTCGATCAGGACCGTCGTCGCGTCCACGGCGGCCAGCCGCTCCACCAGCTCGAACACGCGCCGCATCGGCGCCGACTCGCCGATCACCGTCGTGCCGGCGTGCGAGCTCGAGCTCCGCAGCGCCGCCACCTCGCGCCGCAGCGCCGTCATTTCCAGCGCCTGCCGGATCGTGGCGACCGCGCGGTCCAGCGTGAACGGCTTCTCGAGGTAGTCCTTCGCGCCCAGCTTCAGCGCCTCGACCGCGGAGGAGACCGTGGCGTGCGCCGTCATCACCACCCACACCGCCTCGCTTTTCGGCGCCTGCTCCCGCAAGAGCGAGAGCCCCTCGCCGTCGGGCAGGCGGAGGTCCAGCAGCCCAACGTCGGGCTCCGCCGCGTCCAGCGCCTTCCGCGCCTCCGCGAGCGTCGCCGCCGCGGTCACCTCGAGTCCCTCGCGCCTCAGCCGCTCGGCCAGGACGCTCAGCAACAGCGGATCGTCCTCGACGATCAGGAGCCGTTCGCCGGCCATGCCTTGCCTCCCGTGCCTTCCGCCGGTGCCGCCGCCGAACCCGCGGCCGGCAGGTGGACGTGAAACGTCGTGCCGTGCGGCCCGCCGCCCGCCCCCGTCTCGCTCTCCACCCACAGCCGCCCGCCGTGCGCGGCGACGACGCGCGCCACCAGCGGCAGGCCGAGGCCGGTCCCGAACGACTTCGTCGAGAAGAAGGGCTTGAGGATCTTGTCGACGTTCTCCGGGGGGATCCCGACCCCGGTGTCGGCCACGTCGAGATCCACGGTTCCGTCCGTCACGCGGGTGGTGATCGTGAGCCGGCCGCCCTCGCTCATCGCCTCCACCGCGTTGACGCACAAGTTCAGCACCGCCTGCTCCAGCCGCGCGGCGTCCCCCGTCATGGCCGGGAGCTGCGGCGCGAAATCGCGCTGCACGCTCACCCGGTCCGCGCCAGGCAGCCCGGAGAGCCGCACCAGCGCCGCGTTGATGACCGCGTGAAGGTCGAGGGTTTGGGAGTTGAGGCCCACGGGCCGGGCCAGGCTGAGCAGATCGCGCAGCGTCTCGTCCACGTGCTGGAGCTCATCCTCGACGCGCGACAGCAGGTTTCGCTCCGCGTCGCTCATCGCGTACTCCTGCGTGATGAGCTCCATCGCGCTCTTGATCCCGGCGAGCGGCCGCTTGATCTCGTGCGCGACCTGCGCCGCCAGCGCCCCCACCTCCGCGAACCCCGCCTGCTCCGTCAGCGTGCGCTGCTGCGTCACCGCCAACCGTGCCTTCTCCTCGTCCCGCTCCAGCAGCGCGTCCACCGTGGCTCCGAGCCGCCCGAATTCATCCTTCCGCTCGAGCCCGATCCGCACGCCGTCTTCGCCGGCGCTCGCGCGCGCGAGACCGCGCCGCAGCTGCCGCATCGGACCCAGGACTTCACGCTCCATCATCGCCACCAGCGCCGCCGCGAATCCGATCACCAGCACCAGCGTGAGGATCAGGCCGTACGTCCGACCGCGGCGGATCGCCTCGTCGATCCCGCGCACCCCCAGCTCCAGCTCGAGCGTCGCCCGGGCCCCCGGACCCCCGACCCCCGACACAGGGATCACCGCGCTCAGCGTCGAATCGCCGCGCCCTCCGACGACCTGGCCCCCCGCCGGAATGTCCCACGGGCTCGGCAGGGCCGCCCCGGGACGCGGCTTCCCTTCCTCGCCCCGCAGGTTCGACAGCAGCACCAGCCCCTCGGCCGACACGATCCGGTAGCCCACCGCCGGCGCGTGGGTGATCATCCCATCCAGTTCGTCCCGGATGATCCCGACCTGGCCGTGCGCCAGCGCCGCCTCGACCGGCTCCTTGGCCGCCGCTACCGCCATCAGCGCGTGGTCGCTGGTGAGGGCGAACTGCTCCCCCTCCCAGTACCGGAGCGACGCGGTGGTGGCAACCCCCAGTACCACCAAGAGCGCCCCCAACACGGTCACCAGGACCTTGGCCTGAATCGACAGGTCGCGCAGCCTCATATCCGTGCGCAAAAAAGCGCAATCCGCGTGCCGTATTTCACGCGGACTGCGCAATCAGGGACAGCGAATGACCTTAGAGGGCCAGCAAACCCACCGCGACGCCAGCTACGGCGTGCGCCGCCACGGCCGTGCCGAGCCCGCGCCGCCAGTACAGATATCCGAACAGCACTGCCGGGATTGCCATCCGAGCCACCGCGTAGGCGAAGACCATCGGGAGACCCGGGAGCCCGAGCGCGCTGACCGACGGCCAGTGCAGCAGCAGGTCGGCGACGGTGGCGACGGCGACCGCGAGGCCCACCGCCCACGGCTTCTCGTTCGGCAAGTAACGGATCGCGATGACCAACGCAGCGGTGAGGACGAAGAGCCGGAGCAACAGCTCGTCGGTCACGGCGTCGGCGACGGCCTTCCCCATCGCGGCGACGAGGCCGAAGCGCTCCACGTCGGTCGGCAGGCCGAGCGCGCCCTTGTGGAACGGGAGCGCGAGCAGCGCGATGCCGACGCCGACCGCGAGCGCGATGCCCACCCGCACCAGCACTCCGCGCCAGGCGTGCACGCGCTGCAGCACCTGGTTCGCCGGGAAGAGCGGCAGCGCCCTGCGCAACAGCGAGAGGCTGACCGTGATGATCGGGCCGTAGAACCAGAAGGTCGCGGCGAAGGCGAGCAGCAGCGCGCCCGGCATCGTGAGGCGGACGTCGGTGAACCAGATCGTCGGAGGCTCGACTGCGAAGGCGACCACGAGCGCCGCGAGCGTCGCGCCGACCAGCACCGTCCCCGGCACTCGCTCCGGCCAGCGCCGATAGGCGAGGGAGAGCGCGTGCAGGCCGGTGCTCCCGGCGAAGTAGACCGTCAGAATCATCCCGATCCAGGCGAACGCGGAGATGACCGCAGCGACGACGTGGCCGCCGTTCAACGCGATCGGCATCGCCGCCACCCAGCCGGCGATCAGCCAGCCCAGCAGCAGCGCCGGCACCAGGTAGAGCAGCCCGTGGACCATCGCGCTCCAGGCCTGGCGCAGGGTGGTGGCCTCGGGCCGTCCGATGATGCCGAGGATCACGCCGTGCACCATCCCCAGCACCGCGCCGATCGCGAACAGCGTCGCGCTGGCCATGAGCAGCAGGTGGCCGCTCATCTGGTTGGTGAGGATCAGCGCCACGACGGCCGCGCCGCCAAGGAGCATTCCACCGGCCAGCGACCAGGAGATCGCGACCGCAGCGGGCAGATCCAGCCCGCGGCTCGGCACGGTGGCTGAGGGACCGTGGGCGATGGGCTCGTGAGTTTCGTTCGGATGCGTCATGGCTGCTCCTGCGTCAGGTTCTGCCTGTGCTTCACGTCTTCCGGCATTACTCTAGGGCAGGTCCGGGACCACGCTGGCCCGGAATCACCGGATCGCGCGTAAGACGTTACGGCGGTTGGGGATTGGGAATTGGGGATCGAAAGAGCAGGATATTCGGCGCGCAGGGCAGTTGCGCGAGTGGGCACACACAGCTGTTCCGATTGGAACAGCTCAGCGCATCAGGAACTGGAGCGATCCGCCCGGCGCGTATTCGGCCGGCTCCTTGCCGCTGACGAAGAGGCGGGCGGGTTTCTCGCCGAGGAGCGTGAGGTCGGAGCCCTCCACCCGGAGGATGCTCCCTTCCCTCAGACCCACGACCGGCACGCCGGGATTCAGGGCGACGAACTCGAGCAGCCGCTCGGCGCGCGTTTCCCCCGCGTGGTTGGGGATCACCTCGTCCGTGTAGTGCGGATTCAGCTGGAACGGGAGCAGCGCGAGCGCGTCCACGCGCGGCGGCAGCACGATCGGCATGTCGTTCGTGGTCTTGATCGTGAGCCCGGCGATGTTCGCCCCCGCACTCCAGCCGATGTACGGGGTGCCGGCGAGGGCGCGCTCGCGGATCGCCTCGAGCAGCTCCGTCCGGCACAGCGCGTCGAGCAGGTGCCAGGTGTTCCCACCTCCCACGACGATCGCCTCGGCGTGCATCACCTCCGACGCGGGGTCCGCGGCGGCGTGCACGGACTCCAGACCGTAGCCGAGTTCTCCGAAGCGTTTCCGCACCGTGGCCGCGAAATCGTCCCACGTCACACGCACCGCGGCGTAGGGCACGAAGAGGACCTTCCGGACGCCCCGTGCGAGGAAGTCCTGGATCGGCGCTTCGGCGTGCTCGAGATACTGACGGCCGACGTTCTTCGAGTTGCTGAGGAGAAGGAGCCTCACGGCCTCAGACCCGGAATTCCGGGCACCGCCAGGCTGCGCAGCCGCTGCTCGAGCTGCGCCTGCACCCCGTCGAGCTGGGAGCGATCGTCCGTCAGGGCCTTGAGGGGGCCCGCATCGAGGCCCGCGAGTCGGGCACGCGCGGCGCTGACCTGCGGGCCGACCAGGCTGTCGACCTTGGCCCGGACCATCGTCTCGGCGCGGCCCAATTCGGCGGCGACCGCCTGGCCCAGGGCACGAGACACCGCGCCGCCGATGTTGGACGAGACGTCGAAGCCGGGCGAGGCGAAGCGGCCATGGATCCGCGCCTCGATTTCCACGTCCTTGAGCGACGAGACGGCGCCCCAGACGAGTGCGTCCAGCCAGGCCCGGCTCCCGATGGGCGCCGACGCCGCGGGGGCCGCCGCGCTGTCGGCGTGCCGCGACCAGGTGACGCTGTCGGAGTGCACGAACCATCGGCCGGTGATGCTGTCGCCGACGCGCGAGAAGGAGATGTCCTGAACGCCGGTCCGGAGGTCCACCCGCGCACCGGCCGCCGCGATGTCCAGCGTTGGAAGGCCGACGCCCGTCAGATCCGCCACCACGGAGTCGCGCGGAACCTCCCCCGTCCGGTCAATCGTCCCCGCGATGTGGATGCGCTGCGGCCCCACGGCCACAGCGCCCGCCCGGTCGGCGAGGAAGGTCAGCGGCTTGCCGTAGACGGCCGGCTCCGTGGTGACGCCGGTCAGGCGCGCGATGTAATCGCCCGCCGCCGTGGTGCGCCCGGGGAGGGTGAACGTGCCTTCGGCGAACTCGAGCAGCAGCGCGGGATAGCGGTGCGCCTTGGGGAAGACGAAGGTCGTCCCCGCCATCCGGGCACGCTTGGGACCTGCCTGGCGCTGGGGCTTGATGCCCGGCGGGATCCGGTGGTCGAGGATGTGCAGGTAGGCGAGTTGGGGCACCATCCGCTGCAGCGCCGCGGGTCCCACGAGCGACGTCGCGAGGTCCTTGGGATCGAGCGACGGCACCTTGACGAGACGGCGCGCGTACCCGTAGTCGGCCGCCCGCGCCTGGTCGAGCGCCGCGGCGCGCGAGCGGAGCGAGGCTATCTGCCCGGTCACGTCGTTCTGCAGTGACGTGAGCCGATCGCGGGCGCCCTTGATCGCCGTCAGCTCTGAGCGGATGGATGCGGCCGCGTCGCGCGCTCCGGAGAGCCCCAGCCGCCGGATGTCCGTCCCCGAAAGCCGCTTCGCCAGCGCCTGCGCCGAATCGATCACCGGCCGCGGGTTCGCCGCGGCCAGCTTCCCGTCCCACGCGGTCTTGAGCGAGTCGCCGGACCCGACCAGGGCCCGCGCCTGCGCCAGCGACTGGAGGCTGTCGGGGCTGACGCCTTTGATGTCGAGTGCCTTGCCGAGGCTCCCCAGATCCAGCGAGGGGATCGGGAGCTTGTGCGCCCAGCCCTGCACCGTGTCTCGCGTCTGGGCGGCGGGGGCCGTCTTGGCGGCGCGCTTCGGCAGCGCCCCCGACGTCTTTCGGGCGCCGCCGAACGTCAGCCCCCGCACGGCCACGGTCTCCGCGTCGAACTTCTTCTCCAGCAGCGCACGGAGGCCGAGGTCCAGCTCGATCTCGTCCACGGCGAAGAGATTGCGCATCGGCTGGTCGGCGTCCGTCACCTGGAGGCCGCGCAACCGCAGGTCGCCCTGGAAGAGCCGGAGCCGCGCCGAGGCGAGCTCCACCCGCGCCCCGTTGACGGCCGTGCCACCGGCCTCGATGCCCAGCTTGATCAGCCGGTCAACGAACAGGACCCAGGCCAGCACGACGACGGCGAAGAACAGCGCCAGCGGGATCAGGGCCTTCCAGCGGAAGAGCTTCACGGGACGAACCGCGTGAACGAGCGGTACGTGGTGTACAGCTTCGACGCCGTTATCAGCTGGAAGAAGCGCATCTTCTTGAGCCGCTCGTACACTTTCTCCCGGTAGCGCATCACCGCCCACTTCCAGAGGAAGTAGAACGGCACGAGCGTCACCAGCCAGAAGACGAAGCTGCCGAGGACCACGGAGTTGTTGAAGTTGGTGAACGGCACGACCGGCATGTTGTAGAGGCTGGTCCAGAGCGGCCGGAGCACGTCTGCACCGAGCAGGGCCTTGCCGATGGCGTCGAACAGCGGATCGAGGGCGAAGCCGACGGGGACGAAGACCGCCCACCCCAGGAAGACGCCCGCCATCGAGAGGTTGAGGATCAGGGCGAGGCCGAACAGCACCAGGTTGTGCAGGTTCATCAGCGGCGTCAGGCCGAACACCGCCCCCAACGCGATCCCCGCAGCCACCTGGCGAGGGGTCCCGTCGGAGTTGAGCGTGCCGATCAGCTGCTGGATGAACTTGAGTAACAGCACACGGCGACGTTACGCCCCGAGCGCGGCCCTGTCAAACTAGCCGGGAACCCGCAGCCGCCCACGTCGTATTATTGTAGGAACTCGATCTCAAGCCCATCCTGTCGCCGGAGCTACTCGTGCTCATTCGCCGGGCACCCGACATCCGTTCGTCCGAGATCACGCCGGAGAAGCTCTACTTCGGCCGCCGGGAGTTCATCGCGGCCGCATCAGCCGCGGCGCTCGACTTGGCTGTGCCGGCCGCCGGCCGCGCCGCCCCGCTCGCCCGCCCCGCCGACGACAAGCCCAACTCGTACGAGGACATCACCCACTACAACAACTTCTACGAGTTCGGGACGGACAAGGAGGACCCGGCGAAGTACGCCGGGAGCCTCAAGACCCGCCCGTGGAAGGTCGAGGTCTCGGGCCTCGTGGCCAAGCCGGGGCACTACGACCTCGACGACCTGCTGCACCGCCAGACCATCGAGGAGCGCGTCTACCGCCACCGCTGCGTCGAGGGCTGGTCCATGGTCATCCCGTGGAACGGGTTCCCGCTCCGCAATCTGATCAGCCGGTTTCAGCCGACGTCACTGGCGAAGTTCGTCGAGTTCACCACCCTGCTCGACCCGCAGCAGATGCCCGGCCAGCGCAGCGGCGTCCTGCCGTGGCCATACGTCGAGGGGCTCCGGATGGACGAGGCGATGCACCCGCTCACGCTGGTCGTGACCGGCCTGTACGGCCGCGGCCTCCCCAACCAGAGCGGCGCGCCGCTGCGCATCCACGTGCCGTGGAAGTACGGCTTCAAGAGCGCCAAGTCGCTGGTCCGGATCCGGTTCGTGGAGGAGCAGCCCGCCAACACCTGGAACGTCGCGGCGCCGAACGAGTACGGGTTCTACGCCAACGTGAACCCCACGGTGGACCACCCGCGCTGGAGCCAGGCGCGGGAGCGGCGCATCGGGGAGTTCCTCCGCCGCCCGACGCTGATGTTCAACGGCTACGGCGACCAGGTCGCGTCGCTCTACGCCGGCATGGATCTCCGGCGCTACTTCTGACGCCGTGCCGAGCCCCAAGACCATGAGGAAGGCGGCGAAGGTCGCCGTATTCCTCGCCTGCCTGCTTCCCCTCGCCCTGCTCCTCGCGGACCTGTTCGGCGGCCATCTCGGCGCCGATCCGATCCGCGCCTCGGAGCTCCGCACCGGCCAGGCGGGCCTGATCCTGCTGGTCGTCACCCTTGCGGTCACGCCGCTGCGCCGCTTCACGGGCTGGAACTGGCTCGGCGGCTACCGGCGCATGCTCGGGCTCTTCGCCTTCGGCTACATCTGCCTGCACTTCCTCGTGTGGCTGGGGGTCGACCAGTTCTTCGCGCTCCGGTACATCTGGAAGGACATCGTGAAGCGGCCCTACATCACGGTGGGGTTCGCAAGCTTCCTGCTGATGATCCCGCTCGCCATTACCTCAAGCAGCCGGATGGTGCGGCGCCTCGGGAAGCGGTGGGCACAGCTCCATGCCCTCGTCTACGTCGCCGCGCTCGGCGGCATCATCCATTTCGTGTGGGGAGTGAAGGCCGACCTCGGCGAGCCGACCACCTACGGGCTGATCGTCGTCGCCCTGCTCATGCTCCGCTTCGTCCCCCGGGAGGCGTTCGGCTTCCTGCGCGGGTCCAGGCCCGCGCGCAGCTCGAGTCCTGCCGCATAGCCGGCGCCGGTCAGAACGAGATGGTCATCGTGGAGCCGCCGCTGCTCCCGAACCGCGGGTTGACGATGTTGTTGAAGATCGAGCCGAAGGTGTAGCTCAGCCCGACATAGGTCGAGTAGTAGTAGCTCGTCGGCAGTTGGACCTGGTGCGTCAAGATCTGGTACGGCGTGGCCTGCGCCGCCGGCAGGTACAGCTGGTCCTGAATGCGCTGGTAGCTCACGTACCCGCTGAAGGACAGCCCGCGCACCAGGTTCAGGTTGAACCCGCCGGACAGGCCATAGTCCCAGAGCCGGAGATCGCGCAGGTACTGGTTCCCGCTGAAGTCCAAGCTCAACGTCCCCCAGCGCTGAACGGACGTGAGCTGGACCTCCAGCGAGTGGCTCAGGAGCGTCTCCGCGGTCCGCTGGTACACCGTGAGCGTGTCGTACTTGTCGTGCTCGATGTTGAGTGAGTAGTTGATCCGCAACAACCGGCGCGTGGATTCGGAATACGGCCACACGTCGTATTCAATGGCCGGGCCACCGGAGACGTTCCAGTCTCGATTGTATGTGGTGGACGAGTTGGCGCCGGTCTTCAGCCCGGCCGACCAGTGAGTGCCCAGACTTCGGACAGCCAGGCCCGAGTAGTAGTAGCTGTGGGTCTTGTAGACGTACCACGAGGTGTCGGTGGTCTGGTTCTTCGTGGTGTTTTCGCTCTGGGTGCCGTTGAAGCTGAGCTTCCACCGATCCGTGATCCGATTCGCAGAGAGGGTGTAGTAGAGGTACGAGTACCTGTACGACGCCTCGCCGTACAGGTTCGCCGTGCCGCTAAGTCTGAACACCCAGTAGTTCCAGGGATCGTGCTGCCGTGCGCGCTGACCGGGAGGTCCGCCAGGCGCCGCCGGGCGACGCCGGACCTCCACTTCCTCTGCCAGGGGCGTCTGCGCCACGTAGCGGGCCAGGCCAAGCGCCATCATGTGGGCCAGGCCGCGGCGCACGGCGTCGTCCGGCTCAGCCGGCCGCGACACGTAGCGCAGCGTGTCGGCGCGCCCCTCGAACTGCTGCTGCCCGATGAGCGTGAGGGTGTACTCCGTCCCGCCCGCGCCCGTGCCCTGCGTGCTCACCAGTAGGTACACCTGCGCGTCGTGCCGGTCCCGCACCCAGTCCACGAACGTCATCTCCGTCCGCAGGAAGTCGAGGTCGCAGAGGCCGCAGTCGAGGTAGACGCGCAGCGCCCCCTGGGTTGTGTCCGGTGGGGGTGGCGCTGGTGGCTGTTGCGGCTCCTGAAAGACGAGCGCGGCGGCGAGCACGAGGTGTAGCACGGGGCCTCCCGGAGGGTCGGCCCCAATATGGAGACTGGCGTCAGTCAGCCGTTAGGGCGGGCGCTCCAACCCGGCCCCGGCTACCGGAATTGCCGGGACAGTTCGTCCAGGCGACGGACTTCAAGTTCTGTGAGCGTGAAGCCGAGGCAGCCGCCGTTCTCCTCGGCCTGGGCCGCCGACGTCGCGCCCGGGATCACCACCACGGTCTCGCCGTGCGCGTTCACCAGCCAGTTCAGCGCCACCTGCGACGGCGTGGCGCCGTGCGCAGACGCGACTTCCTCGAGCGCCGCGACCAGCGGGCGGCTCCGCTCCAGGCCGCGGCGCCGGAAGTTGCCCAGCCATCGCCGCGGTCCGGACCGCGTCCGGATCAGATCCGGGTCCCGATGGTACTTCCCCGACAGGATGCCCTGGGCAAGCGGCGAATAGGCGATGACGGTGATGCCCAGCTCGGCGGCGGCGGCGAGCACGCCGTTCGTCTCGATCCGGCGGTCGAGGAGGCTGTAGCGCACCTGGTTCGAGACCAGGGGGAGCCCTCGGGCCGCCAGCGCCGCGTGCGCCGCGCGCATCCGCCGGGCCGAGAAGTTGCTCACGCCGACCGTGCGGATGGCTCCGGCCGCCACGAGGTCGGCCATCGCGTCCATCTGCGCGGCCGTCGTGGCGAGGGCGATCGGCTGGTGAATCTGGTGCAGATCGATGTCGAACGGGGCGAGCCGGGCGTGCCGCTCGCCGATCGTCTTCGCGATGGATCTTGCCGTGCGCAGCAATGGCATCCACTTGGTCGCCACGATCACGTCGCCGTTCTTCCGGCCGGCGGCGACGAGCGCCCGCGACAGCGCCGCCTCCGAGCGCCCGGCGCCGTACATCTCCGCCGTGTCGAACCAGTTGATCCCGGCCGCGAGCGAGACGGCGACGATCCGGTTCTCCACCTCGACCGGCAGTGTCGGCCAATAGCTGCCGCCGAGGCCCCCTCCTTCGGAGAACTGCCAGCAGCCGAGACCCACGGGAGTGATGCGGACGGGCGAGCGACCGAGCGATCGGAGGAGCGGCATCATAGCGCGAACAGTAGCGGAGAGCGGCGTCGGGGCACAGGCGCGGTCCCGGTCAGGCGATGCTGACGACGAGACCCCCGCCGTCGGGCCGCAACGCGACGGACCGGAGGTCAGGAACGACCGCCACGGCCCCGCCCAGCCGTCCCGGCGCGTGCGTCGTCCATAGTGCGACGACCCGGCAGCCGGCGGCGCGGGCCGCGGCGATGCCCGGAGGCGCGTCCTCAAACACGAGGCACGCGGCCGGCGTCGCACCGCACCGGCGGGCAGCGAGCAGATAACCGTCCGGAGCCGGCTTGCCCCGCGCCACATCCTCGCTGGTGACGAGCAGCGGCGGCAGCGGGAGTCCGGCGCGCGAGAGCCGCCGCGCGGCCAGCTCCCGGCTGCAGGAGGTGACGACTGCCCACCGTTGGTCCCCCAGAGACTCAAGCAGCGCCACCGCCCCCGGCACCGCGACCACGCCCTCGAGGTCCTCCAGCTCGGTGGCGTCGAGCCACGCCACCTCCCGCGCCGGATCGAGGTGGGGCACGGCGGCCTTCAGTGTGTCGCTGATCCGTCGCCCGTGGGCGACGGCCAGCAGCGGTCCGGCATCGAGGCCGTGCCGGGCCGCCCAGCGCCGCCAGGTGCGCTCCACCACCGCGCGCGAGTCCACCAGGACTCCGTCGAGGTCGAACAGCAGTGCCACGGCCCGCAGCTCCATCCCGGAAGGTGAACACCCGGGCGCATCGCTGTCCACACCCCGACTGCATCGCTTCCGCTTGCGCGATAAAGCCGAATGCGCGCCGCCTTTTTCGGACCGCGTGGATGCAGAATATTGGGAGGATGAAACCGACTCCCGTTCTTTCGCTCCTTCTGTTCCTGCTGCCGCGGCCCGCGGCCGCCCAGGACGTACCAGTCCGCCGCGACACCGTGGTGCTGCCGGCGATCGTCGTCACCGCTCCCCGACTCACCATCCCGCTGACGGACGACCCCGCCGCCATCAAGGTCGTCGGGTCCGAGCAGCTCGACCTGCCCCGCGGCATCGCGGTGGACGAGGCGATGATGCTCGTGCCCGGCATTCGCGTCGAGAATCAGGCCGACGGCAAGCGCGTGCATCTCGAGAGCCGCGGCCAGGGCATCCTCGCCGAGACCGGGATCCGCGGCATCGGCATTCTCCTCGACGGGCTGCCGCTGAACGATCCCACCGGCTTCGCGCCCGATCTGTACGACATCGACTGGCCCACGGTGAGCCAGGTCGAGGTGCAGCGCGGGCCGGCCGGGTCGCTCTACGGCGGGGGCTCCGCCGCGGGGGTCATCAACATCACGACGGCCGACGGCGCGGCAGCCCCGGCGCACGGCGACCTGTCCAGCACCTACGGCTCCAACGGCTTCTGGCGCGGCTCCGCGGAGATGGGCGGGACGCTGGGCGACGTCAATTACCGGATGTCGTACACGCACAACACCGGCGACGGGTATCGCGTCCACACCGCCTTCCACGGCGACAACCTGTACTTCAAGGCCCATTGGAGCCCGTCGGCATCGCTGCACCTGACGCCGATCCTCGGCTACACGACCTACTTCAACCAGAACGCCGAAGGCCTGAACCTGACCTGGCTCGCGCAGGACCGCCGGCAGGCCAACCCCGATGCCCTGACCTACAACGAGTACCAGGACACCAAGCGCGTGGTCGGCGGTGTCGTGGGCACGTGGGATCTCGGCGGGGCGCAAAGCATCTCCGGCGACGTCTTCCTGCGTCACACGGCGTGGAGGGAATCGGTCCCCTCGTCGGTGGACCACCGCTCCATGGACTCGCCCGGCGCGACCCTGCAGTACACCATCGAGCGAGCGACCGGCGCCCTGCAGCATCACCTGAGCGTCGGCACCGATCTCCAGTGGCAGTCGATCGACGACTACACGCACGCCAACCTCGGTGGCGCGGTCGAGGGGCCGGACAAGCTCAGCGACCAGACGTTCGGCCAGTCGGGCGCCGGCGTGTTCGCGCTCGATCGGGTGGACCTGAGCCGGCAGTGGGGCGTGATGCTGAACGTCCGGTACGACTACGTGGGGAACAAGCTCACCGACCATCTCAAGTCGGGCGGCGTGGACCTCTCGGGCAACGCCAACTTCTGGGCCTGGACCGTGCGCGGCGGCCTCACGTGGAACCCGACACCGGCGCTGAGCTTCTACGGGAACGTGGGCCAGGGCTTCCTGCCCCCGGCCACCGAGGAGCTGTCCGCGAACCCGGACCGCATCGGAGGGTTCAACCAGAACCTGAAGGCGGCCACGTCCCTGGGCGCGGAAGTGGGGGCGCGCGGCGCGGTGGGCACCGTTGTCTTCGACGTCGGCGCCTTCCGTCTCAACACGGACAACGACTTCGACCGGTATCGCGTGGCGAGCCGCCCGCTGGAGACGTTCTACCGCAACGCGGGCTCGAGCCGGCGGTACGGCGTCGAGGCGTCCGTCGCCTGGGCGCCGGTCTCTCCGCTGCTGCTGCGGCTCGCGTACACCTGGTCGGACTTCAAGTACACGAACTCGGTGAGCGCATACGGCGACGTCAACGGGCACTGGCTGCCCAACTCGCCGGAGCACCGCCTCGTGGCCGACGGCGCCTACACCATCGGCCCCGCCACGGTCGGCCTGACCAGCGAAACGGTCAGCCGCTGGTACGTGGACCCCAGCAACGCGGCATCGGTGGAGGGTTACACCCTGCTCCACGCGCGGCTCGCCTGGCGGGTGAACGTGGGGCGGACGCGGGCGGCGATCACGGCTGAAGTACGGAACATCTTCGCCGTGCAGTACATGGGGTACACGGAGCCCGACCCCGACGGCAACTCGTACCAGCCAGCGGCGGAGCGCGAAGTGTTCGTGGGGTTCGTGCTGGGGAAGTAGCCGCTCAGCGCTTGCGACGGACCGCCATGGCGGCCGCAACCCACCGGGCCAATGGGGTGCTCGCGACCGCCTCGCCGATCGCGTCCAGCGCGAGGTCGTCCGCCATCTTGAAGTGGACGCACGACTTCCCCATGTCGAGCTTCTTGCCGGCGGCCTTGAAGCCCTCCTTGAGACGTCGGGCGACCCCGGGATCGCCGTAGGCATTCATCAGATAGAGCGAGAGGTAGTTCTTCTGCGCCGCGAGCGCGGCGTACCAGAGCGCGTGCCCGTTGTAGGTGTCCGGGTACCGGGCGAGCGGCACCTGCCAGACCACCATGCCCTTGACCACGGCCTCTTCGTACCCGGCGGGCAGGTTCTTGCGGACCACCGCCAGGACCGCCTGCAACTCCGTGCGGCGACTCGCCGGTTGGCCGGCGAGAAAGGCGGAGACCGTGGATGGGGGTTTGGCGGGCATTGGACTCCCCTGGCAGTGGACGGCGGATGCTGGACCGCGGCTCGGCTTCACGATAGGTTAGCCAGTATCGGCGTTTGCCGGGAGGCTCCACGATGAGCGCTCCGTTGCCGGTCGTCACCGTTTCGGCGTCCCACCCCGCAGAGAACGTGTACCTGGCGCTTGCCCGCTGGGCGAGCCGCGCCGACCGGCGGCTCCTCGCCGCCTGGGCGATCGTGGGATGGCTCGACGCCGCCGGCCTCGCCGTCTTCCTCCCCCGCCTGTGGCTGCTCGCGATGCCGTTCGTCAGCATCTCCGCGCTCGGCGTGTGGGGGCTGGCTACGCAGCGCCTGCGCGTGCTCGAGGCGACCGGATCCCTGACCGCCGGGCGGCAGCAGGCGCTCCTGGCCGTGCGCGCGGCGGCCGTCACGATCGGGACCGTCGCCGCGATCGCCGCGTTTTACGCCGCGCTGCTGCTCGGTATGGGCCGGCGCTGGGGCGTGCCGGGAGGCTGACCTGCTGAATCGGACGCCTAGGCCGTCCGGCCGGCCTCTGCGCGGCGCAGGAGATAGACCAGGAAGGCCACGACGGCCAGATTGATCAGCAGCGCTGAGGAGCGCGTCACCGTGACGCGGCGTGCGAGCTGGACGATCTCGATGGGCACGAAGAGGGTCGTCGCCACCACCGTCAGGTACTCCGCCCACCGCTTCTCCAACCAGAGCCCGACGCCCTCCGTGGCGAACAGCAGTGCCACGGCGAAAGAGCCGATCGCGAGCTCGTAGAGCCGGTGCGGACTCAAACCGCTTACCGTGCCGATGAGCAGGCCCAGCAGCCGGCGGTCGTGGCGGAGCGCGAGCGCGGCCGCCCACCGGTCGGCCCACGCCGCCACCTCGGGATTGAGGAGCCGCAGGGTGCCGAGCCCGAGCGCCACCATCAGCGCCGTCTTGCAGAACTTGTACACGGCGATGAAGCGCAGCGCCCGGTCCGTCGCAAGGGGCGGGGCGGCGCTCTCGCCCGGCGCGCCCGGCGGGGTCGGCTGGCTCACATTGCCGCCAGGCGGTTGATGTCCGCTGCCAGGACGATGCGGCTGCCGTAGCCCTCGCCCGCCAGGCGGATCAGCGCCCGTCCCACGTTCACCGTCGTCGTGATCTGGTCGGGCGCCAGCCGCCGCAGCACGGGGAGGAGGAATCCGAGCGCCGAGTAAAAGGCCTGGTAGAGCGTAGTCCGCGACCGCACGCCCCTGAGCGGCTGGATGAATCCGGGGCGCAGCATGTACGCGGCTTTGAAGGGCAACGCGAGCAGTGCGTTCTCCGTCTTTCCCTTGACCCGCGCCCACATCGAGCGCCCGTGCTCCGTGCTGTCGGTGCCCTGGCCGGACACGTAGCAGAGCGTCATGCGCGGGTTGGCCTCGACCAGCGCCCGGGCCGCGGCGAGGGTCAGATCGTAGGTCAGGCGATGGTACGCGGCTTCGTCCATCCCGGCCGACGACACGCCGAGGCAGAAGAAGCAGGCGTCGCACTCCGCGAAGCGCGCGCGCAGGCCGCCGTAGTCGAAGAAGTCGGAATGCACCGCCTCGGTGAGCCTCGCGTGCGTGAGGCCGGTGGGGCGGCGCACGACGGCGAGCACCGAATCCACCCGCGCGTCATCGAGGCACTCGAGCAGCGCGCCGGCCCCGACCATCCCGGTTGCACCGAAGATGACGACGCGCACGTCAGGGCCTCTCAGTAGTACCGGATCAGGTAGTAGATGACGTAGATCCAGCCCAGGATTCCGTGGACGATCACCCACAGGATCGACTTGTTCGAGGTCCACGAGATCGTGATCGCCAGCGCCGTGCCGAAGCCGACGCCGACCTTGGCCGCGCTCTTCGACCGGGACACCGCGTCCGCCATCAGATGCCTCCCGCGGCAGCTCCGCCGCGCGTCGGTTCGATCGTCAGGGCCGCTCTACCCGCGCTTGCGCTGCGACGGCGGCGGCCAGAACCCGAACTCCTTCTCGAAGCAGGTCCCTTCCAGATCCACCACCCGATCCCGGAAGTACCCCTGGGCATCGCCGATCGCCCGGTTGTACACGGACGGGCCGATCTCCTTCAGGAAATAGTCGAGGAGGAGGCCGGCTCTGAGGTCGCCGACGTCCTGGTCCCAGTCCTCGGCGAAGTAGCGGCGGATCGAGGCGACCGCCTGCTTGCGCTCGTCGGGCTCGAGGGTGATGGCCATGGGAGCGGTAAGATGGTGCCGCCCGCGCGCCGGCGGCAACCCGAGGCGCCTTCAGGGCGTCGCGCCGGAAGCGCCCCGGCGCGCGCGGGCCGCGTCCTCGCGCCACATCAGGATGGCCAGCGCCAGCACACCGACGGTCAGCGCGGAATCCGCGACGTTGAAGGTCCAGAACCGATAGCGTCCCAGGCCGACGTCGATGAAATCCACCACGCCCTGGCTCCAGCGCAAACGGTCCCAGAGATTGCCGGCCGCCCCCGCCACGAGGAGTCCGAGCGCCGCGGCCCGCAGGCGGTCGGCGGGGGCCGCGCGCCTGAGCAGCACGCCCAGCACGCCGAGCGCGGCCAGGGCCAGGGTCCCGAACACGACACGCGAAAGCGAGCCCAGCGTCAGTCCCATCGCTCCGTGGCGGTTGTACACCAAGGTCAGGCGGAACCAGTCGCTCAGCACCGGATGCGGCACGAACGGCCGGAGGGCCCGCATCGCCAGCTCCTTCGTCGCGACGTCCAGCGCCACCAGCGGCACGGCGGTGAGAAGGAAGACGCGCAACTTGGGCGTCACGGCACCGCTACCAGGTCACGCCTCCGGAAGGCGGCGGCCAGCATCCCAGCATCTGACGGAGCTGCGCCACCTGGCCCGCGTGATAGCTGTTGTGCGCCCCGATGGTGTGGAGCATCTCCAGCGGCGTCTTGCCACAGCCCTCGGCGGACCGGACGGCCCCGCGCACCCGCTTCGCCAGCTCGCGCTGTCCCTTCCCCAGCCGCGCGCGGGCCCGCGTCCACTCGCCCGCCGATGCCGGCGCGCGACCCCCGGGCCAGCTCCCGGCGGCGTGCCTCGGGATGGCCGGATCCTCGCCGTCGAGCCACTGGACCGCCCAATCCTGCCAGAAGCTGATGTGGTTCAGCGTCTCGAACACCGAGTGCGCGACGCCCGCCGGGCGCTCGCCGGCGCGCTTCCAGTCCAGCCCCTTGAAGACCTCGTTCACCTCGACGTGGGCGCCTTCGCCCGACAGCGCGTGCTGGACCGCCCGCTGCAACACCTCGTCCTTCATGCCGCCTCTCCCGCGCACCGTGTCGGCGCCGCTGAGCCGAATTGCGTGTGGAACTGCTGGGGGAACACCAGCCGCTCGATGACGAACACCCCGATGGCCGCTCCGGCGACGAACATCGCGACCGGGATCACGCACACGAGCGCGCTCTTGAGACGTCCGTAGCTGAGCGAGCGGACGATGAGCGTCCACGCGACCACGCAGGCAAGGGTGAACACCACGTACCAGAAGAACGGACTCGCGCCGATCAGGGCCGCCATCCTGCTCTCGTCCATGCCGGGCGAAACGCGATGCAGCACGAGGAGCTGGCGCCACTGCATCCCGTACAGGATGATCCGGTCGAGGCTCGCGATCACCGCGACGGCGTACGAGGCCGGCAGCCACTTCCTCCGATAGACGAGCGCGATGGCGCCGAAGCAGACCAGCGTCGTGAGGAGCGGCCCTCCCGCCACGCCCAGAAACCGCTCCGGCTCACCCGGAGGAACGATCTCACGCGCATACGACATCGTGGCCGCGACCCCCAGCAGCCGGTAGCCGATGACGTGCCCGAGCTCGTGGAGCGGGATCGCCAGAAACCCAACCAGCGCCGAGAACAGAACGTAGCGGACCCAGGCCGCGGGTCGCGTCAGCTCAGCTTCGGCAGCCACCGCCGCACTTCCCGGCAGTATGCGTCGTACTGCTCGCCGAACGTCCCGCGCAGCGTCGGCTCTTCGTATCCGATCACGAACAGGTGCGTCACGAGCAGGAAGCCAGCCGTGAAGGCCAGGAGCGCGAGCGACTGGTAGTAGAGCGCCGCCGCGCCCAGGGCCACGGCGGCCCCGATGTACATCGGGTTGCGCACCCGCCGATACGGCCCCCGCACGACGAGCCGGCGCGGCGGATCGAACGGCGCCGGCGTGCCTCGCCCCCCGACGGCGAACGCGAAGACGCACCAGAGCGCGATCGCCGCGCCGACGGCTCCTACGGCGAGGGCAACGCCCTGCGACACGCCGAAGGTCGCTGGCCGGCCGACCCCCGCCCACTGCAGCACGCGCGCGGGCAGGTACAGCAGGACGAACGCGATGAACAGCGCGGCGTATGTGATCGTGCGGGCCAGAACGAACATAGCGGCCTCCCTAACCGGCTCGGTGCACCGCGCTCACGGCGCCCACGAGTCAGTCAGGCCGGACGCGGCGACGAGATCCCGAACTTGTAGCCGTCAAGGTCGCGCAGCCGGAACATCCGCACGCCCCACGGCATGTCGGCGGGCTCGGAATCGAGGACGCCGCCGCGCTCCTTGATCCCCCTGGCGACGGTATCGATGTTCTGGCTCAGGGTGATGTTGAGCGAGAACCCCTCGCCCTTCACCCGGTCCCAACCCTTCGCCCCATCGTCCTGATTGATCGCGATCCGCGCCTCGCCGGCCTGCAGCGATACGCCGCGAAGCTTGCCGTCGCGCTCGATCCGCCGGACCTCCGAGAAGCCCAGCACGTCGCGGTACCAGACGAGACTCTTCTGCAGGTCCTTGACGGTCAGCGACACCGAGAGCGCGCTGGCGACGAGGGCATCCGGGGCTGGTGATTTGTCGCTCATCGAATCTCCCACGGCAGTGAAGGTGGACTCAATCGCCCTGCGCGCGCAGCTCCTGGAGAATCCTCTGCGCCTGACGCAGGTGCGATTCCTCATGTTCCGCCATGTGCTGCAGCGTCTCGTTGACCTCGGGATCCACGTTCTTCTCCTCGTGCGTCAGCAGGTGCGCCGCGAGGTCCGCCAGCGACCAGCCCGTCTGCGGGGAACGTCGGAACTCGTCCTCCGGCACCTGGTCGAGCTCCGCGAGCAGGGAGAACCTGGCCCGCTCCAGCCGGCACAGGCACGGCACGTCCTCCGGCGGCAGATGCTGCAGGAGCTTGGCGAGGTAATCCGCCCGAGCCGACGCCAATCGGTCGAGATACTCCCGCTTGGCGAGGCCCTCGTGCTCGGGCGCGATCCTGCCGGGTCCCCAGAGCCATTCCTTCTTCATCTCAGTCTCCCGGTGCGCGCCTAGTCGACCACGAAGAGCTTCGCGCCGGTGGGCGCGGCGCTGCGGTGCGGAGCGGCGCCATCGGCGACCTCGTAGCTCATGCCCGGACGCAGGACGACCACCCGGCCGTCCTTGAGCTCGGTGTGGAGCTCCCCCTCGAGGACCAGGAGCACGTGTCCCTTGCTGCACCAATGGTCCGCAACATAGCCGGGCGAGTAATCCACCATGCGCACCCGTAGATCGCCGTGCTGCTTGGTGCGCCACACCGCGACGCCCGGGGCTCCCGGGTGCGTCGTGGGAGGAACGCTCGTCCAGTCGGTCGCCTGAAACGGAATGTCGACGAGCCGCATACGCCTCCACCTCACTCCACGATGGCGAACGCGCGCACGGGGAAGCTCGCCACACCCGCCCAGGCGGGCGGCGCGGCCGAGAAGCGGAACCGCTTCCCCACCAGCTTCTCCAGATTGCAGAGGTGCTCGCAGATCGGGATCTTCGCGCCGAGCAGCAGGGTGTGCGCCGGGCGCTCTCCGTCTTCCGTGTCGTCGATGTTCATGCAGTCGATCCCGACCAGCGTGGGCTCCGCGTCCACGAGCGCCGCGCCGGCTTCCTTGCCGAGGAACGGGCCCGGCTCGGTGTAGCGCGGCGTGTTCCAGCGCGCCGCCCACCCGGTGAGGATCAGCACCGCTTTGCCCCGCAGCTCCTTCCGCGGGAAGAGCGCGACGGGGAGCTTGCGCCCCGGCCGGCGCCGCGCGTCCACGACGACGCCGGGCAGGTCCACCAGCCTCTCGAGCGGCACGCCCGTGAAGTCGGGGCCTTTCTCGTAGCGGTGCAGCGGGCTGTCGAGATAGGTCCCGATGTTCATCACGGCGTTCACCCGCGTCATCGCGAACGAGACGCCGGGCGCGTACGGCCGCCCCTTCTGGCTGTGCGACCGCCACTGGAAGACCTCGGGGGCCGGGAACCCCGGGTAGACGAAGCCGTCCCGGACGATCGGATGCGAGAGATCCACGATCATGTGTGTGGCACCGTGCAGAACGCGCTAGACGGCGAAGGCGAGCAGGACGGCCACGTCGGTGACCGCCCAGGCCGACAGCGCCGCATAGAACCCGCGCTGATGCTCGGCAAACGTCATGGCATCGCGCCGGCGATACCAGGGGACCAGGACGTACAGCCAGCCCGCCAGGGCGATGGCGATCCCGACCCACTGCCAGAGCGCAGCGTCGCGGTGGAGCGCAGCCGCCGCGAAACACGCGAACGAGATCAACGCCGCCACGATCGCCGCGATCAGGCTCGCCTTCATCCCCAGGATCAGGGCGAGCGTGCGGTCGCCGCGGCGGCGGTCCTCCTCGAACTGGTAAATCTGCGTCAGCGGATAGAGCGACGCGAACAGGGGACAGAAGCCCAGCAGGACCAGGCCGTGGGTCAGGTCCAGCGGCCGTCCCGTCGCGGCCCACCCGGCATACGGCGTGAACGCACCGAACCCCCACATGTTGATCACCCAGTCCACGCCGGCCACGGCCTTGAACCGCAGCGGCGGGACGGAGTAGGCCAGACTCATCACGAAGCACACGGCGTACACGGTCCGGTATCCGGCCGGCAGCGTGAATGCGAGGAGTTGGCCCAGCACCATGAGGCCCAGCGAGAACGCGAGCAGATGCCTGGGCGGCGCGGGCGGCGCGCGCAGGTAGCCGATATCTCCTTCGTCCTTGTCGAACACGCTGTTCAGCGCGAGCGTGCCGCCGTTCATCAGCACGACCCAGATCAGCAGCGCCCAGAGCCCCGTGCGCAGCTGCTCACCGTGGAGAATCGGCGCCAGGCCGACGGCGAGGATGAAGCCGAGCGCCGTGTGCGCGGCCATGATCGGCCACTCGGCGGGCCTGAGGTGCAGGATGTAGGAGAAGGAATCGCCCGGGAACAACCGGTACCCGGCCCGCCGCCAGAGGTTGACCGTGCGGGCGCCGGCGCTCATGCCGCCTTGCCGCCGCTGCCCAGCAGCTGATGCGAGATCTGCAGGCCCCGGAGCGTGAGGTCGGGATGCACTTCCTCGATCTCCGACGAGTACTTCGCCACCAGCGACGCGTAGCCCCCGGTCGCGATCACCTTCGGCACGGCGCGCGTGGGCCACTCGGCCTTGAGCCGGCGCACGAGCCCGTCCACCGCGTCGGCCGCGCCGTAGACCAGCCCCGCCTTGATGCAGTCGTCGGTGCGGCGCCCCATCGCCCTCGCGGGCGGCGCGAGCTCGGTGGGCTGCAGCTTCGCCGCGCGCCTCACCAGGTTCTCGCCGCTGGTTTTGAGCCCGGGCGCGATGATGCCGCCGAGGAAGACGCCGTCCTTCGTGATGCAGTCCAGCGTGGTGGCGGTGCCGAAGTCCACCACGATCGTGTCCACGCCGAAGAGCCGGCTGGCCGCCACCGTGTTCACGATGCGGTCGGCACCCACGCTCATCGGCTCCTCGACGTCGAGCTTGATGGGCAGCGGCGACTCGGGGCCGATCTCGACCGGCGTCGTCCCCGTGGCGATCAGGAGCGCGTCGGCGATCGCGTCGGTCGCACTCGGCACCACGGAGGCGAGGATCGTCCCGGTCACCCGCGTGATGTCGAGCCCCGCCTGGTCGAAGAGCGCGCGGATCACGGCCGCCCACTCGTCGGCCGTGCGCGGCGGATGGGTCGTCAACCGCCAGCTGCGCTCCAGCTCCGCGCCGGCGAAGAGACCGACCGTGATCTCGGTATTCCCGATGTCGAGGGCAAGCAGCATAGCAGCCATAGGCTAGGCCGGGACCACGCGACGGTCAAGCGAGCCGTCGGGCGCGGGGACCAGCAGGGCCCCCTCCTCGTCGACGCCGACCGCGCCGGCGTCCGCCGCTCCCACCCCGTCCTCGTGCCACCGCGCCCTCAGGAAGGCGTCGCGTTCCGCCTCATCGAGCAGGGCGGGCGCGGCGGCGGTCCAGAGCCGCGGCGCCAGCGCCTCGAGGAGGCGCACGCGCGTCACCGTCGCCTCGGCGGCCTTGAGCGCGATCGCGGTGTGGGCCAGGGCCGGCGCCACCGGCAAGCGCACGTTGACGCCGATCCCGACGGCGACCCACCCCAGCTTCCCGCCCTGCCACCGCGCCTCGCAGAGCACCCCGCCGGCCTTCCGGTGCCGCACGATCAGGTCGTTGGGCCACTTGAGGCGCGGCGCCGCGCGCGGCGCGACCTCCGCCACCGCGGCCACCAGCGCCAGCCCGACGCGGATCGCGAGCGCGCCCATCGAGGGCGCGGCCGCGGGCCGCAGGAGCGCGACGAGCCACACGCCCGCCCCGGCCGGAGAGTGCCAGCGGCGACCCTGGCGGCCCCGGCCCGCGGTCTGCTCGTCCGCCAGCACGAGCAGGCCCTCGGGCGCGCCGGCGGCCGCCAGCTCGTGCGCCACGTCGAGCGCCGAGCCGACCGAGTGCCGCACCTCGACGCGCACCGCGCCGGTGCGGCGCCGGATCTCCTCGGCGTCGAGACCGTCATACCGCGGCGCGGTCAGCGCGCGCCTCCGGTCATCCAGAGCAGCACCGCCGCACCCGCGCAGAGGCGCCAGACCGCGAACGGCACGAAGCCGCGGCGACGCACCCAGCTGATGAACCAGGCCACCACGCCGTACGCCACGACGAACGACACGACGAACCCGAGGACCAGGACGGCCCAGCCGTGCGCCGTCATCGCGGCGCCGCCGAGCGCCGAGGCCGTCCCTTCTCTCATCGTCTTGTAGAGGTCGTAGCCGGTCGCCGCGACCATCGTCGGCATCGAGAGAAAGAAGGAGAACTCCAGCGCGGCGGCGCGCGTCATCCCCGCCAGCTGTCCCCCGGCGATCGTCGCCATCGAGCGCGACGTGCCAGGGAACACGCCCGAGAAGATCTGGCAGAAGCCGATCCACACCGCCTGCCCCATCGTCATCTGCTCCATCTCCGGGGTATGCGTGCGGAGGCGCCCGCGGGCGAAGAGCCAGTCCACCACCCACATCACCACGCCGCCCACCACCAGCGACGTCCCCATCACCACCAGGCTCTCCAAGTGCTGCCCGATCACCTTCGTCAGCAGGAGCGAGGGCACGGCGGTGACGACGAAGGCTACGAGGGTCAGCGTGAAGGGGTGCACCGTGGCGCGGCCCTCCTCGCGCGCACGCGCGAAGCCGCGGAAGAAGTGGGCGATCCGCGCGCGGAAGTAGATCGGCAGCACGCAGATGGCGCCGAGCTGGATGACGATGGTGTACATCTTCCAGTAACCGTCGCCCAGGTTGACGCCAAGCAGCGCCTCGGAGATGCGGAGGTGCGCGGTCGAGCTCACGGGCAGGTACTCCGTCACGCCCTCGACGACGCCCAGGGCCAAGCTCAGCAGGTAGTCGTGCATCAGAGTCTGTCCCAGAGTAGGGCCGCGAGGCCGACGACCATCGCCACCTTGAGGGCCGCCCGGCCGCCGACCAGACGCCCGCGTGCCAGGCGCGCGCCCAAGACGACGAGCCCGACGTCGAGCAGCAACACCACGACCCCGTATCGCCACCCGTACCAGCCCGCGGCCCAGGGCAGCAGGGCCAGCGGCACGAAGACGGCCAGGATGCCCGACGCCGCCAGGAATCCCGCTTCGGTCCCCCAGACGATCGGCAGGGTGCGGCGGCCGAGCGCGAGATCCCCGGACACGTCCTCGATGTCCTTGACGATCTCGCGCGCCAGGTGGAGAAGCGCCGCCAGCACCGACGGGACGAGTCCCGCACGCGCGTCGCCCGCGGCCACCGCGCCGTAAACCAGCGGCAGGCTCGCGACCACGGCGACGGCGAGGTTGCCGCGGATGCCGCGCGACTTCAGCCACGGGGAGTAGGCGAGCATCACGACGAGGGCGAGGACCGCCAGCGCGAACAGCGCGCGGCTCACCCACCACGCGGCGAAGAGCCCGAACCCGCCGGCCACGCCCGCGATCGCGATTGCGGCTTCTCGCGACAGCTCCCCGGTCACCAGAGGCCGGAGCGGCCGATTGATCCGGTCGGCCTCGAGATCGAAGACGTCGTTCACGGCGTTCCCCGCCCCGCCGAGACCGAGGGCGCTGGCCATCGCCCAGAGGAGCGCCGCCGGGAAGGCGACGCGGCCGAGCGCGAGGAAGCCGCCGACCGCGACGCCCACCGCGGCGATCAGCAAGTTGCGGGGGCGGACCAGCGCGAGCGCGCTAGCCGCCCACGACCGCCGCATAGAACCGCTCGTACTGGGGAACCACGCGCTCTGTGGCGAACTCAGCCGCGCGCCGACGTGCCGCCGCGGCGGCGGCCTTCCACCGCGCACCGTTCTCGAGCAGCGAGATCGCGCCCGCGGCCAGGGTGTCCACGTCGCCCACGGGGCCGAGGAAGCCGGACACGCCGTGCTCGACGACCTCGGGGAGCCCCCCGGCATCGGTGCCGACCACCGGGACGCCGGTGGCGAGCGCCTCCAGCGCCGAGAGCCCGAACGACTCCACGTCGCTGGGCAGCAGGTACAGGTCGGCCCACCGCAGGGCCTGCGCCACGTCCTCGACCTTGCCGAGGAACCGCACCCGGGACGCGATGCCCAGCGCCTCCGCCTCGCGTTCGGCGAGCGGTCGGTCGGGGCCGTCCCCGACCAGCACCAGCCGCGACGGGATCGTCTCGCGCACTTTGGCGAAGATCCGGACCACGTCCTGAAGCCGCTTCACGGGCCGCATGTTCGAGATGTGCATCAACGTCTTCTCTTCGGCCGCGTCACCGCAGGTGCCGGGCTCGCGCGGACGGAATTCCGCGAGGTCCACGAAGTTCGGGATCACCTCGATCTCGCACGTGCTGCAGCCGAACGCGCGATACGTCTCGTCCCTCAGGTACGCCGAGACGGCGGTGACCGCGTCGGAGTGCTCGATCGAGTACTTGGTGATCGTGTGGTAGCTGGGGTCCTGGCCGACCAGGGTGATGTCAGTCCCGTGCAGCGTCGTCACGACCGCCACCGTCTGGTTGGGACCCATGAGCTGCCTGGCCTCGATCGCGCTGGTAGCGTGCGGGATGGCGTAGTGCGCATGGATGACGTCGAGGTGCTCCTTCACCGCCACCTGGTGGAGCATGACCGCGAGGGCGAGCGAATACGGCGGGTGCTCGAAGAGCGGGTACGCTCCGATCTTCACCTCGTGGAACGTGACGCGCTCCGAGAAGCCGCGGAGACGGAACGGCTGCGCGTACGAGACGAAGTGCACCTCGTGCCCGCGCTGGGCCAGGGCGAGGCCCAGCTCGGTGGCGACGGCGCCGGAGCCGCCGTAGGTCGGGTAGCAGACGATGCCGATGCGCATGGATCAGGACGCCGCCGCACGATAGCGGGCCAGCACCTCGCGCGCCAGCGCCTCGGGCGCTGCCGCCGCGTCGAGCCGCAAGACCGGGCCCCTCAGCTGGTGGCGGAACCAGGTCTCCTGTCGCTTGGCATACCGCCGCGTCGCGGCCGCGATCGCCTCTGGCAGCTCGGCCAAGGGCAGCGCACCCGAGAGGTGCGCGACCACCTCGCGGTATCCGACGCCGGTCAGCCCCGGCGCGTCGGGCGCCACGCCCGCGGCGAGGAGCCTGCGCACCTCCGCGACCAGCCCCGCCTCCAGCATCCGCCGCGTGCGCTCGGCGATCCGCGCGGCCAGGACCGATCGGGGCAGCGCCAGCACCGCGTACCACGCGACCAGGCCGGGGGCACGGGCCGGCGCCGCCTGCAGCCTGGAGAGCGGCCGGCCGGACAGGAGCGCCACTTCCACGGCGCGCGCGGCACGCTGCCGCCCGCCTCCACGAAAGGCGGCGTCGAGCCGCCGTGCCCAGCGGGTCAGCACGTCGCCCGGGAGCGATCCGAGGACGCCGCGCAGCCGCCGGCGCCGCTCCGGCTCCAGCGGCGGCTCCTCGAAGAGGCCTTCGAACAGCGCGCGCAAGTAGAAGCCGGTGCCGCCGACGACCACCGGCAGCCGGCGGCGCGCTTCGATCGCGGCGATCCACTGGCCGGCGTCCGCGGCGAAAGCACCCGCGGAGTAGCGCTCGACGGGCGCGACGAGGTCGAGCCCGTGATACGGCGCGGCCGCGCGCTCGGCCGCCGACGGCTTGGCCGTCCCGATGTCGAGCCCCCGGTAGGTCTGGCGCGAATCGGCGGAAACGACCTCGATGTCGGCGAGCGCGGCGAGCGCGGTGGCCACGCGCGTCTTCCCGACGCCTGTGGCTCCGGTGAGGACGAGGACGGCAGGCAACTAGCGGCGCCCGAAGCGGCGCTCGAGCTCGGCCCTGGGCAGCTGCACGATGGTCGGGCGACCGTGCACGTCGTGCGCGGGCAGCTCGGTGGCGAAGAGGCGATCCACCAGCTCGCGCATCTCCTGCTCGGTCAGCGGCTGGCCCGCCTTGATCGCCGCGCGGCAGGCGAAGGTGGAGGCGAAGCGCTCGAGGGGATTGGCGAGGCCGCCGAACCGGCCGCCGGCCAGGTCGGCCACCACGTCGCGCAGGCAGCGCTCGGCGTCGAAGCGCGCGTGCGGGGCGGGCACGGCGTGCACGATCAGACTCGCGCCGCCGAAGCCCTCGATCTCGTAGCCGAGCCGCGCCAGCAGGTCGGCGTGGACCTCCACGGCGTCCAGTTCGGCCGGCGTGAACCGGAGCGTGAGCGGGAAGAGCAGCTTTTGCGCGCCGTCGGCCTGCTCGGAGAGCACGCGCATCGTGCGCTCGTAGAGGATCCGCTCGTGGGCCGAGTGCTGGTCCACGATCAGCAGCCCGTCCGGCGCCTCGACCAGGATGTAGGAGGCGTGCACCTGCCCCAGGATCCGGGACTGCGCGAGCGCACCTTCGGCCTGCGGCCGGGCCTCGCCCTCTTCTGCCGGCGGCTCGCCTTCCTCCTCGCCCTCGCCCTCCTCGCCGAGGCCCGGCAGGGCCGGCGCCGAGCCAGCGCGCGGCCCCGACGCCGACACCGCCTGGTGCTCCCACGGCATCGGGCCGCTGCCCGCGCCGCCCAGGGGCGCCGCGCTCACCAGGTCGCCCAAAGCGCGATGCACCGCGTCCTCGACGGCTGCCTCGAGCGCGTAGCGGTCGCGAAAACGCACCTCGAGCTTGGCGGGATGCACGTTCACGTCCACGTCGGCCGCCGGCACTTCGAGCACCAGGATGACCGAGGGCCGGCTCCCGGCGGGCACCGTCGCGCGGTACCCGCGCTCGGCCGAGCGCACCAGGAACGGGTCGCGGAACGGGCGCCCGTTCACGAAGAGATAGGCGGCGCGCCCGGTGGGCGTCGCCTCCGCAGGCCGCTGGACGAGCCCGGTGATCCGGACGCCGCCCGCCTCGTGCGCCACGGGGAGCAACGTCGCCGCGAAACGACGGCCGAGCAGCTGCGCCACCCGCTCGGCCAGCGACGGCGCAGGCAATGCTTCGATCACCTGCTTCCCGTCGGCGAGCATCGAAACGCCGAGCTGCGGGAGCGCCAGCGCCAGCGCGGTCACCGCCTCGGCGGCGGCGCGCGCCTCGCTGCGGGCCGAGCGGAGGAATTTCCTGCGCGCCGGGGTGTTGAAGAAGAGGGAGCGGACCACGACCGTGGTGCCGGGTTGCCGGACCGCGTCCTCGATGGTCGAGACGAGCCCGCCCGTCGCGACGAGGCGCGTCCCGACGGCGCCCGAGGCGTCCGCGGTCTCCAGCTCGAAGCGGCTCACCGCCGCGATGCTCGGCAGCGCCTCGCCGCGGAACCCGAAGGTGGCAATCCCGACCAGGTCGTCTGCCGAGCGGATCTTGCTGGTGGCGTGGCGGTCCAGGGCGAGCAGCGCGTCCTCCCGCCCCATTCCTTCCCCGTCGTCGGCGACGCGCACCAGCGTCTTGCCGCCCGATTCGATCGCGACGGCCACGGCGTGCGCGCCGGCGTCCAGCGCGTTCTCCAGGAGTTCCTTGACGACGGAAGCCGGGCGCTCGACCACCTCGCCAGCCGCGATGCGATTGGCGACGACGTCGGAGAGCAGGGCTATGCGGCGCGCCATCAGCGGACCGCGGTCACTGGGGGGAGCTCGACGCCGCGTTCTTCAGGTCGGGGTTCCGGTCGGTCTTGAACGGCTCGACCGCGGCCAGGGCCTCGGGGGTGCCCATCGCCGCGAGCGCGCGAACGGCGGCGACGCGCACGGCGACCGGGAAGCGGCGGAAGACGCCGCTCACGCCCTTCGCCAACTCCATCAACTGGGGCACCGCGCGTGCCTCCTTGAACTGGCCGAGCGTGTCCACGAGGGCGACGACGACGCCGTCGTCCGGTTCGGCGTCGAGCCGAGCCAGCACGATGGGGCCGAAGGCGCGGTCGCCGAGCCACGCCACGCCGGAGGCCGCCTCGAGGCGGACGCCGGCGTCGGCGTCCTTCAGCGCGGCGAGGACGGTGCGCGAGGCCTCGGCGCCGCCCAGCCGCGCGAGCGCGCCAATCGCCGCGCTCCGCAGGCCTGCGTCGGGATGGCGCGCCAGCGGCGCCACGGCGTTCACCGCCTCCGCGTCGCCCCGCGCGCCGAGCAGCGTCGCGGCCGCCCGCACGGCGTCGGCACGATCCGAAGCGAGCCGCGAGACCAGGTAGTCCCGCGCCGATGCACCGGTCACGAGGGCGCGCGCGTACGCCTCGCGCACCGCGTCGTCCGCAGCGCCGAGATACGCCTCGAAGAGCGCCGGCGTCGCCCGAGCGCCCAGGGTCCCGAGCGCCTCCACCGCCACGCGCCGCCGCTCCTCCGCCAGACGCGCATCGGAGACCAGACCGACCATCCCGGCCAGTGTCGCGTCGGTCCCCCCCACGACGAGCACGCGCCGCGCCGCCTCCGCAGCCGCCGCGTCCTCGGAGCCCTGCCACTGCCCGGCCGCCCTCACGGCCACCGCCAGCGTCCCGAAGTCCCTCTGATCCGCGAGCTGCGCCGCCACCTCGGCCAGCCGTGTCAGCGGCCCACGCGCCCCCTCCGGCGTCGCGAACTCGAGCAGCGACGTCAGCCGGCTCACCTCGATCTCCGCCGGCAGCGCGTTTGGCCGGAAGACGCCGGTCCCGCGCGACGACAACGAAGGCCCGTCATCCATGGCGTGCATCGCCGGCGCCGAGCTCCGCGCCGGCCGCGCCGCCGCAGCCTTCCGGCTCGCCGCCTTCTCGAGCTGAATGTGGGGAAGCTGCGGCTTCTGCTGCGCGACCCCGAGCGCGGAGCCGCTTCTGGCCGCCGCACCCGCGGTGGCGCGCACCAGCGTAGCGAACTCCTCCGCCGTCGCGCCGGGACTGAGGAGGATCGCGCGATATCCCTGCGCGTAGAGCAGGCCCGCGAATTCCTGCATCTGCGGGTTCTTCCCCGTCACCGTCGCCGTGTCGAGGGTCATCCCGCTCGCTCCGATCCGCAGCTCGACCTCGCCCATCGCCGCGAGCGCAGGGAGCGCCGCCGAGAGATCGGCCAGCGCCTGCTGCACGGTGGGATGCGCGGCGGGATAGAAGCGGCAGAGGCGGAAGACCTTGCCGACGTCGGCGAGGATCGCTTCGATCTGCTTGGCGTCCATCCTCAGCGCTTGATGCGCTCTCCCTTGTCCTCGTGGCGGAAGATCCAGGTCGCCATCCGCCAGGGGGCGATCGGCTCCGACGGCTCCACCGCCCACCAGTCCTCGTCGCTGCCGGACCCCGACCCCCGGCTCAGGCGCTCTGCCGCCTGCGCGACGATCCGGCGCGCGCGCTCGATCCACAGGGCGCAGTTGGAGGTCCGGAGATCCACCCACCCGCGCGGCGCGGCGGCCATCGCATCCCCGCCCACGGGCGGCACCACCACGGAGGCGCCCCGGTACACCGTCGCGCCGTCCTGGCAGAAGATCGGGATCCCCACCGACACGATCTCCGCGCGGAGCTGCGCGTCCCGCTCGATCAGCTCCTGCGCGTCGCGCCCCAGCTTGGCCGGGTCGGCCGACGCGAGCTGCGCGACGCTGGAGTGCAGCCGCGACCAGAGATGCGCCTCGAACAGCAGCTTGCTGAGGCGCGGCGGCCCCAGCATCTCGAACGCCACCGACGGATGGCCGCGCTGCGCCGTCAGGTCGGCCAGGCGCCGCATCGCGGCCTCGCGCAGGATCCCCGCCCGGTAGGTCGGCCCCGCCGTCGAGGCATCCATCGCCGCAATCACGTCGTGGCCGGTCGGCCGGCCCTCGAGCTCCATCACCACCTGGTCCGCGATCTCTTCCGGCGTGATGAACTCCATCTGCCCCATCGCCGTGATCGTCGCGAACTCCTCGCGACTGAACCAGCCATTCTCCCCGACGTCGATGTACACCGATTCCAGGGGACGGCCCAGCGACACCCATCCCTCTCCGCCCGCGGCGAACGCCTTCGTCAGGGGGAGCGGCTTCGGGCAGTCGTACAGCGGGATCGGCTTGCCGCCCCGCCGCACCGGCCCGCAGCCGATCTCGCGCCACGCGATCGCCGCGGTCGGCTTGAACTCCACCGTCGCCGGCGCGTCGGGCGTCCGGCCAAGGAGGAAGAGCAGCAGCGTGTGCGCCCCAGCGACCGCCGATTTCGTCATGAGGGTGCGCGACGGCCGCTCCTCGGAGTGCGTGTAGGGGATGTTGAACCCCATCCCGCCGGTACCCGACGTCCCGATCTTGACGTAGGCCCGCGTGCCCGCGCGCCGCATCCCCTCCACCAGGATCTGGATGTGCCGCGTGAGTTGGGGGATCGGCTCGGTCAGGAGGTGCTTCTCGACGGCGGCGAGGTCCACGCCGCCCCGCACCGCCGTCGCGTGGAGGTCGCGCGCCGAGCGGTACACGTCCTGGTAGGCGAACGCCGTCGCGGTGTTGATGCAGTCCACGACCGCGTCGGGCTTGTAGCGCTCCAGCAGCTGGACGAGGAAGGACCGGGCGATCACTTCGTCGGAGAGATCGCCGTACACGTCCTCGATGAGGAGACGCCGGTTGGCGGCGTCGTCCGTGAGCGTCGCGCGATCGGCCCGCGCGAGCGACGCGGGCAGGTACACGTTGCCGTGCTCGGTCGCGATCGCGGTGCCGCCCGCCACCGGGCGCAGCACCGCGGAGGCCTCGTCGGTCTCACGCTGCGTGAGGGCGACGACCACGATGGACTTGGGGTGACGGTCCAGCAGCCGGCGCGCCACCGCGTGGCCCACCAACCCGCTGCCGCCGAGGATCATGACTGTCGCGCCTGAGAGTTCCATAAAAGGGCGATCGCCTATCGCAATAAGGTAAGGGACTGGGGGAGGCCGATCGCCTCGTAGAGGTCGGCCAGCTCCCGGTCGCTGAGCGTACGGGATTCGCCGGACCCGAGCGACCCGAGCCGGACCGGGCCGTACGCCGTGCGCACCAGCCGCCGGACGCCGAGCCCGAGGGCCGCGGCGAGGCGCCGGACGACGCGCGTGCGCCCCTCGCATAGCACCAGCTCCAGCTCGCCACCCCGGCGGTCCGGCCGGAACTGCCACGAGCTCGGCCGCACCGCACCATCCTCGAGCGGCACACCCCGTGCCAGCGCGGCCTGCTCGGCCTTCCCGAAACTGCCCGTCACCAGGACACCGTAGGTGCGCGGGACCTGCCAGCGCGGGTGCATCAGCCGATTCGCTGCCTCCCCGTCGGTCGTGAAGAGCAGCACGCCTTCGGAATAGACGTCCAGGCGCCCGACCGCGACCAGCGCGGGCGGCGCCGCGTCGAGCAGCGCAAATATGCTCGGGGATCTGGGGGTTCCGCACCTGGAGGTCACGTACCCGGGCGGCTTGTTCAGGACGATCCAGACGGTGGGGGAGATCGTGAGCGGGCGGCCGTCCAGCGTCACCTCGTCCCGGCCCGGCTCGATCGGGTCACCGGGCCCCAGCGGCGGCGCGCCGTTGACGCGCACCCGCCCCGCCGCGACCAGCTCCGCCGCGCCGCGGCGCGACGCGACCCCCGCCCGCGCCAGGAAGCGCGCGAGCCGGATCGCGCTCACGGCTCGGTCTGCGGCGGCCTCAGCGCCACGGCCAGCTCCTCGGTGCGCGGCAGGTCGGAGAGATCGGCCAGCCCCATCAGCTCGAGGAACTGCGGCGTAGTGGCATAGAGGATCGGGCGACCGAGTCCCTCGCTCCGGCCAGCCACCTCGAGGAGGCCGCGCTCCTGGAGCATGCGCAGCACGCCGCCGCACGAGACACCGCGAATCTCCTCGATCTCCGCGCGCCCCACCGGCTGGCGATAGGCGACGAGCGCGAGGACCTCGAGCGCCGCGGCCGAGAGCTTGGCGGGACGCGCCGCGAACGCTGCGCGCTCGATCGCCTCGGCGAACAGCGGGAGGGTGAGGATCTGCCAGCCGTGCGCCAGCTCGACCAGCTCCACGCCGTGGCCGCCGGTCTCGTAGTGCTCCTTCAGCTCCGCCAGCGCCTTCTTCCAGTCATCCTCGGTCGCCTCGGCGTCGAGGATGCCCAGCTCGTCGAGCGCGAGCGGGCGCGGCGCGGCGTACAGCGCCGCCTCAAGCAGCCTGGTACGCTGGTCCACGGCCGATCTCGAAGGGGGTGAAGGCCCTGGGCTGCACGATCGTCAGCTGGCCGCGGCGGGCCAGCTCGAGCAGGGACACCAGGGCCGACAGCACGTCGGCGATGCTCGCTCGCTCGCCCAGCAGCTCGCGCCAACCGAACGTGGCGTGCTCGGCCAGGAGCGAGAGGATCCTGCGGTTCGCGCCCTCCAGGTCGAGCGGGCGCGGCATCACCCGGAAGATCACCGGATCCGGCATCATGGCCAGCACGCGCTCGACCGCTTCCATCAGCTCGCGCAGGTCCAGCTCCAGGGGCGGCGGCGGCTGGTCGGGGAGCTGGGGCAGATAGCCGCGGGAGTAGCGGTCGGCCCGCCGGCGTGCGGCCGCGGTGAGCCAGTCCACCACCTCGCGGATCTGCTGGTACTCGAGCAGCCGCCGCACCAGCTCGTGCCGCGGGTCCTCCCACGGCTCCTCGTCGCCGCGCCGCGGCAGCAGCATCTGCGCCTTGATCCGGAGGAGCCGCGCCGCCATCTCGAGGTACTCCGCGGCCTCGTCGAGCCCGAGCGCGTGGATCGCCAGGAGGAACTGGTCGGCGATGCGCGCGATCGGGATGTCCCAGATGTCGATCTCCTCCTGGCGGATGAGCGAGAGGAGGAGGTCCAGCGGGCCGGTGTAGCGCTCCAGCGAGACGACGAAGCCGCCGTTCGCCGCGGCGTTGAGCGCGCCGGCGGGCGTCGTCACGGCGTCAGCCCCGGGAGCGCGAAGCCGCCGACGAGCCCGAATGTCACTCGGCTGGCCGTGACGGCCGGCCAGAGCAGCACGTTCCCGACGCTCGGGATCATGAAGACGGCCACGATCAGGACGAAGCCGAACCGGCCGAGCTGCCGGTAGCGCGCGCCCTGCCCAGGCGGGAGGAGATGATAGAAGATGTGCGACCCATCCAGCGGCGGCACCGGGATCAGGTTGAAGAAGGCCAGAATGTAGTTCAGGAACACCCCGTAGAACACCATCTGCTGCAGGATGCTCAGGACGCCGCCGATCTCGGGAACCGCACGGCCGGCCATCCCCAGGACGACGAAGACCAGGGCGCAGCCCACGGCGAGGAGCAGATTCGTGACGATCCCCGCCGAGGAGACGATCAGGTCGCCGCGCCGGTAGTTGCGGAAGTTGCGCGGGTTGATCGGGACCGGCTTCGCCGCGCCGAAGGTGAAGGCACCGTGGCTCAGCAGCCAGAGGCCGACCGGCACGAGCACGCTCATCATCGGATCGATGTGCGGCACCGGGTTCAGGGTGAGCCGCCCCAGCATGTACGCCGTCGGGTCGCCCTCGCGGTACGCCGTCCAGGCGTGGGCGTACTCGTGGGCAACGACGGAGAAGAGCAGGATAGGCACGAAGACGAGGAACGAGATCACCGGCTCTCGGGGGCTCGCGGGTGGCGGGAGCGGGCAACGTAACGAGGCCGGAAACCCTTGTCAAAATAGGCACTTCGCTTGACTGGCCGCAGGGGCGCCGCTACTCTTCGCCGTCGTCAAACACCAGTTCGACATCGGGAGTGGACGCGTGCCTCGGATCAAGTCGGCGAAGAAGAAGATGCGGCAGGCCATCGCGCATTTGGAGCACAACCGCGCGCAGCGCTCGGCCATCAAGACGGCAGTGAAGAAGGCCCGGGCGCTGACCACGGCCGAAACGGTGCGCGCCGCGATGCGCGCGCTGGACCGTGGGGCGAGCAAGGGCCAGGTCCACCGCAACACCGCGGCCCGGAAGAAGGCGCGCCTGGCGCGCCTGCTCGCCAAACAGAAGCCCTAGAAGGTCGAAAGCTCGGCGCCGCACTTCTCGCAGTACCACTCCGTCGGCGCATTCAGCGTTCCGCACTCCGCGCACTTCAGCGTCTTGGCATTCTCCGCCTCTCGGCCAGTCTCCGAGGGGCGGCGTTCTTTCGCCTTCGGGGCCGGGGGGGGCGGCGGCGGCGGCGGGGCCGGCTTCGGCACCGGCGGAGGCTCGGCGGCCTTGGGAGGAGGCTCCGGGGCCCTGGGCGGCGCGGGGGGCGCGGGCGGCGCGGGCGGCGCAGCGTCCGGCGCCTTGGCGGGCGCGGGCGGCGACGCGGCCGCGGCAGGGATCGACGACGCCACGACCGAGGGCCGCGCCGCGGCCGGCGCCCTCGGCGCGTCGACCACGGAGTGGAGGAACTCCAACTCGTCGAGGTCCATCTGGGCCCCCTGGGCCGGCTTCGCGCCGGGGGTGGGGGCAGGAGGCTGCAGGGGCGCGGCCGCGGGCGGCTCGACCTTCAGCGGCTGAGGCGCGGGCGGCCCCGGCGGCGCGGCGGCGCGCGGCGGCTCCTCGAGCGGCGTGCCCTGGATCAGGGCCAGCACTTCCTCGAGCCGCTCGATGTCCCGCTCGTTCGTCGCGATCTCTTTGGTCAGGTCGGCCAGCGCGTTCTTGCAGCGCTCCTGGACCTCCTCGAACCGGTCCTCGCTGAACTCGCCCACCTGGTGGCGCAGCCGCGCCTCCGCCAGCTCGTCGGTCCGCGCCTGGCGCTCCTGCACCAGCTCCTCGACTTGCGCGGCGGTCTCCATCAGCGCCTGCCGGATGCCGTCCTCGTGCTGACTCAACTCCTGCATGACCGACTCGAGGCGCGCGGCGTAGTCCTCCCGCACGCGGTCTGCCACATGCGACGGCGCCGCCGTGGCGGCCTCGGCGTCGAGCTTCGCCAGCCAATCCTTGTACTGGCGGCGCTGCTCGATCAGCCGCTCCACCGCCGAGTGCGACTTGCTGGCCTTCCGGGTCATGCGTTCCTCCACAGCGCGCGAATCCTCTCTACCTCGGCCGCAGGCAACGGCCGCGCCCCTCCCAGGAGCCGCGCCGCGAGCAGGATCCGCGCTCCCTGCTCGAGGCTCTCCATTCGCTCTTCGGCCTGAGCGACGCCGGTCCCAAAGGTCACGGCGCCGTGGTTGGCCAGGAGCAGCGCGTCGTGCCCGGAAACGAACGGGCGCGCCGACTCGCCCAGCTCCGGCGAGCCCGGCATTCCGTACGGCACCAGCGGCACCCTGCCGAACTGCGCCAGCAGCTCCGGCAGCACGTCGTCGTCCAGGGCGAGCCCTGCCGCGGCGAATCCCGTCGCCGCGGGCGGATGGGCGTGCACCACCGCTGCAACATCGGGCCTCGCGCCCAGAACGACCAGATGCAGCCCTAATTCCGAGGACGGGACGCCGGGACCGTGTGCCCTGCCTGCGAGGTCCACCTCGACCAGATCGCCCGGCCCGAGGTCGCCCTTGGCGCGGCCTGCCGGGGTCACCAGCACCCGCTCGCCGACGCGGGCGGAGATGTTGCCCTCAGTGCCCGCGATCAGCCCCCGCTCCGCGAGCCGCCGCCCCGCCTCACAGATGGCGCGCGCGACGCTCCACCGGCTCACCGCGCGGCCGGCCGCTCGTCCGCGCGGTGCGCGACGGCCCCGCCCACGATCGTCCACCGTACCAGCCCGCGGAGCATCCGGCCGGCAAACGGCGTGTTCCGGCTCTTCGAGAAGAAGCGCGCCGGGTCCACCGTCCACTTCGCCGTCGGGTCGAAGACAACGACATCGGCCGGAGCCCCCGGCGCGAGCGTGCCCGCCGGGAGGTGCGCGACCTCGGCCGGGCGCGTCGAGAGGCAGCGCACCAGCGCGGCGAGCGAAAGCACGCCGCCGTCCACCAGCTCGGTGATCGCCACGCCGAGGGCGGTCTCCAGTCCGACCACGCCGAACGGGGCGTTGTCGAACTCCTGCTCCTTCGCGTCGTAGTGGTGCGGCGCGTGATCGGTCGCGATGCAGTCGATCGTGCCGTCGGCCAGAGCGGCGCACAGGGCGGCCACATCGGCCGGCTCCCGGAGCGGCGGGTTCATCTTCGCGTTGGTCTCGTATCCCTCGCACGCGGCGTCGGTCAGGGTCAGGTGATGCGGCGTGACCTCGGCGGTCACGCGGACGCCGCGCGCCTTGGCCACCCGGATCATCGCCACCGCGCCCGCCGTGGAGACGTGCGCGCAGTGCAGATGCCCGCCCGTCAGCTCGGCGAGCTGGAGGTCCCGCGCCACGATCACGTCCTCCGCGGCGCGCGGGATCCCCTTGAGGCCGAGCCGGGTGGAGACCAGCCCCTCGTGCATCGAGCCGCCGCCCGAGAGCGAGACGTCCTCGCAGTGGTCGATCACCGGGATCCCGAAGCTCAGCGCGTACTCGAGCGCCGTGCGCATGAGGTGCGCGGTCGCAACCGGCCGGCCGTCGTCGGAGACGCCGACGGCGCCGGCCGCGACCAGCTCGCCGAACTCTGCGAGCTGCTCCCCCTTCTGCCCCACCGACACGGCCCCGATCGGATACACGCGCGCCGTGCCCGCGCGCCGGGCCTGGCTCACGATGAAGCCGACCGCCGCCTGGTTGTCGGTCACGGGATCGGTGTTCGGCATTGCGCAGACCGAAGTGAAGCCACCGGCCACCGCGGCCCGCGCCCCGGTCGCGATCGTCTCGACATCCTCGCGCCCCGGCTCCCGGAGGTGCACGTGCAGATCCACGAAACCGGGCGCGACCACGCACCCGGCGGCGTCGAGGACCTCGGCGTCGTCGCGCGCCGCGAGCGCCGGCGAGACCGCGTTGACCTTGCCGTCCACCAGAAGGACGTCCGCCGCGGCGTCCGTCCCGCTGGACGGGTCGATCACGCGGCCGCCGCGGATCAGGATCGGCCTCACCTTTCCGGCGCTCCCTTCGCGCTCTCGGCCAGCTCCGGCCGCCCGCCGGCCAGGAGGTAGAGCACGGCCATCCGCACCGCCACGCCGTTGGTCACCTGGTCGAGGATCACCGAGTGCGGCCCGTCGGCCACCCGCGAGTCGATTTCCACGCCGCGGTTCATCGGTCCGGGGTGCAGGATCAGCAGCTCGCGCGGCGCGCGCTCCAGCCGCTCCAACGTCACGCCGAAGACACGGTAGTACTCGCGCAGCGACGGGACGTAGCCCCCCTGCATCCGCTCGAGCTGGAGCCGCAGCACGTTGAGCACGGCGGCCCACTCGATCGCCTCCTCGACCCGGCGGAAGACCCGCACCCCCAGTTGCTCGATCCCCATCGGCAGCAGTGTCTGCGGGCCGCACACCGCCACCTCGGCGCCGAGCTTGAGAAGGCCCCAGATGTTGGACCGTGCGACCCGCGAGTGGAGGACATCGCCGACGATGCAGACGCGCGCGCCCTCGATGGGCCGGTGGTCCCGGATGGTGAGAAGATCCAACAGCCCCTGGGTCGGATGCTCGTGCTTGCCGTCGCCGGCGTTGATGACATTCGATTCGATGCGGTCGGCGAGGAATTTCGCAGCCCCCGAGGAGCCGTGGCGTATCACCACCATGTCGATGCGCATCGCCTCGAGGTTGCGGGCCGTGTCCACCAGCGTCTCGCCCTTGGAGACCGACGAGCCCGCCGCCGCCACGTTCACCGTGTCCGCCGAGAGCCGCTTCTCCGCGAACTCGAACGAAATGCGCGTGCGCGTCGAGGGCTCGAAGAAGAGGTTCACGATCGTCTTGCCCCGGAGCACCGGGACCTTCTTGATCGCCCGCTCCGAGATCTCCTTGAACGGCTCCGCGGTGTCGAGGATGAGACGGATGTCGTCGGCGGACAGGTGCTCGAGCCCGAGCAGGTCCTTGCCCAGCCGGCCCTTGGTCACGCGCGCGCCCCCCGACCGGAGGCCCGCACGATCTCGACCGCATCGCGCCCGTCCAACTCCTTCACGAAGACATCCACCCGGTCCTCCGGTCCCGTCGCCACCTTCTCACCCACCACGTCGGCCTGGATCGGCAGCTCCCTGCCCCCGCGGTCGACGAGCACCGCCAGGCCGATCCGCGCGGGCCGCCCAAAATCGGCCAGCTGGTCGAGGGCCGCGCGCACAGTGCGCCCGCTGAAGAGCACGTCGTCCACGATCCAGGCGTGCCGCCCGTCCAGGGCGACCGGCAGCTCGGTCGGCCCGACCAGCGGTCGCGGACCCACGACCTCGAGGTCGTCCCGGTAGAGCGTGATGTCCATCTTGCCGCGCGGCACGTCCACGTGGGCGTCGGTGGCGACGATCGCAGCCAGCCGCGCGGCGATCTCGACGCCGCGGCGCTGCACGCCGATCAGAACCAGGAGACGTGGATCCGGGGCCTGCCGCACGATATCCTGGGCCATCCGGTGGAGCGTGCGCGCGATCGCGCTGGCGTCCAGGAGGAGCTGGCGCTCTTCAGGCGGCATATTGAGCCCGAAACGTAAGGCGGCGGCGCGGGTTAATCAACGCGCCGCCGCCGACGGATGGGGTGGGATTCGAACCCACGAGACCCTTTTGGAGCCCACACGCTCTCCAGACGTTCAAGACGTTCCCCGAATGACGGCAGGATGCCGGAAAACCTAGGCGGCGTGCGGAAGTTGCCCGGCACGCTTCTCGAACATACCGCAAGAAACCGTCCTCAACGGACACAGGAACGGACACACATAGCGCGCGCCTCATCCTCGAAGGGCGCGGTCACTAGGGAGTCTCCAACCTCCCCACAGCCGGGGCGAGCCCGCCCCGTCGCGAGCCCTTGCCGATGGCGGCGGGTGCGAATCCCCGCTACTGGGGCTGCCTAAACAGGCCTCCCCCACCGCGCAAACGCTGTGAATAACGCTCTCCTAACGCCAGCCTCTTAGACTGCGAGCCTCAGTCTTCACGTGTCGAGGGACTCATCCCATTCCGCTCCCGTAACCCATGCCAGTGCCGACATCCTACCACTCAGCAAGCCCCACTCGAAGTCATCCCATCCGAGATTCCTCCTGCCGTATTTCTTCTCGATTCGCTTAGCCGCCTGCTGCGCCTTCTTGAGGAGCGGCTTCTGGCCCTCCGTAAGGCGTTCCGCCCCACTTCTGATTCTCACTAGCCAGTTCTGGTGCCTGTTCCACCAGACCTTGTCCCAAAATTCGTTGTAGGCCGCAAGGATAGACTTGTCGTTGCGTCGCAACAGAAGCGGCCATTCCTTCCCGGGACGCTCATCGTCGGGAACCCATTCCACCTTGTCTCCGCTCTTCGTGTATCCAATCCGATGGCCGTTCGGCCCCGTCTCACCATGCATCACGGGATCGGTGGTCTCAGCTGGCGTGCGCCGTCGCCTCACCCCCGAAGCGTGCTGTCGCTCGAAGTCCCTGTTCAACTCCTCAATCTGGGTCATCAGATCGGAATCGAACCGAGCGATCTCGATTCCAGCAGCGCGAAGCCTCCGCTCCCCACGGCCGCAGATCCGATAATTGGGATCAAGTACGCCGATCACCACGCGTTTGATCCGCCGCTCGACGATCCGGTCAGCACAGGGAATCTTCGGATGATTCCGCGACGTGCATGGTTCCAGAGTGGTGAAGAGTGTCGCGCCTGCCAGAGTGCGGTTCGCTAGTTTGCCTTCCAGCAATGTGAACTCTGCGTGCTCCCCGGGCGCCCGCTGTCCGCGAAAAGCCTCTCCAATCACCTTGCCATCACGAGCAACGATGGCCCCGACCTTTGGTGAGATCTTGCCCGGCTCGCTCCTGCACTTTCTCGCGAGATCGATCGCCCTCAACATGAGCTGCCTGTCGCTGGCCTTCACTGCCGGTGCATTCGGTGGAACGACCCTTGCCATGGGATGTCCCTTTCGAAAGCCATGGACGCGAGGAGTCCAGAGTGCCAAGAAGGGTCAACCCTAGACTGCTTCGACTTCGAAGACCTTGATTGGCTTCTCTTTGCCCCTTATCTGGACCTCGCCGCGATCCCGCGTCCGAATAGGAGTTGTCAGCTGTTTCCTAGTCGAATCGGAGATCAAGATGTGGCTCCCGAAGTCCTTGTTCAGTCCCTCGATGCGGGAAGCGGCGTTTACTGCATCGCCAACCAGCGTGTAATCAAATCGCTTTGACGAGCCAATATTCCCCACTGTGACAATCCCCAGGTCGATCCCAATCCCAACGTCGAGGAAGGGGAGCCCTTCCGCGCTCCAGTGCTCGCGCAGACCCTTCAAACGTGCAATCATGTCTATCGCCGTCTGCACCGCCCTGTCGGCTTGATTCGGTTGCTCTATCGGGGCGCCCCAGAAGGCCATGATTCCGTCCCCCATGTACTTGTCCACGACGCCATCTGTCGCAGTTACCGCATCAGTCATGGCTGTGAAGTACTCTTGCAGAAGCTGCGTAAGGCGCTGAGGCGGAATTGTCTCGCTCAAAGACGTGAACGAGCGAATATCAGCGAACATTATCGTGACCTCACGGCGCTGGCCTCCAAGCTCAAGCAGCGCTGGCTCACGGAGTATCGTCTCTAGAATCTGCGGGGAGAAATAGTGCTGGAACGCCTCCTTGATCTTCCTTCGCTCCTCTTCGTGTCTTGATGAGTAGAAAGCGGAGAAGACTAGGAACAGCAAGAACGAGGTCCCGCCAACCGCTGCGTTGAAGAAGACCTGACTTCGCAGCACACCCTTTTCGATCGTTATGTCCTGGGGGACTACAATGGTTCCGACAGACTTGTTATTGGAATGATCGCGTAAGGGCGCGTACAGCACCCGATACGTTCTTCCGTCGATCTTCTTCTCATAGTAACCAGGGGCGCCGATCCTCCCCAGAGCCATTGGGTCCGTTTGCAGAGGGATTCGACCATAACCACCAACAAGTTGATGGTTGTTCTTGATAACTGCCCAAGCGCTAATATCGGTGTCCACCTTCCTCGTATTGACGTGTTGAGCGCTATCGACAGTAGTTCCGAAGACCGTAATGCTCTCCTCTAGCTTCCGCGCCGGGGATGCCACCTGGTCCAGTTCCGAGACTCCCAACACGACAGAGCCGCTGTCGAGTTGCTTTGCATATATCCACCATCGTTCCGAGGTTCCCTCGTAGATCCTGTAAGTCGTAACGACCGGTCGAAGGTAAGCAGCCGCCGAGAGGAGCGGGCACGTAACCTCTGGGATGAGGCCAGAAACCAAGCCTCTAGGCCCGGAACTCACTTCCAGTACGGCGCCGTCGCTCAGGATCGTGAAGTACTCCGGAACACTGATAACAACCCGGTTGAGCGCCTTGAGATCAACGCCATTGCTATCATCCACCGCCGAATCCAATTCCAGTGCCGAGTTTTCAAGTTGCTTCCGGACTGTGGCCTTCATCTGGTGCTGGACGAACAGGTATTGGCCGACTGACGTAAAGACGAAGAACGCGGCAAGAAAGGAGGCAAGCCTCTTTACTTCGCGGATGGTTGGCTTGGTCATGTCAACTCACTCGCTGAATACGTGACGCACCACATTCTCGGCCATCTCATGAGAGCTGTAGATCTCGTCGCTGTGTGACAGGTTAATGACCAGCAGTCCATCGTCGTCGTCATCTGGCACAGCGTTGGGATCATGTCGCCACACCCATTCATCGGAGTCCGATAGATGCGGCACATAGCCGACGGCATAGTCCCAGAGCGAGCCCGCCGCGCTCTGACCGCGGCCCGGTACTCGGATTCGGGACTTCCAGTAGTTCACTCGCAGGTGAGCACCACGCAGGCTGTTGGCGCTTGGCTGCTGCCATGCCAGCGACACCGACCGATCGGGTCGCGCAATACCGCACTCGGATGACGACTTACCGTAATCAACGTCAATCGTGGAATCGCTCGCCCTAATCTCATCCAGCGTCCTAGCGATATCCGCAAAGAGGCGCTCTACCTCAGCACGGACCTCCTGGATCGCTGCGGAGGACTGGAAACGATCGTCCCGGCGACGGGCGGCATCCTGAGCTCTCTTTTGGCGGAGCGCGAATTCAGCGGCGCTGTCCTTTCTTGAGACGGCGCCCTGCTCTCGTGCTCGGGCGCGAATAATGGCGGCAATTTCATCTCTCGACTCGGTCTCGATACTGGCGTACAGGTGAGAGGCCGGAACCCAGGCGGGGTGTGGCGCGCTGTCGAGAGCAACGAGCATGAAAGATGTCATGCGGTTGAGAAGAGCTCTGCTCTTGATGTGTGTCTCTTCAAAGGCCGTCCAGGGCGTGTGGCCCCATCCCTCCCTGAAGAGGATCACTGAAAGCCGCGCTTCCTGCGCGAAGACCACGGAGAAGCGCTCCATCCCGTCGCTACCGAGCAGATCCTCCTTGTGCCGGTCGTAGACAAACACCGACAGACCGGGCTCCAGCCTCGAAGCGAGGTTCTTTGCCAGGTCGAGGTCCTTTGACAGGAACGACAACGCCACGTCGTAACGAAAGTCATTCGTCATGTCGTTACCGAGTATCACTTGGCTGCTTAGTCCGGAAAACGGGGCCTGACGCTCCGCGCCCCTGAGCCCCAGTTAGGGGCTACCTGTCAGATGTGCCGCGCAATGAAGTCGCGCAGCGCCCTGGCCCTCATAGAGGCTGGGCGTCGCAGCAGCCGGAACACCTCTACCTTTGTGGTTTGCTCCTTCAGCAGGGCGATCTCGTCGCGGGACACGGTGTCCGTACAGTACCAGTCGTGCTCCAACACCCACGAAAAGACCATGAACTTCCGTTGGAGAATCTTAAGCAGCCTGGGGCTCCCGCGCTCAGGACAGTACGCCAAAACAACGTAGGCCTTGGGGCTAGTATCCAAGGCATTTAGAAACTTCTCAAATCCAGCGGGCTGATCGTCGTTCGACATCCGTCGGACGAAGAAGGCGCGACCGCAAAGCAGTACCCGCCCCCACTTAGGGGTAAGCGCACGCAACGTCCACGACTTGCCCCAGTCAGCGCGTCCGACGACTAAGAACGCGCGCGGCCTTGGCATAGAAGAAAGCCCTCCAGCGCTTGAGTGCAGCGACCTAGCGAAACTCGCGCGTCAGCAGCGGGGTCACCGCCAGCCACATTGCGCCACGCCCCCCATACCTGAATCTCACCAGCCGATCACGCCTCAAGGTCGTTTTCCTGGCGGTTGCTGGCGCGCACCTATACACACTAGAGAAGCGGCGCGTTGACAAGGAAGGGCGCGCCCTCTGCGTGTACGGCCACTTCTGGAGGCGCCTCGCCGACATAGATGCCGTATTCGACTGCAGATGGCACATGTCGAGCTACGGCCCAAAAGCCGGTGCCTGTGGCTCCGAGGATGGTCACGTCGTTGTCGCGTGAGGGGCTATACTGCAGGTCAGCAAGATTTGTGGTGTACCTCACGTTGTCTGCGAAGTACGACACTTCTGCGGAAATCAGGTTGCGGAGATCGGCTTTCAACGATGCTGCAACGGCGCGCATCGGGAGAGACAACATCTGCGCTTGACTTGCATGTAGCAAGGCGTGATTCAATCGCGTCAGAAGCTCGCCCATTTGCCGATCCCTAGCCACGTCACTGGTTCGAAGGGCGTCGAGCTGGACTGCCACAGAAATCGGGTTGTCAGCGCTTGCGGGATCAGCCAAGACACTCTTCACTTGCGCCTCAAGTGCTTGCGAGCAGCGCTTCAAGTCACCCCAGTCGGAGAGATTGAACGTGATTACTCGCTGCGCCGCAGTGTCGAAGGGCAGACTCTGGCCTTGTTGGATGAGATGAACGACGGGCTTGCGGGTCGCATGACGTATGGCGAGTTCGTAAAAGACATTCGGATTATGGTCGGTGAGATCGGCAACGACGAGCGCGTCTTGCACTAGATGCGTAATAATCTGTGTCGTGATGAGCCCTGCACTGTCTATGTGGTCAGCCCTCAGAACCGGCGTGCACCCACAACGCTCAACTACCGGCCTGATTAGGTGTTCGAAGATAGTGTCGGAGCGCTCACGAGCGGCTGATCCTTCAGCGCCGATTGGGGCGATTACGAAGCAAGCCACTGCGCCCTCCCATCCTCTGGATCATCGCATGCCTAACGCATAGCACTTAAGCTGTGGGCCGCGCGCGCGGTACGCCGCAGCCGGGTGAATTCCAGCATGATGCGTGTCGAGCGGTAGCTTGAAGCCCTTACTAGACAGCACGCGGTCATTCATCTGGATAATCCGCTGAAGACTCAAACCTGTCCCGAGCCATTCTGAGCTGCTCGTAAAGCACCAGCTGCGCGATTCGGTAGCAGACATCGGCAAAAACACTCAGCGCCCGCGAAACATAGAAGGCGTGATGGCGCTGAACAGACGCAAGGTATGGGGCTTCTCGCGAGCCTTCAAGCGTCCAGGCTCTGTTGTCGGGGTGGTACAGCTCCATGCTGTGCGGATACGCACCGTGAACGTAGCCGTCCCATCCCGAATCGATCGCCAGCGCCATACGGCGAACGTGGTCTGGGTTGCCAGGCTCAAGATAGCGTCCCTGCGCTGCACGAACGTGCTTGCGCTTTGCGCGATCAGGGCCTCTCTGATCCTTGAGCATCTCCTCAGACGCTTGCACGGTCTCTGCGAAGAAGTTGGCCATGAAATCGCGCTGCGCCGTGGTTGGCGATCCCGACTGATGAGCTTCCAGCAGAAACGTAATCTCATCGAGGAAGTCATCGACTGTGCGTAGAAGCACTGCGGTCTCGACGAAATGGCCAGCATGGATTAGATGAATACAGGCGTTGAGGCCGCTCACTACTCTCGCAGTCTTCACGGCGATGACCTGAAGAGGAGCTTCTTCGGGGTAGCGCCACCACTGGCGTTCCGGAGGACCATATAACTGCGGTTCTCCGGCCGCCTTGCCGATGACTTGAGCAGCATCGGCGAGACGCGTGAGCGCCCTGTGGGTGTCGGTTAGCAATGGTGTCGGCATATGGCGTGGCGTTAGGTGGCATGTTTCGGCAGTAAACCGTGGCCGGCGAGCTGCGCTAGGAAGTAGACTAGCACCATCACACCGTCAAGGTCTGCCGCGCCGCGAGGCGATAGCAGAAGGCGAGTGGCGGGAGGGGTAGCGGCTGTACGATTCTGTAGCCATTCAGGGTCGGGGGACCCTTCGAATAGCGGCACGGGGTGCGAAACGACAACGCCTAGGATGTTCTTCTGGTAGCGATCAGGGAGCCGCCTTCGTCGCGCGTCGAGCTGCTTCAGCAAAGTGCCTAGTTGTCTGCCGGTGCGCTTGACTTCGATGATCGCTCGGGCCGCGTGAAAGGGTACTAAGGCGAATTCACCGTGCTCGCCAACCCCCGGCAACTCGGATGGATCCCAGATGATGATGTCGCACTGAGGAATCTTGCTGAGGTCTCTTCGCTGGTCCCCTGCTGAGATGATAGCACCAGTTGAAACGCGGAACTGAGCGAGCATGGTCCGCGCCAACGCGCGCACCGAGGCTTCTGCAAACGCTCCGGTTACAGCCGAGTTGCCAATAAGCGTCGAGACTTGGCTGTTCGCCTTGAGGGGAGTAACGAACGCCTCGGCGACCGCTGTCCAGTAAGCCAAGAGCTCGCGGGATGGTACCAGACTGTCAGCGGCCTCGATCTCAGTGGTTGCGCGAAGCTCCTTAGGATGCATCCGAACCACCTTTGCAGTTGCTGTCTGACGTGATGGCATTGCGCGTCGCGGAATTCACGCACGTAAGGCGGCTAGAAACTGCCTCCCGCCAGGATAGACGAGAACCACGGTGTCCAGATCAACATGCGCCAGCACCTTGCTGCATGGCGCAGAACGTAGGAACAAAGTGACCCCGGCGTGGAAGCGCCGGGGCCATTGAAAACACGGGAGCGGGATTCGAACCCGCGAGGCGGTTACCCGCCTACCGGATTATCAGTCCGGCGCCTTAGACCGCTCGGCCACCCCCCCGCGTTGACGGGCTTGGGTCGATGGATGGAAAACTAGGCTCAAGAGATGCGCAGAGCAACGTGCCCCTTTGACAACTACTTGCGCGAGTTACACGGCAGAAAGGGCGCAGCAAGCAGCAGCATGACCCGTTGTCGGGGCTCACCCGGCGGGCTTCAACCCTGAACTGTCAACGGCGGTTTGAAAGTGCACAGAAACGGCGGCGAAAAGTGCACACTCCGCCGCGGGGGACGGGCCTAGGGCGTCGCCGCCTCCTGGCGGCGGGGGCCGCGGCGGGGGGTGGGACGGCG
>Ga0187861_10000120_pt1 | contig 99797 bp, 71 predicted proteins | sample June2016WEW_10_1_3_FD_132986 | JGI IMG/M metagenome (GOLD analysis project Ga0187861, IMG submission 132986) | Peatland microbial communities from SPRUCE experiment site at the Marcell Experimental Forest, Minnesota, USA - June2016WEW_10_100 | ecosystem: Environmental > Terrestrial > Soil >...
AACGCCAAGCGACCCTTCAGGGCTTTTACGATTTCATGGCTGCCCGAAACGCCCGCAAGGCCTTCTCCCTCGTATCCGCCTCCAAATCCTCCTGGTTACCTCAATGAGAAATCCGCGCTAGTGGATTTGGCGGTGGGTGGTTTGTTGCTTGACAGCGGGTGCCGGCCTTATGGCATTCTTTCGTAAGATTTCCTAAGTATATTATGGTTGTCGTTCCAGCCAAGATGGGTCATCTGAACAAGCGCAGTCTGCTGGCCCGCTTGCAGCGCCTTGGTCTGGCCTCCCGGGCGGATCTGGCCAAGTCCCTCGGCATGAGCCAGCCCACCGCCGGCAAGATTGCCGACGAATTCCTGCGTCTGGGTGTGCTCGAGGAGGTGGACAGCACCCACACCGACCGCCACGTCGCCCCCGCCAACGGCACGCCGCGGCTGGGCCGGCCCGGGCGAATGTTGCGCCTGGACCGCACCCACCCGCGTTTTCTGGCCGTGCAACTGGGTGTCTCGGCCACGCGCCTGACCCCAATGCCGGTGGGGGCGGAAAACGACGATCATTGGACGGTCGAATTTGCCACGCCCGGCTCGGCGGATGAATGGGTTGCCAGTCTAAGCAGGGCGGCGGTCCCGCTGCCATCCCGCGGCCTTTGGGGCTTGCTGGTCAGCATGCCGGGAATCGTGGATGAGCCCGCCGGACGCGTGCTGTTTTCCCCCAATCTCCATTGGACCGAGAATCGCGACCTGCCCGGGTTGATCCGTCAGGTCTGGGACGTCCCTGTGATCCTGGTCCAGGAGGAGCGGGCGCTGGCACTTGGCCATCAATATGCGAACCCGGACGAGGATGACTTCCTGCTCGTGGACATGGGGGAGGGCGTGGGCGGGGCGGTGATCCTGAACGGGACCGTGTACGTGCCGCGGCTCCCGATCAGCGGCGAATTGGGGCATACCCCCGTCCCCGGCAACCGGCGTTCCTGCGGTTGCGGTGGCATCGGTTGCGTCGAAACCCTGATCTCGACGCGCGGGTTGTTGCAGAGCCTGGCAAGCGCTCACCCACGGACTGCGCCTTCCTGGGCCGCGTTGGTGCGCCGTCTCCAGGAGCGCGGCATGGAACGCTGGCTGGCCACGGCCTTGGACGCCGCCGCCGCCGTCATTTCCTGTTCGCTCAATGTCCTCGGTCTGCGGCGTGTCGTGATCACCGGGAGCCCGAGCGAACTGCCGCCGCTGGTCTTTCGCCATCTTGCGGACTCGATCATCCGGGGTTCACTCTGGGGCCGGTTCGGCCAGGTGGATTGCGTCATGGCGCCACGCCGGCGCACCGCGGGCCTGGTGGCCGCGGCCATTGACCGCCTCGTTGTTCCATTGGCCGAAGAGGACGGGCGCGCGTCCCACTTGCGGCTGGCCGGGGACGAGGTAACGAAGCGGAATTCCCTCAACCCTGGTTCCGCCTTGCCCTAATGCGGCCTGCAAACCAATCTTGAACCACCCATGACCATGCGTTGCTTTCCTCTCACGTTGGCCCTGCTGACCTGTAGCTGGCTGGCGGGCGCTCGCGCGGCGACCGAGCTGGTCATTCAAACGGACCAACCGGGGGCCCGGATCAGTCCCAGCATGTGGGGCATCTTTTTCGAGGACATTAATCTCGGGGCGGACGGCGGCCTTTATGCCGAGCTGGTCAAAAACCGTTCCTTTGAGTTTCCCGATCCGCTCATGGGTTGGCAGGCGTTGAGCAACCCAGCCGGTGCGGGGACGATCGAAGTGCGGGAGGACAATCCTCTCACCCCTGCCAACCCGCACTATCTGCGTCTGAGGGTAACCGAACCGGGCCAGGGCTGGGGCGTGGCTAATGAGGGCTTTCGTGGCATGGGCCTGCGGCGGGGGGCGAACTACCGCTTTTCCATCCAGGCAAGACAGGCAGGTGGAGGCTCGCCACGATTGAGAATTGAGCTGGCCAGCGCTACGGGCAGTCGGCTCGCGGTCAGCATCCTCGACCACTTCGGCAACACCTGGCAAACACGCACCGCGCTGCTCCGGGCCGGCGCCACCGACGCGAAGGCGCAGTTGCGGCTCGTGATGGAAGGCACGGGAACGCTGGATCTGGACATGGTGTCGTTGTTTCCCGAGCACACCTGGAAGGACCGTCCCAACGGGCTGCGGGCCGACCTGGTCCAGTTGCTGGCGGAGCTCAAGCCGGGCTTTGTGCGCTTCCCGGGCGGCTGCATCGTGGAGGGACACTGGCTTACGAATCGTTATCAGTGGAAGACCACCATCGGCCCGGTGGCCGAGAGGAAACTCATCATGAACCGCTGGAACGACGAGTTCAAACACCGTCCAACCCCGGACTACTATCAATCGTTTGGCCTGGGGTTCTTTGAGTTCTTTCAATTGTGCGAAGACATCGGCGCCGCGCCGCTGCCCATTCTCAACTGCGGCATGGCCTGCCAGTTCAACTCCGGCGAACTGGCGCCGGTGGACCAGCTCGAACCTTACATTCAAGACGCGCTGGATTTGATCGAATTCGCCAACGGCCCGGCCAGCAGTCGTTGGGGGGCGCCGCGGGCGGCGATGGGGCATCCGCAACCCTTCCATCTCACAATGCTGGGCGTGGGCAACGAACAATGGGGCTCCCAATATTTTGAGCGCTATGAACGCTTCGCCACCGCCCTCCGGGCGCAGCACCCGGAGATCAAGCTGGTTGCCGGCGCGGGGCCCAGCCCGGCCGACGAGCGTTTCAACCTTGCCTGGGCGCGGTTGCGGGAGTTGAAGGCGGACATCGTGGACGAGCACTGCTACGACAAGCCCGCCTGGTTCCTGGACCATGCGAACCGGTATGATCAGTATGACCGGAACGGCCCCAAGGTCTTCATGGGGGAATACGCCGCGCAGAGCGTGCAGACGGTCAGCCCCGACAATCGCAACGACTGGGGCTGCGCCCTGGCTGAGGCGGCGTACATGACCGGGCTGGAACGCAACGCCGACGTGGTGGTCATGTCCTCCTATGCACCGCTGCTGGCACACGTGGACGGCTGGCAGTGGACGCCCGATCTCATCTGGTTCGACAACCGGCGCGCCTTCGCCTCGCCCAGCTATTATGTGCAACAACTCTTCAGCCGGAACCGGGGGGACTTCGTCCTGCCAACCCGCCTGACGGGCGTCGGAGCAACGCCGCGTCTCTACGCCAGCGCCAGCCGCGACCAAGCCCATGGCGAGATCATTCTTAAATTCGTCAATGCCACCGGGGAAGACCAGCGAGTCAACGTCAACCTGGCCGGCACGGGCCGCGTCACAGGAAAGGCGCGGGTGACGGTGCTGACGGCGGCGGAACTGGGCCAGGAGAATACGCTCGACCACCCCTTGCGCGTCGCACCGCAGACCCGGACGGTCAAACCGGAGGGTCCCCAATTCGAGCAGACGTTCCTTCGCTATTCGGTGACGGTCCTGCGCATCAAAGCGCCGTAGGCGGGCACCCATGAAACTTTCATGATGATGAAATTACTGATTGGCTTGTTAGGCCTCGCGGCCGGGAGTGTGTTGGGATTCGCCGGCGACGCTGCCTTGGTCAAGTTGCAGGCCGTACCTTTCACTGACGTGCAGATCCGCGACGGATTCTGGCGGCCCCGGCAGGAAACCAACCGGCTGGCATCCATCCCCGTCAACTTGGATAACCTTGAGAAGGCCGGCAATCTGGAGAACTTCCGGCTGGCAGCCAGGGGCGCGACCAACGGTTTCCAGGGACCGGTGTTCATGGATTCGGACGTTTACAAGGCCCTTGAGGCCGCCTCCTACTCGCTCGCAACTCACCCGAATCCCGTGTTCGAGCGCAGGCTCGACGACCTCATTGCCACCATCGCCGCCGCCCAGCAACCGGACGGCTACCTGGATACTTATTATATCGTGAAGGAACCTGGCCACCGCTGGACCAATCTGCGCGACAACCACGAACTTTATTGTGCCGGGCATCTGCTCGAGGCCGCCGTGGCGCATTTTCAGGCGACGGGAAAACGGACGTTTTTGAATGTGGCTACAAAGCTGGCGGATCACATTGACTCGGTGTTTGGCCCCCCGCCCAAACGACTGGGCTATCCCGGCCACCCGGAGATTGAACTGGCGCTGGTCAAGTTGTGGCGCGTGACGGGGGAGCGGCGTTACTTCGAACTCGCCCGGTTCTTCGTTCAGAATCGCGGCAAACATTACTTTGCCACCGAACATCACACGCCTGAAGACCAGTATGACGGCACTTACTGGCAGGATGACGTGCCGATCAGCGAACACCGCAACATCAAGGGTCATGCCGTCCGGGCTGCTTATCTGCTCAGCGGCGCCACCGACGTCGCGGCGGAAACCGGCGACGCGGCGCTGTTGAAAATGCTGAACCGCGTCTGGCGCAACACGACCGAACGCAACATGTATATCACCGGCGGCATCGGTCCGAGCGCCAGCAATGAAGGATTCACCGACGACTATGACCTGCCGAACCTTACCGCCTATCAGGAAACCTGCGCGTCGGTCGCCCTGGCCCAGTGGAATCACCGGCTCGCCTTGCTCTACGGCGATGCGCGGTTCGCCGACGTTTATGAGCGATCTCTCTACAACGGTGTGCTCTCGGGCGTATCGCTCGACGGCACTCGTTTTTTCTATGTCAATCCACTCGCCAGTGCGGGCGGGCACCATCGGTCGCCCTGGTTTGGCTGCGCCTGTTGTCCGCCCAATGCCGCCCGCACCATCGCGGCGGTGGGGGGCTACGCCTATGCGACAAGTCCGGACGCCCTGTGGGTGAATCTGTACATTCAGAGCACCGTCAAGACAACCGTGAAAGGGCGACCGGTGTCGCTTGAGGTGACCACGGACTACCCGTGGGACGGCAAGGTGCGGCTGAAGATGGCGCTCTCCAAGGAGGCCGATTTTGGGGTTCGCCTGCGTGTTCCCGGCTGGTGCGAGGGCGCCTCGGCGTCAGTCAATGGCACGCCGGCGGCATCCCCAGACAAAGATCACGGCTACCTGATTCTTAGCCGGACCTGGAAGGACGGTGACCTGGTCCAACTCGACCTGCCCATGCCCGTCCGTCGCGTTGCCGCGAATCCGCGCACGAAAGCCGACGCCGGTTTGCTGGCAGTGCAGCGCGGTCCCTTGGTTTATTGCTGGGAGGCCTGCGACCAACCTGAGCCACTAGCATCCCTCTATCTGCCGGCGGAAACCGAGCTCAGCACTGCTCGGGAAGAAAATCTCCTCGGGGGCGTTGTTAGTATTAGCGGTCAAGCCCGGACGGCGGCGGAGCCCGATTGGTCGCACCGGCTCTATCAAGCCGTCTCGCTGCCGCACCCGGTGACGGTCAAAGCGATACCTTATTTCGCCTGGGACAACCGCACCGCCGGCGAAATGCGGGTCTGGCTGCCGACGGCGCCGACGGTGGCGCGGGTTCATGGACTGGAAGGAGCGGCGACGGTGTCGCTTTCCTTCGTGAGCGGCAACTGCCAGCCCTCGGGCATCAATGACGGCGTTGAGCCCAAGAGTTCCGGCGAACAGCCGGCGGCGCTGTGCCATTGGTGGCCGCACAAGGGCGGCAAGGAGTGGGCTCAGTACACGTGGAAACAGCCGGTTACCGTGAGCGGGGCCAAGGTCTTCTGGTTCGACGACACCGGTCGTGGTGAATGCCGGCTGCCCGCCGCCTGGCGGGTCGAATACCTCGAAGGACAGGAGTGGAAGGCGGTCGCGGCGCGATCGGACTACACCGTGACTGCTGACAAGTGGTGCGAGACGAGCTTTGCCCCGATCACGACCACGGCGTTGCGCCTGGTGCTGGAGATGAAACCGGGCTGGGCCGCCGGCGTGCATGAGTGGCGGGTCGTGCAGGCCGATGACGAATAGGCAGACGATGAAGCCCGTGCGTTGCTTAAACCTGGATGCCGTTCTCGCGTTGCTCTTCGCCGGGTGGGGGACAGGCCTGGCGGCCGACTCGTCGGCAAGGGCGACGAACGCCCTGCCGGTGCGCCAGCTCATGTCAACCCCCCTGCGCGATCCCTCCGTCTGCCGGGGACCGGACGGCACCTGGTATCTCACCGGAACCGTGGAACCCTTCTGGAATTATAACGAGGGCATTAAAGTCTGGCATTCAAACAATCTGACCAACTGGGAAGCCCTGGGCTTTGTCTGGAAGTACGGTGCCAGCCCGTGGCACGAAAAATACAGGAAGGCGAAAAAACCGCTGTGGGCGCCGGAAATCCACTACCTCAAGGGCACGTTCTGGCTGACGTACAGCCTCCCCGGCTGGGACGGCACGGGGAAGACTTCCGGCTGCGGCCTGCTGAAGAGCACGACCGGTCGGGCCGAAGGTCCTTATGCGGATGTCCAGCCCGGCGAACGCCTGGGCGACGAGATCGATGCGTCACTCTTCCAGGATGATGACGGCAAGGTGTACTTCCTCTGGCACAGCGGCAAAATCGCGCGGATGAAACCGGATATGTCCGGACTCGCCGAGCCCTATCACTGGTTGCGCACGACGACGACCGACCCGAACCTCCGGCACCATTCCGGCCTGTGCGCGGGCATCTTTGGCACGAACTCCTTCGATCATGTCGGCTTCGAGGGGATGTTTGTCTTCAAGGCAAACGGTCGCTACTATCTCGACTGTTCCGATGAATGCGACGGCCGCTACAGTTGTTTTATTGCCACCGCCACCAACATTTACGGTCCCTATGGTGAGCGCTATGAGGCCATTCCGCATGGCGGACACAACATGTTCTTCCGTGACGAAAAGGGGCATTGGTGGTCCACCTTCTTTGGAAGCGATGACGGGGCACCCTGGCGGGAACGCCCGGGATTGTTGCCGGTGGTCTTTGACTCCCAGGGGAAGGTGCGCCCTCAATATTCGACGCGTCCACCCGGGAGCCCCCAATGAGAGCAACCAATGAGCCATGTTTCCACTGCTTGTTCCCTGTGACCCACGGTTGACCCAAACAAAACCATGAGCGCCCAATACACCATCGGCCTGGATTACGGCACGAACTCCGTTCGCGCCCTCATTGTCAACGTCGCCAACGGCCAGGAAGTCGGCACCGCCGTCTGGGGTTATGCCCACGGCACCGCCGGCGTCATTCTCGGCCGTGATCCGAACCTCGCCCGGCAGCACCCCACCGACTACCTCCACGGCGCGGAGATCGCGATGCGCGAGGCCCTCGCCAATGCGCGTGACCAGGTTCGGGGGTTCAAACCCGAACAGGTCATCGGCATCGGCGTGGACACCACGGGCAGCACGCCGTTGCCGGTGGACGCCGACGGCCGGCCGCTTGCGTTCCAAAAGAAGTTCGCCAACCACCCGGCGGCGATGGCGTGGCTCTGGAAGGACCACACCGGCGTCGAGGAGGCCGGCGAAATCACCGCGCTCGCACGCAAGCTGCGCCCACAATATCTCGCCAAATGCGGCGGGACGTACTCAAGCGAATGGTTTTTCAGCAAGATTTTCCACTGCCTGCGCACCAGCCCGGATGTGTTCAAGGCCGCCCACACCTGGGTCGAATTGGCCGACTATGTCCCTGCGGCGCTCACCGGCACCGAGGCGCCGGACAAACTAACCGTGGGCGTCTGCGCCGCGGGTCACAAGGCGATGTATAACGACAATTGGGGCGGTTACCCCGACGCCCAGTTTCTCGCCAAGCTCGATCCAAGGCTAGGCGAACTGCGCGCCCGGTTGCGTCCGCAGGCCTTTGCGATAGATAAGTCGGTGGGCGGACTCACGACCGACTGGGCGAAACGGACGGGCCTGCCGGCCGGCATCCCGGTGGCGGTGGGCGCGTTCGATGCGCACCTCGGCGGCGTGGGCAGCGGCATCGCGCCCGGCACGCTGGTGAAAATCATCGGCACGAGCACCTGCGACATGATGGTCGCGCCGGTCGGGCAGAAGCTGGCCGACATTCCAGGCCTCTGTGGCATCGTCAACGGTTCGATCCTGCCGGGGTTTTACGGGCTCGAAGCCGGGCAGTCGGCGGTGGGCGACATCTTCAACTGGTGGGTGAATTACATCCAGCCGCACGGCGAAGAACTTTCGCACAAGGCGCTCGACGAGGAAGCGATGAAACTCCAGCCCGGGGAATCCGGTTTGGTGGCGCTCGACTGGAACAACGGCAACCGCACCATCCTCGTGGACCAGAAGCTGACCGGCCTGCTCGTCGGCCAGACGCTCTACACGACGCCGGCAGAGGTCTATCGCGCGCTGATCGAAGGCACGGCGTATGGCGCGCTGACGATCATCAATCGCTTCGAGGAATACGGCGTGAAGGTGAAGCAGATCGTGAATTGCGGTGGAATCGCCGAGAAGAGCGCAATTACGATGCAGATTTATGCGGATGTTACAGGCCGGCCGATGAAGATCAGCCGCTCGGCACAAACCTGCGCCCTGGGCGCGGCCATCGCAGGTGCCGTCGTAGCGGGCGCGCACAAGGACTTTGCGGCCGCGCAGCGGGCGATGACGGGCCTCAAGCCCAAGGTCTATCGGCCAAACCCGAAGGCGCACGCGACCTACAAGCAGCTCTATGCGCTCTACAAGCAGATGCACGATGCGTTTGGGACCCGAGAATGGAGCGGCAATCTCCACGGTGTCATGAAGTCGTTGATCGAAATTCGCAGCCGGGTGCGGCAGTAGGTCCATTTTAACCACGGAACACACGAAATACACGAAAGCAAACTCGACAAACACCTATGAACCTGCTTTACAAAGACGAAAGCTACAAGATCATCGGGGCATGCTTCGAGGTGTACAAGGAGAAAGGCAACGGTTTTGTGGAACCGGTTTACCAGGAGTGTCTGGAGATGGAGTTTGGCCTCCAGGAAATCCAGTGCTCCGCGCAAGCGACACTTCGACTCAGCTTCAAAGGCCGGGAAATGAAACAGCGGTACATTCCGGACTTCATGTGCTACGAGAAGATCATCGTGGAGTTGAAAGCCGTGACCCAACTGACCGACGAACATTGTGCCCAGGTCTTGAATTATCTCAAAGCTACCGGCTACCGGCTGGGGTTGCTCGTGAACTTCGGTCACCATCCCAAGCTGGAGTACCAACGCATCATTTTGTGATCCGTCCCGTGTATTTCGTGTGTTCCGTGGTTAAGGAACAACATGCTTAGAGAACTCAAAGCCGAAGTTTGCAGGGCCAACCTCGATCTGGTTGCGCAGGGCCTGGTCATCCAGACGTGGGGCAATGCCAGCGGGATTGACCGCGAGCGCGGACTCGTCGTCATCAAGCCGAGCGGCGTTCCATACACCGGCATGAAGCCCGAGCACCAGGTGGTGGTGTCACTCGAAACGGGCGAGGTCGTCGAGGGCAGGCTCAGGCCGAGTTCGGACACGGCGACGCACCTGGTTCTCTATCGCGCGTTCCCGGCGATCGGCGGCGTCGTTCATACGCACAGCCTTTACGCCACGGCGTGGGCGCAGGCGCGGCGGGGCATTCCTTCCTACGGCACCACACAGGCGGATTACTGGTATGGAGAGGTTCCCTGCACGCGATTGCTGACTCCCAAGGAAATCAGGACCGACTACGAAGCCAACACCGGCCGCGTCATTGCGGAGGCGTTCAAAAAACTCGATCCGATGCAACATCCCGCGGTACTGGTGGCGAGCCACGGCCCGTTTACGTGGGGCGCAGACGTGCATGACGCCGTCCACAGCGCGGTGGTGCTGGAGTTCATCGCCCAGTTGGCCGGCGAAACCCTCCGCCTTAATCCGCAAACGAAACCCATACAGCGCGCGCTGTTGGACAAGCATTTCCTCAGAAAACACGGATCTGGTGCTTATTACGGACAGAACCAACCCCAACCCCCTGGCAATTGATGAATACGCTCACTCCTCTGCTGGCGACGGCGCAGCCCGATGCCTCCACTCTGACCGCCCTCGACTGGCTGGCGATCCTGTTATATTTCGGGGTTTTGCTCTGCGTCGCTTGGTGGGTCGTCAAGCGCCGGAAGGACACGGCAGCGGATTACTTCCTGGCGGGCCGCAACCTCGGCTGGTGGATCATCGGTGCGTCCATCTTTGCGTCGAACATCGGCTCGGAGCACATCGTCGGCCTGGCCGGTTCGGGCGCGACCGACGGCGTGGCGATGGCGCACTACGAGTTGCACGCCTGGTGCCTTTTGGTGCTGGCGTGGGTGTTTGTGCCGTTCTACGCCCGGTCGCTCGTGTTCACGATGCCGGAGTTTCTGGAGCGCCGCTTCTCGACCGGTTCGCGCTACGTCCTCTCCATCGTGTCGCTGATCACGTTCATCGTGTCCAAGATCGCGGTGGGCATCTTCGCCGGCGGCGTGGTCTTCGCCACGCTGTTGCCGGAACTCCACTTCCACCTGGGCGGCGTCGAGCTCAACAGCTTCTGGATCGGTTCGGTGGCGGTGATTTGCCTGACCGGCCTGTACACGGCGCTCGGCGGAATGCGCGCCGTGGCTTACAACGACGCCGTTCAAACCGTCGTTCTTATCTGCGGCTCGGCGCTGCTGACCGTGTACGGACTGGTCAAGCTGGGCGGCTGGGGCGAGCTGCGGCGGCTGTGCGGCTCGGACATGTTCAACCTCTGGAAGCCGCTCATTCCGCCGGGCGTGGAAGGCACCTGGGCGCCGGTCAAGGAGAGCGGCCGGATGGCTTGGTACTTCAACAGCTACTACCCGTGGCTGGGCATGTTGTTCTGCGCGCCGATCATCGGCCTGTGGTACTGGTGTACGGACCAGTATATCGTCCAGCGCGCCCTGGGCGCCCCCAACGAGCAGACCGCCCGGCGCGGCAGCATCTTCGCCGGCTTTCTCAAGCTGTTCCCGGTGTACCTGTTTCTCATTCCGGGCCTGATCTGCTTCGCGCTGGCCAAGAGCGGCAAGGTGCCGGAGTTGGGCCTCATGGTGACCCCCGGCGGCAAACCCATTCCGCACGAAGCCCAGGCCGCGTTTCCACTGATGGTGAAATACCTGCTTCCAGCCGGACTGCGCGGGATCGTGGTCGCGAGCCTGCTTTCGGCGCTGATGGGCTCGCTGGCGGGCGTCTTCAACGCCTGCTCGACGTTGTTCACCGTGGACCTCTATGGGAAGTGGAAGCCCAAGGCCAGCCAGCATGAGATCGTGCGCATGGGCCGTACCGCCACCATCACCATGGTCGTCATCGCCTTGCTGTGGATCCCGGTCGTCCAAGGCGCCCATAGTCTCTACAATTACCTGCAAGCAGTGCAAGGCTACCTGGCGCCGCCGATCTTCGTCGTGTTCTTCTTCGGGGTCTTTTGGAAGCGCCTCAACGCTCAGGGCTGTCTGTGGGCCATGTTGGTTGGTTTCGCATTCGGCCTGTTCCGCATGTTGGTGGACACGCCTGTCACGCTGGGGTTGTTCGGCTACCTCGATGCCGCCAAGACGATTCCCAAGGGCTACCTGGAGGGCTCGTTCCTCTGGGTCATCAACAACATCTACTTCCAGTACTTCAGCGTGCTCATCACGCTCGTGTCGGCCGCGGTGATGGTGGTAGTGAGCTACGCCACGCGTGAGCCGGACTACGACAAGATCAAAGGACTCACGTTCGGCACCACAACGGTCGAAAACCGCGCCCAGTCGCTCGCCAGTTGGGACTGGCGCGACGTGGTTGCCTCGGCCGTCGTGCTCGGCGTCATTATCGCTGGCTACCTGTATTTCCGTGGATGATCCCTGCGAACCAGAAAGCCCGGCGTGAACACAGGCACCATTACATGGCTATGAAACAACGTCTGCCGACCTCGACGATCGCCGGATTGGTCGCCCTGCTCCCAACCGTCCTCCTTTCGGCTACGCTCCAGGCGGAGCCGGCGCGGCTGATCGTGGCGGTGGACCAACCGGGGCATCGGGTCAGCCCGACCCTGTGGGGCATCTTCTTCGAGGACATCAACTTGTCGGCGGATGGCGGCATCTACCCCGAGTTGGTGCGCAACCGCTCCTTCGAGGATTCCGAACAACCCGAATACTGGGCCCTCACGGTGGCTGGAGACGCGAAAGCGGAGCTGGCGACGGATACCAGTCGGCCGTTGAACCCGATGAACCGCCGCAGCCTGCGCTGGCACATCCAGAGTGCGGACGGCGGCAAGGCGTGCCTGGTGAATCCCGGCTATTGGGGCATGGCGATGGTCGCCGGCAACGACTATCATTTTTCCGCGGCGGCCCGGTGCGCCGACGGTTTTGCCGGACCGCTCACCATCAGCATCGAAAGCAAGTTGGGCACAATCCTGGCCACGGGAAAAATCGAAGGGATCAAGGAAGCCTGGCAGACGTTCACGCTCGATCTGAAGGCCGAGGCCACCGATTCACAAGCCCGGTTGGTGCTCGGCACCGCGCAGAAGGGGACGGTCTGGCTGGACATGGTATCGCTCCTACCCAAGGCCACGTGGAAAGACCATGGCCTGCGCCCGGATTTGTGCGAGATGCTCGCGGGGTTGCGGCCGTCGTTTGTGCGCTTTCCGGGGGGTTGCTGGGTGGAAGGCGACGACATGGAGCACATGAACCATTGGAAGAACACGATCGGCGATGTCGGGCAGCGAAAACCGCTTTGGAACATCTGGGGTTACTATGCGACACACGGCCTCGGGTTTCACGAATACCTCCAGATGTCCGAGGACCTGGGGGCGGAGCCGCTCTTCTGCATCAATGTCGGTATGTCGCACATGGAGGTCATTCCGCTGGACCAGATGGGGCAGTGGGTCCAGGACGCGCTCGATGCTCTCGAATACGCCAACGGTCCCGCGGATTCCGTTTGGGGCGGGCTAAGGGCCAGGAATGGCCATCCGGCCCCCTTCAAACTGCGCTACATGGAGATCGGCAACGAGAACGGCGGTCCCGCCTACGCCGAACGTTACGCGCTGTTTTGCCGCGCGATCAGAGCCAAATACCCGGACGTGCACCTGATTGCCGATGTCTGGGGCGGCATCCCCCAGGACAGCCAGGTGGACATCGTGGACGAACACTATTACAGCAACCCGGAGTTCTTTATCGCGCAGGCGAACCGCTACGATAAATACAAACGCGATGGGTTCAAGGTCTTCGTGGGCGAGTATGCGGTCACGGAAGGCTGCGGGCAGGGGAATCTCCGTGGCGCCGTGGGCGAAGCCGCTTTCATGACCGGCCTGGAGCGCAACTCGGATGTCGTCGTTATGGCCAGCTATGCCCCCCTGTTCGTCAACATCAATCACAAGCGGTGGAACCCCGACCTGATTAATTTCGACAGCGCGCGCGTGTTCGGACTGCCCTCCTATTATGTTCAGAAAATGTTCAGTGAAAACCGCGGCGATGTGGTGCTCCCGGTGACGGTGGAGGCGCCGGCGGTGGCGCCGAAACCGAAGCGTGGGCGGATCGGCGTGGGGACGTGGCTCACCCAGGCGGAGTTCAAGGACATCAAGGTGACGCACGATGGCCAGATACTTTTCGCGTCCGACTTTGGCCAGGACATGAACGGCTGGAAGCCCCTGAGCGGCGATTGGAAAGCGCAGGACGGCGCCCTGCGACAGACCAGTGGGGCGGAAAATGTGCGTGCCCTGGCCGGCGACAGCGCATGGACGGACTACACTTACACGCTCAAGGCCCGAAAACTCGGCGGCGCCGAAGGGTTCCTGATTCTGTTCGGGGTCAAGGACGAGAATGCCAAGTCCTGGTGGAACATCGGTGGCTGGGGCAACACGCGCTCGGCCATCGAAATGGAAGGCGTCGCGGGCAACGACGTGCCGGGCGGGATCGAAACCGGCCGCTGGTATGACATCCGGGTCGAGGTCAAGGGCGGCAATGTGAAGTGCTACCTCGATGGCAAGTTGATGCATGACGTCGAGTCGGCGCCGGTCAAGCCCGTGTATGCCTCGGCGACGCGCGTGGATGCGAGCGGCGAGGTAATCCTCAAGGTCGTCAATGTGACGGAGGACAAGCTCCCGACGGAGATCACCCTTAATGGCGCGGACCGTCTGGCCGCGAACGCGGAGGCCCTGGTGTTGACTTCCGAAAAGGCGACCGATGAGAATACGCTGGAGAACCCGACGAAGGTGGCGCCGGTGGCGCAAACCATTCCGATCACGGGTCACCGCCTCCAGCATGACTTTCCGGGCAACTCCGTAACCGTTCTGCGAATCCAGCCGGCGAAGTAGTCGCACCGGTTCAGAACTCGCGGGCGGGGCCTGAGGATCGGGCATTAGGCTAATGCCGATCCGGAGCGACCGGACATCGGCGCGGCCTGGATGATGGCATGATAACCGTGACTAATTCCACGTGCGGGACCCGGCGCGAGCAGGGTCACTGGTTCTGGAGCGGATGGTTTGCGCTCCTGACAATGCTGGTCAGCAGCGCCCAGGCCGCCGCGCTGGATCCCGGCGTCGTCCGATCGCTCACGTCGTCGTTTTTTGATGGCCGTGAGTATTTCGTCCTGCGCAGCGGTCGCGCCCAACTCATCGCCCAAGCGGACCAAGCCGACCTGGCCCCGGCGTTTCTCTACCTGCTGTTCGACGCGCAGAACAACAAGCAGTCCGCGCGCAAGGCAACGGCGTTCAACTTTGGTGACGGGCAGGGTTTCATCAATAGCGCCCTGCAAGTCGGATTGGGAGGCTTCGCGTTTACCGCTTTGGGGCATCAGACGCAGACCCGCTGGACGCAGGTTGACGGGATTCCGGCGGTCGAGGCGGTGTGGTGGGCTGGCGGGCTGCGCGTGACGGAGCGTCTCTTTGCGCTGAAGGATGCGGGGGTTTTCATCCGGCGCATGGAACTGGCCTCGGTCAACCTCGGCGGTTCGGAAGCAGTCACCCTGCGGCTGGCGCTCCCGCCCGGGCCATGTTCCGCCCGCGATAATTGGCTGGTTCAGGAAGAGGCGGGCTGCCGCCTGGCACTGGCCGTGGCCACTGGACAGGCCTCCCGGCTGATGCCGGAGCAGGGCTTCCTTGAAATCGGTCCCCTGAAAGTCGCGCCCGGTCAGACCGTTTCGGTGGACACGCTGCTGGTCGCACAAATTCCGCCGGCGGACGCCTCCTGGCCGCCGCTGCCGACTGCAGGCACGCCCGGGGTCCAGGACATTGCGGCTTCTCTGGCGGAGACTCGGAAGGAGTGGGCTGCGGCATCCGCGATTCAGACCAGCGATGCGACCGTGCGCGAGGTCTTCGACAAGGCTCGCTTCGGACTGCCCGGCATGGTTGCGGACAACGGGGTGATGGATGCCGGGATTTTCGAGTACGGCGCGCAGTGGGTGCGCGACGCCTCCAACACCCTGCTGGGTCTGATTCACGCCGGGCATTTTGAACTCGCGCGCCACGGCCTGGCGCATGTCCTCGAGCACATGGTCAACGCCGAGGGCAACGCCATGATCGCCGGTGGCTTCGACGACCCCGACCGGGAGCAGTTCGATCAGATGGGCGAACTGATGCACGCGCTGAAGGCTTACCGGGACTGGACGGGTGACGACTCCTTGCTCCGCGAACATCACGCCAAACTGCTGGCGTTGATCGAGCGACCGTTGCGGCCGGAGTTCCGTGATGCGACCGGCATGGTGCATAACCGGCGTGAGTTTTGGGAACGCACCCTGGACGATGCGAATGAACTGGCCTATCAGACCTACGTGGTGCTGGGGCTGCGTGACGCGGCGGCCCTGGCCGGACCGCTCGGGGCTGAGGACCGCGCCGCGCGCTGGCGGACTGAAGCCGACCGCATCCAGTCGGCGATGCTGACTCATCCCACGCGGGCGCTGGTGCAGCATGGCCGGCTCATCAAACGCCGGGCGGTCAGCGGCGAATGGGTACGTACCCTTCGTGTTCCGGCTGCTGCGGCGGACGTGCCGCTGGCGACCGAATCGGTCCATCTCGCGGAACCCGACGCCACGATGGCTTTGCCCATTGCCTTTCACATTGCGGATCCCCACTCGAAGCTGGCACGCAACACGCTCGACGAATTGGAGCGGCTCTGGAACGCACGGTGGTTTGGCGGCGGTTATGAGCGCTATCATTCCAGCGGCCAGTGCGACCAACCGGGACCGTGGACCTTCGCCACTTGCTTCATTCTCCGCGCACAGCATGAAGCGGGGCTCTTCGACCGCAGCCGCCGCACGCTCGAATGGCTGAACACCGCGGCCGGCGGTCGCACCGGCGCGTGGTTTGAAGAAATCCCGCTCGTCCGGTCGCAGACGCCCACCGCCGGACTCATTCCCTGGACTTCGGGTGAAATCAGCCTGTTCGTCGTGCGCCATCTGCTCGGCGTCCGTTTTGAAAACGATCGCCTGGTGCTCAAGCCGGCGCTGTATCCCGGGAGCCCGCCGTTGAAGGCCGACCTCCGCTTCCGCGCGGGCCGGTTGAAGCTGGACATCCCGGGCGCGGGAGCGATCCGGGCAGCCGAAGTGAACGGTCGCCGCTTCAAGCCAACGCGCGATGGGGCCCTCATTCTGCCGGCGGACTTTTCCGGCGGGACCGTGGTGTTTCACGGGCGCTGACGGGCCCGTGCGCAGTTGAAACCCGCGCCAGTTGGCGTCATGTTACGGGTCATGGACGAACCTGGCCAGCTCGACGAATTGATGGTCTGCCGCCTCAGTGAGGCCCACCGTCAGCCCACCCCGTGCACCGTGGTCATTTTCGGCGCCAGCGGCGACCTCACGGCCCGCAAGCTTATCCCGGCGCTCTATCATTTGTTTTGCGGGAAGCTGTTGCCAGATCCCTGCCGGATCGTGGGTTTCGCGCGGCGCGAAAAAACCGACGCGACCTGGCGGGATGAACTCGAGCAGGCGCTCGCGCAGTTCTCGCGCACCAAACCGGTGGACGCCGCCCAGTGGCAGGCGTTCGCGGAAAGCGTATTTTATTGTCCTGGCGACCTGAACGATGCGGCAGCCTACCGGCGGTTGGAGGAACGGTTGCAAGGGTTCGGCGACGAGCGCCTCGCGCGTAATTTGCTCTTCTACCTGGCGGTTTCGCCGAGCCAGTTCGGCGACGTGGCGGAGCAACTTCACGCGACCGGCTTGCTGCGCCGGGAGGAATCGGGACCCTTCTGGCAGCGCGTTGTGGTGGAGAAACCATTCGGCCACGACCTCGCCTCGGCCCAGGCGCTGAACACCGAACTGACCCGGTTCGCCCACGAAGCCCAGATCTTCCGCATTGATCATTACCTGGGCAAGGAGACGGTGCAGAACATCCTCATGTTCCGGTTTTCCAATGCCATTTTCGAGCAGCTCTGGAACCGTCAGTCCGTTGACCACGTGCAAATCACGGTCAGCGAACAACTCGGCGTGGGCCAGCGAGGCGGATATTACGAGGAGGCCGGGGCGTTGCGCGACATGGTCCAAAACCACTTGCTCCAAGTCCTGTCGCTGGTGGCCATGGAACCGCCGGTGTCGCTGGCGGCCGAGTCCATCCGCGATGAGAAGGTGAAGCTGCTCAAGTCAATTCGACCTCTTCTGTCCCAACAAGTCGCCCGTCAGGTTGTGCGCGGCCAGTACTTTGCCGGTCACGTGAACGGTCAGTTCTGTCCGGGCTACCGCCAGGAGGCCAAGGTCCGGCCCGACTCGAATGTTGAGACGTACGTCGCGCTGCGGCTGCTGGTGGACAACTGGCGCTGGTCCGGCGTGCCGTTTTACCTGCGCACCGGCAAGCTGCTTCCGCTCAGCGCCAGCGAGGTCCGCGTCCAGTTCCGGCCAACGCCGAATGTCCTGTTCGCAGCCCAATGCGGCCCGCGGCTGGATGCCAACGCCATCACGCTCCGCCTGCAGCCCAACGAAGGCATCACGCTCCGGTTCAATGGCAAGGTGCCCGGGGCCAGCACCGCCGTCCGCCCGGTGCGCATGCATTTCAGTTACGACGCCGAATTCGGAGCTTACACACCGGAGGCCTATGAACGGCTCCTGCTCGAAGCCATGGCCGGCGATGCCACACTGTTCATCCGTCGCGATGAAGTGGAAACCGCATGGGGAATTGTGGACACGATCCGCGAAGCCTGGGCCGACACCCCGCTGACCAACCGTGAATTCTACGCCGCCGGCACGTGGGGTCCCGTGGCGGCGGACGACCTGCTCGCGCCGGCCGCGCACGCCTGGCGCAACCCGCAGCCCCTGACGTAGCGTGGGAGATCGACCTGCCAAGGCGGCACAGGAAGGGCAGGGCGAGGGGGGCGACGACCTCGGCCAAGAAGTGGCTCGCCGCGAAACCGTAACTTGCGAAAACGAGACCACGCCGCTATTTTTGCTCGATGACAACGACGCTTGAAGCCACCTACGAAAACGGCAAGATCGTTCTGCCGTGTCCGTTGTCGCTGCCGGAGAAATCCCGCGTGCGCGTGACCATCGAATCCGACCTGGAACGCGGAGCGTGGTTGAAACTCCCCGAAGGATCTTTGACCAGGATCTGGGACAACGCCGCGGACGACGTTTTCAATGAACTGCTCGAAAAATGACGTCGTTCTCCTGCCGATTCCGTACCTGACCAGCCGCGAAGTTCGCCCCGCTAATCATCCTGGGTCACAACGGTGCTGACCTTTTCCTCGTCCCGCTCTCATCGGTGCTCGCCAACACCGACTTTCCGCTCACGGAATGGCGCGCGGCGGGGTTGAATGTCCCCAGCGGTGTCAAAACTCAAATCGTCAGCGTTTCCCGGTCTTCCCGCGCGTCCCCTGCGTCGTGGTGCGGCCCGAGCGGGCACGTCGCCAGGCGCCTCTGAAACCCTGCCGCAGGCACGGTGAAACCTCGGTGCGGGATCGGCAACTATGACGACCGGAGCAGGGTGCGCCAAGGTTGACTGGGCCTTGCAGGCTGAGGCGGGTTGGCAGGGCAGTGGCCTGCCTTGCCGTTTCCAGGAGTGCGGCTGGGCGCGATGCGTCAGCCGCAGCCGGTGGAAAACGCTGCGGCTGGTCTCCGACACAGCCGCGCTCCGTTCAAATTCGGACACTACCCGCGCTACAGCGAGGCTTGCTCCCGGCGGGTGGCTTCGCGTAGTTTCGCCCGGATGTTGATTGCTCCTTCACTCCTGGCGGCCGACCTCGGACGCATCGCGGAGGAAGCCGCCCGCGCCCAACGCGCAGGCGCCGACTGGCTGCACGTGGACATCATGGACGGACATTTCGTCCCGAACCTGACCTTCGGGCCGGCGTTCGTGCAGGCGGTCCGCGCGGCGACCCGTCTTCCCCTCGATGTTCACCTGATGTGCCTGCGGCCGGAGATCCTGCTCGAGTCCTTTGCTCAGGCGGGTGCCAGCGTCCTGACCGTTCACGTGGAGTTGGATGGGCGCGTCGAGCCGTTGCTTTGGAAGATCAAATCCCTCGGGATGAAAGTGGGGCTCGCCATCAATCCGCCCACGCCGATCGCCAGTGTCCGGCCTTTCCTGAAGTTCATTGACCTGCTGTTGGTCATGACCGTGAATCCCGGGTTCGGCGGCCAGCCGTTCATCGAAGAAACCGTGCCGAAACTCCTGCAGGCGGATGCCTGGCGGCGCAAGAACGCGCTGGGTTTTCGTCTCGAAGTGGACGGCGGTATCGTTGAGGCCACCGCGGTCGAGTGCGCGCGCGCCGGCGCCGACACCTTCGTGAGCGGCACCGGTTTGTTTGGCCATCGCAACTTAAAAGCCGCCATCGCGCGGATGCGCCGGGCCGTGGTGCGAGCGGGCGAGGGCAGGGGAAGCGTCGCCGCGCGGCCAGACGAGCCAATCCGGTCTCACTCCGTTCCGGTTTCGGCGGTTTCCCCATGAGCCCCATCGTATTTGGCACGGACGGCTGGCGCGCGGTGATTGCCGAGGACTTCACGTTCGCCAATGTCGAGCGGGTGGCGCAGGCGACCGCGGATTACTGGAAGGCAGAGCCGGCGCCGGGAACCCGGCCTGCGGTGGTCATCGGCTATGACCGGCGGTTCGCCTCGGACCGCTTCGCGCAACGCACTGCTGAAGTGCTCGCCGCCAACGGATTCCTCGTTACGCTGACGCCCGACCCGACCCCCACGCCGGCGGTGTCGCTCGCCGTCGTTGCCCAGAAGGCGGTGGGCGGGGTGGTGATCACGGCCAGCCACAACCCAGCCGCGTTCAATGGATTCAAGCTCAAGGGGTGGTATGGCGGTTCGGCGGAACCGGCGATCTGCCAGGCGGTCGAGGCGCGCCTCGACGCCAACCCCGTTCGGCGCCTGCCGCTTGCCGACGCCGTGGCTGCCGGCCGCGTGGTCGTCCAGAACCTGCGTCCGGCCCATTATCGCGCGGTCCGAAAGCTGGTTGATTTCAAGAAGGTGGCCGCGTCGAAGCTGCGGTTTGCCCACGACGCACTTTTCGGAGTCGGCGCCCATTGTTTTGAGGAGCTGTTGGCCGGGACGACCTGCCGCGTTACGACGCTCAACGGCAACCATGATCCGAACTTTGGCGGCATCAACCCGGAACCGATTGCCCTGAACTACGGTCCCAGCACCGCTTACCTGCGCCGCCATCCGCACGCTTTCTGCCTGGTGACCGACGGCGATGCCGATCGCGTTGGCGGCATGGATGGCCAGGGCAACCCGCTGACGACCCACCAGATCATCGGTCTTTTGCTGCGCCATTACGTCCACAATCGCCACGCCACCGGACGAGTGGTGAAGACGCTGACCGTCACTTCGATGGTGGACAAGATGTGCGCCGCGTGGAACCTGCCGTTGCTCGAAACGGGCGTCGGGTTCAAATATGTTTGCGCGGAAATGCGGAAGGGCGGTGTGCTGTTGGGGGCCGAGGAAAGCGGCGGCATCGGTTTTCCGTGCCACATTCCCGAGCGGGACGGCATCGCCGCCGGGCTGATCCTGCTCGAGATGCTGGCGATGGAACGCCGGCCGATCACGCGGTTGCTCGCCGACCTCGAGCGCGAATTTGGGCCGCATCGTTACGCGCGGAGCGACCTCCACTTCCCGTTGGAAAGGCGGGCGGCGCTGATGGAGTTCTGCAAGAACCACCCGCCGGCGAAGCTGCTGCGATCACCCGTCGCGGAGGTCAAGTCGTTTGACGGCGTCAAGTACGTGGCGCGCGACGGCGCCTGGCTCATGCTGCGCGGCTCCGGCACCGAGCCCATCCTGCGCATCTACGCGGAAGCGGCCACGGAGGCCGGAGCCCGGAGGCTGCTCCAACTCGGCCGGACCCTGACGCGCGAGGTTTAAGCCGCCACCCACATCCGCCGGGTGGCCCAACCCGGCAAACTGCATTTTTCCCATGTCCATCCTCCATCGCTGCTGGGCCGAAGTGGATCTCGACGCGCTGCGGGAAAACCTGGCGTGGATCCGGGATCGCGTCGGTCCCGCGGTCAAGGTGCTGACCGTCGTCAAAGCCGATGCCTACGGCCACGGCTTGAAACAGATCGCGGCGTTGTTGATGCAAAGCGGCACCGACATCTTTGGCGTGGCCAATCTGGACGAGGCCCGGGCCATCCGCAGCGTGGGCGAGGGGTGGCCGATCCTGATGCTGGGCGCCTGCCTGCCGGGCGAGGTCGCCGACGCCGTGCGGGACGACGTGATGCCGACCATCTCCACGTTCGAGGAGGCTGAATCGTTCTCGCGTGTAGGAATGCGGCAGCGCCGTCTGGTTCGCGTGCATCTGGCTGTGGACACGGGCATGGGCCGGCTGGGGGTCGCGTCGGACCGGGCGGCGGAACTCGCCGAGCAGATCCGCTCCCTTCCGGGGGTTCAACTGGAGGGTTTGTTCACGCATTTCGCGGCCGCGGAGGATGACGCCGTCTTCACGCGCACCCAGGCCGAACGCTTCCATGCGGCGGTGGCTGCGATCAGCGCCCACGGCAGCCAGGTGCCACTCATCCATGCGTGCAACAGCGGCGCGCTGTTGCATGAGCGCGACGTGCTGTTCAACGTCGTGCGCCCGGGCCTGCTCGTCTATGGCGTCGTGCCGCCGGGAACCCGCCGGAGCCCGCTGGCCCTGGCGCAACGGTTGCGTCCCGCGCTGGCCTGGAAGACGTGCGTCAGCCTGGTCAAAACCGTTCCGCCGGGCGTGACGCTGAGTTACGGCCGCACTTTCACGACACCGAAAACGCTCCGGGTCGCGACCCTGACCGCCGGCTACGGCGACGGCTATTCCCGCGCCGGCAGCAACCGCGCGCAGGTGCTGGTGGGCGGCCGCCGCTGCCCGGTTTTGGGCCGCGTGACGATGGATCAAACGCTCGTGGACGTTTCCGGCGTTCCCGAGGCGCGTGCGGGCGACGAAGCCGTGTTGATCGGCCGGCAGGGCAAAGAGGCCATCACCGCCAGCGAACTGGCCGGGTGGTTTGGCACGATTCCCTGGGAGGTTTTCACCGGCATCAGCCACCGGGTGCCGCGCATTTACCGCGGCGGCACCGCCTCGTAAACCGGACTGCCTGCGCTCCAATCTATACCCTCGCGGCGGGCAGGGCAGGGCGGGGGGAGCGCCGGAAACCGTTCTGAAACCACAGCCGCCACACCATGCCCAGCGCCTCGAACACGATGCGGCGCGACATCTTGGACGTGCCCAGGAAACGGTCGGTGAAAACGATGGGAACCTCGGCCACCTTCATGCCCTGCCGCCAGATTTTGTGCGTCATTTCGATCTGGAAGCTGTAGCCGTTGGAACGCACCGCCTCGAGGTTGACGCTCAGCAGCGCGCGCCGGCGGAAACACTTGAAGCCGCCGGTGGGATCCGAAAACGGCATGCCCGTGATGATCCGGACATATTTGGCCGCGCCCAGGCTGAGCATCAAACGCCGCAGCGGCCAGTTGATGACCCGAATGCCGTGCGCATAGCGCGAGCCGAGGACGAGGTCGGCTTCCTGGGCCGCCGCCAGAAACTTGGGCAGATCGTCGGGATTGTGCGAGAAATCGCCGTCCATCTCGAAGATGAACTCGTAATCGCGCCCGAGCGCCCACTTGAAACCGTCGCAGTAGGCGCGGCCGAGACCGTTCTTCTCGCTCCGGTGCAGGACCTGCACGCGGGATTCCCGGGCGGCGATTTCGTCGGCCAGGCGGCCGGTGCCGTCCGGGGAGTTGTCGTCCACCACCAGCACCGAGAACGAAACCGGCTGGGCCAGCACGCGTTCGACCAGCGACGGAAGGTTCTCCCGCTCGTTATAAGTTGGTACGATGACCAGATTGTCTCCACTCATGCAGGCGCGTTTGTCGGATTGAGAATAGAGCAAGGGCGGGGCCAATTACAAGCCGGCCGTCCGGCGGGTCCTGAATTCGCGGGTGCGTGCCGCTGGACGGCGGAAGCGAGCCACTACCGGTCAGGCAGGCGCGGTGGGCGGTTTTGACGGTAATGGCCGCAGGCCGCCCGCCGGCAGCAACGTTTGCAACGGACAGGCGTCGCAGCGCGGGTCGCGGGCGCGGCAATGGTGCTTGCCGACCATGACCAACTGGGCATGGTAATCCTGCCAGTAGTCGAGCTGTGCATCCGCGCCGCGCCGCTTCAATGCGCCTTCGCACAACACCTGGAGTTCGTCATAACTTGCGTCCGGTCCGCACCAACCGTGGCGGGCAAAGATCCGTCGCGTGTAGGCGTCCACGACGAACCGCGCGTGGCCGCCGGCGTAAAGCAACATGCTGTCGGCGGTTTCGGGCCCAATGCCGTGGATCGCCAGGAGTCGCGCCCGAACGGCGGGCGTGTCGCCGGCAAACAAGCGCTCCAGTTGTCCACCATACTGCTCAATCAGAACGGCGAGGAACGCCCGCAACCGCCGCGCCTTGACGTTGAAGTAGCCGGCGGGGCGCAGGCACTCGCGCAGTTTCGCGGGTGGCAGTGAGTACAGCGTTTCCGCGGTGAGCGCTCCAGTGGCACGGAGATTGGCGAGCGCCCGCTCGACGTTGGTCCAACTCGTGTTCTGCGTGAGGATGGCGCCGACACAGACCTCGAACGGGGTTTGAGCGGGCCACCAATGCTGGTGACCCTGCGCGGCGCGGAGGCGGGCATAGGCGCGACGCAGGGCGGGGGCAGCGGAATGGCGGGAGCGGTTAGGCGGCATGATGGCGGTCGGAAAAGGTCGGTCACAGTGGCCGGTTGGTAAAATGCGGCCTCATATCCAGCAATCTATATTAAATATAACAAACAACATAAATCCGCGATGTGAATAACTCGGTGAATAACTCCGGGGCAGGGGAGGGGAACCCCCAGCCAAGAAACGGCAAAAACTCATAAGATGCAGTTATCCGACACCCTGGACTTGCGCCCCTACAGGGCTTGCCAAAAGGCCGACAGCAAGCGCACGACCCCACGCTTACTGCCGATCCGTCAGCCCGTCCGGCCTGGACCTCTGGACACACCAGACACAACGCAAGGGCAACCCGCAAACCCTACGCGCCAGACCGCGCCATCTAAACTATACGTTTGACCCTGAATGTCAATCACAAAAGCTTATAGGGTGGATGCGGTCAAAACACAATCGCAATGCCGGCGGATAATTCCAGACAAACGGAGACCGCAGTACCAAGAGCTTTTAGTCCTCAGGCCGGACGGGCCAATAACGCTAGCGCGACTTCCAATCCCTGTTCCGTCAAGTTACGCCGGCGTAACAAGGTGCAAATGACCGAAAATCAAAGTGCGATTAACTATACTTAAACAAGGGAAGCGGCGCACACGCGGCCGCTGCCTGCAGCGATTTGTTCGGCGATGCCTCATTCATGGATAACTTCAATAATCAATGGCCTTGCTGACCGCTTCAACATAGTCGATTACCACGCTCGGCAATACAACTGTCCACTGTCCAACGCTGCGGTACTGAAAATCGCGCGCCGTGTAATCCCTGCTCAGCGCTGCGACGGCGTCTTCCACGTCCTTGGGAGCTTGAACCGCTAGCCCCTTGGCTTTTGCCTCGGCGAGAGCGTCGCAAATACGATGGCCGACTCTGCTCTTAACGTGGCCCGGGGTTACCCCATGCTCCAAAAGGTACGCTTTGAGGAAGTTCTCGAGCGATTGGAACACTAGAAAGTAAGTCGGCCAGCTGTGAGCGCCCTTGAAACCCGCGTCGGTGAACTTTGCAGCGTCAAGGAATTGCCGTGCCAGGTTGCAAAAATTGTGCGAGGAGTCGTTACCCAAGAAACGTCCGAACGGGACAATGCCGTCGCTCATTTTCACATTCATAATACTAAACGCTACATGATTCATGGCCGGAAGTCAAGGTATTCTGTGGCCTATTTCATGGCATTGTAACTTCAACCGCCGCCCCCTGGCAAGACCTTGAGATCAAGGACCGACGAAACCGTCGCCACTTCACGGCTTGAAGTCGGCACTTTGGCAAGCTGGCCGGCGATCAGGTCAATCCGATGCAGGATGGCGTCAAATTGCGCGACGTTGTATCCTGGCGCGACTTGCCAGGCATGACGATCAACTTGGGGCGCAAGATAAGAACCCCACCAGGACGGCGCACGCCACTTGCAGGCCATGGATCCGTCTCCGGTGGGGCAGGGATGAACATCACCGAGGTCAACCCAGAACCGAAAAACACCGGGTTGAATCATCCCTCCTCCACCTTCAACGCAACGTACTTCCAATCCACGGCCTCCGCCAACCTACACGACCAAAACCTCGTGCGCTCACCGGCCGGCGGGAGAGGGGATAAACTTTATCACGCACAGGCCACTCAGGATTCTTCACTTCAACACCCTTCCCATAACGATAATCAAGCCACGAGAACCCATCAAGCACTTGGTCCCCGTCGCAATCTGGATAAGGACACAACCGCAACCCGCGCACCATACGAAACTCACCGAGCACGTAGCAACGTTCACAGCGCAAACACCAAGTCCAACCCACCTGCACCTTTTCCATATCGCAACCTTCAATTTGAATCCAACCCGTGAGGACAAGGTACAGGATGATCATGCCACTTCCCGGCCTGCCCCTCCCACCAACGATTCGACGGCGTCTGTCCAACCGCCACCCGCGCCACGAAATTACAAACACACCCCAGCAAACAAAACGTAACACTACGCCCATCAGGCCAACCCACCATCCACCCATCAGCAAACAACTCAACTTGAAAACCAGACCGCACCAACGACTCAATGGCCACAGAATCAACTTCTCTTTGACGTTTCCTCATGCTCATAATTCACCCCCATCGCCGCCAGGCAAAACGACGCGCGAACATTGTATTAGTTTCTATGATCTTTAATGTCGTCAATAATTACACCTTTGTATTCGATAATAGAAGCAGTATTCGGGAAATTCATGATCTTCGCCATCTGACGCGCCGCCGCCCTGGTCAGATTTTCATCACTCAAAGGCTCGCCGTACGACGCCTCACCTTGTTTAACGGCAACGTACCATCCCTTTAGACCTTGATATGCTTTATATCTCACTTCAATTCAATTCCGAGCCGTGAACACACCCGCCACCAGGTGCCCCGGCAAGTCCCCACGATAACGCACCGAAGGATAATTCACATTCAACCGACCACGCCCAACCGACCACACCACAAAATCAGAAACGTGCCCCGGCGGACATTTCGTAAAAGTATGGCCATCAGGCCAGGCCACCAACCAGCCGCCAGCAAACCAACTGACATGAAAATCATGCCCCCGCAACCACTTCGCCGCCCTTTGGTCTGTTTTTGTTGGATAATTCAACCTGCTCACAATTCACCCCCGCCACCCCCAGGCAGGACAACCTTCAATTTAAATCCAACCCGGGAATATTATCCCCACCCCATAAACTTTACCACGCACAGGCACCGGAGCTTTCTCCACGTCCACTTCAACACCCTGCCCGTAAAGATAATCAAGCCACGGCCACCCATCACAAACAATGCCCCCATCGCAACCCGGATAAGGACACCTCCGCAACCCGCGCACCATCCGGAACTCACCGCGCACGTAGCAACGTTCACAATGCAAACACCAAACCCAATCAGTCGCATTCATACCGCAACCTCATTCACCCCGACCGACCCCAGGGAGAACAATCAACCGAGGAACCGTCAGCGCCGCGGCGGAATCACCGCCCGCAGTAGGCACTTTGGCAAGCTGTCCCGCGATCAGGTCAAGGCGATGTAGAATGGTCTCGAATTGCGCGACGTTGTATCCTGGCGCGACTTGATTGGTTCGCCAAAGCCTCTTGCACCTCACGCAACAAGTCCGCCGCGGAAAGCCCCAGGGCAGCGCTGTCCACCTTCAGCAGCCCCTGATTGTCATAAGGCACAAGCATCTTGCGCATCCATGAGTTGAGAACGTAACGGGCGAAGTCAGCCGCCTCCATCAGGTCCCGAGCCTCCCGAACACGACGCCGCAACGATTCAAGACGGTTTATTGTCTCCGTCCAAAACCAGTGCATCGTTGCGAGGTCAGGGCACATTGCAAGCGGGCGCGGTTCAGAAAGCCCTTCCTTCCCACGCGCAAACTCAACGCCTGCAATGGTCTTAGGTTGCTGCGGAATGCCCCCGGCCTCGCATTGCGACAGGGGAGAAGATGCCCGATCCGGGGCAACAAAGTCAACGTTTTTCTTGCCCATCCGCGGAGTCTGTCGTTATTGAATATAACAAACATTGTGCGATGATAAGTGCATCACTCGAACGTCCAACCGAGCCGGTCGCTCAACGGCCAATAAACCAGGAAGCACCGGCCCATGACCAACTCCTGCGCGAAATCGCCCCACCGCCGCCCATCGAAGCTGTTCAACGTATTGTCGCCCAGCACCAGGAAGTGACCCGGCCGTACTTGGAATTCGGCCCGCTCCGTGGCAAACAGCGGCGCCAGCGAACCGCGCTTGATCCCATCGCGTTGCGCCACGAAATCGTTCACGTGCCCCGAATAGCGATTCTCCCGCGGCGGACCGCTGAAACTGTAAACGTTCGCAAAGTGCGGCGTGTCCGCGTCCAACCGGCGACCGTTGACCACCAGATGGCGGTCGTCGCCAATCCGCAACCGTTCCTCCGGCAGGCCGACCAGCCGCTTGATATAGACGGTGGATTCATGCACCCCAGGAATCCCCTGGGTATCGAAGACGACAATCTCACCGCGTTGCGGATGCCGAAAATTGAAGGTTAAACGGTCCACCAGGAGATGGTCACCGGCGTTGATGGCCAGATTGATGACCTCCTCGCCGGGCTGGAACTGGTGCGCGGCGTCAACACCGGCGAGCACGAACAGCAAACGGTCCGGATTCAAGCCCAGCGGGTTCGGCAATTCAGCCGGGGTGAACCAGATGGTGTGCCAGGTCGTGCCAATCTGGAATCGCTGTTTCCGCCACGACCGCAGCAGCTCCGGCCACTTGAAAATCGGCTCGGGTGGTTCGATGCGCGTGATGCGCCCGCGCGCCCTGGCCACGACGTGGCAGTAGCTCCGACCGAACACCCAGCGATCAACCACGCGGCGCAGCAACCGCGGGCGTCCGCCATCGGGACGGCTGCGCAAGTCCTCAGTGGTGATGCCATAGAGGGTTGGCTGCATTGAACCGGTGGGAATGCTCATCGGTTGGACGAAGAAAGTGCGGACCGCCAGGATGACCACGAAGGCCACCAGCAGCAGGTCGAGGGTTTCGTAGCCCCAGTGCGCGGAGGGGTCTTTTACGAAGCGTCCGGTCGTCTCCTCCAGGCTGTCCATCTGCCGGCGCAGGACGGCCGGCTCGGCGCGGGCCAGCCAGACACGGGCGAACGCCTGCCGGGCGGCGATGAGTTCGGCGAGCGCGGCGGGCTCCAGCAGGTCGCGTTGCTGGCGGATCAACCGGCAGACGGTGCGCAGCCGCACCAGCCCCTCCCGGGCCGTGCGCGACTTCAGCCAGTACCAGATGAGGCGCGCCCAGCTCACGGGCTACTGATACACCAGGCCGAAGCGGCTGGTAAATGGCCAGAACACGAACAGGGCCCGGCCGACCACGTGCTCGCGCGGGAAATCGCCCCAGCCACGGCCATCGAAGCTGTTCATGGTGTTGTCGCCTAATGCGAGATAGTAGTTGGGCCGCACCTCGAATTCGGTGTTCTCATCCGGGAAAAGCGGCGCCAGTTTCCTGGCGGGCAGTCCGGTTTGGACCGACACCAGGTCGTTTACGTGCCCGGAATAAACGCTGTCCCGCGGCTTGCCGGTGAAGGAATACACGTGCTCGAAGCGCCGCGTCGTGGCATCGAGGCGTTCGCCGTTGATGATGACATGGCGGTCGTTGCCGATCCGCACCTTTTCTCCACTCAGCCCGACCAGACGCTTGATGTAATGCGTGTTGGAGGTGAGCACCGGGTACCCGTTCCAGACGCGAAGCGTGTGATCAATGTCCACGGTGTGGAAGACGATAATTTCACCGCGCTCGGGCCGGCGGAAATTGTAAGTGAGCCGGTCCACGAACAGCCGGTCGCCGCCCCGGACCCTGAGTTTGAGCACGGTGTCGCCGGCCTTGAATTCCTGGCCGGGACTCACGCCGCACTGTTCGGCCAGATGATCAACCGGCCACCAAAACGTGTAGGCATCATTGCCGAGCAGGAACCGCTGCTGTTTGATGAAGCCAAACGACGTGGTGACCGGCTCGATGTGCAGCGTGCCCCCATCCTTGGCCACCCAGACGTGGTAGTCGAGGCCGCGGAACCAATCGAGGAAGCGGCCCCACCGGTCGGGAACGGTGATCTGCGCGTTGGTCCGCAGATCCGTGACGACATTGCCGTAGAGGGTTGGCTGCGCCGAGCCGGAGGGAATCTTCATCGGCTGGACGAAGAAGCTGAAGATGGTCAGGATCAACACGCCGCTGACCAGGAATTCCTTGAGGTTCTCGCGGGTGCCGGCGTTTGGATACGGCTGGAACCATTTCGTCGCAGCTTCCTCCAGCTTCTTCACTTCGGCTTCGAGCGTCGCGTCGTTCGGATGGCGCGCCCGCGCCTCGTCGAACGCCTTGAGCGCCGCCGTCGCCTCGGCCAGCGCCTTGGGCGCGAGGATGTCGCGCTGGGAGTTCAGGATGACGATGACCTGCTGGCGCAGATCCACCGCCTGTCGCACCGTTTTTGAAACCAACCATCGCAAGTTCATTCGATTCCTTCCGGCGGGTGGGCTCCCCTGCCCTGCCCGTCCTGGACCAAAGGGTTTACGCCTTGAGCACTTCGATGAAAGCCTCCTGCGGGATGTTCACCGAGCCGATGGATTTCATGCGTTTTTTGCCTTCCTTCTGCTTCTCGAGCAATTTGCGTTTGCGGCTGATGTCGCCGCCATAACACTTGGCGGTGACGTCTTTGCGGAAGGCGCTGACCGTTTCCCGCGCCACGATCTTGCCGCCGATGGCCGCCTGGATGGCGATGGCGAACTGCTGCCGGGGAATAACCTCCTTCAGCTTGGCGGCCAGCGCCCGGCCGCGGCCCTCCGCTTTCTCGCGATGGACCATGCAGGAAAACGCGTCCACCGGCTCCCCGTTCACCAGGATGTCGAGCTTCACCATGTCGGACACCTGGTACCCGGTGTGCTCATAGTCCATGGAACCGTAGCCGCGGGTCAGGCTCTTGATGCGGTCGTGAAAATCAATCAGAATTTCATTCAGGGGAACCATCGAGGTCATCATGACCCGCCGTGGGTCCAGCGTTTCGGTGTGGTCGAGGATCCCGCGCTTCTCGGAAACCAGCGCCATCATGTCGCCGATATACTCGTTTGGGCAGATGATGAACGTGCGGACCACCGGCTCCTGGACTTCCTCGATGAAGGTCACTTCCGGCAGGAAAGCCGGGTTGTCAATGTCCTTCACCTCGCCGTTCGTCAGCTTCACTTTGTACACCACGCTCGGGTAGGTGGCGATGATGTCCATGGCGTATTCGCGGCGGAGACGTTCCTGGACGATCTCGAGGTGAAGCAGGCCGAGGAAGCCGCAGCGGAAGCCGAAGCCCAGCGCGACGGAGCTTTCGGCCTGATAGACAAAGGCCGAATCGTTGAGCTGCAACTTGCCCAGGCTGGCCTTCAGGTGCTCGTAATCCGCCGTGTTGATCGGGTAGATGCCGCTGAACACCATCGGGTGGATTTCCTGGAAGCCCGGCAGGGCCGGCGCCGGCACGCGACTGTCGGTAACCGTGTCCCCCATCTTGACGTCCTTGGGACTTTTGATGTTGGCGGTGAAGTAGCCCGTTTCGCCGACCTCGAGCCGGTCGCGGACGTACGGCTTGGGGTTGAAGCTGCCCACCTCCTTGACTTCGAAGTTCTTGCCCGAGTAGAGGAGTTTGACTGGGAGACCGGCGCGCAGTTCGCCGTTGAAGATGCGGACGTGGGTCACCACGCCCTTGTAAGTGTCGAACAGGGAGTCGAAGCAGAGCGCCTGCAGGCCGCTCGCGCCGGTGGGCTTGGGCGCCGGGATGCGGGCCACGATCGCCTCGAGAATGTCGTCAATGCCGATGCCTTCCTTGGCGCTGGCCAGGATTGCCGTTTCGGCGGGGATGGCGAGGATGTCTTCGAGTTGCTGCCGGGCCTGCGCGATGTCGGCATGCGGCAGGTCAATCTTGTTGATCACCGGAATGATTGTCAGCTCGTGCTTCATCGCCAGGTGGACATTGGCGACCGTCTGGGCTTCGACGCCCTGGGCCGCGTCCACGATGAGCAGCGCCCCTTCGCAGGCGCTCAAGCTGCGCGAGACTTCGTAGGTGAAGTCCACGTGCCCGGGCGTGTCAATCAGGTTCAGCTCGTAGGTTTCGCCGTTTTTGGCGATGTAACTCATCGTCACCGGGTGCGCCTTGATCGTGATGCCGCGCTCCCGCTCCAGGTCCATCGAATCCAGCAGTTGCTCCTGCATGTCCCGGTCGGAGATCGTCCCCGTCCGGTTCAACAGCCGGTCGGACAGCGTCGTTTTCCCATGATCAATATGGGCGATGATGCTGAAATTGCGTATGTGTGCGATATCCATCGTTCAAGGGCGCCCGGTTTCCGGGCCGACGGGGCGGCGGCATCCCGGCCGCGCCGCGCCGAAACCGCGCGCCAACCAGCGTGGGGCTGACCATAACGTCGCCAGCCCTGATGAAAAGCCGAAACTGCACCCCGTGCGGCTTGGGAAACCGGATTTTCGAGTTGAGCTGGCGGCGGGATTCGCCGATGCTCCGGACCGCAATCCACACTGACTATGAGCGAACAACAGGTAAAACAAGGACGCGGTTGTTTCTTTTATGGCTGCCTGACCGCTGTGATCCTGGCGCTGCTGGTGGTGGTCGCCGGGGTCATCGGCGTGCGCTACCTCCTGGGCAAAGTGAACCAGTTCGTGGCGCAGTACACCGAAACCCAGCCGATGGTGTTGCCCAAGGCGCAGTTCACCGCCGAGGAAGCCGCCGCGGTCCAGGCCCAGTTCAAGAGCTTCGGCGACGCGCTGGCCAAGGGGTTGACCAATGCCCCGCTCGAACTCGATACCAAGGGCATCAATTGCCTGATCGCGAGTTCGCCCGACTTCCGCGAGTTCAAGGACAAGGTCTATGTCACGCTCGAAGGCGATCAGGTCAAAGGCCAGATCAGCCTGCCGTTGGACAAGGTCCCCCTCATCAAGGGCAAGGGACGTTTCCTCAACGGCGGGGCGACCTTGCGAGTGTCCCTGCAAAACGGAGCCCTGGTGGTGACGCCGCAGGACTTGGTGGTGAAAGGCCAGCCGGTGCCGGAGGCGTTCATGACCCAGCTCCGCGGCCAAAACCTCGCCGAGAGCGCCACGCAGAATCCACAGGTGGCCGATACCATGCGTAAGCTGGAGAGCATCCTGGTCAAGGACGGCCGGCTGACCATCACACCCCGCGCGCCGGCCACCACGACCGGCACGACCAATTAAGCCGAAAACCGCAGTTGGGTCGCCGCGAAAACGCGCAAAGAGCGCAAGGCCGGTAGGGCGGCACTGCTGCGCCGCCCCAATTGGGGCCGAGACGCAGTTCGGCCCTACCATGCGGGATGCCATTTGTTTGGTGGCGGTCCGCCCGCTGGGTGGGCCGTTGTCGCATGTGGCCGGTGGCCCCAATCACGGCCCGGCGGTCCACGACCCAGCAAATCTGGCAAGCTGGCAGCTTGACCGCCGGGCGAGTCGTCGCTCCGTCGCTCGTGGCCGTTAACCAGCGGTGTGGGCCCGGTGTCCGATCAGGCGCGCGTATTCCTGCAACGCGTAGCGGTCGGTCATGCCGGCCAGATAATCACAGGCGGCGCGGTGCAGGCCGTGCCGGGCCACGCGCTTCCGGGCCTGTTCCCCCAGCGTTTCCGGGTGTGCCAGGTAGAACCGGAACAATTGCCGCAGCATTTCCACCGCCTGGGCGTTGGGACCGTGGACGGCCCGGCAGTTGTAAAGGTGGCCGTAAAGGTAGGTGCGCAGTTCCCGGTTCAGGCCGCGGCGGTGCGGACTGAACTGCACCAGCGGCCGGCTTTGACGCCGCACGTCATCCGCGCTGCGCACCTGCGCCGCCGCCAGCCGTCGTTCCGTGATGGTCACCACCTTGCGCACCTGGTCGTCAATGATGCAACGAATCGTGAAGTGACGCCGGCATTCGTCAGCGAGCACGCCCCGTTCGCGCCGCACTTTCGCGGTCGCCATCCGCCAGATGCGCACGTTCCTGCTCAGGCGCGCCTCGGACAGCAAACCGGCGTCGAGCCCGTCGTCCAGATCGTGGCTGGAGTAGGCGATTTCATCGGCGACATCCGCCACCTGCGCCTCGAGGGAACTGCACTTCGCGTCGAAGCCCAGCCGGCCGGCCGGCCGGTCGAAGCCGGTCCGGTGTTTGGCCAGTCCTTCGCGTACTTCCCAGGTCAGATTGAGCCCGGGAAAATCGGGGTATTTCTGTTCGAGTTCTTCGACGATCCGCAGGCTGTGGCGATTGTGCTCGAAGCCGCCATGACCGCGCATGAGTTCGTTCAGGGCACGTTCGCCGCTGTGCCCGAACGGGGAATGACCGAGATCGTGCGCCAGCGCGATGGCCTCGGCGAGGTCCTCGTTCAGGCGCAAGGCGCGGGCGATGTTGCGCGCGATCGCGGCGACTTCCATCGTGTGCGTGAGCCGGGTGCGGAGGTGATCCCCCGTGCCGTTCAGGAACACCTGGGTCTTGTATTCCAGCCGGCGAAACGCGCGCGAGTGGATGATGCGGTCGCGGTCCCGCTGGAACTGGGTGCGCCACTCGGGCGGCGGCTCTGGGAAGGCGCGACCGCGGGAATCGGCGCTGAACTGGGCGAACGGCGCCAGTGTGGCGCGCTCACGCGCTTCGAGTTCCTCGCGAGTGCAGGGCATGGACAGTCTCCCGCGCGGCCAATCCGCCGTCAGCGGGTGGCCAGCAACTCCTGCACGGAAACGCCGCGCAGCTCAAACACCCGGCGGATGGCGTCCTCGATCAGGTTGTTCGGACAGGAAGCGCCGGCGGTGATGCCGACGGTGATGCGTCCGGCCGGCAACCAGTTCTGCGTCTCGACCTCCTTGAGCAGGTGCTGGTTGTAGTGGACGATCAATTGGTCGGAGGCCATTTTCGAGGCGTTCTTGATGAAAAAGGTGCGCAGGCGCGCCTCGCCCATTTCCGCGAGGTGTGACGTGTTGGAGGAATTGTAGCCGCCAATGACGAGCAACAAATCCAGCGGCTCGGCCAGCAATTTCTCCAGCGCGTCCTGCCGGTCCTGGGTGGCCCCGCAGATCGTGTCGAAGAACCGGAAATGCTCGGACCAGTTCTCCGCGCCATATTTCTGCTCCATCGCGACGCGAATCCGGCGCTGCACCTCCTCGGTTTCGCCCCGCAACATGGTGGTCTGGTTGGCCACCCCGACCGCCCGCAGGTGCAGGTCCGGATCGAACCCCGGCGAATGGGCGCCCTTGAACTTCTCCAGGAACTCGTGCTGGTCGCCGCCTTGCAGGATGTAATTGCAGACGTAGTCCGTCTCCGCGAGGTTGTACACCACCAGATAATGGCCGCTGGCATAGGCGGTGGCCTGGGAGGTGGTGGCCTTGGTTTCCTCGTGCTTCGCCTTGCCGTGGATGATGCTGGTGACGTTTTCCTTCGAGTACTGGCGGACGCGTTTCCAGACGCTCATGACGTCGCCACAGGTGGTGTCCACCATGATGCAGCCCTTCGCTTCCAGGCGGCGCCGGGTTTGCACTTCGGTGCCAAAGGCCGGGATGATCACCACATCCTCGGCCGTAATGTGGGCAACCTCGGCCGCCGAGGGTTTGGGCGGGATGCTGACGATGCCCATGGCGCGGATCTGGTCATTGACCTCAGGGTTGTGAATGATCTCGCCGAGCAGAAAAATGCGCTTCGGCGACGGGAACATCTTGCGCGCTGCGTAGGCCAGATCAATGGCGCGTTCCACGCCATAGCAGAAGCCAAACTCCTTCGCCAGCTTCACCGTCAAACCGTCGGCGGAGAGCACCCCGCCGTTGGCGCGGATCCGTTCCACCAACTCGCTGCGGTAGTGGGCGACCACCTGGGCCTGCACCGCAGCCATGACGTCGGGCCGGCGGAGGTTGATCTTCTGGGGCGCCACGGGCGCTTGCGTTAACATACCCGGTCAATGTAGCACTGCGGCTGGGACCGTCGAGGACAAAGCCCCCACCAGCGGGCGAGCAGCCCCCTGCCCTGCCGCCGACGAACGCTCAACTAATCAGCCAGTCGAGAATCGCCTTCTGGGTGTGCAGACGGTTCTCGGCTTGATCGAAGATCGTGCCGGCATGGGCCTCGAACGTCGCCTCGTCAATCTCCTTGCCGCGATAGGCCGGGAGGCAATGCATCACTAGGACGTCGGGTTTCGCCAGGCGCACGACGCCGGCGTTGATTTGATAGCCGGCCAGCAACCGCAACCGCTCCGCCGCTTCGGCTTCCTTGCCCATCGAAACCCACACGTCGGTGTAAAGCAGGTCCGCGCCGCTGGCAGCCTGGGGCAAATCCTCGGTGCAAACGATCCGGCCACCGGCCCGCCGCAGGAGCTCGGGCGGGGGTTGGAATGCCTTCGGCGCGGCCAGGCGCAATTCAAATCCGAGCTTCGCCGCGGCAAAGATCCAGGACGCAGCCACGTTGCACGCGGCATCGCCCGCGAACGTCACCACCCGCCCGGCCAGCGGCCCGCGCTTCTCCTGGAAGGTGAACATGTCCGTCAGAATCTGGCACGGATGCTCGGCATCGGTCAGCGCGTTGACCGTGGGGATTTGTGCGTAGCGGGCAAATTCCTCCACATCGGTCTGGGCGAAGGTGCGGATGACAGCGCCATGGATCATGCGGCCAAGCACCCGGGCGGTGTCCTTGATCAGCTCGCCGCGGCCGAGTTGCAGATCGGCGGCGCTGAGGAACATCACCTGTCCGCCCAGTTCGCGAATGCCGACCTCGAAGGAGACGCGGGTGCGGGTCGAGGATTTGCTGAACAGGAGCGCCCAAGTCTGGCCGCGCAACGACTGGCCGGAGGACCTCCGTTCGCGCTTGAACACGGCGGCCTGCCGCAGGATGTGCTCAATCTCGCCTGCCCCCAGGGCTTCGAGGCTCAACAAGTGTCTCATAATGCAATGCGTTCAACAGCGCTGCCCCACACAGGTGGAGGGGAACAGGCATCAAAGCATCCTTTTATGCGAAACCGTCCCGGTTCGTCACGAACGAATTCGCGGTGGTGTCCGGCGGCCGGTTTACGCCGCCAGTGCGGCCAACACTTCGCTGATGATCGCAATGCCTTCCACCGCCTGGGCCTGCGTCAGGTTCAACGCCGGCAGCAGGCGCACCACCTGAGCGCCGGAAGGAATGGTCAGGAGACCGGCTTTGTGCAGGCGATCCACCAGTTGCAGGGCCGCCGGTTTGTCGCTGCGCGCGAACGCCGGGATCGTGTTTTTGTCGGCCAGCTCGAAGCCCAGCATCAGTCCCACGCCGCGCACGGATTCAATGAGGTCGGGGTGCCGCGCCGCCAGCCGGAGCAACTCGGTTTTCAAAAACTCGCCGAGGTGCCGCGCGTTGTCCGCCAGCCGGTCGCGCTCCACCACCTCGAGGACCTTCAACGCCACGGCGCAGGCCAGCGGTGTGCCGCCAAAGGTGGTCGCGTGCGAACCAGGTCCCAGCAGATCGGCCAGCGGTTCGCGCACCCAGAACGCGCCGATCGGAAAACCATTGCCCAGCGATTTCGCCATCGAAACGCCATCGGGCAGGAATCCGTCGGCCCCCGAAATGTCCTCCAGGAGACGCTGGAAGCTCTGAAACCGGCCGGAACGGAAATAGCCGCATTGGACGCCATCCATGAGCAGCAGCAGCTTTTTCTCATCGCACAAGGCGCGCAGCCCCAGCAAATACTCCGGCGTGGCGGGCGTGATGCCGCCCTCGCCCTGGATTCCTTCGATCAGGATGGCGGCCGTGGCGGGTGAGATCGCGGCGCGGGCGGCGGCGAGGTCGTTGAACGGCACGTGCCGGAAGCCGGGCACCACCGGCCCAAACCGCGTCTTCACTTTGTCCTGGCCGGTGGCCGCGATGCCGGCCAGCGTGCGGCCGTGGAAGGAATGGAGCGCCGTGAGAATCTCGAACCGCCCCTCGTCGTGGCCAAAGCGCCGCGCGAGCTTGAACAGCCCCTCGTTCGCCTCCGCGCCGCTATTGGCGAAAAACACTTTGCCGGACGCCAGGTGGCGGACAAGTCCGGCGGCCAGCCGGCCCTGCGGCTCGTGATAGTAAAGGTTCGAGACGTGGACCAACTGCTGCGACTGCTCGATGAGCGCCTGCGTGACCTCGGGATGGGCATGGCCCAGCGAACAGACCGCGATGCCGCCACCCAGGTCGAGATAGCGTTTCCCGGCTACATCCCAAAGGTAGCTGCCGCTGCCGCGCTGGAAGGCCAGGTCAAAGCGCCCGTAACTGGGCACCACGAACCGGCGGAACAGCTCGCGGACCGATTCGAATTGGTTGTGCACGACCGGCGGTGGCGACGGAACAATATCTTTCATTTCTGCGCCCGCGATTTACGCGAGCGCCGCCGAAAGCGCGAGCAATCTTTTTCGCCACGCGACAAAAAGTGGATCGCCCCGTTTACGCCGCCACGCCCGTCGTCCGGCGACTGGACAGCAGCCACGCCGACGCCGCCCACAATAGAAGAAACCCGCCCAGACCGACGCCGGTCCGCAACGGCCAGTTCGCCGCCTTGGTGTTCGCGACCTCGAACTGGATCTGCATGGGCTTGCCGAGCTCGGTCTGCAGAATCTGCGTGAACGAATAACGCAGGCCGCTCCGCGGCAGCGTCACCCGCAACGGGCGCACCTTGGACACCGCGATTTCCTGGGCCTGCGCCAGCTTCTCCCATTGCCGCCCGGCGACCTCGGCGTCGTAGTTCCCGGCGGCCGGCTGCGCTGCCTGGAGAGCGGGTTGCTGCGTGAGCCCAAACAACTCGCCGTTGTTGACGACGGCCTGTTGCTGGCCGGCGATGAGATTGCTGCTTTGCGCTTTGCGCAGCTCGACTCCGAGTTCCCGCAAGCGCTCGTCCTGATCGCCCTCCGTCCTGGCCTTGTAGTAATTGCGCACTGCGGCCTTGTTGTCGCCCAAGGCCAGCTTGCTGCGGGCCATGCTCAGATCACTGGTACGTCGCTGCATCAGCGCGTTGGACTGCCGGGTTTCCTCCTCGACGTAGGACTCGGTGGTAAATCGCTCCACCACGGGCGTCGCTTCCGCCTCGCCCCGCGCCATGGTGCCCGCGAACTTCGCGTAAGTGTGGTCGCCGGGCACATAGACCTCCCATTGCGCACTTTTGATCGGGACATCGAGGCTCGGCGACAGCAGGCCGACTTTGCCATGACCGGTCGGGAAAGTGCCGCCGCTGACGTAGCTCAACGTCACCGGGAAGGTCGCCTCGGTGGCCTCGCTGCGTTCGAGCGGGAGCAGCAGTTTTCCACCGCGCAGGCTGGGGCGCACAGCCTCGCCCGCCACGAACGATGACCAAACCTGGGCGCCAGCCGGCAACGCGACTTCCAGAAACTGCCGGCCGTTGTTGCGCACCGAAAGCGCCATCTCGGTCATTGCCTGGCCGTCCTCGGCGATCACGGTGGTCAAGCGCGCTTCGTCCACGAGCGCCTGCAGCACTTCCGCCTGCTTGTGTTGGAGGGCCGCCAGCGCCAGCGTGTAGCCGGGACGCAGATACCGGTAGGCCAGCATCGTCGCCGGGTCCGCCCGCCCCGCCCACTCGGGCAGTTCACTGGCATCAATCCGCGTGAGTTCGCCACTCGTGTTCCGCGCGCTGACCTGGATCGGCGGCCGGGCCATCACCGCAATGGCGCCCGTCTCGCGCTCGACGCCGATGGCCTCCACGCCCGCCGCGGCCAGCGTCGTCTCCTTCTCGGTGATCGCGGCCGGCAATTCCCAGGTCACCGTGAGTGTGTAGGTGCCGATGACCTTGTTTTGCAGCGTCACGCGCCATTGGTTCGTGGTCTGGTCACGCTGCCGGATGTTCGCACCGGTGATCTCCACGTTCTTGAACCCGGCCGGCACGCGCAGCCGGAACTCCTTCACCGGCGCGTTCTGAATCTCGTAGCGCACCAGCGCCCGGCCGTTGATCAGGTTCTCGCCGACGGTCCAAAAATCCACGACTTCCGCGCGGACCCAGGACTCGATGGTTTCATTGCTCACGGTGAGTTGCCACGGTTGCGTGGGCGGGACTGGGTCCGCCGCGATGAACTTGTAGGCCAGACCCGTGCCGCCGCCCGGCACCGAGGCCGCCGGCACTTCCGTCAACCCCTCCTGGGACTGCGTTTTAACCTGCACGCCCACCTCGGCAGCCACGAGCACGAACCCGCTGAGTTTCTGCACGCCGAGCGGATGCACCGCCGCCACCGCCCAGGTCGCGGGCAATGCCGACACCGTCCGGGCCAGCACCACCCCCAGTGAGTAGTTGCCGAGCGTGCGCTGTTTCAAGGCCACCTCCAGCACGCGCCCACCGCCCTCGTCTTTCACCGTCCATTGCGTGAACTCACCGTTGACCGCCTCGACGCGGAAATCGGCCGGCAGCGCCACCCGCAGGTTGAACACCCCAACCCGTTTGATGACATAATTCAGTTCGGCCGAAACCGAAATCTGTTCGGTGCCGAGCCGGATGTGGTGTTGGACCGACACTTCGATCTGCGGTTGCAGCGGCTCCACGCGCACCCGCACGGTGAAATCCGGTCGGAGAAACTGGTAGGCCTCGGCGATAACCACACCCGGCGGCGCGGCTTTGAACTCGGCTGCGTCCACCCTTTGCGCGCCGGTGACGGTGTCCAAGGTGACGCCCAGTTCGTCGTTGGCGGCGAAGCCGACCCAGCCGGTTTCACGTTTCACATCGAGCGCATGTGGAACGGCCACCGCCACCCCGTCCTTGACGGTCCCGGTGGCTTCCGTTTCCACCGTGAGGCGGTAGCTGGAAGCGACGCCCTTGAGGAGTTCCACCGTGAGCACGGCGCCGCCGGCATCCTCCTTCACCTGCCAGGTGCGAATCTGGTCGCCTTCGAGGCGCAACAGGCGCTGACCCGCCGGCAGTTGCAGTCGCGCTTCGCGGAGTTCGCCTTGTGTCACCGCGTAATCGAGCGTGCATCGCACGTTCATGGTGTCGCCGCGGAAGCTCACCACGGCCGCATTCTGGCAGAACACGGTGGCGGCGATCTCGGCCGCCCGCTTTACCCGGGGTGACCAAAGCAGTTCCACGCGTTCGCCAGAGCCGATCGTCCCTTCGACCCGGGTTTCACCGCCCGTCGTCGTGCTGTGGAACGCGACCGCGGTGGGAAACTCGACGTTTGCCTCGGGCTCGTCCACCACCAGCGTGACCTGGCTCGACAATGCCGGCGGAATCGCGAAAGCGAGCTGCCGGTTCACGTCCGCTTCCGCCCCGCTCAACTTCACCAGAAAGCTCAATTTCACCGTGGCCTCGCCTTTTCGGGAGAACCGGACGCTCAGTGTTTTTCCGTCGCGGATCAGGCGCGCCCCTGGTGGCATCGAACCGAAGGCCTCCACCGCCAGATCGTTCCCGAACAGCGCGACGGTCCGGTTCGGCTGCGTGGTCACGATGCGCACTTCGGCTTCGATACGCGCCACCCGTCCGCTGACCCGGCCAACGTAGCTGGCGGACACGACCGAGCCGCCGGCCACCGGAACCGGAGTCTCCTTGGCCAGCGTCGCTGCCTCGGCCGGGCCGAAGAATGACAGACCGAGCAGCGCGACAAGAGACGCGACTGCCGCCGGTCCCGCCGCCACGGCCGGCCGGGTCAGCTTTCTTTTCCGCCATGCGCGCACGACGGCGACGCCGAACGCCACGAGGACCGCGAGCGGCAGGGCATAGGCGACAGCGATACCAAGCAGGTGGGTTACCATGAGCATGGCGCCTACACTGGTGGCGGCAAGAACCAGCCCGACCGCGCCGAGCAGGCTGTTCGGCTGGGACCGGCGCCATTGCCAGGCGAAGAGGAGCAGGCCGGCCAGGAAGGCGGCAATCTGCGTGACCGAGCGCAATGTGTTGCGCGTGGCCGCGCTGATGACGGTGGCGCTCAGGACGAGTTTGTCGTCGCGGACATTGAGCACCTTGGTGAACACAAACCGTTCCCCGGTACGCGGGATTTCGATGCGAATCGGCCGGATGCCCGCCACGGTTGACGCCGGGCCGCCTGGCTGGACGCTGAGCAACCCCGCACTGTTGGCCGCGAGCGCATTGTTGCTAGACAGCGTGCTGCGGCCGCCAAATCCGCCGCCGCCGCCCATGGCGCCATCCCCATTCATGACCTGCTGGGCGACGCCATTGACACGGCCCATGTGCTCCACACCATTCGTCCGCATCATAACCTGGCTCTCCACGGGAGCCGCAACGGCAGCGGGTGGCTTCGCCACGTCGTTGGCGGCGATGGCGAACTTGCCGGCGGCGTCCAACACCGTCACACTTTGAGGAGGCGACACCGCGAGTTCCTCCTTCAACTCACGTCCGGCACTGCGGTCACGCGTTTGCATGGCGAACCCGGCGGCGCCGGCCGTCTTTTGGAGGGATTCACCGAACCGCGCCGCGTCCATCCAGGTCACGCTGCCATCGGACAGGAGCACGGTCCGCTTGCCGTCGCGCTCGGCGGGTGAGTAGGCCAGCACACTGCCCGCTGGTATTCCCGCCTCCTCCCGGCCCGCCCCCAGGTACACAAAGCGCTCGCTGGTTTCCGGGTCGCGGAGGACTCTTTCCGAGCCGACCTCGTTCATCAATTGGTCGAGCGATCCGGGGAAGCGCCCCCGGTTGCCCTGCGCGTAGAGCCGGGCGGCGATGCCGATTTGTTTCAGATTATTGGCCGCGTTGATCCGTTGGGCCTTGCCCTTGGCCTTCGCCAGTGCCGGCAATAACATGCCGCCCAGCACCGCGAGGATCAGGAGAACCAAAACGCCGGTGCCCAGTCCCCGGCCGCCATAGCGCAGAGCCACCAGTACCAGCGCCCCGCCCAGCAGGATCAGCCCCCAAACCACCATCACCGTGCCATCCGAGAGCCAGTTGCGGTAAACGGTGGCCAGTTCGTGTCCCGCGTCGTGCAGCGTGTAACCCGCGCCCTGGGTGGCCGTCAGGTTGCCCCCGAAACCGGTCAGGTCGCGCGTCGGCGGCACGTAAAGTTCCCATTCGGCATAGGTCGTTTGAATGTCCGTCCGCGGCGCCTGGAGGGCGATCGGCTGGCGCGGGTGGTCCTTCAAACCGCCGACGGTCTGGGCATAGACCAGTTCGACCGGAAAGGCCAGGTCCCGATTGACCCCGCGCGGCAACGGCACCAGGAGATTCGTCCCCTGCCGCTCCGCCTTGACCGCCTGACCGTTGACATAGCACGACCAGAAATCCGCCCCGGCCGGCAAAGTGAAGGTCTGATAAGGCTTGTCGTTGTTCTTCACCAGGTAGCTGGCCTGCGTCAGCATCTGTCCCGCCTCGGTCAGCACGGTCGTGAGCTGCGTGCGATCCGCCACCGCGCTGAGCACCGGCACCTCGTCAAACCGCGACACCTCGACCTCCAACCCGTAGTCGTCGCCCGCCGACTGAAGATAGGCGAGCAGGACCGACCGGGTGATCAACGCGCGATCCGTCGGCGCCAGTTCGCTTTCGTCAACGCGCCGCAGCGGACCGCTCACCCTCTTCTCGCGCAATTGCAGGCTGGCGGCGCTGGTCACGGCCAGGGTCCCGGTTTCCCGTTCGACCCCGACCGCGTGCAGGCCGCCCAGGGCCAGGCTGGCGCCGTGCGGGTCGAAGGCCTCGTCGTAGGTGATCACGAGCGTGTAGCCTCCCCACACCTTGTCCTGCAGGCTGATCGTCCAGAGCTCGCCATTGAGGTCCTTGCGCCGGATGTTCGCGCCGGTGAAATCCACGTTCTTCCAGGCGTTCGGCAGCTTCAGCCTGAACTCCTGCACGCCCTGGTTGAACAAAGCGTAACGCACCGTGGCGCTGCCACCCACCAGGCCGTCGCCGATCGTAACCAGGTTGAAAATCTCGGCCACGACGCGGGCCTCGAGACGTTCGGCGGACAGGCGAAGGTTCCAGTCTCCCTGATCGGCCACGAACGCCAGCAGTTCATTGCCTCGCCGGTCCGGCAGACTGGCCACCGGCACTTCGCGCAGGCCGGTCAGCTCGCCGGTTTTCAAACGGATGCCCGCCGCGGCCAGGGCGCCGATGGCCGCCGATTCCCGCGCGGCACCGGTCACGCGCAACGGCATAACCACCACTTCCTCGCGGAACGTCGGCCGCGCCTGCTCCATTTGCACATCAATGCGGCGGTTTCCCAACACCCGGCTGTTGAAGGTCACCGTGAGCTGTCCCGGCCGACCCGCCCGGCCCGCCGTCAACGCGCCGCCGGCCTTCCAGTCCTCCACGCCATCGCCCCGCACGTCGGTCACAACGAACCCGCTGAGCAGGCCGAGTTCCAGTTGGTAGATGCCGGTCTTCTCGACGTTCAGATTCAAGGTCTGCGTCACCAGGAGGCGCGTTTCCTCGAGTAGGGCGGTAACGTGGCTGGCGACCGTGACCACCGGTTCGATGCCTTTGACCTTGACCGGCAGCGCCACCGGCCGGCCGTAGAATCGGTACGCCGCGACCGCCCCGGCCGGAGCGTTGATCTGGCGCAGCCCGGTGCCTTCGCCGGGTTCGACCACGGCATCCTCCGCGCCGAGCGTGAACGAACCGTTCTCGCGTTCGGCCTCCAGCGGTTGCGGGAGATCGAGGTTCGTAGTGAATGGCAGGCTGTCAATGCTCTGTTCCGTCGCGAGCTTTAGCGCGTATGTTTTCTCCACTGGCTTGAGAAACTCAATGTTCAGCACCTGCCGGTCGCCCTCGGCCTTGACCTGCCAATCTTTCGCCTGCTCACCCTCGACCTTGGTCAACGTCTGGCTGGCCGGGATGGCCACCCGCAGACGGGCCATTTTGCCTTGTAGGATCTCGAACTGAAATTGCGTCTGGAACTTGATCACCGTGGGCGTCACTTGGGCGGCGACGGTGGTTTCGCAGGTCGCCAGCGTCTGGCGCGTCACGTCGCCCTGCCGGCCCTGCCAGCGCAGCGCCACCACCTGGTCCGCCCCCAGCACCGCCCGCAGCCGCCGCTGCCCCTGGACGCTGCCACCCAGCGTGTCCGGCACCCGGGCACCGCTCACGAACTGCACTTCGACACCCTCGGCGGCCGAAACCGCCAGCGAGGCCAGGCCGGCCGCCGGCCCCGTGAACGTGGTTTGATTCCACGGATCGGCCTTGCTGATTTTGGCGATGACAGTGACGGAGAACTCGAATCGGCCCGGCCGGGTCGCCACCAGACGGTACTGGTTCCCCTGGCGCGCGAGCCGCAGGTGCGACGGGAGTTGAACCGGGGGCACCGCCAGGTCGCCTTCGAAGAGGAGGGCACTCGTCTCGCCCTTGCCGAGGACCTCGCCGACGATGGTGGCGGCGAAGCGCGCCTCGGTATCGCTTAATTGCCCCTCGTAACGGACCTCGCTGATCAACAGTTCGGCGGGCGGCGAGCTGGTTGGCAGGCCCCGAACCGGAACGATCAGCAATCCAAGCAAGAGCGCAGCCGCGAAACGGCGCAAGGACAGAACAGGTGTTGGATTCATGGAGGATATAACGCCGGTGGCGCGGCGTAGTTGCGGCCCTGGAACTGGAGACTTTCCCATTTCGGTGGGAAATGAACACCCGTCCGCCAACCGTTGGCCTCGTCGCATGGGAGGTTAGACGGCATCCGGCGCCGGATGCTCCCGCGCCGCGGCACATCGCCCGATCACACCCACCCAAAGTACCCGTTGGATCGTGATTGAGTCACGCCGCCCGCTGCGGCATAAAGCGTCGGTGAAAATTTCGGTGGTCATCCCGGCCTTCAACGAGGCCAAGCTCATCGGGCGTTGCCTGTCGGCGCTGACCCAGGCGAGCGGCGCGCTCACTGTGCTGGGCTGGACCAGCGAGGTCATCGTGTGCGACAACAACTCGTCGGATGACACGGCGCGGCTCGCGCATCAAGCAGGGGCGACCGTCGTATTCGAGCCAGTAAACCAGATCAGCCGGGCGCGCAACCGGGGCGCTGCCGCTGCCACCGGCGACTGGCTGTTGTTCCTGGACGCGGACTCCTTCCCCAGCCGCGAGCTGTTCGCGGACATGGCATCGGCCATTGCTGGCGGTGGTTGTTTGGGTGGCGGGGCGACCGTGCGTCTCGAGGGCATCCGCGGCTCCGCCACCTGGGGGGTCGGCCTTTGGAATGCGATCAGCCGGCTTACTCACTGGGCTCCGGGCGCCTTCCTGTTTTGTGACGCCGCCGCGTTCCGTCAGGTCGGGGGCTTCAATGAGGAACTCTTCGTGTCCGAGGAACTCGATTTGAGCCGTCGGCTGAAAAAACTCGGCCGCCGCGAAGGACGCCGGATCGTAATCTTGCACCGCCATCCCCTGCTCACCTCGGGCCGCAAAATTCATCTCTACTCGCGCCGGGAGTATGGCGCCCTGTTCCGGCACTTCATCCTCCACCCCCGCCGCAGCGCGCGCAACCCTGCCGCCTGTCGCCTTTGGTACGACGGCCGTCGTTAGCAATATGTCTCACAAATGCTGGAGCTAATCATCTGCCGGTGTATTCTGGTCCCGCGCCGACCGGGCCCTTCCCCGCCAGCCCCGCTGAACCTACCGTCCAAACGGTGGCGGGACCTCATTCTGCGCGTCTGGCATGTGGACCCGCTGCGCGTCATCGCCGTGATTGATGACCCGCAGGTTGTGGAGACGATTCTGCGACACCTCGGCGCCTGGCACGACCCGCCTGCCTGCCGAAGCCTCGGCGCAGGCAGACCCGCCAGCCTGTCCCCGCCGGGCGTTCCAAGGCCCTGCACCTACGAGCCTTGGGACGACGTGGACCCGATGCCCGACTACGAGAATGTCCTCACGGATTGACAACGGCGGTCGCAAAGGCAGTCTTCTTGCCCGGTGGCCGCCTGCTCGCGGCTCGGCCAGCGGAGAAACTCCTCCGGCCGCCTCCCAGCGTTCCACCGCGGGAGCGCCTTGAGCCAAAACTGCGCCCCAGCCGCCACGCGATGGCCCAAAAACGTCGAAAAACACCGAAACTCGACGCTTGACGCCTTGTTCGCGTCTGGCACGCTGCCTCCCAAAATGAGTGCGAGTGGAAACCAATTCTCCCTCACCCGCGCAGCGTCAATAAACCGGCGGCGCGGTAAAAAGCAAATTCCTATCAGTCAGTTCAGTTGGCTCCCGCAACAACGGCGATTGGGGCGCCCATCACTTCGACATCATTTAGTGGGCCCTGGGGATGGACCATTCCGGCCCCGTCCAGTTTTTCCCCAAGGGTTGCGACGGCGCCCCATACCAGTCCCACCTCGATGCCGACGGCACCCGCGTCTGGAAGAGCCATCCGGTCAAGCACGGCCAGATGATTCGGTTCATTGGCGAGCGGGACGAGGTGTTAGTCAGCCGCCAGGACCGGCTGGAGACCACCCCGGCCGAACTCAAGAACCGCCCCCTGGCGCCGGGCGAGCTCCACCTTTACGAATCTTCCGACCACGAAGGGAATTGGCTCGAATGCATCAAGACCCGCCGCCAGCCGATCTGCCCCGCCGAAGTCGGCCACCGCTCCGCCACCATCTGCCATCTGCACGGCCTCGCCCAACGCCTCAACCGCCCCATCCGCTGGGACCCGCTCAAGGAGGAAATCCTCGGCGACACCTACGCCAGCCGCTGGGTCGACCGCCCGTGCCGCGCCCCGTATGTCCTGCGACCCACGGCGGCCGGTTTGAGAGCGGCATTTCGGCAAAGCAGTCATCAGTTTGATGTCCCCGGACTTTGCCGACAGTTTTCTTCCGGTCTTTCTTCGCCGCCTGACGCTGGGCGCCATCGGCTTGATCTTGGCGGTAGGGATAATCCTGCTGATCCCCGGGGCCGGCCTTTGGTTCCTGGTGCTTGGCGGCGGCGAAGCCGCGCTCTACACCGTGCTGAAGATGAAGTGGCGCCGGGCGGTCCGGCGCGTCCGCCAGGGTCCGCTCCAGCGCTGCTCCTGGAAGCGGTTTGTGGTGACAGTATGGATGTATGCGATGCTGATGGAGTTCTGCGTGGACTTCGGCGCCTATCACGCTGCAAACCCGCTGATCGTCCTCGCGATCATGGCCGTCCTCACACCCCACTATCTTTTCATGGGGATGGTCTTCCGCCTCTGGTTTCGCTGGTACACTTTCACTCCCACCGAGGCGTATCTGACGATGGGCACGGTGGGGTTCCTGCTCGAGGCCATCATCCTCAAACTGATCGCAGGGACCTGGCAAGCCAGAGGCATGATCCTTTACCCCCTCGACTTCGTCGTCAATCTCCTCAATTACGGCGGGTTCACAGTGATCGCCACCCTTTACCAGAATCAGACCGAGGAGCGTCCCCGGACGAAAACCTGGCGCAAGTATCTCGTTGGAATCTTTGGAACCCTGGGGATCGCTTTGCCCGAAATTGTGGGCACGTATCTCCTGGTGTATAAAAGGCTTTGAGCAATCTGAGGGCTCGTGCAAAATTGGATTCCGAGGTCTGGCTGCTTGGGTGGAGCGTGAGAGCGTGAAGCGTGGTCCCGCCACGGCGGGACTCACCTGCGCAGCGTCAATAAACCGCCGGCGCGGTAAAAGCAGATTCCTATCAGTTCAAACCCGATGGCCCCATTGGACCGCCAGCGCGTCGAAAGCGAACTGGATGGCGATTGCCGCCAGGAGCAATCCCATGATGCGCGTCGTCAACCGCAGCACGATCGGGCTGAGCCATCGTGCGCCTTCCGCCGAGAGACGGAAAATGACAAAGCTCACCGCCGAGACCGCCAGGATGCAGAGGAACAAGACGATCTGTTTGCCCACACCATCGGCCTGGCCGTGCAGCAGGATCGCCGTCGTCATCGCCCCCGGCCCCGCCAGCATCGGCACCGCGAGCGGCGTGATGGCGATGTCGTCCTTCGCCGCCCCGGCGTCCGTTTCCTCGGAGGTTTCCTGGACGCGTGACCTTTGCGCGCGGAGCATGTCCATGGCCACCAGGAGGAGCACAATGCTGCCGGCCAGCTTGAACGCCGGCAGCGTGATGCTGAGCATGCGGAAGATCCAATTCCCCGCCCACGCGAACGCGATCAATGTCCCGGCGGCCACCATGCACGCCAACCGGGCCATCCGGATGCGCGCCGCCGGCGTGTCCGTGGGCGTCATCGCCAGAAACGCCGGCACCGCCGCGATCGGGTCCACGATCACGAAGAGCGAACTGAACGCCAGCAGAGTGTATTCGAGCATCTCAGATGCAGCATGGCGCGAGGATGGCGTCGCGCATGCCATGAATGATTTTCTTGCCCGCGGGACAGATTGTCGCCAGCACGCCGCCCAAGTGGGCGCGGGCCGCGTCGCCGTCGCCGTGGACGAAATAATACGGACAGAGCCGTACTCGGCCAGCCATTTCCACCAGTTCGTTGCGGTCAAAGTCGAACCAGGAGGCCGCCACCGTGCGGGGTTTGCGATACCGCTGCAGCACGTAGGGCGTTTGCGGAAAGCTCCGCAGCGCCTCGTCCACCGCCGTGCTCCACTCGCCCGCCGACAGGTCGCTGCCGAGCGACACGCTCCGGGCACCCCAGGCATTGGCGGCAAACCCCGAGGCTTTCAGAATCAAATCGCGTTCCTTTTGCGACAGCGTTTTGAGCTGATGCCAGTCGGTCAGATTCAACTCCGGCATCGCCGCCTGGGGCGGAAGCGGCGTCGGATCGAGCACCCACGTATAGGGCACGGCCTGCTTGAGGCGGTGAAGGAACCCCTCCCCCAGTTCCTGCCGCCAGAAATCATGCAGATTCCGGTTCCACAGCAGCGCGAAGAGCATTTTCTCCTCGAAGATCGGTTTCGGCGGCGGCGTCAGGCGAATGCCCTTGGCCTGCGCCAGTTCAAAAACGCACGGCGCGTTCGCCACGTTCGCGAGGTCAAACAGTTCGAAGAACCGGTAAACCGCGTCGCCCTCAGCGAAACCCGTGAACGCCGGATCCTGAACCGCGAACGCCGCTCCCTGCATCTGCCCCGCCAGCCATTCCATTTCCGGCCGGTAGGTCGCCGCCTCCTCCGAAACGACGATGTGGACGCGCGGCGAGTTGCCGAAGATGCCGGCAAAACCGTCGCCCATGCCGCGGGCGCCGCCCACGATTTCGGTTTCGGCTTGGCCAGCGACCACCCGCTGCCCAGTCAACTCCGCATAGGTCTGGTTGAGCCAGGCGGTCAGGCCGATGCCGCCCGGCACCGCGTCGAGTTCGGTGATCGCAAACCCCTCATCCGTCAGCAGGATGTCCGGGCGGATGACGCGGGGCAGTTCGTTCTTGAAGGCCGGGTGGCGCTGGAGCGCGATCAGGTCCGACGGCTTGCCGCGGTCGAGCCAATCGGCGACCCAGCCCGGCTGGCGGCCGGTGATGCTCTGCCGGTAAAGCAGGTTCACGGCGCGATTGAACTGGAGCAGCACGCGCCCGAGTGTCTCGAGTTCCCGGGCCAATTGCGGCCCGAGGGCGAACGGTGCTGGGGCGGTCCGCCAGTCAAGCCCCGCAAAGAGACCGCGGCTGGGCAACCGGTCACGAACGAAACGGGCGTCCGGGCCGGGGGCAGGTGCAGGTGGCGGATTCAAGTGGCTTTCTTACTCACCTTCTCACCTGTCCGTTGCCAAACCCAAGCCATTTGTAGCTGGTCAATTCCTCCAGCCCCATCGGCCCGCGCGCGCCGATCTTGTCTGTGCTGATACCGATCTCCGCGCCCATGCCAAATTCCCCGCCGTCGGTGAACCGGGTCGAGGCGTTCCAGTACACGGCCGCAGAATCCACCTCGGCAAGGAACCGCCGCGCCGCCGCCTCGTCCCGCGTCACAATGCTGTCCGAGTGGGCCGAACCGTAGTGATTGATGTGGGCGACCGCCGGCCCGACGCCCTCGACGACGCGCACATTCAAAATAAGGTCGTTATACTCCGTGAAATAATCCTGTTCCGTGGCCGCCCGGAGCTCGGTCTTCGGTGGCCGGCCACCGGCCTTCAGAATCGCCGCCGCCGCCGGGTCAACCCGCAATTGCACATGCTTTTCCGCCAGGCGGTCCGCCATCGCCGGCAGGAACTGCCCGGCAATTGCCCGGTCCACCAGCAACGTTTCCATGGCGTTGCACACCGCCGGACGCTGGCACTTCGCGTTGAAGACAATCTCCTCCGCCATCGGCAAATCCGCCGACGCGTCCACGAACACATGGCACACGCCCTTGTAATGTTTGATCACCGGCACCTTCGCGCACTCCGTCACTGCCCGGATCAAGCCCTCCCCGCCCCGCGGCATGCACAGGTCCACGTATTGCGTCAGCGACAACAGCGCGGGAATGGCCTCGCGATCGGTCGTCGGCACCAACTGGATCGCGTGCTCCGGAAAGCCCGCGAGCTGCCTGCGCCCGGCCTCGATCATCGTTTCCGCAATCGCGCGATTCGACGCCAGCGCCTCCCGGCCGCCTCGGAGGATGGTCGCGTTCCCCGACTTGAAACAAAGGCTGGCGGCATCGGCCGTCACATTCGGACGCGATTCGTAAATGATCACGATCACGCCGATGGGCGTGGACACCTTCTGCAGCCGCAGCCCATTCGGCCGCGTCCGCTCGTCGAGCACCCGCCCCACCGGGTCCGGCAACGCCGCGACCTCGCGCAGGCCGCGCGCCATGCCGGCGATGCGTTTGTTGTCGAGCGTCAGCCGGTCGAGCATCGCCGCGGACAGTCCCGTTTGCGCCGCCGCCGCGACCTCGCGCGCGTTGACTTCCTGCAGCGTGGCCGCGCGTTGTTCGATCGCGTCGGCCATGGCCAGCAGGCAGCCGTTCTTCTCGGCGGTCGTGAGTCGCGCCAGCTCGCGCCCGGCCGCACGCGCCTGCCGGCCGAGCAGGGTCATCTGTTCCAACAGCGTCATCTGCCGGCAGTCTAGCGGCATTCGGCTCGTTTTGAAGTCCGAATTACGTGGAACTCCAACGTCGTTGGTCTTTGGCCGTATCCTGATTTGATTGTGCCGGTGGGGCGAGCGTCTGTCTGCGCCTGTCTGCGTCCGCGCAGGCAGATGCGACGCACAGGCAGGTCCTCGCGAGCCTTCCTTCCCCCGCAACTTGCCGCGGTCCTCCTATGGTCGCTCAACTCTCAACCATCAACCATCAACCTGTTTTCGGCTCGTCAGCGCCCTACCGACAAGTCAAATCGGAACATTACCCGGATTTTGGTGTCGGCGCGCGGCGATCTGCGCTATCGTCACACAGTATGCATTCCGTGGACGAGCCGTCCCCGCTGACCAGCGATGATCAACTACGCTCCCTCCTGGCAGGCATCCGTGTCATCGCCGTGGTGGGGTTGTCGGCGAACCCCGAACGGGACAGCCACCACGTTGCGGCCTATCTCCAGCAGCACGGCTACTGCATCATCCCGGTGAATCCGAAGGTTGCGGAGGTCCTCGGAGAGAAGGCATACGCCAGCCTCCGCGACGTGCCGGAACGGGTGGACATGGTGGATGTGTTCCGCCAACCGGCTACCGTGCCGGAGATTGTCGCCGACGCCATCGCCATTCAGGCCGGCGCGATCTGGTTGCAGGAGGGCGTGGTGCATGAGGCCGCCGCGGCCACGGCTCGAGCCGCCGGACTGCCGGTGATCATGGATCGTTGTCTGCTCAAGGAGCACCGTCGCCTGGGATTATGAACGCCGCTGCCCGGCAATGCAGGCATGGGTTATGCTGTAATAACTACTTGGAATGGCTAAGTCGCTGAAACAACCGAGGCCGGGAGAATGGTCGGCAGCCGAATCGCTGCCCCTCGCCCACCACCGCGCCCGGCCGGCCGCCGCCTTCACGCTGATCGAATTGCTGGTCGTGATGGCGATCATCAGCATCCTCGCCAGCATGTTGTTGCCCGCCCTCAGTCAGGGCAAGGAGCGGGCCTACCAGGCCGCCTGTCTGAATAATCTCCGCCAGATCGGCATCTCCATCGCACTTTACGTGGACGACAACCACTACGAATTCCCGGACACCACCGTTTATCAACCCGGCACTCCGGCTTCGCCCCGCGACGCCCAGTTCGCCATCGGCGGCTTCGATCCCACGCCTGCATTCCGCAACGAATTTCCCTCGGCAACCATCCGGCCGCTCTACAACTACGTCCGCCCGTCCGCGGTCTATCGCTGCCCCCGGGATCGCGGCCAGCCCGCCTTGAAGTTCACGCCGACCGATTTCCAGGCGATCGGCTGCAGTTACCATTACAACGCCGGACGCCTCACGACCCCGGCGGGCGGCGGCACGCGTCAGGCCCAGGCCGATCCGATGTTCGGTCTGGCCGGCAAAATGGAAAGCTGGCCGCATGATCCCAGCCGTTACCTCCTCATGTATGAGCCGCCGGCCCGGGTCTATGCCGGCGCGGACGGGATCTGTCGCTGGTATCAATGGCACCGAAACGTGGGCGGCGCCGAATTCACCGATCCGGCCTTGGTGCCCTCGAAATTCATCTCCGTCGTCCTGTTCGTGGACGGCCATTCCGCCGTCCACAACTTCACGCGTGCCCTGACCACCAACCCGCTGTTCCCTTACGAACCCACGGCCGATTGGATCTGGTACGAACCGGCCCAGCCATGAACCCGGACCCTGCCGCTGACCCCACTCCGTCGCCCGTGCCGCCCACGAGCCCGGCCCAACCCGCCGATGTGATTCACCGCGTGGACCTGCCGTCGCTGGTTTCCTTTGCCGGCCGCCTCCGTGAGCGCCTCCGCAACGCGGTCGGCGCGGATGAACTGGCGACGGTGGCCCTCAGCCGGGCGGTGCAGATCGCGTGCCCTCAATGCAACCTTGAACTCACCACCGAGGATCTCTGCGCCCTCACCGCCGATGACAGCGGCGAGACGACCGCCAATGCCAAGGTCCAGCGCCTGCGGCAGGGCTATTGCGGGCGCAATGGCTGCAACGCCTTCATCTATCAATTCACGTTCCATCCCTATCCCGGCGTTGACTGGCCCGCGATCCTGGGCGAAGCGCGCACCACCGCGCCCGCTGGGGGAACCGAATCCACTGCAGCCACGGTGGCGCCCGCTGCCCTGCCGCCTGACCTCCGCCGACAGCGCGTGGTGCGGATTTTGATCGGCGTCGGCATCGTGCTCCTCCTGTTCCTCGCGCGACAATGGTACTACGGTGGCGGTCGCATCCCCTTCATCCGCGAACCCCGGAAGTTCCAGGCGGCGCCGCCACCTTCTTCGACCTCCGCCGCCCCGGTTCCAGCACCTGCACCCGCCGCGCCCAAAGGCGCCGGTCGCTGAGGGTGGCCGGCCCCAATCCCAACCGTGCGCAACACGCCTCAGCGCACGACCTCGGTGCCGACACCGGCGTCCGTGAAAATCTCCAGCAACACCGCGTGCGGCACCCGGCCGTCCACCAGTGACACTTTGTGCACGCCTGACAGGATGGCGCGCACGGCGCTGTCCACCTTCGGAATCATGCCCTTGTCCACGATGCCGGCCTGCTTCAGCGCTTCCACGTCGCTGGTCTGCAGGTGCGCGATGAGCGTCTGCGGATCTTTGGGGTCGCGCAACAGCCCCGGCACGTCGCTCATGAACACGAGGCGCTGGGCCTTGAGCGCAATCGCCGCCTGCGCGGCCGCCACGTCCGCATTGCAGTTGTAGATGTGGCCGTCCTCGCCCCGCGCCGTCGGGCTGATCACGGGCGTGATGCCCTGCGCGATGCACTCGATCAGCGGCGCCGCGTTCACCGCCACCACCTCGCCCACGAACCCGATGTCGAGCCGCGCGCCCGGCCTGCCCTTGTCCTCCAGCCACAGCTTGCGGCAGCGGAAAATGTCCGTGCCGGCAAAACCCTTCGCCGCGCCGCCGAACGATTGCAGCGCCGCCACCACCTGCGGGTTGATCTCCCGGGACAACACGCGGTCCACCACCTTCACCGTTTCCTCGTCGGTGACCCGTTGGCCCAGGATGAATTGCGCCTTCAACCCCGCCTGCTCCATCGCCCGCGTGATCGCTTTGCCGCCGCCGTGGACCACCACCGGATTGATCTCGACCGCTTCAAGGAAAACGATGTCGCGCGCCACGCCATCCCGCACCGCCGGGTCGGGCGAATCCATGAAGCTGCCGCCGTATTTGACGACAAACGTGGCGCCGCTGAACTGCTGGATGTAAGGCAGCGCCTCGAGCAGCGTGCCGGCTTTGGCAATCAGGTCCTGCATCATCGTTGATGATAGAGGACAACGCCGCCGCGGCCAAAGTCAATTCCAACCGCTACACCTCACGGCCGAACCCGGACCAGTTTCCCCTCCCCGGGCCGCAGCTCGAGCGCGACCGTTTTCATCCGCGCGGCCGACCACTTGCGCGTTCCCGCATCGAACACCTGCAAGTTGCCGGGCCCCACGACGGCCGCCGTCGCGGCGGTGGTGTAATCGAGATTCACGACACAGGCATGCGTTGCCTTGGTCCCGCGACCAAACAGCGTCACCAGGAATCCGCGCGGAAGTGCCGTGGATTTGGCCGCATCAACCCGGAAGCGCGCGTCCGCTGGCAGCGCCACACAACCGGGCTCGCGCATCGTCGTGTGATAGGCCCCGAGCAACCGCAACGCCTGAAGCTGCGTGGCGAGCGCGACGAACTCCCGGTTCGCGCGCTTGAGTTCGTGGAACAGCGGCGTCGGCGTGCCGTCCGGCAGCGCGATGCCCCCCGTGTGCCCGGGATGACAATAGACATAGTAGCTGATTCCCTGGGCCCCATAAGCGGCGCTGGTGTGAATCAGGTAACGCAGCTCGTTCGTGGTCGGCACCCGCATCGAGGGCGTCCACGTGCAAGCCTGCACGATGTTGAGGAACGGCAGCCCGGCGTCCTGGGCCGCGCGCTGGATCATCGCCAGGTTCAGGAAATACTCCTGATTATCGTGGCCCACCGCGAATTGGTAATGGTCGTAACTGATCAGGCCGGGCCGGACGGTGTCCACGAACTGCCGCAGATGTTCGCGATAGGCGGTGACGACGTCGCCCTTCGTGCCAAGTTGTTCGTTGTTGGCGTAGGTGGGAAACAGGTTGATGTAGGCCAGGTGCGCCGGATCGTGCGTGCGCAGGTAGGCGACGAGTTTGCCCAACCCGGGGAACGCGCCAACGGCCGGCTCGTCGGTGATGAAATAGGCATAAAGTGCCGGCTGCGTCCGCACCCGCGCGATCAAGGCGTCCAACTTCTCCCGCTGAGCCGCGTCATCGAGTGCGGTCGGGGCCAGCAACGGGTCCTGCAGCAACGCGCGCAAGCCGTGACGCTGCGCCGTGCCGAGATCGTTCTCGCCGCACCAGACGAGATTGAAACCGCCCTCGGCCATCTGGATGGCGGTGGCGTCGTTCAAGGCCGGGCCGGCCCAGTAGGTCACGATCGGGGTGCCGACCTGCCAGGTTGCGATCTTCGTGGGTTCGCCCTCAGCCGCGTTCAGGACACCAAACAGCCCGGTGGCGGCCAGCACCGTGAGAATCAGGTGAATGCGCATGACCGATGATGGACCAAAACGCCCGGCCTGGCGAGCAGAACAGGAAGCGAAACCCCGCACCCACCGCCGTAGCGGCGCCTCGGCAGAGCGCCGCATTCTCCCCCCGAGTGCAGCCAGTGGTATCCGCGTAACCGCCCGGCCGACACGAACCGCCGGGCAAGACCCCCGGCCTTTTGGCGTGACTTTCAACTTATCGAACATCGGATGGTACTTCGCGGATTCGAAGTCAGCGCCTGGCGTCGCCCTAATTGGGGTTGAAGCCGCGATAAAACCGCCGATTGAGACTCGTCGCGCCCTGGTCAAAGAACTGCATGGGCACATTGGTTATGGTGACGCTCGTCAGCGGCGCCCAGTCCACCAGATTGGTCGAGGCCTGGATTTGCCAGGTGTCGCCCAATGCGCCATTGACTGTCACCGCCACCGTTCCATTCGGCAGCGGCGTGACTGGCCCCAGCGTGAGCAGCGTGTCGGCGAGTTGGGCGGATTGGAGGATGGTCCCGCCGTAACCCACGGTGACAAACGTTCCGTTGCCGTAAGCCACTGCCAACAGACCATTACCTGTCCCCGAATTGCGGTTGACCCAGTCCACCCCGTTGGTTGAGGTCATGATCGTCCCTGATCGTCCCACCGCCACAAAGGTCCCGTGCCCAAACCTGACGGAGCCAAGCCAAGATAGTAAGGGGCCGGTTGCGCCCGGGTTCCAATCCAGGCCGTTGATCGAAAGCAGGATCCCATTGGTGCTGTCCGTGCCCACAAACACGCCGTTGCCCCAGGCCATCCCGCTGAAGCCTTGGTCGGTCCCGCTGGTGCCCTGACTCCAGTCCACGCCGTTGGTCGAAACCGCCACCTCCCCACTCGCCCCGCTCACCACAAACGTCCCGTTTCCGTAGGCCACCTTCCAGAGCGCCTCGTTGATGCCAGTATCGCCGCTGACCCAGTTGGTTCCGTTGGCGGACGTCAGGACGGTTCCTTGATCACCCACCGCCACAAAAAGGCCCTGACCGTAAGCAATGTCCATAAGAAAGCTGGTGGTTCCGGAATCGGCCGTCTCCCAATCCACACCGTTGGTGGAACGGACCACCGCGCCGTCGTAACCCACCGCCACCCAAGTGCCCCCGCCCACGGCCAGCGCACTGAGGCCGATGTTGGTCGCGGAGATTTCCTTCGTCCAATGGCTTCCATCCGGCGAACCAAGCACCATACCGTCCCCCCCGACGGCCACGAACCGGCCGCCGCCGTAAGCAACATCAATTAACCCGTCCGTCGTGATGCTTGAATTCAGGCTCTGCCAGTTTATACCGTTGGTCGAAACCACAACGTCGCTGCTACCGTCGGCCACAAACACACCGTTGCCATACGCAATTTCGGAGAGGGTCTGGCTGGCGCCTGAAGTGCGGCGGGTCCACTTCTGCGCATCCGGCGAACTGAAAACACCGATACCGACGGTCACAAACAATCCGTTCCCGTAGGCCACACTGTTAGGCGAGGCTGCTGACCCGCTTGCCTGCTTGGTCCAAGTCTGTCCGTCCATCGAGGTCAGGAGTGCGTTCCCGCCCACCAGCACATAAGTGCCGTTGCCAAAAGCGACGCCGCTTGAACCGAAAAACCAAGGACTTAGGTACTCGTAGGCCCAATCAACGCCGTCGGTGGAGGTGAAAAGTGTTCCCGTCATGGCACCCGAGGTAGGGGCTGGGAGAAAGAACTCGCCATTGACATAGAAAAGGGGCCAGTCCAAAACTTGTATGCCAGCTCGGGTGAACACCGGCGTCCACTGGACCCCGTCCGGTGAGGTGAGAATATATCCTCCCACGGTTGGATCTGCTCCAGTGCTACCAGCCGCCGCCACAAACAGGCCGTTTCCATAAACCACACTCGCAATGTCGCTCAGATCCGCCGGCTTGGGCTGAGCCACCCAGTCGACGCCGTTGGTCGAGGTAAACACGACGCCACATGACCCGTCCGCCCCCGGCGTGCGGCCGCTGCCCGCCGCCACGAATGTCCCATTTCCGTAGGTCACGCTGCCCAACCCGTAAGTCGTTCCGGCCGTATCCACCGGTCCACAGTTGTGAGTTATCCAGTTGGTCCCGTCCAGTGAACTGGCCACCGCACCTCCACTCACCGCCAGAAATTGGCCATCCGCGAAGGTGAGGCCGCTAATTGAGTTGCCATTGGGCAAGGGATTACGCCACTGCCACTGGTCCAGTGGATCGGTTCCGCCAGCCGCCAGTTGCGCCGTCACCAGCAAGCCGCCCAGTAAACCGAGCATGTTTGTCGTCATGGATTGTCCTTTCAAATGGATCATGATCGCTTGTCCGGGTTGTAGTTCTCACCGGTGCGGGAGATTGTCCCGATTCCAGCGCTGACGGACTTGGTCTTGATGCATGTCCACCAGCGCCTTGAGCGTGAGGCTCTCCGTGTGCCCATCGCAAAACACCATCATCCACCGCCCGGCGTGCCGTCTGGTCGCCAAAGCTGCATTGGCCAGGTCGTAGGGTAGATCTATGGCAAGCGCACCGGTCAGGTCGAGGGGATTGTCTGTAAAAACTTCACACAGATCGGCCTCACCCATGCAAGGATTTAATAACGGAACAGATGCGCCCCCGATGCTGAAGTCCCACAGGGGAGCATCGCCAATGGCGATCATATCGCTGGGATGAACCACTTCAGCCTCACCGATCAGGCGGATGTCACCGGGATTTACCTGACCAACCGACGTGTTGGATGGTTGTGGGTCTCCCCCCAACCCCAGACCAAGGGTTGATCCGTTGAGGGCATAGGGCAGCCCGATGCTGTTGTACCCGTAGCTGCCAACCGAACCATCATTAAGCATTCCCCTCAACTTGGCGTAGCTGGGGCATACTTGGATGCCGTGCGGATAGGGTCCGTCAGTCCAATTGACCCACTTGGTGCGAGTATAGGGTTCCAACCGTTGGTGCCAGTATATTTGGGGTCCGTAATCCACGTCGCTCATCTCGTAAGGCGGGTAGTAGTGGAAATCATCCACGTACATTCGCAGGCCCAATCCCCACTGATGCAGGTTGCTTCGGCACACCACCGCGTCCGCCGCCACCTTGGCCCGTTGGAGCGCCGGCAACAGCAGTGCGGCCAGGATCGCGATGATGGCAATGACCACCAGAAGTTCGATGAGCGTGAAGCCAATGCGGTGAATTCCCCCGCCCGCAACCTGATCTCCGGCAGGCGGATGCCCGTCAACCGAACGCGCCAGAGGCGAAGGGAGCCCGGGTAAACCTCGTGCCTTGCGCGGGACTTCTGCCCGAATCGGCCCAGCACTGAAGTTCATGATGACCTGGCCTATAAAGTAGCATTTCTCGGGCCATCTGACCAGGCAATTCAGGGTGCCGTTCGCCGCACGAAATGGCGTGACCAGCGCGAGTCCCGCCCAAGCCCGGTCAGTCGGAACGCGCCCCGCCGCGCGCTTCATCGTGGTGCCCGCCTCCTTCGGCAATCTCCATCCTGCGCGGCCCCGCGCCCGAAGTGAGCACCGGTTGCGCCTCAGTTTGGATCAGGCAAGCCAAGGCGGCGGCAGACCTTTCGCGCCAGGTTGTCCTTGATTTCAGTGTCGCGGCACGGCTTCAACCACGCCGTTGACCGGATTTGCCCAGAGCGAGTGGGCCGCGCCTTCGCGTTTGAGGTAGCAGCCGTGTCGGCGCAGGTGCCTGAACAGGCGGTGGCGTTTCACGGAACAGCCACGACATCCCGAATGGCGTCCTCCGGCAGACCGCGCATCGCATCCTCCCGGCGATCCTCCAAGATGAGCTGAATGGCGGCCGCGAGGCTTCGCTTGGTTTCGGCAATTGTCTCCCCCTGGCCGTTGGCTCCCGGAACTTCCGGACAGATCGCCCAGTAGCCGCCTTCCTCGGCGGGCTCGATGACGGCAGTGAATTCGGCTCGCATGGCGCTACCGTATCCTTCCGTTGGGATGAACGCAACCGCCGTTCCACCAGCTCCGGCAAGCCGGCAAGCCGGCCGGGCGCCACTTCTTCCCCGGCTTGATTTCGAAGACGAGTTCGCCTTTCTTGAAATCCACCGTCACCCGGCTGTGGTCGGTGATCTTGCTGAAGATCGAGACAGCGAAATGCCCGAACAACACGAAAAGGAGCCCCAATACGGGCAATCGGGTCCTCCGCGTGAGTTCCTCAACTCAGGTGCATCTCGGGTCGGACTCGCTGGAGAACGAAATCGTAGATGGCTTGGGCGTGTTCGATAGCGGTGGTGACTTCCGTAATGGAGGGAAATTCCACGCCCGGCGTGTCGGGGTAGCGGAAGGCGGTGGCGTAGGGATTGAGAACTTCGGTCGCTGTTTCCAAGATAGCGAACACGGGGTCGAGCGCCGTTGCGAGTTCCAGCAATCGCTCCAGGTCGTGGGTTCGTTCCAGCGGTTGGTCGCGGAAGGCAAGCCAGCCTTTGAGCGTCTTTTCCGCAGCTTGCTGGCAGTGGTAGATGGCCGTGTCGGTGGCCGGTTCAGGCAGGGCTACCAGCGCTCGGGCCGAGCGCAAATCGCTGTGCGCTTTGATCAGCCACGTCCGCACCCACTCGCGCTTGGTGTCATCCATAAAGCTTCCGGCCCCGGTGGAAGACGAGGTAGTCCAGCGTGGAAGGCAACGCCCGCAAACGGTCGAAATCCTGGCGGGTTTTGACGAGCACGTCTTTGGCGAGACCAAGCCCCCGCAGGCAACGATGTGCCCGTCTCATGCGCTGGACCGGCGGCTCGTCGCTTTCGGGCACGACCACGAAAAGGTCCAAATCGCTGCCTTCATCGGGGACTCCCCAGGCATGGGAACCAAAAAGCCAGATGCCGTCCGGATGGAGTTCGTTGGCCAAACGATGGGTGACTTCGTCGAGCAGGTTCTGGTCAATGGTTCTCACGGAGCACAACATAGCATGACCCGCCTCGTGATGGGAAGAAAGCAGTGGCTCGACTGCGCTTCCGCCAAACTGGCCATGCTGCCAAGGGATCGCCAGTCGGGGCGGCTCAGGATAGACGACAGGTCCAGATTACTTCTTCCCCGGCTTGATCTCGAAGACGAGTTCGCCTTTCTTGAAATCCACCGTCACCCGGCTGTGGTCCGGCACTTCGCCGGCAATCAGCTTGCGCGACAGCGTCGTTTCCACCGCGCGCTGCAGGAACCGCTTCAACGGCCGCGCGCCATAGACCGGGTCATAGCCTTCGCGGGCGATGTGTTCCTTCGCTGCGTCGCTTAACACCAGCTCGATGTGCCGGTCCGTCAGGCGCGCACGCAGCAGGTCGAGCTGAAGGTCCACGATCTTCTTGATGTCCGCCAGCGTAAGCGGTTTGAACAGGACCGTTTCATCCACGCGGTTCAGAAACTCGGGCCGAAAATGGCGCCGCAACTCGGCCAGCACCTGCTTGCGGATGTTCTCCGCAATTTCTCCCGACTCGCTCGCGTTCTCGATCAGCAGCGGGCTGCCGATGTTCGAGGTCATGATGATGATCGTGTTGCGGAAGTCCACTGTGCGGCCCTGGCTGTCGGTCAAACGCCCGTCATCCAGGATTTGCAGGAAGACATTGAACACGTCACTGTGGGCCTTCTCGATCTCATCGAACAGCACGACGCAATAGGGCCGCCGCCGAACCGCCTCGGTGAGCTGGCCGCCTTCCTCGTAGCCGACGTAGCCCGGCGGCGCGCCGATCAGCCGGGCGACCGCGTGTTTCTCCATGTACTCGCTCATGTCCAGGCGCACGATGTTCTCCTCGCTGTCGAACAGCGACTCCGCGAGGGCGCGGGCGAGCTCGGTTTTGCCAACCCCGGTGGGGCCGAGGAAAATGAACGAGCCGATCGGCCGCTTGGGGTCCTTGAGGCCGGACCGGGCGCGGATGACCGCGTCGGCGACGGCCTGCACGGCTTCGTTCTGACCGATGACGCGCTCGTGGAGAATCTCATCGAGGCGAAGCAGTTTCTCCCTTTCGCCTTCGAGCAACCGGGCGACAGGAATGCCCGTCCAGCGCGCCACGACCTCGGCGACTTCGTCGGGGGTGACCTCCTCTTGCAGCAGCCGCGCTGGTCCGCCGGCGGCCTTGCCACCTGCCGCCCGGGGACCGCGGGCGCCCGCCTCAAGGCCTTTGAGCTGTTGTTCCAGGCCGGGCAGTTTGCCGTACTTGAACTCGGCGACGCGGGTCAGATCGCCTTTCCGCTGGGCCTGCTCCATTTCGTTGCGGGCGACCTCGATCGCCCCGCGGAGCCGCTGGACGTCGCCGATGGAACTCTTCTCGTTCTGCCATTGGGCCTTGAGCGCGTCGCGGTCGTGCTTCACCTCGGCGATTTGCTTTTCGAGCACGGCGAGGCGTTCCTTGCTGGCCTGGTCCTTTTCCTTGCGCAACGCTTCGCGCTCGATTTCGAGCTGCATCAGCTTGCGCTCGAGCTGCTCCAGTTCCTCCGGCATGGACTCCATTTCCGTGCGGAGCTTGGCGGCGGATTCGTCAATCAGATCAATCGCCTTGTCCGGCAGGAACCGGTCAGTGATGTAACGGTGCGAGAGTTGCGCCGCGGCCACCAGCGCGCTGTCCTGGATGTGGACGCCGTGGTGCAATTCGTAACGTTCGCGCAGCCCGCGCAGGATGGAAATGGTGTCCTCGACGCTCGGTTCGTTGACCATCACCGGTTGAAAGCGCCGTTCGAGCGCGGCGTCTTTTTCGATGTATTTCCGGTGCTCCTCGAGCGTGGTGGCGCCGATGCAATGAAGTTCGCCCCGCGCCAGCATCGGCTTGAGCATGTTGCCGGCGTCCATCGCGCCCTCGGCCTTCCCCGCGCCCACGACCGTGTGAATCTCATCAATGAACAGAATGATCCGCCCTTGCGCCTTGGCCACTTCCTGGAGCACGGCCTTGAGACGCTCCTCGAACTCGCCTCGAAACTTCGCCCCGGCGATCAGCGCGCCCAGATCGAGCGCGACGATGCGCTTGTCCTTGAGGCTGTCGGGCACGTCGCCGGCGACGATCCGACGGGCCAGGCCTTCCACGATCGCCGTCTTGCCGACGCCCGGTTCGCCGATCAACACCGGGTTGTTCTTCGTCCGGCGCGAGAGGACCTGCGTGCAGCGGCGGATTTCCATGTCGCGGCCGATGACCGGGTCGAGCTTGCCCTGCTGGGCGAGGCGGGTGAGATCGCGGCCGTATTTCTCGAGCGCCTCGTAGGTGCCTTCGGGGTTCGCGCTCGTGACGCGCTGGTTGCCGCGCACTTCGGTCAAGGCCTTCAAGAAGCCGTCGCGCTTGATGCCGAGCGCCTTGAAAATCCTGGCAATCGGCGAGCCGGCGGGTTCCGCGAACATCGCCACTACCAGGTGCTCGACACTGACGTACTCGTCCTTCAGCTTTTTGGCCTCGTCCTGGGCAAGCACGAGCAGCTTGTTGAGGCGTTGGGTGACATAAATCCCCTGCCCCGCCGCGCTGTCGCCGCTGACGCGCGGCAACCGGCCAAGTTCCTCCTGAATTCGCGCCTTCAGCAAATCGGGGGCAACCCCGGCCCGCTCGAACAGGCGCGGCACGAGTCCGCCCTCCTGTTCGAGGAGCGCGAGCGCGAGATGCTCGACGTCCACGGCTTGGTGTTGTGAGCGGGTGGCGAGGTCCTGGGCCTCGGCGATGGCTGACTGGGATTTCTCGGTGAACTTATTCAGGTCCATGGTGTGCTGGCGATGATGGGACGGCCACCACGGCCGAGAGGAATTGTACGGCGAATTCCCGGAGATGCAACCCTTCGCCCGGGCGCGTATTGGCCGGAGGTGGTGGGGCGAGACTCTGACGAGCCGGCTCGACGTGGGCTCGCCAACACGGCTCGCGGGGACACTCACCCCGCCGACGAATCAACTCCGAAAACCACCCTCGCTGGACGAGTCCTCCTCACGACGCGCCGAGGTTCAGTTGCTGAGCGGGACGCGGAAGTAACACTCCCACGTGCCCAGCGGCCCCCCGCCGAGCTGGAGCGTGTGAGCCCCATACCACCCCACATGGCCATCCTCGAAGAGCAGATTGCCTCCCTCCGGGATCCCGCCGGTGACGCGATGCGTGCCCGTCGGCACCTTGCGGCCGTTGTAATCCGTGTACCAGTTCAGCCGCGGATCGAGCATGTTCGTCGCCACCGGACCGGTCGCCTGGTTCTTGTCGATTAGGATCGGCGCCGCCGCGTTGGTGCCCTGCCCGAGCTTGCTGCGGTAAAACCATTCAGACGTGCCGTAGGGCTTGGTCCAACTGTCCACGCTGCCGGGCTTCCGTCCCGGCAGGTAGAAATAGCCCAACAGTTGCGCTTGACTGTCCGTGGTGATGTTGTCGGCTTCGAACACGCGATGCCAGACCTCGGTGGGGCAGAAGAGCACGTCGTTCTGGGCGCGGGTGGTCGCCTTGGTGCTGCGGTGGTTCGGCAGGAGATAGTGGCTCCAGAAATTGCTCATCTCCGGCTCCATCCAGCTCAAATCGTAGCCGTTCGGGTTGTCGGGGTAGGATTCGGAGAAATCCCCGGCATACAGGTGAAGCGCAATCCCCCATTCCTTCCCGTTGCTGGAACACAAGATCCGCTGCGCCTCGGCCTTGGCCCGCGCCAGCGCCGGCAGCAGCAGCCCCGCCAGGATGGCGATAATCGCGATCACCACGAGCAATTCGATCAACGTAAAAGCCCGGTGGTGCCGTGGATGCGCTGCACTGCAGGACACGTTGGCTTCGGGTTCGAGTGGCATGTGTAACCGCAACCTATCTCACCCGGCCGGCGTGTCAAACCGAGTTCGAGGCCCGTAACCGCAGCAACGAGGCTCGGCTGATCGCCCTGACCCGCGAGCCCACATCGCCACAAAACCGCCACAAAACCGGCTGGCCTCCGCCCACGCCCTGTCCTAAACTGCCTCCGCAGGCACGATGAACATTCTCAAGCGCGCGTGGAGGAGCTTCCGCCGATGGCCAACTGTGGCCTCGTTGCTGGTCGGCGCTTCGCTCGTCCACGCCGCGCCTCCCCCCGCTGCGTGCGCTCCCACCGCCCTGGCGATCGGCGCCGACGCGCGACAACTCTTCGTGGCCTGCGCCGAAACCGACCAGATCCTCGTCCTTGACCCCACCCGCAGCACGGTGAGCCGCAGCATTCGCCTCAACGGCACTCCCAGCGGCCTGGCTCTTTCGCCGGACGGCAAACGACTGATCGTCACCTGCGCTGCGCCGGAAAGCAGTGTCATCATCTTTGAAGCGGCCAGCGGCAAACTGCTCGCCCATTTCCGTTCCGGTCATACCGCCTGCGCGCCCGTCGTCAGCCCCGACGGCACGACGCTGTTTGTCTGCGACCGCTTCGACAATGACGTCGCGGCATTCAATCTGGCCGACGGCCGGGAGGTCACCCGGATTCCAGTCCTGCGCGAGCCGGTGGCGATGGCGCTTACGCCCGACGGCCGGCGGTTGCTGGTGGCCAACCACCTTCCCACCGGGCGTGCCGATGCTTCACTCGTGGCCGCGGCGGTGAGCGTGATGGATACGACCTCGCGGCGCGTCGTCACGAACCTTGCCCTGCCTAACGGTTGCGGTCTGCTGCGCGGGATCGCGATCAGCGCCGATGGCCGGTTCGCGGCAGTCACGCACCAGGTCGCCCACAATTATCTGCCGACCACGCAGTTGGATCGCGGCTGGATGAACAGCAACGCCCTCACCCTCTTCGATCTGACGCAGGATGCGATTCTCGGCACCGTGCTGCTCGACGAACTGGATCGAGGCGCGGCCAATCCGTGGGCGGTGGCCTGGAGCGCCGACGGACGGCGTCTGCTCATCACGCACGCCGGCACGCACGAGTTGAGCGTGATTGACGCGCCCGCGCTCATCGCGAAGCTCGCCCGGCCCGGCGTGGCGCAGGTTTCCGCCGAGGATCTGGCCTTTCTCGTCGGCCTCCGTCAACGCGTCGCGCTGCCAGTCAACGGACCGCGCGCGCTGGTCGTCAGCGGCCATCGCGCCTTCGTTGCCGGGTATTTCTCCGGAGATCTCGCCACCGTTGATTTCGATCAACCGCCTCCGGTCGTCACCCGCATTCCTCTGTCATCGGGAACGCCGCTTGCATTGGTCCGGCGCGGCGAGATGCTGTTTAGCGACGGGCGCCTTTGCTTCCAGGAATGGCAGAGCTGCGCCAGTTGCCACTCGGCGGACGGGCGCGTGGATGGATTGAATTGGGATCTGCTCAACGACGGCATCGGCAATCCGAAAAACACGCACTCCCTGCTGCTGAGCCACCGCACGCCGCCGGCGATGTCGCAAGGCGTGCGGGAAACCGCCGAGCCGGCCGTCCGTGCCGGCCTCCGCCACATCCTGTTCTCCGCGCAGCCCGAGGACGTGGCGGTCGCCCTCGATGATTATCTGAGATCACTCCAGCCGATTGCCAGCCCGCACTTGCAGCACGGACAGCTTTCCGCGGCCGCCCGGCGGGGAAAGCGGCTGTTTCATGACGTGCGCACGGGTTGTGCCTCGTGTCATCCACCGCCCCTTTTCACCAGCCTGAAATCCTACGACGTTGGCACGCGGGCGGCGTTCGACGACGTTTCCGAGTTCGACACGCCCAGTCTCATCGAGCTGTGGCGCACGGCTCCCTATCTGCATGATGGCTCCGCTGCGACCGTCACCGATGTCCTCACCACCCGCAACCCGCACAACCGGCACGGTTACACCGCACAGTTGACGCCGGCCCAGATCGCCGACCTGGCGGCTTACCTTTTGTCCCTATGAACTTGCCATCAACCCTCCTCCGGCCATGAACACGAAACTCGCTTTCGGCCTTTTTGTTTTTACCCTCGCGGCCGGTCCATCGGCTTACACTGGGCGCGCCGACAATCTGCTCGACCATTTCCTTGCCGGCCCCATGAAAGGCGTGGACGGCATCGTGTTCGCTGTCCGCCAGCCCGGGAAGGACGGCCATTGGTACGCCAACTTCAGTTACTATGCGGCCGACGCGAACCGGAAGGCCTATGGCGACGGCGGCCGCTTGTGCCGCCTCAACCGCGCCGGCGAGGTGACCGTGCTGCTGGACGATCCCAAGGGCGGCGTGCGCGACCCGCAGGTCAATTATGACGCCACTAAAATCATCTTCTCGTATCGGCGCGGCGGCACGCCCAACTATTTGCTTTATGAAATCAACCCTGACGGAACCGCGCTGAAACAGCTCACTTCGGGTGACTATGATGACATCGAGCCCGCCTGTTTGCCGGACGGCAGCATTGTGTTCGTGTCGAGCCGCTGCAAACGCTGGGTCAACTGCTGGCTCACGCAGGTCGCCATCCTCCATCGCTGCGATGCCGATGGCAAGAACGTGCGGCCGCTGTCGAGCAACAACGAACAGGACAACACGCCGTGGCCATTGCCCGACGGCCGCATTCTCTACACCCGCTGGGAATACGTGGACCGCAGCCAGGTGGACTATCATCACCTGTGGACGATCAACCCGGATGGCAGCGGCCAGATGGTTTATTACGGCAATCTTCATCCCAGCACGGTGATGATTGACGCCAAACCGATCCCTAATTCCGACAAGATCGTGGCCTCGTTCTCGCCCGGCCACGGCATTCGCGAGCACGACGGCGTCATCACGGTGGTGGACCCCAAGGCCGGCCCGGACGACACCGCCTCCGCCCGCCGCATCAGCCAGGACGGCTGGTTCCGCGATCCGTGGGCCTTCTCCGAAGACTGCTTTCTCGCCGCGCAAGGCAGCACGCTCGTCGTAATGGACGGTCACGGAAACAAGCAGGTCATTCATGCGCTTTCCGCCGCCGACCGCGCCGCCGGCCTCGAATGTCACGAGCCCCGCCCGCTCACGCCCCGCCCGCGCGAAAAGCTGGTCGAACCGCGCATCAACCTCGCGCAATCCACCGGCCGCCTGATGGTCGCCAACGTGCATGAGGGCCGGAACATGACCGGCGTCAAACCAGGCGATATCAAACGGCTGCTCGTCCTCGAAACGCTGCCGATGCCCATCCATTACACTGGCGGCATGGAACCGATCAGCTACGGCGGGACGTTCACCCTGGAACGCATCGTGGGCACCGTGCCGGTCGAAAGCGACGGCTCGGCGTTCTTCGAACTCCCGGCGTTGCGGAGCTTTTTCTTCGTCGCCCTCGACGAGCACGACCTCGCGGTGAAACGCATGCAGAGCTTCGTCACCGTGCAACCGGGCGAAACCACTGGCTGTGTGGGCTGCCACGAACAGCGCACTCACTCCCCCGGCCTGGCCACCCAAACCATGCTGGCCGTCCGGCGGCCACCCAGCCCAATCGCCCCCATCGCCGGCGTGCCCGAGGTGCTCGATTTCCCGCGCGACATCCAGCCCATCCTCGATGCGCTGTGCGTGGACTGTCATGGCTATGAGAAGACTCCCGCCGGCGGCCCCCGGGCCGGGCGCCTGATTCTCGCCGGCGACGCAGGGCCGCTGTTCAGCCACAGCTATTACATGATGACGATCGCGGGCCTGTTTTCCGACGGCCGCAACATCCCACGCAGCAATTATGCGCCGCGGACGCTCGGTTCCTCCGCCAGCCGCATTCTGAAAATGCTCGATGGAACCCATTACAACGTCCGGGCGACACCCGAACAGAAGCGCACGCTGCGGCTGTGGATCGAAACCGGCGCCGCCTTTCCCGGCACTTACGCCGCGCTCGGCACCGGCATGATCGGGAATTACGACGAGAACCAAGAGATCAACACAGACACCGAGTGGCCGACCACCAAAGCCGGCGCGGCGGTGCTGGCCCGGCGGTGTGCCGCCTGCCACACCGAGCCTGCGCGCCTGTTGCCCACGAGCCTCGCCGACGAACGCGGCGTTTCGTTCTGGCAGCCGGAACTGAACGATCCGCGGCTCAACACCAGCCGGCACATCGTCTTCAACCTGTCCCGCCCGGAGAAATCGCTGATGGTCCTCGCCCCGCTCGCCCCGGCCGCCGGCGGCTGGGGACTCTGCCGCGATCCCAAGTCGCACCAACCCGCCAGCGTGTTCGCCGACGCGCAGGACCCGGATTACCAGGTGTTGCTGGCGATGTGCGCCGCCGGCCGCGACCACCTGGCCCGGATCAAACGCTTTGACATGCCCGATTTCCGGCCGCGCGCCGACTGGGTGCGTGAATTGAAGCGCTACGGCATTCTCCCGGCCGAGTTCCATCCCGGCGACGCGGTGGATGTCTATGCCACCGAGCAGCGCTATTGGAAGTCACTCTGGTATCAGCCGGTCGCACCCAGCCCGGCTTACGCGGGCAACCCTTGATGCTCAGTTCAACGCTCCCTCGCGACAGCAGCAGTGCCATATATGGGAAATACCGCCGGTTTACCAACTGCTCCAATTGCGTCGGCGAACCAATCAAGTCGCGCCAGGATACAACGTGGCGCAATTTGACGCCATTCTACATCGTCTTGACCTGATTGCGGGCCAGCTTCCCAGGGTGCCTCAAGCCGTGAAGGGGCTACGGTTTCGGCGGTCCCTGAACTCAAGGTCTTGCCAGGGGGCGGCGGTTGAAGTTGCGACTAGGCATGAACCAGGCTAGAAAACACCTTGACTTCCCGCCATGAATCAAGTTCGATCGTCTTCATGTCGGCACGAACTAGACCAAATCTGCGCGCGCTAGGCCAAACCCGCGTTTGGCCTAATGCCTGTTAGGCGCTTTACCACATGGACACCCAAGAAATATCCAACTGGTTGAAGAATACGATCCCTGGCCTTATAATCCTTGGAGCAGTCGGGAGCATCATAGGTGTGTTCGTCATTAAGCTGTTTTGGACACCGTTAAGTACAGTTGCACTGTGGCTTGTTAATCACATTCTCTTTCGTCACACGCGGAGACTTTACAAACACGGCTTTGTCGTTGGGGCATTTTTCGCACGCAAAGACCCCATCCCCCTCATTGTTTATTTTTGCTTCCACTTGGCATGTTTCATTGGGGCGATTTCATTCAGCCTGCTTTGCTACGGCGTGTTTGCATTGCGCGTTACGCTTATATCTAATACCGGATTTTCGTCCTTTTCACTCATACTTATAATTGCTGCATTTCTAAGTATGTATTTCGCTTACAGGGAGTTTACACTCATCAGCCACGCGTATAGACAACTGACATCCGAAATGTTAGGAGTTGCGCAGAACACATTTGATGAAAAGCATTCGTCTAAAACATCCACAGATGCAACGCCGCCAAGCGGCTAACACACACAAGTCGCCGGAGCCAACCGCCTCGCGGCCCGTTACCTTGTTTATATATAGTTAATTGCACTTTGTTACGCCGGTGTAACTTGCTGTAACGGGGGTTGGAAGTCGCGCTAGCGTCATTGGCCCGCCTGGCCAGTGGGCTATAAGCTCTTGGTACTGCGATCTTCGTTTGTCTGGGATTATCCGCTGGCATTGCGCTTTGGTGTTGGCCGGGTCGGTGGCCGGAAATTCCAGGTCGGCGGCGTTTGGCTTCATAAATTAAGTCAGGCGGTCTGAAATTGAAGCTCGCGCAAATCCAGCTTGGGCGCGCGTTTGGACAGATGGAGAAACTCCACGCCGACCACCTGATTGTGGTCATTGAAATCCAGCACCACGCCCGTCGACACTTCTTCCGATTCGATGATTTTGGAATCATCCAGCCGGAGATAAAGCGCGTCCGCCGCCTTGTCCAGATGCAATCTCACAGTGTGCCTTTCATCTGACGATGACCGGATTAGACTATTCTCCGGCATTCACGCCAGGGCGAAAACATCCAGCGGCACCGTGCGAACCGGCTGGTTTGGGCCATGCACCAACTGGCGGATGGCTTCCGTCGTCGTGCAGGAAAAGGTCGCCTCGCCGCAATGCGCGCACACTTCGGCGGGAATGTGTTCCACCAGCACGCGCCGGCTGCCCACGGTGAAAACCTCGCTCACAAACTCGGACTTGGCGGCCGTGTGGCCGCAGACCTGGCACTTAAACATCATTGCCTCCGTTTCCGGTGTTCGATCCATTCACTGCCACCACCAGGCCCATTGCTGCTGAACTCAGGACAGGGTTTTCACGCCCGAGGTTCACGCCCCACTCATTTCGACGGTTTTGGCGGCGCCTCCGGCGCCTTGGCTGGCTTGGCTCGCCGACGCCTCGTCTTGAAAAGCTCCATCTGCGGTTCACGGATCAAATCGTAGGTCTTCAACACACGAATGATCTGGAGCAGGTCGGACTTCTGATAGTTCCGGTTCGGCTCGGTTCGTTTGACCAGTTCGGCCAGCAGGGTGTGGAACGGGATGACGGCATCCACGCCCTTCGCGCGCAGGAGTTCGATGCTCTGATCGCGGGCCTCCGCGCCCTGCGGCAGGGCCGGCACAATGAGAATCTTCGTCAACGTGACGCCCTCGCCGAAAAAGCGCGTGGCCTGCCGGAAACTCGCCGGCTCCGCAAACCGGAAAATCTCGGGCGCGCTCGCCAGCCTTCCGGGACTGAACGTCTCCGTGTGCCAGCCTTTGACCACCACGATCGCCCGTTCCACGCGCTCCAGGTCGGCCGCCGCCAACACGAACGGCAGCGGTTCCGGGCGCGGTGCCGGCTGGGCGTTCAGCACGAAGAAGTCAATGTCTTCGTCCTCGCGGGCATTCGGCGCGACGAATTTCCGGCGTTGATGCACCAGAAAACCCTCCAGCTCGAAAAACTCGCGGACGATGGTTTCACTGACAGACATGGGGCAGTCCTTCTGGTTGAAGGTTCGAGGTTCAAGGTTGAAGGTTCAAGGTTGAGGGCTGATGGCGGAGCGATTCCAGGATGACCGTCTGCGGCACCGACTGGCCGATGACGACCTCGCCAATCCGCTTCGCGAGGACAAAGCGCACCTCGCCGGCGCTCACTTTCTTGTCGTGCTGCATGGCCTCGATCAACTGTTGCTGCTGACGCACGCCGAGCCGGACCTGCGTGGGCAGACCCGCGCGCTCGATCAGGCGACGAATGCGCTCGACCCCGGCCGCCGGCAACCCCGAGTGCCGGGCCGAGATCGCCGCCGTCGCCACCATCCCGATCGCAATGGCCTCGCCGTGGAGATACTTGCCATAACGCGAAATGGCCTCGAGCCCGTGGCCGATGGTGTGGCCAAAATTCAGGATCGCCCGCAGACTGCTCTCCGTTTCGTCCTGCCGGACCACCGCCGCCTTGATCTCGCAGCAACGCGCGATCACCACCGCCAGCGTGGCCGGATCGCGCGCCAGCAGTTTGGGCAGGTCGCGCTCCAACCGGTCGAACAGCGTCGCATCGGCGATGATTCCGTACTTGATGACCTCGGCGAGGCCGGCCCGCAGTTCACGCTCCGGCAACGTCGTCAGCGTGTCAAGGTCCGCCAGCACCAGACGCGGCTGGTGAAAGGCCCCGACCAGGTTCTTCCCGGCCTTGAGATTGACACCCACCTTGCCGCCCACCGAACTGTCCACTTGCGCCAGCAGCGTTGTGGGCACCTGGACGAACGGGATGCCGCGCAGGTACGTGGCGGCGACGAAGCCCGCCAGATCGCCCACAACGCCGCCACCGAGGGCGACGATGAACGACTTTCGTTCGAGGCGATGCGCCGCGAGCTGGTCGTAGCACCGCTGGACGTTCGCGATGCGCTTGGCCGTTTCGCCGGCTGGCACGGTAAGCAGCAGCGGGTCAAAGCCGGCTGCCTCCAGGCTGGCCAGCGCCGGGCCGGCGTAGCGGGGCGCGACGCGGGCATCGGAAATCACGGCGCAGCGACGACCCAGCTTCAGCCGGGCACATTCGTCGCCCAGCCGGGCGAGCAAGCCGCCGCCAATCCGGATGCAGTAGCTCCGCCGCTCCAGCGGAACTTTCACGATGCGCATGACCCCAGTGTAGGCAACGACCACGCCGTGTCAAAGCCTGGACCGTGTGAATCCCGCCGAAACCCCGCCGCCTCGGACTGCGCTCGGGGAGCGTTAACTTCCGCGTTTCGCGTGCGCTGATCGCGCCTCACGCTACGCCAGCCAGGCCATCGCCATCGCCGCCAGACCGAACTCGGCCAGGATCATGGCGACAAACCACAGCGGCTTGCGCTTCGTGACCAGGCAGATGGACCCCGTGGCGATGGCGACGGAAAAGAGCGACACCGCCCGGCCCATTTTTCCGCCACGCCGCGACGCCGCGTCCCGCGTCGCCTCCAGCGCCTCCGCCTTGGTCTTGAGCTCGGCCTTTTCTTTGTCGTACCGGGCCACGTCCCCTTCCAGCTTCTTGAGTTCGGCGGCCGCGGAGGCGTCGCCCGGGGCCGCCAGCCGCTGCAACTGCGTGCGCGTGGCCTCGGTCAGGTGCTGCTTGATGGATTTGGCCTGGTAGAACGACCACTGGTCCGACGCCTGGGCCTGGCTCATCTGCGTCTGCGATCCGTATTTGCCGGACCACTGCGCGGCCATGGCCGTCAGCACAGCGATGATGACCAACGTAAGCGAAACGTATTTCGTCCACGCCTCGCGCGCCTCTTTCGCCTTGGTCATTGCGCGATCCTCTTTCAGATCGGCAATGAACTGTTTCAACTCGTTCAGTTCCGTTCGCAAGTCGTCCATAGCTGTTGAAGATGTTCTCGTATCCGGGCGACGACCGGCCATCCGACCCGGCCCGTCCGGCTCCAAGTGGGGCGTTTTTCTAGCGAAGCTCGGGTCGCCGATCAACCAAAAGTACAGCGAAGATCCAAGCCAAGATCGGCGGTGGTCCGCTGTCCCCGCGTAGCGGCCGATGGCAATCCGCCGCCATCTTCCTCTGCGACGCCGACCTTCGAGAGAGCGGCGGCGCTCTGCCGAGCCGCCGCGACGGTTCGTTGACCTCTTCTGCGACAGGGTGGGTCGTGGACCGCCGGGCCGCGACAGAGCATTCGGAATGCGCTCGATGGGTCGCGCGCCGTTCGTCGCCCGGACCGCGGCTGTGCCGGAGGCCAGCCGCAGCAGTTCCGCCTCTGCCGGCCAGACTGCGATGGTTTCATGACTGTTCGACCTGCGATAGCGCTGCGGCTGGTGCAGGCCACCCAGCCGCGGTCCAACTCCCCCGGACCGCGGCTGTGCCGGAGGCCAGCCGCAGCAGTTCCTCCTCCGCCGGAAAGGCTGCGATGATTCCACGGCTGTTCGACGTGCGGTAGCGCTGCGGCTGACGCTTCGCGCACTGCCGCGCTCCAACCCTTGTGGGGTCGGCAGCCTTGCCACGCTGGGCTTTTCGTCCGTGTTCCCGGCCGCCTTTCAAAACTTGTGCCGGCCGTCTCCCCGTCGCAACATTGCCGCATGACACCGATGTGTTCCGCGGGCATTTTCGGCCTGCTTGTCCTGCTGCTGTCCCCTGCCCTGCCCGTGCGCGCCTCCACGCCGCCGACGCTCTGGTACCGCCAGCCCGCGCAGAAATGGACCGAAGCGCTGCCGGTCGGCAACGGCCGTCTGGGCGCGATGGTCTTCGGCGGCACCGTCTCCGAACGCCTCCAGCTCAACGAGGACTCCGTCTGGTCCGGCGGACCCGAGGACGCCAACAATCCCGTGGCGCTCGCCGCCTTGCCGGAAATCCGCCGCCTGCTCCAGGCCGGCAAGTTCGAGGAAGCAGACCGCCTTGCTTCCCGGACGCTGATCTGTCGCGGTGCTGGGTCCGGTTCCGGCAGCGGCAGCGGCGTGCCCTACGGTTCCTACCAAACCCTCGGCGACCTGCGCCTCGATTTCGACGGCGTGACGACCAACGTCGCCGATTACCGCCGCGAGCTCGATCTCGCCACCGCCACCACCACCACGCGATTCAATGCCGGCGGGATCACCTTCACACGCCGCGTCTTTGCCAGCCACCCCGACCAGGTCCTCGTGGTCGAACTCGGATGCAACCACCCCGGCGGGCTGAGCTTCACCGTCAACCTCACCCGCCCCGAATGCGCCACGACGCAGGTCGTGAGCGATCGCGAACTCGCCATGACCGGCCAGCTCTTCGACGGCCATGCCACCAACGGCCTGCGCCTCGCGGCGCGGCTGCATGCGGACGCGCAGGGCGGCACCGTCCGCGCCCGTGGCAATTCCCTGCGCGTGGAAAAGGCCACGACCGCCCGGCTGTTGCTGACGGCGGCGACGGATTACCGGTTGCAGCCACCGGCGTATCGCGGCGGCGATCCCGGCGCGCAAAGTTCGGCCCAGCTCGCTGCGGCACTGCGCAAGACCGCGCGTCAGCTTCGTGCCGACCAGCTCGCCGATCACCAAAAACTTTTCCGCCGCGTCCAGCTCGACCTGGGCGAGACCGAGGCCGCGCGTTTGCCGACCGACGAGCGGCTGGTGGCGTTTCGGCGCGGCGGCGAGGACCCGGCGCTCATCGCGCTCTATTTCCAGTTCGGCCGTTACCTGCTGATCAGCAGTTCGCGTCCGGGCGGCCTGCCCGCGAATCTGCAAGGGCTCTGGGCTGAAGGCATCCAGACGCCCTGGAACGGCGACTACCATCACAATATCAACGATCAGATGAATTACTGGCCCGTCGAACTGGGCAACCTCGCCGAGTGCCACGAACCGTTTCTCGAGTTCATTGACTCGCTGCGTGTGCCCGGCCGCAAAACGGCTCAGGTCCACTACGGCGCGCACGGCTGGTGCGTCCACACGATCTCGAATCCGTGGGGTTTCACCGCGCCCGGCGAGTCACCCGGCTGGGGGCTGTTTCCCGCGGCGGGGGCGTGGTTGTGCCAGGATTTGTGGGAGCACTACGCGTTCGGTGGCGACCGTGCTTATCTCAAACACGCTTACCCGGTCATGAAGGAATCGGCGGAGTTTTACCTCGACTGGCTGGTCACGGACCCGAAGACCGGCAAGCTGGTTTCCGGCCCGGCCAATTCGCCGGAAAACGGCTTCGTCGCCCCAGACGGCCAGCACGGTTCCCTGAGCATGGGACCGGCGATGGAACAGGAGATCATCTGGGACCTGTTCGGCAACGTCCTGGCGGCGGCCCGCGATCTCGGCATTGACGACACATTCACCCGTCGCGTGAGCGAAGCCCGCGCGCGCCTGCTCGGCCCGCAAATTGCACGCGATGGCCGGCTCATGGAGTGGGCCCAAGAGTTCGGCGAGACCGATCCGCACCACCGCCACGTGTCGCACCTCTTCGCACTCCACCCCGGCAAACAGATCACCCCGCAGACGCCGGCCCTCTTCGCGGCGGCCCGGAAGTCCCTGGAAGTGCGGGGCGACGGCGCCACCGGCTGGTCCATGGGCTGGAAAATCAACTTCTGGGCGCGCCTACGGGACGGCGATCACGCCTTGAAGCTGGTGCGCAATCTGATCAATGTCGTCGAAACCCAAGGCTTCCGTTACGACGGCGGCGGCGGGGTTTATGCGAACTTGTTCTGCGCCCATCCGCCGTTCCAGATTGACGGCAACTTCGGCGGCGCCGCCGGCATCGGCGAGATGCTGCTGCAGAGCCACGCGGACGACGTGGACCTGCTGCCCGCCCTGCCTGCTGCGTGGCAGGACGGCAGTGTCAAGGGCCTCCGCGCCCGCGGTGGTTTCCAGGTGGACCTCGCGTGGAGCCACGGCCGGTTGACCTCCGCGACCATCATTTCCCTCAACGGCAACGTCTGCCGCCTGCGCGCCCCTGCGGCGTTGGAGATTACGGGACATTCGCAGGGCAAAGTGACGCGGCCGGAGCCGAACGTGCTCGTGTTCCCCACCCGCAAGGGCGGGCGTTACGAATTGCGACCGGCAACATCGTTTTGAGGACGCGACTGTGCTTGGCACCCCTTGGGGCCGGTAGTATAATCCGCCTGCTCGCGATATTGGAACAACACGACGAACTCGTATGATTCCCAAACGCTGTCGGCGCTGGTGCGGGTGGATGCTGATCTCGATCGGTTGGCTCCTTCCCCCCGACAACCAACTGTTCGGCCAGGCACTATCCAACCCCAAGCCCGTCGGAAAGTCCGCCCGCCAGACCTCATCGCCAACGCGCTTCCGGGTCGCTCGTCCTCGCCATCGGCGCGCGCGGCACGCCTCGCGGTCCCGTCCTCGGCCCATCCCGCGGCCGCGAACGCGTCGCCTGGTTCGCCCGCGAACCCTGGCCGTCATCGCCCCCACCTCCCTGCCGACCAATTCCCCGCCAGTCTTCTTCGCTTACACGGCGAAGGACCGACCACCGGCACCCGTTGTCGAAATGGAACAGGAGGTCTATTCCTTCGAGCCTGCGGACAATGGCGCGGGGCCGATGTGGTGCAGCGGCTCAACCTGCCTCGTGCGCGCCAGGGACGAGGTTTTCGCCAGCGGCCTCGAAACGCTCAAGGACCAGCCGCCGCTCAACAATTGTCGTTGGACGCTCTGGCATGCCCGGGCCACCACCTGGGAACGGCTTCAATCCGACCCCGAGGGCCGCACCCGCGAGCCCTGCCCGATGGTCGTCTTTTCCGATGACGGCCGTTTCCTGCTCTCCGCCAATCCCACGCTCAACGCGGACGGCAAGCGCGGCGGCGGCCCGGCCCGCCCCGGGTTGCTCATGTTCAGCGTCACCAAGGCCGCCGCTCCCGCCGTCCGGGTGCTGCCGGAATGGAGCGGCCGGCCCGCGTTCACCGAGCATTCCTACCGCAGCTTCGCCGCGGACGGACCCAACCATGAATTGATCCTGTTCCAAAACCTCGGTGACACCCACGCGGAATGGACCTTTCGCGGGAGTGATGGGGGTTGGACAACGCATGGCCAACTTCACTGGCCCACCGACACGAACCAGACCACCCAGCCGGTGATCCGCGTGTGCTACCCCGACGTTGCCCTGGTGGATCAAGCGGTTTATTTCGCCGGCGTCTCCGACATCATCGAGCCGAACCCGGAATGGCGGGCCTTCAAGAAACAACTTACCGGCCGTGACTGGGATTACGATTTCCGCCGGCTCTTTTTCACCTGGAGCGAAGACATCACCGGGGGCGGGTTTCATGAGTGGATCGAACTGGCCAGCCGCGACCGCACCTGCGGCTGGATCACTCCCGGCGATCTCTGGGTGGACGGCGATGACGCGGTTCACATCGTCTGGACCGAGCGGGCGCTGGACGAGCGTCTGCGCGAGAAGTTCTTTCCCGATGAAAAGCAGCGTTACGAGTTGAATTATGCCCAGCTTCGCGACGGCGAGGTTCAACTGCGCCAGACGCTCGTGTTCGCCGAGGAAGGCAAAGGGAACGAAATCCCCGGCCTGGCCCGCTTCCAGGTCACGCCCGACGGCCGGCTGTTCGTGTTCTATTACGTCAGCGGCACCGACACTTCCGGCCAGGCGCTCTCGGAAAACCGCCTGATCGAACTCCGGCCTGACGGCACCAGCAGCCCGCCGATGAAAGTGCCACTGAAGTATCCGCTCACGAGTTTCTTCACTGCCAGCACGCGGGCCGGGTGCCTGCCGTCCAAAACCCTCGACCTGCTCGGCACGCGGGCCGGCAAGTCCGACACCATCAGTTATGCGCGCATCCGCCTTTGGTAAACCAAACTGCCGCCTTCCCCTGCTCGCCCTGACCTGCCTGCTTGCGTCGCTCACCGCGTTGGCGGATGCCGGCGGGCCGGCCCTCCACCTGCACACGCGGTCCCGCCGACCGGCCGGCGCCGATGTGAAGAGCGCGACGATCGTCGAGTCGGAAGCCGCCTGGGACGCCCACAAGACCGCCATGATTGTTTGCGACATGTGGGACCGCCACTGGTGCCGCGGCGCGACCGCGCGCGTCGCGGAGATGGCGCCGAGCATGAACGCGGTCCTGCGGGCGGCCCGCGAACGCGGCGTGCTCATCGTCCACGCCCCCAGCGAAACCATGACTTTTTACGCGAACTGGCCACAACGAATCCGCGCTCAGCAGGCCCCCAAGGCGGCCGCGCCAACGGACGTCAGCCAGTGGCAGTCCTTGAACCACGACCAGGAGCCGCCGCTACCGATTGATGATGCGGACGGCGGCTGCGACGACGACCCGCCCTGCCCCCAAGGCAATCCGTGGCGCCGCCAGATCGCCACGCTGGAGATCGCGCCGGCCGACGTCATCAGCGACCGGGGCGACGAGATTGTCAACGTCTTTGCCCAGGCTGGCATCGAGAATGTCATCATCATGGGCGTCCATGCGAACATGTGTGTGCTGGGCCGACCGTTCTCCATCCGCCAGATGGTCAAACTGGGCAAACATGTCGTGTTGATGCGCGATCTGACGGACTCGATGTACAACTCGCGCCGCTCGCCGTTCGTCAGTCACTTCGCCGGGACCGACCTGGTCATTGCCCACATCGAAGCGAACAGGTGCCCCTCCATCACCAGCGCTGATTTTCTCGGCGGCGAACCCTTTCGTTTCGCGGCTGATCGCCGCCCGACGGTGGCATTCCTGATCGGTGAAAACGAATACCGGACATGGGAGACGCTGCCCTGCTTCGCCCGCGATGAACTGGCCTGGCGCGGTTTCAACACCGTGTTTGTCACTTCGAGCACGAACGTCAGCGATGGCGTCTTTACCAACGCGGCGGCGTTGGAGCACGCCGACCTCATTGTCGTCAGCGCCCGACGCCGGGCGCCCCGCCGCGAGGTCATTGCGGCGCTCCGCGACCATCTGGCCGCCGGCCGCCCCATCGTGGGCATCCGGACGGCCAGTCACGCCTTCGCGGGCACACTGCCGGCAACGGAGGCGGCGGCATTTGCGGTTTGGCCGGAATTCGACGCCGACGTGCTGGGGGGCAATTATCACAATCACGCGGAGGCCACCGCCGCCACCAGCGTCCAGGTTGCCACAAACGCCGGCGCACATCCGATCCTGACGGGCATCGCTGTGGCGCAACTCGTCGGCCACGGCACGCTCTACCGCACGGCGCCGTTGAAACCTGACGCGCAGGAGTTGCTCTCCGGCTTGATTCCGAACGAGTCGCCCGAGCCGCTCGCCTGGGTGCGGATCGTCGGATCACGCCAGGCGCGCATATTCTACACGTCGCTGGGCCATCCTGAAGACTTCGCTGAACCCGCCTTTCGCCGGCTGCTCCTGAACGGCATCCTCTGGGGACTCCGCCAACCGGTGCCGCCGCGCTGAGCCGAGCCCAGCCGCCAACTTCTTCACCAAACGAAAGAACGATGGGCAAAGGGGAGCGGCAGGTCGCGGACCGCGGGCCTGCCTGTGCGGATCGGCACGCAGACAGGCCACGACATAACTCCCGCCGCGCACCTCACGGCCGCCCCAGGACGAACGTGTAGGCGTGCGGATTGTGCGTGTGCGCCACGCCGACCCGCCAGCGCAGGAACGAGCCGATGTGCAGCACCTGCGCCGCAAAACCATGCCGGGCGAAGCGGGCGCGCATTGGCTCCACGCTGAGCGTGTTCCAGTGGTAATCGTCCACCGGCCGGATGACGTCCTCCGCCGTCTCGTCCATGTTGAAGAAGTGAAGGCACAGCGCCCGCCGCGTCACGCGGCACAACTCGTCCGCCGCCGCTTCGATTCCCGCCGGCGAGAGATGCTCGAAAAGGTCGTGCACGAAGGCGAAATCATAGGCGCCGTCCGACGCCTCGACCGCGAAAATGTTCCCCGCCCCGAAACGTGCTTGCGGAAACTGGCGTCGCGCGTTGGTCACATTCTTCTCGCACAAATCGAACCCGGTATAGGCGATCACCCTGGCGAACCCGAAGCGCTCGAGAAAACGATAGTCATTGGCCGAACCGCAAGCGGGTTCGAGCACCCTCGCCGTGGTTGCCGGTTCGGCAGCCAGCACCTGCTGCCACAGACATTGGAACGTGTCGAGCACCGTTGCCGGGGGCACTGGCTGGCCTTCGGTGAACCCTGTTTCGCGCAAAAACTCCTCGAGGTAATTGGGCACGGTCAGGCCGGCGCAGTTCTGCGGCAGCGAGCGAAACAACGTCCGCACAAACGGCGGCAGATCGAAGCCCTCGGCATTGTCGGCGTCGCGCGCGAGCGCATGCGCGATGCCGGCGAGCGCATCCGGATGGCCGGCCTGCTTCGCCGTGACCAGCAGCCAGTTCATCGCGGCACCGAACGCCAGTTCGGCATCGGCGAGCGGCCGGTACTTTTCGGCAAACAGCGAAAATGCGAGGAAATGTCGCGTCAGGATGCTCTGCGTGTTGAGGCGGGGATCCTCGACATCCGCGACGAGATAATCGCACAGCATCGTCTCATCGTGGCGCATCCATGAGCGCACGAGTTTCTCGGTTTCCCGCTGTAGCGCGGCATCCATGGCGGCGCGAGTTACGCGGCTCCCTTGGCCGCGGCGATGAAGGTACGCAGCTTCGCGTGGTCCTTCCGGCCCGGCGAGGATTCCACGCCGCTGGAAGCATCCACGGCGAACGGCTGCACGGTTCGAACCGCGTCTGCCACATTTTCCGGGGTCAGTCCGCCCGCCAGGATGATTGGCCGGCCCAGCTTTTGGGCCTCGACCGCCAGTTCCCAGTTGAATCGCGCGCCGGTCCCGCCACGTACGCCGGGAACAAAACTGTCGAGCAACCAGAAATCCGTGGCAAAGCGCGGCAGTTCGGCGAGCGAGGCCGCATCACGAATGCGAAACGCCTTGATCGTGCGCGGACCAGGTCGGGTTGCCATCGGTGGATCGGCGACCGCTGGGCACCGAAAATTCAACCCGGCGATGAACTCTGGCGTCTCTTCGCCATGGAACTGGAGCGTGTCCACGCCGGCCTTCTCGACGGCCCGCCGGACCTCGTCCGCCGACGGATTGACGAACACGCCGACGCGCATCACCGGCTTGTCGAGGCGTCGAATGATCTCAGTCGCCGCCGCGCAGGCGATGTGCCGCGGGCTGCCGGCAAAGAACATGAACCCCAGGGCATCGGCGCCCGCGTCGAGTGCGACCCGCGCGTCCTCGAGGTTCGTGATCCCGCAGATTTTGACCTTTACCGGCATGATTCCAGGTCATCCTGACCGGGCGGCATCTTCGCCCGCGCGGGCCGGCCAATCAAGACCGGCCTCGCGACCCGCCTCGTGGGGCTCACCGCTCGGCAGATCGCCAGATCCCCTGTGAAAGTTTTCCGCGCTCACCGCCCGAAGGCGGAACTCCAAGCGCTATCCAGGCCCTGACATGGGTTTGGAGTTCCGCGTTTACGCGGACCTGGTACACTCCCGTCATGTCCCAGCCTGATTACCGCTGGCGTCAACTCACGCCCGAGCAACGGGCCGAGTTGCTCGCATGGCGCAAGGCGCGCGGGAATCCTTGGCATTCGCCGCCTCATCACCCACATTTTGGCCACGTTCGCTTTCACATCACCGCCGCCTGTTTCGAGCATCAGCCTTATATCGGCCACAACCTAGACCGCATGGACGCCTTCACTCGCGACTTGCTCGCAGTGTTAGCCGCCCACGCGGGCCAGACGTTCGCGTGGTGTGTGTTGCCCAGCCACTACCACGCCCTCGTCGAGGCTCCCGACATCCTCTCAATCTGTTAGGCGAATTAGGACGCTTTCACGGGCGGACGTCGCACATGTGGAACGGCGCGGAGGGAGCACGAGGGCGCAAGGTGTTCTTCCGTGCGGTGGAGCGAGCGATGCGGTCCGACCGGCACGTCTGGGCAACGCTCAATTACGTGCATCACAACCCGGTGCACCACGGCTATGTGGAGCGCTGGACGGAATGGCCGTGGAGTAGCGCCGCAGAGTACCTCGCGCAAACGGACCCGGATGAAGCAACACGAATCTGGCACGAATACCCGCTCGGCGATTACGGCAAGGGCTGGGACGATCCGGAGGTGTGAGTGAGCCGCCGCAGTTCGGAGTTGTTTGGAGTTCCGCGTTTACGCGGTCCGGGACGCCGGCTGAAGCCGGAACTCCAAACTCGCAGGTTCTAGCGGAGACTGTCAGCTTGCCAGCAATTCGCCGACCTTCGCCGCGAGATTACCGGAGCGCACCAGGGATTCGCCAACCAGAATGGCACTCGCACCACAGTGCGCCAGTCGTTCAACATCGGCGTGCGTGTGGATGCCGCTCTCGGCAATGAGGAGATGATCGCCGGCGGGCGCTGCCGCGCGCAGCCGGGCGGCCAGGCGCTCCGTGGTCGCTAGGTCCACTTTGAACGTGTTCAGATCCCGGTTGTTCACGCCAATGAGGGTCGCGCCCGCCGCCAGCGCGCGGTCGAGTTCGCCCTCGTCATGAACCTCAACGAGCGCGGCCAGCCCGGCGCCGTTGGCCAGTTCGTGGAAACGACGCAGGCGCGCGTCGTCGAGGATCGCGACGATCAGCAGCACGGCGTCCGCGCCCGCCTCGATCGCCTCCAGTAGCTGGCGCTCATCAATGATGAAATCCTTCCGCAGCAGGGGGAGTTTCACGGCCGTGCGGATTTGCCGGAGATGGTCGAGTGAGCCTTGGAAAAACTGCTCGTCGGTCAGCACGGACAAACAGGACGCGCCCGCGGCTTCGTATTCCGTGGCGATGCGAACCGGATCGAAGTCGGCGCAGATGACACCGGCGGACGGTGACGCCTTTTTGATCTCGGCGATCATGGCCAGTTTGCCGCGCTTTGGGCGGCGCAACGCGCCCAGGAAGTCGCGGACGTGGCCGCGCTTCTCCATCGCCGCCTTCAGCACCGCCACGGTAACCTGAGCGGGTGGCAGTGCGGCAACTTGGCGACGCTTCTGTTCGACGATAGTTTCGAGGATCGTCATCGGTTGCCCCAGCCTAGTCTTCCTCGTCCTTGAGGCCGGCCTTGCGCTTGGCGGGACAGCCGGCCCGCAACCAGGCGTTCACGAAGGGGTCAACGTCGCCGTCGAGCACTGCATCCGTGTTGCTGGTTTCGCAGCCGGTGCGGAGGTCCTTCACCATGCGATAGGGCTGGAGGACGTAGCTGCGAATCTGGCTGCCCCAACTGATGCTGCCTTTCTCCCCATAAAACCGCTCCATTTCCGCGCGCTGCTGGTCCTCGCGCAAAGCATACAACTTCGAGAGCAACATCTTCATCGCGGTGGCGCGGTTCTGGTGTTGCGAGCGCTGGTTCTGGCTCGCCGCGACAATGCCGGTCGGCAGGTGCGTGATGCGGACCGCGGTTTCAACCTTGTTGACGTTCTGGCCGCCCTTGCCGCCGGATCGGTACGTGTCCACCTGAAGTTCATTGGGTGGGATGACCAGTTCGCCGCTGTCCTCAATTTCGGCAATCACGTCCACGCTGGCAAAACTCGTGTGCCGGCGCTTGTTCGAGTCGAACGGCGAAATGCGGACGAGCCGGTGCACGCCGCGCTCGGCCTTGCAGAAGCCGTAGGCGTTTTCTCCGGTGATGAGGACTGTGGCGCTTTTGATCCCGGCCACGTCGCCCGGCAGGGCATCCGTGACGTCCACAGTCCAGCCGCGGGCCTCGCACCAGCGTTGGTACATGCGCAGGAGCATGTTCGCCCAGTCGCAGGATTCCGTGCCGCCGGCGCCGGCGTTGATGCTGAGGATGCAATTGCTCCGGTCGTGCGGGCCGCTGAGTAACACCCGCAGCTCGAGGGCGTCCGCCTGCTGGGAGAATTTGGCGAGGTCCCGGTCCAACTCCGCCTGGAGCGCCGCCTGGGCGGTCTCCGGCTCGCCCTCCGACAATTCGAGCATCACGCGAAAGTCGTCGAGCTGTTTTTCCGCGGCCACCAGCGGGTCGATTTTCCGCCGCAGCGAGCCCGCCTCTTCAATCACCTTCTGCGCCTGTTCGCGGTTGTTCCAGAACGTGTCGCGGGCCATCTCGGTCTCGATCGCGCCAAGACGCTGCTGCAGCGCCGGGACGTCAAAGAAACCTCCGCAGATGCGCGAGTTTCTCCGTCACGGTGCCCAGTTGATTGCGCGTCGTCTCGAACATAGGCGGTGAATTTAGGCTGCACCGCGGTGGGTTGCCAGCGGTAATTCCCGGCGGCCGATCAGCGAGCCGATCAAGCCCAATGCCGTCAGCGCGACGCATCCCCAGCCGAAGACGTCCCCGTGGCGGTGGTAGAACGTCGTCTCCCCGCGCCCGCCTCCGCTCGCGGCCAGCGGAATTCTCACCGACTTCACCCCCGCAACGTAAATGTCCGTGGGATTGCTGAAACCGACGTGGTGCATGCGACCGAGCGGGTCCACCCAACACGTCAGGCCGTTGTTGGCGCACCGGACCAATGGCAGACCATTCTCGACCGCCCGGAAGACCGCGCCCGCCGCGTGCTGCCATTGCTCGGCGCTTTCGCCGAACCAGCCGTCGTTCGTCAGGTTCAGCAGAAAATCGGTGTCCGGGCCCACGGACGCCCGCCCGAGCGCAGGGTACATGTCCTCATAGCAGATCAGGAGCGAGGCCTCGGCAGCCGGCCGGTCGAGCCGGAAAAACCCGGGCGCCACGCCGGACGCGTAGCTGTCATCAATGGGCGTCAGCCACCGCAGGAATGGCAGCCAGCGAGCCAGCGGCACATATTCGCCAAAAATCACCAGTTGTCGCTTGCGGTAAGTCGCGACGTAGTGGCCCGTCGGATCGAACAGGAAGGCCGCATTGAAGTAGGCCGTCGCCGGCCGGTCGCCCGGTTTCGCGGCCGGTCGCGCCTCGGAATCGTCGGCGCCGAAAACCATCCAGACACCTGCGCTGGCCACCAAGTTGGTGAGCGCCCGGGCATTCTCGTCCGTAAATGAGGGCAGCGAAGCCTCGGGCCAGACCACCAGGTCCGGCCGGCCGGCGATGGCCAGGCGAGTCAGGTCCATCAGTTTGGCAAAACGGTTCGTTGCTTCCGCCCGGTCGAAGATCAACCGCTGCGGGATGCTGGGCTGGACCAGGGCGACCTTCAATTCCGGCCCGGGCGGAGCACGCCGCACCAGGGCGAACCCGGCGGTGAGTGTCAGGTAAAGCAGCACCGCCAGCGGCAGCGCAAGGTCCGCCACCAGTGCCATTCGCAACGAGACCCACGGTGACGACGGGGTGAACGGCGCCAGCGGATGCTCGGCGCGGCGCCACGCGGGCGAACTGACGAGCGCGGCGGGCGGCTCGAAGACCTGGCGCACGATGCGGGCCAGCGTCGCGGCCAAGGTCATCGCCCCCCAGGCCACGAGGAACGACACGCCGTAAACGCCGGTGACGGCCGCCACCTGGATCAACGGCAGCATTTGGTATTGCGAGACGCCCAGGAAATTCCACGGAAAGCCCGTAAACAGCCAGGCACGGATCACTTCGAGTGCCACCCACGCCACGGCGCACGCCAGACACCAGCGGGTGCGCTGCGGCCAGGAAAGCGAAGCCACCGGCGCTACCGCCTCCGTCAGTCGCTGCGAAAGGGAACGGCCTGTTTTCGCCGGGCCGGCGGGAACCGGGTCCTTCGGGAACACTTCCGGGGTTTCACGCGGTGCGGATGAGAAATCGGCCGCCCTCATCGAGTCTGGCCTGGGCACTAGCTTGGCGCAGAGCCAGACCCACATCGCCGGGAAAAGTGCGGTGTATGCGCTCAGGGCAAGCCACGCGGCCACGGCACCGACAGGAAACGGAATGAACAGCAGCCAGTGGAGGGCAATCAGGTTGCCGGTCAACCCGGCAAGAAAGCCCAGCCGAAAGGCGCGTTTCGGCGAGGTTCCCAGCCCGGCGAGGAGCATGAGTGCGGGCGCCACCCAGGCGAGTCCGGCCCAACCGGGTTTGGGAAATGCCAGCGCCAGCGCCAGCCCGGCCGACCAGGCCAGGACCACGCGCGCGTTGAAAGCATGTTGAATCCAAGGTCGGCGCAACGCTCCGAGCTTGCCGCAACGCCCAACGGACGCAAGCCGCGCGTCACGATGCCGCGAACACGCCTGCTTGACGCCACGCCGCGTGGCCGCGACGATGGCCCGCATCATCGCCATGAAACACGACTTCCTCACCGCCATCGTTCTGCCGGGTTTTCTGTTCTTGTCGGCGCTCGCTGCCGGTGTGCCAGCCGGCTACCAGGGCAGGCCGTTTACCGACGAATATCACAAGGCGGGACCGCCGTGCATCCCCGGGATCGTTCAATGCGCGCTCTACGATCTCGGCGGTGAAGGCGTGGCCTATCACGATGCCGACGCCATCAATCACGGCAGCGGCGAGCTAAACCAGCAACCGGGCCACCAACGCAAACACGCCGGTCCCTACATCTGGAACTTCCGCCGCGACGAGAGCGTGGACCTTTCCTATGTCAAGGACTGGGCCGACCTCAACCACACCAACCTGGTGACGCCGCACATCAACCAGCTTTACATCGGCTGGACCACCAACGGCGAGTGGGTGAACTACACCGTCAACGTGCGGCTGCCGGGCACCTACAAAATCAAGGCGTTCTATTCCTACCAGGCCAGCACGGTGAGCTTCGATCTGAATGGCCACGCGGCCGCCACCTGCAAACTGCCGCTCGCCACCACCAGTTGGCATCACTGGAATCTTGCCGAGATCGGCACGATCACCTTCCCCGAGCCGGGTCTGCAGTTGCTCACCTTCCATTATGGCTGGGGCAACAATTTCGCCTATTTTGAGTTCGAGCCGGTCGCGCCCAAGTAGCGAACGAAAGCGTCCGGGCCGGGCGAGCGGACACCGAAGCCGGCAGCCCAGGGAAACAAAAAACGGGGCACGACGAATCGTGCCCCGCACCGACCGATTGGACAGCGGGATCAGGCGCCCATGCCGTCTTCAAAGGAGCCCGCGGCGACCGGGAAGCAGAGATTGTCGCGCACGAAGGCGATGCCATTGGCGCTCGTGCAGTCGAGGTCGCGGTACGCGCTCTCGGCCTCGACGATCAGCGGCGCGGTCTTCCGGCCCATGATCTGGCAGTAGCGTTGCGGATAACCGATGTTGATGAGCATCTCGGCATAGCGGATCATGTTCAGGTCGCCCGACCGGATGTCCACGAACTGCATGGCGCGATCCGGCCAGTTCGGGGCCATCCGGCGCAGCGGGAGGCCCGCGCGGATCACGAAATTCTTCACGTGGCAGGCATAGACGCGGTCGGCCACCTTGCGGAAGCGGGTTTCCCAATCCTCGCCTTCCCAGCAATGCGAAGGATCGGCGTTCACGGTGAGACATTTGTCGTTGCCGCAGGCCGCAACCAGCAGGTTGAAGTCGTCGGCGCACATGGCCGCCGTGCCGGGATGGATTTCGTGGGCAAGGTAGAAGCCGAGCTCATTCGCCTTCTTGCGGATGGTCGCCGTTTTCTTGACGAAGCGCTCCTTGCCTTTTTCCAGCAGGTCGTAGTCCCCGCCCTTCCAGAAACCCCAGGGATAGCCGGTCGCCAGTTCCCAACCGAACGCCACACCCCAGAACATCGGAATGATCTTGACGCCCAGTTCCGCGGCCAGATCGAAGAATTTTAGAACGTAATCCTCGGCCCATGCTTCGATCTTGCCCGGCGACAGCTTGGCCACCTCCGGCGGAATGAACGGGCGGACGGACGGGCTGCCGGTCCAGGCCGTGGTATGAACCCAGAACGGGCAGTGACAGGAAATGCCGTCGAGGCTCATCTCGCGCTGGGCGAAGGTGTCCTTGATCTCCTTGACGCTCTTGAACAGCTTGCCGCCTTGCAGCATGTAGTTGGAAGGTTGCGCGCCGGTGGCGCCGGACGCCTTCGCGTAATCCAGAAACTGGGCCAAAGTTTTTGCGCCGTGCTGGGCGCCCTCGACACTGGGATGAAAGATAGGTTGAGCCATAAGTCAATTGGTTTGCTGTCGGCAGGAGGAATAGCCGGCCTGGCCGGCGCTGGCAATAAAAAACCGGTTGCAACGGCGGATATGCAGCGCTGATCAAACAAAAAAGGGGGCCGGATGGTTCGCACCCGGCCCCTTGTCAGCCAGCCGATCGCTCAGGTTTACTGGCTCGCGCGGTAGAATTGCTTCGATCCCGGGTTGACGGGGACGATCCACGGAGTCGTCGCGCCCGGTACATTGGTATAGGTGCCGGCGACATCACCCGCCGCCTGCAGGGTGCCGGTGAACGTGATCGTCACGTTGGCGCCATTCGCCCCGATGCTGATCGTGGGCGCCACGGCGGCCGTCCGCGCCCGATAGGCCTTGAGCGAGGCGGAATTGGCGGAATCGTTGAGCAGCACCGGGTTTCCGTTTTTATCCAAGGAGAACCACTCGCAACTCGCGGCGCCACCTCCCTGGAAATAGAGCAGGCGCATCGGATAGACACCCGCTTTCGGCACGTAGAAGCTGAACAACGTGCCCGGGCTGGTCGGATCCGCGCTGGCGCCGCGGCCACCGTCGAATTGACCCAGCATCGGGCTGTTGTCGTCGCCAAGGCTCAGGGTCACTTGGGTCGTGGTCGCGGTGGTCGTGACGGAGGAACGGAGGGTCGCCCAGACATCCCAGTTCACCATGATGCACGGGATGGTGACGCTGGGATCGCTGCCGCCCATACCCCACGGAGACTGGCCGGCGAGGTCGGAGCGGTCCACCAGGATGACCGCAAGGGCGCCCGCGGTCTGCGCAAACTTCGCTTTCTGAGCGAAGGGAATGCCGCCGCCGCGGCGCACGACCGCGATGTTGCCGTTCAAATCCGCCGCGTTGACGGGTGGAACCGTCATGAACGTGTAGGAGTCACCCGCGTTGGCGGTGTCCAGGTTATTGGTCGTGCTGCCATCATCCGCGAGCACGAGCGGGCGGACGATCGGGGTGAATGTCCACGGACCGCCGAACGCGCCGCCATTCGCCGCGTAGGTTGCCAGGCACTTATAACTGCCGGCAATACTGGCCGGGGCGAGCACGCGCACGGCACCCACGTCCGGCCCGGTGTTGGTGGCGCAGGTCACGCGGAAACCGTCGTCGCTGTTGACGCCCATCGTGTAAACGCCACTCGCTGGGAATTCGATGAACGTGTAGGTTTCCGTCGAATAGTCGGAGTAATCCGGGTTGCCGTTGACATCCGTGCCCGGAATGCCGGGAATCTCGCTATCCGGATAACCGTTATCCGACGTGAAGATGCCCCCGTCGAGTCCAGAATCGGCCTGGTAGTTCCAGTTGATCACGCCGGTGGTGACAAACTCGCCGTTCACCGCCTGCGACAGGTCGGCGATATTCGTGCCCCACAGGCCAAGCAACATCGTGTTGGCCACCGGGACTTCATCCGCGATGTCCTGGGCGGTGGCGCCGTTGGCGGTGAACTGGTTGATCTGCCAGGTGTGGGTTCGGAAGCCCCGCTTGGTGCTGTCGCCTGAGCCCGGCGCGCTCCAAAGATTGAGCGGCAGAGTGGCGTTGAGGACGGTGAACTGCCACGAATTGGTGATGGCGTAGCTCCCCGTGTCCGACCAGGCAACCTGCGCGGTATTGACTGAGCTGACCGCGAAGGCGTTGGTGGGCGTGAAGGTGGCGGTGGCGACCGAACCGGGTTTGCTCACCGTGGTCGGGGCCCCCAGCGTCCCCCCGTTCAGACCAATGAGGATGGAGTTCATGTTCACCTGCGTCCCGTCGTCGGTGATGTCCACCTCCAACGTCGCCGTCGGCAACACGCCGATCGCGTTGATGCCCGGCACGACGCGTGACACGAACGGCGGCAGGGGACCCTGGCGGTAGGCCTTGATCGGCGAGGTGGTGTCATTGATCAGCACCTTGGTGCCGTCAGATTGTACGGTGAACCACTCCACGTTCGCCAGGTTGCCCGCCGCCAACTCGCCGTTGCCGTTTTCGTAGAGAAGCCGGAACGGATAAAAACCCGCCTGCGGAATGGTGATGGTGAAGATCGTGTCAGCCGAGCCGCGCCCGCCGTCATATTCACCCAGAACCGTCGCAAACCGGTCGCGTGGGTTCACGCCGGTCGTCACCTTGAAACCGTCGTCGCTGTTCACCCCCATCGTGTAAACCCCGGCGGCGGGAAATTGGAGAAAGGTCACCGCTTCGAAGCTGGCATCGCCTGTGGTGGGCGTGGGCAAAGTGCCCGGAATGCCGGGGAACGGCTGGTCATTCGGGAAATCGCCGCGGTCAGTACCTGTCCCGGCCTCGATGCTGAAATTGATGACGCCCGTCACGCTGTAAAAGCCGTTCGCGTCCGCGCCGCTCAGGTCGGCGACGTTCGGGCCATACAGGCCAATAAGCTGGTCCTCGGTCCAGGCAAGAGTGTTGGGCTGCTGCCCAAGGGCCACGGAACCGTCGGTCTGGTAAGGACGGAGGCGGAACCCCGGCTTGGTGGTGTCCACGGAGGCGGCCGGCACGGCCAGCGTCGGCGGAATCGTAACGTAAGTGCTCACGGTGAAACTCAGGTCGTTGGTCTGATACACCCCGGCGCTGTCCGCAAAAATCAAGTTGACGCTGTGGCTCGAGCCGGAGGCCAGCCAGTTGGTGGTGCGGTAGTCGAAAGCGGTCAGACCACCGGTCTGTGTGACGGTGGTGCCGGTGATAGCGGTGCCATCGAGCTGCACCGCAATGGTGTTGGTGTTGACCGTCGTGCTCTTGTCCTGCAACTGGAGCAGGAAGCCCGTGGGATCGCCTTTCAAGGTCGTGACGTAAGGCGCCGTGTTGGTGGACTGGAAGAACAGCAGGTCATTCGGGTAAAACTCGCCCGGTTTAAACGAGAAAATCCGGGCCTCGTCAATGGCGCCGTTGAAATTGGTCAGGGTACCGCCGTAACCCATGAACACCCCCGTCGAGGCCACCGGCGTATCCGTGCGGATGGGGGTCTGGGCCACGCCGTTGAGGTAGAACGTCGTCACGCCGCTGTCGCGCACGACGGCGAGATGCACCCATTCGTTGGTCGTCTTCGGCTGGTAGGGAAGGCCCACGTAGTTCACGTTGCCAATGACCCCGACGAACCCGGCGCCAAAGTCATCGTACAGGATGCCGATGCCGTGCTGGTTGTCGCCGGTCCCGAAGACGACGCTGCCCACCGTGGTGCTCGTGTCGAACGACAGATCGTGGCTCTGGGCCCAGCATTCCACGCCGATGTTGTCCGTTGGCGCGGTCCAGCCATCGGTGTCAAATCCGGTCTGGTCGGCGCTGAAGATGTAGTACTTCGAGCTGCCCGGCGCCGGCGAAGTCGTGGAAACCGTGACCCCGCCCGGATTGGCGGCGGTGTTCACGAAGTCACGGCTGTTGGCGGAACTGTCCAGGGGCAGGTTGTTGGCCCCCACACCGTCCTCGCCCAGCCGATACCAGGCTTCGGTGGTAATGGCGGCTGAGCCGGTCAACAAACCCGCCAGTGCAAAGGCCGCGGCGGTGACAACCGCACGGCGCATGGTTTTTACTTCAAGATGGGAGTTCATACTCGTTAATGGGATCAATTTCAGTGATTGTGACGATCAGCTTTCAGTGCTGAATAATGGTTAACAGAAGCGCGCCCCCTTGACAATCCCTTTCGGCGGAAACGGTCGGCAATGGCTGGGTGGCTAGCTAGTTACGTGACGCGGTCGCAAACCACTCGCCCTCTCCCTTGCCGGTTTGCGGCAGTTGTCTGTCGGCTTGCTTTCGGCCACGTTTGATATTGAGTGGGCGATGCGCCACGCCGGCGCGCCACCGTCAAACCGTCATGACGCATTCCAGAAAGGGTATTGCCGCCGCCCTGGGCGCTTATGCGCTTTGGGGGCTGCTGCCCGTTTATTGGAAGCTGCTCAAGACGGTCCCGGCGCCGCAGATCCTCGGCCACCGCGTGGTGTGGTCCTGTGTCTTCCTCGCCGGCCTGGTCACGTTACGCCGCGAATGGCCCGGCTTCCGCGCCGCGGACCGAAACCGACGGGTGCTCGGGATCTACACCGGGGCCGCCGCCATCCTCGCGGTGAACTGGCTGATCTACATCTGGGCGGTGAACACGGGCCACATCGTCGAAACCAGCCTCGGCTACTTCATCAACCCGCTCTTGACCGTGTTGCTCAGCGTCTGCTTCCTGCACGAACACCTGCGGCGCCTCCAGTGGCTGGCCGTCTTCCTCGCCGCGGCCGGGGTCGGCTACCTGACGTGGCAGCACGGCCGGGTGCCATGGATCGCCCTGGCGCTGGCGGTCTCGTTCGCCATCTACGGCCTGCTGAAGAAGCAGGCGCCGCTCGGGGCGCTGCACGGCCTCACCTTGGAAACGGCAGTTCTGCTTCTCCCGGCATTGGTGTTCCTGGCGGCGGCGGACGCCCGCGGCACGGGCGCCTTCGGCCACACGGGCTGGCAAATTGGGTGGTTGCTTGCCTTTACCGGCCTGGTCACCGCCCTGCCCTTGCTGCTGTTCGCCCTCGCGGCCCGGCGCGTCAGCCTGTCCACCCTGGGCATCCTCCAATACCTCGCGCCCACCTGCCAGTTCCTGATCGGGGTCGCCGTTTACCATGAGCCGTTCAGCCGGATCCAACTGACCGGGTTCATGCTGATCTGGGCGGCCCTGCTGCTCTACTGGTTGGATGGCGCACTCCGGTTGCGCCGGCTGGCCTGGTCGTCCGCAAACCCGCCGCGAAGTTGAACCACGAGCGGCGGCGACTGTCTGGGCGATTGTGTCGCGGCTTGCGGCGGCGGGGGCGACCCGTTACAAAAGCGGCGGCTGATACAGCCGGCGGGGGCGATTGGCGCAGCGGCTAGCGCGTCTCCTTTACACGGAGCGGGTCGCAGGTTCGAATCCTGCATCGCCCACCACCTCCCACCATCCGCCGCTCAGACTCCCGGCTTTCGCTTCCGCGCCAGCAGGACATCGCGGCCGGTAAGGTACAACAGGCCGACCAACACCGCGAACGGCGCCAGCGCGAGCAGGTTCGACCAGGCGCCCTCGGCAAACGGATTTCGCGCGGCCAATTCGCCGATGCGCTCGTTGAAGCGGGCCAGCGCGCCCCGGATTCCCCCGGCGTTGGCGTCCGCCAGGCCGGTGATGATCGCGATCAGAATCCCCGCGATCGCGCCACCGGCGATGTAGCCCGAGGCCAGGAGCACCCCGGCACTCTTGTCGCCCTCCGCCACGAGCTGTTTCTCGGTCAGGTTCGCCGCCCGGTATTTCCGCCGCAGGTAGGCATCCACCAGCCACCGGACCAAACCGCCGATGAACACCGGCATCGAGGACGACAACGGCAGGTAAACCCCGACCGCGAACGCGAGCGACGGCAGCAACGACATTTCCAGCACCACCACGATCATCACCCCCAGCAAAACGAAACCCCACGGCAACTGGCGATTCAAAATGCCTTTGATAATGTATGACATCAGGGTCGCTTGCGGGGGATGGAACTTCTCCACCTTGGTGCCGTCGGGCCGCGTCGGAAAGACGCCGTTGATGCCGGGATCCACGAGATAGACCGGCGTGCCGGTGGCGTCCACCAGGTAGCGACCCGGCGGCCCGGCCTTTTCGTCGGTGTTGTGCCAGACGAGGTAGCGCTGCGCGTCGGCCGCGGCCTGCGGGCCGTGAATGGTGTCGTGCTGCGTCAACCGGGAGGCATCCGCGTGCAGCGTGGCGGGAAAACTCGCGTTCCCCTTCACCGCCACATAGACCGTCGCTCCGTCATTGAGCCGCATCAGGACCGGACCGAGGATCAGCGCGGAACCAAGGGCGCCGATCAGCAGTGCAATCTGCTGCGCCCGCGGAGTCGAGCCCACCAGAAAGCCCGCCTTCAGGTCTTGCGACGTCGTGCCGCCGTTCGACGCGGCGATGCAGACGATGCCGCCGACCGATAGCGCCGTGACGTAGTAATTGCTGCTCGTCCAGTCGAGGATGAGGAAGATGAGGCAAGTCAGCAGCAGCGTCGCCACCGTCATCCCGGAAATCGGGTTCGAGGAGGAACCGATTTCGCCGGTGAGGCGCGAAGACACGGTGACAAAGATGAAGCCGCAGACCACGATCAGGACCGCCCCCAGCAAATTCATCTGCAGCGGCTTGGCCGAAACGATCGCCACCACCAGCGCGATGATCCCCAGCAGGACGAACGTCATGGGCAGATCGTCGTCGGTGCGGAGCCGGGTGACCGCACCGGCACCGGTGCGGCGCAGATCCTTCACCCCCTCCTTGAGACTGTGCCAGATGGTCGGCAGCGCCCGCAGCACGCTCAACACCCCGGCCGCCGCCACCGCCCCGGCGCCGATGTACAACAAATAGGCGCGGCGGACATCGTCCGGGGCCATGCCGGCGATCGGTACCGTGCCCGGCGAGAGCGGCGCGGAGAGGTGTTCGCCAAACAGTTTGATCAGCGGCACCAGAACCAGATACGAGAGCGCCCCGCCGGCGCACATGATCGAGGCAATGCGCGGGCCAATAATGTAACCGACCCCGAGCAACTCCGGGGAGATCTCGGCCGAAAGCGAGCCGCCATTGAACGGCGGGCCGAAAATTTTCTCCGGCGTGTCCTTCCAGAGCCGCAAGGCCGCGTTCAGGGTCTTGTAAACGAGCCCGATGCCGAACCCGACGAAGATCGTGGCCGGGTTGGACTCGGTCATCGCCGTGGCCAGGTGCGTCGCGGCCGCCTCCTCGCGCGCTGCCGTCGAGGCGTGGGCCTTGGATTCGGCCGAGGCGCCGGCCTTCAGCACTTCGGCGCAGGCGGTGCCTTCCGGGTATTTCAAGGTGCCATGCTGCGCCACGATCAGCGCCCGCCGCAGCGGGATCATCATCAAAACGCCCAGCAACCCACCCAACACTGCCACCAGCATCACCCGCGAAAGCTCCAGGTCGAAGCCCAGGATCATGATCGCCGGCATCGTCGCTCCGAGCCCGAATGCGATGGATTCCCCCGCCGAACCCGCCGTCTGCACGATGTTGTTCTCGAGAATGGTCGTCTCCCGAAAACCGAACCGCCGCGCCAGCTTGAACAGCGTGATCGCGATCACCGCGACCGGGATCGAAGCGCTGACCGTCAGGCCGACCTTCAAGACCAAGTAGAGCGACGAGGCGCCGAACACCATGCCCAAGAGTGAGCCGACCACTACCGGCACCACGGTGAGTTCGCGCAACCGAACCTCCGCCGGGATGTAGGGCTGAAAGGGGGCGGGCGAAGGACCACCGGCGGACGGGTTCGGTTCAGTTGGCGCGCTCATGGCAGTTCAATGGGTGCGGAGGTTAGTGCAAGCGTACGCCGAAACTCCAGTTGAATGTCAACCGCTCCGCAATCGCCCGCCCGGGCCGAGCCGCACCAGCACCGCCCCCGCGATGATCAACCCGCCGCCAAGACACATGATGAACCCCGGTCGTTCCCCCAGAAACAGCGCGGCGAAAACAACGCCATACACCGGCTCCAACGCCGTCATCACCCCGACTGTTGACAGCCGGACGCCCGTCAGTGAAGCGGTGAAGCAGCCATGCGCCACGGCGGTAAACAACACGCCCAGCAAGCCCAGCCAAAGCCAGTCGCTCCCGCTGACCCGCACAAAATGACCTCCGGCCAGCGGCAGCAGCAACAGGCCGGCCACCCCGGTCTGCGCGGCCACCACTAGCAAGGGATCGAGCACCGCTGTCAGCCGCCGGTTCACCAGCGTGAGCAGCGCAAACGAGAAACCGGAGCCGACCCCCAAGCCGGCCGCTACGGCCACTTGCGATCCCCAATGCCAGTCCGGCACCACGAGCGCCAGGCCGCTGACCACCAAACCGCACGCGGCCGCTTCCGCCGGTCGCAGCCATTCCCGCAGGACCGAAACTCCCAGAACCGCCACAAACAAGGGATAGCTCGCGAAGGTCAGCAATCCGAGGGCAACGGTGCTGCGTTGGATCGCCTCAAAGAAAGCCCACCAGTGCGCCGCCAGCAACGCACCGCTCAAGAGCAACGCCGTCCCCCGCGCGCGCAGCTTCACCCCGGACACCTGGCGATGCCACGCCAGGAATGCGACCAGGACCAGCGATGCCACGAGCGACCGGACACAACTGACCACCAGCGCCGGAGCGGCAACGACCCGGCCGATCAAGCCGGACACCCCGAACAACAACACGGCCAGGTGCAGGGTGGCCAACGCCCGCGGGGACGAATTCATGGCGGCGGCGGGCCGTGGATGCCCCACATTTTCTCGATCATCGCAAAACCCGCCGGGTCGCGCTCGCGCAGGGCGGCGCGATCCAGCGGTTCATATTCGCCCCGCCAGAAATACGCCATGGAGAGTTCCGCGAAGTATTCGAGCTGATTCTCCATCGCATACGCCCGCTCAATGACGGACCCGTTGGCGGCTTTGACCTTCAGATAGAGGCCCTTCTGGACCGCCTGCTCCCAGGCGCCAAGGATGTCCGGCTGTTTCTCGGGCCACTGCTCCAACTGCCAGGCGTGCGCCAGCTCGTGCACCAGCACCCGCGTGGCCCACTGCTCGCTCAACTGGTCGTAGTTCGGGGCGGAGTAAACGACGAGCGCGCTGCGCCAGCGGCGATCCAGCAGCGGCCAATGGTCGGGGGCCTGTCGCTGGAAATACTCCGCGCCGTTGTCGTGGCCTCCATGCACGGATTCCTCGCCGAGCAGGAGGAAGACCGGAAGTCGCCGCAGCACGCCATGCGCACGCCGCGGCAGCAGGTCCATCACGCCCGCCAGCTTGGCCGCCAGCCGGTTGGCGGCCCGCTGCGCCAGGACCGGCTGCCGGTCCAACAATTCCTGTTCGAGCTGGAGTGTCCAGCCGTTCAGGTTGGTCATCGCGTAACTCCGTTCGGGCTCGCGAAAATTGACCGGTTTGGCCGGCGCAAAAGAACGCAGGATTTCGCTGTTCGTCGCGCCGGACTCGCCGGCGCAAACCGTCGTCGGCATCGACACGCCGCTTGCCGCGATGGAGACCAGCGAGGCAAGGATTTGCCAGAACCGGTGGCTCCCGCTGGCGGCACCCGCAGCCTGGACAGCAGCCCGTCCGCTCCGAACCGTCATGGATTTCAAGCCCCGGAGAAATGCCATCCCCGGCCCCACCGGTCGAGCAGAAAGCCGCACAACCGGGGACCAATTCCATCATGTTCATGCCCTCCTCCACTACCATCCCGCCAGGTTCCGCGCACCGGAATCGGCAAATGGCTTGACGGTGCGACTGCGCCTCCAGAGCATTCACCACGCCATGAGAAAACGATCTGTCCAAATCCAGCCGAGCCCTCGTCATCATTAGCATGAACCCCGCCCGCCAGTTCCATTCCGCCACATCTGGTTCTCCTGCCTTGCGCCGCCCAACGGAGGCACCGCGGTTGATCGCTCGCCTGGCCATGCTGCTGATCCTGGGCCTCAGCCTCGCATGGGATACGCAGGCCTACCCACCCATCCCGGCGTGGCAGCCCGACCCCGCGCAACGGGAGCACTTGCGTCGCTCCCTGACGCTGATGCAAAGCAGCACCCCCACCGATCGGAAGACCGCCCGCATCCTTTTTTACGGACAGTCAATCACCCAGCAGAACTGGTGGCGCGAAGTCGAGCGCTATCTCCGCACCACTTATACCAACGCCAATCTCATCATTGAGAATCGCGCCATCGGCGGCCATGCCTCCCAACTCCTGGTCAAGACCGCGGAGGCCGATCTGTATCCCTTCCAGCCCGACCTGCTCATCTTCCATGTTTACGGTTCTCACATTGAATATGAGAACCTCATCCGCCGCGTGCGCGAACGAACCTGCGCGGACATCCTGCTCCAGACCGATCACATTACGCAGGACGCCAGCCTCGCCGAGGAAACCTACCCGGCCAAGCTCACTCCGAAGCAGTGGGATGCCTGGATGAATCACGCCTTCCTGCCCGCCACGGCGGCGAAGTATGGCGCCTGCCGCGCGGACATCCATGAGTTGTGGAAGAGCTATTTGAAAGCGCACCAGCTCAAGGCCGCCGATCTGTTGCGCGATGGCGTCCACCTGAACGAACACGGCGAATGGCTCATGGCGGAGTTATTGAAATCCTATCTTGCGCCGCTGCCGCCGAAAGCGGGATACGACCCCGAAAACGAGCCGCGTGTTCGCACCCTGCCCGTCTCCGTGCCGCCAGGTGCGAAAGCGACGAAGCTCGAGTTCACCGGCACCCGGGTTGACCTGGGTTTCAAGCCGGGAAGCCAGGGCGCGGTGACCGTGCTCGTGGACGGCAAGGCGCCCTCGGCAATCCCGTCACTCTACGGATTCACCCGCGTTTCGGCCTTTCCCAACAGCGACTGGCCCGTGCTGCTGAAAGTGGGCACGGAAGCCCCGCTGATGGCGGAAGAATGGTCGCTCAAGCTCAGCGAAATCGCCGCCGATGGCAAAGCCTGCCGCTTCGGCCTGCGGGGCAGCGCCACCGGCGAGGATGGTGAGGGGTGGAGCACCAACCGCTTCGTCTCGCGATCTGGCCGGGTCGTGATCGAACCGGACGATTGGAACCTGGCCTATTGTGTGGCGGTGTTCAAACGCGCGTTGCCCGAAGGCCAGGTGGTGACCTGGCGCGCCGTGCTGCAGGGAGCGGATGACCCCAAGGCCCCGATCACGCCGCCTGGCGTGGGGGTCTGGGCGACGGTTGCCAACGGCCTGGGCGCAGGGCCGCACACGCTCGAAATACGGGGCGACGTTCCCGGTAACAGCGTCCTGGCCGTGCGTGCCTACACACCACCGGGAACATCACCTCACTGAATGCGCCACAACAATCGCCGCAATGCTCCTGGCGCCTGCCCGACGGGCGCAGAAGACCCGCCGCAACCCCGCTTGACATCGCGGTCGCATGAGCGACTGTCGGGCAGCAACCCCGTTCGGACCGAGTGGTTCAGCGATTGGAACGCGATCGCCCGCACCGAGCCGATGCGGACGTGGCGGCAACCCGGAAACACGTTGGCAATTGGACTTATGAACAAACTCGCCGAATTCCTCCAGGAAGATAATGGCGGTTTCTCTTCCACGCGCCTGGCCTTCCTGCTCTGGGTCGTGGGCAGCCTGATCGTGTGGATCTTCGCCAGCTTCAGCTCACAACCCATGTCGCTGGCGAAAATTGATCCCAGCGTGATCACCGTTCTCGGCATTCTGATGACCGGCAAGGTGGTCCAGAAGTTCGGCGAGAAGCCGGAGCCGCCGGCGATGCCCCCAGCCGACAACTCCGCCACCGCCACTCGAACGGGCATCGGCAAATAATCAGCCCGCGCCCTGCCAGAGTCCCTCGGCTCATTCCCCACAAAAGTCTGGGCCGCGGCGCAGCACGGGCCTGCCGCCCTCGACACATGGGCGCTGCTGCGTCGGCGCCCCATCTTCACTTCATGCGCTACCCTGTTCATGGTCCGTGAGCAGGTCCGAGAAGAACAGGAAGCTTCCCCGGAATGTTCTGTTCGCAGTTGGCGCCTAACGAGGCGTTGCCTCAGACCGACAAGATGTAGTGTGCCATAGGGCGTCGGTTGGGCAGGCCGGCCCGAGAGCCGGATTTGAGCCGTCTAGCGGCAGGTTCTCCGGTATAACCGGAGGGA
>Ga0187861_10000136_pt1 | contig 94596 bp, 63 predicted proteins | sample June2016WEW_10_1_3_FD_132986 | JGI IMG/M metagenome (GOLD analysis project Ga0187861, IMG submission 132986) | Peatland microbial communities from SPRUCE experiment site at the Marcell Experimental Forest, Minnesota, USA - June2016WEW_10_100 | ecosystem: Environmental > Terrestrial > Soil >...
GGCGATACTATCCGCTGGTTCTCGTGTTGTTTCTGTGCGCCTTGCTGAGCAAGACGGTGACGTGTTCGCTACCGGCGGTGCTTCTGCTCTTGGTCTGGTGGAAGACCGGCCGGGTTGAAAGGCGAGATGTTCTGGCGTTGGCTCCACTGTTTGTCTTGGGAGTTGCGTCGGGCTTTATGACGACCTGGATGGAGAAACATTCTGTGGGCGCCAGCGGAGCGGAATGGGCGTTGTCGTTTGGGCAGCGGTGCCTGGTGGCCGGACGAGCGTTGTGGTTCTACACGGGGAAACTTTTCTGGCCGCACAACCTTACCTTCATCTATCCGCGCTGGGAAATCGATGCCAGTGTGGCATGGCAGTACTTGTTCCCGGTGGCTGCCTTGGTTGTTCTGATCGCGTTGTGGTGGCTGCGGTCGCGGATCGGAAGAGGGCCGCTGGTGGCCGTGTTGTGCTTCGCGGGTACCTTGGTGCCCGCCTTGGGGTTCTTTGATGTCTTTCCATTCCGGTACTCCTTTGTTGCCGACCATTTTCAATACCTGGCCTGCATTGGGCTGATCTCTCTGGCCGTGAGCACAGGCACAGCCATCTGCAAGCGAGCCGGCCCATGGGGCCGCAATTTGGGAACGGTCGCAGCCGCAACCGCATTGTTAATATTGGGCGTGTCCACAGGGAGGCAGGCCCGCATTTATCAAGACTTGACGACGCTATGGCGCGATACGCTAACGAAAAATCCCCAGTGTTGGATGGCGCTCGGCAATCTGGGAAATGTCTTCTTGCGGGAGGGAAAGATCAGCGATGCTATCCGGTATTATGAACAGGCGTTGCGGATCAAACCCGATTACGTTGAGATGCAGTGCAATCTGGGGCTCGCCTTGGCGCAAGTGGGCAAGATCCAAGAGGCAATGGAGCATTACGAGCAGGCGTTGCGGATCAGGCCCGATCTCGCCATGGCGCACTGCAATCTGGGGGTCGCCTTGGCGCAGGCGGGCAGGATACCGGAAGCGATAGAGCATTTGCAGCAGGCCTTGCGGATCAGGCCCGATTACGCCGAGGCGCACTACAACCTGGGGACTGCCTTGGCCCGATTGGGCAGGCTGCCGGAAGCCGTGGGACATTGGGAGCAAGCGCTACGGATCAAGCCCGATTATGCCGAGGTGCACTACAACCTGGCGGTCGCCCTGGTCCAACTCGACAGACTGCCGGAAGCGATCGAACAGTACGAGCAATCGCTGCGTCTTTACCCCGATGATGTCAAGACGCACTACGACCTCGGGCTCGCCTTGGTCCGACTGGGCAGGCTGCAGGAAGCGATGGGACATTGGGAGCAGGCGCTGCGAATCAAGCCGGACTATCCGGAGGCCCAAAACAATCTGGCATGGTTGATGGCAACGCGTACACCGGCGGACGGTGGCGACCCGGCTCGGGCGGTGACTCTGGCGGAACGGGCTTGCCAACTTACCAACAATCGAGTGGTGGCGTATCTCGACACCCTTGCCGCCGCCTATGCGGCGACCGGCCGATTCAACGACGCCGTCGCCACCGCCCAGAAGGCCATCGAATTGGCCAAGTCTGCCCGCCAACCACAGGTACTCAAGGACATCGAGCTCCACTTGGAACTGTATCGCGCCGGACGCCCTATCGCGAGCCTGCAACCGTGACGAGTCCGCACGATCCGTGACCCGGGCCACTGCCTGAGAACTTGGAGCCGCAAGGTTCGCAAATTGTTCCAAGCGGGGACGCGCCTGTTGTTCTACGGTTTTCTAGATTGCTGCTCGGTTCTGGGTGGCCATGCGCAGGAGCAGGGCCGTCCAGACGCGTGAGTGTTCTTGCCTGCCGGTGCGCCAAAGCCCTATGATGGCACCGATGACGAACGGGCAGTCAACCGACAACACTCCGGCTCAGAAGTCGATGGCGTCAGCGCGCGCTACGAAGACGACTTCTGTGCCCAAGTCTTGGGTTTGCTCCTTCGTGTTGGTGCTCATCACGCTCCTGGCTTATCAGCCAGTGTGGCACGCCGGCTTCGTCTGGGACGATGACTCCTGGACGACGCGCATATTGTCGCTGCTCCGTGATTTTTCGGGCCTGCAAATGATCTGGTGCCAGCCCATGGCATTGCAGCAGTATTATCCGCTCACGGCCACCAGCTTTTGGATCGACTACCATCTCTGGGGTTTCTGGGCGCTGCCGTACCACGTCGAAAATGTTCTTCTGCACGTCTTTGCGGCATTGTTGTTCTGGCAATTGTTACGGCGGCTCGAAGTGCCCGGCGGCTGGTTGGCTGGTGCCATCTTCGCGCTTCACCCCGTCATGGTCGAGTCAGCCGGCTGGATCACGGAACGAAAAAACGTCCTCTCGCTGGTCCTGTATCTTGGGGCATTGCTGGCTTACGGCCGGTTTACTTCGTTCTGGAAGGAGGACAACGCCCCGCCACGCGAGCGCGCCTACTGGTGGGCTTTGCTCCTGGCCTTTGCCGCACTGCTGGCAAAGACCACAGCGCTTTCCCTGCCCGCCGTCATTCTGCTGATTGGCTGGTGGAAGCGCGGACGCATTCGGTGGCGGGAGGACGTCCAGCCGACCCTGCCATTCTTCGCACTAGCCATCGGCCTTTCTTTGGTGACGGCCTGGCTGGAGAAGAACCATCTCCACGCGGAAGGAGCAGACTGGGCCGTTTCTTTTTCTCAGCGATGCCTGATGGCAGGTCGGGCATTCTGGTTTTACCTCGGGAAACTGCTCTGGCCCGTAAATCTTTGTTTCGTCTATCCACGATGGCAGCTTGACGCTGGGTCGATGTCGCAATGGCTCTATCCGATCACCGCCGTCGGCACGCTGTTCGCCCTCTGGCTTGCCCGGCGGAGAATTGGACGCGGGCCGGCGACGGCGGCATTCTTTTTTGTCGGCACTCTTTTCCCGGTGCTTGGGTTCATCAACGCGTATTTTATGCGCTACTCCTTCGTGTGTGATCACTGGACATACCTCTCAAGCCTGGGGCCCATCGCCCTTGGCGCTGCGTTGGTCACACGAACTGCTGAACATCTGCGTGCCCGATCAATGTTTTATGGATTTGCCGTCGTGATACTGCCTCTGCTCATGATCCTCACTTCGCAACAGGCCCGTGTTTACCGGGATATGGAAACACTCTGGCGTGATACCTTGGCCAAGAATCCGGCCGCCTGGATGGCGCACAACAACCTGAGCGACACCTTGATTCAACAAGGCAAAATCGAAAAGGCCATCTGGCACTTGGAGCAGCAGTTGCGCCTCAAACCCGACGCTGTCGCGCACCGCAATCTGGGGCTGGCCTTGGCGCAGGCGGGCAGGGTTGGGGAGGCGATCGAGCATTATGAACAGGCGCTACGGATCCAACCCGATTACGCTGCCGCGCACAGCAATCTGGGACTCGCCTTGGCGCGACTGGGCAAGACCCAGGAGGCAATGGAGCATTACGAGCAGGCCCTACGGATCGAGCCGGATTTCGCCGAGGCGCACAACAACTTGGGGAACGCCTTGAAGCAAGCGGGCAAGATTGAGGAAGCCATCGCACACTACGAGCAGGCCCTGCGGATCAAGCCGGATTTCGCCGAGGCGCACTGCAACCTGGGGATCGCCTTGGGGCAGGCGGGCAGACTTGGGGAGGCGATCGGGCATTTGCAGCAGGCCCTACAGATCAAGCCCGATTACACACAGGCGCGAAACGCGCTCGCGCGACTGCAAGCTGGCCAGTAAGCCGAGCACAGCACCACCGGAGCGAGACGTGCCGGAGATGCGGGACGCGGGAAGGTTGTGCTCGCGGAACCGTTGGATGAATTTGCCCATTGCTTTCATGGTGCCTCGTTCGCACCACGCCGCAGCAATCTCGACGCGGTTGCCGCGCGCCGGATCGCCAGCGCGTTCTCGTCGCCGCCCGCTACGAAGTCACAGAAGGCCGCCACGTCTCCAAGCGGTCACCGGTGCAAAATCTGTCAGCCCCGTCGCGAGCGATGATATTGATGTTGACGGCGGTTTTGCCAGCCGGACAATATAGGCCCGTCATGAGACGCATCCTTTTGACTGCAACATCCTTTCAGGACACGCCAGGCGAGCACCACAAGCTTCTGGAACAGGCGGGCTTCGAGATCGTCCGCGACCGTGGCCCCTTGCCGGAAAAACGAAAGGAAAAGCCATGCCACTGAAACTTCGTGACCAATACACCTACGACCAGCTTTCACTCGGTGAAATCATGCTGCGGCTCGACCCGGGTGAGGGACGAATCCGTACCACCCGCGAGTTCAAGGTGTGGGAGGGCGGCGGCGAATACAATGTCGCCCGCGGATTGCGCAAGTGCTTCGGCTTGAAGACGGCGGTGTGCACGGCGTTCGTCGACAACGACGTCGGCCATCTCATCGAGGATTTCATCATGCAGGGCGGTGTCGCCACGGACTTCATTCTTTGGCGGCCCGACGACGGCAGCGGCCGAACAATTCGGAACGGCCTCAACTTCACCGAACGCGGCTTCGGCATCCGCGGCGCCGTCGGCGTGTCCGACCGCGGCAATACCGCCGCCAGCCAGCTCAAGCCCGGCGACTTCAACTGGGAGAAAATCTTTGGCGAACTCGGCGTGCGCTGGTTCCATACGGGCGGCATCTTCGCCGCGTTGAGCGAATCGACTGCGGCACTCACCATTGAGGCGGTCAAGGCTGCCGCCAAACACGGCACGATCGTCAGCTACGACCTGAATTACCGACCGAGCTTGTGGAAGAGCATCGGCGGACAGAAAAAGGCGCGCCAAGTGAACCGCGAGATCGCCAAATACGTGGATGTGATGATCGGCAACGAGGAGGATTTCACGGCGAGCCTCGGCTTCGCAGTCGAAGGCGTGGATCACAACGTCACGCAGATTGAGACAGACGCCTTCAAAAAAATGATCGAGAAGGCCGTGGCCAAGTTCAAGAACTTCAAGGTCGCCGCCACCACGCTGCGCAAGGTCATCACCGCAACGAAGAACGACTGGAGCGCAATTTGCTGGATGGACGGCAAATTCCACGAGAGCCGCAAGTATCCTGAATTGGAAGTTCTCGACCGCGTCGGCGGCGGCGATTGTTTTGCGAGTGGCCTGATCTACGGTTTCCTGAAGACGGGTGATCCGCAGAAGGCGGTGGACTACGGCGCGGCGCACGGCGCGCTGGCCATGACCACGCCCGGCGACACGTCGATGGCCACCCTCAAGGAAGTCGAGAAGGTTATGGGTGGCGGCAGCGCCCGCGTCCAGCGATGAAAGGCTTGAAGCCCTTGCCGTAACATGGGAGACTGGCGGGGTTGCGGTTTTCGACAACACGTGAGTTCTTCGGTGAAACTTGAAATCAAGTCTTGAACCATGGAAACGAGATACCTGCCTGATTCAGTCCGTTATCCGCACCTGACCACAGCGGAGTTGCGCGCCACCTATCTGGTCGACAACCTGTTCCAACCGGGCTCCGTGCGGCTCGTATACACGGATCTGGACCGGGCAGTCGTCGGCGGCGCTGTCCCAACAACACAGAAGCTCGCGCTGGGGACGTCGAAAGAGTTGGCGGCGAGTTATTTTGCGGAGCGTCGTGAGATCGGTGTGATCAATGTTGGCGGAAAGGGAGCAATCACCGTCGACGGCAAGGAATTCGTCCTCACCAAGCGGGATTGCCTCTACATCGGTCGCGGCAGTAAACAGATCGAGTTCAGCAGTGCGAAGCCGGACGAGCCCGCGTGGTTCTATCTGGTGAGTTACCCCGCCCACGCGGCGCATCCGACACGCCTCGCAACCGCCGCCGAGGCGGCAGCGGTAGACCTTGGTATGCAACGAGATGCGAATCAACGGACGATCCGCAAATACATTCACACCGGGGGCATCCAGAGTTGTCAGCTGGTTATGGGCTTCACCGAACTGAAAGAAGGCAGCGTCTGGAACACGATGCCGCCACACACCCACTCGCGACGAACCGAGATCTATCTGTATTTCGATGTGGCATCGGACGCGGCCGTGTTTCACTTCATGGGAGGCGCGTCGGAGACAAGGCACTTGGTCGTTCGCAACGGCGAGGTGGTGCTGTCACCGCTCTGGTCCATGCACTGTGGCGCCGGAACACGAAACTACTGCTTCGTGTGGGCAATGGGCGGAGAGAACCAGGAGTTCGCGGACATGGATCAGCTCACCGTGGGAGCGCTACAGTAAACCGTCGTCGAGGAGAAACAAGCGCATGGCGATTCTGGATCAATTCAAACTGGATGGTAAAGTGGCCATCGTCACCGGGGCCGGACGCGGTCTCGGCCAGGGAATCGCCTTCGGTCTCGCCGAAGCCGGCGCCGACATCGCCGGGGTGGACGTGGTGGAACAATCTGAGACCAAATCCGGTGTGGAACAGCGCGGGCGGCGTTGCGCCCCCATCCAAGCGGATCTCTCGAAGAGCGAATGCGTCCCACAGATCATCGATGCCACGCTCGCGGCATTCGGCCACATCGACATTCTTTTCAACAACGCGGGCATCATTCGTCGCGCGCCGCTTACCGAGTTCTCGGAAAAAGATTGGGACGACGTCATCAACATCAACCTGCGCACGCTCTTCTTCCTCAGCCAGGCGGTGGCGAAGGTCATGATCAAACAAGGTAAGGGCGGCAAGATCATCAACACTGCTTCGATGCTCTCGTTCCAAGGCGGCATTCGCGTGCCGTCGTACACGGCTTCCAAGAGCGCCGTGATGGGACTTACCCGCCTCATGGGCAACGAACTGGCGCCCTACGGAATCAACGTCAACGCCATCGCGCCCGGCTACATGGCCACGGACAACACCAAGGCCTTGCGCGCGGACGAGAAGCGCAACGCCGAAATTCTGGCGCGCATCCCGGCCGCACGCTGGGGCCTGCCGACGGACCTCCAGGGTGCCGCCGTGTTCCTTGCCTCAGCCGCGTCGGATTACGTGCAGGCGTACACGATTGCCGTGGATGGTGGCTGGCTGGCGCGTTAGGACAACAAACGACTGCAAGCAGAGGATCAATCATGAGCCCTGAGATGCCCACGGCAACAGCTCCCGCAAGGACAACCGACACGCATAGCAACTACCGCTGGGTGATTTGCGGGCTGCTGTTCTGGGTCACGACGGCCAATTACGTTGACCGCGGTGTCTTCGGCAATCTCGCGCCCGAGATGCCGGGCCGACTCCATGTCAGCAAGGCAGAGTGGGATGTCGCCTACTGGAACATGCAGATCTTTTTCCAGGCAGCCTACGCGGTCAGCATGCTGCTCATGGGCCGGTTGATGGACGGGCTCGGTCTCCGGTGGGGCTTTGCATTCGCCTGTGCTTTCTGGGGTCTGGCTTCCATGTCTCACGCGTTTGCCCCGGAAATCGGCGGCCTGTTCGGCAGCGCCATCACCGGCTTCTTCATTTGCCGAATCCTGCTGGGTTTGGGCGAAGGCGGCAACTTCCCCGCCGCCATCAAGGCCACGGCGGAATGGTTCCCCAAGCGTGAACGCGCATTGGCGACAGGCCTGTTCAATTCCGGTTCCAACGTGGGCGGTTTGCTGGTGCCATGGGCGCTTCCCTTTGTCGTCGCCTTTAGCATCGGCGGCTTTGCGTTGGGCTGGAGAGGCGCGTTCTTCATCACGGCAATTATCGATCTCTGCTGGATCATTGCCTGGCTGATGCTCTATAGAAAGCCCGAGGAACATCCCCGGGTGAGCAAGGCGGAACTCGCTCTGATTCAAAGCGATGCCGCCGAACCCACCGTCAAAATACCCTGGAGAAAACTTCTCCCCCACAAACAGATGTGGGCGTTTGCCGTGGCAAAGTTTATGACGGACTGCTTCTGGTGGTTTTATCTTTTCGGCTCTCCCGACTTCTTCAACAAAAAATTCAATCTGGACCCGGCGGGCCGCAAGTACATGATCATGATGATCTATGTCATCGCCTCCGTGGGCAGCATCGCGGGTGGTTGGCTCGCGGGAGCTTTCATGAAACGGGGTTGGTCACTCAACAAAGCCCGCAAGATCACCATGCTCATCTGCTCCGCCTGTGTGCTCCCGGTCGTGTATTCGGCAATCACCGAGGATAAGTGGGTGGCGGCCGTGCTGATCACCCTTGCTGCTTCAGCCCATCAGGCATGGTCGGCCAATGTGTTCAGTCTTGCCGGCGATATGTTCCCCAGACGCGTGGTCGGCTCGGTGACGGGCCTGGGCGGCATGATTGGCGCCCTGGGAGGAATGGCGCTGTTCTACATCACGGGCAAGGTGTTGCATCAAACCGGTAATTACCTGCCGGTTTTTGTCCTGGCCAGCCTGGCCTATATCGTTGCTCTGCTGATTGTCCATCTGATCGTACCGAGGCTGGAAACGGCCCAAATCGAAGAACGGGTTGTGTAAGGACTCCTGCCGTGTAAACCACGCAAGGGTCCGGCGTTAGACAGCCTGAACCGCCCTCGCGTGGCTCACGCTTCCACGGAAGTTCATCCTTCCCCATGCGATCCGCCAGCCTAGCTTGCGGGATGGACAATCGGGCGGGCCCGTGAACCTTTCGGGTTCGACTTGCAACTACTGAGAGAGAGGAGACAATCCCGGGCAGATGCAATCCGCGTCCGAACTCGTCGACCGGTGGTACGGGCAGCACGCCAGCGAGTTGTACAACTATCTCGTGAAACGATGTCCGGATGCCGCGACAGCCAGTGACCTCTTGCAGGAGACGTTCCTGCAGGTCGTCCGCCATTCCGACCAACTGGCGAAGGTGACGATGCCTCGCGCCTGGCTGTTTGCCATCGCCCGCAACATGCTGGCCCGGCACTATCGACGGCAGCGCGATCCGCAGGCCATCGCGCAACTGTGGTACGAACCCGCACCTGACCCAAAGGATGATCGCCTCGCGGCCATGCAGGAGGCCATCCGTGAACTCCCCGCCGAACTGCGTGACACCCTGGAACTGCGGCTCGAACAGGAATTGTCCTATGAAGAAATCACCCACGTGTTGGATATCCCCATCGGAACCGTTCGCTCGCGGTTGCACAACGCCGTGCGCCAATTGCGTGATGCGATGAGAAATCAAGAGGAGAGAATCCCATGAAACCCGATGTGTTGGAACGTCTACTAATGGACAGCGCCCTGGGGCGCCTGGACCCGGATGTCGAGGCGTTGCTGGCCGATCATCTGGCCGGCGACCCGGCCGCGGCAACCCAAGCCCGAGAACTGCAATCGGTGGTCAGACTCGCAACCGACGCGGTCCGCACCCCGTTGCCCGCCATCGAGCTGCCGGGCCAAATTCACCGGCTGGTATGGCGACGCCGCACCGAACAGGTGTTTGCCCTCGCGGCTTCGTTCGTGGTGGGAGCAGGCATCACCGCTCTGGTGTTCCACGCAAACCTCCGACGCGAGAACGTCGCCGCTTCACGTACGCCGGCCCTCCCGAACTCGCCGACTGTGGCAGGAACCCGAACCGCCTTGGTGGCGAGCAAACTCGACTCGCTTCCGTTCTGGTCCAATCAGCGCGTGGTTCTGCTGGCGGCTGCGGCCTCCAAAGCCGGCGCAGATTCAAAGGAGAGACTACAATGATCATTCTCAATTCACTCTCCAGATGGTTCCTGGCAGCGACCAGCGGCAGTCTTCTACTGCTGTGTGCCGGCTGTGACCCGACAGACTGGGTTTGTTGGGCACCGGACGGCCAGCATGCGCTCGTGCGGGGAGCTGATGACACCTGGTTGGTGGATGGTTCCGGCAAGATTCTGGGTAAGGCGACCGACGCGCGGGCTTGGCTTCCGGATTCACGGCGGGTGATCGCTGTCCGCGCCGTCAAACCCAACGGCTGGGATGAATACGCCCAACTACTTGGCCCCGAAGACACTGCGAGAACGATCGAGGCCGCTGGTCGTCTGCGGGAATTGATTCGCAGTTATCAAGGCGATTGGACGAAATTCGGCGAATCTGAGCCCTACAAAAAGTGGGAGCACGCCGAAGCGGGAGAGGATTACAATGACCAGTGGTTGAGCCAATCCGTGGCTCTGTTCTTGAAGCAGACGGATCCGCAAGTTCTCGCGCCCTTCCTCAAGACGAATTCGATTCCGGAACAGGATCTTCTCCCAAAGATTTATGAAGTCCTAATCCGTAACATTCTGCCGTCCGAGACGCCGACCGAGCAATTGCTCAGGCGCTTCCCCATCGAGATTTCCCGGGTGAGTGCTTCGCCGAACGGAAAGGTGGTTGCGGTTGTGGCTGCGGAGCCGAAACGTCCAACGCTCTATGTTATCCCTGTCGCTGTCTCCACCAACAGTTCTCTCGAAGCGGTCGACCAAGGAGTCGTCGAGGCCGACTGGTCGACCGATGGCCAGAGCCTCGTTTACGCCAAAACGACGGTTCCGTACAACTTGCTCCAGAAGAGCCTGCAGCTTGGGACCATCACTTCCCGGCGAGTTTGCGCCCCCGATGGACAACTGCTAGCGGCCTTCGAACCGGCCAAAGATCTCGCGGGTGTCTTGTTGGGGCAAGATGCCCTCCCCCGCGTGGCCTGTCTGCCTGACGGTCGGATTCTGTTCGCGGCGGCTCCCATTCATTTGCCCGCCATCACCGCCGATATGCCGAGCCATCTCACGCTGTATGCGCTTCGATCCGTCCCCACGCCAACCCTGGAGTCAGTGGTGCGCCCGGAAGATATTGCACGACTACCGGACCGTGTGGATTGTTTTTCACTCAGCCCCGACAAGAAAAAGGTGGCGATTGTGAACAAACAAGGACACGTGAGCGTGTTGTTTCTAGATAGCGGAGAATTGCGCCCGCTTCAAGAAGCCGACGTCTACCCCGATTCCGGCAAGTATACTCCGCTCATCCCCAATTGGCGGAATGCCGACGAAGTCACCTGTGTGGTGCCGGTTAGCAATACCGCGGGCAGCCCGGCGCGTGCGGAGGTTGTCCTCGCCAACGTGAACGGTCAAAAAACCGCCATCAGCAAAGCTTGGCCGGATACGGCGGTCAAAGGACTTCTGCTGCCCAACGATTGAGGGACGCCTGGCCCCGCTGCGGCGCGTGCGATCCCCTTACTCTCGACAAGACTTCGGGCTTTTGCCGACGAATTGCTTGAACGCGCGGCTGAAATCGTTCGGGTGCTTGTAGCCCAGCGCATAGGCAATCTCTTTGACAGAGAAGCGGTCGGTGTCCAACAACTCCTGCGCCCTCCCCATCTTCAACCGCTGATGGTACACGGCCGGCGATTCCCCGTGATGAGTTTGGAACATCCGCACCAGCGTGGCAGGAGAGATCTGCAAATACTCGCAGAGGGCACTGACCGGATTCGGCTCGGCAAGGTTCTGCACCATCCAACGAATGGCCAACTCCATCCGCACCGACGGTTCGGGTGGTCCGATCTTGCGCTGGACGAGCCGGGCCACGGTGACATCGATCGCCAGATGCAGTTGCTCGATGGCGAGTTTGGTCAACTCGTCCGGCCGCTCCACTTCCTGACGGCACAAGCCGTGAAGCTGCTCCAGCTTGTGCCACAACCGCGTGCCGACCGTCCATTGTCGATATGTCCCGGAATCCACGGCGCACTCCGAGCAACGCGGACCCGCACGCCAAATCCAGACGAGGAGATCAGACACACCATCGGTTTTATCCGTCCAACCGCTGGCGCAGTCCGGGTCAATCACCAGAAAATCGCCTGGACTCAAGTCCTTTTGTTCGTTCTCGAGGATCAAGGTGGGTTTGCCCCGATTCACCAGCACATAATGCCAGCCGGTGTGGCGGGATACCGGGATCGGATTCGGCCCGTACTGCCGATGCCCCCATGCCAGGTAAAGAAGATCCAACTGCGCGCTCTCAGTACAGACCCAACGCGGGCGGCCCGGCGGCGGCAGATGTAATGCCTTAGGAAGCAAGCTCATGGATTTGGCCATGTAGTCTAAGCAATCATGATGTAAGAAGATAGCAGAATCATGTTGGCGAAACAAACGCCGTTGTCGTAAGATGCTGGCCCACCAATATCATAATTGTCCAGGTAATTATTATTACAATGAATACGACACCATCTGTTCCACGCGCAACCAGAAATACCGGGGCCGCTGATCCGCACGCAACACGGCATGTGCCTGCGCCCACACCGCTTGGCCTTAAGAAGTCCTTCGGCTTCGGCGATCGACTTGGGTTGGCGACACCGGGGCACCTCACCGCCGCGCGCAAATTCGATTTCGCGCCAATCTTCGCCCAGCAGTCCATCCGTGAGATGGAACGAACCCAGCGCACGCCACCACAGGTGATGAAAGCCGCCTTCGACGCGCTCGGCGCACGGGGCTACAGCAGCGCCTGGGGTGCGGACGCCGATCACCTTAAGGTGCCGGAACACGTGGATCGCACGGCTGCGGCAGGTTTTTGTTTCTTCACGATCGATCCGTCGGAGTATGTCGGCAAAGGCGCGCTCACGCCGGAACTGGAATCGCTGTATCTGAAACGAAAGTTCGACGTGCCGGACCTCAAAGCGCTCCAATTCGACCAGAAGTCGTTGCGTCGCGCCGCGGTGAAATACGGTCGCGCACTGGAGCACTGCGGCCTCATGGGCCGTCACATCGCACAGACGCTGGGGACGCGTCCCTTTGAGATCGAAGTCAGCGTGGATGAGACGGAGGAGCCGACCACCGCGCTGGAGCATTTGTTCATCGGCTTGGAGCTCCGGCGCCACAAAGTCCCCCATGTGGTTAGCGTGGCGCCGCGGTTTGTCGGCGACTTTGAAAAGGGCATCGATTTCAAGGGTGACCTGAGGAAATTCGAAGCGTCATTGCGCGAACACGTGGCGATCGCAAAGCACTGTGGCCCGTACAAGATCAGCGTTCACAGCGGCTCGGACAAGTTTACGGCCTATCCCGTCGTCGGACGCGTCTGCGGCGAGTTGCTTCATGTAAAAACAGCGGGAACGAGTTACCTCGAAGCCCTGCGCGTCGTCGCGCGGACAGCGCCACAGTTCTTTGCCGAGATTGTTGAGTTCTGCCGTGGCCGCTTCGAGACCGACCGCAAAAGCTACCACATCTCCACATCGGCGGCGCAGGTAGTGGCGTTGCCGAGGTTCAGCGGGCCGAAGGAGGAAGCCGTGTTCCTCGACGAGGTGGCGGGCCGCCAGTTGCTGCATGTGACCTTCGGTTCCGTGCTCACCAACCCGGGCCTCAAACCGCGGATCATGGAAACGCTTGGACGTCACGCTCCTTTGCATGAGGAACTGCTGGATCGGCATTTCACGAAACACCTCTCGCTGCTGATGAAGGGCTGAGGTAATGCAGCCATTTATTACCGAGGATTTCCTGCTCCCGAATGACGTGGCGCGTGAGTTGTACCACGACTGCGCGAAGCCCGAGCCGATTTTCGATTACCATTGCCACCTGCCCCCCGATCAGATTGCGCAGAATAAAAAATTTCGCAATCTCTATGAAGTCTGGCTGGCTGGCGACCACTACAAATGGCGCGCCATGCGCTCCAACGGCGTGCCCGAGAAATACTGCACGGGCGATGCCAGTGATTGGGAGAAATTCCTCGCCTATGCCCGCACCGTGCCGCATACGCTGCGCAACCCCCTTTATCACTGGACGCATCTCGAGTTGAAACGGTTCTTCGGCATCAACCAGCGTCTCGACGAAACAACGGCCAAGGAAATCTGGGAAGAAGCGAACCAGAAGCTGGCTTCGATGCCCGTGAATCGGATCCTCGAATCAAACCGCGTCACCGTCGTATGTACCACGGACGATCCGACCGATTCCCTGGAGCATCACCGGAAGATTCGCGCCGACGGGAAACTGAAGACGCGCGTCTATCCGGCTTGGCGACCGGACAAGGCGCTCGCCGTTGACCAACCTGCCGCGTGGAACGCGTGGGTGGATAAGCTCGGCGCGCCAGGCACGTTGCCGGCCTTTCTCGCGGCGCTGGAGCAACGGTTTCAGTTCTTCCACGAGAACGGGTGCCGGCTGAGCGACCACGGCCTTAATCACTGTTTCGCCGACGATTGCACCGAAGTTGAGGCCGCGCGGGTTTTCAAAGCGGCGCGGGCGAGCCGACAGGTATCGCGAGAGGACGCGAACAAGTTTCGTAGTTTTCTCATGCTGTGGCTCGGCGAACAATACCGCGCGCGTGGCTGGGTCATGCAGCTGCACCTCGGAGCGATGCGCAACAACAACACCCGCATGATGCGGATACTGGGTCCGGACACGGGGTTCGACTCGATTGGCGACTGGCCGCAGGCGGAACCATTGGCCCGCTACCTCGACCGTCTCGACCAAAACGATCGCCTGCCGAAGACGATTCTGTACAACTTGAACCCCGCTGACAACTATGCGTTCGCCACGATGCTCGGTAATTTCCAGGATGGCAGCACGCCGGGGAAACTCCAGTTCGGCGCCGCCTGGTGGTTCCTCGATCAACTGGAAGCCATGGAGTGGCAGATCAATGCGCTCTCGAACCTCGGCTTGCTCAGTTGTTTCGTCGGCATGATCACCGACTCGCGCAGTTTTCTGTCCTATTCACGCCACGAGTATTTTCGACGATTGCTGTGCCAGCTCATCGCCCGCGACGTCGTCAAAGGCGAGCTGCCGCATGACATGAAGATGCTTGGAACGTTGGTCCGTAATATCTGCTATCAGAACGCGAAGTCTTATTTCGGGCTCGAATCGGGCGCGCTGTAGTCCCATCTCAAAGCTTTTCCCAGATCTTGGATCGACGCCGCTACGGCACGAGGCGGATGCGGTAGAACCGGGACGGATTGGTCGCCCCGCCACTATCTGTGTAATTGGTCGTCACGTCCCCGCTGCCAGAGACGATGATATGTGGTCGGGTGGTAATGTCCACGAAGTTGGTGCTGTAACCGCCGCCCGCGTCGCCTGCCGTCGCCTGCACGGCGTTGGTCAAACCGCCCACCGTGCTCCACGTGATGAGCATGTCCCCATTGTTCTGAGGGGCGACAGAGATGATGCGCAGCCCCGACGAGCTGTTGTTGGGGTCGCTACCCGACAGGAACTCCGCGAGATTGTTCATGCCATCGCCATCCGGGTCGGCGGCGGCATCCGCCTGCGCACAATTGGTGCAGCCGAAATGCGACAACTGCCATGATTGGAACGCATTGGTCGCGACGACGGTCGCCGTAATCAGGCTGTTCGACACCAGCGTGCTGGTACCCGCTGAATTGCTGGCCGTCAGTGTCACGGTGTAGGTGCCGGCCGCATAGGTATGTGCGAAGCTGGCGCCGCTGGCTGTATTGGTCGTGGTGTTGTCACCGAAATCCCAGGACAGGCTAGGCAGTGGCGAACCGGTCGACTCGTCCGTGAAGGTCACGGCCAAAGGCTCTGCGCCATTGATGGGACTGGCGGTGAAGCCGGCCACTGGCGATACCATCAACGTCAGAGTCGCATTGGCGCTCGTGGCTGTGCCAGCGCCATTGCTCACGACCACGGAATAGGAACCGACATTGGTGGATTGCACGCTGGTGATTGTCAGCGTGGCATTGGTGGCGCTGCCCACCGGCGAACTCGTGTTGAAATACCATTGGTAGCTCAAGGGGTTGCTGCCGCCGGCGACGACAGTGAACTGGACGCTTTGCCCGTTGGTAGCGATCACGCTCTGGGGGTCGCCTGTGATGACCGGGGCGGAAGGCGGGTAGGCCGTCACCATCCAGTTTGTCTTGTTCCAAGTGAGCACACCGGCGCCCGCGCCGCCCGTGGGGCTGGTGATGATGGCCTGAAGCTGGCTCGGATCATCCATGGTATAGGTGTACGGCAATTGATTGCCCGTAAGATTCCATGAGAAGGGGATGATGGTCGCCTGGAACGGACCCAACAGGCTGCCCGGATCGGTGCTGTTGCCAGGGGGGCTGACCACGCCATTCTTCTGATAGATCGTGTCCAGCGCCATGATCTTGCCGGTGTAGGCCGGATTCGAGGGATCGGTCTGATTATTGCGCAACGGGGTAAGGCATTCGAGGTACACCGATTTTTCAACCAGCAGGGCGCCATTCTCGGTGGAGATCGCGCCGTTCATGGGTGGATTGATGCTGTACGTGTTGTTCAGGGTGTTTTGGTTGGCCGTGGTCATCGCGGCCGCCCGCGCATTGCGCAGGTTCTTGGCGGCCAGTAACAATGTGTCATCCACGTAGAGATTGTAGTCATGCACGTTGCCGGCGCGCAGACGTGGCACGCAACGGTCCCACACGTTAATCAGCCACAGGTGGTGGAAAGTCATTGAGAGAGTTGCGTTCTGCGGGTCGAGATCGTTCGAGCCCGCGAGGTGGGTCTTGTCATGCCCCTGGACGACCGTGACAATGTCGGTGGTGCTGAACCCATTACTACGAAGGAAATTATAGAACGCGTACGACGACTTGTTGGATTCCAGCGCGTTGATCTGTTGCCAAACCCAACTGTTGGGATTGGTGGCGCCGTCGTCGCCGGTATACTTGCACCAGGAAAAGGTGAGCGCCGAGCAGCCGTGCTTGGTGTCAACGATGCCGTCGTATGACTTGGTGAAGGTGCAGTGGTCGATCCAGATATTGGAGACCGCGCCGCCGTTGCCAATGGTGATGAAATCCCAGTCGTTCTTGTCGTACTGGCCCTTCGTGGCTTCGTCCCATTCCCAGTTTTCATCGAACTTCAGGTTGCGGATGATGATGTTGGTGCAACCTTTGACGTTGAAGTTGCAGTGCTTGATCGTGGCGCCGTTGGCGGAGAAGATCGTGAGCCCGCTCTTGGGTTTGATGTCGCACAGGCTCATGCCCTTGACGAGCAGAACTGGATGCAGCTGCGGCGGATTGTGCGAGCGGAACGGCGTGCTGGACAGGTTCTGCACGGCGGTGTCGATCTCGTTCCAGCCCAAATCCAGTTCGTTCATGATTTCAATGACCTTCACAGAACCCGCTGTCTTATTCGCGGAAAGAATGGCATTGGCGAAATCAAGCGCAGTAAATACCTGTCGATACGCGGGGTCGTTAGTGGCGATTACGCCGCCACCCGTGGCACCGTGCGCAAAGCCGGTCAGGTTATACGCGCTGTTCGGCACGAATACCGACGTGGTCACGGTGAGCTGGCCTGGGTCGCTGGTGGTGACCCCGACGCTATTCGAAGCCGTGGCGGTGTAGTTGCCGTCGGCGGCGACCTGAACATTCGTGAGCGTCAACGTGGACGACGTCTGACCTGGAATGGCAACACCATCCTTGTTCCACTGGTAGCTGATGGGCGCGGTGCCGACAGCCACGACGGTGAAGCTGGCGGTGCCGCCCGCCAATATGACCTGCGACGCTGGCATCGTAGTGAAGACCGGTGCCACGCCGTTCGTACTGACAGTGAGAACCGCGTTGGAACTGGTGGCCGTACCGGCGACGTTGCTGACGACGACGGAATAGCTGCCGGCATCGGATGGTTGAACATTGGTGATTGTCAAAATGGAATCGGTGGCGTTGGCCACCGGTGTGTTGGTGTTGTAATACCACTGGTAGCTTAATGGGGCGGAGCCACCCGCGACCACGGTGAACGTGGCGTTTGCTCCCGGCAGGACGTTGATCTGATCCTGCGGCTGCGTGGAAATCGACGGAGCCACCGGCAGGTTTACCGTCAGTTGGGCCACCGCGCTGGTCACCGAGCCATACGCGTTGGACACGGCAACCGAGTATGCGCCCGCATCTAAAGTCCCGGCGTTCGCGACCGTCAGCGTGGAATTGGTGTCACCGGTCAATACCGTGTCGGTGTTGGTATACCATTGGTAGAACAACGGCAACGTCCCACTGGCCTGAACATTGAATTGGGCATCGTCACCTACAACGACGGTCTGGTCCTGCGGATCTAGGTCGATCGAAGGCGGTGTAGGCGCGCCGGACGGCGTCACATCGGCCCAAGTAGTGCCCACGTACACTTCATCAATCCAAAACACCGGCCCCGGCAATGCCGCCGATTCAATACAAAAATACTGGATGGGATTGGCCATATCAGAGCCGCCACCGGTGGTATGGGCGTATAGTCCGGTCGTGGGAGCCGGATTCACGCCATAGCTGCTGCTGTCCGGATCGACCCAAACTGCCACTTCATCATTCCCACTTTGAAATGTATAGCGCATCACCACCAGATGCGTGCCGTTACTGGCGACCGGAGTCCCGCTCACGAATGTAGTTCCGCTACCTTTCTTCTGAATGCCGACCTGCCCGGTGCTGCTGATAACCGCCTCAATGCCTGCCTGTGAAGCAGCTTCGTTATGCATATAAGCAATCCGCATATTGGCAGATGGCAGGGTCTGGACGTTCAACAAGAATGAGGCGTAAACGACGTTCCCATCGGCAACCGGAATGCCGGTGGCGCCATTAAACGGCACTCCTGTCTGCTTTCTGCTACTTGTGGGAGTCACGGCCACTCCCAGCCCGGCTGCGGGAGCGTAATTGCTCGGCGATGTCTGTGTCGAAGCTGTGGTGACTTTGATTTGAGTTACATTTCCTGAATCTAAAGTCCAAGTCGCTCCGCCGCCTCCCGAGATTGTCCCCAAATTAGCTCCGTCGGTATAGGCAAAGTGGTCCGAGAAATACAAGGTGGCGTTGGCATTCTGTAACAGAAGAAAGCTGATTGCGATCGGAAGCAACGCTATGGCTGTACGGACAAAAACTCTATGGAGTATGTGTTTCATTGGCATGTTCCCTGTCACTGCATCCCGGTTAAGATATTTCTGCAAGGAGCTGGCAATGAATCACTTTTTCCAGTGGAATAGAAATTCCGAGCGCTCCATTGTATGCGCACGAGACATACACTCTCATTGCTCGCTATAATCCCGATCACAAGAAAACCCCGATACTACTTCCTGCCCCTGCGCAAACGCGACCTACGAAGAGGACCCCCCCCACTTTATGCTCAAAATTAACACAGTCTTGCGCAAAAGTCCATGCCGGTAACATAGCATCGCTGTTCTTCGACAGAATCGGCTTTACTCGCTCCAACCACTCACCCAGACACAGAAGTGTTTTTCGCAGAAGAGGAAGGAATGACGGCTGCGGTGGCCGGTGAAATCGCAGTCACGGTAGCCGCAAACCGGGCATATTCTGCAGTTCAATTCCCGCGAGTATAAATGGGCCGACCCCTTTGAGATCGTTTTCCACGACGGGTTCTTTGAGGTAATACTCATAGGAGCCGTCCCGCCCATAGCCGAGACCGGCCACCGAACAGCATTGCGTCAACGTCACCCCGCCCTTCTCGTCCTCCTTGATGAGCTTCTTGACGATGCCCTGATACCCTTTCAGAATCGCTGGTACGTAGTCACGCGAAAGGTAGTGGTGGTTCACGCCCTTGGCCATCGTGTACACGAACATGCTCGACGCGGTCGCTTCAAGGTAGTTGCCCTTACGCCCCCCTTGATCGACAACTTGATACCACAACCCACTTTCCGGATCCTGGTGCTTCACGACTCCCGCGCAAAGCTTTTGCAGGATGCCAATGATTTCTCCACGTGCAGGATGGTCCTGTGGCAAGGAATCCAGGACATCCACCAGCGCCATACCATACCAGCCGATGGCGCGACCCCAGAAGCTTGGGGACGTGCCGGTGGTCTTATTGGCCCAGTCCTGTTGTTCGCTCTCATCCCAACCATGATAAAAGAGGCCGCTGGCCGGATCATACGTGTGTGCAGCCACGAGGCGGATTTGTTTCGCCACGTCGTCGAACGACGCCGCCGGCTCGTGGAAGAGTTTCGCGTACTCGGCGTAAAACGGCGACGCCATGTACAGCCCATCCAACCACATCTGGTGCGGATAGCGCTGTTTGTGCCAAAAGCCACCCTCGCTCGTGCGCGGCTGGGACTCAAGTTGCTTGCGCAGGAGGTCGGCGGCCTTCTTATAGCGCTCCTCCTTTGTCAACTCGTAAATCGCCAATACCGTCCTGCCTGGATTGATGTTGTCGAGACTGTATTCCGATGCTTTGTAGCCGTGGATTGAGCCGTCCTCCGTGATGAAGGAACCGATGGCGGTTTCGGCGAACGTGACGTACCGCGGATCAGGGACGCGCTCGTTGAGTTTGAGCAGGGAAAGCGCGAACAAACCGGCGGTGTAATCCCATTTGGCGCCGCCATTTTCCTTCCAGGCAAGCTTGTCGCCACGCCGGGCCATTTCCGAGTTGGCCATGCGAACTGACCATTGCAGTGGAGTAGCGCCACCGAAATCGCGCGGCGACGACCGTTCAGCGGCGCAGCCGGTCAGCCAGATGGGCAGAACAGCAAAACAGAAACAAGAACAAGTTAAACGCAGGATCGGTTTCACGGACGACGCCGCTATTTCTGAATCGATTTGTTTGTGTCTTGCAAGCCTTCCACTTGTGCGTTTTCCACGACAAACGGAGGACCTTCCTTGTTGCTGACCTTCACATTCTTGAACTGAATGCCCTTGGCGTTCTGGATTGTCAGGCCGGTGGTCGCGGCCGTGATGCTGACGTTTTCCAGGACAACGTCCGAAATCTGGCTCTCCGGCAAGCCGCGGATGACACCCGCCGATTTCTCACAAGTGGCTGTTAGATTGCGGATGCGGATATTTCGATAAATCGGAGTGGTCTCCGTGACAGCCTGCGCGGCGTCCGGCTTGGGAGTAGACTGCTGCTTGGAATCACCTGCGGAATTGTATGCATAGAAGCACGTCAAGGTGATAGCCGGGTTGACGTTCTTCATGGTGAGGTCGCTATAGCTGATGTTCTCCACGATGCCGCCCCGTCCTCGCTGCGATTTAATGCGAATCCCGTTTTCCGTGTTTTCAAACGTGCAGTTACGCACCGTCACGTTGCGCACTCCGCCAACCGACTCACTGCCAATGGACATGCCGTGCCCGTGCAGAAAAACACAATCGGTAACGGTGATGTTCTCGCACCCAAACTCACGCCCCTTGGCTTTCCGTCCGGATTTGATGGCGACGTTGTCGTCACCCACGTCAATGCGGCACTTGGTGATTAGCACGTTTCGGCAGTTGCTGGGATCAATGGCGTCGGTGTTCGCCGCGCCGGGAGGCGAGAAGATGGTCACGTTGGAGACGATCACGCCATCGCACTCCGTCGGCACAAAATGGTACTTGGGCGAGTTTTGTACTGTAACATTCTCCAGGCACAAATTCCTGCAACCGGTCAGCACGATCAGGTTCGGCCGGGGCAATGTAAACCCGGGAGATTGTATACGCGCATCCTCGGCCGGTCCCCACCAGTTTTCACCGCCGCCGTCAATCGTTCCCCGGCCAGTGATCGTGACGTCAACGAGGTCTTTGCCCCCAATGAACGGTTTGAAATCGCCGCCGCTCCTAGCCGCGAGCCAGTTCGTGCCCGTCTTTAAGAAGGCGGCCTGCTCGCCTGTCGCCTGCAGTTTCGCGCCTGCGTCAAGTTGCACCGTGGTCTTGGTACGCAGTGTGATCGGCTGGCTGAGATACGTGCCCGCGGGAAAGAGCACGATGCCACCGCCGGCGTTCCCGCATTCATCAAGCGCCTTCTGAATGGCCGCCGTATCCAGTGTCTTGCCATCGCCTTTCGCGCCAAACTGCCGGACATCGAAAGGCTTCGCAAATGCGCCGGGAGCAGCCGATGACGGGTTCGCCGCGCAAACGGTGATGGTGAATAGACCCGCCAGCGGCAAGATCGTCCTCCAGAGTCGCTTCATTTGATGGGTTGTAGCTTTCATTTGAGTGGTGCTCCTTTTCTTAAAGACAGTGATGGTGCGCAAATTCGCAGCCGATTTGATCCCGTAACGCAACGAGCCGCCCTCGTGTCGCTACTCGTGCGCCAATCCTGTAACATATCTCAAGGCCCATTGTGAATTACAAACCCGGCATTTCTCCGTGAAAGACGTAGCTAATTCAAGAACGTGCCGAAGCTGCTAGATGACAAACGCACGCCGTCCGCGTCATGCGCAACACATTACCCTGACGTCAAGGGAGCGCGACATCGGCGACACGCAGGGTCGCGGCGGCTTCTGTGGCGATGATTGCGCCACCTTGAAGATCAACCATCTCCACCTCACTTTGAAACCCGTCGGGGACGGCAAAGACCAGGGTGTTGCTGCCGCTACCGGTCGCATAGTCAGCGAAGGTGTCGGATTTTAAGGCAAGCCGCGGCTTGCCCTTCACGGTGACATTCTCACTAAAAACGACTTCAATCTGGCCTCCCTGTCGAACGACTTTCTGGATGGTCGGACCCGAGCGGCGTTCCGGATCCCATTTTCCCGCAAACGTCCAGGCCGCCGTGACCCGCTCAGGCGTGGGCGAATTCGGGGCCGACGAAAGGTTGTCCTTGTGCCAAGCGTAATCGCCGCCGTCGCGATGGCAGTTGTAGTAGTAAGCGCGTTCACCCCAGACATTGCTCGCATCCAAGTCCCGGTTTCTCTTGGCGTCCCTTTCGCTCGGCTGATCACCCGCGATTGGATAGACGACGCGGTACGGCGCCTTGTCTCTCATCGTTTTCGAAAAGGTGCAATCGAGCAGGAAGAATTGCGCGTCATGGTGGTGCCGCGCCAGAATCCAGTTGTTCGGGCCGTCGAACTGGCAGTTGTGCAGCACGAATTTCATGTCCTTATCCCGGCTGCCATCATGCCAGATGGTCGCGTGCGCCGCCGGGTTGACCTGATAAATGGTGCAGTCGGTCATGTAACACCAGCCGCGGGGACAGATAAAATCCACCGACCCGCGAATATTGCACCGCGCCTGGTACGACCCGGTCCGGTCCCCCCACAAAGCCAGCGTGTCCGCCCCTTCACTCAGCACATCGCAGTCTGTAATTACGATCTTGTCGCCCCGGCCGGAAACGGCAAAGGCGTGCGGGCCAATGACGCCGTGCGTGTTCTTGATCGTGAGATTCTCCAACACGCAATCGCTGCCAACGATATTGACGACCGCGCGCCCGATGTCGTCCGGTTTGTTCGTGAAATCATCGTTCCCCTGCGGAAATTCGATCCGGGCGCCTTGACGGCTCTGGCCGTGAAGAGTGACAAAGCCCGGGTCAATCCGCACTTTTTCATGGTACAAGCCGTCCTTGATAAAAACGATGATTCGCTCGCGGTTCTCCTGCGGGATGAAATTGATCGCCTCTTGGATTGTGTTGAAGTCCCCGCTGCCATCGGCGGCGACGGTGATGTCGGGTTTGGCGGCTTGGGCGCTCGCAGGATTTGCGGCGGACGCACGCAACGTCCGATTGAGCCAGGCAATCAGTTGTTCCTTGTAGCTCGGGTCGAACTTGTCCCAATCCGCAATTCGGTGCGGAGCGCCCTTGACGGTAATCATCTCGCACGGGACTTTGTTCTCCTTCAACTTGGCCTGGAATTTCATCGTCAGGTCATACGGGACCGATTTGTCTGCATCGCCCTGGATCAACAGGAACGGCGGCAAACCCGCCTTGACGTAATTAATGGACGACATCTCTTTCAAGAGCGGGCGCGTCTGATCGTCCACTGCGTCGTGGCCGAACAAGGCTTTCAGCGATGAACTGAGGCCGCCGCGCCGATCGATCTCGCGCACCAAGTCGGTGGGTGGCGCGAAACCGACCACGGCTTGCACCCGTGTGTCTTCCTTGGCCAGCGCCGCTGCCAGGCACACGAGTTGCCCGCCGGCGGAATAGCCCATCAGCGCCAGACGTTGCGGATTACCCTTGTACTCTTTCGCGTGGGCTTTCACCCAGCAGATGGCGGTTTGCACGTCCTCGAAGCACGCCGGCCAGTGATTCGTCGGCGCGAGGCGGTAGTTGATGGAAAACCAGGTGAAATTGGTCTTGGCCAACGGCTCGAAAAAAATCGTGATGTCCTTCCGCTTATCGCCGGCGCCCCAGCCGCCGCCGTGCACGATAAGGACCACCGGAAACGGCCCCGGGCCATCGGGCACATGTGCGTCAAGCCGCAAGCTTTGATCGCCTGCTTTGCCGTACTCGATGTCGGTTTTGTCTTTTGCAAAGGTAACCCGCCCGGACAACGCGGCCACCAAAACGAACGCCTGAATCGACTTGATCCGAATCTTGTGCATGGGTGATCCCCTCGCGTCCCGAATCCAAGCGATACACCGATTGCCTCCGAAATACAATCAAGGAACGCGTCGCCACGCCACCTGACGATGCCCCCCTCGCTCGTCGTACGCCGCGTCGGCGGCGGGCACGCTTTCCGAATCACGGACGCCGCTCATAACCGTCCCGCCTTTCCGCAGATGCTGGGCTGCGCACAGGAGTTTGTCCATTTGCCAAGTCCGCCAATCGCACATTTCGGGAGTCAATCTCCCCTGCCCGTTTTGGACCTGACGGTTCACAGGCTGGCAGCGGTTTTTCCCCAAGGGAAGCAAGGATTGTGATAAAAGAATCGCCGGCACAATGAAGAACGCTTGGAGATCGCTGGCTGCAGTATGCGTGCTGGTCATCGGGGTGTACGTGTACATGGCTCAATCGGGTGTGCTGGAACTGGTGAGTCCGAATGCTGCGGACACGTATTACAGTTTATTGGTGCAGGGTTTTCGCGCCGGCCAACTCAGCCTGAAAAAAGAGGTGCCGCCCGAGTTCGCGCGCCTCGCCGACCCGTACGATCCGGCCGTCAATGTTCCCTATGAGGGTCCCCCGTACCAGATGCTCGACCTGAGCTACTACAAGGGCAAGTTCTACCTCTACTTCGGAATCACACCGGCTTTGATATTGTTCTGGCCGTACGTCGCGCTGACCGGTCACTACCTGTTTCACCGCCAAGCCGTGGCGATCTTTTGTGCCCTGGGCTTCCTGGCCAGCGCGGGCCTGCTGCGCGCCTTGTGGCGGCGTTACTTTGCCGACGTGAGCGTTGCGGTGGTGGCGGCCGGCGCGCTGGCACTGGGCTTGACAACAGGTGTGCCGGGGCTGTTGTCACAGTCCGATGTCTACGAGGTGCCGATTAGTTGCGGGTACATGCTGACGATGCTGGCACTGGGAGCGATCTGGTGTGCGTTGCACGAGCCGGAGCGGAGGTGCCGGTGGCTGGCGGTGGCGAGTGTGGCGTACGGGCTGGCGGTAGGGGCGCGTCCAAACTTGCTGTTCGGCGCGGTCATCCTGCTGGTGCCGGTGGCCCACGCGTGGCGTGAACCGCGGCCCGAAGGTTTACCACGTTCCACGTGGCTTTCGGGGCTGCTGGCGGCGACGGGCCCGATCCTGCTCATCGGGTTGGGGCTGATGCTCTACAACGCCCGGCGATTCGATAGCCCGTTTGAATTCGGGGGGCACTACCAGTTGGCCGGGGTGCGGCAGGTTACGCAGCAAGATTTCAGTCTGCGTTATCTGTGGTTCAATGTCCGGGTGTATTTTTTGGAGCCGGTGCACTGGAACGCCCATTCCCCCTTCGTACATGGAATCACCGTACCGCCCGTGCCGGCGGGCTACGCGCAAGTTAGAAATCCCTTCGGCGTGCTGGCCAATGTTCCGCTGGTGTGGCTGGCGCTGGCCGCGCCGCTGGCGTGGCGGAATCGGTCGGGACAGGCGGCCTCGGTCTTGCGCTGGTTTGTGATGGCCGTGGCCCTGCTGTTTGGGATGTGCGCATTGACCCTTGGGTTATTCTGTAACGCAAGCTTCCGCTATGAGGTGGACTTTCTGCCGGCACTACTGCTGCTGGCGGTAGTGGGCATCCTTGGAGCAGAGCGTGGGCTGGCGGATCGACCCACTCGGCGGCGGGCGGTGCGCTGGGGATGGGGCCTGGTACTGGTCTTCTCGGTGGCGTTTAACCTGTTGGCGAGCGTTGAGTATTACGCCGAGGCACACAACAGCTTGGGGATCACCCTGGCTCGACTCGGCAGGCAGCAGGAAGCGATGAGGCACTGGGAGCAAGCGCTTCAGATCACACCGGATTACATTGAGGTGCACAACAACATGGCCGTCATCTTGAGGCAATCGGGCAAACTTGAGGAGGCGATGCAGCATTGGGAGCAAGTCCTACGGATCCACCCCGATGATGCCGATGCACACAACAACCTGGGCGTCGCCTCCGAGCGAACAGGCAGGACACAGCAAGCCATCGGACATTACGAGCAGGCGTTGCGAATCAAGCCTGATTTCGCCGAGGCGCACAACAACCTGGGGGCTGCTTTGTGGCACTCGGGTAAACTCGAAGCGGCGATCGGACACTTACAGCAGGCGGTACGGATCAAGCCCGATTACGTCGAGGCGCACAACAACTTGGGGATCGCCTTGAGGCAAGCGGGCAAACTCGAAGAGGCAATCGGACACTTCCAGCAGGCGGTACGGATCAAGCCCGACTACGTCCAAACGTACTGCAATCTGGGGGACACTTTGGGGCAGGCGGGCAGGGTTGGGGAGGCGATCGGGCATTTCGAGCAGGCCCTGCGGATCAAGCCCGATTACGCCGAGGCGCACTACGACCTTGGGATCGCTTTGGAGCAAACGGGCAAGCTCCGGGAAGCCATCGGCCACTACCAGCAAGCGCTGCGGATCAAGCCGGATCTCACTGCGGCGCGAACCGCGCTCGCGCGATTGCAGGCTGGCCAGTAAGTAAAGGGAGTACATCTCCGTCTTCGGGATTCAGTCGTCGTCGCCTCCTCGAGACTGCAATTGCGGGCCAGGCTAGATGGCTGACAGGCAAGCCGCCGTTGACTGGGCTTGATTTTCCGATTCCTGCCAGCCGAAAAGCTGGCGCCCGCGATGCGTAACGTTCGGCTTTCTGGCTGCTGACACGGCTGAAGAAATGATCAAAGGACTTATCGCGACCAGTTGTCGGATTGGGTAGAATTAAGCGACATGCGCTCTTACCGGCAAGGCGATTTTCGCGCGTTGGCTCTCGTGCTCGGTGTATCGTGCTCGACTGCTGCCCTGGCAGCGCCGCGAGTGGCACTGGTCAGCACATGCGGTGGCGAGGCTGGCGGCAACTTGCTGGCGCTGGCCGAGGCGAAGCTCAGCGCCCAGTCGGATATCGTGTTGGTGGAACGGGCCCAGGTTCAGCGGATTCTGGAGGAGCAGAAGCTCAACCGGTGCGGCCTCAGCGACGCGGAACAGGCCGTTGCCGTCGGTCGACTGCTGGGCGTCGAAGTCTTTGCCGCTCTGGAGACCTATCCGGACAGCCCCGAAGCATTGGGACTGGTGGCATTCGATGCCTCCAGCGGTGTGCGGTTGTGGGATGCTACGTTGCCGCCCGGGGATGCAGACACGGTTGTTGGCACCACCCTGAGGTCAATTCAGGCTGTTACCGCCAAGCGACAGCGGTTGTCGGGCGATGTCATCACGATATGCATCCTGACTGTGCGCAATGCGGATTTGGCGCGGGAGATGGACAGCTTCTGCGAGTCAGTGCGGTTATTGCTGGAGCGACGGCTAGTAGGTTCGCCAAGACTGGCGGTGCTGGAGCGTCGGCGTCTCGAGCACGTAAACCGTGAGCGCTCACTTCCCCTAGGCACACCCGCGGGTAACTTGTTCCCATCGCTCGTGACCGTGGAATTGGAGGTGACTCGCGCGCCGAGCGGCGAAGGGATTGCAGCAACGGCGTTTCTGAGTGACAGCGCCGGAAAAGTAATGAACAAAGTCGTGGCTTCCGCACCGGAGAGGAACGCAGCCAGACTCGCGCAGTCGCTGGCGGGCGCGATCACAACGACGCTGAAAGTGACCGGAGTGGAGATTGCAGGTGACCCTGCACGGGAAGCGGAGCGATTTCGCCGCGAAACCAGACTGCTGTGGACTTACGGCGAGCATCTCCGCGCGCTAGAGACGGCCGAAGCAGCCTACGCTCTGCACCCGACCGCTGACTTTCAAGCCGTGCTGGCGCGGTCGTTGATCGATTCCGGTCTTCAGATCCTCCATCCCGGAGGCCAAAGTACCAGGGGATGGTTTAGCTGCCATGCCACCGACGACGAAATCCGTCGTTCCTTGGCAATTGCCCAGCGAGCGGCAAGTTATGCCGCCGAGATGCAGCGGGCTGCCGCCTCCACGGATCGTGCGGAGACAGGGGAGATGATCGAGAATCTGAGCTACACTGCGCGCTACCTCAAGCAATACATCGAAGACATCCTCCAAGTCTGCCAGCCCGACTCGTATCAGCTTTTTGCGAGCGAAGGTTGGGACACACTGTGTCTGCCTTTGCAGGCGTACCTGATAGAAGGCAGGTCTCCAAGGATCGATGACGCTATCAAATCCTGCCATGCCAGTTGGCGCAATACCGAAACGGACCAGATGCTGCGGTCAATTCTCGAACTCTATCGCACCTCAGTATTCAAGTTCGATGCCCTGGTGGCCCAGAGAGTGAAGCCGGCTGGTCCTCAATTGGACTCATTGGAAGCGCTTCTGGAGCAGTTCCGCGCAGAGGCTCCGCAACTGTCCCCGGAGGAGAGGATCAAGCGAGTGCGCAAGATCCGCCTGAGCGCTCAAGAGTTGATTCTGGATGCCAAGTCGAAACATCTGGATGAACTCTGTTTCCGAATCGAAAACCGCGTTGGTGAGGCCCTGATGATCGTGCGTTCGGAGGGCGAGTACGCCGGATTCTATGAATTCCTGTTGGAGCAAGGCGAACCCCCGCCCACAATGTTCATTGCGCCGGCGGTAAACAGTCCTCTTCACCGCCGAGATTTGAGTGTGGAAGAGTACCGACGCTGGCGAAGAATTATGGATCGCGTGCTGGAGCTGATCGACGCGCCCGATTGTCATCTAGCTTCAAGTCTAAAGGATCGCATCCGGGCGGAAACGGAATACGCCCGCTATCAACTGATTCGTCTTCATTCGCCGGCCGAGTTGGCTGGGCCAACGCTCTGGACCACAGCCCAGGTAGTGTTGGATTGCCGTAACAAGAAGCCCGACCTTGTGCGTTTCTGTTCCCCATACGTCAGCAACGACAGCGTCTACGTCATGGCTCTCGGACAGGAAGCGGACTCCTCCAAAAACTATTTCCAATTACTCCGCTGTTCTCTCGTGAACGGGCAGGTTGACTATTTGAGCAAGGTCGTACTTGCCGAGATACCAAGCAGATTGACGTCGAGAGTCCAGCCCGGGGGTTCCATTTACCGCTACGAACCTGCGAAAGGGGCCTGCCTGTATGAGGGACGGTACTTTGCGAGTCCAGCGGACGGCTCCGGCATCTGGGTGTTCCCCGTCGATGGTGGCGTGGGGACAAGGATCACCACCCATGAAGGATTGCCTTCCGACGATGTCGACGCTCTGGCTTGTCTGGACGCGAAATTGTATGCCGGGCTGGGTAGCGGATATCTCGTTGCGTACGATCTAAAGACCAACGGCTGCGATGTTCTCGCTTCCAGTCGGCGAAAAGAAAAGCTTTCCCCCTTCGATGACGGGCCGCCATTCAGCGTTCGCTACCTAGTCGCTGACCCCCAGCGCCATCGAATCGTGTTTCTGGCTACGAGACAGTTCGAGGTCAATTCCACCAACCAGACCATCGGTATCTGGGAATTCACTCCTTCCGCCCGCGCGTTCAAAATGCTCGTCCCGCTGGCTCTGGATTCTAACGGGCCGTCTTGGGGGAGCGCGGTTGTTAACGACCGCTTCATCTTGCAGACTCAACGCGGCAGCCTGGTGTTCGATCTTCGCAACAACACCGCATCGGTTCTGACCCGCGGTTTGAGATCCTTTCCCTCGGTAGGAGACATTTATGCACAGACCACGCCGCGCGACCAGACGAACAACCTTCTCAGCAGCCGACCAAGGCTGTTTTATGCGCCGCTCATGGTTTGTGGCGACTGGCTGTGGTCCGCCAGCCCTTGGGGACGTGTCTCATTGGACGGACAAAAACAGGAGACCTTCGCACCGCTCCGCGGAGACAGCGGTATTGGCGATCTCTTCTACCCGTCGGAATGTCTTCAGACCGTTGGCGACGGCCATCAGATTCTGGTCGGTGATCAGTACACGCTTTGGCTGCTGACGCTGCCGAAGAAATGACCAAAGGATTTGTCGTCGCCGGTTGTCGGATTGGGTAGAATCGAAACGGCATGGAGCGGCGCGATGAAGAATTGGGCTGGATCCGCAGGAGCCGGGAAGGCGATTTGGCTGCATTTGAAGAGCTGATCCGTCGCTATCAGCAGATGATCCACGCGCTGACATTTCGCATGACCGGCTCGATGAGTGACGCCGAAGACCTCGCCCAGGAGGTGTTCATCCAGGCATTCCGCAAGCTGAACGGGTTTCGTGGCGACTCGCAGTTCTTCACGTGGCTGTACCGCATCGGCATCAACACCTGCCTGAATTGGCGGAAGAGCCAGCTCCGCCGCGCGCGGATGCACGAGGAATGGGCCAACCAGCCACGCGCGGGGGCGGAGCCGAATACCGACCTTGCGGCGCGCGTGCAAGAGGCGTTGCTCGCGTTGCCGCCGAAACAACGGGCGGCGGTAATCCTGACAACGTACGAAGGCCTGAACCACGCGGAAGCGGCCCGCGCGCTGGGCTGTTCGGAGACCACCGTCTCCTGGCGCGTGTACACGGCGCGAAAGCTACTGAAGAAATGGCTGCAACCGGACCTCCGTTCGCAATGAACCTCGTCTTCAACCAAGCGCGCCATTGGCTGTGGCTGGCGCTTTGGGTTTGCCTGGCCGTTGCCCGCGCCCACGCGGAGACGCGCGTTGCACTGGTGAGCACCTGTGGGGGCCAGGCGGGGCAAGATGTGTTAGCGCTTGCGGAAACGGCGCTGAGCGCCGAAGCGGAGATCACGCTCGTGGAGCGGCGCGAAGTGGAGCGAGTGCTTCAAGAGCAAGAACTGATGCACTGCGGCATGAGTGAGGCCGGGCAAGCGGTGGCGGTGGGGCGGCTGCTCGGAGTGCAAATCTTCGCCTCCCTGGAGACTGTCCCCAATGAAAAGGAGGCGCTGGGCCTGGTGGTGTTCGATGCCGCCACCGGCGTGGTGCTGTGGGATTCGGTCCTGCCCGGCACGAACGTGGAACAAGCTGCGGTCGAGGTGGACGCGGCTGTAAAGGCCGGCTGTGAGAAACGGCGGCGACCTGCCGGCGGTCTGACGACGGTTTGCATTTTGTCGGTACGCAACGCTGATTTGCCACGGGAATTCGACAGCCTATGCCAGTCCATCGGCGGCATCTTGCAGCGACAACTGGTTCAATCACCAAGTTTGGCGGTGTTGGAGCGTCAGCATCTCGAGAACGTGAATAAGGAGCGGCTGTTGCCGGCGGGTGCGCCGTCGAACCAATTGCTTCCTTCTCTGGTAATCGTCGAATTGGAGATCAGTCGCGGTCACGCGACCAAGGGTTTGAGCGCGACGGCAGATTTGTCGGACGGCACCGGTGCCAAGGTGGGCGGGGCGACAGCCGTGGTGGAGTCACAGAACCCCGCCGACCTGAGCGATCGGTTGCTCATCGAATTGGAGAAGTTACTCAAGGCGACGCCATCGCGGATTGTGGTTGACCGCGCGCGCGAGGCGGAACGATTTGCCCGGGAAGCAAGGTATCTCCTCGATTCGGCAGAAATCGCAGACGGATTGAGAGCGATTGAGGCGGCGAATGCGCTGATGCCAACGAACACGGAATTTCAGGAACAGTTAGTAAAGAATATCGGACTTTATGCCAGCCAGCAAATTGGCGGGGGGACGCCAAACCACGACACCTTGAACGATGCGCTGGATTTGGGCCTGCGCGGATTGGAGATCAGCCGTTCGCTCCGTGAACAGGCCATCGCGCGGAGCGGTGGATTGGGGGGGCTTGAGGGCAACATCTGGCTTGCGCCCCAGCAGTGGCTCAATGGGTACTACTTTTGGGACAGGGTGTTGTTGGTGGCCAATAATCAGGATGCCGATACGACGGTCAAGATCCGGGAGTTTCAGCGGCGGTGCCGCGAACTGGAACTGAGCTTTGTCGACCAGTGCGCCCAGGCGGCAGTCGTGAACGAGGGCATGTTCCAGAGGTACACCCAAACGGCGGACAGACGGCTGCGTGACCTCGAGAAGTATGCGCCCTCGTCTGCGGTGTGGACGGCGGACACGTTGAACTGCCTGCGGAGTTGGTTGAAAATGGCCGAGCGGTTCCCAGTCGATGAGGATGGCTCGTCGAGCACCACGCGGATGTTGGCGCGCTTGTGTCTCCAGATCGAGGGACCGTGGCGGCTCCGGGGGCCATGGGGGAACACGGAGATTCACCATCTGGATGATTGGAAGTTGCAGTTGGCCGATTACGCACAATTCGACGAATTATTCCAGGAGATGGAGCGGCATCCCGACCCGGTGGTGACCGCGTACGGGCTGGCAGGCCAATTGAGTTCGCGATTGCGGGATGCGTCGTCGCCAGCCTCGCCCGAAGTCGACCAGCAATATCGAGCCGCGAAGGACTTCATTCGAACGAAGATCGCCGCGCCGGGTCGCGGGCAGGCGATACGTTATCAAAAGTTGTTGTATGCCGCGGCGCTCGATCTGATCGATTTGCTGCCGGACACACAAACCCGGCAACACGAGTATCAGGATTTGTTTGAATTCATGCTGAGTCGGAAGGAGATCGAATACTGGGTGGCACGAATGGCGGTCGATCCACACCCGCATGCGTATCGGCACTACAATACAACGGTGGGTTACGGCGGCACGTTCGATATTTTCCCTGACCAGCCTGATCCACACATGCCCGACGATTGCACCCAGTTGATCGCCAATGCCCATCGGGTGTTGGGCCTGTTTCGGTCAGGCGAAACCCACGATTTCGACACGGTGCAATGCTCCTACAACACCGGTTCGTTCGACCGCGAGTTGGTCTGGATTCAACGTGACATCAAGACGAATTCAGACTCGAAGGCCTTGGCCCCGTGGGAAAGTGCGAAGCTCCTCTTTCCGTCTTCGGGACAATTATTATCCGGCAGCTCCATCATCAGCGTGGCGGCGGATTCCAACGCATTCTATGCGGTGGTCTCGGGCACAGTGTTACGAGTATACCTCGTCCCGTTGGCCGGCGGGCAACCGACGTTGCTGGGGGAAGCTCCTTACCAGGGTCGCAACGACTACGGGATTCCCCTCGTCACCATCCCGGCTGTTGGAGTACAGAAGGTGTTCGTCGGAACCGACAGGGGTGTTTTCGTGTTCCCGCTGGAGGGCGGTGCGGTTCAGCACATTGGCATGCCGGAAGATTTGCCTTCCGAAGCAGTCCAGTCATTGGCCTATGTGGACGGGAAGCTCTACGCCGCGGTCGGCAGGAAAGAAAAGGAATCATTTGTCGTGGCTTATGATTTAGAGGCCTCGACTTGCAAGGTACTGGTCTCGAGCCGTCGGCACGAGATCCAGAACGGCCTCGACAACGTGTCTCCTCCCCCGATCATCAAGTTCATGATGTCGGATCCTGAACGCCACCGCGTTTTGTTCACGGTGAGCCTGGGGATCAATGTCCCCTGTGAATCTCACTTAGGTCTGTGGCAAATCGACACCACGACGGGGCAGGTAAAGCAACTGGTGCAGTTGTACTCCCAGCCGGTGTGGGCGAATTTGGTCGGAGACGGGACGGCGCTCATCAGCTTTCACAAATACGGGGGTACACAGATCTGTGGTGGCTCAGTTTGTGGCGTCATTTCGTATGAACTTGCGACCGATCACACCCGTTTCCTCTGCACCTGCGAACCGAAGTCCGCTGGCCCGCAACTTCCCGCCCCCGAGGGAATCCCACGGATGCCGCTCATGGCATATCCGCCTCACGCCATCATAGACGGGTGGGTATGGTTTGCGGATGGTCGCGTGTCGACCAATGCGGCGGGTTTGGAATACTTCCCTGCATCAAAAGAAACGCAGGGGGCTGTCCCCTTCGCGTGGAAGAGTTTCCATCTTCTTGGAAATCGTGGCCAAATGGCTATCGCAGGTCCCGGGGGCATTTGGCTGCTCACCCTGAAGACTCACGAAACATCAGTAGATGCCTCAAAGGTTTCGCCATGAACAGTTGTCATATTGAATGGAAACAGCAGAGGTTCATGCCGTGAGTAAACAGGATCAACAGTTCGATGATATGCTGAAATCAGCGAGGGTGCCGGACCGGTCAGCGGGCTACTGGGAGAACTTTCCGAGGCGGGTGGCTACCCAGTTGGCGGCGAGGACGCAATCGAAGACGACCGCTTCGACCGGTTTGATTCGGCGTTGGGGTTGGGGACTGGCCCTCGCCTGTACGGTGTTGATTGCCAGCATCGGCTTATGGATGCATCGTCCAGCCGCCAACGCTCGACCGAACTATGCGAAACTTTATCGCGAGATCGAAACAATGTTTCCAAATCAGGTGCGGGCCATTGTCGTGGAAAGCGGCGCGGTGAAGCTGGATTTGTCTGAAAGGCCGGACATTCCGTCATCGTCACCACTGCGTGTGGATGTCTGCCACAACCAACAGTGCCGCACCTATATCACATTCAGCGGCCAGCGGATCCGCGTAAATACGGAGAGCTGGGACGTTTTGTCGGATGGGGTTGGGCATGTGTTGGTCGTGGGGCGAAATGTCGCTTGGACGAGTGCGGAACCCAATCGCCGTTCCGGCGCGTATCACATCGATGCCGAACTGCTCGGATCCTCGTCATGAACCAGACGTTGCTGCTCTTCATTGGACTGCTTCCGCTGACCGCGACGGCCGGGATCGAACTGGTCCCCGACGCGACACCGCCGGCCGTGTTTGCGGCCCGGCCGCAGGCCATCAGCGTCACGCTTCGCAATCCCGCCGGTACAACGGCGGAGGCCGATGTTCACACGAGGCTGTTTCAGCTTACTTCGGGAAGTGTTGTGCCCATTGGCGAGGCACAACCCTGGAAGAAGATCCAGGTTCTTCCGCGGCAAACTGTGCTGGAGACGCTCACGCTCACATTCCCCGAGGTCAGGACGGCGACCCGTTTCCGTCTCGAGTTGAGCGGGATCGGACGAACCGAAATCATGGTGTATCCGGATGACCTGCTGAAGCAGTTGAAGACACTGGCGGGCGAGCCGCCGCTGGGTGTGTTCGATCCGGAGGGACGGCTCAAGCCGCTGCTGAAGGCGGCGGGCGTCAGAATCGCTGATTTCGAGACCGAACCAACGGACTCGAAGCTCGTAATTGTCTGGGCCGCGACGGCGAGTCTGCCGGATTCCGTCAGCGCTCGTGTGAAGACAGGCATGGCGGCACTGTGGATTCGGCCATCCCTGGTACCGACAACATACGCGGTGCGTCTGGGCGGCGGCATTGTCGTCGTGGCGCCCGCGTCGTCGCTGCAAGGACTGGCGGATTCACCTCTGCCGCAATTGAATTTGATCCGCGACGCCGAGTTGGCGCTGGAGCCGGACGCGTTGCGGTTGCCATCGGACAACCAACCTCAATGAAAGGAATCATCATGAAACTCAGAATTAGCCTGGTCTGCGCGGCGCTCCTCGCGCTCGCGTTTTCGGTGCAAGGAGCGAATGTCATGACCATCGCGGTGTTCGATTTTGAATCGAAGGACGAAGCCGTGCATGATCTGGGCCCGAAGGTCGCCAGCCTGATCAACGCGCAGCTTTCCGCCAACCCGAATGTGATTACCGTGGAGCGGGCCGAGTTGGAGAAGGCGCTCGGCGAGCAGGAACTTGGGCTTTCCGGCACGATAGAGCCCGAGACGACCGCCAAGGTCGGCCACCTGACGGGCGCGAAAGTACTGGTGACGGGGCGCGTATTCAACGTCGGTCGCGAGACCATGATCGTCGCGAAAATAATCGGCACGGAAACCAGCCGCGTGTACGGTGACGTCGTGCGCGGAACCACCGGCAGCGCGTCGATTTCCGATATGTCCACCGACATGGCGGCGCGCATCGCGAAAATCGTTGCCGACAAGGCTGACACCCTGGTGGCAAAGGTCGAGAAACCGGAAGATCTTATCGGGCGACTTCAACCACAGGTGCAAGGCAAGAAATTGCCGACCGTCTCCATCACGATTGCCGAACGCCACATCGGCACGGCGACCATTGATCCCGCCGCCGAGACGGAAGTCGGGTTCATCCTGCAGAAGCTCGGGTTCGCAGTGACCGACAAAAAGGATACAACGGCGAAGGCCGACATCGAGATCACTGGCGAAGCGTTCAGCGAATTCGGCATGCGCAAGGGGAATCTCGTGAGTTGCAAGGGCCGTGTCGAGTTGAAGGCCACCGACAAAGCCACCGGTCGTGTACTGTTCATCGATCGCCAGACCACAGTCGCCGTCGACCTTTCCGAACACCTCGCCGGCAAGACCGCCCTCCAGGACGCTGCCGCCAAGCTGACAGAACGACTCCTGCCGGCACTTCTCAAGCCATGAGACGACTGGTATTGATTGGTGTCGGCGTGATCTGCGCACTCCTGCCGTTGCGCGCGCAGACTCTCGACGCGACGTTGGAACAGGCCGCGCAGCAGGGCGATTTGAAAGCACTCCAACCGCTCTTCGCGAAAGGCGCGTACGTCGATGCACGCAATCGCTGGGGCGCCACGGCGTTGATGTTCGCGGCCGAAGCCGGGCAGTTCGAAACTGTCCGGGCACTGGTCGAGGCCGGCGCCGACGTCAATGCGCACAATCAGGGCGGCAACACGCCGCTGATGATGGCCGCAGGCGGGGGCTACATGGAAATTGCGAAGTTGCTCCAGTCGCGCGGCGCCGATGTCAATGCCGTGACAACGCCCGGCATGAAATCCGGCATGACGGCACTGATGTACGCGGCGATGGAAGGACGCATCGCGATGATCGACTGGTTGGTGGAGCACAAGGCAAACCTCGAGTTACGAACGGGCCAGGGCGAAACAGCACTGGTGGTGGCGGCCGGGCGCAAGCAACCGGAGGCTGTGGCGAAGCTGCTCGCGCTCGGCGCCGACGTGCACGCCAAGAACAGCTACGGCTGGGGTGCGCTGCATTTCGCCGCGCAAGACAACCAGGTGCGTTCAATTGAATTGTTGATCAACAACGGTGCGCAGGTTCAAGACGTCAATGACGGCGGCTACACGCCGCTGGCTGTCGCCGCCGGGCTGGGACACCAGGAAGCGGTGACGCTGTTGCTGGCATTTCATGCAGATCCTCACGACACGAACGCGATTGCGACGGCAAAAGAGCACGGGCATCCGGACATTTTGAAAATCCTCCAATCCAATGTTCCGCAACGCAACATCAAGCCGGTGGCCGAGAAAATGGAAAATCCCGGGCCACTCGAGGGAAACACCGCAGTCGTGAGTGCGCCCCCACCGGCCTACTCGGGCAAGCCGGTTCGGGCAGTGTTCAGCGAGTTTACGAGCGACGACGATTCCTATCGTAGCGCCGTCATGGCCGGCAACGTGTCGGAGCTATTGCAGGCTCAACTCGCCAATGAGCCCGGGGTGGAATGGGTGGCGCGCGATCAAGTAAAGGCCGCCGAACGCGAATTGGAGCTTGGCGTGGCGGGTATGAATTCGCCTGCCGCGATGTTGCGGGTTGGGAAATGGGTGAAGGCCGACCTGCTCGTGAGCGGCCGGTTCAGCTCGACAAATGACGTGCGTTCATTGCGCATCGAGGTCATCGACCTGCAACACGCCGATGTGCTCGCGCAGGAGGCGACCACGATTCACGGGGCGACGAGCGGACCATTGAAGATCCCCCCGGTGGATATTGCAACCATTCAAGAGCGCGTACGGACAGCGTTGATACAAGCGCGTCGTCGCGCTGAGAGTGCCGCTACGCAAGTAAGTATTGCGCCATTGTTCTTCTCGAACACCTCCGGCAACCACCGCCTCGATTTCCTCGAAGGCGATGTGCAGTCGGCGCTCGTGGAGGCCGCGGCGACACGAAGCGGAATTCGAATCCTGCAATTCCCACGCGCCCAGACAGCTGCGGGCGAAGCCGAGTTGGTGCTGGCTGGACTGGTGGAACAAGACCCCATCGCCTGGCAGAAGGTCGCGGATGTGTACGTTTGGGCTCGCTACGAAGAAACAAAGGTCGATGGCGTCGCGTTCGAACAGACCCCGGTTACGTTTACGTTGTATCTATGGGACGGTGGCGACGAGGTGCAGACGACAACGGAAACCGTGAAAGTCTCGGGGTTGCCCCAGCTGAAGGAGCGAATCGTCAAACGGGTGCTCGACAGAGCCCAGTCGTTCAAAAAGCGCTCCGCTTCGGAAACCGCCCGCCGTCAGGTCGCACACCAACTGTTCCTTCGGTCCTCCGAAATCGAAGCGATGTTTCGGAATGCCGAGCCATTGCACATCACTCCGCAAGGCCAACAATTGTGGCAATATGAAGTCAATCTCCTTGCCACGGCCCACTTTTTTGCACCGGAGTCCTACCTGATTCATCGCACCTGGATCGAGGATCGCTGGTATCGGGCCCTCCACGAGTGGGACTTTCGCACACTCCCCGACCTTCCGGACTTGTTTGGGCGGCGGTGTGAACAAATTGATAGTTATGCGGGATTTGCGAAGACATTTGGCCTGATCACGCCGCGGGAGTTCGAGGCCGATCTGCGGCAGACTGCCCGAGCACCGTACCTGAGGCCGGGCGTGGTTGACCAGGGATTGGCCATGGTTTGGGGCGCGGCACTTGGCAAGGTGGGGCCCGTCATCAGTGGAAAGGAAACAATGTCTGGTTTTCCACCGGATGCTCCGCAAGACGTACGTGACTCGTGGCAAACCCAAATGCGTGAAGATTTCGCAGATCAAATCTTCGCCGCGTGTGAGACCGCGATCCAGGCAACGCCACCAATTTCGTTGGCGAGGTTCGTAACTCCTGGGGCACTGGTCGGGTACGCATCCGCCCTGAAAGACAAACAATCCCGGGCGAAGTTTGTCCGGGACATCTGGCCCTCATCCCTGGAGAGTTTTAGCAGTCCGACGGCCCGTCATGAATACAACGCCACGGAGTTCGATTATTATTTCACAAAAGGATTGTTTGCGGACCTCCGACGCATCTTTACCGACGCCGGTCGACCGGCCGAAGCCGAAACGTTGATCGAGCAATTCAAACAGCAGGTGACGATCGTGGGCAATCCATCCGCCAAAGTCGAAGCCGTCATGAACAATGCCCGTAAACTTGTGGCGATTGATCTGTTACCGCCGCGACTGAAGCCGGAATTGAAACACGTGTTGTTCCCCGGGGCGTCGACGGTACATGGGGTCGTGACGCTGACCGCCATGGATGGCACCCTGTGGATCAGTACTCGGGGCGGACCCATGACCGCAAGCGATCTGGCTTGGGAATATCTGGTGAGTCCGCACGCTGACCCGGCGGTGTGGCGCTTGTCGCCAGGCGACAGCGTCCCCGAGTTGCTCTCTCCCAGGCTCGGCCGACATTCCAAGGTTACGTCGTTCTGCCCGCAGAATGGCAAACTGTGGGCAACTCTCGAACAGGACGGCGTATTCTGCATTACACCTGGCACCTTGCAGGTCGCGCGGTATGGGGATAAGGAAGGTGTCCTGTCTCGGGAAATGTTTGCCAGCTCATTTGTTGGCGGTCGGTTGTACTTTGGCGGCGGGGAACCAAACCACGGAAGACTGAACGTTGTCGAAGTTCCCGGGGTGGCATGGAAGCGTCAAGACCTGGGCGGCGACAACGGTCCACCCATCGTGCTCTTGCATCCATTCGGCCACAACCTGCTCGTCAATGACCGGATTCTCGACACGACGAACGGCCGATGGCAATCCGTTTCCGACGTCGTGCTCCGAGGATATCCACATCGCAACACTGAATTGATGCAAATTCCGAAATTTGCAGTCTTGGCGGCAACTGCGGGTTCGGACAGCCTGTGGCTCGGCACCACTCTCGGCCTCTCCTCGTTCAACCCCGACACGGCTGCCGGACACAATTGGTTTCCCTTACCCGGCGGCTATCTGGTGGATGCGAGGAGCGGCAAGAGTATCACCTCTGCGCCGACTTCGCGGTTACCCTGTGCCGTGACCGCACTGGCGGACGATGGTGAGTTTCTGTGGGTGGGTGCCACGACACGGTTCGACCCATCGCTCTCGGGTAACGGAACCGAAGGGCGCTGGACGAATGGTTATTACGTGCTCAACATGCAACCGGGAATAGACTCCGGATTTAGCATTCAAATGGGCGGATGGAGGAATATGTACTGTCGGAACGAGCGTAACCATGTCCTGCTGCTCCACAAGTCGACTGGCAAATGGGTTGGATACTTCCCGGTGACAAGCCGTGTGACGAGTCTCGTCGTTTCCGGTGAAAAGCTTTGGATCGGCCTCGAAGACACGGGATTCGTCACGTTCGGCAGCCAGTCGTGGGAGGACGCAGAAACATTCGCTCCCAGCCCCCTTCTTGAAGTGGGAAAGGCTTCACTGCTGGCCATTTCGCAGGACAAGTGGGTCAGCGATAAGGTGGATCCTGCGGAACTGACAATGAAATCTCAACAGGCCGTGCAAGCGTTGAAGTAAGCGCGAAAGGATGAGAACCCTTTTTCGTCGATGGCTTCTCGCCGCGGTTGGTCTGATCGCGCTCACACCATTCTGCTGGGCAGATTCTCATGCGGCCACGAGGCTTGCCATTGTGGACGTGGGTACGCAACCAGGATCTCCGGCGTTCGTGGACTTGCTCACGGTCGCGCTGAGCAGGGAATCGACAGTCGGGCTGCTAGAGCGGGAGAAAGTCGAACAGTTGTTACGCGAGCAGGCACATGGAGCGCGCCCGAACGCGACCGTTAACGGAGGAGCGGGAATTGGTGGAAGGACTTCCCGAAGCGTTGCGAGCCTCCGCTATGATCGTGGACGGTGCGTACAAAATCGACCGCGCGCAGGGAGCTAACACCATCGTCGTGACATTGCGCTGTCGTCGTAATAACGTCACTACACTGGAGACAACCGTGGCAGGCTCGGTCACCAACCTCGCCGGTCTGCAACAATCAGTCGTCAGCGTCGTCGCCTCCAATATCGGCGTAAAGGCCGAATGTGGTTCGATGGACCCGGCTGCCGAAGTTGATATGCTGGCAGACGAGGCTTCCGCCCTTCTTGGGAAAGATAACAAACACGCAGCGCAATTGGCCGAAGCCGCGGCAGCTCTGCTTCCCGACGAAAGCAGGTACAAAACCCTGCTGATCAAAGCATATGCCGGGTGGCTGGGCTCGACCCCTGACGAGTTTTTGACATACGGTCTTCGCGGGCTGAGCGTTTTGGAACAACTCGTCCGCCGCGACGGGAAATGTCCCCACGACATGCCCAATTTCCTGGGTTGCTTATTCGGAAATCTCTTCTGGCCATTTGGAAGAAATTACCGGGCAGAGATGGCTCTTCCTGAATACCGCGAGCGGTTTCGTGACCTTTGCGACACGTTTTGGCGCGTGTCTGAGGAGTGCCACCTTGCGATCAAGGGCAAGGACTGGAACGACTGGGTCAAGCGAGCTTCGTTGCTACAACGAACAAGCGAGGCTTACAGGCTTTCTCCCAACTTAGCGCACGCAATCGAGCACTCACGCCGTACGCAGAAGGAGTTCATCGAATTCTTCAAGTTGTACAACACCGGCCCGGTCGAATCATCATTGGCAGGACTGGTTGACGCGTACGTCGACCCCGCGCCCGCGACGTGGCCGCTGGAGAAGGATGCGGGAACGCGCCTTGCCGATTACCTGGAAGAGCTTTGCAGGTCCGACGACGTGGTGGAGCGTATGGTGGCGGAGCGGGCGGCGATCTCATTCTACGGCGCGACCGACAGGAATAACTACAAAGCCATCGATTACACCAAGGCTCGGAAACACGCGGAGAATTACGTGAAGGCGGTGAGCGTAGCGAGAGAGATGTATCCCAGCCTCTTCGAGTTCTACCTCCGCGCGCTGGGTGGTGATACGAAGTTCTACGAAGACCAGCAGGAGAATGAGCAGTTCCAGCGGCGAATGCTCGCCATGTTAGATCCGCCGCCAGCGCCGGCCCCACCCCGACATGCGGTCGAGTTCCCGTCGCAGCAAGTGGCAAGCCTGGATGCGGCGCTGAAAGAGGCGCCCCTGACGGGATGGAAGCCCACGGACATCCACTTTCGCCGGCTCGTCGTGGACGATGGCCTTCTCGCGATTGCTTACACGCACGGCATGTTGTATGGCGAGCGGGCAGGACTCCTAAGACTCGATCCACTTACGTTTCGTGCGTTGTCATTTGTTTCGACAAGCGCTGAACTGCCATTCAATCCGCGCATGGGAAACGAAAGTGATGAATACGGACGCTCGGGACCCGCCGTTGCGGTGATGGGAAGTGATGTATTCCTGGGTTTCCCAACCGCGGGGATCGTTCAGTTCCGTGCCGATGGCACGGCGGCGGCGTTCAATGAGGAGAAGGGCCTCGCCAGTGATGACATCATGGCCTTGGATGTTCTGGACGGGAAGCTGTACGCCGCCGTAGGCAGGATGTATGGAGACACCGGCTTGATGGAATTGGATCCTCGGTCGGGTGTTTCAACAATCCTGTTTTCGAGCAGATCTAAATTTCCCAAAGGCCCGCTCGACAATCAGGAGCTTTGTGGAATTGCCGCCGATCCTGTCCGGCACCAGCTTTGGGTGTTGACGCCCCGGTCACTGTTTGTGTACGACCCCGCGAAGAAGATGGCCGTGGAAAAGATCCGGTTTGCCGCCCACTTTCCCGAAGCACCTCCCGAGTTTCATTCACTCCAGCGCAAAGACGAAAAGCTCCTGGTCGGCGGCTGGGGCTGGTGCTTTGAAATCGACATACCTGCGAACCACGGGCGTCTGTTGGCTGCAGGACGTCCAGCCAACACCCTGCACGCCTTCTGGAAACTGAACGGAGAGATCACGCGGCGTCTCACACCGCTGGGCGCGAATCTGGCGTTCATGGATAGATCCACCTCACTGGGTTCTGCGAGATTACTTCTGAATGGCCGGCCCAATTCGGAAAATCTGGTTGAGTTTTGCTTTCCTGAGGATGTTTCAGACAAGTTTAGGGTTCGTGACATCGCATCAAGCCCGCAAGGCCTGTTGGTGTTGACAGACTACAGTTTGTATCTGGTGCCGGGTCTTCACGACCAACCGCATGCAGAAGCCGGACAGCAACCATCCGCCCACTAACTCGCGCCCGGTGCTGTTAGCGATTGGGAATTGTGGGACGGATGCTTCTTTGCAGGGGAAAACTTCAGTGAGCATGAGTGAAACTGGGTCAACCGCAACGAGGACGCTCCCGCGTTGGGCGGTGGCGCCGGCGCGCTGCTTCACCACTGCGTGATTTCGTCCTCGCCCTGGAAAACTTGCGGGAACATCCGCTTGAGTTGCTGGTTGCTGAAACGGTCGAAGCCGAGGCAGCCGTCGTGATCCACGCTGTGCACGTCACAGGTCGTGGAGACCTTGTGTACCAACTGGCGCGCATTGTCCCACGCCACAATCAGTTTCATGAAGTCTTCGCGCGGCGTGTCGGGCGGCATTTTTTTCGCAAGCCACGGGTAGAGATTGCGCAACTGTTCGAGCGTCCACCGGTCATAGCCGTGGCAGAAAATCCCCAATCGCGCGGCCGCCTGACAGGTAGTTTCGTCATCCCGCGTTTGTTTGGCGAGAAACTCGCGGATCCTTTTCAACGCCTCTTCGCGCGTGTACTTCATAATAACCAGCTTGTTTGTTTACGTGCAACCTTCTGCATGCGCCCTCTACATCGGCTTGTATGTCGTTAGCGCCCGCATGTACTGAGCGCGCTCGAACGCACTCGGGTCGGGACAGCGCATCTGGCTCAGGCTGCCTTTCAGCTGGCGCACAGACTCGTACCAGTGCTCCTCCATCCAGGCGCCCATCTCGTTCTCGATGACGCGGATGTGCTCGATCCCGCGCGCCAACAAGGTCGAGCACAGCATGGTCACGTCCGCCCCCGCCATCAGCATCTTTAACACATCCGGCGCGTGATGGATGCCGCTGGTCGCGGCGAGATCGGCGTCAACGCGGCCGAACAGGATCGCGATCCAGCGCATCGGCAACCGCAATGCGTGTGGCGTGCTGAGAATCACTGACGGCTTCACCTCGAGTTCTTCTAGGTCTATATCCGGTTGGTAGAATCGGTTGAAAAGCACCAGCGCGTCCGCGCCCGCGTCGTCGAGTTGTTTGGCCATGTTCGCCATATTGCTGAAGAACGGGCTCAGTTTCACCGCCACGGGAATCGAGACCACGCCCTTCACGGCCTTGACGATGTCCACGTAGGTTTTCTCCACCTCCGCGCCGGACAACCGCACGCCGCTGGGAATGTAATAGATGTTTAACTCCAATGCGTCCGCGCCCGCTTGCTGCAGCTTGTGCGCGAAATCCGTCCAGCCGCCCGCCGTCGAGCCGTTGAGGCTGGCGATGATCGGGATATCGACCGTCTCCTTGGCCCGCGCGACGTGCTTGAGGTATTCCTCCGGACCAAGCGAGAATTGCAGCGGCTCCGGAAAGTAGGTTAGCGCTTCCGGAAAACTCTCCGTACCCGCCGTAAGATGATGTTCCAGTTCATGCCTCTCCAGTCGCAGTTGCTCCTCGAAAAGCGAGTAGAGCACCACGGCCGATGCCCCCGCGTCCTCCAGACGTTGGATGTTGTCAATGTCCTCCGACAAAGGTCCGCAGGCCGAAACGACCAACGGGGTGCGGAGCGTCATATTGAGATAGGTTGTGCGTAGATCCATGGGCCGCCTCTCATATGGCTTGCGTTGTGGGTGCGGTTGACGCAGTCGTGGGCGTCGCGGGCGGCGGTCCGTCAACAGGCGGCTTCTGCCCGTTCGGCTTCCACGTGGCCAGGTACTCGAAGCGTTTATACCGTCGCTCGGCGTCCGCTTGCGCCTCTTGGAACAACCGCTTCGCCCGCTCGGGGTCGCTCTTCAGAAGCATTTTGAACCGATTTTCCATCATCAGGAAATCCATGACCTTCTGCTTCGGCGCGCGTGAATCGAGTTGGAGCGGGTTTTCGCCCTGTGCGACTCGACGTGGGTCAAAGCGATACAGCAACCACTGGCCCGAGTTCACCGCCGTCTTTTGGTTCTGCATCGCGGTACTCATATTGATGCCGTGCGCGATGCAATGGCTGTACGCGATGATGAGCGACGGTCCCTCGTAGCTCTCGGCCTCAAGGAACGCCCGCAACGTGTGCTCGTCGCGTGCGCCCATCGCCACGCTCGCCACGTACACGTGGCCGTACGTCATCGCGATACGTCCTAGGTCCTTCTTGACAACAGGCTTGCCGCCGGCGGCAAACTTCGCCACCGCGCCACGCGGCGTGGCCTTGGACATCTGGCCGCCCGTGTTCGAGTACACTTCCGTGTCGAGCACGAGAACGTTCACGTTGAGACGGCTGGCCAACACGTGGTCGAGGCCGCCGAACCCGATGTCGTACGCCCAGCCGTCGCCCCCCATGATCCAGACGCTCTTCTTCACGAGCGCGTCCGCCAAGCTGAGCAACCGGCGCGCGTCGGGCGAATCGAGTCGCGCCAGCTTGTCTTTGAGCGTCGCCACGCGCTGGCGCTGCTCGAAAATGCCAGCCTCATCGCGTTGTTCCGCAGTGAGGATCGCGCGCACCAGCTCGTCACCGATTTGCGGCGCGAGTTTCTTCAGGATCTCACCTGCGAATTCCTTCTGCTTGTCGATCGAAACGCGGAAGCCAAGACCAAACTCGGCATTGTCCTCGAACAGCGAATTGCACCAGGCGGGGCCGCGTCCATCCGCATTCGTAGCCCACGGAGTTGTGGGCAGGTTTCCACCGTAGATCGACGAACAGCCCGTGGCGTTCCCCACAATCGCGCGATCGCCGAACAACTGGCTCACGAGTTTCACGTAGGGCGTCTCCCCGCAGCCCGCGCACGCGCCGCTGAACTCGAACAACGGTTGCTGCAACTGCTGGTGCGGAATGCTGCCCACCTTGAGCCGGCGACGATCCATTTCGGGAATGCGCAGGAAGAAGTCCCAGTTGTTCGCTTCCTGCCCGCGAAGCGGCGGCTGCGCTGCCATGTTGATGGCTTTCAGCCGTGGTTCACTCTTGTTCTTGGCGGGACAAACATCCACGCACAGTGCGCAGCCCGTGCAATCCTCGGGTGCGACCTGGATTGTGAACTTCAGTCCTTTCCAATCCCGGTCACGCGCATCCACGCTTTTGAACGCCGCCGGTGCGCCCGCCAGATCACCCGGTTCGTACACCTTCGCTCGAATTACACCGTGCGGGCACACCATGGCACACTTGCCGCACTGGATACATATGGCGGCGTCCCACACGGGGATCTCCAGCGCAATGTTGCGCTTCTCCCAGCGCGTCGTGGCCACCGGGAACGTTCCGTCGCACGGCAGCTTGCTCACCGGCAATTGATCGCCACGACCCCCGATGATTTCGCCGAGCACGTCCCGAACGAACTCGGGCGCTTCCCGCGGCACTGGCGGCGGCAGCTCCATCCGGCTGTCAATGCGTGCCGGCACCTTCACTTCATGCAGGTGCTCGAGGGTCTTGTCCACGGCCTTGAGATTCATCTGGACGATCTCCTCGCCCTTCTTGCCATAGGTTTTCTTGATCGAACGCTTGATTGCCTCGATGGCTTCCTCACGCGGCAGCACACCCGAGATCGCAAAGAAGCACACTTGCATGACGGTGTTGATGCGTCCGCCCATGCCGCTCTCCCTCGCGACTTTCACCGCGTCGATGACGCACATCTTGAGCTTCTTGTTGACCATGTGCTCCTGATAAACGCGCGGGAGCTTGTCCCAGATCTCCTCCGGGCTGTACGGCGTGTTGAGCAGGAATGCGCCGCCGGGGATCGCTTCCTGGAGAATGTCATACCGCTCCAGGAAAATCGGCTGGTGGCACGCGATGAAATTGGCCTGGCTGACCAGATACGTCGAATGAATCGGCTCGGGCCCGAACCGCAGGTGCGACACCGTCGTTGAGCCCGACTTCTTCGAATCGTACACGAAGTAACCCTGGGCGTAGTTGTCGGTATCTTCGCCAATGATTTTGATCGAGTTCTTGTTGGCGCCCACAGTCCCGTCCGAACCGAGGCCGTAGAACACCGCGCGGACCGTGCGATCAGACTCGGTCGAAAACTTGGGATCGAAATCAAGGCTGGTCTGCGTAACGTCGTCGTTAATCCCGACTGTGAAGTGGTTTTTGGGTTCAGCCGCCGCGAGGTTGTCAAACACCGCCTTCGTCATCGCCGGTGTAAACTCCTTCGACGACAGGCCGTAACGTCCCCCGACGATTGTGGACACAGGGCGCCCCGTCTCGCGAAGCGCCGTGAGCACATCCTGATAGAGCGGTTCGCCGGTCGCCCCTGGCTCCTTGGTGCGGTCGAGCACGGCGATCTTCGTGGTGCTAGCGGGTAGTGCCGCGACAAATCGCGCCATATCGAACGGGCGGTACAACCGCACTTTCAAAAGGCCAACGCGCTCGCCGCGTTGCGTCAGGCAGTCAACCGTCTCTTGTGCCGCTTCGCAACCCGAGCCCATCAACACGATCACCCGATCGGCATTCGGGGCACCGTGGTAGTCGAACAAATGGTACGCACGGCCCGTGAGAGCTGCGAACTTGTCCATTGCGCGCTGCACGATGCCGGGGCACACGTTGTAGAAGGGGTTGCATGCCTCCCGCGCCTGGAAGAACACGTCCGGGTTCTGCGCCGTGCCCCGCAACACGGGACGGTCCGGGGAAAGTGCCCGCGCGCGGTGTTCGAACACACGCGCCTCATCAATCAGGGCGCGCAAGTCATCGTCGGTCAGCAACTCGATCTTCGCCACCTCGTGCGAGGTGCGGAACCCGTCGAAAAAATGCAGGAACGGCACGCGCGTGTCGAGCGTGGCCGCTTGCGCGATGAGTGCGCAGTCATACGCCTCTTGGACGGAGTTCGAACAGAGCATCGCCCAACCCGTCGAACGGGTGGCCATCACGTCGCTGTGGTCCCCGAAGATCGACAGTGCGTGCGTGGCAACCGACCGGGCCGCAATATGAAAGACCGTTGGGGTCAGTTCGCCGGCAATCTTAAACATGTTCGGAATCATCAGGAGCAAGCCCTGCGACGCCGTGAATGTGGTCGAGAGCGAGCCCGTCTGCAGGGCGCCGTGAATGGCGCCCGCCGCACCGCCTTCACTTTGCATCTCAACGACCGATGGCACCGTGCCCCAGATGTTGGGGATTCCATGCGCCGCCCATTCGTCCGCCCATTCGCCCATCGGCGACGAGGGGGTGATTGGGTAAATGGCGATGACTTCGTTCGTGCGATAAGCTACATGGCCCACCGCTTCATTTCCGTCCATGATTACGAATGTTCGTGAATTAGTCTTCATTCTTTGGCGTTTATCCTTGTCGTCAGCAAATCCGCGGCAAATCCTCGCCCGTCGGCATGTCGATGATCCTCTCGCCGCCGATCACCGTGCGCAACAGCACCATTCCTCGTGGTTTCTCGCTCACCTCGCCGATGACGCGGGCTTCCCTGCCGAGCGGATGCTCCTTCATCGCGGCGAGGGCCCGCGCGACATCCGTCGCACGACAAAACACGAGCACCTTGCCTTCGTTCGCAATTGTCAGTGGATCAAGTCCCAGTAAATCGCACGCGCCGCGCACTTCGCGGCTGATGGGCAACACCTCTTCGTGCAGCCGAATCCCGACGTTCGAGGCCCGCGCGATGTCGCACAACGCGGCGGCCACCCCGCCACGTGTCGGGTCGCGCATCGCGCGGATCTGGGCTCCCGTATTCAAAATGGTTTTCACGAGCGGCCACAGCGGCGCGCAGTCGCTCACGATACTCGTCTGGAACGCAACGCCTTCGCGCCGGCTCATAACGGCGACGCCATGTTCCCCGATCCATCCGTTGATGATGACCGCGTCGCCGGGTTTCACATTGGCTGCGCCGAGTCTATCGGGTGTTACGAGACGCCCCAGCCCTGCGGTATTGATGTACAGGCCCTCGCATTTGCCGCGCTCGACGACCTTGGTGTCCCCGGTAACAATTTGTACGCCCGTTTCCGCCACGGTGGTGCGGATCGATTCGACGATCTTTTGGAGGTCCGCCAGCAACAAGCCCTCCTCCAGGATGAAACTGAGGCTCAACCAGAGCGGTTGTGCGCCCATCACCGCGAGATCATTGGTCGTACCGCACACGGCAAGTCTGCCGATATCGCCGCCCGGAAACACGTACGGTTTGACAACATAGCTGTCGGTTGTGAATGCATACCCCTTTCCCCCCATCACCAACATTGCGCTATCGTCGAGTGGCTTCAACAATGGATTGCCAAGCTGCGTGAGGAACGATCCCTCGATCAGTTCCCGCGTCAAGGAACCACCACCGCCATGCGCCAGCAAAATGCGATCCCGTCTCACGCGGCAATCCTTTCATACTTGTAGTACGCCGCACACACACCTTCACCCGACACCATGCACGGCCCAATCGGATGCGCCGGCGAGCACGGGCGGCCAAACAACTGGCAATCCAGCGGCGACGCGACCCCGCGCAACACCGAGCCGCAGTTGCAGAGCGGATTCACATGCGCCTTCGGGAACTGCACACCCAGCACCTTCACGGCATCGAAACCTGCGTACTGTTCGCGGATCGCCAAGCCGCTGCCCTCAATCATGCCGATGCCTCGCCACGCCGTGTCACAGGGCTCGAACACCTCATTCATCAACCGTTGCGCGGCTGCATTGCCGTGCTCGCTGACCGAGCGGCTGTACTCGTTTTCGACCTGGGCGCGGCCCTCGGCGAGTTGCCGCAGCAACAGTTCGATCGACTTCAGGATGTCCCATGCTTCAAAACCGCTGACGACGCAGGGAATCCGGTAGCGCTCGCAAATGAACCGATAGATGTGCGCACCCGTGATGACACTGACGTGACCAGGGCAAATAAAGCCGTCGATGTTGATTGCCTTGTCGCGCACCAACGCGTCCATCGCGCGCGGCATGGTCTTGTGCGCGCAGAGCACCGAGAAATTCTTCAGGTCGTCGCGCGCCGCGCGCCAGATCGCCCACGCGACCGTGGGCACCGTTGTTTCGAAGCCGACGCCGAGAAACACGACCTGCTTCGACGGACATTCGCGAGCCAGGATCAGCGCGTCACTTGGCGAGTACACGATGCGCACGCTCGCACCCGCGGCGCGTTCCCGTTCCAGCGAAGAATCAGTGCCGGGCACGCGCACCAGATCGCCGAAGGTGGCGACGATGACGCCGGGCCGACCACAGAGGTCGATCGCCGCGTCGAGATAACTTGGGTCAGTCACGCACACCGGGCAGCCGGGCCCGGACACGAGATGCACACAACCCGGCAGCAGTTGCCGCAGTCCCGAGCGAAAGGCCGCCATCGTGTGCGTGCCGCAAACTTCCATGAGCTTTACATCGCGCCCGACACGCTGCGACAATGCCTCGATGTTCTGCACCAAAGTCTTCATGTGATCGCCTCCCGCAGGTCCGTCGCTGCGCGGATCGCCTCCAATTCCTCGATTTCACTCTGCTCCCAGCGGTGAATCGCAAACCCCGCATGGATGAGCACGAAATCGCCGAGTCGCGGCTCGTTGATCAGCGACACATCCACCTCGCGCAACGCGCCCTCGACGGAAATCGTTGCTGTCGAGTTGTGCAATTCCACGATCCGTGCTGGCACGGCTAGGCACATGGCTGTTTCATCCTTTCGGCGGCGACGGTTGCCTGACCGAGCGCCAACCCGCCGTCGTTGAGAGGCACAGCCGTGTTGGTGAATACGTTGAAATGTCGCGACTGAAGTGCTTCCACCGTGCGTCGTAAGAGCAGTTCGTTCTGAAAGACCCCCCCGGAAAGCGCCACGACATTGAGATCGCGCTGGCCGCGAAGGTAACGGCACACGTGAAGAATCGACGCCGCCATGGTGTTGTGAAATCTTGCGGAGATTTCGCCGTGGGCGATGCCCTGACGGCGTTCCGCGAAAATGGCGCGGATGGTCGGGCCAAAATCCAGCACCCACGGACGGTCGCCTGTTTGGACCGCGAACGGATATCGATCGGTCACGCACGAATCGGCAATGGACTCCAACCGGATCGCCGCCTGCGCCTCGTAGGTCGTCACGTCGCACAAACCGAGAATCGCGGCCACCGCGTCGAAGAGGCGGCCCGCGCTGGAGGTCAACGGCGAGTGGAAGCCAGCCTGGACCATTTTCTGCACGAGGCGCCATTTGACCGCTGGAAATTTCCGTCCGGCCTCTTCCTCGAGTCCTTCGGCGATCAAGACGCTTAGGGCCATGCGCCATGGCTCCTGGACGGCCTTGTCGCCGCCCGGCAAGCGATACGCCTTAAAGTGCGCGACACGCTCGAAATCACACCGGTCGGCCACCATGAACTCACCTCCCCAAAGGGTGTCATCGGTTCCGTAGCCGGTGCCGTCGAGCGCCACGCCAATGAGCGGCTCGTGCAAATCATGCTCGGCCATCACGCTGACAATGTGCGCGTGGTGGTGCTGCACACCGACCTTGTGCGGGATCCGTGCGATCGCGGCAAACCTCGTCGAGAGATAGGCGGGATGCAGGTCGTGCGCGATGACGGCGGGCTGAACGCGCAACAGGTTCTTCCACGACTCGATCTCACACGAGAAGTGGCTGTACGTCTTGTAGTCCTTGAGGTCGCCGACATGCTGCGACAGGAACGCATTCCCGTCGCGCACGAGGCAAAACGTGTTCTTCAGTTCGCCGCCGACCGCAAGAATGTGCGGCGTACCCGACGCGGAGGCGATCCGAATCGGGTTCGGCACAAAACCGCGGGCGCGCCGCAAGAATTGACGTTGGCCGCTGACCACGCGCAGGACCGAGTCGTCGCATTTGTGAACGATGGGCCGGTTGTGCGTCAGGGCGGCGTCGGCAATCGGACCGAGCAGGGCGGACAATTCCACTTCGTCACTGATGATAGGCTCGTCCGCCAAGTTGCCGCTGGTCATCACCAACGCCTCGAAATCCTGCAGCAGCAGGTGATGCAAAGGTGTGTACGGTAAAAAGGCGCCGATCGTGTTGACGTCCGGAGAAATGACGCTGGGCAGACGGTTCGCGGTTTGCCGGCGCGCCAGCAACACAATCGGTCGCGCCGTGCTGAGCAGTTCTGCCTCCTCCGACTCGTTGACCTCGCAGAACTCCTTCGCGACGGCGATGTCGCGGAACATAACCGCGAACGATTTGTGTGAACGATGCTTGCGTCGGCGAAGATCCGCGACGGCCTCGGCACTCAGGGCATCACACGCCAGATGGTAGCCGCCCAGACCCTTGACGGCAACGATCCGGCCGCGACGGAGAAATTCCTTCGCCTTGACGAGGTCGGCGTCCTCGGTGGTCGTGCCACCGGCCACTCGAAACTGCAACTGCGGACCGCAGTGCTGACACGCATTGGGCTGCGCGTGAAAGCGACGGTCGCAGGGGTCGTGATACTCGTGGTCGCATGGCTCACACATCGTGAACTTCGTCATCGATGTCTTGTGGCGGTCGTACGGCAGGTCGCGAATGATGGTGAAGCGTGGGCCGCAATTCGTGCAATTGATGAACGCGTAACCGTGGCGGCGACCCTTTGAATCCAGAAGCTCATGCAGGCAATCGTCGCATACAGCCAGATCCGGCGGAATGTGAGTGACAAGGTTACCATCGGGTTCGGACTCGACAACCTCGAAGCGTTGATAACCTTTTTCGCCGCAGATTTCCTTCTGGACCTCGGCGATCACGGCCTGCTTGGGCGGTTCGCTCGCCAGTTGATGAAAGAACGCGCCGATCTTGAGATCCTCGCCTTCCACTTCGATCGTGACGCCGTGCGGTCCGTTGCAGACAAAACCACACAAACCGAATTGCGTGGCATAGCGATAAACCGTCGGCCGGAAGCCAACGCCCTGAACGCGACCCGCGATTCTCGCTCGTACGCGGGTTTTCATCCCTCGACGACTCCCTGATGGCGCTGCCGATGTGGGTGTTGATGAGGCTGGATGATGCCGCTGAGGTCATAGTGGTCGTGCGTGTGCGGCTCGAAGCAAAGTTCACCGGCGCAGACATGCTCGATCCAATGCGCCCACTCGTCGACGCCGCTGGACGTCTTGCACGAAACCTGAAAGAAGGGCGCGTCGTGATTCAGCTTGCGAAAATCGCAGCGGAACTGCTCGAAGTCGAAATTGGTGTACGGCAACAAATCCGTTTTGTTCAGCACGAGCGCGCCGATCTCGTGAAAGAGCAAGGGATACTTGGCTGGCTTGTCGTGGCCTTCGGTGACACTAAGGATGCCGACCTTGGCGGTTTCGCCAAGATCGAACTCGGCGGGACACGCGATATTGCCAACGTTTTCAATGAACAATAGATCGACTTCGTTCAAGTTCAACTCGCCGAGGCCCCGCTGCACGAGCGGCGCCTCCAGATGGCACGCTCCGCCCGTGAGCAGTTGCACCACGGGCACGCCGAGTTTTTCGATGCGTTCGGCGTCGCGTGTGGTGGCGATGTCGCCCTCCAGCACGGCAATGCGATGACGTTTTGCAAGAAGTGGGATGGTGCGCTCCAACAGCGACGTTTTGCCCGCGCCGGGCGAGCTGATCAGGTTAATGGCCGTGATGTGCTGGGCGGCCAGTCGCTCGCGTACCCGCATGGCAATTTGGTCATTCGCCTCCAAGACGTTTCGCAGAATCTTGATGTTCATATCCACCAGGCAATGGGTTAGCACCGCCGATGCCACAGCATCCAATAATTCGACAATCAACTGCAGTGCAGCATGTTACAGCGTCACTGACTTGGAAGCAGTTCGTAGCAGGCGACGACACGATGTCACTGCGAGGCGGTGGTCTCGACAACTTGTCATCCGCTCTGTGCAGACAACAGCGGCACGCGGCTGTGTTGGTTGGCCTCCTACTCCCGCGACCGCAGTGCGATCATGGTTTGATCCAAGATTGCCCCCGCCGAACCTTGCGCGAGCACTGGAACAAGCAGACCAATGCGGCGGTAGAAATCAGTTAGCGGCGCTGTGTTTTTCTCGTAAGTTTCCAAGCGGACGCGTACCGACTCCGGCCTGTCGTCTTCGCGTTGAACGAGTGATCCACCGCACTGATCGCAAACGCCTTCCTTGCTTGGTGGACGCCCGGTCACGTGGTACACCGCCCGGCACGTTTCGCACGTGCGGCGCCCCCCCAAGCGCGCCACCACTTCGTCAACGGGCAATTCGTAACTCAGCACCGCGTCGAGCGCGAGATTCTGTTCCTGCAATACGAGTTGCAAGGCCTCCGCTTGCGCCACCGTTCGCGGGAAACCATCGAGGAGGAAACCGCCACGGCAGCGCAGGCAGTTCACGCGCTCACACACCATCTGCAGCACAGTGGTGTCGGGAACCAGATCGCCGCGCCGCATGTATTCCAGGGCGGTGGACATCGCGGGACTGCGTTCCGCTTCCCCGAGGCATTTCGCCGTGCGAAAGATATCGCCCGTCGAGAGATGACAGGCGCCGAGCTGTTGCGCGAGAAGTTCAGCTTGGGTTCCCTTGCCGACGCCGGGGGCGCCCAGTAGGACAAGTCTCCACGGGTGCGCTACATTCGGGGGCATCACTTCGCATTGGAAAGCCGGGCCCTTCAGCCAGGCGGAGCGGTCACGTTTAGCTTCGATGATCTAAACTCCTTCTGGCACACGCGCCACTGGCGGCGGCGGCCTCCGCGACAGCGTGGGCGACGCGTCTGGCGACATCCTTATCGAAGACGCTGGGCACGATATACTCCTCGCAAAGTTCGCTGGCGGATACGCAATCCGCAAGTGCCTTCGCTGCGGCCAACTTCATGGGCTCGTTGATGTCGCGCGCGTGAGCGTTGAGCGCGCCGCGAAAGATGCCGGGAAACGCCAGCACATTGTTGATCTGATTCGGATAATCGCTGCGTCCCGTAGCCATGATGCGCGCGTACTTCTGTGCTTGATCGGGCATGATTTCCGGCGTCGGGTTGGCGAGCGCAAACACAATCGGACGCTTCGCCATCCGTTTCAGTTCTCTGACCGTAAACACCCCCGGTCCGCTGACGCCGATGAACAGGTGCGCGCCTGCCGCGGCGTGGGCAATCGAGCCGGTGAGATTCTGCGGATTGGTGTGGGCCGCCAGCCAGGCCTTGCTGGCATCCAACCCGGGCAGGCGTTGTCGAGAGATGATGCCGCCGCGGTCGCATATCACGATCCGGCGCGCGCCGGCCGCCAGCAGGATCTTCGCGACGGCCACGCCCGCCGCGCCGGCGCCAACGATGAGGATTTTGATGTCCTTGAGCCGCAGCCGCACGATCTTCAACGCGTTGATCGTCGCGGCGAGCACTACCACGGCGGTGCCGTGCTGGTCGTCGTGGAACACCGGAATATCGAGTTCCCGTTTCAACCGCTGTTCGATTTCAAAACAGCGGGGCGCGCTGATGTCTTCAAGATTGATGGCTCCAAAGCCTGTCGAAATCCATTTCACCGCGTTGACGATTTCGTCCACGTTCTTTGTCTTCAGACAAATCGGGTAGGCGTCGATGTCGCCGAATTCCTTGAAGAGCATCGCCTTGCCTTCCATGACGGGCATGGCCGCCTCGGGCCCGATATCGCCGAGGCCGAGGACCGCCGTGCCGTCACTCACGACGGCGACGGAATTGCGTTTGATCGTCAGCGTGGAGACCTTGCTCTTATCCTCGGCAATCGCCATGCAGACGCGGGCGACGCCCGGCGTGTACGCCATCGACAAGGTATCGCGGGTATCGAGTGGCACCTTGCTCTGGATGCGAATCTTGCCTCCGAGATGCAGCAAGAACACGCGGTCGGATACGTGCAGGACGTTCACGCCGCGGAGTTTGCCCACGGCTCGTTGGATTTTTTTCGCGTGCGCGTCATCGCGCGCGTTGACGGTGACGTCGCGCACCTTGGAGTCGCCGTCGCCACGCACGAGATCAATGCCGCCGGGGTCGCCCTTCTCGCGGGCAATCGTCCGCAACACGCGGGCGAGCATGCCGACACGGTTGCGGATGCGCAGCCGCATGGTGAAACTGTAGCTGACATTGGGGGTAACGTTAGCCATGATGATGTGCTCCATTGAAGCAAACCGGGCAGTTTGGGTCTTTGGCAATCGGAAAGCTGCGGAACGTCATCGCGCTGCCGTCCCACACAAGCAGTTTGCCCTTAAGATTTGAGCCGACACCCGTGAGAAACTTCAGCGTCTCCAGCGCCTCCAGCGTGCCGATGACACCCGACGTGGCGCCGACGACAGGAAACACACCCTTGGGCGGACCTTCGGGGAAGAGGCAACGCAAACACGGGGTCTCGGGCGGCTGAAAGAAACTCAACCGTCCTTCCATGCCCCAGACGCTGCCGTAGACCAGAGGGATATGTTGCCGTATGGCTGCATCGTTCAGTACGTACCGTGTGGCAAAGTTGTCGAGGCAATCGACGATAATGTTGGCGTCGCCCACAAGCCGATCCGCATTCTCCGCCACGAGCGTTTCACTGATGGCCGTCACTTCAACGTGCGGGTTAACCAGCGACAGCGTTTGACGCGCGGAAATCGATTTGTTCAACCCGACGCGCGTGTGGTCATGCAGGATTTGGCGGTTCAAATTCGTCGGCTCAAACGAATCCATGTCGCAGATGCGCAAATGACCGATTCCCGCCACGGCCAGATAGATTGCCACGGGTGAGCCAAGCCCACCAGCGCCAGCGATGAACACGGTCGAGTCCTTCAGCCGCTGCTGCCCCGCTTCTCCCCAGCCGTCCAGCAACATCTGCCGCCCGTAACGGATTGATTCATCTGGCGGTAGGTGCATTCAACTCCTCAATCTCGATGTTCAGAAGTTGCAGCTCGTCCCCGCGCAACAACTCTGCGCCTGCGGCATGACAGCGGGGGCACTCAAACCAGTTGTCCTCAACGTCAAACTCCAGACTGCAAACGCGACAGCGTGCCGCGGCATCGATTTGTTCGATGCACAAGCGGGCGCCCGTCAACGGCCCGTCCTTTGTCGCCGCGTCGAAGCAAAATTCCAGTGTCGACGGCTCGACCTGGCGCAGGGTGCCGATGCGCGCCCGCACCGTCCGCACATGCGCGCCGGGATGTGCGCGCAATTCGCTGCGCACCGCCGCCAGCAATTCCTCAACCAGCGACATCTCATGCATGGGCCGCCACCCCTTCCTGATCCATCTCAGGTGGCTGGAGCGTCGACAGCAGTTGTTGGATCTGACGGACCACGTCGTGCGCCGCGCGCTCGGTTGACGGCGACAGCGTTGTGCCGAAGTTGAAATCAGAACCACGGATGCTGAACAGAATCGCATGCGGCGCCCGCCCGAAGAGTGTCAGTGCCAGTTCGAGCAAATCGCTGGGGGTGAGATAGTGCGCAACCGCGTGACTTTGAAAGTGCGGCTTGACGACGGTGCGGGAGATCGACAACTGACTTTGCGGTATCGCCGCGTCGACGAACACAACCGCTTCGAACCGACTGATCAGTTCGGCGTGATCCACGTCGAGTTGGTGCGAGGTGAGCAACTCGATATTCGGCAGCGCCAATTTCTCCAGGCGCTCCACGACGAACCAGCCGACACCGTCATCCGTGCGGCTGCAATTGCCGTAGCCGATCACCAGAATTTTCATGCAGAAAACTCGAATCTCGAATCTCGAATCGAACTCGAACGACCAAAATGCAAATGCGGCAAATAACGGCTAATGGAACCGCGGATGAATCCGGCTGCGCCTTGCTTCGGCAGGCAAGCGCAGATGGACGCCGATCCGTTCTGGCTGTCATGTTGAGCCCCTGAAAGAATCGCTGTCGTTACTTTCTTCTCACGACTGCGCGCGTCCCGCCTGCAGTTGTGCGCTCTTGCCCGTCGAGTGTTAAAATTCGCCCCACTCACTTTATCTCTCCAAGCGCCCACGCCACTGCCCGGTGCACACCTTCATCACTGTCGTTCAAGGCAGCCTGCAAAGGCCCGACTGCACGCGTATCCTTGATATTCCCCAGCGCTATTGCAGCCGAAGCGCGCGCCCTAGGATCACTGTCCTTCAAAGTTCCCAGCAGCGGCTCGACAGCGCGTGGGTCTTTGATTCTTCCCAGCGCCCATGCTGCCATCGTGCGGACCGCAGGAGCGAGGAGGTCAATCCGGTTGGTCTCTGCATTGCCGTATTTCAGGGCCGGCAGCAGCGGCTCGACCGCGCGCGGATCTCCGATTTGGCCCAGCGCCTTTGCTGCCTGCCAACGCACAGCCGTATAATTATCGTTCAAAGCAGCTGCCAATGGCTCGACCGAACGCACGTCCTTGATTTTGCCTAGCGCTTCAATTACTGCCAGACGCATTTTCTGACAAACCGCCCCAAGAGCTACTGCCTCGAAGCTGTTCCCTCTACCAGGATCAGCAAACTTACGCAGGACCCCCAGCAGCGGTTCAACCGCGCGTTTGTCGCCAATGTCGCCGAGCGCCTTGACCGCCGCTTCGACCTCGCTGAACACTGGATTCTTACAAGCCAAGACTGATATCAGTGGCTCAACCGCCCGATCGTCCTTGAATTGCCCCAGCGCCAGTGCGGCGGCTTTGCGCACATTCTCATCGCCGTCCTTTGAGGCTGCCACCAATGGTTCGATCGCTCGCTTATCCCCGATCTGCCCCAGTGCCACCGCCGCCAACTCACGCACTTTTGAATCGTCGTCCCTCAAACTTACTACCAGCGGCTCAAGCGCTCGCGCGTCCATGATGCGTCCCAGTGATTCCGCCGCCGTTTGGCGCACACTGGGGGTTTTGTTCTTCAGCATCCCGATATAATTTTGGACCTCGTCGCCTCGTACGCACGGCAAGTAGAACGACCAACAGAGCAAGACCAGCGCTGGCGAACACCAATGTCGCACGTTCAGGGCGTCGCGTCCGCCTTTTCTCGGACGTAAATCCCCACTTTTGACTCCTCGGCTTTGGAATCGGTTATTGGGGTCAGTCTGTTCATGTGCCGGCATTGGAGTGGCGTTGGGTCTCAAGTCTCGGCTCTTGACATGATTCACCTTACTGCTCCTTTCTGGTCTCGAATGACCGTTGAACGCACAACCGCACCACCATGCACGGCGGCAACTCCGAAAGCTATTGGAGTTGCCCAATAACATTTGCGTTCATCTGCGGTTTCATCTCCCGTTGTTCGCCGTGTTTGGCCATTCGAGCTTCGTGCTTGTTTCGGATTTCGGATTTCGTGTTTCATGCGTCTCCTCTTCGCACGGAGTCCACAACCGTTCCCTGCGCATCGACCAACTCGACCTGCATCGGCATCTGGCCGACGGCGTGGGTGGAACAGCTCAAACACGGGTCGTAGCAGCGGATCGCGGCCTCGACGCGGTTGAGCATGCCTTCCTGCAATTGCTTCGCTTTCACGTATTTCTCGGCCACAGCTTTCACGGCACGGTTCATCGCGAGATTGTTGTGTCCCGTGGCGACAATGAGGTTGACCTTTTCGACGCGGCCGGCCGCGTCAACCCAGTAATGGTGAAACAATGTGCCGCGCGGCGCTTCGATGACGCCGACACCCTGCCGGTTGGAGGGCTTGGCGTTGGCCAAGATGTCGGTGCTGCAAAGGTCCGGATCGTTGAGCAACTGCTCCATGCGCTCCAGCGCGTACACGGTTTCGATCAGTCGCGCCCAGTGATAGTAGAACGAGCTGCGGCGGATGTTCTTGGCGCACGCGCGCCATTCCGCGAACGCCGCGTTGGCTTGCGGTGTGGAGATTCTGTCGGCGATGTTCAATCGTGCCAACGGTCCGACGCGGTACAGGCCGTCGGGATACCCCTGCGATTTGATGAACGGAAACTTCAGGTACGACCAGGATTCCGTCGCCTCGGCGATCACGTCGAGGTAGTGCGCCGGGTCCACCTGGTCTTCGAGCCTGTTGCCGTTGAGGTCGCAGAAACGCAGTTTGCCGTCGTAATGCTCCAGTGCGCCGTCGGGTTGCACCAAACCTGCGTAGTTGGAGTCGAAACTGGCGAATGTGTCGACTTCCTCGCGGTGTTGTTCCTGGTAAGTCAACAGCAGGTTCAGCGCGAACTTCGCGTGCTCGAACGCCTCGGGCAATCCCTTCCGCATTTCGTCGCGTTCGGAAGTGGCAAGCGCTTTGTTGACGCCGCCCGGCACGGGAAAGTCTGCGTGGATCTTGCGGCCTGCCGTCAGCTTGATTACTTCCTGTCCGTACTTGCGCAAGCGGACGCCTTTCACGGCGATCTCGGGATGCTTCTGGATCAGGCCGATGACGTTGCGCAACGCGGGATCGCTGTCGTAACCGAGCAGCAGATCCGGTGCGCTCAGGTGGAAGAAGCTCAATGCGTGCGACTGCGTGAGTTGGCCCATGTGCATCAATTCGCGCAGCAGTTTCGCCGGGCGGGGAATCTCCACGCCGAGAATCGCGTCGCACGCCTTCGCGCTGGCCAATAGATGGCTCACGGGACAAATCCCGCAAATGCGCGCCGTGATCTGCGGCATCTCGGCAAAGAAGCGGCCCTCGCAAAACTTCTCGAATCCGCGGAATTCAACCACGTGGAACCGCGTATCCGCCACGTTACCCGCGTCGTCGAGGTGGATCGTGATCTTGGCGTGTCCCTCGATGCGGGTCACGGGGTTGATCGTAATCGTTTGTGTATTGACGTCAGTCATATTGCAGATTCTTTTCACTCCATTGCGGCATGCGGCCGGCGAGTAACTCGGTCAGCGCATACCAGATCGTGTCGGCATCGGGCGGGCAGCCGGGGATGTGCGCATCTACTTTCACGAATTCCTGGATGGGCCGCACGCGCTTCAACAAGCGTGGCACGACAGTCGTATCGGGCATCTCGCCGACCTGCGTGCTCTCCGTCTCGATAAAACCGCGAGCCACGACCTCTTTGAGTTTGAACTGATTCCGCAAGGCGGGGATGTTGCCCGTAAGCGCGCAATCGCCCAGCGCGATCAGCACCTTGCAGCGGCTGCGCATCGTGCGCAGGACGTGTTCGTTCTCCTCGTTGCAGACCGCGCCCTCGATGATGCCCACGTCCACCTCGGGAATTTCCTTTACGTCGGTGATCGGGCTGGCGGTGAACTCCACGAGCTTCGCCAGATCGATGATTCGTTCGTCAATGTCCAAGATGGACATGTGGCAGCCCGAACAACCGCCCAGCCAGGCCGTCGCTACTTTGATCTTGGGTTTCTCGTTCATGAAAACAGCGTCTCCAGAATCACTTTGTCATCACGTGCCTCACCGCGCGGCGGCAACACCTGCCGCAACGGCAACTCCCGTCCTTCGAAGTTGGTGGTCGTGCCGGATTTCTCGCACCAAATCGCGGCCGGCAACACGACGTGCGCCCGGTCGGTGAGCGCCGAACGATAGCTGGCCTGCACGACCAGACAATCGATCGCGTCCAGTAACGCCGGTACGTGTTTCTCCCGCAACAACCGCGCACCGCCGTCCGGCTCGTCGCTGGCGACGATGTGCAGCAACTTCAGCGGTTTCGCGTCGATCCACGGGCCGATGTCTTCCTCGGCTTCGATGCCTGCCGCGGTCAGCGCGAAGCTGTTCGTGCTGACCGGCAACGGCACGAGTCGCGGCGGCTGACCCTTGGTTTTGGCCTCGAAGATATTGATGAGTCGCTCCATCACCATCACGCCGATTGGGGTCATCGCATTCGGCCCGTACACCAGCGCCGGCCGTTGCGCGCCCTGCAACACGGTGCCCACTTGCTTCCAAAAAGCGCGTTCGAGACTGACGACGTTGGCGGAGATGTCGGCGTAGCGATCCAGATCGCTCTTGCGCGCGTGGAAGATCAGCAGCTTGGCCCCGCGTCGGCGCACCGCCCCGCGAATCATGGCGGCCACAACGCCGTTGTCGCGGCTGGGCTGCGCGCCAAGGACGATGATAGCGTCCGCATCCCGCAGTTCGTCCAACGCCGACGCGGGCACGGCCTCGCCGTCGTTGGCACCGCACAACGCCGCTTCGTTCTGGGAGACGAACGTGGCCACACGACCGAACTTGCCGGCCAACCGCTTCAGTGTCTTCGCGGTCTCGTTGGTCAGGCGCGGCGACACCAGCATCGCTTTCTGCGCCGTCCTGAGCTTCTTCGTGGCGTTGGCGATGGCGCCGAGCGCTTCGTCCCAAGTTGTAGGTTCGAGCTTGCCGTTTCGTCGCACGAGTGGCTGTAAAATGCGTTCGCGGGGTTCGGCCCAGGTCTCGTACCGGCCGCGGACGCAAAGATGACCGCGATTGATCGGCGATTCGGGGTCGCCGAACACGGTCACAATCCGGTTCTCGCGCGTGTACACCTCCAGGCTGCACCCCACCGGACATTCGAGGCAGGTAGTGCGCACGATCTGCGAAGAGTTCAGCTTGCCACGGTACGCCGAGGCCTTGTCGAACAGCGCACCGGTCGGACAGGACGCTACGCACGAGCCGCAGTTCGTGCAGGAGTCTGATGTGCCGAACGTCGCGCCCAGATCGACGACGACCCGGTTGTTCGCGCCACGGTGAGAAATGTCGAGCGTGTGAGCGCCCTCCATTTCCTCGCAGGCGCGGACGCAACGGGTGCAGAGGATGCAGCGATTGTGGTCGAGCACGAAGTACTTGCCGCTCGTGTCCACCGGCAGCGACGGGTACAGGTACGGATAGCGGATCGAGTCGATGCCGTGGACGTAGCCCTGATGCTGCAAGCCGCAATCACCCTTGTTCATCGGGCACATCGGGCAGATGTGGTTGCGCTCGCTGAAGAGCAGCTCCAGCGTGTTGCGTCGCAAATGATGCAGCCGCGGGCTGGTCGTGATGACTTCCGTGCCGTCGGAGGCGGGCGTCGAGCAGGACGGCACGATCTTGGAGCTGCCGGCGATCTCGACGATGCAAAGGCGGCAGCCGCCCCAGGGCGAGAGATGTTTCAGGTAGCAGAGCGTGGGGATATAGACGTCGTTGGCCTGGGCGACTTGCAGGATCGTCTGGCCGTCCTGGCCCACGCAGCGTTTGCCGTTAATCGTGACTGTGATTTGCCTGGACGCGATCATTGTTTCACCGCTGGCTGCTGGCTGTGTTGGTGTGAATGGGCACCGTTCTCATCCACAGGATGCGCCTTGACGTCGCAACGCAGGCACCGGATCGCCTCCGCCTTGGCTTCCCAGGCGCTGAGGGTGCGCGAAACTTCACTGAAGCTGGTCCGACGCGCATCGGACGGAACGAGCTTGCCGACGTTGCGCGAGCCGCCCAAGGCGTGCGGCGGGATCGTGTTGTCGTACTCGAACCGCGGCCACAATTTCCGGAAACGGTCCACGCCGGCCAACTGCCGGTCGATGACCGCCGCTGCTTTCTTGCCGAACCCCATGGCCGTGGTGACATTGGCAGCGCCCGTCACCACGTCGCCGCCGGCGTACACCTTCGGGTTGCTGGTCTGCAACGTCCAGGGATCAACCTTGATCGTGCCGGACTTGTTGAGTTCCAAGCCGAGTTTCTGGGCGACTTCGCCTTCAACCTTCTCACCGATGGCTTCAATGATCGTGTCGCACGGGATGACGTATTTCTCGTTGGTCGCTATCGGCGTGCGCCGGCCGCGGGAGTCGAACTTGCCGAGGATGGTCTTGGCGACTTCCAACCCGGTGACGCGACCGTTTTCGCCGACGACCTGTACGGGCGCAGCGAGCGTAATCAGCTTTGCGCCTTCTTCCAGCGCTTCTTCGGTCTCTTGCACAATGGCCGGCATATCCCCCCGGGAACGGCGATACACGATCGTCACGTCCGCGCCGAGCCGCAGCGCGGTGCGGGCGGAATCGATCGCCGCGTTGCCGCCGCCGATCACCGCCACCTTCTTTCCCATCTCAACTTTCTCGCCGTGAGAGACGCGGTTGAGGAAGTCGAGCGCCGGATAAACGCCTTTCAACTCCCCGCCCGGCACGCCGAGGTCCTGTTCCTCCCAGGTGCCGATGGCCAGGAAGACGACATCGTGATCGCTCGTCAGCTTTTCCAAGGTGATGTCGCGACCGAGCGCCGTGTTGCAGACGAATTGGACACCTACGCCGCGGATCAGCGCCAGTTCCCTATCCAGCGTTTCCGTCGGCAACCGATAATCCGGCAGCGCATAGCGCAACATGCCGCCCGGTTCTTCGGCCGCTTCGTACACCGTCACCGTGTGCCCCAGCAGTGCGAGGTAAAACGCCGCGCTAAGCCCCGCCGGGCCGGAACCAACGATTCCGACGCGTTTGCCCGTCGCGGCCATCTTCCGTTGATTGAATCGTTTGACGATCTTCTCGGTAGTGGTCTTCTGGAAGATCGTGTCGGCGATGTAGCGGTGTACTTCGCGCATGTTGACGGCGGAATCCACCGTCGCGCGACGGCAGTGGATCTCGCACGGATGCTGGCACGCACGACCCGTCGAGGCGGGCAGCGGGTTGTCCAGAACCACCAACTCGAAGGCTTCTTCGAGCCGCTCTTCCTTCAGCAGTTGCAGGTAGCCGGGGATGTTCATGTGCAACGGGCAGGAGTTCTCGCAGGGCGACAGAAACAGATCCTGGCACACGCCCGCCGTGCACCGGTGCTCACGGATGTGCTCCTCGTATTCCTTGCGGAAATAGCGCAGCGTCGTGAGCACGGGATTGGGAGCCGTCTGGCCCAGGCCACACAGGCTGGCGTCCTTGACGACGATGCTGAGTTCTTCGAGTTTCTTCAGGTCGTCGAGTTCCGCCTCGCCCTTCTTGATGCGTTCCAGGATGTTGAGCATCTGGCGCGTGCCGACACGACAGGGCGGGCATTTGCCGCAGGATTCGTCGCAACAGAACTCCATGAAGAACTGCGCCACGTCCACCATACACGCGTCCTCGTCCATGACGACCAGGCCGCCCGAGCCCATGATCGAGCCGAGTTTCTGGAGCGATTCGTACTCGAGGGACACGTCAAGGTGCTCGGCCGGGATGACGCCACCGGACGGGCCGCCGGTCTGCACGGCTTTGAACAACTTGCCGTTCGGAATCCCGCCGCCGACTTCGAAGATGACGTCGCGCAGGGGCGTGCCCAGCGGGACCTCGGCGAGGCCCGTGTTCTTGATTTTGCCCGCCAGCGCGAACACTTTCGTGCCGGGGTACTTCGGCGAGCCGATCGAAGCAAACCATTTCGCGCCGTGCAGAATGATCAGACGGATGCAGGCCCACGTTTCCACATTGTTGATATTGGTCGGATTGCCCCACAGACCGCGTTGCGCCGGGAACGGCGGACGCGGTTGCGGCTGGCCGCGGCGGCCTTCGACGCTGCGCATCAGGGCCGTCTCCTCACCGCAAACGAACGCGCCCGCGCCGATGCGGATTTCGAGATCGAAATCGAAAGTCGTCCCGAAAAGCTTCTTGCCGAGAAGCCCGTACTCGGCAGCCTGCTCCAGCGCAATCTGCAGACGTTTGATGGCGAGCGGATACTCGGCGCGGATGTAGATGAACCCACGGTTTGCGCCCATCGCATACGCGCCGATGGTCATGCCCTCGATCACGCGGTGCGGATCGCCTTCGAGAACCGCACGATTCATGAACGCGCCGGGATCACCTTCATCAGCGTTGCAGATGACGTACTTCGGAGCCGTCGGCACCTTGGTCATCAACTCCCATTTCAAACCGGTCGGGAAACCGGCGCCGCCGCGTCCGCGCAGCCCGCTGGCTTTGATTTCGGCGATGACCTGTTCCGGCGTCATCGAAGTGAGCACCTTGCCGAGTGCCGCGTAACCGTCGCGGCCAATGTATTCTTCGATGTTTTCGGGATCGATCAGCCCGCAGTTTTCCAAGACGATCTTGTGTTGCTTGGCAAAGAAGTCAAAGTCGCGCGCGGTGGTGACGAGGTTGGCGGTCCCCGGCTCCGCCGGCAGTAGTTTCTTATATGGACGGCCCTTCAGGAAATGTTCCTCGACCAGCGCTGGCACGTCCAGTGCCGTCACGCGCTGATAAAACGTGCCATCGGGATGAACAAGCAGCACCGGGCCGAGGTCGCACGGACCGATGCAGCCCGTCTCGACGATCTTGATTTCCTCGTCGAGACCGCGCTTCTTCAGTTCGCCGCGTAACGCGTCTCGCATCGCGTGGCCGCCCGAGCTGATGCAGCCGGCACCGGCGCACACCAGGATGTGGGAGCGAATCATAGAAAGTTAGTCCGTTTTCTTTTCTTTGCCGACCGCCAACTTGTCGACTTTCTTGCCCTTTTCGAGGTGCTCGGCGACGATCTTGCGGGCGCCGTCGGCGTCCAGATGCGCGTAGGTGGTCTTCTCGCCGCCAGCCTCCTCGACGCGGACGACCGGCTCGACATCTTCCAAGCCGACTTCACCCGTCACTCGCACCTCGACATCTTCGAGGCCGCGCTTCTCGATTTCGTCGAGCATGGTGGTCATCACTTCGCGCGCGCCGGCGGCAATGCCACTGGTGCCCATGCTGAATACAACCCGGTACTTCTTGTTGCCTTCACGTAGCGCGACTTGCCGTTGCGCCTTCTCTTTGAGTTTTTTGAGTTCGTCGAGGTTCATGGGGTCTCCCTTCTTGAGAACTGAAATAAAACGTCCCGTCATCGGATCGACAATGCAGTTGCACCTCCACGGCTTCGTTGCTGGCGCACAAGGCCAGGATGGTGGCGTTGAGATCGCCCAACGGGGGCCGGTCCACGTGCGACAACCGCATCGAAGCGGTAATCGAGGTCCCGCGGCCTTGGACGGACCGGATATCGAACGTCCCGCCGCACATTTCGGAGGATTGTCGCAGGAGCGCCAGGCCCAAACCGATGGGTTTTTTCCGGCTGCTCTTGCTCGTGAAACTCCGGGCGAGGACGCGCTTCAGTGTCTGGCCGTCCATGCCACGACCATCGTCGCGGATCCGGAGGATCAGCCAGTCGTGCTTGACGCTCTCGATCACCGCGATCTGGATGTTGCGCGCCCCGGCGGCGAGCGAGTTCATCGCGATGTCCAGAATGTGTAGTGACAGTTCCTCAAACATATTTCTTCAGGTCTTTTTGGCAGATGCGACGTACCTTGTCGGGCGAGAGCCGGCCGTAGACGTCGTCGTCGACAGACAAGGCCGGGGCCAACGCGCAGGCACCGATGCAACGAGCGGTGTTGAGACTGAGAAGATTGTCTTTCGTCGTCTCGCCCTCGTTGATTTGAAGTTCCTCCTCGAGTTCCTCGAGCACGGTCGTGGCGCCGCGCACATGGCAGGTCGTGCCGCGACAAACCAAGATCTGATGCTTGCCGCGCGGCACCATCGTGAAGAAGTGATAGAACGTGACGACTCCGTAGATGTGCGCCAGCGGCAATTTGAGCGCGGTCGCGATGTAGCGGAGCACGTCCGCACTCAGGTAACCGAACAATTGCTGGGCCGAATGCAGCACCTGAATCAATGCCGTCGGCTCGCTGTTGTAGCGCGCGATTGTCTGATCCAGCGCCGCGAACCGCTGGTCCCCGCTGGGGTGGAGCGCCAATGTTCCTACCGCGGTTGTTGTTTCGCTCATCGGAATCCAGCCTCCCAAAGTGTTCCTGCCGCTTCGTACGTTGCGAGCGGCGTGGTTAACAGTGCGATGCCTTCCGCCTCGGCTTCGGCGATGACCTCGGCGTAGGGCCTGCGCCCGCAGGTGAACAGCACCGCCGCAATGTCCTTGGTGGCGGCAACGGAGACGACGTTGCGGTGCGTCTGAATCGTCAGCCAGAGCGTCCCCGGTTTTGCATGGGCGAGCACGTCGCTCAATAAATCACTGATGTAGGAGCCCGACAGTTCGTCGGGAACCCGGTCGGTAAGCGGTTCTGCACGCAGTGCCGCGATCAGTGGCTGAAACTTGACCCGCGTTGATGTTTTCATGTGGGGGCTCCTGCTTTGTGGATGTAAATCTCGGAACGCAGATACGTCCCATGCTTGTTGTCCGACGTGATCGTGAGGTTGTCCGAGCAGCGCTTGATGTTCGGCAGGCCCATGCCCGCGCCAAAACCGAGTTCCCGGGGCAGACGGCCCGCCGTGGTCCAGCCTTCTTGCATCGCCTGCTCGACGTTCTCGATGCCGGGACCCACATCGATCGCTTCGATGACAACCTTTGCGGGGTCAATCGCCGCGATAATCTCCCCACCGAGCGAGTGAATCATAATGTTCGTCTCGGCTTCGTACGCGACCACCGCCGCGCGGCGCCGGATTTCCGGATCGACGCCGCGTTCGCGCAACACCTGGCGCATCCGTTGGGAAACCCTGCCCGCGCTGTCGTAGTCGCCGGTGCGGACGTGGGCCCGCACGACGACACGATCCGCTGCGTCATCCGCCTTCTTGGTGGCGCGCAACGCCGCCTCAACCGCCAGCGCTTCCTCGGCGCGGCGTTCGAGGTGCTGCATCAAACAGCCCGTGATGTCGCCACGGGTGAGGATGCCGACGAGTCGGTCGTTTCCGTCGAGCACAGGAAAGCGGCCGAACTCATGGCGGTCAAACTCCGCGACGGCGCGCACGAGGGAAAAATGATCGCGTAGCGTGACGACGTGGCGGGCCATGTGATTCTCCGCCGGGTCGTCGATGTATCCCCTGGTGAGCGCGTTGATGATATCTTCGATGCTGATGATGCCCAGGAGCAGGTCGTTGCTGGTGATTGGCACACCGGAGATGCGGCGGGTTCTCATCAATTCCTGGATAGTCCGCAGAGAATCCGCGGGGCCGGCGGTGATGGGCGGCTTGCTCATGGCGTCGCGCACGCGCAATTCGTAAACAAGAACCTGTGCGACCGAAATCTTGCGCGCGTCGCCCGCGCCGGTGTCTGAAAAAGTGGCGGGCGCCAGATGCATCGTGTGCCTCCTAGGGTCCGGGCGCAGCGGCGAGTGCGATGCGCACGTCGGCCACCCGCGCGCCCTTGCCCTGTGCGTGGACGATGAGAGGATTGATGTCCAGTTCGGTGATCTCGGGAAAATCAACGACAAGTTGGGAAAGTCTCTCCAAACATTCGGCGATGGCGTCGGTGTCGGTGGGAGGTTGACCTCGAAAACTCTCAAATACTTTGGCGGCGCGGATCGAGTGGATCATGTTGTGCGCCCCGAGTTCACGGATGGGCACGAGACGGAAGCTGACGTCCTTGAGCACCTCGACGTACGTGCCGCCCAAGCCGAACATGATAAGGTGCCCGAACGCGGGATCCTTGCTGATGCCGAGAATGACCTCGACACCCTTGCCGGCCATCGCCTGTATTTCCACACCGAGGAGCCGCGCACTGGGTAGTTTTTGTTTCACCCCGTTTGTGATTTTATTATAACCAGCACGGGCTTCCTCGGGCGTGGAAATGTTCAGCAACACACCGCCGACGTCGACCTTGTGGACGACGTCTGGTGAGGCAATTTTCATTGCGACAGGTCCGCCGATTTTCTGGAGCAATTCGACGGCTTCCTCTTCGTTTTTCGCCAGACCATGTTGCAGCAGCGGGAACTCGTACGCCTTCAACACCGCGAGCGCTTCGGCCTCGGGCAGAAAGGTGCGGCCTTCCTCACGGGCTTTCGCAAAAATCCGGCGGACCGCTTCCTTGTCCACCTCAAAATGGCGCTCCTGGGTGCGTGGGCGCAAGAGCCACTGCGTGTAGCGGTACATCGCGGCGAGTGAGCGGGACGCATTCTCGGGGAACTCGTAATTGGGAACGCCGTGTTGTTCGAGAATGTGCACACCGGCCGACACATCCACATGGCCCAGGAATGAGGCGAGCACGGGTTTTTTACTGCCCGTGGCGATCTTGCCAATTGTGCGCGCGATGGCCTCGATGTCGGTCATGGATTGCGGCGTGAGCAACACCACCAGGCCGTCGACGTTCGGGTCGCCGAGCACGGCTTCCAGCGCAACGGTGTAGCGATCGCAAGTGGCGTCGCCGACCACATCGACGGGGTTGAAAAAGTTCGCGGTCGGGGGCAGCTTCGCCTTGAGGGACTCGAGTGTCTCGGGTCGCAGTTTGGCGAGCTCGAGTCCATGACGGATGGCAGCATCGGTGGCCATGATGCCGGGTCCACCCGCGTTGGTGACGATGGCGAAGCGGTTGCCTTTGGGCAACGGCTGGCGTGAGAACCCGACCGCGAAGTCGAAGAGTTCTTCCACAGTGTCGACGCGCAGGATGCCGGCCTGCGCGAAAATGGCGTCGTAGACCGCGTCGCTGCCGGCGAGAGCGCCGGTGTGCGAACGGGCGGCGGCCGCGCCTTGAGTAGTCCGCCCAGACTTGATGGCCAGTATCGGTTTGCGGTGTGCGAGTTCGCCCGTGATCTCGCGAGCCAGTTCGATAAAGGCGCGACCGTCCACAAGAGTTTCCAAGTACATCAAAATCACGTCGGTGCTGTCGTCGTGGGCAAGATAACGCAGCAGATCGATTTCGGTTACGTCGGCTTTATTGCCGACGCTGATAAATTTTGAGAATCCGATGTCGCGGCCTCGGGCATAGTCGAGAATGCCCGCGCAGAGAGCGCCGCTTTGAGAAAGGAAAGCGATGTTGCCGTGCTTGGGCATACAGCGCGCGAAGCTCGCGTTGAGCATGAGGTCGGCGTCGGTGTTGATCACGCCGAGGCAGTTCGGGCCGACCAGCGCAATCTCATACTCGCGGGCGATCTCCACCGCGCGACGCTCCAACGCGGCGCCCTCGGCTCCAACTTCCTTGAATCCTGCCGTCACGATCACCGCCCCGCGTGCGCCTTTCTGGCCACATTCTTCCAGGACCTGCGCCACCGCCGTGGCCGGGACCATAATCAGCGCGAGATCGATGTCGTCAGGAATCTCACCGACGTTCGTGTAGGCATGTACACCGGCGATCGACGCCGCCTTGGGATTGACCGGGTACAACGTGCCGCTGTAACCGCTGAGCAGGATGTTGCGAAACAGATCGTGACCCACCGTCCCCACGCGATTCGATGCGCCGATCACCGCCACAGAACTTGGACGAAAGATGGCTTCGAGTCGTTCGCCGCCGCGCACAGCCCCTGCCGATTGTTTCGACGGTCCAACTGTGTTTTGTAGCGCTTGCATCGTTGCCCGCCTGCTATCTTAGCAACGGCCTTGCCAGCTTATGGGATGTCTCATGGAGAAATCATAAGGTATTGATTACAAGCATGATATGGTGTGAATAATTTCACAATCGAACGAATATCAGCGGCAATTTGGAGGACAAACTGTCAACCAGCAACGGGAATCCCGACACATTGTCACGCGACGGCGGTGGTCGTATCGGGCGCTGCGCAGCTTCGCTCAACGCTTGGGTGCGCAGTGGGCGCGAGCAGCGACAGTCATGGGGAAGGCTTCGCCAAAGATGACGCATTTCTCGCCTTTGCACTTTGCGCAATGCGAGGGCCGTTCCATTTCGATTTCCCACGCCAGCGGATCGCCGCCACGCCCAGGTCGGAAACCGACTTCTTCAAACAAGCGTAGCGCCACTGAATTGGAGCCCATCACGAAGAGCCAGACGCGCGCCAGTTCAAGTTTCTTGCAGCCAAAGCTGAGCGTTCCCAAGAGTAACTGCTTTCCGAGGCCGAGGCCGCGGTAGTCTTGATGAAGAAAAATCGCCACTTCCGCTTCGGTTTTTCGCTGCGAGGGACACAGCGCGGCGTGGCCAACAATGCGGTCGTCAACTTCAATCACGAATTGGTAGAAACCTTGCTCCCGAAGTTGATTGAGCCACTTCTTGATTTGCGGGGCGTTGCGGGGCGGTAGGCCTTGGAATTCGCCCTTCGGTTCGAACTGGCAATACATCTCGAAGAGCTTTTCCGAATCCGATTCTTCAAAAGCCCGCAACACAGTGCTCACTGGCATCTGATGTGAACTTCCAGCATTGCGAATACCAGTGTAGTGCTTTCCTTCGGCGAGTTTGGCTAACACATTGGACCACAGCGAGTAAGCCAGCCAGTTTGCTCCAAATTAGTATGGCTGCCGGGGCTCAAATGCTGACAGAATGTCGGCACGGAAACCCTGCATGAACCGTCAATTTGTCATCCTGCCCCTGTGGCTCTACAAGACACGATCATGGCTATCTACAGCTTGCGGAAGAGTTTACTGAAGTGTCGCATTTCATGGCACGCGCGTGGCTATAAGCGCGGCGCAGTGGACTCATCATTGGTTTGGCAAGCGTTCTGGGTTGCGCTTGTCGTTGATCTGGTTACTCTGGGAGGAAAGGTGCCGTCTGCCTTCACTCGCACGCTGTCGAAGCCGCGAGAGGGGCTTCCGGCACCATCGCAGAAGGAGTGATGGCCTCACCAACCAAGAGTGGTCGGATGACGCAACAGTCAATTGAAAACACGGCGGTGGCAACCACAACGCGAAAGCACGCCGCAATCGCGGTGCTTTCGCTGGTGGCGATCTTCCTTCACCTGCTGCTCCGCTTTGGCCTGCGCGCCGACCAGAGCATCCACCGTGTTCCGCTGATTGCGGCACTGGCGTTAGGTGGGATTCCTCTGGTTTGGGAACTTTTCATCAAACTGACCCGGCGCGAATTCGGCTCAGACCTGCTGGCCGGCATCTCGATTGTGACTTCCGTGTTGCTGGGGGAGTACCTCGCGGGTGCACTGGTTGTGCTGATGCTTTCGGGCGGGGAAGCGTTGGAGAATTACGCCGTGCGCAACGCTTCTTCCGTCCTCCGCGCGCTCTCCAAGCGTATGCCCTCGGTTGCGCACGTCAAGCGCGGGCCGGAGGTCACCGATGTTCCGCTGGATCAGATCGGTATTGGCGATACGATGCTGGTTTATCCGCATGATTTCTGTCCGGTGGACGGCGTGGTCGTCGATGGGCGCGGTGTCATGGATGAGTCGTACCTGACGGGCGAACCATACCAAATGTCGAAGACGCCCGGCTCGGAAGTATTGTCGGGAGCGATCAACGGCGACTCGGTTCTCACGATCCGCGCCACCAAACTCGCGGTGGACTCACGCTATGCCAAGATCATGCAGGTGATGAGGGCTTCGGAGCAACAACGTCCGCGATTGCGGCGGTTGGGCGATCAACTGGGCGCGTATTACACGCCGCTGGCGGTCGCCATTGCACTGATGGCTTGGCTTACCAGCGGACAGGCTGACCGGTTCCTGGCGGTCTTGGTGGTCGCCACGCCCTGTCCGTTGTTGATTGCCATTCCTGTCGCGATCATCGGTGCGATCTCGCTGGCAGCCAAGCGCGCCATCATCGTGAAGAACCCGGCGGTGCTGGAACAGATCACCACCTGCCGCACAATCATCTTTGACAAGACGGGTACGCTGACCTATGGCGAACCGAAACTCACGGAACAAGATTGTGTGCCGGTATTTCCTCCCCAAAACGTCCTCACCCTGGCGGCCAGCCTCGAACAGTATTCAAAACATCCCTTGTCCCGCGCCATCCTCACGGCGGCACGGAACGCCGGCGCCAATCTTCAGGAGGCGAGTGAAATCAGCGAGCGGGCTGGCGAAGGGCTGCGCGGCACCGTGGCGGGTCAAAGAATCCAGATTACGAGTCGACACCGTCTGATGGCGGAGCAGCCGTCACTGGCGGGCCATCTCCCCACCGCGACTGGCGGCATGGAGTGTGTCGTTCTGATTGGGGGAAATTACGCGGCAACTTATCGATTTCGCGACGAACCGCGGTTGGAGAGTGAGTCGTTCATCGGCCACCTGAAACCCAAACATTTGTTTCACGAAGTGATGCTCGTTTCCGGCGACCGGGAATCCGAAGTGCGGTATCTCGCCGATCGCGTCGGTATCAGCGAAGTGCATTTCAGCAAGAGCCCCGAAGAGAAGCTGGACATCGTTCGCAACGAAACGCGAAAGCGCAAAACGCTCTTTCTGGGCGATGGCATTAACGATGCACCGGCCTTGATGGCCGCCACCGTCGGCGTGGCTTTCGGTCAGAACAGCGATATCACGAGCGAAGCGGCCGGCGCGGTGATCCTGGACAGTTCTCTGGAGAAGGTGGACGAGTTTCTGCACATCAGCCGCCGCATGCGGGTGATCGCGCTGCAGAGTGCGATTGGTGGAATGGCCCTGAGCGTTGCGGGCATGATCTTCGCCACACTGGGCCTCTTGCCGCCCGTGGCGGGAGCGATTTCTCAGGAAGTCATCGATGTGGTTGTAGTCCTCAATGCCCTGCGGGCGGCGTGGCCGCCGGGAGCGCTGACCGATTTTCGAGAGGGTTGAGCAACCGAACGGCGGGGGTGTGGCGGAACAAGGTTCTTTGCAACTTTGAGACAGAGGTCTTTGCAACGCGGGGGGCAGTAAAAGAGCGCTCGCCGGTGAAGCGGCGCGTAATGAGGGTAGATTGCACCACGCACTCGGCAATTGCCAGCGCAAATCGCTGAAGCAAGACTTAAAATGACACACTACCCAATCTACTGCCAACCTTTCACCCAACTAGGTTGCGCCAGCGCAACCAAAACTGCCCTCCTTTAGTCAGAAGTTGTGCCCGGTTGCAAAGTATCGCCCCGCGTTCGTGACGGCGCTTCCGCTCCCTGTTTACAGCCTGTTTGAGTCTCTTCCGCCTTTTCCGCCTGTTGCAATCATCTCTGTTCGCCCGCAGGTCCGCCCCGACCCCGCCGGTTTTTTCCCCGGCTAGGTTCCGCCGGCGGAACCGTTCACCGCCTGAATTGTCCCGAAGTTCCGCCCGGTTGCAAACAACCACTCTCACCGCGCCGCTCGGTTCTTGGCCCGTGTTTACAGGCTCTTCCAGCGTGTTCCACCCTGTTCCGCCCTTTGCAAAGACCTCTGTAAGTCCGCAAGGTAGTGTCCCAATTTGCTAAAACGGCGAGCCAAGAGAGAGCCTCCCCCAAGCTTGCCGGAAGAACTCCGTCTGACTACACTTCAGGGCATGGCGAAGAAAGCGCGTCCCGCTGCCCGAGTTGTGCGCGAGTCTGCTGACCCGGCACCCAAACCGACCACAAGTCTCCCGAAGTCGTCCGCCCTCGTGGATACGCGCGTCATCTGGTGCGGCGACTGCCTCGAACAACTCAAAAAACTGCCCGATGCCTGCGTGGACTTGATCTACATCGACCCGCCGTTCAATTCCAACCGCAACTATGAAGTCTTTTGGGGCGAGACCAAGGAAACTCGCTCGTTCGATGACCGACACGCCTCGACCCAAGCCTACATCGAGTTCATGCGCCCGCGTTGCGTCGAGTTGCACCGCGTGCTCAAGAAGACCGGTAGCTTCTACTACCACTGCGACTGGCACGCCTCCCACTACGTCAAGGTCATGCTCGACCAGATTTTCGGGGAGAATACTTTTCAAAGCGAAATCATCTGGCACCGAACACTGGCAAAAGGTTTGGCCTTCACTGGATTTCCAAATAACCATGACACGATCTTTCTTTATGGCGGTGGAGGTGAAACCACTTTCAACCGTCCATACACGCCATACGACCCGGACAACTTGGATGAAAAAACCTCTACGAAGTATTGCCACCGCGACCCGGACGGAAGGGTTTACCGGCTCGATAACCTGATTAACCCGAATCCCGACCGCCCGAATCTGACGTACGAATTCCTCGGCGTGAAGCGGGTTTGGCGCTGGACAAAAGAGCGGATGGAGGAGGCATACGAGAATGGGATCGTTGTTCAGACAAAGCCCGGTGCTGTTCCCCAATTGAAGCGATACCTTGACGAGCAAGAAGGGCGACCTATTGATACTGTGTGGACAGATATTCCTCCAATAAACTCTCAAGCACGTGAACGTCTCGGTTATCCGACACAAAAACCACTTGCTCTTCTTGATCGAATTGTCAAAGCGAGTACCAACGAAAACGACATCGTGCTTGATGCATTCTGTGGGTGCGGCACTGCATTGGTGGCCGCGCAGAAACTCAAACGACAATGGATCGGTATCGACGTTTCACCAACAGCGTGCCGGGTGATGGCGAAGCGGCTGCGCGACGTGTGCTACATGAAGGAAGACGAACAACTGTGGCGCGCAGGCAAAGGTTTCGTCGTGCGCAATCTGCCGTGGACGGAGGACAAGCTACGGGAGATTCCGCCATTTGAATTCGAGAACTGGGCCGTCAACGCCCTCGGCGGCATCCCGAACGTGACCAAGGTCGGTGACATGGGCATTGACGGGCGCATCTATCCCGTCAGCGCCGCACCCGCGCGCGTCGGCAAGGAAACCGGCCATTTGGAGTTCATGGACGTGTGGTATCCAATTCAGGTGAAGCAGAAGGACAAGGTCGGTCGCCCCGATGTTGACCAGTTCGAGGCCGTGATGACCCGCGAAGATCGCAAGCTCGGCTACTTCGTCGGCTTCGACTTCACCGGGGACGCACGTTTCGAGATTGATCGCTTTCAGCGCAAAGAAGGCCGCGAAATACGCCCCCTCACCGTCCGCGAAATCCTCGACGAGCAAATTGCGAAGAAATTGGCGTGACGCCGACACACTCTAGAGGAGATTCGAGCTTGAACTGTAAGCTCTGTCTCAAAAACGCTCCACTCGCCAAGTCGCACATCATTCCCAAATTCATTTACACGCTGATGCACGACCAAAGAGGACACTACGCTGAAGTGCGCGACGTGGACGCAGGAAAGGTCATATTAGGCCAAGGTGGGGTATGCGAAAAGCTACTATGCTCTAAATGCGAATCTCGCTTGAACAGGTATGAGCGACATGCACGCCGTCTCTTCGTTGATGAATTACCTGAGCTGCAGTCGGGCAGGACGCGAAGGATCCAGATTCCCAATCTAAATTACAGCCTCTTCAAACTTTTCATTCTGTCTATTGTCTGGCGGGCTGGCGTTTCATCATCTCCTTTCTTTCGACATGTCAAACTCGGCCCACACGCTGACAGAATTCGTAGCATGCTGAATTCAGACAATCCCGGCCCGCCCGGTATGTATCCATGCGTCATTCAGGTCTTACTGTTGGAAGGCAAGCACCTGAAAGGTTTCATGGTTGATCCAATCCCAGTACGAATTGACGGACACAGGGCATACTACTTCGTCTTCGGCGGTTTCCTTTTCACCGCCTTCATCTCTGGGCACACACTTTCCTCAGTGCTCGAAAGGGCGCACATCACTGATAAACAACCAATCTTTGCGTTTCGCACCGAGATAGGCGATGTGGAATTTCTACGCGAGGTTTGGAACCGCGCAATTGATACTACCCGTGACGTCAAGATACGCTTTGGTGAAGAGTAGTAATTAGGGTCAGACCTATAATCATGACGCATTCACTTCCTTCCGGAGTGCGGCTAGGCGTTTGCGCCGACGGCAAACATTCGGCGCGTTTGCTCTATCGGGCGTTCGCCCGATAGGGCGTCTCGTGTAGCCAGTGCTACACTCGGCTCCGTCTGACTCGGCTACGCACACTACAGGAAACGGCAGAGATGGTTGCCGCGGGAGTACGGCGTGCGGCGTCTCGTCGAACTCGGCTCGACAAGCTCAGCATGACAACCGGGGAGAATACGGCAGTAGATGTTCGGCGGACAAGACGGCGCGCCGTGTGGGGGCACACGGCCTACCCCGATTAGGAATCGGGGCGAGCAACGGCGGGCGGGGCGGGTCGAGCCGCCGCACTCCAGAGCGGAGCGGCGCGGTGGGCCACCGCGCCCTACCTACGACTTGCGAAAAGAAAAGCTTCCAAACGTTGCCGCAGACGACAGCGGCGTTTGCGCCGACGGCAAACATTCGGCGCGTTTGCTCTATTGGGCGTTCGCCCGATAGGGCGTTTGCCGCGGAAGTACGACGTGCGGCGTCTCATCGGATTCGGCTCCGTGTAGCCAGTGCTACGCTCGGCTCCGAGGACTCGGCTACGACGGACAAGACGGCGCGCCGCGTGAGGGCACACGGCCTACCCCGATTAGGAATCGGGGCAGGCAACGGCGGGCGGGAGCGGGGCGAGCCGCCGCACTCCAGAGCGGAGCGGCGCGGTGGGCCACCGCGCCCTACCTACGACCGGGGCGACGAAGCGGCGTTTCAAAACATTGCAGACGGCGCGCCCGGCGGTCGCGCCCTACCAATGGCAACGTAGCGGACGGCTCGACGGTCATAGACCGCCGCTATAGGGGGGAATACGACGGCAGGCAATGGTGGGATTGCCGCAGGAAAGGAGTTGCGGCGTGTCGTCACCACGTAAAACGTGGCGAGGACTCCGCTATCAAAAACCGATAATTTTGCTGGACGGGGCGGGCCGGGGGTGGTATGATGGCGATGGTTGTTTGACATAAGAAGAATGGTTCGGCCCGACGCAGGCTACACCAACTTGCCGGTGTGCACAGCACGGCTCGCAGAGCCGTGGCTACACCGAACCCGGCACGGCGATCAACCGGATGTACATGCTACACCGAGGGCGGCACGGTGGGTTGCCGCGGGAGTACGGCATGCGGCGTTTGCGCTGCCGGTAAATCTGCAGCGCGTCTCAGCGGCTAGTGCCGCTTTCGGCTCCGTCCGACTCGGCTTCCCGGGCCCTACCTAGAGAGACGTTGGCACAGTTCCTTCCAAAAAGGGTGCTTTTTTACCAAACGAACCCAACTGAAAAATGTGGAAGTATTTTGGAATGAATAGGTTAAGAAAAACACGAGTTGGGTTCGTTATGTAAAAAAGAGGCAAAAAACAGGGCTGGAAGCTCCGAAAACAACACGGAACAGGGGTGATTTGCCGCCCCAGACCCCTCGGCCTCTCCTGCGTCGAGTTTGGGCAGGAATGAAGCCAAAACGAACCCCGCAGAGTGCGATCATCCAAGAGGTTCCGATGCTATTGACAACTTGTCAACACCCCCGTAGGGTTGGGTAGCAATGGCCCCCCCCGAACGCGAGCAACGGCTGAAGTTTCTCAGCCTGACCCAGCGCGACGAGCAACTGCTCCAAGCGTTGCGTCCGTTGTTCGAGAGACACGGCATCGCTGTGGAAAATGAGTTCTACGATCACCTGCTCAGCTTCCCCGAAACCGCGGAACTATTGCGCGACCGCACGACCATCGAGCGCCTCAAAAAACTCCAGCGCGACTATTTGCTGCGGATCACCGAGGGGAATTTCGACGACGCCTATCTGGCCGACCGCTTGCGTATCGGTCAGGCGCACGAGCGCGTGGGGTTATCACCGCGATGGTACTTGATCGCGTACAGCCAGTATTTCAAGATCATCGCGCCATTGATCCGTGATTTTTATGTGAACGATCCCGGGTTGGCGACCGAGTCGCTCGTGGCGCTGGAGAAGGTGTTCATGCTCGACGCCTCATTGGCGATGGACGCCTACATCGCCAGCGACCGGTTCCGCCATTTGCAGCAATTGGAAAGCATCGTCAACGACTCGGCCGACGTCATCTTCTCGCTGGACGCCGAGAATCGCTTCCGCACCTGGAACCGCGCCGCGGAAAACATCTTCGGTTGGCGCGCCGAGGAAATCATCGGCAAGCATTTCAGCCTGATCATGCCGCCGGAACTCGTGAAGGCGGGGGAGTTGACCCGCATCGAAGAGCATATCCGCAACGAAGGCCATTATTATGTCGAGACGGAACGCATGGCGAAAGACGGTCGGCGTGTGTTGGTGGAGGTGACCGTATCTGAATTGCGCGGATTGCAGGGCAACGTCATCGGTCGTTCCGCGATTCTGCGCGACATTACCGAGCGCAAGCGGCTGGAAGAGGCGAAGCTGCAAGCCGAACGGCTGGCAATGATCGGCGCCATGTCCGCCAAGCTCGCGCACGAGATTCGCAACCCGCTCAGTTCGATCACGCTCAACATCGACCTGGCAAGCGATGAAATTGACTCGCTGGCACGAGCGGCGGGCGCGACGGCGGAGGAGGCGCGAACCTTGCTGAAATCGATTGCCTCCGAAGTGCGCCGGATCCAGCGGGTCACGGAAGACTACCTGAAATTCGCGCGCATGCCGAAGCCCCGCCGTGAACGCGTCGCGCTTAACGAGCTCCTCGACCACGGTTTGTCGTTCATGAAATCGCTCTTCGCGGCCACGGGAGTGACCGTCAGTATTCACCTGGAGCCATCACTGCCGGGCATCAATGCGGACGAAGAGCAACTCTGGCAGGCGATCCTCAACCTGATCCGCAACGCCGTCGAAGCAATGCCCACAGGAGGCACGCTCACCGTTTCCACGGCGCGCGACGGCAACCACGTTGTCATCCGCGTTTCGGACACGGGCAGCGGCATGACGGAGACCCAGCGACAAGAGATATTCAAACCGTTCTTCAGCACGAAGACCGGCGGGACGGGACTAGGGCTGCCTCTGACGCAACAAATCATCATCGAGCACGACGGCAGCATCGAATGTGAGTCCACCCCAGACGGCGGCACAATGTTCATTATTCGCCTGCCGCTAACACCGGAGAACTAGATCCATGCCAAAGAAACCCGATATACTTTTAGTGGACGACGAGGAAGCCCTCTGCACTGCCGCCGAAAAAATTCTCATCAAGGAGGGGTACCGCGTGACGTCCATGAACACGGTGGCGGAGGGGCTGGCGAAGTTTGAGCGTGATGGCGCTGACTTGTTGATCACCGATTTGATGCTTCCCGACGCGGACGGCATCTCGGTGCTCAAACGCGCCAAGGAACTGCGCCCAACGGTCGAAGTCATCGTCATCACCGGGCACGGCACGGTCGAGAAGGCCGTCGAAGCCATGCGGCTTGGCGCCTACGATTTCATTGAAAAGCCACTGGACCGCGCCGCCCTGCTGAAGGCGGTCAGTCGCGCCGTCGAGAAACAACGGCTCTCCGCGGAGAACCGCCAGTTACGCGAACAATTGCAGCAACAACGTGGTGAGGACGCACTTGTCGGCAACAGCCTGGCGATCGTGGGCGTTAAGAAGCTGATCCGGCAGATCGCCCCGACGGATGTGAGCGTCCTCATCCAAGGTGAGAGCGGCACGGGCAAAGAAGTTGTCGCCGACGTGATTCATTCGTTGAGCAACCGCCGCGAGAGGCCCATCGTCAAGATCAGTTGCGCGGCCATCCCCGAGACGCTGCTGGAGAGCGAACTCTTCGGCTATGAACGCGGCGCGTTTACAGGCGCGTCCGGCTCGAAACAAGGGAAGTTCGAGTTGGCCGATGGGGGCACTCTGTTTCTCGACGAAATTGCGGAGATGACGCCGCAGCTACAGGCCAAGCTCCTGCGCGTCTTGCAGGACGGTCGCTTCCAGCGGCTTGGGAGCACGCGCGATATTCAGGTCGATGTTCGCGTCATCAGCGCCACGCACGTCGACATCCAGAAGGCCATCACTGAAAACAGGTTCCGTGAAGATCTTTATTACCGACTCAACGTGGTTCACCTCACCTTGCCGCCACTCCGTGGTCATCCCGAGGACATTGCGCTCTTGGCCGACCATTTTCTCAAGAAGTATCTGGTGAAAATGCAGAAGAATGTCCGGGCCATCGCGCCTCAGGCGCTCGATCAGCTTTTGGCGCACCAGTGGCCCGGCAACGTGCGCGAGTTGGAGAACACCATTCAACGGGCTTTGGCAGTGGCGACAAACGACATCATTCAGAGCTTTCACCTTGCGCCACCACCGAGGTCGGGGGGGCCATCTGCTTCCTTTGGCCCAGCGGTCACCATTCCAGTCGGGACAACACTGGAGGAAGCCGACAACCTTCTGATTTCTGAGACGCTCAATCAGTGTGGTGGTGACAAAGAGAAGGCGGCCAAGATGTTGGGCGTCTCATCCAGGACCCTTTATCGGCACTTCTCCAAGGACGAAGGGTAATCGCCGTGGCCATCAAAATGTCGGCCTGAAACGTTGAAGTCTGACAGTCTATCAGGCGGTGATGTTGTGAATTGGGTATGCCGTACGTTCTGGAGGCATTGCCAAAGTGTCCTGAAAGCCTCGCCGCGCTGACATCATGGCAGGGCCTTGCTTCCTTAGATGACTGCTTCTACGGATGTAATGGGTTGCGCTACAATTGGTTACATGTGATTGACGCGATGTGGCATCGACGCTGCTAAAGCTAGAGTTCGTGAACGCGACGAAGGATACAGCCTGCATCCTGCTCGTCGATGACGATATCGAGTTGCTGAGGGCTCTGACCAAAGTGCTGGAAAAAGCCAACTACGAAGTTGTGCCGCACTCAGACGCCCGCAGCGCCATGGAGTATATCAGCTCGACGAAGAAGAAGTTCGATCTCGTCGTCACCGACGTCTTCATGCCTGGAATGCACGGAATCGAGTTTCTTTCCGCGACCAAGGCTGCATTCCCGCGCGTGCCCGTTATCGTTGTCACCGCTTTCGGCGATTGGGGTCAGTACATGGACGCGCTGCACGAGGGTGCCACGGAGTACCTGAGCAAGCCGCTCGATAAGGCTGAGTTGCTTGCCGCCGTCGGTCGCGCGCTCGCCAATGGCGGGCACAGGGCCCCCACCTCGTAGTGCCGCGCCCGCATTTCCGCGCTCACCGTATCGTGAAAACCAGCAGCGCTACAAACATGTGACCACGCCGTGGAGGCGTCGCGGCTCAGCCTGTGTAGTGGTGGAACATGGCGGCGAGAAGGATGAGTTCGGGATGGGCGGTGGAGAGTTGGGGGAGGATGAGACGGATCCGGCCGCGATAGGCGGCGAGTTTGTCCCGCAAGGGTTGCAGGTCGTCCACTTTGTCCCAGTGCAGCTTGTTCAAGTCCAGCACCAACCGGCTCTTGCTGCGGGCCAGTGAATCCTGAATGCGTTGGGCCAGTCCTTCGGCAGTGGCTCGGGAGAGAGCCCCCTCCAGTCGCAGCCACACTTGCTGCTTGGCGTGTTGCAGGTCGACTTGAATGGAAAAATCTGGCAGCGAGAACTTTTGCGGGAGTTCCTCCCAGAGGTCAAACGCCTTCCAACTCTTGCTGGGCATCCGGTAGGTCGTGCGGATCAGTTTGGGATGCTGGAACAGGTCGAGTTTCAACGTCAGCCCCGTCCACAGCGCGGCCCCGACAGCCAGCACGGACTGGAATCGCGCGGCGAACTCGGGCCGGCCCACCTCCGCGTAAATACGCTGCTCCAAATCGCCAATCCACCGTCGCACCGCGTGGTTGGGACCGAGAAGCCGGCCGGCGAGGAATACCGGCGATGCCGCCCGCAAATCTTTGGCGTAATGCTCGGCTTTCCGGCGCAGAACGGGGTTCGGGGAGTTCTTGAGTTTCTGATAGCCGAGCAGCCGGCCTTCGAGAACGCGGAAGATGCTGGGACCGAGCCGTTGGAAATCCTGTTCGAAACACCAGCGCTGCAGTCCCTCGATTTCCGCGGCGGAAAGCGTCGGGTGTTTCATCGTGGTGGTAAAGCCGTCCGCCTGCCGGTAGAGCCGGTCGGGATGCTGGACGAACTCTTCACGCATCAGGTTCTCGCGCCGGACACGTTCATTGAACGGCGTGCCGGGCACGGGGCCGTAAATCAGATACTGACCCAGCGCCGGCTTGAGTTTCATCAGCCCGTCGAATTCCTGCGCCACGACTTCCGGGGTCTGGTAATCGAACCCGAGGATCATCGAGGCCAGAACGGTGATGCCGTGCTCGCGAAATTCCGTGAGGATTTCCTCGATCGGGCGGCCTTGTTGCTTGGCGTAATTGGAGCGCGTGCCCTCGTAGCCAATCCAGAAACCGTCGATGCCCATCTCGAGGATCTCTTCGACCGTGTACTGGCTGATGGCCTTGACGCTGGAGAACGCGAAGATCGACAGGGTCTTGCCGCTCTTCATCACGGCCTCGCGGAACTGCATCGCCCGTTTCTTGTTCAGTAGGAAATCCTCGTCAATGATGAGGAACACCAGGTTCGGGTCCATGGCGTGATAACGTTCCGCCACGGCGTAAATGTCTCTGCCGTCGGGCAACAGCTTGATGTGTTTGCGTTTGAAGAAGTGCGAAGTGCAGCAGAAGTCGCAGCCATTCGGGCAGCCCAGCCCGGCAAAGATTTTTCCCGTGCCGGACACTGTCCATCCAAACACCTTCAGATTGCTTACGATCAGCGGCTGCTTGTATGGCATCGGGATTTCCGGCTCGCCCAGCAGCCGGCGCATGAACCCGACGCCTTCTTCGCGGCAGATGAAATCCGCGTAGGGTGCGAGTTCTTCGTCAGTCAGCACCGTGCCGTAGCCGCCGAGAATGATCTTCGTGCGGGGCGCGTGTTGGCGGATCAGGGCAACCATTTCCTTTACCTTGTGGAAGATCGCTATTAGAAAGGAAATGCCGACGTAGTCGTAGCCTTTCTTGAGTTCGCGGATCAATTCGCGCCGGGACGGATACTGCAACACCACCGTCGGCGCGTCGAGGTTCTCCGCGATGTACTCCAGGGAAAATTGGATGTTCACCGTGCGCGGGCTGAAGATCCCTTGCGCGCGCGTCACCTGCCGGTACAACAGTTCATAGCCGACCGACGTCGCATCGCCGTATTTCGGCCCCATCGGGCGGCACACCGTTGTCAAAAGAATTTTTTTGGCCACGCTCTGAACCTTTGGTCAAGGTGAACAAACCCCGGCAGCAGATCGACAGACGTGCGTCGGACAGTTCGCAACCTAACATCGCGTATCAAAGGCCAAAACCCGGAAAATGTCAAAGAGCGTTTTCGCACACTGGTACCGGGCGTTTGATATTGCTGCCTGACCGCTTCTGTAACGACGAGCTGCGCTTTGTCCAACGCGATTACAAATATCTGTGTTCCCACTCTTCTTCTTCGTGGGTGAAGTAGCGAATGCGAGATTTTTTGTACTCCTTCGTGCTGTAGAGCGCGGCGTAGTCGGTAACACCGGTTTTTTCGGACATGGCCCGCAACGCCTTCTCGCAGTCGGCGGCGGTCTTGCCGTGAACCATGGTGAAGATATTGTACGGCCAGTCAGGGTAGGCGGGGCGTCGGTAACAGTGCGTGACCGCGCGGAAACCCGCCAAAATCTCGCCAACGCGATCCACCTCGGCATCATCACCGGGCACGAGCCACACGCCCATCGCATTCGCGCTGAAACCGGCCTTCCGGTGATGCAACACAGCGGCGAAACGCCGCAGCGTGCCCTGCTCGAGGAAGCGGTTGTATGTGCGTTGCAGTGTGCCAAGAGACACGCCCAACTCGCGCGCGTACTCGACGAACGGCGTGGGAGTCAACGACACGTCGCGTTGCATGATCCGCACGAATTCAATATCGGCAGCGTTCAGGGCGATGGTGGCCACACGCCTGCCTTCCGTGTACTGCGGCGGCGCGGATTCGTCGGGCTTCGATTCGTCACCGAGATCGAATTGCACGCCGATTTTATAGAGTTTGAGCGTGGGCAACAGACGCAGGGCGGACGCACCCGATTCGTTTTGCAGGATTTCCAGCGTGCGCTGCAACCCGAGCTTGCTGGTCGGCGCCACGGCGATGGTGAACCACAGATTAAAGGAATGATTGCGCAGATAATTGTGACTGACCCCCGGATGGCGGTTGATGACGGCGGCGGCTTCGTCGACGCGCGCGGGTTCGAACCGCGCGGCGACGAGGCTCGATTCATAGCCGAGGCTGCGCGTGTCGAAGATGGCGCTGATCTGGCGAATCACTCCGTTGGCTTTCAGTCGCTGAACGCGTTCCAGCACTTCCTTCTCGCTCGCTCCAACGCGGTCTGCCAGCGCAGCAAACGGACGTTCGACGACGGGCATTTCGACCTGCAGCAGTTTGAGCAGCTTGATATCCGCGGGATCGGTGACGGTACTCATGTGGTTGCCGGAATCAGACTTTTCAGCGCGGCAAACTGTAACGCGAGCGGCCGAACGTTGTCCAGCTTCGGCAACGCGCTGCTTCGGTGTACCGCCTCCGCGAATGGGATCGGTATAATGCTTCAGGCTTCGCACCCGCCAAATTTCCGCGGCTCGCTTGTTCGCAAGCTGGCGGTGGCGGAGCGGTCCACCATAGCAGTCATTTCACAGCAGTTTTTCGCGTTGACCAACCGGTCTTCAACCCCACTACGAACCAGGCGAGCGCCACCGCGCCGATGGCGAAGATCGTGTCACCGATCATGCGCATCCAGCGCAGCTTGTCCATAAACCCGGTTTGCAGAAATTCCGCCGAGCGTGCGTACCACATACCGTGCTCGACACTGGCAAGTGTTTGGAGGAAACCAATCGGCAGCAGGCTCAACAACACCATCAACGCCAACCCGATGTTGATCGCCCAGAATGAGAAACTCAGCACGCCCGTCCGCCACGCCTGCTGCGTCGCCAGCCCGCGCAGGCAGAACAGCATCAGCCCAATGCCGAGCATCCCGTACACACCGAATAAGGCGGTATGCGCGTGCACCGGCGTCGTGTTCAGCCCCTGCATGTAGTACAGCGCAATGGGCGGGTTGATGAAGAACCCAAACAGCCCGGCCCCCACCAGATTCCAAAACCCGACCGCCACGAAGAAATAGATCGGCCACCGGTACGCCGTCACCCAGTCCCGCGCGCGGCTCAACGTCAGGTTGCTGTATGCTTCAAACCCAATCAGCACGAGTGGCACGACCTCCAACGCACTGAAGCTCGCGCCGAGCGCAAGGATCGACGTTGGCGTCCCGCTGAAATACAGATGATGAAACGTCCCAATGATCCCGCCCGACAGGAAGATCACTGTCGAGAACAGTACCGCACTCGTCGCCGACCGCACCTGCAACAGTCCCATTCGCACGAAGAGAAACGCGATCACCACCGTGGCGAACACCTCAAAAAATCCCTCCACCCACAGATGCACCACCCACCACCGCCAGTACTCCGCGATGGCCAAGTGCGTCTGCCGATGCCACATCAACCCCGCCCCGTAAAACCCCGCAATCGCCAGCGACGCGATCAAGAACAACGCCAACAGATGCCGGCTTTCACTCGGCTTCTTCAAGATCGGCCATAGCGCACGGCTCATCAAACCGAGCCACACAAACAAGCCCACGAACAGAAACAACTGCCAGAACCGACCCAGGTCCACGTACTCGTAACCCTGATGCCCAAACCAGAAGTTTTGCGCGAACCCGAGCTTCTGTTGCACCCCAAGCCACTCGCCGAACATCGATCCAACGACGATGATCAGCAGGCAGACGAACAGGAAGTTCACACCCGCGCGCTGGAACTTCGGTTCACACCCGGATACGGCCGGTGCGACAAACAACCCGGTCGCCAACCACGCCGTCGCGATCCAAAAAATCCCCAACTGTGTGTGCCACGTCCGAGTCACGGCATACGGCAACCACTTCGCCAGAGGAATGCCATAGAAAGCGTTCCCCTCGACGCCATAATGCGCCGTCACCGCGCCGAGTCCGACCTGCACCACGATCAACGCCGTTACCACCCAGAAGTACTTCAGCGTCGCGCGCATCGAGGGCGTCGGCGCGAACGCCCGCAGCGGGTCTTGTTCCGGTATTGTCTCATCGTTCGCCGGCGCGTGGTGTTTCTGCGCCGCCGAATACCACGATAACGCGCCCACCCCGGCCAGCAACAACACAAAGCTGATCACCGACCAGACCACGATTTTCCCCGACGGTCGGTTATCGATCAGTTCCTCCGACGGCCAGTTCTGGGTGTAGGTGATGGCCTCTCCCGGTCGTTCCGTCCCGCACGCCCACGCGGCCCACCAAAAGAATGCATTCATCTTTCGCTGCCGGTCGGGGTCCTTGATCGTGTTGGCCGGGATCGCGTACGCGTTGCGGAGCTTCGCCAACGCCGGATTGTCACCGAACAACGCCGTGTAATGCCCGCCCACCGCCGCCATCGCTTCCGCCCGTATCGGCGAAACCACCAGATCACCGGTGGCCGGCTGGTACGTGTTGGTGCGAATCTCCTGTTTCAGCCGCGCCTTCAACATCGCACGCGCTTCGACATCAAGTTGATCATACGGCTTACCGGCCCAACGATTGAGGAGCCACGTCAATTCGCGGTGCAGCCAATCTGCCGTCCAGTCCGGCGCCAGATACGCCCCGTGCCCCCACACCGAGCCGACCTCCTGACCGCCCATGGATTGCCAGACGTTCTGGCCGTCCTTGATGTCCTGTCCGGTAAACAACACCTTCCCCTCACACGTCACCACCCGGTTGGGAATCGGCGGTGTCATCCGGTAAATCTCGCGACCGAAGAACCCGAGCACACTGAACGAACCGAGAATTACCAGAGCGAATCCAATCCAGAGTCTTCTGTAACGCATGTCGTTCAGTGATGATGTTGCGGCGCAGGTTCTTCGTGCTGGGTCGTCGTGCCGGCCGCGTCCCCGTGCAGCCGCTCGACGTAGTGAACGTAATCGACATACGCCTCGACGTACTCGCGGCCGGCTTCGACGTTGTCGTCAGCGTGCTTCCTGGCCGCGATTGCCTTCGCAAACCGGTGCCGGATTCCTTCGGCGATGGCTTTGGTTGTATCGTTCAACAACTCATCGACCTTGCCGGTTTCCAAAGCCTTGTCGGCGGCGGCGATCGGAGGCTCGACCGTGCCGGCAGGCTGCAATCCGGTGTACGGCGCGCCTTCACCGGCCCGGTGGATGCGCACTAGCGTTTCAAAGAAATACATATCGGCCAACGCCTTCGCTTCGGGAGACTTGCCGCGCACTGCCAGCGTATTTTTGAATGCGTCGCGGATCTCCTTCTCAGCACTGGATTTGACCCATTTAAGCACCGGCGTGACATCGCCTTTTTCGAGCGCCGCCTCGGCCGCGGAAACGACTGGGCCGTCGAGTGTATCGCAATGGGCTTGGGCGATACCTGTCCCAACCAACCACACACCGGCAGAAATGAGGATGACGGAAATGAAGGCGTGTTTCATAGAATGCTCCTTTCTTTTCCTTTGCGTTAGGCTAGCTCGCTTGGATCGCCCGGTTCAAGTCGGAAACCAACGCGTCGATGTCCTGACAACCGCGAGCGCGGGCTGTTTGCTCGACAGAGTGTGCCCCGCCGCAGCAGAAATCAACTTTGTGGTTGCCGAAAACAGCCACCGTTTGTGGCCAATGATCTGCAACTTCGCGCACGATCATGTCTTTGGTGATCGTCTTCGGTGCTGCTTCCGCACGCGATTCGCCGTGACCGCAACAGCAACCGCCTTCCCGATGGGCCGCGAACTTTTCTTTGATCGTCTTAATGAGACTCATGCTGTGTTCTCCTTTGGATTTCTTCGTTCAGAAGCTTGATGAGCGGCTGCGGGTCAATGCCATGCCGGCGCGCCGCGAACTCAATGGTGACAAATCGTGGCGGATTCTGCCGCATCGCCGCCAGCCCGCCGAGTCCGTTGTGAATCAGCACCGGCCGCATGTCGGGATGGATTTCGAGCAACTCGGTCACGCGCGTCGTCAGCTTGACGATCGATTCACGCGTGAACTTCTCGGCCCTTGTGCGCAACGTCATCGCGATGTTCACCGCGAACATCACCAGAGCCGCGAACACGAGAAAGCCCGCGATGCCTGACCACGCGTAGCTCCACGTTGTCTCGAACACATTGTTAAAAGCCATCGCGAGCGCCAGCGTGCTGCCCGCGGCCAGGTGCCAGAATGACACGCGCATGAGCCGAGTGCTCCACAAATTCACGCCGTTGAAGATCGGCAACACGCGGTAGCTCACGCCCATGATCAGGCTGGTGATGAAACCGATCGCCATGGTGTGCCGCGACGAGGCGCTGAGGCGGAACACGTCGGCATGGAACGGCGTCGCGGCCGCGATGAGAAGCCACGCGTAGCCGAGGTACACAAACCACGCAAAGGTGTTGTCCACGCCCTTGATCTCGATCTTCGTGCGGCGCCGGGCGAACACCCCCAGCGCCCACACGAAGAGTACGATGGCCACTGCTTCCAGCACCGAAGCCGCCCAAGCCAGCCGTTCCAGCGGATACCGCAAAAAAATTGCCGCGTTCCACAACACAAACGCCACATTCGCCGCCCCCGTTTTCGACTCGCGCAATCCGAGAAAATGCGGAAGCACGCGGAGCGAGAAGCCAAAAATCATATTGGCGATGAACCCAAAGAACGCCGCGTGAATCCAGAGCGCGTCCTGCAAGGCCGGAATGCCTACCGAACGCTTCCAGAACATCTGCCACACGATCCAGAAATTCCAGGCGCCGAGGAGGGCAAACCAGATGATGCTTGTTCCAATGAACTTCTCGTACGGCTCACGTTTCTGTTGCGAGCGGACCACCGACCCGCCGAGCAGCCACACAAACAGCGCCACTGCCACCAACTCCAAGGCGCCTGAGATCAAAAGCGCGGTCGCACCAACCCAGTGCCTGGCCAGCGGTTGCGAAACGACCCGCAGCAGAATGCCGCCAAGCAGCAGCCAGAAGCACCATCTGGCTGAGCGCACGTGCTGCAATGGCTGCATCTTCATCCGCGGAACCGCGTGGAATGCCACCCCCATGATAAACAATCCGACCCAGCCGAAAACCTGGGCGTGACCGTGAATCTGCTTCAACACGCCGCTGATCTCGTAATACGATTGCGCCAACGCGATCCGCGTGAGATTGACGAGTCCCAAGCCAAATCCGGCCGTCAGCGCCACAAACAACGCCCCGAACACGAACCGCTTGTAAAGGATTTCGCTCTCCGCCTCCGCCAGCCCTTCGGCTTTTCGCACCCCGCCTTCGTTCTCCCATTCTCCGCGCAGCGTGCGGTTGAGTTCCTCCACCAACTCGCGCAACGGCACGCGATGAGCCGCCGCGAAGATGAACAACGGCTCCGGCGGTCCGTACTCCCCGCCGCAACCCGCGATGCCGTATTTCTCGAACACCGGCCAGCACTGCGGATACTGCCGGCTGATGTCCGAAACCAACATCGAGTGGTCGATCGGCCCGGTTGGCGTTGGTTCGCTCTGGCTCATGATGGTGACCCCACTCAGGGATGCACGAGACAGCCGGGGCATTTGACGGCATCCTTGTCCGAGCAGAAGATGTCGTGACGCGGCGGGCCGGCGACTTCGAGATAGCCGACCGCGCCTTGTTCGATGCGGAAGATGGCGTGATCCAGCAGCGTGTACGTGCCCGGCACTTCGACGCCGAGTTCCACCGCTGTGGCGCCGCCCGCGGGAACGAGTGTGGTTTGGATGCTGTGTGCGGGCGGATCGACGAGATCACCTTCGCGATAGACCTTGTCGAAGATTTCACCGATCAGGTGACAGGAAGAGATCAGGTTCGGGCCGGCGTTGCCGAAATAGATGCGCACCTTCTCGCCGGTCTTCGCCTTGAGCACGCCCTTACCCGTGAGCGAGCCGACGCGACCGTTGAACACAACGAAGGTGGGGCGTTCCTGCAATCCTTTCTCGTGGGAATACTCGAGCCTCTCGGCGTCCTCGGCCGCGTCTTTCGTATAGATCTCGCTTTGCACCACGTAGTACTCGTGGTCCACTTTCGGCAGCCCCTTCTCGGGCTCGACAAGAATCAGGCCATACATACCGTTGGCGATATGATCCATCACGGGCGGTGCGGCACAGTGGTACAGGAACAACCCCGGATGCAGCAGTTTGAACCACGAGGTGCGCTCCTCGCCTTTGACGACGGTCAACACCGGCGCGCCGCCGCCGGGGCCGGTGACGGCGTGAAAATCACAGTTGTGCGGCATCCCATTGGTGTCGGTGTTCGTCACGTGCACTTCCAGCGTGTCTCCCACGCGCGCGCGGATGAACGGCCCCGGCGTGTGGCCGTTGAACGACCAGAATTCGTACGTCACGGTGCCGTTGACGGGCATGAGTTTGCGGCCCGACTCCAGATGAACCTCGATGATGGCCGGCTTGTGTCGCGTAATCGGCGGAGGCACGTCCGGTGCGTAGGTCAACTGGGCTGGCTCGCGTAGCGGCGCGGCGGTGACAATCTCTGCCAGCGCGATGAGTCCGATGACAGTGAGGAGTGGCTTCGTGAATTTCGTGGTCTGTTTCTTTCTGTATTTCACGCTGCACTCTAGTGCAGGCACAACGAAAGCCAATTGACGCAGGTCAACGAAGGGCCCGTTTTCACGGGCAGCACCGTGGCGCGGGCGTCCCGCCCGTGCTCTCGTTCCGTGTCCAAGATTCGCCGGGCGAGACGCCCGCGCCACTACAGAGAGCCGAAACCCGAACGCTGATAGCTGCCGAGCATCTGGCCATGATGCCGACTACTCGGAGAGAATTGTTGCCCGGTCGCGGCCGGGAGGTTCACCACGTTCTATGTGGCCGCTCCTACCGTTTGTTTCGACGGTCAGTCTTCCGTCTTCGATCTTCTGTTCTTCACGACCGGATCATGATGAGCATCATCTTGAACCGTTGATTGGCTTTCAACGCGTGCGGTTGGCCGGCGGGCATCAGGATCAACTCGCCTGCTCGCACACAGTGCTGTTTGCCGGCGATGGTGATCTCGACTTCGCCGTCGAGCACCTGCACCAACGCGTCGAACGGCGCGGTGTGTTCACTCAGGCCCTGTCCGTCGTCGAAAGCGAACAGGGTGACCGAGCCGGTCTTCTGCTTCATGATCTCGCGGCTAACGATGGCGTCGGATTGGTAATGCACAAGATCAGACGGACGGGCTGCGTGGATGCCGAGACCTCTCTTGGATGTGGGTGATGGTTTGCGCGCCATGGGGATTCTCCGGTCGTTTGCCTCTGACAGAAGTCTACCGGGTGACGGCAATGGGAACAAGCGAGAACAAGTGCCGCAATGAACGAGCGAGACCTCCGCGCTGCTTGGTACGCCTTTTCACAATACGCTCACAAATTTTGGAGCGAAGACGAATGCTCAGAATTGGCTTGTTAACCCTGTCAAAAGTGGTATATTATATTGGTGTTTCATGACTGAAATGGCGCTGCGACAGCGCGCAGCACGTTAAGTCGTGCGGGAAACATCGGTCAAAGTCTTGTTTTGCGTACTGTATTACCCTCGGCCACCGGGACGAAGCTAGTTCGGAGGGTTTTAGGGATGAAAGGGTAAATTTGAAATCACTTCGTTCTTCGGGGTCGTTGGTAGTCAGGAAGATGTCGGTAATCGCGGTCGGCTTGTTGGGCATGGCCGCTCCGGCGGGCGCCGGCACGCCACCGTTGCCGGTGATCAGCAATCAGGTATTCATCGTCACGAATACGACGTTCGCTGGCGGCGCGTACGGGAACGGGAGTTCGAACAGCGCGGCGGCGATCAACGCGGCCATCACGTATGCGTCGGGCCATGGGGGCGGCACGGTCGAGATCCCGGCGGTGACGGGCGGGCTGACCAACTACATGTCTGGCCCGATCACCATGGCCAGCCACGTCAACCTGCAGATCGACAGCGGCGCAATGCTGCAGATGTTCCCGCTGAGCACCTGGACCAACAGGTACGGCACATCCACACCACCCTTCGTCAGCGCTTCCGGCCTTACCGACATCGAGATCAGCGGGTCGGGAACCATGGATGGTCAGGGTACAAACTGGTGGGTGCCTGTCGGCAAGGCCAACGAGGTCCCGCGACCGAACTTCATCGACATCGGCGGGTGCACGCGGGTGTTGATCCAGAACGTGAAGCTGCAAAACCCGCCGACATTCACCATCTATATGAAAAGCAGCGACACGAGCGTGACGATCCAAGGCATCACGATCGACACGCCGTTCGATTCACACAACACCGACGCTTTTGACATCACCTCGACCAACGTGCTGATTCAGAACTGCCATATCAGCACAGGGGACGACGACGCCGAAATCGGGGGCACAGGTGCCGCGGCGACGGACATCACCATCTCCAATTGCTGGTTCGGCACCGGACATGGCGTCTCGATTGGCAGTTACACCGGCGGCGGGGTGAATAATCTGCTGGTCAGCAACTGCACCTGGGTCGGCACGGAGTACGGTATCAAGATGAAGACGCAACGGGGCCGGGGCGGCTTGATGGAGAACCTCAAGTATTGTGACATGACCATGACCAACGTGAATTTCCCGTTCGCGTTTTACATGGCCTATGACTCGATGGGATCACCCTCCAAGAATATCACCAATGCCCCGGCGGGCGTCGCGGCGGACCCGGGCCAAGCGATCACCGGTACGACCCCGATCTTCCGCAACGTTACCATCAGCAATCTCAAGGCGTGGGGAAACAGCGGTATCCAAGGCCCCGGCAATATCGCCGGCATGATCTTTGGCCTGCCCGAATCGCCCATCTCCAACGTCACGTTGTCCGGAGTCAACATCTCGGGCCGCAGCAGCGACGGCACCATCGACATCTATAACGCCCGCGGCATCCAAATCATTGACTCCAATCTCACAGCGCCCCTCACTGGCACCAATGTGCTGACGCTCTATAACGCCCAAGTCACCGTCACCAACAGCGTGGCCAACACCAATTGGGTGACAATTACCGGCTTGGGGTCGCCGTCCAACAGCGTGTTGTCCCTGTTCAACGGGCAGGCCGGTACGCGCGACGCCAGCGTTCTTGGCGCGAGTCCGCTGCTCACGTTGGCCGGCAGCACGCTCACGGTGAGTAATAATATGAGTGTGGGCAGTTCGTCCTCGCTGAATTACGGCCTGGGCACGAACGCCACGAAAACGGTGGTGACCGGCAACCTGACCTTGGGCGGCACACTCAACGTTGCGGACGGCGGCGGCTTCAACACCGGCACGTACAGTCTGTTTACCTACGGAGGCACGTTAACGTACAACACGTTGACGGTCGGCGCGAAGCCCAATATAAATTTCGCCTACCAAGTGGACACGAACACCATCGGTGTAGTGAAGCTTGACGTAACCTCCTCATGCAGCGTCGGCGCGGCAGGTCCGATTTCGGGGTCTACCTCGGTTGCTTCCGGGACGAATGGCGTGTCCTATTCGATATCCAGCGTCAGCGGCGCGACCACGTACGCGTGGACCGTACCCTCTGGAGCGTCCATCGCCAGCGGCCAGGGTACCACCTCGATCACCGTCAACTACGGGTGTTCGGCAGTTTCCGGCAACGTCACCGTCACGCCCTCCAACGGCAGCTGCAACGGTACACTCAGCAGTCAGGTGGTGACGGTCACTGCTGTGGGCGTAGCGGGCAGCATCAGCGGCTTGTCCGCTGTCTGCTCGGGTCAGGCCGGCGCGTCCTATTCGATTTCCAGCGTCAGCGGCGCGACGACGTACACGTGGGCCGTGCCGTCCGGAGCGTCCATCGCTGGTGGTCAGGGCAGCACTTCGATTACGGTGAACTGGGGTGCCTCCAGCGGCAACGTGACGGTCACGCCGGCCAATGCCAAC
>Ga0187861_10000137_pt1 | contig 94552 bp, 67 predicted proteins | sample June2016WEW_10_1_3_FD_132986 | JGI IMG/M metagenome (GOLD analysis project Ga0187861, IMG submission 132986) | Peatland microbial communities from SPRUCE experiment site at the Marcell Experimental Forest, Minnesota, USA - June2016WEW_10_100 | ecosystem: Environmental > Terrestrial > Soil >...
CCGACGCGGCCTTCGGCCATGGCCCGCGAACGCGCAATTAAGGCGATGAAATCAGCCCGCTGGATTCGAGCCCATTTGCTCAATGGCAGAGTCCCGACCCGTCGGGATTAACCGGCGGGTTAGAGGTTCGAGCCCTCTCTCTGGAGCCATTTCCACACTCGGGCATGGATCCGCGGGGGCAATTTGCGCTGCCCGCTTCCGTGGAAACAGTCGAGCGCGCCACGCTCGCCCAGGCCGATGTCCGCAGGATCGCGCCGTGGCGACAAAATAATTCGGCGCTGAATTGAAAACCAGCCAAACCCAGGCATCTCACCGGCTCGCGGTGGCTTTCTTCGCCGCCGGCTTTGTTTTCATCGCGGCCGATGGCCTGGCTTTGGCGGTCGTCCTCATTCTCCGCTGAAGCGCCGGCGTGGCGGGCCGTTCCGGCTCCTTGATTTTCGCCCATCTGGCCCTGGCGGCGGCCGTCATCCTGGCTCGGGCGGTGGAACTCGGCCGTTGGGCCGCTCTCTTTCGCGGTGGCGTCGTGGGCTTGGGCACCGCCTTGGGCGCAATTGGCGCCGCGACGCCAACGGGAGGCGGAGCCGCGGGCATGGCCGGACGCGATTCCAATTCGATGCCAAAAACGTCGGCCAGCTCGGCTTCGCTCAGGGTGGCCGCGCCCGTGGCCGCGGTGGATTGGCGGATGGCCTCCGTGGCTGAAACCTTGCCAATCAAATCCGCGGGGTCAATGCCCCGGAGGCGGAACAACAGTTCCGGTTTCTCGTCCAGTCGCGCGCCGACTCCATACAGGGCGGCGGCCACGTGTTTGCACATGTCCGCCCAGTCCGGGCAGGAGCAATCCAGACCGATCTCTTTCGGGGTGGGAAAGAGTCCGCGTTCGGGCCGGGTGACGATTTGCATCACACTCGCCGAGAGCCGGCCCTGCAGCAGTTCAATCAGGGAATCAATCTTGCCGGCGCATTCGGTTTGGACTTTCTCCCAAAGGTCGCGCGCCAAGGGTTTGATCTTGATTTCGATCCGGTAGAGTTCCGAGCCGCTGACCAGCGCGGTGACCTTGCCTTCGCTGATCTGCAGGTCCACGACCGATCCGTTGCGGACGTAGCTGCGCCCGCGGGGCAGGCGGTTGGCGTAATCGCTGTAGGCCTCGAGATTGTCGCACCAGGCCTTGCCCCAGAACGTGGCGGCGATCTTGCGTCCGGCAAGCGCGACCCACCATGTCGGCTCACGGCGGGAATCGGGGGAGCGCGGCCGTCCTCGGCCGCCGTCTTCGGCGTCCCGCCGAAGACTTTGGGAATCGGGCAGCCAGCTCGCAGGCTCATTGGTGGGTCGTGGACCGCCGGGCCGCGACTGAGCCTTGCGTGTTCGGCGCGCAACGACAAATGGGGTGCCGACGCAACAGTGCCCGTTTCGCAATGTTCGCCTGCGCTTCCCGAACGCGGCAAAGAGGCGACAGCGTCCGGCGGTTCGGCTACGCTGCGCCGCGTGATGGCGATCACGGAACTTGGCAACGGCGCGGGCCTGGTCCTGGCGGCGGGAGTTGCTGGGGTGGTGGACGCCGTGGCCGGCGGCGGCGGCTTGATCCAGTTGCCGGCGCTGTTTCTTTTCCTGCCCCCGGCCGACGCCGCCGTCGTCGCCGCCGTGCTGGGCACCAACAAGCTCTCCTCGATTTGCGGCACGGGTCTGGCCGCGGCTCACTACGGGCGTCGGGTGCCGCTCGAATGGTCATGGCTCGCCCCGGCCGCCGTCACCGCGTTCGGGTTTTCGTTCCTTGGCGCTCTCTCGGTGATGTTTCTCCGGCCCACGTTGTTGCGACCGGTGGTGTTGGGATTGCTGGTGGCGGTCGCGCTCTACACGTTTCTCCGGCGGGATGTGGGCGAGCGGCACGCGCCGCGGATGACGGCGGGCCAGGAGCGGTGGTGGAGCGTGGTCGTCGGGGCGGGGATCGGTTTTTACGACGGTTTTTTCGGGCCGGGGACCGGCAGCTTCCTGATTTTCATTTTCGTGGGCGCGTTCGGATTCGATTTCATCGCGGCTTCCGCCAGCGCCAAGGTAATCAACCTGGCCACGAACCTCGCGGCGGTGGTGTGTTTCGCGGCGAACGGTCAAATTTTCTACCGGTTCGCGCTGCCGATGGCCGCAGCAAACGCGTTGGGCGGGCTGGCCGGGGCGCGGCTGGCGATCCTCAAGGGCAACCGGTTTGTCCGCAGTTTCTTCCTGGTCGTGGCGGTGGCGCTCATCGTGCGGTTCGGCTGGGACGTGTGGCGGCGCTGAGCGGGGAAAACCATTGCCAAGCCGGGCGGAGGAGGTTTTACAATCGGGGCGCGACACCTGAACCGATCCTGTCCGCGCCGGGCGCGGGCAAACCGGTCGGATCGCGCTGGATTCAATGAACACCAATCGCCTTCGCCTTCGGTTCTGCCTGACCCTGCTGCTCCTTGCCGGTGCCACGTCGCTTGCGGCCGACGATCCGGTTGGTGCGCTCAGTTCCTACACCTCCGGCCAGAACTCCGCGAAGCTGACCGCGGTCGAGAACGCCGTGCGCGCCGCGCTGGCCGATCCGGCCACCGCCCGCGCCATTGAGGCCAGACTCGACGCCGTTCTGGACGGAAGCGCTGCGCCCGAAGCAAAGGATTTCGCCTGCCGCCAGCTCCGCATCATCGGGACCACCCAGTCGGTGCCCGCTTTGGCGAAATTGCTCGGCAACGAGCGGCTTTCCTCGATTGCCCGCTACGCGCTGCAGGCCATTCCGGCCGCCACGGCCGGCGAGGCGATGCGGGCCGCGCTGAAGACCGTGACCGGCGGCGCCTTGGTCGGGGTGGTCAATTCGGTGGGCGAACGGCGGGAAGCCGACAGCGTGCCGGCGCTCGTGCCCCTGCTGGAGAATGGAGATCCCGCGGTCGTGGACGCCGTGATCGCCGCGCTGGGCAAGATCGGCGGTTCCGACGCGCTGGACGCCTTGCGCGCGGTGGCCAGTAATTACGAACCTTCGGCCGCGGACGGCGGTCTGCGGAACGAAGTGAAGCTGACGGAGGCGGTCAAGGCGAAGCTGAGCGTGACCGGCCTGGCGAATGCGGTGCTGCAATGCGCCGAGGGGTTCGCGCGGGACGGCGACCCGGGGCTGGCGGGGCAGATTTATGCGCGGGTTGGCCAGGCCGAGCGGCTGCCGAAAGCGGCCCGGCTGGCAGCGTTGCGGGGGCTGACCGTGATTGCGCCCGCGGAGGCGGCGCCCTTCATCCTGGAATTGCTCAAGTCGGACGAACCCGGTCTGGCTGTGGCGGCGATCGGGCTGGCGCGTCAACTGCCGGGCGACAGCGTGAGCCCGGTGGTGGGTGCGCTGGATCAGCTTCCGACGCCGGTCTTACCGGCGCTAATTGCGGCGCTGGCGGACCGACATGATGCCTCGCTGGTCCCCGCCCTGCTGAAGCTCGCGCGGCATGACAACGCCGCGGTGCGTCTGGCCGCGCTGCAGGCGCTCGGCACGCTCGAGGCCACGGCGGATTCGGCGAGGCTGTTGTTGCAGGCGGCGGCGACCGGCAAGGGCCCGGAGCGCGAGGGCGCACGCGAAGCGTTGCGGCGGGCCCGCGGCACGGCCATGGACATCGCACTCGCCGAAGCCATCCGCGGCAGCAACGCGGGACTGCGGGCCGAAGCCATCCGCGTGGCGGCGCCGCGCGGGGCCCGGACCGCGCTGCCGGAGTTGCTGAAGGCGACGGCAGACCCGGATCAAACGGTGCGGATCGCGGCGCTCGAAGCGCTGGCCAGCCTGGCGGATGCCGACCAGTTGCCGGTGATCCTCGAACGCCTGGGGAAGGCAACCGACAGCGCCGAGCGCGACGCCGCAGTGAAGGCGGCCGTCGCGGCCGCGCGCGCGCGGCCGGACGCCGAGGCGCGCACGACGCCGTTGATTGCGGCGCTGGGAACCGCGCCACTGGAGGCGAAGGTCGCGTTGCTCGGTGCGCTGGCCGAATTGGGCGGGGCGCACGCGCTGGCGGCGGTCAGCGCCGCGGCGAAGGACGGCGAGGCGACCGTGCGGGGCGCGGCGATTGGCGCGCTGGCCGGCTGGCCGGACGCGAGCGCGATGGCCGCGCTGATCGCGATCGCGCGGAGCACGGACAATCCGACGCATCGCATCGTGGCGTTGCGCGGTTTCCTGCAGCAGGTCGAGCAGCCGGGCCGGACGCCCGAGCAGGCGCTGGCGTTCTACCAGCAGGCGCTGGCGGTGGCGGATCGCGCCGAGGAAAAGAAGCTGGTGCTGGCGGGTCTGAGCACGGTGTCGAATCTGGCGGCGTTGAAACTGGCGGAGCCGTTCCTGGCGGACGCGGCGTTGAAGGATGAAGCGGGCCTGGCGGTCGCGAAGATCGCCCTGAGCGTGGCGAACGCGGCGCCGGACGTGGCGCGGGCGGCGGTCATCGCCATCAAGGCCGCGATCCAGAACCCGGCGGTGCTGGCCCAGGCGCAGCAGGTCACCGATTACCTCGAACGGAACCAGGATTTCGTGAACACGTGGGTGCTCGCGGGGCCGTTCACCAAGGACGGCGCAAAGGTGACGGAGTTGTTCGACGTGGTGTTTCCGCCGGAGACGCCCGGGGCCGCGGTCGCATGGCGGCCGGCCCAGGCGGTCAATGGTCTGGTGCCGCTCGACCAATTGATCGGCGGCGAAAACCGCGTGGCCTATCTGCGCACCACGATCGTCAGCCCGAAGGCCCAGCCAGCGCGGCTGGAGATCGGCAGCGACGACGGCGTGAAGGTGTGGCTGAACGGGAAGGTGGTTCACGCGAACAATGTGGATCGCGGCTACGTGGCGGGCCAGGACAAGGTGACCATCGAATTGAAGGAAGGCCCGAATGTGCTGTTGGTGAAGGTTACGCAGGGCGGGGGTGGTTGGACCATGGGCTGCCGGCTGCGCGCGGCGGACGGTGGGAAACTGGCGGGCTGGCAGGCGAAGGCGGAGTGACCGGGCCGGTTGGCGAAGCGGGCGGAAGCTCCCGGCGAAGCGACCAGATCGAGCCACCTCGCGCGGACAGCGCGGGAACGCGGGCCATGCCGCCTGGCGGGCGGAGGCTTGCAAGTTCGCGCCCCGGTGCGGAAAGTCCCTTCATCGTGACACCGTCGAACCGCAAACGCTGGCGGTGGGCGTTGCGCTGGTCGGGCGTCGCGGCCGCGCTGTTCGCCGCGTTTACCTGGTTCGGCTGGCGCTACGGCTTCAGCCCGCTCCCGGCCCCTGCTCCTGGGGTCGCCTTTGTGCCCGAGCCGCCGCTGGCCCGCGCGGCGTATGCGCCCGACAACTGCTGGTTCTGGTTGCGCGAAATGGAACGCCGGTTGCGCGTGGATCCGCAGTTTCATGCCAGCGAGGAGGTGTTTTTTTCGACCGTGGATGCCTGGGCCCGCTCCGGCGCACAGCCTTCGCTGGGCGGGGACCGACTTGTACGCTGGCTGCGCGACAACGCGGAGATTGGCCGCGGTTTCCGCGGTTTTCTGGACGCCACCAACACCCTGGCCCCGGCCAGCTTCACGGTCGGCGAAGTCCGGGCGGGTTATGTGTTCACCACGCACGCCCTGCTGCGGGCGGCGGAGCGCGAGCGGCATGGTGAAACGGCCGCGGCGTTCGCCGGTTTGATCGAGGCGTGGCGGTTCCAGGCTCGCCTGACGCCGCCGACGAGCTTCCTTTCTTTTTACGACGAGCGGGGCGTCGAACAGGTCAACCAGACGCTGGCGCGACCGTGGCGCCGGCTGGCGGCCAACGGCCCCGCCCTGTCACCGGCGACCGTCCGTCGTTTGCTGGAGGAACTGGCGGGGGTGACGAATTCCGTGCCGGGTCTGGAACGGGCCTACGCGCAGGCGGTTTCGGCGGCTCTCAGCCGCGCGCATGAACTGCCGGCGACCGAGTGGCGGCGGGTGCGCCTGGCGTTCCGTCAGGCGGTGATGACGATGTCCTTCGATATGCTGCGCCTGGTCCAGGCAGTGTGGGGCCGGTTGCTGGACACGCGGTCGGAGGCGGCGCCAATCGAAGGCGCCCGGCGGCTTGGGCGACCGGTGGGTATGCTCGTGGCAGCCTGGGAGCGGGCCATTGCGCGGCCGGACGATTTCGCGCAAATCCGCGCCGCGTGGCTGAGCCAGACGCTCGGCGCCTTGCAACGGGGGGAACCGGTGCCCCGGCCGTCGCGCGGTTGGTTCCGGCGCTGGTTCGACCGGCCGGCGGTCTGGAACTCGGTCGAATTGCTGCCCGAAGCCGAACCGTTGCGGACGACGCAGCGGCAATGGCTGGTTTATCTGGAGTCGTGCCGGTTGAGCCTGGCGTTGCGCGCGTTCCGGGAGGCCCACGGTCGCTGGCCGGATCGCCTCGAGGAACTGGTACCCGAGTGGCTGCCGGGGGTGCCGGCGGACCCGTTCGGTGGCCGGCCTTTCGGCTACCGGCGTGACGACACGGGCTGGCAGTTTTGGTCCGTCGGTCCTTCGGGACAGGAACCGTCGCCGGAGGAAACGGCTTCCCTGCCGCAGCGGGTTTTTCGCGGGGACGGCTCGTGAAATCGGGGCGGGCGGCGGATTCGGCGGATTCGGCGCTTGGCACCCCGGCCGACCACCGCTAAGCTGAACTGATGCAGGCGTTCATCCGGTACATTGGCGTGCTGAATGCCGCCGTCTGGTTTGGGGCGGTGGTGTTTTTCACGCTCGCGGGAGGGCCGGCGTTTTTCTCGGACGAGATGCTCGGTTTTCTGCCCCGACCTTATGCCGGGCGGGCGGCGGAGGTGGTGATCGGCCGGCTGTTCGTCCTGCAGCAATGGTGCGCCGTGATCGCGCTGCTGCACCTGCTGGTCGAGCATCTTTATTTCGGGCGGCGCGGCGAGGCGCGGCGGGCGGTCTTGCTGGGCGGTCTGCTGATCGTGAACCTGCTGGGTGGCGGCTGGCTGCTCCCGCGGATGCACGAGCTGGAACGGATTCGCTATTCGCCGGCGAGCACGGCGGCGGAGGCCGCCGCGGCGGCCAGCCGGTTCGGCCTCTGGCACGGGTTCTCTCAAGTTATCAATCTGCTTGTCATTGTCAGCCTGGCTTATTACCTCTGGAAACTTGCCCGGCCGGTCACCGCGCCGCGGTTGGGGGGGTATGACCGGTTCCGCGGTTGATCCGCCGCTCAGGTTGGGCTGCCGGCGGGGCGCCGGCGGGGCGCGGGCGCGCGCCGTGGCCGGACCCGTTTGGCGTCACCCCAGAGGCTCTCCAGCCCGTAGTGTTCCCGGGTTTCGGCGCGCATGACGTGGACGATCACATCGAAATAGTCGAGCACGACCCAGGGGGTGGTGAGTTCGCCGTCCGTGGCGCGGGGACGCAGCCCGAGTTCTTCACGCAGCGTGTCGGTGATTTCCTCCACGATGGCGCGCACGTGCGGTTCGCTGGTGCCCGTGGCGATGACGAAATAATCGGTGACGGAGGAAAGTTTGCGGACATCCAGGATGAGGAGGTTGTCCGCCTTTTTGTCGTCGGCCAGCTCGCGGCAGCGCAAGGCCAGGGTTCGCGAATCCATTGGCGGTAACATGCCGGAATCCGGTTCAGAGATAAAGCCGATTGTTGCGGATGGCCTCGGCGACGGCGGGCGGCACCAGCGGTCCCAACGGCCGGCCGGCGCGCACGCGGTCGCGGAGCTGGGAGGAGGAAACGGCCAGCGGAAAACCGGTCAGCCGGCGGCCGCGAAAGGACGCCGGCCAGGGTGGCGCGTCTTCTCCGGGTCGCGGAATGACCACGAACTCCAGCCGGCGCGCCAGTTCCGTCGCGTCGCGCCACTGAGTCAGGGTGGCCACGTGGTCGGCGCCGATCAGGTAGAACAGGGCCGCCTGGGGAAAGCGGTGCGCATAGTCCCGAACCGTTTCAATCGTATAGGAAACCCCGCCGCGCTCCAGCTCCTGCGTGTCGATTTCGAGGTTCGTTTGCCCCGCCAGTGCGAGGCGAAGCATCTGCAGGCGCAACGGCGCCGGCGTCGGCGGGCGATCCGGCTTGAACGGCGATTGCGCCGCCGGAATGAAGAACAGCCGATCGAGGTCCATTTCCTCGCAGGCCGCCTGGGCGACCAGCAAGTGCCCGACGTGGACCGGATCGAACGAACCGCCAAAGAGGCCGAGTTTCATGTTACGACTGGGCAGTGCCCCGGCGCAGACTGGCACGAATGACCGGGCTCAGCAACACCGGCGCACACCACGGAAACGGTGCTCGGTCATCGCAACGTAATGTTGCTGGTCCGTCTTACGGTCATGCGCGTGCGCCCCGGGGATCATGCTCGCCGGGCCGGCGTGATCCGCGGCGCAAACCACGGCCGTTTGCCGGGCGCGGTCCATTTCCGCCTCGCCGGACAACTCCTTGAGCAGCGCGCAGCCGAGCGCAACGAGGCCGACGAGCTTGAGCGGCCGGCCTTCCCGCAGCGCGTAATCGGGCAGCCAGACCGGCGGTGTCTCCCGCAGTTCCGCGAGTTTCTTCCGCGCCAGCAGCAGGATCCATTCGCGGACACTCAGCAGCAGGATCACGCTGGCCAGCAGGAGAAACGCGCCGGCGACCAAGGCGTCGAGGAGGTTGTTGAACAACAGGCGATGGTTCGCTGGCAGCGCTGCCTGGGCGGCCCTCAGGGCGTCGTCGTCCCTCGCCAGGCCGGTCGCTGGATCCGCGGCCGCGATTTTCGCCATGTAAACCTTCGCGGCGGCCACAAACCCGATCCGCGGGTCCGAACTCCCGATCTTTTCCACGCCCGCGGTGAACGTCACCGCCACCAGCCACGCGAGCGGGACCAGCGTCACCAGGGCCAGCCACGGCCGGCCGGAATTTTTTCCGGAATTCGCGGCCGCGCCGCCAGCGAATTGCCTCTTCAAAATCACCGTGGTGGCCAGGCACAGGGCGATGGCGGCGAGCATCTGGTTGGCAATGCCGAAGAGCGGCCAGAGAGAGTTGATGCCCCCCAGCGGGTCGCGCACGCCCTGCACGAGAAAGTAGCCCCAGGCGGAAACCATGAGGCCGCTGGCCAGCAGGTTCGCGCCGAGCGACCGGGTGTCGGCCAGCGGCTTCCACACGCTGCCCAGCAAATCCTGCAGGATGTAGCGCGCCACCCGCGTCCCGGCGTCAATGGTCGTCAGGATGAACAGCGCCTCGAACATGATCGCGAAGTGGTACCAAAGATCGAGCCAGCGGCCGTGAACGGTACGCGTGAAAATCTGCGCCATGCCGACCGCCAGCGTCGCGGCGCCGCCGGTGCGGCCGAACAGGGTCTTCTCGCCGACCTCCTGCGCGAGCGCGGCCATTTGCCCGGTGGTGACCGGAAAGCCCAGCGCGGTCACCTGGCTTACGGTGGCGGCGGGGTCGCCTTTTACATTCATGCCAAGGTAAACCCCGGGATCGAGGGTGCAGGCGGCGATGAGCGCCATGATGGCCACCAGCGATTCCAGGCACATGGCGCCGTAACCGATCGTGCGGGCATAAGACTCGCGGGTGACGAGCTTGGGGGTCGTGCCGCTCGCGATGAGCGTGTGGAATCCGGAGATGGCCCCGCACGCGATGGTGATGAAGCAAAAGGGAAAGAGCTTGCCGGCCATGACGAGGCCGGAGCCGTCCACGAAACGGCTCAAGGCAGGCATCCGCAGATCGGGCAGTATGCAAAAAATCCCGGCCGCCAAGGCGAAGATGGTGCCGAGCTTCATGAACGTGCTGAGGTAGTCGCGCGGCGCCAGCAGCAGCCAGACCGGCAACACGCTCGCCGACAGGCCATAGAGGATGATCGCCCAGGCCAGCGTGAGGTCGCGCAGTCCGAGCCACTGTGACCACTGGGCATTCTGATAAATCAGCTTTCCCCCCCAGACCGCCAACAGCAGCGCCAGCGCGCCGAAAACCGACGCCTCCAGCACCCGACCGACGCGCCAGAACCGCAGGTAAACTCCCATGAACAGGGCGATGGGAATGGTCGCGCCCACGGTGAAAATTCCCCACGGGCTCTCGGCCAGCGCCTTCACCACCACAAGCGCGAGCACCGACAGCAGAATCACCATGATCGCGAGGATTGCGACCAGCGCGATATGACCGGCGGTCGTGCTCAATTCCTCGCGGACCATTTGCCCCAGCGATTTGCCGTCGCGCCGCAGCGAGCAGAACAGGACCACGAAATCCTGCACCGCGCCGCCGAGCACGCAGCCCACCAGGATCCACAACGCGCCGGGCAGGTAGCCGAATTGGGCGGCCAGCACCGGACCCACCAGCGGTCCCGGGCCGGAAATGGCGGCGAAGTGGTGACCGAAGACGATCCAGCGGTTGGTCCGGACAAAATCCTTGCCGTCGTCATGGACTTCACACGGGGTGGCACGACGGTCGTCGAGCGCCAGCACGCGGGCGGCCACCCACTTGGAATAGAACCGGTAGCCCAGGGCGTAGGAGCACAGCGCGGCGATCAGGAGGTACGCGGAATTGACCGGCTCGTCGCGCCGAACCGCCAACACCGTGTAAGCAAAGGCACCGGCCAGCCCGACCAGGGACCAGCCCAAGACTGCGGTCAGTCGTTTCATCTCGTCATTTTTCCGGAGGCCGGGTTCGCGGCCGCGACGTCCGCCGGGCGCCTGGCTGGCCGAGGGTGAACTGGACGACAACCAGGTCCTCGCGCGCTTTCGCGCCAAGCCGTTCCCAGAAAATCCGGCCGCGGCGGTTGTTCTGGTATAAAAACAGATTGCATTTGGCAATGCCGAGGGTCTTCAGCCTGGCCAAAGCGATTTCCGTCAGTTTGCGGCCGATGCCCTGGTTCCGGCAATCCGCCGCCACCGCCAGATGGTGCAGATAGCCGCGCCGGCCTTCATGGCCGCACAGCACCGCCCCCAGCAGGCGCCGATGCGTCCGCGCCACCTGGCTGAGGCCGGGATTCCTCCGGAGAAACCGGCGGAGCGGCGGCAGGCGGTCGGATTCATTCAACCCCACGCCTTCGGTTTTCCGCCACAGCCGGAGCGCGGCGGGAAGATCGGCGGCTGTCATGGGGCGGACAATCCATGGTGCCGTGAGCGCCGCTCGTCGCGGGGCGGGTTCGCTCCGACGGGAGTTCATTCGCCGGCGGGAACCCGCAGTTTCAGATTGCGGAACCAGACGCCGCCGCCGTGTTCCTGCAGCAGGAAATGACCATGGATTTTCGTGCCGAAACCGGCGACGTCCTTGAACTTGCTCTTCGCCACCGCCGCCTTCACGGCGTCGCTGCCCAGTTCGTATTCCAGGACCTTGATGCCATTGAGCCAGTGTTCGACGTGGTTGCCGCGGACCAGGATGCGGGACTGGTTGAACTCGCCCACCGGCCGGCACCGTGTGCCGGGAATCGGCGGCAGGACATCGTAGAAACTCGCGGTCTGGTGAAGCGGGCCCGCCTTCGCGTCCTCGTTGGCGATGTCATCGATGATTTGGTATTCGTGGCCGATGGCGCTGGCGCGTTGTTCGGTGATGAAATACTTCACGCCGCTGTTCGCGCCGGGCGCCACCTTCCACTCGAAGGCCAACTCGAAGTCGCCGAACTGCTCGTCCGTGATGATGTCCCCGCCGCCCCCGCGGAGCGCGCAGCAGAGGCAGCCGTCCTTGATCGCCCAGCCTTTGGTGGGGAAGGATGGCCGCCTGAAGTTGCGCCAGCCCGTGGAATGTTGGCCGTCGAACAGCAGCCGCCACCCGGCGGTCTTTTCGGCCTCGGTGAGCTGGTTGGCCGGGGCGCCGAGGGCGGCGGGACCGACGGCGGCCAAGGTCAGCGCGATCAGGGAGGCGAGGCGAAGGAACGTCAAACGCATAGGTTTTGTGTGCTTTTCCGGTTTGTAGCCGGGGCGGCGCGGCGGGGTCAAGCGCTCCGAGGCCGCCCCGGATTGTTTTGACGCCTTTGAGCCGTTTCCGTAAGGTCGTCGAATTGAGTTTTTGCCATGTTCGGCTACATTATTAGGAAAGTCATCGGGTCGAAAAACGACCGCGAGGTCAAGCGCATCCGGCGGAGTATCGTGCCGCAGATCAACGCGCTGGAGGAGTCGCTGCAGGCGCTGCCCGATGAGGCGCTGCGGCAGAAGACCGTCGCCTGGAAGGAGGAACTGTCGGCCATCAAGGACGACGAGGCCCTGGCGCGGCGGCTGAACGAGATCCTGCCCGAGGCGTTCGCCGTGGTGAAGAACACCTGCCGGCGGATGCTCGGCCAGGAGATCATCGTCCGCGATCACCCGATGAAATGGGACATGGTCCCGTTTGACGTCCAGCTTGTCGGTGGCTGGGCGTTGCACAACGGGCGCATCGCGGAAATGGCCACCGGCGAGGGCAAGACGCTCGTCGCCACCATGCCGGTTTACCTCAACGCCCTCACCGGGCGCGGCGTCCACATCGTCACGGTGAACGACTATCTCGCGGCCCGCGACAGCGAATGGATGGGGGCGATCTACCGGTTTCTGGGGCTGACCGTCGGCTGCATTTTGCACGACCAGACGCCGACGGTGCGCCGCCAGCAGTACGAGTGTGACATCACCTACGGCACCAACGCGGAGTTCGGTTTCGATTATCTGCGCGACAACGGCATGGCGGTCCGGCGCGAGGAGCAGGTCCAGCGCGGTCACTATTTCGCCATCGTGGACGAGGTGGACTCGATCCTGATTGATGAAGCCCGCACGCCGCTCATCATCAGCGGTCCGGCGGTCGTGAGCGCGGACAACACGCTGTACACGGACTTCAAACCGCAGGTGGAGGGGTTGGTGCAAGCCCAGGAGCGGCTCTGTCGGCGGTTCCTGAGCGAGGCGGAGGAACTTCTTAAGAAGCTGCACCCGACCGATGGCTCGAACCCGCTGAAACCGGAAGAGCTGCAGCACGAAGCCGGACTGCTGCTCTACCGCGTCAAGATGGGCCATCCGAAGTCGCCGGACTTGCACAAGCTGCTCGAGAACCCGGAGAACGCGCAGTTCATGCAGGCGGCGGAGCTCGAACTGCACGCCGACCAGTCCAAGAAGCAGCTCTACGAGCAGAAGGAGTACCTGTTCTTCGCCATTGACGAAAAAGGGCACGAATCCGACCTGACCGAGAAGGGGCGCAATTTTCTGAGCCCGGAGGACCCGGACGCCTTCGTGCTGCCGGACCTGATCACGGCGTTTCACGAGATTGACGAGGGTCCGGAAGCGGACCTGCGGAAGCGACTGGAAGCCAAGGCGAAGGTGCAGGCGGCCTTCGAGGCGAGGGCTCAGCGCATCCATGTGATCTCCCAACTGCTGAAGGCCCATTGCCTCTATTTCCGCGACATCCAGTACGTCATCCAGGAGAACAAGGTCATCATCGTGGACGAGAACACCGGCCGGTTGATGACGGGACGTCGCTGGAGCGACGGGCTGCACCAGGCGGTCGAGGCCAAGGAGGGCGTCGAAATCGAGCGCGAAACCCAGACCCTGGCCACCATCACGATCCAGAATTACTTCCGTCTGTATGCCAAGCTGGCGGGCATGACGGGCACCGCGGAAACCGAGGCGCAGGAGTTCCTGGACATCTACAAACTCGGCGTGCTCGTGATCCCCACGAACAAACCGTGTGTTCGCAAGGATGCCAACGATTCCGTTTACAAGACCAAGCGGGAAAAATTCAATGCCGTCCAGAAGGAGATCCAGGAAATCCACGCTCAAGGCCGGCCCATCCTCGTCGGCACCATCTCCGTCGAGGTCAGCGAACACCTCTCGAGGATGCTGAAGAAGGTGGGCATCGTCCACTCCGTGCTCAACGCGAAGTATCACCAGCAGGAGGCCGAGATTGTCGCCCGGGCCGGCCAGCGCAGCTCCGTGACCATTGCCACGAACATGGCGGGGCGCGGCACCGACATCAAACTCGGTCCGGGCGTGCCCGACCTCGGCGGGTTGCACGTCCTGGCCACCGAGCGACACGAGGCGCGGCGGATTGACCGCCAGCTCCGCGGCCGGTGCGCCCGCCAGGGCGACCCCGGGTCGTCCCACTTCTTCATCTCGCTCGAGGACGACCTGATGCGGCTGTTCGGATCGGATCGCATCGTCAAAGTTATGGAGCGCGTGGGCCTCGAGGAGGGGCAGGAGCTGGAGCATCCCTTCCTCAACCGCTCCATTCAGCAGGCCCAGAAACGGGTCGAGCAGCACAACTTCCAGATTCGCAAGCGCACGCTGGAATACGACGACGTGATGAACATGCAGCGGGGCATCGTGTACGGCTTCCGCAACGAAATCATCGGCACCGAGGACGTGCGCGACCGCCTCATGGACATCATGGAGGAGGTGGTCGTCGAGCGGGTCAAGGAATTCACAACCGCGGACGCCGACACCCACGAATGGAAGCGGCGCGCGCTGGCCGACTGGGTGAACCTGAATTTCCCGATCGGTTTGCCCGAGGATGAAATCATCAAGATCGCCGAGAAGGGACGGGAGGAACCGGTGCCCGGCTCGCTCTTCGACGGATTGAACCCGGCGCAGTTCGCCATCGCCCAGCACATCTGCAAGTGCGTCCGCGACATTTACGACCTCAAGGTCAGCTTTGAAAATCCCGACAATCTGCGGTCGGTGGAGCGCTACACCATCCTCAGCTCGATTGACCGGCTGTGGCAGGAGCACCTCTACCACATGGACAGCCTGCGGAACAGCATCGGTCTGCGTGCCTACGGCCAGCGGGATCCGCTGATTGAGTACAAGGTGGAAGCCTTCAAGATGTTCGATGAATTGATGGTCACCATCAAAACGGACATATGCCGGAACATCTTTCTGAGCGCCTCCAGCCTGGTGGCCTTCGAGCAATTCTTCCGCAACCTGCCCCAGCACACCATCCATTCCGAGGCCAGCGCCTTTGGCGGTACCGGCCCTGCGACCGGTGTGTCGGCATCGCCGGCCCGGGACGGCAGCGAGATGGTGACGGAGGCGACCGAGGCGATCGCCAAGGCCAGGCCGGTGCGGGCGGGTCCCAAGGTGGGGCGCAACGATCCCTGCCCCTGTGGCAGCGGCAAGAAGTACAAGCAGTGCTGCGGCCGTTGAGCCCCGGCCCGGGGTTTCCAAACCGTCATGAAGAAGAAAGCGTACGCCGCCGCCGGGGTGGACATTGACCTGGGGAACCGGGTCAAGGCGGGGCTTCCCCAGATGCTCGCCGCCACGCATCGGCGCGGGGTCTTGGGGAAAGTGGGCGGCTTTGGCGGGTTGTTCGCGCTCGACACCCGCAAATACCGTCAGCCGGTGCTGGTTTCCAGCGTGGATGGCGTGGGCACCAAGCTCAAGATTGCCTTCGCGATGGACCGGCATGACACCATCGGCCAGGACCTGGTCAACCACTGTGTGAATGACATCGCCGTGCTGGGCGCGGAGCCGTTGTTCTTTCTCGACTATCTGGGAACCGGCCGGCTGCAACCACGGGTGTTTACCGGGATCATCCGCGGCTTTGCCCGGGCCTGTGTGGAAAACCATTGCGCCCTGATCGGCGGCGAAACCGCCCAGATGCCCGGCTTCTACCAGCCCGGCGAATACGATGTCAGCGGCACGATTGTGGGCGTGGTGGAGAAGGAGCGGATTCTGACCGGGGCAACGATCCGGCCGGGAGACGTGATCCTCGGCCTCGCCTCGAGCGGTTTGCACACCAACGGTTATTCCCTCGCGCGGAAGGTTTTCTTCGAGCAGATGAAGCTCAAACCGCGCAGCCGGGTCGCCGAGCTTGGGGGAACGATCGGCGACGAGTTGCTGAAGGTCCACGTCAGCTATGGCGGGATCGTCCGCCAACTGATTCAGAACTTCAATCCGCCGGGCAAGCCGACGGTGATCCGGGGTCTGGCCCACATCACGGGTGGCGGTTTCGTGGACAACATCCCCCGGATCCTGCCGCGGAAATGCAATGCGGTGATTCGTACCGCGGCCTGGGAACCGTTGCCCGTGTTCCGTCTCCTGGCCGAACGGAGTGGCGTGACGAAGGCCGAACTCTACCAGGTGTTCAACATGGGCGTCGGCATGGTGGTCATCGTGGCGCCGGATCAATCAGAGGCCATCCTCCGGTTGATCCGAACCCGTGACCACCCGGCCTGGGTGATTGGCGAGATCACCAAGGGAACGGGAATTACGGTCCTGGCTTGAACTGACCCGCCCTGTTTTGAGTCCCGGTTAGGCTTTGGCAGCCTTGTCCGCCGTTGCCTCCACCTCGGACTCACGGTTCCGATTCCAGACTGTCACCACAGGTTCACACCCGGAGCAGGAAGGCACAGAGTCCCCCACGAGGCTATCCGGCAATGACGACGAGGGCGCGTTGGAGGCGCTCCAAGACGCGTTCCCGGCCTAACACTTCCATCAAGCGGTAAAGGCTGGGGCCGCTGGATTTGCCGGTGCAGGCCAGTCGCGTCGGATGCACCAGCACCCCGGCCTTCACGCCAAGTTCGGCCGCGACGCGTTTGAGACAGGGCTCGATGGAGGCAGCCCCAAAATCGGACAGTTGTCGCAACGCCTCGGCCAGAGTTGCCAGGCGCTGCCGTTGCTCGGGGAGAAAATCCTTTGCCGCCGCCGCCGGGTCGTAGCCGGTCACCTCCGTAAAGTAGAAACCCGCATAGCCGGGGAGTTCGGAGAGCGTCTTGAGTTTGCCTTTGCAGGTGTCGATCGCCGCCTTGACGTAATCGAGCGAAAAACGGTTGGTGTCAATGCCCGCCTTCGCGAAGGTGTGGACGCAGAGCTCATGGAACCGGTCGTCGGTCATGACGCGGAGGTATTCCCCGTTCATCCAGAGGAGTTTGACCATGTCGAAGCGGGCGTTGTGACGGAGGACCTGCCCCAGATCGAAGCGTTCCACCAGCTCGGGTGTCGGGATGATTTCGCGGTCGTCCTTGGGGGACCAGCCCAGGAGGCTGAGGTAATTTACCACCGCCTCCGGGACAAAGCCTTCCGTGATGTAGGTCATCAACGAGGCGCCGGTGTCGCGCTTGCTCATCTTCGTGCCATCGGCGTTGAGAATGAGGGGAAGGTGGGCGTATTTCGGCGGGTTGACCCCGAAGGCGCGGAAGAGCGCGATGTGCTTGGCCGTGTTTGAAAGGTGGTCTTCGCCGCGGATGACATGGGTGATTCCCATTTCGAGGTCGTCCACCACGTTGACCAGGTGGAACACCGGTTGGCCGTCGGAACGAATCAGGACGAAATCGGGGTCCAGGGCCTCGCGGTCGGTCAGTTCGCGCCGGACGTCGCCCACGATCAAGTCCGGGATCACGATCGGCTCGCGGGGCATCCGGAACTTGATTGCCCCTTCGTTTTGGTAGGCCAGGTCGCGGGACAGCAGCGCCTCGACCCGCCGCTGGTAAAGCTCACGACGTTGCGACTGGAAATACGGCCCGCGGTCCCCCTTGCAGGGCCCGGTGGCATCGCCGGTCAGCGGTCCCTCGTCCCACGCCAGGCCAAGCCAGCGCAGCCCCCGAAGGATGACTTCGACCGCCTCCTGGGTGTTGCGGGCGGCGTCGGTGTCCTCGATCCGGAGGATGAACTTGCCGCCGACGTGGCGGGCAAAGAGCCAGTTGAACAGGGCGGTGCGGGCGCCGCCAATATGGAGGAAGCCCGTGGGGCTGGGGGCGAAACGGACGCGGATGCTCATGTTTCGGACACCGGCGATCACGCCGGCATGGTCATGAGGCTACCCTTGGATGGAAGGTCATGGCAAGACTGGCGGGGCAAAAAGTCGGCGGGTTTTGGGATGACACACGGAATTACATCGCCAAAACCCGCCGCTTGCTTCCCCTTCCCGAGAAGGAGTTGCAAATTATTACCCGCGGCCTGGAACGTCCTTGGTATCCAAGGCTTGCTCGGGCTGCGCGGTCATTCAAACGGTTTTCGCCGCCGCTTGTCAAGCCCCGAACCGTACAAGTCCTCTCAAGCAATTTACGTGCCATAAACCCAGCCGGGCTTGGGGTTTCTTCGGTCAAGGATTTCCGCTGCCTTGAAGGCTGAAAAACGCCGCCGATCCGGCGGACGGCAGCGTTGCCGGCGAGGCGGGGTTGGTGGCGACGCTCTGCCATTGGGCGGCACTCAGGTTGGTCTTTTGCTGAACCACGTACGGCGGTGCTCCACCTGTCCAGGTTAGAACCACATTCCTGCCGCTCAAGGCAATGCCCGTGATTTGCAGGCTGCCGGCCGGCTGGCTCGCAATGCTCGCCGGTGTCGCGAAGGGGCTCGTCAGCACTACGGCGTTCGTGTCGCCCGGCTGCCCCTGGCTGTAGTTGGCCGTGATGGTGATCAACGTGGCGCCTTTCAGATCCACGCCGGTGAGATCGAAATCGAAATCGCCAGGGTTGGCATTCCGGTCGCTGGCCGAATTGTCCACGAAGGTGGCCAGCCAGATGCGACCCTGCACAAACCCGTTGGGCAGCGCCGGAATCTGTGCCGCCGCGCCGTTGGTCAGCCCCACCGGGTCAACGGCGTAAAGATCAATCGCGGTGCTTGGCCAAAAGTTGGTGTCGGCGATGGGCACATGGCCGGCCAGACGGGTGGCGGTGGTGTTGGCGGCCAGGATGGGCACGACACCCTGCGTGACGTCCAACAGCGCCGCTGCGTAGAGGTTGGTGAGGAAGGCGCCGGCCGTGCCGCCGTAAGGCATGGTGGGGCTGACGGGGAACGGGAAATTGTTGGCGAGGAAATTCCCGCGCGCGGAAACGATGGTTCCGAGGGACAACTGGTCGAAGAACCCAAGGTCGTCGGCCATGTCCGCGAAGCCGCTGCCCGGGAACAGGGAGTTGGGCCAGTTGTTGAAAATCACGTTCCCTTCGAGGTCGTCGCTGACGCCGTTGAAGTCCGAGCCGATGCGGTACTGCGAGTTATTCCCCGCGGCGTTCACGGCCGGCACACCGTTGGTGAACCAGGTTTGCCCATCCACGCCCACGCCGATATAATTGCCCGCAATGACGATGTTCGTGCCGGGATTGTTGCCGTAGAACTCGATCGTATGGTCGTAGCCGTTCATGGCCGAAGGCACGGTTCCGCCAATCACATTCCGCTCGTCCGCGTCATGCACCCCGTCCCCGTCCACGCCAATCACGGTGTTGTCGCCGGACCGGCCGATTTCAATCGCCCCTTCAAACTGGAAGTCGCCGGTGTAGGCCGGATCGAAGGCCACGTCATAATCGGTCAGCCCGTCCGGCAGCACGGCGATGAAGTTGCCGCTGATGCGCGTGCCCTGGCCCTCGATCACGATCGGGATCGCCGACTGTACGATCACATTGAAGTCGGCGCGGGGCGTGGTGGAGGCCGGCGACACGCCAATCGTGAGGTTGTCAATGTTCACCGGGTTCTGGCCGTCGGGGTCGAGGTTGCGGAATGCCGTGATGGCGTAGGCGGTGCCGGCCAGGGTTTTCCCGTCGGGAGCCACGCCAATCCAGCATCCGGCCACCTGGCTGCCCGCCGCGCTGCCGCTGGCATCGCAGGCAAAGGAGATGCCGTAATTCCAGGGGTCGTCCGGGGCCGGGACCTTGCCCAGCAGGCAGAGCCCGCGGAGGGTCACGTTGGTCGCGCGGAACACGCCCAGGATGGCGAACTCGCTGTCCCCGTAGCCGGCGTTGCTGTTGTCGGGCGCGTAATTCAACGAGGTGAAATTACCGTTCCGCGAATCCAGGACGACCTGCAGTTTCGCGTTGTTCGCGGCGAGGATCGGATTGGTGTTCGGCACCGCGCCCGGCTGGCTGTAGCCATCGAGGGTCACGTTGTTGTTGGTGATAAGCGGATAGCCACCTGCCGGCGTGGCGATGAAGAACGGACCGGTGCCTGGCAGGTTGAACTGGACCGTATCGCCATCGGCCAATTGGTTCAAGGCCTGGAGCAGCGACGTTTGCCCCGCCCCGGGGCTGACGTTGTTGGTCGTGGTGACGGTGATGATTTTGGCGCGGGCCGCCGGCAGGACAAGCGCGAGGAGCAGGGTTCCAATCAGACGGGCGCGGGTTCGCATGGTCATTCCTTTTGACGTAGCATTGCAGGTGCCAAGGCGGCCGTCAAACGGGTACGCCTTGGCCCAACGCACGTCCGCTCGGAGGAGGGATACGCGACGGGGCCGGTAGCGTTGGGCGTCTCGCACCAAAACGCTGCCCTCATGACCGCCGTGCCCCCTGGCTCCCCGAAACCGCCCGCGGCGATGGACGGTTGGCTGGGGGCAGCGAACCCGTTCCGGCAACGGCGGATTGGCCCGCGGCCCGCCCGGCTTGACTTGCAGCGGTGCGACACCGAACATAGCCGACGTGGCAAAGGCCGGGAACCAGCGCAGCGCCAAACAGGTCCATTCGACGGGCCACCCGCCGCCACCGGTTGCGTCCTCGCGCCTCCCTTCCATCAAATCCAGCCGCCGCGGTGTCCCGAGCCAGTTCCTCTTGGGCCTGCTCTTCTTCGCCTTGTTCTACCTGGGGTTGTGGCAGTGGGTGGACGTGCGACTGATCTATCACGGCGGGGGCGAGATTCGCGATTTCCCGGTTTTTCACTGGGGCTGGGATTTACTGGATGAATCCGCGCGCGTCCCGGGCGGGTTCGCCCAGTACGCCGGGGCGCTACTGGCCCAATCCATGTTCCTGTCCTGGTGGGGCGCCCTGGTTCTCACCCTGCAGGCGGGCCTGATCTTTTTCGCGGCCAAATCCATCTTTGGAGCCGCAGGCATGGCGCGGCCGGCTTGGCCGGCTTACCTGTTGCCATTGATCCTGCTCGGCCTCTACGCCCGTTATCAGCACGCCTCAACCAGCGTAACGACCCTGGCCTTGGCGTTGGGTTCGGTGTGGCTGTGGGTGAGCCTCCCTCGCGTGGGTCCGGGCAGCCGGCTCGCGCTCCTGGTGGTGTTCTGCGGCGTGGTTTTTGCCGTGGCGGCAGGATCACTGCTGCTGTTTGCCTTGCTTGCCGCCTTGGTTGAGCGCCTCCAGCGCGGGCGCTGGTGGTTGAGTGTGGTCGCGCTGCCGCTCGCCGTGCTGGTGGCCTGCCTGGCGGGCCGCCTGCTCTTTGGCTTCGCCGCCTCCGAGTCCCTCGGCGCGCTGGTGCCGGCATCATTAAACTCGAGCCTGGCCAACCACCGCGGCGGCGGGTGGCTCGTGGCCCTCCACCTGGCGCTGCCCGCAGCGCTGGTGGTGTGGGCGTGCGGGCGCGCTTTCGCGGCCCGCCGACCGGCAGCAGCAAGGCCGGCGACGGGCACCGCGTCGGCGCCGGCGACACCGGGTCGCCGGCGGTTGGCCCTGGCCGGCGGCGGATGGACATTGCCCGCGGTGGGTCTCCTGGCCGCCAGCATCCTGGTTCCCGGGTTGGCGCGCGACACCCGGCTCAAAACCTTGCTGGCGGTGGACTACCACGCCTGGCACCGGCAGTGGCCGCAGGTGCTGATCGCGGCCGGCGACCATCCGACCCAGCTCTACATGCTTTGCAGCGTGTATCAGGCCGCTTACCACACCGGCAGCCTCACCCGAACGCTGCCCGCGGTCCGCACGCCGGGCGATTTGCTGTTGGCCGACCAGGGGCAGTTGGGCCACTGGAAGAAGAGCGATCTGATGTTCGACCTGGGTTACGCGAACATGGCGCTGCACCATCTGATCGAGGCGGTGGAAATCTGCGGCGAACGACCGCTGCTGTTGCAGCGGATTGCCCTGATCAATCTGGCGCTGGGCAACACCGCCACCGCCCGCGTCTATTTGCAGGCGCTGACGCGGGTTCCCTTCCATGGCCAATGGGCTCGCGAAAGACTGGCGGCGCTCGTGACCGACCCGGAGTCGAGCGGCGACGAGGAGGTGGGTCGGTTGCGCGCGCTCATGCCCCGGACCGACTCGGTGGCGCTGCTTTCCGTGGACGAAACCCTGCTCATGCTGCTGAACGTCAACCGGCAGAATCGCATGGCGTTCGAGTATCTCATGACTCACTGCCTGCTCGCCCGGAACCTGGCTGTTTTCGTCAAAAACCTGCCGCGCGTGGCGGACTTCCCGGGCCTGGAAATCCCGCCGCCCTGGGAAGAAGCCCTGGCCATCGCGGCGTTGCGCCCCGGCCAGCAGCCCGACCTCCCCAACCACCACCTCGACCCCGGCGCCCAGCAGCGACTGCAAACCGTCCTGGAAACCATCCGCGCCTGTGGCGGCAACCGCGGCCTCGCCCGCACCAAGCTGCCGGCCTATTATGATCAGAGTTATCTGTTCTATTATTACTTCCATGGTTCCTGAGCGTCGCCGGGCCGCCGGAAGCCGGGTGGGGGGCCTGGCCTGCCTCGGGGTCGGCCTCGCGCTCGCGGGCGGGCTGCGCGCGGCCCCGGCCGGGGCGGAGGCCGCGCGCGAACTGCCACCGCGGATTCAACCCGACTACCGCGACGTCGTCATTCCCCCCAACATCGCCCCCCTCAATTTCAGCGTGAACGAGGCGGGCGACGCGTTTGCAGCGACCTTGCGGAGCAGCGCGGGCGCGCCGATCGAAATCGCCTCGCGCCATCCCACGATCACAATTCCCGAAACGGCCTGGCACCGGTTGCTGGAACTTAACCAGGACGCGGACCTGCTCGTGGAAGTCCGCACCCGCGACGCGAGCGGCCAGTGGACCCGGTTCGCCACCATCACCAACCACATCGCCCATGACCCCGTTGATCCGTTTCTCATCTACCGGAAGATCCACCCGGCGCACAACACCTGGAGCAGCATGGGGCTCTACCAGCGCGACCTGCGGAGCTTTACCGAAACGCCAGTCCTCGAAAACCGCCGGTTCGCCGGCGATTGCTGTCACTGCCACGCCCTGCGCAACAACGATCCCCGCACCGCCACGGTGGACATTCGCAGCCAGCACTATGAGAACCGGCTCCTGCTCCTCAACAACGGCGTGGTGACCGCCCTCCGCGGCACGGTCGGCATCGTGGCGTGGCATCCCACCGGCCGCGTGATCGCCGCTTCGTTCAGCAAGCCGCGGTTGGTGATTCATGTGGCCCGGAACGACATGCGCGACATCGCCGAATTGGAGGGCTGGCTCGGCTACTTCCGGCTCGGCTCGAACGTCGTTCGGCGGATTCCCGGCCTCGCCGACGAGACCCGCCTGCTGGCCTTCCCCGCCTGGTCGCCGGACGGACGTTTTCTTTACTACTGCAATGCGCCCAGTCCCTGGACCAACATGGCCCGGCTGACCGCGACCTCGCACACGGTGGCCAAATACGACCTCATGCGCGTGGCTTATGACATCGAGCAGGACCACTGGGGCCAGCCGGAGACGGTGCTGGCGGCGGGCCGGAGCGGCTTCAGCGTCGCCCAGCCGCGGATCAGTCCGGATGGACACTGGCTGTTCTTCTGCTCGATCGGCTACGGTTGCTGGCCGACGTACGACCGGGACAGCGATCTCCATGGCATTGACCTGCTCGTCGGCGCCGCGACCGGCAAGTTCACCAGCCGCAAACTCGAACTGAACTCGGACGAGTGCGAGTCCTGGCTGAGCTGGTCCGCCAACAGCCGCTGGGTGGTCTTCAGCAGCAAACGCCTCAGCCCGCTCTTCAACCGGCCGTTCTTCGCCCACGTGGCGGCCGATGGGACCTGCAGCAAACCGTTCCTCCTGCCGCAAGCCGACCCGCATTTCTACGACGGCTTGCTGCGCACCTACACGATCCCCACGCTGGCCATCGGACCGCTCACCGTTCCCGAGCGCGACCTGGTCGCGGCCATCAAGGACGCCACCGCCCTCCCCCTGGTGATGCCCACCGCCAAGGCGCCCACCAAGGAAGACGTTTACGAGGAGGGACATTAGTGAGGGTCCCCCACTCATCCGGACCGCGTCGCTGGTCGTGGCTGCTTGCGCCCGCGCTGGCGCTCGGGGTCGGCGCCGCGCCGGTCCTCACCTGGGAAAACGAGCCCGGCGGCCGCAGCGCTGCGCTGACGATCCCGGCCCAGGGCAAAACCGGGTTCACGCTGCTGCGCGCCGCCGACACCGGGATCACGTTCACCAACCGGGTCTCGGACTCGCGCTCGATGACGAACCACATCCTGTTCAACGGCGCCGGGGTCGCGGCCGGGGACGTGGACGGCGACGGATTGTGCGACCTGTATTTCTGCCGCAGCGAAGGCTCGAACGTTCTGTATCACAACCTCGGCAACTTCCGGTTCGAGGACGTGACCGCCGCGGCCGGCGTCGCCTGCACGGATCTCGGGTCCACCGGCGCCGCGTTCGCCGATCTCAATGGCGACGGCTCGCTCGACCTGGTGGTCAATACCTTGGGCCACGGCACCCACGTTTTCTTCAACGACGGCCAGGGCCATTTCAAGGAGGCAGGCTACGTGCTGAACGGGGATCGCGGCGGGATGACGCTCGCGCTGGCCGACGTGGACGGGGACGGGTTCCTTGACCTCTTCATTGCCAATCATCGCACGTCCTCGATGATGGATTTACCTGGAGCGCGCGTGACGTTCAAAAAGGTGAACGGCAAGCTCGAACTGGCCACCTTCAACGGCCGGCCCATGAGCGAACCGGAGCTCGCACACCGCTTCGCTTATGATGCCCAGGACGGTATCCAGGAACTGGGCGAAGTCCCCGCCTTCTATCGGAATGTCGGGGGCACGAGCTTCAGCCCGGTGCCCTTCACCGGCGGCGCGTTCCTCGACGAGGACGGCCAACCGCTGACCGAGGAGCCTTACGACTGGGGCTTGTCCGCGGCCTTTCACGATGTCAACGGCGACGGGCTGCCGGACCTCTATGTGTGCAACGATTTCCTGACCCCGGACCGGCTTTGGATCAACCAGGGCGGCGGAAAATTCCGACTGGTACCCCGCCTGGCCCAGCGGAAAAGCTCGATGTCCTCGATGGCGGTGGATTTCGCCGACATCAACCGGGACGGGTTCGTGGATTTCTTCGTGCTGGACATGATGAGTCGCAGTCACAGCGAGCGGATGCGTTTTATGAAGGCGCGGCCGCCAGTCGTTCACACGCCGGGATTGATCGAGAACCGGCCCCAATACGAGTTGAACACGCTCTTCCTCAATCGGGGCGACACGACCTTCGCCGAAATCGGTCAACTGGCCGGCCTCCAGGCCGCCGAATGGGCCTGGAGCTGCATTTTCCTGGACGTGGATTTGGACGGTTGGGAGGACGTGCTGGTGGCCAACGGCATGGAACGGGCCGGCCGCGACCTGGACGTCACCGAGCACATCAAACAACTGCGGGCCGGCCGTAATTTGTCGGATGCGGAAGTCTATGCCGCGCGCCGCCAGTTCCCGCGCCAGACGCCACCCAAGCTGGCCTTCCGCAACCGCCATGACCTCACCTTCGAGGAAACCGGTCACGCCTGGGGCTTCGACTGGCCGGGCGTCTCGAGCAGCATCGTGCTCGCCGATCTCGACAACGACGGCGATCTCGATGTGGTCGCGAACAACCTCAACGAGGGCGCCCTCATTTTCCGCAATGACTCCATCGCTCCGCGCGTCGCCGTCCGCCTGCGTGGCCAGCCGCCGAACACGCACGGCATCGGCGCCCGCATCACGGTCACCGCGGACGGACTGCCGCCGCAAACGCAGGAAATGATCGCCGGCGGACGCTACCTGGGTGGGGACGACCCGGTGCGGAGCTTCGCCGCCCGCACGCCGACCAACCGTCTCGCCATCCAGGTGCAATGGCGCAACGGGCGCAGCACGCTCATCAGCGCGGCCCGGCCCAACCGCCTCTACGAAATCGCCGAACCGGGCTCCGCCCCGCCCGCGCCCGCGGTGGCAGCGGCTCCGCCGCGCCCGCTCTTCGAGGACGTCAGTGACCGGCTCGCCCACCGCCATCACGAGGAGGCGTTTGATGATTGGACCCGCCAACCGCTGCTGCCGGCCAAGCTCAGCCAGCTCGGACCCGGCGTCGCGTGGTTCGATGTGGATGGCGACGGCTGGGACGATCTGGTCATCGCCAGCGGCAAAGGCGGCGCGCTCTCCGTGTTCCACAACAACGGCGCGGGCGGGTTCACCGCGGCGACGCCAGCGGCGTTCGCGGAGAAGGCCGCTCGCGACCAGACCGCCGTGGTCGGTTGGGTGCCGGAACCGGGAAAGACCAACCTGCTGGTGGGCACCGCGAACTATGAAGACGGGTTGGTCGAAGGCGCCGCCGCCGAGCGCTCCGATTTCGCGGCCGGCACCAACGCCGTGGCGGTGCCCGCAAACGACACCAGCACGGGACCGATCGCCGTCGCGGACGTGGATGGCGACGGCGCGCTCGACGTGTTCGTGGGCGGGCGCGTGGTGCCGGGCAAATATCCCCTGCCGGGGCACAGCCGGGTTTTTCTTAACCGGAAGGGCGCGCTCGTCCTCGACACCAACCGGACGGAAGCGCTGGCCAACGCGGGCTTGGTGAGCGGCGCCGTCTTTGCCGACCTCGATGGCGACGGCCGGCCCGACTTGGTCCTGGCCGGCGATTGGGGACCAATTCGCGTGTTCCACAACAACGGCACGAACCTCGTCGAGTGGAACGCGCCCGTCACATGGCCCGAGTCCACGCCCGGCAACGCCCAGCTTTCAACGCTCAGCCAGCTCGCCGGTTGGTGGAGCGGCATTGCGGTGGGTGATTTCGACGAAGACGGCCGGCTCGACATCGTGGCGGGCAACTGGGGCCGAAATTCACCGTGCGAACCCTTCCGCGACCACGCGCTGCGGCTTTATTACGGCGATTTCGGCGGCGGCGCCGATCTCGATCTCGCCGAGGCCCATTACGATCCTGACCTCCGCAAATACGTCCCGGCCCGCCAGCGCGATCCGCTGACCAAGGCCATCCCGTCGCTGATCGGGCGGTTCCCGACCCACCGCGAGTACAGCACGGCGGGCATTGAAGAGGTGCTGGGCGAGGCGTTCAAGTCCGCGTCGGTCGTCGAGGCCAACTGGCTGGAAACGACGGTCTTTCTGAATCGTGGCGATCACTTCGAGGCGCATGTTCTGCCGATCGAGGCACAGATGGCGCCCGTGTTCGGGGTTTGTGTGGCGGACGCGGACGGCGATGGACACGAGGACATTTTCCTGGCGCAGAACTTTTTCGATTCGCAACCGGAGACGCCGCGTTACGACGCCGGCCGGGGCCTCTGGTTGCGCGGCGACGGCCACGGCGGATTCCGCGCGATGCCGGGCCAGGAAAGCGGCGTGATGGTTTATGGCGAGCAACGCGGCGCGGCCGTGGGCGATTACGACGGCGACGGCCGGGTGGACCTCGTCGTGGCCCAAAACGGCGCGGCCACGCGGCTCTTCCACAATGTCATGGCGCGCCCCGGACTGCGCGTGCGGTTGGCCGGGCCGGCGGGCAACCCACAGGCGATCGGCGCTGCCATGCGGTTGCGCTTCGGCGAACGCTGGGGACCGTTGCGCGAGGTCCACGCCGGCGGCGGCTACTGGTCGCAGGACGCGGCGACGCAGGTCCTGGGGGCGCCCACGGTGCCGACCCAGATCGAAGTGCGCTGGCCCGGGGGAAACAGGACCGTCACCGCTCTCCCGGCGGACGCGAAGACCATCGTGGTGCAGTCGGATGGCCGCGTAACGACGGCGGTCCGCTGACGTAGCGGCGACTCGGCAGAGCGCCGCAAACTCCAATGGCGGCTTTCTGCCGAAAGCCGCTACGCCGCCTTTCTTGACAGGTGGGGCGCGGGTCATTGAGACTTCACGTTCTTATGGCCGAACCAAAAGCAAACGAGTTGATGGAGAAGATCGTCTCCCTGTGCAAGCGCCGCGGCTTCATTTTCCAGTCGTCGGAAATCTACGGCGGCATCAACGGGTTTTGGGACTACGGTCCGCTCGGCGCCGAGTTGAAACGCAACGTCAAAGACGCCTGGTGGCGCACGATGGTCCACCAGCGCGACGACGTGGCCGGCCTCGAAGCGACGATCATTATGGCCCCGCAAATCTGGAAGGCCAGCGGCCATCTGGACACGTTCAGCGATCCGATGTGCGACTGCCTGCTGACGAAAAAGCGGTTCCGCGCGGATCAGGTCGAGCCGAGTAGTGGATCGGCGTATTGGTACCTTGGGGCGTTGACGATGGAGGACTCAGAGGAGCTTGGCAGAAGAGGGTGTAATCCAGCCCTCATCCACATCCTGGAGGCTTTTTTGATTCAAGTGAACCCTGAGGGCCAAAACCTGTCACCCAATTGGGATGCATTCGCCCCGTTCGCCAAAGCGCTGTTGCTGGCAAAGCCTGGAGTCCTCGTCGAGTTGGAACAGTTTGCACAACGTCGGTTCGATCCTAACGAAGCAGGTGAACTCATGGCAGCCGTCATTAAGCAGAACGGTGTGAAAATGATTTCTGAGCCATACGCAGTTCTTCTGCCCGCTGGGAAGCCACCTGAAAGCGCAAGAAAGACTGCTATTCAATTCTACTCACAGCGTGGTTACGGCAAGGTCTTCCTGCTTGGCGAGCGAACCGAGAAAATCGAGGATTCCCAACGTTTCAACCCTGAAAACGGCTCGCTGCTCACCGCCCCCCGCCCGTTCAACCTGATGTTCAAGACCTACGTCGGGCCGGTCGAAAGCGAGGACAGCGTGGCCTATCTCCGCCCGGAAACCGCCCAGGCGATTTTCGCGCAGTTCAAGAACGTCCTCGAAACCTCGCGACAGAAGGTGCCGTTCGGCATCGCCCAAACCGGCAAGGCGTTCCGCAACGAGGTCACGCCGCGCAATTTCACCTTCCGCTCGCGCGAGTTCGAGCAGATGGAACTGGAGTTCTTCATCAAGCCGGACGAAGCCATCGAGGCTCTGTGCGGCCAGGTCGCTTCCGTTGCCGATTCTCAACCCTCAACGTCCAACCCTCAACCCAACTGGGGCTGGGAAGTCTGGCACAAATATTGGGTCGAGCAGCGGATCAAGTTTTACGAGGACATCGGCCTGGCGCGGACGACGCTGGAGGAGTACTGGCAGAAGCCGGAAGAACTGGCGCACTACGCGCGGGCCTGCGTGGACATCCTGTTCAAGTTCCCGTTCGGCACGCAGGAACTGGAGGGCATCGCCGCCCGCAGCGACTTCGATTTGTCGCAGCACCAGCGGTTCTCGGGCAAGCCGATGACGGTGTTCGACGAGGAATTGAAGGCCGCCTGGGCGAAGCTGAAGAAGACGAAGCAGGACGAGCTGTGGCGGCGCTATTTTGAGGCGCGGAAAAGGTACCTCGGCAAGATGGGGCTCGAGGCGGAGAAGGCGACCGGGCAGGCGCGCGCCGATGCCGACGGCCTGGCCAAGGGCTGGTATGTGCCGCACGTCATCGAGCCCTCGGCCGGCGTGGACCGGCTGATCCTGGCGCTGATCGCCAGCGCCTACGCCGAGGAGGAGACGACCGACGAAAAGGGCAAGACCGAAACGCGTGTCGTGATGCGGTTCCATCCGCGCATCGCGCCCGTCAAGGTGGGCGTGTTCCCGCTGCTCAAGAACAAGCCCGAGCTGGTCAAGAAGGCCCAGGCGGTGCGCGATTTGCTGCGGCCGCACATGACCGTCTTTTATGACGAGGGTGGCGCCATTGGGCGGCGCTACCGGCGGCAGGACGAGGCGGGCACGCCGTTCGGGGTGACGATTGATTTCGACACGCTGGGCGAGAAGCCGGAACTGCTCGACACGGTGACGCTCCGCGAACGCGATTCGATGCAGCAGATCCGGGTCAAGATCAGCGAACTGCTGCCGTTGCTGCTGGGGAAGATTCGTTGATGCCTGAAACGCCGGCTACTTCCCGGGCGCCGGCGTGGTCGCAGCGAGGAGTTGATCGAAGCGCGGAACCGCCGCCGCCCAGGCGTCGGCGTCCTGCGGCTGATACGTCTTCGTCTCGAACGAGGCGCGCACGACGTCGCGGGCGGCCGCGAGCGAGGGCAGATCGCCACGCGCGATGGCCTGCACGAGGATGTTGCCGATGGCCGTGCCTTCCACTGGGCCAGTATGCACCGGGAGTTGGATGGCGTTGGCCGCAAACTGGCTGAGCACGGCGTCCTTGCTGCCGCCGCCGACGATGTGCAACCGCTGGATGCGGCGACCCGTGAGCTGTTCGATCTGGCGCAACGTCCGGCGGTAGAGCAGGGCCAGGCTCTCATAAACGCAGCGGATCGTCGCGCCCGCGGTGGTTGGGACCGGCTGGCCGGTTTCGCGGCAACACGCGGCGAGCTTGGCGGGCATCCCGCCCGGGCTGAGGAACCGTGGATCGGCCGGGTTGATCAGGGAGACAAACGGCGGCGCCGCCGCGGCCAGTTTTTCGAGTTCGGCGAAACTGTATTGCTCGCCCGCCCGAGCCCATTCGCGGCGGGATTCCTGGATGATCCAGAGGCCGACGATGTTCTTCAACAGGCGCACCGAGTGGCCGAAACCGATTTCGTTGGTGAAATTCAGGTCGCGACAGGCGTCGGTGATGATCGGCTGCGGGAGTTCCACGCCCATGAGCGACCACGTACCGGAACTGAGATAGGCCCAGTCGTCGCCCGCGCCGGGCACGGCGGCGACGGCCGCGCCGGTGTCATGCGAGCAGGACGCGATGACCTCGACGCCGCGCAGGCCGGTTTCCGCGGCGAGGTCGGCGCGCAGCGGGCCCAGGCGCGTGCCGGACTTGACGATCGGCGGAAACATCGCCGGCGGCAGGTTTAAGGCGGTCAGCAACCGCGGCGACCACGCGCGTTGGCGCGGATCGTAAAGCTGGGTGGTGCTGGCGAGGGATTCCTCGGCGCGCGCCACGCCCGAGAGCCAGTGATTGAAGGCGTCGCCGATGCCGAGGATCAAGCGCGCCGCGGCCAGCCGCGCCGGCGTCTCCGCAGCGAGCTGGAAGATGGTGTTGAACGGCAGGAATTGCAGACCAGTCTCGGCAAAAATCTCCGGCCAGGAAATCTTCGCCTGGGCCTGCCGCACGCCGTCCGCGCAGCGCGGATCGCGGTAGTGGAACGCCGGCGGGATCACCGCCCCGGCCGCGTCATACAAGAGGTAGTCCACGCCCCAGGAATCCGTGCTGATGCTGGCGATGGGCAGTTGCCGCGCCGCCGCCTTGCGCAGACCTTCCTTCACCTCGCCCAACAGCCGGGCCACGTCCCAGCGCAGGGATTCGCCCACGCGGAGGGGCACGTTTGCGAACCGGTGGATTTCCTCGATCGTCAGCCGGCCCTGATCGAGCGTGCCGAGCATGAGCCGGCCGCTGTCAGCGCCGAGGTCGCAGGCGAGATAACATTTTGGCATACGCTGTCGGCCAGGGATTTCAGCCGTTTGGCGCCGGGCTGGCAATCCCGAAGCGCGCCGGAGAGTTGCGAGGTGCGAGTGTCGAGTGTCGAATTCGTGAGGGTTCGTGAGGTCGGGACACGACGTTCGGCGCGGCCACACGGAAACGCGTTGCACCGGCGGCCCGCGCGGGTAAAACAAGGTGCACCCTTTCACCAAGATCACCCGAACGCTTCCCCACCGGGCGAACCAGCGTTGAACCCACCCGTCATCATCTTCGCGCAGATCGCCTCGCCCGATTTTTCCACTCCAGTTCCCCCATCTTCAACCCCCATTGATGGCAATCCTGCAGAATGCTGAAAAGCTCATTCGCGGCCCTTTCCGAATTGACTTGGCTCCGCTTTCACGTTACGTGGACATCAACAGCCTCCTCAAGGACTTTGAGGAACGATTCATGAAGAAATGCCTGTTCGTCGGTGTGTTGGGGTGGGGTCTTTCGGCCGCGGCGCAAGACGCATTCGTTGGCGACTCGGCCACCCTGACGCTGGACGTGGGACCGCATCCTCGCGCCGTGGGCGTCCTCCGCGCGATCCAATTGTACCCCGATCGGGTGTGAATACGGATAGCTTGTGACACCGGACATGACGAAGGTGGTTGGCATTGCCATGGTGATTTGCGCTGCAAACCAACAGGGGCTGTCGCAAGGATTTGTAAACCTCGACTTCGAACACCCTACGCTACCCCTTATTCCAGACGCTGCGGGCAATGTGCCAATCACAAGTGCGTTGCCCGGATGGGTTGGTTATGTCGGCGGGAACCAGGTAGATCGGGTTTATTACAACGATTTAAGCCTCTCCGCCCCGGCAATATCCCTTCAAGGCCCGGGATCATTGTCGCCGGTGTTTCAGGGACTTTACTCTGTTGGCCTGCAGTCGCCTTTGACTTCGGGTGGAACTCTCGTCTTTGCGGGTATTGGTCAAACTGGCCAGATTCCGTCGTCTGCCAATTCCTTTATCTTTTATGCCTCGCCCGAGTACTACTTTCAAGTGGCGTTTGCTGGCAAGCCGATACAATTGTATGCCGTCGGCACCGGTCCGAATTTCACCATTCTGGGCGGCGATATTTCCCGCTTTGCCGGGCAGACCGGCGAACTGGTGTTCCAAGGAGATGGGATTCTAGACAATATTCGGTTTTCAACGTATTCCATCCCCGAGCCATCCACTTGGGCGTTGCTGGCGCTTGGCCTTGGCGGGCTGGTCTGGTGGCGCCGGCGCTGAGAAGTGTCACCATGAACTTCATCCTGTTCAATGAACCGTACGTAGCGTTAAATCACCTACCATGATCTATGACGAAGGCGGTTATTCTCACTCTGTGCTTTTACGCGTTCCTAATCGGCGGGCTGAAAGGTCATGGCCAGGGGTTCGTAAATCTGAATTTTGAATCAGCCACCTTGATTCCCATCGCCGGGGATGCCTACAACAGCGTTTACTTTGACCAGGCGTTCCCGGGCTGGACGGGAGATTGCGGTGGCATTCAGCAGACCGGCGCGTTGTATGACAGCCTGTTTCTGGATTCATCCGGGATCGGAATTCTGGATGACCAGACTCAGGCCGGCCTTAAACCAATTCAAGGCAATTACACTGCGGCGCTCGAAGCCGGCCTGCAACTTTTCTCTGGAGGACCGGCCGATACGACTCTCTCACAAAGCGGCGTTGTTCCGGCCGGCGCCCAATCCTTGGTGTTCCAGGCAGTGGTTGTCGGTACCGGCACTTTTGCTGTGGTGCTGGGAGGGCAAACGCTCTCGCTTACGCCGGTCTTCAGTCGTCCGAACTACACGTTATATGCTGCGGATATTCACGGTTGGGCTGGCAAGGAGGGCACTTTGAGTTTTACAGTCTTTGCGCAGCGACCTTATGATAGCCCCGTCACGCTATTCCTGGATTCCATTACATTTTCAACGCAGAGCATCCCCGAGCCATCCACGTGGGCGCTGCTGGCGCTTGGCCTTGGCGGGCTGGTCTGGTTGCGGCGCCGCTGAGGGACAGAGGCCGGAGGACAGAAGACAGAAGACAGAGGACAGAGCAGCATGGGGTGGACGTTCGGCGTGGACAGCACGGAAACGCATTGCGCCGGCGGCGCGGGCGGGTAAATTCCACTTGTGAGTTCCAGGGACGAGCCACATCCGGTCGGATGGTTTCGGCGAGGCACGCTGCTCGCGTGCTTCGGCCTCGTTGTCTGCCTGGGACAACCGGCGCGTTCCGAATCCATCACGGGCGCGACCGGCGGTGGCGGCGTGACGAACGTGGTGACGGTCGCGCCAGCGCCATTGGCCGTCCCCGGCCAGTTGCTGGTGCGGTTTCGCGGGGGCGTTGCGGCGGGCCGACGGGCGGGGGTGCTGGCGGAGGCGCGGGTGGCGGCACGCGCGGTGCGGGGCCTTGGCTCGCGGCGCGCGGTTCAAGCGGTGCGGGTGGCGCCGTTGCGCGATTCGGTGTTTGACCAACTGGTGGTGGTCGAACTGGCCAATCCGGCGGATGCGGCCGGGGCGTTGATCCGTCTGCGCCGGCACCCGGATGTTCGTTATGCCGAGCCCAATTCCATCCTGCAAATTGTCCAGACCGCGGGCGTGGTGCCGAACGACTTTGATTTCGACCAGCAGTGGAGCTTCCAGAACACCGGCCAGGATGGCGGCACCCCGGGCGCGGACATCCACGCGCCGGGGGCCTGGGCGGTCACCACCGGAAATCGCGCGGTGAAAGTCGCCGTCATTGACACCGGCATTGACTACTTTCATCCCGATCTGGCGGCGAACCTTTGGGTCAACCCCGGCGAAGTCGAAGGCAACGGAGTGGATGACGACGGCAACGGGTACATAGACGACCTGCACGGCTACGATTTCGTCAACGACGACAGCGATCCGATGGATGACAACATGCATGGAACGCACGTGTCCGGGATCATTGGCGGGGTGGGCAACAACGGCCTCGGGGTGGCGGGTGTGTGCTGGCAGGTGAGCCTGATGGCGCTCAAGGCGTTCGACCAGGACGGCAACGGCAGCCTGGACCAGGTGATTGCGGCGATCCATTACGCGGTCGCGAACGGCGCGCGGGTCATCAATGCGAGCTGGGGCACACCGGACGTGAGCCAGTCGCTGGAGGAGGCGGTGGCCGAAGCGCACGCGGCGGGGCTGGTGGTGGTGGCGGCGGCCGGCAACAACCAGACCGCCAACCTGCCATTTCCAGCCGCGTACGCGCAGGTGGTGTCGGTCGGCGCCCTCGACAACCAGGACCACCGGGCGTTCTTCTCGAATTACGGTCCGGGCGTCACGGTCGCGGCCCCGGGAGTGAACATTTACTCGACCGCGCCGGGCAACCGGTTTCAGGTGCTGAGCGGGACCTCGATGGCAGCCCCGCACGTGAGCGGCGTGGCCGCCCTGATCCTCAGCCGCCATCCGGAATTCACCAACGTCGAGGTGGAGACGATTTTGCGGAACGCCGTGGACCCGGTGGTTCCCGATCAACCGCTCGGCGCGGGCCGCATCAACGCCGCCCAGGCGGTGGCCGTGGACACGCCGCTGCCCCAGGCGCGCCTGCAGGTTCCGGCGGTCCTCTACGGAAAAGTGGATGTCGCCGGCACGGCGGCCGGGACGAATTTCGCCGGGTACACCCTCGAATACGGTCCGGGGCTTTACCCTACGAACTGGACGCCGATCGGCAACGGAACGACGCGCGTGACGAACGACGTGTTGCTCGCGGGCTTCTCGACGGCGGTTCTTCAGGACGCGCAATACACGATCCGGCTGTCCGTGCAGGACGTGTTCGGACAACGCGCCTTGGATCGCGCCGTGGTGAACGTGCAGAACACCCACCTGGCCGCGCCGCTGAACAACGACGTGTTGCGGGCGGGCGATCCCATCGGCATCCAGGGCACGGTGTTTGGGTCCAATCGCACGTACACCATCGAGCATGGCGTGGGCTGGGCGCCGTCCGCCTGGTCGTCCGCGGGCGTCACTTTGATGCACGGTGGGACACAGCAGGTCCTGGCGGGGCTGCTGGGGGTGTGGAACACCACCACGGTGGCGACCAACGAGTTTTATTCGCTGCGGCTGGTCGCGTTGGCGGCGGGGCAGCCGGTGGAGACCAATCTCGCGCGGTTGATTTACCTGGACGGCCAACTGAGACCCGGCTGGCCCCAGTATCTGCCGATGGCCGGCGATTATCCGACCAACGACTGGCGTCAACTGGTGGTGGCCGATCTCGACGGGGACGGGCGGAAGGAACTGGTCCGCGTGGATCCGGGGCCCGCCGCCGGCAATCCCTCGCAATTGCTGGTGTTCGACAACGACGGCAGCATCCGCTGGTCCCGTGCCTTGGGGAACGGAGCGCCCGTGTTCGACCTGCCGGTCGTGGGTGACGTGGACGGGGATGGCCGGCTGGAGATTTTTGCGGACACCGGCACGCCGGGAATGTGTTTTGCCTTTCGGGCGGACGGACGCCCGTTGGGCGGGCAGTGGCCGGTGCCGCTCGAAGCGGGCGGATTAGCCAAAGTAATCGCCGACCTGCGCGGTGACGGTCAGCTTGAGTTGATCGGGTTGTCCCAGGAAACGGTGCCGCGCGGCAGCCAGGATTATCGCCAACTGGTGGTGTTCGACGCCGTGGGCAATTTGCTGCGGAAATGGGAGTTTCCCGCGTGCGCGGTCGCCGTGGACGCGCCCCGCCAGTTCCCGGCGGTGGGCCGCCTGCTCAACGGGCCGGGGCTACAAATCGTGGCGGTAACCGGCTGTAATCAACTTTCCGCCTTCAGCCTGGATCAACCCGACGGCTCGATCTGGACGGCGACCGTGCCGGGCAACCTGTTCGGCTCACCGGTCATTGGCGACGTGAACGGGGACGGCCAGAACGAAGTGGTCATCGGCAGTTCCGACCCGGGTCCCGCCTCCAACAGCGGCATCCAGGGTGGCGTTTACGTGTTTGACCGGACGGGCGTGCCGTTGCCGGGCTGGCCGGTGCTCGTCGGGGAATCCTTCGCTTCGACGCCGGCGCTGGCCGATCTCGACGCGGATGGGGCGGCGGACATCGTTGTGGTTGACTGGGACAAACAGTTGCTCCATGTGCTGCGCTATGACGGGTTCGAGTTGGGCGGCTGGCCGGTGGGACCGGTGACATCGGTCAGCGTGAAATCCAACCCGGTGATTGGCGACGTGGACGGGGACGGCTGGCCGGACGTCGTCATGGCCACGCCAGGAAAAGAGATGGCGGCCATGCTCACCGGCAGCGTGTCCCTCCTCGGCGGAGTCAAAGCGTGGAACGCCCTGGGGCAGGAGATTGATCTTAATCCCCGAGCGGACCAGACCGTGCTGAACATGGAAGCCAGCGGCGGGGCCTGGCTGAAGGCCGGACCGGTGGCCCTGGCGGACCTCGATGGTCACGGCCGGTTGAGCGTCGTGGCGACGACGGTGAATGACGCGGCTTTTTCGCCGGATGAACCTCGATCCGTCCTCAAGCAACGCTACAGCCTCTACGTCTGGGATCTGGACATCACCAACAACCCGGCACGGATGATCTGGCCCGCGTTCCAGCACGACCCGCAGCATACCGGCTACCTGCCCTCGGTCGTCGTTGACCAGGCCCCGGTGGTTACCGCCATCCCGGACCAGACCATCCAGGTGGGAAACATGTTTCAACCCATCGAGCTTGATCATTTCGTCGCCGACCCGGACAACACGCCGGACCAGATCAGGTGGACGGTGAAGGGCAACCAGAACTTGCAGGTGACAATCAGCCCGCAACGCGTGTTGCAGGTCATCCCGCCGGCGCCGGATTGGACCGGTCAGGAAACGCTCGTGTTCACCGCGACGGACCCGGCGGGAATGACCGGCGCGGCGGCGGCCATGTTCGCCGTGTTGCTGCATTATGCGCCGCCGCTGGCCAACGACGACCTGGTCACGACGCCCGGCGGGACACCCGCGGAGTTCGCGCCGCTGGCCAACGACGTGAGTCCGCAGGGCCTGCCGCTGCAGTTGGTTGGCTTCAGTTTTCCACTGCATGGCAAGGTCACACGCAGCGGCGCCGAGGACCTGGTTTACACGCCGGCCAAATACTTCAGCGGCACCGACAGTTTCACCTACACCGTCTCGGACGGACAGGGCGGCATCGCCATCGGTCACGTCACGCTGGTCGTCACGCCGGTGGCGTACCCGCCGGTGGCGAACCCCGACACGGCCATCACCCTCGAGAACACGCCGGTGGTGATTGACGTGCTGACGAACGACCTGGACCCGAACGGTGGCGCGTTGAGCCTGGTGAGCGTGGGAACCGCGACCAACGGCACGGCGACCATCCGGCCCGACGCGACGGTTCTTTACAAGCCGGCGGTGAACTTCACCGGGCTGGACGGTTTTACCTACCAAATCGCCAACGTCCTCGGCAGTTCCGCCACGGGCAGCGTGCAAGTGCTGGTCAAGCCGGTGGCCGCGCCGCCCGTCATGTCCGACCAGGCCATCGTGATGAACCGGAACACCCAGCGGGACATCGTTTTTCTGGGAACCGATCCGCAGGGCTGGCCCCTGACCTTCACCATCGTCACCGGCCCCGATCATGGCGCGCTTTTCGCCTATCCGACGATCGCGACCTACATTCCGCAGAAGGGCTATGCCGGCGCCGACAATTTTACTTATGTTGCCAATGACGGTGTTTTTGACAGCGCGACGGCGAACGTGGCCATCACGGTGCTCGCGGTGAACAACCCGCCGGTGGCGGTGGACCAGCAGGTGGTGGCGCATGTCGGCCGGCCGCGGCTGATTCAGTTGGACGTCACCGATGCGGACGACGATCCGGTGCAGACTCGCCTGCTTTCCCAACCGGTCCATGGCACGCTTTTTGGAGCCGGCACAAACTACACCTACACCCCCGTGCCGGGCTACCTCGGGGGCGACGTCTTCACCTACGTGGCCAACGACGGCCAGGCCGACAGCGCCATGGCCACCGTGACGATCACCGTCACCGACCAGAACACGGCACCCATCGCTCTGGACGCGTGGCTGACCTGCGCGCCGAATGTGCCTACCAATTTTACCGCTCAAGCCAGCGACCTCGAGGGCGATCCCCTGACCTACATCATCGTGACGCCGCCGCGGAACGGGATGCTCAGCGGGACGGCCCCGAACTTCACGTACACGCCGAACCCGGACTACCTGGGACCCGACCGGTTTACGTTCAAGGTCAACGACGGCGCGCTGGACAGCGGGATTGCCACGGTGACGATCACGGTGGCGCCGGCGGACCATCCGCCCGTGGCGGCGCGGCAGATTGTCACCGTCGTGGCCGGAACGCGGACGCCGGTCCCGCTGGCCGTGCAGGATGCGGACGGAAATCCGCTGCGGTGTGCGATCCTGGACGGGCCGCAGAACGGGCGATTGTTCGGCCTCGGCACGAGTTACGTCTATGTGCCGAACCCGGGCTTCACCGGCAGCGACAGTTTCACCTACGAGGCGTGGGATGGCTACGCGTTCAGCAACGCGGCGGTGGTCACGCTGAACGTGGTGCCGCCGTCGCCACCGGTGCGACCGGTATTTCAGGGGATCGTGCCCCTGAGCGACGGCAGCCTGCGTCTGGTGCTGAGCCTCCAGCCCGGCACCGTGGTGACCGTCCAATCGTCCACCAACCTGGTGGACTGGGCCACGGTGTCCACCTTGACGCCGTCCGACGGAACCGTGGTGTTGACAAACGCTCCGGGGCAGCGGGCGGTCTTTTACCGCGCGGTGCAGGGACAGTAAGAGGTTGATGGTTGACGGTTGAGAGTTGAGGGAAGAGCGAGGGGCGAAGGAAGAAAGTGGCCAGTGGCGAGTGACGAGCGGCCCGTCTCTCAACCATCATCTCTCAACCATCAACCCACTTCACGGTTTCAGGCCCGGCTGCGTCCACACGCTGATGTCCTTCTTGAACCCGGCGGCCTTGACCGCCAGGGACACGTTCATGAAATCCTGAATCGGCGTGGCCTTGTCCACCCGGATGGCGACGCTGGTGTTGGGATCTTTGCCCGCACGGACCGCCAGCTCCGCCTGCAAATTATCGAGCGTGACCGGTTGCAGCCCCAGATAGATCGGCGAATTGGTGGGCATGGAGATGATGATTGCCTGGGAAGTATCCGATTTTCCTTCGCGCCCTTGACGCGTCTGCGGCAGGGTTATCTTTACCGTCGGCTGCTGCTTGAAGGTCGTGGTCACCATCAGAAAAATCAACAGCACGATCAGAATGTCGATCAACGACACGATGATGATCGGCGGGGGCGACCGGTGTTTGCGTTCGATGAAGCGCATCGCGAAGAGGGGGCGGGTTCAGCCGGGGGTCACGACCGGCGGTTCCATGGCGCGCGGTTCCGGGTGGGCGCGGCGGGGCAGGCGGTATTGATGGCGCAGGAAGTCCTCAAGCTGCGTCTCCATCTCGACGCCGAGCGTCTCCACCTTCTTCGTGAAGTAGCTCCAGAAGACCAGCGACGGGATGGCGATGAGCAAACCCATGAGCGTCGTGTTCAGGGCGATGGCAATGCCCTTGGCGAGGACGGAGTTGTCCGCCAGGCCGCTGCGCCCAAGGTCGCCGAACAGGGTGATGAGGCCGTGGAGGGTGCCCACGAGGCCGAGCAGGGGCGAGATGCCCACGACCACCTCGAGCACGACCAACCCGCGTTCGAGATGCACGACTTCCTGGCGGGCCTGCGCCTGGACGGCCTCCTGGTTTTCCAGTTTGGGCAGCGGCAGGTGTTCGATGGCGGTGAGGGCCAGGCGGCCGAGCGTCGAGTTGCGTTGCTGGCAGGTGACCTCGAGCGCCGTGAGATCCTCGCTGCTGCGCCAGCGCTTCAGTGCGTCGGCCACGCCAAACGGAACGACTTTGCCCCGGCGGAGGGCCAGCCCGCGTTCGATGATGAAGGTGACGCTGACGATGGACGTCAGCACCAGGAGCAGCATGAACGGTCCACCAGCGATCAGGAATTGCAGCATAAGAATGATTGGCGAAGGCCGGTCGGGCCGGCTCAGTAATAGAAGGTGAACGTCACTTCGCGGTAGTTTTCGCGGAGTCGCTTGCGCATTTCAATGGTCCACTTCTCGTACGGCGCCGGCGTTTTGACGGCCGAGTGGCAGAGCAGCGTGTAGAGTTCGCCGACGTTTTCCTCCACGGTGGACATGTCGGTGACCCGTCCGTCAGACCAGAGGCGGAATTTCAGGACGACCTTGCCTTCCCGGTCGAGGGCGTACCGGTGTTCTTCCAGCAGACCGTACCAGCACGCCTGGACGGCCGCGATAAACTTGGCATCGTAGTCCCCTAATTCGTCGCGCTTGACATCGAGGGAGGATTGCACGGTGAACCGCGGCACGCCACCTTCCTGCTTGAGCTTTTCGCCGAGGGTGGCGCTGTTGGGGTTGACGGTGCGTTGCTGGGCGCGGGCGGCGGCCACCGTGCGCGGTCGCGTCGGCTGCGGTTTGGCGGCCTCCACAGCGGTGCTGGGCTGGGCGGAGGCGGTCGCCGTAGGTTGGGCGTTGGTGGGATTGATGATGGGCGGCACGGGCTTGGCCATGGCCAGATCGCCCATGGGTTCCTTGGGCTCGGTTGGCGCGGCAGGTTGGGGCGGCGCCGGCTGGGCGAAGGCCGGTGTAGGTGGCTGCGGCCGGGCCTGGGCCGTGGCGGGTTCCGGCGGCGGTTGCGGCGCGGGCGGTGTAGGCTGTAGGGGGCGGGCCGCCGGGGTGGCGGCCCGGGTGGTGTCCGCGGTTTTCATCACCCTGGTCTGCTTGCCCTCAAGTTTGGGCGTGCCGGTGTCGCGGCTCGTGTCCGGGTTGCCGGCGAGGGAATTAAGCCGCGAGTAATAGGGTGTTTCCTTCGGTGCCTCGTCGGTGGCCTGGGAGGGGTCCACATCCACGAAAACGAGCGGGACTTCGGGAGTCTCTGCGGGCTTCGACACCGCGGGTTTGGGCGGGGGCGGAGCCTTGGCAGTAAGGGCGGCCACGGTGGCCGGGCTCAGGTTCAAAGCGCGGGCGAGGAGCAGCAGGGGACTGAAGCGCCACAGATCCAGCCGGTTGCCCGTCTCGATGCCGGTGAAGATGGCCAGGTGGCAGAGGAGGGACAAAACGAACGCCCGCGCGATGGGATTCATCATGCGCGGCCGACGCCACTCCAACCTTTCCACCCAGAACATACTGATCGGACATTGCCGCAGCGCCAGTTGATGGGCAACAGGAAGTTGATGCGGCCTGGCCTTGGCGGCTGCTCGCTAACATGACATCGCATCGCGCCGCCAGGTTACGGGCGGCTCGAACCACGATGCGCGGGGAATCCGCGGACGTGCCGGCGGGTCAGGCGTGGCGGAAGGTAATGCGCGCCTTGTTGAGGTCGTAAGGTGACATCTCGATGTTTACCTTGTCACCCACGCTGATGCGGATGAAATTCTTGCGCATCTTCCCGGAAATGTGGGCCAGCACCTCGTGCTTGTTGGCCAGGGCCACCCGGAACATGGTCCCCGGCAACACCTGCATCACCGTCCCGATAAGTTGAATGGGCTCTTCTTTAGCCACGCCTGTAATCCCCTGCGCCGTGGTCTGCAACCACTCCGGCATTTGTTGGGTGCCCGTTCCGTCCGCGGGCGGACACAAATTACAGGGCTGGACCATCGCCGGCCTGGCCGCGGGAAGCAAGCCTGTTCTGGCAGCCCCCGGCGCCGGCGGCCGGTCGCCGGGCGCGCCGGTCGCCTCAGAAAACCGGCTCGCCGGAAACCTGGGTCAGGGCGCGGTATTCCGCCACCAGTTGCCGCGTTCGCGGACCGGGCTGGCCCGTGCCAATCACCCGGCCATCCACCTTGACGATGGGAATGATCTCGGCGCCCGTCCCGGTGAGGAAACACTCGTCGGCGTTGAACACGTCGTAGCGCGTCAGGTTGGTTTCGCTGACCGGGACGCCGTCCGCGCGGGCGAGTTCGATGACGACGCCGCGCGTGATGCCGTAGAGCGCGCCGGCATAGAGCGCGGGCGTGAGCAGTTGACCGCCCTTCAAGATGAACAGATTGTCGCCGGTACACTCGGCCACGTAGCCCTCGGCGTTGAGCATGATGGCCTCTTCGACGCCGGCGTTGTTGGCCTCGATCTTCGCCAGGATGTTGTTGAGGTAATTCAGCGATTTGATCGCCGGATTGACCGCGCTATGCAGGTTGCGCGTGGTCGGCACCGTCACGATCGCCATGCCGCGTTCGTAAAGCTCGGGTGGATAAAGCTGGATCTTGTCCGCGATGACGATGATCGAGGGCCGCTGGCACCGGTTTGGATTCAATCCCAGCGTGCCAATGCCGCGGGTCACCACGAGTCGGATATAACCGTCGCGGAGGTTGTTCGCGCGGCAGGTCTCGATCACCGCCTGGGTCATCTCCGCGGGCGACATCGGAATCTCCAGCAGAATCGCCTTCGCGGAGCAGTACAGTCGTGCGACGTGCTCCTTCAGGCGAAAGACGCGCCCGTTGTAGGCGCGAATGCCCTCGAACACGCCGTCGCCGTAAAGCAGCCCATGATCGAACACCGAAATCTTGGCGCTCTGCTCGTCGAAATAGCTGCCATCAATGAAGATTTTCATGCCGCGTGCGTCACCGTAAGCAAGCTTGTGGCGGGGCGCAACCATTTAGGCGTGGCCGACCATCCATCCGATCAGCCCCGGGTCGGCGGGATCCCTTTGCCGTGGCGAGGCCGCCACGAGCCGGCGGGCTCCGCTACGAACTGCCGATCAGGATGCCCACCAGAAACACCAGCAACCCGCCCAGCATCACCTGCACCATGGCCGACGACCACGGGGTGTCCATGTACTTGTGCCGGACCCACGAGATCACCCCGAGTTCCACCAACACCACCGCCACGGCAACGCCTGTCGCCGTGCGGACATCCGGAATGAGATAGGGCAGCGTGTGTCCCAGGCCGCCCAGCGTCGTCATCAGACCGCAGACCAGACCGCGGGCCCACGGATGACCGCGCCCCGTCAGGCTGCCATCATCGGACATGGCCTCGGCGAACCCCATGCTAATGCCCGCGCCCACACTGGCCGCAATCCCCACCAAAAATGTCGCCCAACTGCTGTGCGTGGCGAACGCCGCCGCGAACAAGGGCGCCAGTGTCGAGATCGAGCCGTCCATCAGGCCCGCCAGTCCCGGTTGGACGACCTGCAGCAGAAAAAGCCGCTGCTGCTGGGCCGTTTCCTCCTCGTTCATCCGGGTGGCCCCCATGCGCTCGGCCGTGGTCGCGTGGTGGCGTTCTTCCTCGGCCAGGTCGCCCAGCAACTGGCGCATGGAGGCGTCGGTGGTCCGTCGCGCCGCCGCCTCGTAAAACTGCTTGGTCTCCAACTCCATCAGCTCGGCCTCTTTCTGCACCGCCTTGAGGCCCAGCGGGCGCGTGAGCCAAATCGGGCGGCGCTTGACGAAACCACGGACATCTTCGCGCCGGATCAGCGGCACGTGATCCCCAAACCGCGCGCGATAGAGATCGAGCAGCCGGTGCCGGTGCGCATCCTCCTCCCGGCGGAGGACCTTGAACTTCTCAGCCTGTTCCGGGAAATGCTCCTTCAGGCCCTCGGCGAAATCGTCAAAGATGCGGGCGTCCTGTTCCTCAAGGGAAATCGCCAGGGCCAGGATTTCGCGTTCGCTGAGTTCTTCGAATCGTCGCATAATTCAAGTTGCGGCGGCGGGCCACGTTCGCCGGCGCCGTCGGGTCAATCCAGGTCAGGCTCGGGTTGGCGCCGGACCGCCGCGGTTTAGAGCACACCCTTGACGAGGCCGCCTTCGGCCCGCAAGGCGGCGCCGTTGACCGCCGAGGCGGCCGGTGCGCAGGCGACGCCGACCACGCGCGCCTTCACGGGCCAGTCCGAGGGCGGTGGCAAAGCCGATGCCGGCGGCCGAGCCGTTGCCCGGGGCGGCTTCTGGGGCGAGTGAAAGATCCATGTCGCCGGGTTGCCCCGGCCAACATAGCGACGAAACCGGTTGCGTCAAATCCGGGTTGGGTTCCGTCGGGGCGCGCGCGGGAACGGGCGCAGTTCGGGCTTTCAGCGCGCAGGATTCCCGCCGGGCAGCGGGTTGGCGGGGGCCGCAGGCGTGGGTGTGCTGGTCGCCGCGCTGACAGGGGCTGTTGTCTGGTCCGCTGCGAATCGTCCTGGCGAGGCCGGTTGGCGGTCGTCCAGCACGGTCCGGGCGGCCGTGGTCGCGACAGGAGCGCCGGTTTCAGGAATGCCGTTCGGGCGCTGGGCCAGATAGGGGATGGCGGCGGGCGTGGTGCGCGCACCGCCATAACCGGCCGTGTTTCCGTTGGCGTTGAGACTCGCCGCGGTGGTGTTGATGAGAGGCACGCCGCTGCCACGGAAATAGTCCCCGGCGATCAGGTTCGCGTTGATCATCGGCGTGCGCCGGGTGACATAGGAAATGCCGCCGTAGCCACCGAAGATCGGCGCCGCGTAAATCCGGGCAACCACCGCCCCGCCGCTGCCGGGGAAACCAACCAGTTGCGCCAGGGAAACGACCGTGCCAAGCGGCAAGGCCAGCCAGAACAGGTGTCGCATGGAAAACCAATAATCCAAGTTCGCGCGGGGCGCAAGCAGGCGCCGGGGGCCGGCCAGTGGCCTGATCTTCACCATCGAGTCGCTGCGGCTGGTGCAGGGCACACAGCCGCGGTCCAATGATAGGGGTAGGGACCGAGATTTGAACCTGACCCCCCGAACCGGACAGGCGGATTTCTCGCATCCGCCTCTCCAGTCAGTGGGTTCGCGTCGCCCATGATTGTCCGCGCCTGGGGTGGTCCGTGAAAACGGCGGGAGCCGCGAAGGTTCCCGCCCTGCGCCCTGCCGGCGGAGCTCAGGCCGGTTCCCAACCCGGGCGATAGCTTTCCTTGAGGAGGCGGTCAGCCTGCGGCGTGTTCGGCGATTTCATCGCGGCCGCATCCCACGCCATGACCTTGCCGACGCGGATGGCCACGAGGCCGAGCAGGCCCATCTCCGTGAGCATGGCGCCGTATTCGAAGTTGGCGCTGGCCGGCGGGCCGCCCTTGATGGCATCGAGCCAGTCGCGGTGGTGGCCCTTGGAACGGGGGAGCGTCTTGGCCGGACGCTTGAAGTTGTCCATGCGCGAGCCGGGCAGCAGGCGCGGTTCGCCGGCCCAACCGGGACAGGTGATCATGCCCTTGTCGCCGACGAACAGCGTGCCATTGCCGCCGTTGCCGAGTTCGTCGTCCGGATCGAGCCCGGCGGGCCGCGGCGGGCCGAGGCCGCCGTCATACCAGGTGAACTTGACCGGAGGCATGCTGCCACGGGCGGGGAACTGGTAGTAGTAAATGCCGCCGGGCGGGGCCATCTCGGAGTCCACGCCGCCGGAAGCGAAGGCCTCGATGCTGGTGGGCGCGGTGAGGTCGAGCGCCCAGCAGGGGGCGTCGAAATTGTGGCAGAAAAAGTCGCCGATGGGCGCGGTGCCGAACGCCCAGTAATCGCGCCAGGTGACGGGGGTATAGGCGCCGCTGTAGGGCCGCGCCTCGCGCGGTCCGAGCCAGAGGTCCCAGTTGACGCCGCGCGGCAGGGGCGTCGGCTCCGGGCGGCCGCGGGTGTATTTCGTGCTCCAGCGGCTGGCGGACGTCCAGGCGTGGACTTCGCGCACATCACCAATGACGCCGGCCCGGATCCATTCGTAAGTCTGCCGGATCCCGTCGCCCGAATGGCCCTGGTTGCCCATCTGTGTGGCAAGGCCGGTTTCCTTGGCGACCTTCGACACCAGCCGGGCTTCCCACACGTTGTGGGTGAGCGGCTTTTCGCAATACACGTGTTTGCCCAGGCGCATCGCGGTGACGCTCACGAACGCGTGCAGGTGATCCGGCGTGGCGCAGAGCACCGCGTCAATCGCCTTCTCCTTTTCGAACATGACGCGGAAATCCTCGTAATCGGCGACCTTGAAGTTCGGCGTCTTTGCCGAGTAATGCTTCTCGGCCTCGGCCTTGACGGGCAGGCGACCCGCCACGCCCTTGAAATAGAAAGGCTCGAGATCGTCATGTTCGATCGGGTCGGCCACGGCGATGATCTGGGCGTCGGACAGGGAAAAGAGCCCGCGCATGTTGGTGCGGCCCTGGCCGCCGGCGCCGACGATGGCGATGTTCACCTTTTCGCTGGGGGCGACAAAGCGCGGTCCGCCCAGGACGTGGCGCGGGACAACGGTGAACGCCGCGGCAGCGGTGGCGGCGGTGCCGAGAAAACGGCGACGGGAAACGGAAACAGGTTTCGGGTTCATAGGTGACGGTCAGATGGCACTTACATTGTGATGCGGGCAGCATGGGCGAAGGCGGGCGGCCATACAAGCCGGAAACGACCATGACTGCCAGCCGCAGGCGCGCTCCGCGGAAAAGTCCTTGTCGGAATTCGCGGGTCGGTGGCGATATGTTTGTGGAAATGAACGAGACGGACCTGGATTTGCTGCACCGCTACACCCGGCACCACGCCGAGGATGCCTTCGCCGAGATCGTCCGCCACCACCTGGGCCTCGTCTATTCCGCCGCGCTCCGCCAGGTCCGCTCCCCGCAACTCGCCGAGGAAGTCGCCCAGTCCGCCTTCACCGACCTTGCCCGTCAGGCGCACCGCCTCGCGCCCGACACGATCCTCACCGCCTGGCTCTATCAGGTCACCCGTCGCACCGCCATTGATGTCATCCGTCGCGAAGCCCGCCGGCATTTGCGCGAACAAATCGCCACCGAGATGAACACGTTGAACGCCAGCGCCGCCGACTGGTCACACATCGAACCGCTGCTCGACGAGGCTGTGGCAGCGCTGGACGACACCGATCGCGCCGCCATCCTGCTCCACTATTTCGAGAGCAAATCCCTGCGCGAAGTCGGCCAGACCCTCGGCACCAGCGAAGACACCGCGCAAAAGCGCGTGAGCCGCGCCGTCGAACGCCTGCGCGAGTTCTTCGCCCAACGCGGTGTCACCGTCGGCGCGAGCAGGCTCGCCGTCGTGCTCTCCGCCAACGCCGTCCAGGCCGCGCCCGTTGGACTGGCCGCCACGATCTCCACCGCCGCTGCGTTGGCCGGGACGACCATCTCCACTTCAACCGCCCTTGCCGCCACCCAGACCATTGCCATGACTACGATTCAAAAAGCCATCATCGGTGCGACGCTCGCTGTTGCCGTCGGCACGGGAATCTACCAGGCCCGCCGGGCTTCGAACCTGGGTGATCAGGTCCGAACGCTGCGGCAACAGCAGGGGCCGCTCGTCGAACAAATTGCGCAACTCAAATCCGAGAGCGAAGGTCTTTCCAATCAGCTCGCCCAGGCCAACGGATCGCGTTCCCTGAGCACCGCCCGCTTGCGGGAGTTGTTAAAGCTGCGCTCTGAGGTCGGGATGCTGCGGCGGCAACAGCGCGAGCTTGAGCGGGCGGGAGCCGCCGCCCAGTCAAAAGCCCGTGAACCGTCCGGCGAGGGTTCCTGGAGCGGGAGCCGACCAGCGAACCAGCCGCTGCCCTTCCAGTTGCAGCTTGTCCGCGATGAACCCGGTGACGACACCGAGGCGATCACCAATAATGCCAGCGGTGCGGGCGGCGAAACCCTGCACGTGCAGAAGATGCCGTTGTTGGATTACACGGCCGTCAGTTCAGCCCGGGTGACCGTGAACGCGTCGTCCGGCGCGCCGGAGATCAACGTTGAGTTTAGTCAGGAAGGCAAAGAACTGTTTGCGGCCGTCACCCGGGAGAACCTCAACCAACGGGTCGCCATTGTGCTGGGCGGCCATCTGTATGCCGCCCCGGTGATCCGGTCGGAAATCTCCGGCGGCCAAGCCCAGATCACCGGCGCCTTCACCGTGGACGAGGCAAACGCCCTGGCGGCCAAAATCAATGAAGCGGCAGGGGCGCCTTGACGTTCCGGCAGGGTCGGCTTGACGATCATTTGGGCGCACGCACCTTGCTCCCGCAGCAGAAGACCAGAAGGTCTGTGGAAGACCTGACCGGGCCAAGGACGGTTGCAGGCTGACGCAAACTCAGGTTGGGAAGGTTGCGCAGAACAGAAGATCAGCCACGGCAGGTCAGTCTGATTGGTCCAGCCGCGTCACGAACTGGCGCGGGGACACGATGCGGATGCCTCGATGCGCTTTCAGGGCGAGCAGGTCGTTGTCTCCGGTGAGAATGACATCCGCCCGGGCCGCGCTGGCCGTGGCCAGCACTTGATCGTCATCGGGATCGCGGCACACCGGTTTCGGCAGGACCGTGGGACGAACCATGACGACCTTCCGCCGATAGGCCGCCAGGATGGGCAAGTCATCCGGCTCAAGGCCGAACTTCTCGCGCAGCTTGTTGGCCAGTTCGTCCAGCAACGCCGGCGAGCTGAACAGTTCGAGCGTGGGCAGGCGGCGCTTGACGATGTCGCGGCAGAGACCCTCGGCGACCAGTCCTGCGATGAGGACGTTGGTGTCGCACACGACCTTCACGAGACCAGTTTGAAGACGTCCTCGTCGGTGTAGATGCCCAGGGCCCGCGCCTTGGGGACCAGTTTGCGGCGCGTTGCCTCGAAGGACTCCGTCCACAGTTGCCGCTGGACCGCCCGGCGAACGAACTCGCTTTCCGTGACCCCCTGGCCCTTGGCGGCCCGGCTCACGTCGCGCCGCAACGTCGGCGGCAGACTGATGGTCAAGGTCGTTCTCATGTAAGACAAATTAAGACACTTCGCCGTCCGGCTCAAGCAACGTTTTTGCCTTCCAGGCCTGGCGTTTTCGGGAGCCCCCGCCCGGCGGGCTGCGGCGCTGGACGAAATGCCATCGTCCTTTTCAAAACCCCCGGTGTTCCGTGCGGGTGATGATTTCCTCCTGCAACTCCGCCGACAGATCGCAAAAGTAGTCGCTGTAACCGGCCACGCGGACAATGAGGTCGCGGTGTTCCCCGGGCGCGGCCTGGGCCTGGCGCAGCGTGTCGGCGGTGACGACGTTGAACTGGACGTGGTGGCCGTCCATTTTGAAATAGCCGCGGACCAGGTGCGCCCATTTGTCGAGGCCATCGTCGGTGGCGACGAGGCTGGGCGTGAATTTCAGGTTGAGCAGGGTGCCGCCAGTCTTGATGTGGTCCATCTTCGCGGCGCTCTTGAGGACGGCGGTGGGGCCGCGGCGGTCGGCACCCTGCACCGGACTGATGCCTTCCGACAAGGGCAGGCCGGCCTTGCGGCCATCAGGCATGGCGCCGGTCACGCTGCCAAAATAGACGTGGCATGTGGTGGGCAGCATCTCGACGCGATAATGGCCGCCCCGCGCGTCGGGCCGACCATCCACCTCCTCGAAGCAGGCGTTGAACACTTGCAGCATGAGCGCGTCCGCGAACTCGTCGTCGTTGCCGTATTTATGAGTCTTGTTGACGAGGCGCTGGCGGAGCAGTTCGTCGCCGGCGAAATCCCGGTCGAGCATCTGGACCAGGTGCGCGAGCGGCAGCGGCGGGGAGCACACGCCGCCGGCGTGTGGGTTCCGGCGGCCCGCCGGAACCTCCCGATCTGCGCGTGAAGTCGGGTTCGGTGCAGCGTCCGGCGAGCCGCCGGACGCGACATGCGAGCCGCATGTGGTCCCCCAAAAGCCGGGCGGGCCGCCGGTGCTCCCCGAGGCGTCCCGCGGAACACGGGTGGTCCCGGCGCTATCAAAACACAGCTCCTTCACCGCGCTGAGGCAGTCGGTGATGCTGCCGAGGCCGACCATCTGGATGAACGTGTTGTTGTAGCGCGCGCCGCCGGCGTTGTAGTCGCGTCCTTTGGCGATGCAGTCGTCAATCAGCACGCTCAGGAACGGCGCGGGCATGTCGTCGGCATACATCCGCTCGATCAGCCGGCTGCCGCGAACCTTGATCTCGACAAAGTGGCGGAGCTGCTGGCGGAACGCGGCGAAGAGATCGTCGCCGGTCTCGAAGCGGTCGGCGGTACCGGTCTGCGGACCGAGTTGTTTGCCGGTGCGCGGGTCGAGGCCGTTGTGGAGCGTGAGTTCCAGCACCTTCACCAGGTTGAAGTAGCCGGTGAGGATGTAGGCTTCCTTGCCGAACGCACCCACCTCCACGCACCCGCTGCAACCGCCAGCCCGCGCGTCTTCGAGGCTCTTGCCCTGGCGCAACTGCTCCTGCACGACGGCATCGGCGTTGAAGATGCTCGGGAAACCGTAACCTTTGCCGACCACGCGCAAGGCGTGCTTGAGCAAGGCATCTGGGCTCCGGCGCGAAAGCTGGATGTTCGTGCTCGGCTGGAGCAGGTGCATCTCGTCCACGATGTCGAGCAGGAGGTGCGACACCTCGTTCGACCCGTCCGCGCCGTCGCGGAGGAGCCCGCCGAGGTTGATGTTCGCGAAGTCGGTGTAGGTGCCGCTTTCGGCCGCGGTGACGCCGACTTTCGGTGGCGCGGGATGGTTGTTGAACTTGATGAAAAAGCACTCCAGCAGTTCGCGGGCGGCCTCGCGTGTGAGCGTGCCGTCGGCGAGGCCGCGCTCGTAGAACGGCCGCAGGTGCTGGTCGAGGTGCCCGGGATTGAACGAGTCCCAGCCGTTGAGCTCGGTGATCACGGCGAGGTGGCAGAACCAGTAATACTGGAGCGCCTCATGGAAATCGCGCGGCGCGTGGGCCGGCACCTGCGCGCAGACCCCGGCGATCTTGAGCAGTTCGGCCTGGCGCTGCGGGCGCGTTTCCCTGGCCGCCCGTTCGCGCGCCAGCGCGGCGTGGCGCTCCGCGAAGACCATCAGCGCGTCGCAGGAAAGGTCGAAGGATTTCAATGTTTCGCGTTTTTCATAAGCCTCGGGGTCGTTGAGGAAGTCGAGTTGGGCGATGGCATCGGCGATGTCCCGTTTGAAATCGAGCATCCCCTTCGAGTAAATCTTGTCATCGAGGACCGTGTGGCCGGGGGCGCGCTGTTCCATGAACTCGGTGAAGATGCCGGCGTCGTAGGCCTCGCGCCATGCCGGCGGCAGTTCGGCGAACATGCGGTCCCGCATCGAGCGCCCGCGCCAGTAGGGGATGATTTGTTCCGCGTAAAGCCGGATGGTCGCCTCGTCCGCGCGATACCACGTCTTCGGTCGCGAGTTGAGAATGCGCAGGTCTTCGACGCTGTGGCAGGTGAGTTCGGGGAATGTGGGCGCGGCCTTCGGCGCCGGGCCGCGCTCGCCCACAATGAGTTCGTCCTCGCCGAGGTAAATCGTCTTGCGCTGACAGAGGTGCAGGAAGGCGCGCGCCCGCATGACCGGCACGGAGAACCGGCCATCGTTGGCCTGGTAAAACTCGGTCAGCAGCCGGGCGCGTTCGCCGCTGAGCGACGGCGGCGTGTCGAGGCTTTGGCGGCGGAGTCGGGCGGTGCGGTCGGTCATAGCGTCCTGGGAATGCTACCAAAGCGGCCGGCGTCTGCCAACCCCTTCCCGCCCCTTCATCCGCCCAGCCGCGGTCCGTGGGCAATGCCCGGAGGCACCGGCACCGCCAACCAACGCACCGGGCCTTTGACAAGGCGGCGCTGGTTTTGCAAAGTCGCGACATGAAACCACCGCGCCAGATTTCCCCGTCCGAGGCCACCGCAGGTGCTGTCGTGTCCCGCCGTTCCACGCTGAAACTCCTCGGCGGCGCCCTCGCGCTGCCGTTGCTGGCGGGAACCACCACCCGCGCCGCGGAGAAAGGCCTGGTCTGGAAAACCGCCATTGGCCTGAACGGCTTCCAGTCCGGAACGGGCAAATATCACAAGAACTACCCGATCTGGGAGGTGCTCGATTTCGCCTCGCGCCACGGCTTCGACGGCGTCGAGTTGGTGGCCGACTGGCCGGCCGGCGGCTACCCGGCGGCGGACGATCAGCCGCGCGTGCAGGCCCTGCGCCGGCTGTACGACCTTTACGGCCTGCGGATTTTTTCGATCCAACTCGGGGCCGACGGCGCGTTCGACCCCGACCCCGCGGCGCGCCAGCGCTGGTTGGATCAGTTTCGCGACCGCGCCCGGCTGGCGAAACAACTGGGCGGCGATTGCGTCGGCCTCTGGCCCGGCGGCGGTCTGCGCGGGCAGACGCTGGACCGGGCCATCACCGTGCTGGCGGCGACGTTCCACGAAGCCGGGAAGATCGCCGGCGATCTCGGCCTGGTCGCCAGCTTCGAGATCGAACCGGTGTTCGTGTTCAACCGCGAGGACCACTATCTGCGCATCCTCCACGGGGCGGATCATCCCGCCCTCAAGGGCATTTATGATCCCAGCCACTTCGACCAGATGAACGGCGCCACCGGCAAACCGGAGGAAATGCTCCGCCGCGTGGGCGTGCAGAACATCGGCTACGTCCAGTTCTGCGACACCGACAGCACGCTGCGCGACGGCGGCACCTCGAAGCACCTCGGGTGCGGCGACGGCCGCATTGATTGCCTGAAATCGCTGCAAATCCTGAAGGACGGCGGTTTCCGCGGATGGATCATGGTGGATGAATGGGAGGTGCCCGATCCCTACGATGCCTGCCTGAAATGCCAGCGCGTGATGGAAGAAGTCGGGCGGAGTTAGCCACCCCACACGCACGACGCGCATTCCCAAACTGTCGCGACCGTGGCATCCTCGCCCCTGCCTTATGAACCAGTCCACGACGCGAACCGCGCTCATCACCGGTGCCACCCGGGGCATCGGCCGGGAAGTCGCCCGGCAATTGAATGCCGCCGGCTTCGCCGTCTTCATTACGGGTCGCGATGCCGCCGCACTGGAAACGCTCCAGCGCGAACTCGCCTGCCCGGGCCTGGCCACGGACCTTGCCAACGCCGACGCGCCGGTTGGCCTCTTCGCCGCCGCCCGCGAGACGTTGGGGCGCGTGGACGTGCTGGTGAACAATGCCGGCTTTAACCGCGCCAAGGCACCGCTCGCGCAGGTCACCGCCCGCGACCTCGACGAATCCTACGCCGTCAACGTGCGCGCCCCGATCCTCCTGGCGCGTGAAGCGCTCGAAGACATGACCACCCGCCGGTCCGGCCACATTGTCAATGTGATCAGCAGCGTCGCCCGCACCTCGATGGAGAACTACGCGGTCTATGCCACGATGAAATACGCGCTGCACGGCTTCAACGCCTGCCTGATCAAGGAAGCCCGCCTCGTCGGCGTGAAGGTCACCGGCGTCTATCCGGGCGGCGTGGACACGACGTTCCGCCCCACCGCGCGGCCCGATTATCTGCGCCCTGAATCCGCGGCCCGGATGATCGTCCAGTGCCTCACCGCCCCGGACGACGTGGTGGTGCATGAGCTCGTTTTCCGCCCGATCATTGAGACGAACTTCTGAAGTGGTTCAGGCCGGCATGTGCTCCGGCGTGGAACCCGCCGCCGGCGGGGGCACGCGGTCGAGGCGAAACCCGCATGGATGGCGATCAAGCCACGATGCGCGTCCATTTGACCCATGCCCTCCGGCCGGTCATATTCTCCGACAACCGATCATGCAGCCCACCATGCAATGCGGACTCAGCAAGCCATCGCCTCGCGCCGCCACGACGATTTCCTGGGTGCTCCGCGGCCTGACGCTCATCCTCGCCCTCGCGGCTCCGGCCGACGTCATCGGCAATCACCCCGCCGTTTACGACGCCAACGGCCTGCTCCAGCCGTGGACGCCGTGGGGCGATGCCCTTGAACGCGAAGTGAACTGGTATCTCCGCTGCCCCGTTGACCACGGCTATCCGCGGTTCGCCGCGGTGACTTTCATGGATGGGAAATACCAGCCGATCCCGGACCGGCCCTCATTCATCCCGGCGATGCAGGACGGCATGGGCATCATTAGCTACCTGAAATACCACGCGTTCGCCGGCCGCCGCGATCCGCGCGTCCTCGCGACGGCCCGCGCGCTGGGCGATTACCTCGTCAAGGAATCGCTGACGCCCGACACCGGCAAATATCCGCGCTTCACGCGCTCCACCGGCACGCGCCTGCGCTTCCCGCAGCCGCCCGATTGCGGCTCACAGGACGACCGACCCTACGAGATCGAGCCGGACAAGGGCGGCATCGCCGGGTTCGCGCTCATACTCCTCCACACCGAAACCGGTGACGCGGCCTACCTGAACCAGGCCTTCCAGAACGCCCGCGTGCTGGCCGCCAACATGGTCGAGGGCACCGCCACGCGCTCGCCGTGGCCCTTTCGCGCCGATTACCGCACCGGCGTCGGCCGCGGGGCGGTGTCGGGCAACATGAGCTTCATCCTGCGGCTCTTCGACCAATTGCTCGCCCGCGGCTACCCCGAGTTCCAGGCGCCGCGCGACCGGTTGTGGGCGTGGATCAAGACCCAGCAAATCCCCAGCGCCGCGAAGGACGGATCACTCTGGGTCAACTTTTTCGAGGACCATGACGAGCCGACCAACCGCATTGCGTGGTCGCCGCTCAACCTCGCCCGTTACCTGATCGAGCAGCGCGAGAAGCTCGATCCCGATTGGGAAAAGGACGCGCGGACGCTGATCGAGTTCGTGAACCGGACTTTCGTCCATGTCGTCCACGGCGTGGCAAGCTGCGGCGAGCAGGATTTCGATCAGCACCCGTGGGGCGGCATTGCGACGACCTACGGCGCGGTGCTGGCAATGTTCGCCCGCGCCACCGGCTCGCCCGAATTCAAACTGCTCGCGCACCAGACGCTGAACTGGGCGCTCTACGGGATCAACGACGACGGCTGTCCCTATGACGGCGTGTGGAAGGGGGGTGGCCGCGGCGGCTGGCAGGAGGACGCCCACACCGACAAGCTGCACAATTACCTCGACGCCCTCGCCGCGTTCCCCGAGTGGGGAGGATGACGGGCGCGCGCGGCGGACGTGGCAAGGACCGCTTGCAATCCAGCCGCGCCCGGCGTAATTGACGAGGGTCATCATGGATTACCGGAAAATAATCACCATCGAACCCGGCAAGCGCGGCGGGAAACCTTGCGTACGGGGGCTGCGCATCACGGTGGGCGACGTGTTGGGCTGGCTCGCGTCCGGGATGAGCCAGGCCGAGATCCTCGCGGATTACCCCGACTTGGCCGAGGAGGACATCCTGGCCTGCGTCGGCTACGCGGCCGACCGGGAGCGCCGTTCCCAGATCACTTTGGGAACCCATGCGACTGCTGTTTGATCACAACCTGTCGCACCGACTGGTTCGGCAACTGGATGATCTCTTCCCCGGTTCGAGCCAAACCCGCCTGCTTGGCCTGGCCATGGCTTCCGACGTGGCGATCTGGGAACACGCCCGTGCAAGGGGTTTCGCGATTGTGACGCTCGACGCGGATTTCGCCGATCTGAGCGTCTTGCACGGCCACCCGCCCAAAGTAATCTGGCTGCGCTGCGGCAACGCGACGGTGCAGAGAGTCGCCGAACTTTTTCGCCGGAATCACGCGACGATCCTGGCCTTCGACCAAGACGACCTGTCAAGTTGTCTGGAACTCTGGGCCTGAGCGTTGGCGGGTGCCTTGCCGGCACCGCCCTAAACTCGAACTGCGCCCAGCACTTTCTCCAGGTACTCCCGGTTGGCGCGGGCGTTGGCCGTGGTTTCCGCGGCGGTGGCGCCCACCTTGACGCCCTCGACCATGATCGGGCCGTTGAACCCGGCCGCCTTCAGCTTCGCGAACACCGCCTTGAAATCCACTTTGCCGGTGCCGAGCTGGGACATCACCTCCCCTTTCGGCCCAGGACAATCCTTCGCGCAAAAACCGGTGACGTGCCGCGCGATCGGATCGAGCTCCTTCAGCGGGTCCCGACCGGTGTAGTAGATGATGTTGCCGGCGTCGAACCAGAGCTTGAAGTTCGGGTGACCGACCTTGTCCAGGCAGCGCTGGAGTTCCGCCGACGCCGCGCAAACACCGCCGTGCGGTTTGAGGACGAGTTGCAGGCCGCGCTTCTCCGCCTGCGCCGCCGCATCGGCCATGAGACGATAGTAGTCGTCGTAATGCTCGGGTCCGTCCACGCCGAAGGTCAGCAGGAACTTCAGCTCCAAGCGCGCCGCGTTTTCGATCTGCCGGCGAACGTCGGCGAAGTTGTCGGCCAGCGTGGCTTCCGGCTTGAAGTGGAGGGCGGTCAGGTTGACGGCCAGTCCGCGCTGCGCGATCCGCTTCTTCAGCGCCGCCAGGTATTCCGGCGTGGCCTCGGACGCGGTGAATGCCTCGCCGCGATGGGTGGAGAGCAGGCCGGTGAGTTTGTAACCGGCAGCGGCGATGCCCTCGAGCGCGTCGTCGTAGCTCCAGTTCGTCCATGCGCGATTGAAACAACCGATCGGCCAGGACGGCGGTTCGGCGGCCCGGGCCTCCGGCCAGGACGCGCCGGCCAGCGCGGCGGCCGACGCGCTGGCAGTTTGAATAAAGCGGCGGCGGTTCATGGGTGGGATTATTCCCCTCGGGGTCAGGCATGGCAAGTGCCGTCGTTGACATCCTGCACGGCCACTTTGTCAGTAGTGCAGCTTGCCGGCCGGGAGCCGACCTAGACCAGATCGAGTTCCAACCGTGTGACCGATGCCGCCGGAAAACGGTGGACCAGCGTCGCCCCCGACACCATCACTTCCGCGTCCACGGGTTCGACCGCATGGGGCTGGTCGAAGGTGTTGTGCGCATGGATGTCGCCGACGGCCAGCACGCGCGCGCGACCCGCTTTCACGGTGGCGCCGCGGACCGCAATCTCCGTCGAGCACGCTTCGCTGGCGTGCGGATTCACTACGGTGAGCACGAGCCGCCGGTCATGCAATGAGGCCGAACCGGCCAGCGCCGGGAGCGAGGCGGGTTTGCCCGCGCGGGCGCCGATGTTGCCCACGCCAAATTCCGTGCGCAGCGATTGGCCGCCATGATGGGCCGCATACAGCTCGAAGACGTGGAAATTCGGCGTCGCCACGAACCGGTCCTCGTGCGCGAGAAAGAGCGAATGCAGGTTGTTGATGAGCTGCGCCACGTTCGCCATCGCCACCTTGTCGGCGTGCCGGTTGAAGATATCGAGCGTCAGGCCGGCGACGAGCGCGTCCCGCATCGTGGACATCTGGCCGAAGAGGAAGGCGGGATGAATCTCCGTGCCCGCCCGGTGCCAGGCGCCCCATTCGTCCACGATCAGCTTCACGCGATGCTCGCGGTCGGTCTCACCCATCGCGCCCCAGTGCAGGCGAATGAGCGAATCCATCACCGTGGCCTTCTCCAGCAGCTCATACCAATCCTCCACGGTGAAGTCCACGGCGTCGCCCTTGCCGGCGGTGCCGCAATAGTAATGCATCGCCCAGCCATGCAGCGTGCCCAGCAGGCCGCGGTCGCGCTCGGTCAGTTTTGCGAAGAACTTCCGGGTCCAGTCGAGATCGCCACCGTTGGGACCCGAGCCGATGAACGCCAGGGGCACGCCAAAGCCGGGCACCCAGGCCGTGAACCGGCGGAACTCGGTGGCGTATTCTTCGGGCGTGAAATTGCCGCCGCAACCCCACGATTCGTTGCCGATGCCCCAGAAGCGCACGCGAAACGGGTCGCGGTCGCCCGCGGCGGCGCGCAGGTCGGCGAGCGTGGTGCTGCCCGCGGGCGCGTTGCAGTAGTCCACCCATTCGTCAAAATCCCGGGCCGTGTTGCCGCGCAGGTTCGTGGCCAGATACGGCTCGGCGCCGATCAACCGGCAGAACCGGCAGAATTCATTCGTCCCGAATTCGTTCGGGTCGAATTTCTGGGGTCCGTCCGGCGCCTTCTGCATCTGGCCGTCCACGATCCAGAAATTGGGCCGGCGCGGACGCTGGGCGCGCGGACCGATGCCGTCGCGCCAGTTGTAGCTGTCCGCGAAGCAGCCGCCGGGCCAGCGCACCACGGAGGGCTTGAGCCGGCGCAGGTGCTCGACCAGCGCCGCGCGGATGCCGCCGATATTCGGCACCTTGGAACCCTCCCCCACCCAGATGCCGTCATAGACCACGCCACCGATGTGTTCGGTGAAATGACCATGGAGGTTGGGCGAAATCGCACCGATGGGTTCGTTGAGCAGGATTTCCAGCCTCGCCCCGGCGGCCCGGGCGGAACGGGCGGCGACCAGACCGGCGGTGGCGAGAGCCGTGGTCTTCAGAAACTGGCGGCGTGGCAGCGTGTTCATGGCTTGTGTTCGGATACGCCATAGCCGAACAACACCGTTCCGACCAGCAAAACCGCACCGGCGGGAATCCCGACCTTCCCCGCCCGGGCACAGGGTTGTGTGCCGCTTCCCGTCGCGACCGTCACCGGTCAACCCGCCGCCGCCCCCGCCCCCGGAGCGGGACCGCCTCGGGGGCCGGGGTAGTGTCCTGATTGGCCTTGCCCGGTGGGGCGAGCGGCTCGACGGTTCGACGGCTCGACGTGAGCTCGCCGACACGTCCCCGCGAGCCGTTTACACCGTGGGGTTTAACCGGCTCGTCAGAGCCCCCACCAGATTAGGACGCCACCAGCGCCGGCGATCGCTTGACCGCGCGGACGGTGGATGCTGTCATGCGGCCACGTTCATGCCATGCCTGAACCCGGTCTTTTTGTCCGTGTCCCGTCGCTGAAAACGGCGGCGGCGTTTCGCGCCCACGCGGCCGCGCTGGGCCTTGACCTGCCGTGCGAGGACACCATCCGGGCCGGCCCGGCCTCGCCGCTGGCGCAGCCGTTCGCCGGCGCCCGGATCAACGGCAAGCGCCTCGCCAACCGCTGGGCGATCCAGCCGATGGAAGGCTGGGACGGCACCATGACGGGCGGCGTCACCGACGATACCCGGCGACGCTGGCGGCATTTCGGCGAAAGCGGTGCCGGACTGATCGCCGGTGGCGAAGCGATGGCGGTTCGGCCGGACGGCCGGGCCAATCCCCGACAGCTTGTCATCACGGCCACCAACGAACGTGACCTGGCCGAACTGCGCGAAATCGCCGTCCGGGCGCACCGTGAACGTTACGGCAACGCGGACGAACTCGTCATCGGTTTCCAACTCACCCACTCCGGCCGGTTCAGCAAGCCGCACGACGACCACCGACCGGAGCCGCGCGTCGCGTTCCGGCATCCGTTGCTGGACGCGCGCACCGGCGTGACGAGCGACACGCAGGTGTTTTCCGACACGGAACTCGAGGGGCTCATCGTGGATTATGTGGCGGCCGCGCGGATCGCCTGGAACGTGGGCGCGGATTTCGTGGACCTCAAGCATTGCCACGGCTACCTGCTGCACGAACTGCTGGGCGCCCACACGCGGCCGGGCCCGTTCGGCGGCAGTTTCGAGAACCGCACGCGGATGTTGCGCAAGCTGGTCGCGGCCATTCGCGCCAGTGGCAATCGCATCGAGCTGGGAGTCCGGCTCAGTGCCTTTGACCTGGTGCCTTTCCAACCGGACCCGGCCACCAGCCGTCCGGGCAAACCGGGTCGCGGCGTGCCGATGGACTTCGCGCGATGCCTCCCCTACCGCTACGGCTTCGGCGTCAACCCGGCAAACCCAGCCGAACCGGATTTGACCGAGACCTTTCAGTTCGCGGAGCTTTGTGTCGCGCTGGGCGTGAAGGTGATCAATCTGAGCGCCGGTTCGCCGTACTACAATCCGCACGTCATCCGCCCGGCGCTGCATCCGCCCAGCGACGGTTACCTGCCGCCCGAAGATCCGGTGGTCGGCGTCGCCCTGCAGATCGGAGCGGTGCGCCAGGTGAAAGCACACTTGGACCGGACCCGGGAGCCGGGCACGGACGGGGATCGCCCGGTGATCATCGGATCCGCGTACAGCTACTTGCAGGAATACTTGCCGCACGTGGCCCAGGCCGTGGTGCGGCAGGGCTGGACCGATCTCGTGGGCGTGGGTCGGATGGTGTTGAGCTATCCAACCATGCTGGCCGACGCGATGGCGACCGGCACGGTCAATTCCAAGCGGATTTGCCGCACGTTCAGCGACTGCACCACAGCACCGCGGCACGGACTGATCAGCGGCTGCTATCCGCTGGACCGCCACTATGCCGGGAAACCGGAGGCGGCGCAGTTGAAGGCCATCAAGCGCGGTTGAACTGTGCGGCCCCGGCGCCGGCCGAGATTACACGGTGAGCACGCCGCCCTGGCTGGCATTGGTGACCAGCTTCTGATAGCGCGCCAGCCAGCCGGTTAGGTCGCGTTTCACCGGCTGCCAGGTCTGGCGACGCTCCGCCAACTCGGCCTCCGGCACGCAGATGTCCATGCGCCGATTGGGGAAGTCAATGCGGACGCGGTCGCCGGGTCGGAGCAAACCGATGGGACCGCCTTCAGCCGCCTCGGGCGACACGTGGCCAATACAGGCGCCCGTGGTCCCGCCGCTGAACCGGCCGTCGGTGACCAGCGCCACCTTGTCGCCGAGACCCATGCCGGCGATGTAACTCGTGGGCGAGAGCATTTCCTGCATGCCGGGGCCGCCGCGCGGTCCCTCGTTGCGGATGACGACCACGTCGCCCGGCTTGACTTGGCCGCCGAGGATGCCGGCACAGGCATCGTCCTGGCTCTCGAAAATCACGCAGGGACCTTCGAAAACAAGACCGGGGCCACAGTTCTTCTTGAATTCCTCGCTGATGCCGGCGGTCTTGACCACACTGCCGTCGGGGGCAAGCTGGCCGTAGAGGATCGCGAGGCCGCCGTCGGGGCTGTAAGCGGTATCCTTGGTGCGAATGCAATCCTTCGCGTCGAAATTCCAGACGGAATCGTAAGGCATGAGGCCGCTGGGCACGACGCGGGCCAGGTGCTTGGGATCCGTGTCGAACTCGGCGCGGCGGATGACCCAGTTCTTCAACCGCCGGGCGCGCACGAAGGCGAAGGGTTGGCGCGTGCCGCCCTTCTCGTAGCGCCACAGCAGCAGCACCGGCTCCTTGCGATACTCCCCCAGCTCGGCGCGGACGAGGCCCTTGGCCTCCTGGAGCTGCTGCTCGATGGCCGGGCGCAACTGCTCGAGCCCTTTCAAAACCACGCCCCCGGGCATCTTGACGACGGCCTTTTTGTCGTAGAGGGCCAACTGCGCTTCGACATCACCCGCGTTCCACGCCGCCGCATCCCGCCAGAACGTTATGGCCACCGGGTCGGCGGGGTAAAAGAGCATTGGCTTAGGCGCCAGGTTGCCGCCGGCCGTGCGGCCGACCGCGCCCATCTTGTCGTTGGGATCCACGACGATTGCCGAGGCGCCTGAAATGCGGACGGACTTTGCCCACGCGGTGCATTTGTCCGAACGCACATCCCACTCGTCAATGTTCTCGGCGATGGTTTTGCCGGTGACGGTCCGGCAATTCCCGTTCAGCACGCCCATCCGCTTCAGTTCGCCGAGAATCGTGTGGATGCCCCCGGCGCGATGCACGTCCTGCAGATGGTAATTCGAGGATGGCGAGACTTTGCACAGGCAGGGAATCCGGCGCGAGATTTCGTCAATGCGTTTGATGTCGTAGGCGATGCCGGCTTCGCGGGCGATGGCCAGCGTGTGGAGGATGGTGTTCGTGGAGCCGCCCATGGCCACATCGAGCATGATGGCGTTGTCGAACGCCTCGAGGGTGGCGATGTCGCGCGGCTTGAGGTCGCTCGCCACGAGCTTGACGATGGCGCGGGCGGCGCGGTCATACAGCGCCTCGCGTTCCTTCGAGACGGCGAGAATCGTGCCGTTGCCGGGCAACGCCATGCCCAACGCCTCGCACAGGCAGTTCATCGAATTGGCCGTGAACATGCCGGAACACGAACCGCAGGTCGGGCAGGCGGTTTGTTCGAGCTTCTTCAATTGCTCCTCGGTGATCTTGCCGGTCTTGAGTTCGCCGACGCCCTTGAACACGGAAATCAGATCCGAGTTGGCCGACGCCGGCTGGAGATAGGCGGCGAGGTCTTCGTGCGTGGCCTTCTGCTCGGCGATGCCGGCCGCCATCGGTCCACCGCTCACGAAGACGGTCGGGATGTTGACGCGCATGGCCGCCATCAACATGCCGGGCACGATCTTGTCGCAGTTGGGAATACAGACCATGCCGTCGAAGCAATGCGCCCGGAGCATGGTTTCCACGGTATCGGCGATGAGCTCGCGCGAGGGCAGCGAATACAACATGCCGGAGTGGCCCATCGCGATGCCGTCGTCCACCCCGATGGTGTTGAAGATGAACGGCACGCCGCCGGCGGCGCGCACCAGGCGCTTGACGAGCAGGCCCACCTCGTTCAAGTGGGCGTGGCCGGGGATGCAGTCGGTGTACGAGTTGGCGATGGCGATAAACGGCTTGTTCCAGTCGTCTTCGGACTCGATGGAGCCGGTGGCGCGGAGGAGCGCGCGATGAGGGGCGCGTTCAAAACCCTGCTTGATGATGTCGGAGCGCATAGTGGTCACAGTCAATGTCCACCACCTTTACCGCGAAACCGGGCGCCTGTCACGTCTTTGAAACCGCCAACTGATCCGCCGGTGCCATTTGTGTTGTTGGCCGGACGCGGGTGCGTTATGGAAACACCATGCCTGCACTCCAACGCCTGCTGCTTCCGGCCGTTACTGGCCTGTGCCTGTTGCTAATCCCGCCAGTTGGAGGCGCCGCCCTGCCGACGTTCGATTTCACCCGCGCGGCAGACTGTGCGGATTGGACGCCGGCGCACGACCTCGCGCGCCTCGAGGCGATCACCGAGGGGTTGCGGGCCGAGATCACCGGCGACGACCCGTATTTCCACGGGCCACCGCGCGATTTCCCGGCGAGCACTCCGCTCTGGCTGCGCGTGAAGCTCAAGTCCGAGCAGGGCGGCACCTGCCAGGTGTTCTACTTCCGCGACCAGGCCACCGAAGAAAACTCGGTGCGGTTCGAGGTGCCGGCGGGTGCGTGGTTCGAGGCCCGGGTGCGACTGCCGGCGCTCGGTCCCGGCTGGCGGTTGCGCCTCGATCCGCCCGGCGACCACGGCGCCTGCACCTTCGCCTCGCTCGCCTTCGCGGAGCGAGTGCGACCGGAACCACCGGCGTGGCCGCCGCCCGACGCGGCGGTCCCGGGCGCGGACGCAATCACGCTCGCGTCAGGCGATCTGAAACTGGTGCATGGTCGGGACGCCTTGGGGAACTTCGAGGTGCGGGTCGCCGACCGGCTCATGGCGTGCGGCAACCGTCGGGCGCTGATCGGCTACATGGCCGAGGAACAGGTCCGCTGGGTGCCGTTCGGCAACGGACCCGGCAGCACCGTTCGGATTGATTACACGCCGCGGACGCAGGTGGCCGACACCCTGCTGGGCGGCACGCTCCGCGCCCACGCCACCATGAGCGACCCGGATGGCGGGCGCTGGGACATCGAGCAGGTCTTTGCCCCCTCCAGTGCCGGCACGCTGGCCATGACCACGCGCGTCTCCGTGGACCATGACCGGGACGTGCTGTACTTGCCCCTGTTCACCCTGCTGCCCGGCCTGGGCAGCTACGGCACTAACAAGACGCAGGCGCTGTTTCCCGGCGTCGAATACCTGGAAAACGAACCGAGCAGTTCAACCGCGGACTTGAACCGGCCGGCGGCCAACCGCGAAGTGCCGGACACGATCAAGTTCACCTTCCCGCTCATGGTCGTGGCCGCGGAGGACCGGTACATCGGCCTGCTGTGGAGCCGCGATCAGGATACCAACGTCTGCGCCGTGTTCGACTCGCCCGACCGCCTTTTCCAGTCCGGCGCACAGGTGATGGGGTTGTTGTTCCCCGGCTCGGACGGCGAGAACCGCGAGGAGAACAGCCTTTTGCCTTACGAGGCCATCCACGTCCGGGCGGACCACAAGATCGTCATCAACGCCCTGATTCTCGGGGGCCGCGGGAGGACGATCGTTCCCGCCGTCCAGGAATATGTGCGTCTCAACGGCCTGCCCGCCCTACCCGATCCAGGCATGGCCGAAAGCGCTTACGCCACGCTGGCGGCGCATGGCTGGCTTGACTCGCGCATCCGGGAAGGCAACCGCTTCCGACACGCCTTCTGGCCGGGGTTTAACGCCGCGCCTTCCGCCGACGCCGCGTGGACGATGGACTGGCTGTCCGCCCGGGTGGACGATCCGAACCTGGTCCCGCGATTGCGGGAAGCCTCGACCGCCGCGCTCACGAATGTTCCCCCGCCGGGCCGCAACGGGTCGCAACTTGGGCACACCCGGTATCCCGTGCCGGCCCTGGTCTATGGCGCGGTCGCCGCCAACGCCGATGCCGCCCGCGATCACGCCCGCGGGTTGCTGGCCGGGTTCGAACCGGACGGCTCGGTGCTTTACCGGCCGGCGGCGGCGGGAGTGGATTACGGCCGCACGCATGGGTCGCGCGAGGCCAACGGTCTCGCCGCCCAGCGCGTGGTGGTGCTCCTCGAGGAAGCGGTCTTCGCCGGCGATCGCGATTTGATCCAGACCGGCCTGCACCATCTCCGGGCGCTGGACAGGTTCCGCGACACCGTGCCGCGCGGGGCACAAACTTGGGAAATCCCGCTGCACACGCCGGACATCCTGGCGGCGGCCCACCTGGTGCGGGCTTACACGCTGGGCTATGAATTGACCGGCGAAACCGAGCTTCTCGATCAGGCGCGCTACTGGGCCTGGACCGGCGTGCCGTTCGTGTACCTCAGCGCGCCGACGCCAGGGCGCGTCGGGACGTTCAGCACCATCGCCGTTCTGGGCGCCACGTCGTGGGTTGCCCCGGTCTGGATTGGCCTGCCGGTGCAATGGTGCGGCCTGGTTTATGCCGATGCCGTGGCGCGACTCGCCCCGCACGATCCGAACGGACCGTGGAAACAACTCGCCGACGGCATCGCGATCAGCGGCGTCCAGCAGTCGTGGCCAACGAGCGACGCCGAGCGCCAGGGACTGCTGCCGGACAGCTACGCGCTACGCGCCCAGCAACGGAACGGTCCGGCGATCAATCCCGCCACCACGCTACTACCGGCGGCGCGGATGTTCGGTCAGCCGCGGCTGTACGACTTCCGCGTATTCCGGGCTGCTGGTTTGATGGTGCACGCGCCGGGCGAAATCAGCAGCGTGGTGGAAAGTGCAACTGCGGTCGCCTTCACGGTCGCCGGCTGGCCAGCCCAACCTTATTGGATCCTCGTGAACGGCTTCAACCAACCGCCGGTGGTGAAGGTCAATGGCCAGCCAGTGCGGCTTGAGTCTCCGAATGAGTTTCAGGCCAGCCCGGACCGCCTGATTCTCCAACTCGAACGCAAGGCAAGAGTGGAAATCCAGCTCGGCGCCGCGCCGAAATGACGGCCGTAGCGGCGGCTCGATAGAGCGCCGCCATCTGGAAAAACGCGGGACGTGCTGCGTCGCGTCCCGATTATCAAGACGGGAAGCTCGGGCGGCGACGCAGCGCCCGCCCTACCAACCCTCTGGTAGAGACAGGCTGCGTCCTGTCCCCATCTCCCAGAAGTGCGGCGGTCTGCCGACCGGCCGCTACGCGCCCGGCGAACACTCAGAACCGGACCGCCAGTTCGCGCGGCCGGGCCGTGTTGGTGAACCTCAGCCAGAGCAGGTTTGCTGGCGCGTCGTAGTGGAAGGCGGTCAGCGCGTCGTCGGCGAGCTTGACTGATTGAGGCGCTCGCGGCACGCGGAGCAGGACGACGGCGAGCGTATTGATCACGCCTTCAAGCGCCGCGCGGAACGCCCCGTCACTGGACTCCACGGTTCGCAGGCCGCAGGCCGAGGCCAGGACCGCAGGTGGACGGGCCTTCGCGGCGTCGAGGTCGAGCAAAAACCAGCGGGAACCGGGCGTCAGCGCGACCGCCGTACGCACTGTTAACTCGGGATCGAAGAGGTTGACGAACCGGCCGCGCAAGGCGCGCGGTTCGCCGGCGACTGATTCGTCCAGGCCGGCGGCGATGACATAGCGGCCGCGGCGGAGCATCAGGTAATTCGTCTCCCGCCAGGGCAACCCGGCCGCCGCCGCCATCTGTTTTACGGCCGCCGCCACGGTGCGGTCCCCGTCGGCGCTGGTTGCCAGCTTGGCCGGGTTTTCCTTCAACCAGAGCAGTGAACCCTTGCCCACCTTCACCAGCGGGCCGCCCGCCGTGGCGTTCGCGCCGAGTTGGGCAAAGAGGTGTTCGCGCGGCGTGGCGAAGCTGAGCCCGCCGGTGTTCCACCATTCGCGAACCGCCGCGTAAGGATCGGTGTCGTCGTCGAAAACCACGAGACGCCCGCCGCGCTTGACCCAATCGGCGAGGGCGCCATGCACCTCCGGCCCGAGCGGTTTCATGCCGTGATAGGACAACAGCAGCACACGGAACGGGTCGAGATAGCCGGGAATGATCACGTTCTCGAGCTGCACGGGCGTCACCGGCATCCCGCGCTTGAGCAACGGCAGGGCGAGGCCATACACATGGCTCAGGTGCGGATCGCTCGACGCCGGTTCCCCTCGCTGGAACATCAGGGAATCGCCCACCAGAACGCCCAGCCCGGAGGTGCCGCAATCCCACGTCACGGGCGTCTGCTTCAGGTCATTCAGCGCGGCCATCACGACCTGCAATTCGGTGGCATAGGCCGGCGGGATGGGCTCGCGCTCCGCCGGATGGCCCTTCTTCGGGTAGCGTCCGCCGAACACGCGTTCCGGCCAGGGCGCCACCTCGAATTGCGCCACCTCCGGCTGAAACAGCGACGCGGTCAGCGTAGACTCCCAGTTTGCGCGGTAATCGTCCCAATCGTGGTCCGGGTTGTCTTCGATGGGGTCGTTCAAATACCACACCGTGCGGCCGGTCGAGCGGACGAGATTCTGCATGACACCGTATTCGAGAAAGGCGGTTTCGAAGGTCCGCTCGCGCAACTGCCCGCGATAGAGGTTGGCCGTGCGCGCGGTGCCGGTCCACACCTGCGCGATGTAACCGTCGCAGCCCTGGAGCCGCGCCAGGCTCGATTCCGGGCTGACGATCCGCCAATGCGCGTAGTTCAACAGGCTGTGAGTGGGGACATAACACCGCACGTGGCGGCCAGTGCGGCGGTTGTAGTCCTGCACGTAATCGAACACCTGCTGCAAGGCGCGGCGGTAGAGGAAATACTTCAGTTTCGAGGCCCGCCATTGGGCATCCACCGAAGCGTGGGGCGGCTGCCAGTCCTCGCCGTAGAACTTCCGCCATTCGCGCTTGAAACCCTCCGAGTAGCCGCTGCGCACCCAGAACTCGGGTTCCTCGAGATGAATTGCCGCCGCGCCGGCCTCGAGCGCGCGCTGCACACCGACACACAGGAACTTCCCGAAGTTCTCCCCCGGGCACATGTAGTACACGTCGCCGCCGTGGCTGACCTTGTGACCATTGCGCTCGGTCTGCGCCTCGTCCTCGTGATTCACGCCATCGAAGCGGCCATAGAGATAATCCTGGTAGCCACCCCACGAGACGCCGGTCATCACGTGGATGCGATACCCGCGGTCGCGCCAGGACGCGATCCGCGCCGGCAGGCCCGCGTCAATGCCATAGACGATCGCCACGTCGGAGCGGAGATTGGCGACATCCGAATAAGCGCCTCCCGTCTGGAAGCAGGTCCGCTCCGATGCCTGCTCGACCGGGTCCGCCGGGAACGGTTGACCCAGGAGCGGGAGCGGCCAGAGCCAGGAAATGACGCAGGCCAGCGTGCGTTTCACGATGCCGCCAGCCTGCCTGCGGCCGGCGAAAGTCGCAATGCCCAAAGTGTAGCGGCGGCTCGGGAGAGCGCCGCCATCTGCAGGAAAACGGGAAAGTGCGGCGGTCTGCCGACCCGCCGCTACGACACCACGCCCGGCTACGCGGACACCGCTCCGTTCCCGCCGGTGCCCACCAAATGGACCTACAAAGCCATCTCCCAAAACAAGAATGACGCTCTGGGAAGAACACGCGCCTCGCGTGTCTCTGGCCGGCGCCCTCGCCGGGCGGGCCCGCGCAGACTCACACCCCTGCCGCCCAGCGGTCGGCCGGCCACCCAGGCGAGGGGCGAGGGGTGAATTTCGAATTTGGAATTGCGAACTGCGAACTGCGAACGGCAAGGGCGAAGGCGCGCGACATCCGACCGCGCCGCATTTCGCTGGCGTCCCCCGCCGCTTCAGCTACCTTTCCCCCATTCGTTGATGTTATGAAGCCGATGCGTTTTACCCTCTTGCTGGTCGTCCTGCTGCTCGCTGCCGCTCCGCTCGGCAGTCAACCCCCCACCGCGCCGGGCAAGTCGCCCCAGGAAATCCTCGCGCAGGCCATCGGCAAGGTGGTCAACCTGATCGAGCCGCTCTCCAACACGCCGCCGCACACGATCAGCGCCACGATCAAGCTGGTGGAGGCGGACGGCGATGCCACCACGCTGGCCGGCCACACCGCCGAGCTGGCCTTCCAGGCACCCGACCGGTTGCGCCTGGCCACGCAGGTGGAAGGGCGCGAGTTGGTGCTGGGACGCGATGGTCCGCAGCTCTGGATTTACGCGCCGGGAAAGAAATTTGGCGTCATCGGCGTGACCAACGTCGCGCGGTTCGCCACCGCCCCGGACAAACTCGACAACACCGTGTTGCCGGCCTGGCAACTTCCCCTGCCCCGGCCGCAATTGCTCGTGCTGGCGCTTTTCCTGCAGGTGGAGGGACTGCCGGATGAAACGGTTGACGGGCTGAACTGCCGGGTCCTCCACGGCACACCGTTGCCGCAGGCGATTGATGCCCTTGGCCTGCCCAAGGGCGAACTCAAGGTCTGGTTGCGCGAAACCGACTTGCTGCCCGTGCGCATTCACGTCGCCAACGAACACGGTCGCGGCGCCACGATCGAGCTGCAACACCTCACCGTCGCCGAACCCTGGCCCACGGAGAAATGGCAACTCGACGCGCCGGCCGATGCGCAGGTGGACAAGGTCGCCCTGAGCCACCTGACCCGGTTCCTGCCGGCGGCGTGGGCTTTGCTCAACCAGAAGATTCCCACGCTCGGCCCCGTCACCGGCGAACGCAAAGTGCTCGCCACCGATGGCGAGGGCCGCCTGGAAGACCACGACGGCACCAAGGTCCTCTTCCTCAAGGGCACACCCGAGGACATGGGGCACCAGGAAGGCACGCTGCTCCGCGCCCAGGTGCGCGATCTCGTCAGCAAGATCCTCTACGGCGTCGGGGTCGGCAGTTCCTTCGAGAAGGGCCACTGGTTCTTCGGTGAAATCGAGCAGGCCCAAAAGCGAATCCAGCCGTTCATTGACGAACGCTGTTTGCGCGAGCTGGACGCGATGGCGCTGGCCGCCAACCTTGACCGCGAGGAAGTGCGTCTGGCGAACTTCTTCCCCGAGCTGTTCCATTGCAGCGGCTTCTCGGTCAGCGGCAAGGCCACCGTGGATGGCCGCATGTACCACGGGCGCATTCTCGACTACATGCGTGGCGTCGGGCTCGAACCGAACGCCGTCGTGATCGTCAGCCAGCCCGACCGCGGTTACGCCTGGGTCAACATCAGCTACGCCGGGTTCGTCGGCTCGGTCACCGCCATGAACGAAAAACACATCTCGATCGGCGAGATGGGCGGCCGGGGCCAGGGCCAATGGGATGGCAAGCCGATGGCCCAACTCCTGCGCGAAGTCATGGAGAAGGCGGCCACCCTCGATGAGGCGGTGGACATCATGCGCCGGGGTCCGCGAACCTGCGAGTATTACTATGTCATTTCCGACGGCACGCGGAAACAGGCGGTGGGCATCGCCGCCACGCCGACCACTTTCGAGGTGATCCACGCCGGCGAAGCGAATCCGCGGCTGCCCCACGCCATCGCCGACGCCGTGTTGATGAGTGCCGGTGACCGCTACGAGGAACTGGCCCGGCGCGTGCAGGCCGGGTATGGAAAACTCGACGCCGACGGCGCCCGGCACCTGATGGACCGGCCGGTCTGCATGAACTCCAACCTGCATTCCGTGCTGTTCGCGCCAGACACGCTGGATTTCTGGGTGGCCAACGCGGACGCGAAGAACGTCGCCAGCGCCTGTCGCTTCACCCATTACAACCTCGCTGCGCTGTTGGGCCGCGCGTCCGAGACCGGCACGGTTCCGGCCACTGCAGCCCGCTGAGCCGGTTGCGGGCAGGGCCGCAGGGGGCCGTTGTTTCCGCTTTCAACGCGGGGGGCCGGACTGGTAGCTTCGGCCCATGTCTGAAATCGTTCAGTATGTCAACCATGGCGCCTCGCTGATCACCCCGCTGGTGGTGGAAAAGGTGATGCGCCGGTTGCCGCTCTGGAAGGTGGAGTTCGCCCAGATTGACGCCCCCCAACACCCGCACCTGGTTGCTCAACTGCAACTCCTGGCGGATGCGGTCGAGGATTCCGCCGACGGCGCCTACAAGGAACTGCCCTACTGCGCCTTCGCGGCCGCGGTCTTTGCGCTGACCTATGGGCACAAGACGATGGACCTGATTCCCGACCATAAGGGCGACCTCGGCCGCGCCGACGATTCGAGCGTCGTTCGCGCCGTCCTGATCCAGCACGAAAGCGCCTTCGCCAGGTACGCCACCGCCCACGGCGTCGAGTGGAACCGCGTCAGCACCAAACCGTAGGTCACGGCTTCCATCCCCGCACCGCATGACCCGCCCGGTGCCCAGCACGCACGAAAAGGCGCTCCAGATCAATCTGGACGCGTCCACCTATGGCGCGTTCGCCGAGATCGGCGCCGGCCAGGAGGTGGCCCGGTGGTTCTTCCGCGTTGGCGGTGCCGCCGGGACCATCGCCAAGACCATTTCCGCGTACGATATGACGGTCAGCGACGCCATCTACGGCCCGTGCGAGCGCTACGTCAGCCGGCAGCGGCTGGAACGCATGTTGGGCTACGAATACGGCCTCCAGCAGGAACGGCTCCAGGCCCAGCGCGGCGCCGCCACCCGCTTCTTCGTGTTCGCCGACACCGTCGCCGCCCGCAGTTATTCGCGCAATGACGACTGGCACGGCTGGATGGGCATCCGTTTCCAGACGCGCCCGCTGACGCCGCCCTGCGACATCATCATTCATGTGCGGATGCACGACCGCGAAAACGTCCAGCAGCAGGAGGCATTGGGCATCATGGGCGTCAACCTCGTCTTCGCCGCCCTGTGCCTCCATGACCGGACGGACGAACTCCTGTCGGCGCTCACCGACAACCTGGGCCCGGAACGCGTCGAGGTGGACATGGTCAAGTTTTCGGGACCGGGCTTCGCCGGGGTGGACAACCGCCTCATGGCGCTGCAACTCGTCCAGCGCGGCCTCACCAATGCCGCCATGTTCACCGCCGACGGCGAGGTGGTGCAGGCCGCCGAGGTGCTTTACAAAAAGGCCATCCTCGTCGAACGCGGCCGCTTCCGCCCCGTCACCCGCGCCACGGTGGACATGCTCGAGTGCGCCCGCACCGAGTTCCTCCGCGAGCCCCACGTCCGCGGCGAGGAGGTCGTCGTGCTGATGGAGATGACGCTCAGGAACCTCGCCGAGGCCGGCGTCATTGACCCGAAGGATTTTCTCGACCGCGTGGATACCCTCGGCTCCCTGGGCCAGACGGTGCTCATTTCCAACTACGGCGAGTTTCACCGCCTCGCCGCGTTTCTGTTCGGCTGCACGAAAAAACAGATCGGCCTGGTCATGGGCGTCCCCACGCTGCAGGAAATCTTCGAGGAGAAATACTACGCCGATCTCGAAGGCGGCATCCTCGAATCCTTCGGTCGTCTGTTCAAAAACGATCTCAAGCTCTACATCTATCCCTACCGCGACCCGGCCACGGGCACGATCATCACCGCCGCGGACCTGCCGGTGGCACCGCACCTCCGCCCGCTGCACGCCTACCTCTTGCAGAACCGTTTCATCCAGGACCTCGCCACGCCGCATGCGGACTGCCTCCCGATCTTCTCACCCGACGTGCTCCAGCGCATCCGTCAAAACGATGCGGTCTGGGAGACGATGGTGCCGCCGCAGGTCGCCGGGATGATCAAGGAGCGGAAACTTTTCGGCTACCGGGGCTGAATTCCACGCCGCCACCCATGAACGCCGCGGGCCACCGGGCGAATCCGGCCGTTCGATGAATTCCGCTGATCTCACCGCCGAGTTGCTCAGCCGCATCGCCGGATGGGAGGCGGTAAAACAGGCGCGCGGCATCGTGGCCGCTGGACGCGTCCGCGAGGCGACCTGGGCGCCGCCTCGCCTCACCGGCCTGGTCCAGGATGGCGGCACCAGCCTCCGCACCGGCCTCGTCATCCATGATGCCATCAACGTGGACAACCTCTGCTCCTGCCGCGCCGCGCGGCGCGACGGCATCATCTGCCCTCACGCGGTCGCCGTCGGCCTGCAGGTCATTGCCGACCGCGAGCGCCCCGCGCCCGTCGCCGAGCCGCCAGTGCCGGCCAAACCCGACCGCCCCGCGGGCCACCATCTGCAACGCGCGTCCGCCAACGAAGCCGGCGAGCCCGTCGAACTCCATGTCATCCTGCCGCCGAACTTCGCGACCGCCCTGGCCAAGGGCCGCGTCATGGTGGTGATCGAAGCCGCCTGGCGACGCGGGCGCGCGCCGCTGAATACGCTGCCCCTGACCACGCCCTTTTCGTTCGCGCCGGAGGATCTGGCACTGCTCGACGCGCTGGAGACCCTCGCCGGCGAGCCGGCGGGCATGGTCATGCTGTCGGCGAAAGAGTTTGGCGCGTTGTTGATCCCGCTGACCGGCCATCCGCGCGTCACCCTCGGTCGCCAACAACCGTTCACGGTGACGGCGACGCCGTTGTCCTTGGAAATCCAGGCCACGTTGGCGTCCACCGGTGAAATCGCCCTCTGCCTCACCGGTACGGCACCAGCCTGGCTGGACACAGGCGAGGCCCTCTGGGCCCTGCGCGACAACACGCTTGCCCCCGTCAGTCTGCCGCCAAGCTGCCGCGGAGTGCGGCATGGTCCCCTGCACTTCCCGCGCGTCCAGGTCCCCGCGCTGCTGGGCCAGGACTGGGCGGCTCTTTGTGCGGGCGCCCGGGTAACCGCCAATTTTCAGCCGGAGGATTTCACCCTCGAGCCATTGACACCGCGCTTCCAACTGGAACTCAAGGGCGGCCTCGCGCAATTAGAAGCCACCTTGCGCTGCACCTACGGCGACCGCACCGTCGCTCCCGGCAAGCTCGCGCCCGATGAGCCGCCCTGGTTGCCTGATCCGGCTTCACCGACCCGTTACCTCACCCGCGATTTCGCGGCGGAGCAATCCGCCGTGGCCCGGTTGCTGCGGGCCGGGTTCACGGCACCGGATGTGGCGGGCTGCTGCCGCCTGGCGGGAGAGAACGGCGTCCTGAACTTCTTTGCCCGCGAATTTCCGCGGCTCCAGCGCGAATGGCAGGTCACGCTGGAAGAGCGCCTGGAACGCAGCACCACCAAGTTGGAACGCATCGAACCCGCCTTCGCCATCACGCCCTCGGGCGAGGATTGGTTCGATCTCCAGGTCGGTTTTGCCACGTCGTCCGGCGAGAGATTCTCCGCCGCCGACGTTCAGCGGCTCGTGCTGTCCGGCCAGTCGCACACGCGCCTGCGTAACGGCCACATCGCCCTGCTCGACACCGGCGCCGTCGAGGAGTTGCAACAGGTGCTGGTGGATTGCGATCCGCAACAGCAGGCGGGCGGCTATCGCTTCGCCGACACGCAGGCCGGGTTTCTCGAAGCCACCCTGCGCCAGCAGCCCGGCTGGCAGGTCCAGGCGCCGGCCGCCTGGCAGGAGCGCGTCCGCCAGCAGCGCGGCGACGCGCGGCTTGACTGCCCGCCGCTGGGCTCGCTTGAAGCCGTGCTCCGGCCCTACCAAAAACATGGGGTCGCCTGGCTCGCCTTCCTCCGGCGGAACGGATTTGGTGGCGTCCTCGCCGACGACATGGGCCTGGGCAAGACCGTGCAGGTCCTCGCGCTCTTCCAGTCGCTCAAGCAAGCGATTTCCGCTGAACCGGCTCCGGCTCCGCACCTGGTCGTGTGTCCGACCAGCCTGGTCACCAACTGGGCCGCCGAAGCGGCGAAGTTCACGCCCGGTCTGCGGGTGCTCGCCCTCCACGGCGCCGAGCGCCACGCGCGCTTTGCGGAGATTCCGCGGCACGATCTGGTCGTCACCAGCTACGCCCTGATCCGCCGCGACGCCGAACTCTATCGCGAGTTCGCCTTCGACACCGCCGTGCTCGACGAGGCGCAGCACATCAAGAACCGGGCGACGCAAAATGCGCAGGCGGTCAAGGCGATCCGGTCGCGCCACCGGCTCGTGCTCACCGGCACGCCCATCGAAAACTCGGTCCTCGACCTCTGGTCCATCTTCGATTTTCTCATGCCGGGTTACCTCGGGGCGGCGGCGGATTTCCGCGAGCGCTACGAGCTGCCGATTTCCCGCGACCGCGACGAGGCGGCGCAAGCCCGGTTGGTGCGCCGCGTGCGCCCCTTCCTGCTGCGCCGGCTGAAGCGCGAAGTGGCCGCCGATCTGCCGGCCAAGCTGGAACAGGTTTCGTTTTGCGAATTGACCGAAGACCAGGCCGCCGTTTACCGCCAGTTGCTCGAGGCCAGCCGGCGTGAAGTGCTCGACGCCGTCGGCGCGCAGGGCCTGGCCAAAAGCCGGATGGTCGTGTTGACCACGCTCCTGCGCCTGCGCCAGGTGTGCTGCGACCTGCGGCTGTTGAAACTGCCGGGAACGCCGCCGGAAACGGCGTCCGCGAAGCTGGAGCTGTTCAGCGAACTGCTCGAGGAGATCCTCGATGGCGGGCACCGCGCGCTCGTTTTCAGCCAGTTCACCTCCATGCTCGCTTTCCTGCGCGAGCGGCTCACCGCCGACGGGGTCGGCTTCTGCTACCTCGACGGCTCGACCACCGACCGCGCCGCCGTCGTGCGCCGTTTCCAGACCAGCCCCGACGTGCCGGTGTTTCTCATCAGCCTCAAGGCGGGCGGCACCGGCCTGAACCTCACCGCCGCCGACACGGTCATCCATTTCGATCCCTGGTGGAATCCCGCGGTGGAAGCGCAGGCCACCGACCGGGCGCATCGGATCGGTCAGACGCGCATCGTGACCAGTTACAAATTGATCGCCCGCGGCACGGTCGAGGAAAAAATCCTGCGCCTGCAGGAGCGCAAACGCGCCACGCTCGCCACCGTGCTGGGCGAGGAATCGCTCGCGGGCGCGCTCGACTGGGACGAAATCCAGGAGCTGCTCGCCGATTGAGCTCGCCGCTTTTCCCGGCCGGTTTTTCCCCATTGAATTTCGCCGGCGTCAGCGGAAGATTCCCCCATGACCCCGGCCTTGCGAATCAAGGACCTGCCCCCCAGCGAGCGACCGCGTGAAAGGCTGGCGGCCCAGGGCGCCGAAAACCTCGGCAACGCCGACCTCATCGCGATCCTCCTGCGCAGCGGCATGCGCGGCGTCTCCGCCGTCGCGGCGGCGGAACAACTGCTCGCGCGCTACCAGTCGCTCGACCGCCTGGCCCGCGCTTCGCTCGACGAGCTTCGCGCCTTCCCGGGCATCGGTCCCGACAAGGCCGTCACCCTCAAGGCCGCCTTCACGCTGGCACAACGCATGACGCGCGAACTCCATGCGGACTCGCCGCTGCTCGACACGCCCGAGCGGGTCGCGGATTTTTTGCGCGAGGAAAACCGGCCCTATGAGGTCGAATGCTTCCAGGTCGCGCTGCTGAACACGCGTCGGCGCCTGATCCGTGTGGAGAAGTTGTCGCAGGGCACGCTCGACACGATCCTGGTGCATCCCCGCGAGGTGTTCCGGGCCGCCATTGTCGCCGCGGCCGCCGCCATCGTGGTCGTCCACAACCATCCCAGCGGCGACCCGACGCCCAGCGAGGCGGACATCAAGGTCACGCGCGATCTGATCCGCGCCGGGCAGTTGCTGAAGATCGAGGTGCTCGATCATGTCATCCTCGGCCGGGCCACGCCGGAGCGGCCGAAAGACTACGCCTCCCTGCGCGAGCTGGGGTATTTCTTCCAATAGCCGCCAGCCTGATGATCGGAACGCGCGGCTAAAACGCGGCCTTCAACCCCTGGCGATACTGGTCGAAGGCCACACGGCCCGCGCGCGTCAACCGCAACAGGGTCTGGGGCACTTTGCCGCGATAGGTCTTCTCAATCTCGACGTAGCCGGCCTCCTCCAATCGGGCGAGATGGCTGGACAAGTTGCCCTTGTTCATCTCGGTTTCGTGCAGCAGGTAAAGGAAGTCGCATTCCTTCACCGCCCCGAGCAGGGCCACGATCATCAGCCGCCCGGGTTCATGAATGACCCGGTCCAGTTCGGAAATGGCTCGCAGTTGCTCGTTCATTCGGCTTCCGGGGCGGGCGGTTGGGTGTGCCGAATGTACAAATACAGGGTAGCCCCGCCGGATCCGAGCCACGTAAGACCAACGAACAAAAGCATCGGCCGCCACAACCCTACAAAATCCGCGGGGGCGATGAGAGCAATCGCGAGAAGCCCCAGCGCCATGAAGAGTAAGACGAGCCATTTCCACGGGTGGTGCCTCTCCGTCCGGTAGATCCAGACCGCATACGCCGCCGCATAGAGCGCCGCTGCGCCCATCCACAGAAGGCCCATCCAATCGTGCTGCCTGTCGAACCGCATCAGGCAGCCAAAACCGGCCGCAATCACGACCGAAACAGCGGCGATTGCGACCATCGCGGTCCACCAGGACTTTCCGCCAACGCGGTAGGCGACATACCCGGTGCGCGGCCAGGTGATGCGCTTCTTGATTGCCTTGGGGACCCAGAGAATAAGACCGAACATCAGGAGGAGGCCCGCGAAAAATAACAACATACTGGCGAACCCGTGCCTCCACATCGAATTCTCCGGCAGCCCTGCCTGCACGTAGTTCAAAAAGGTATAGCCCAGCGCCATCAGGCCGAAGGCCATCTCGCCGGTCCCGTCAATGTTGTCGTATCGCTTGGGCCGGCCCATGTAATTTCGAAGTTGCTCTTGATCTTTCATAAACACTGGATGGTGCCGCAAATTTGCTTTCGACGTCGTTTCAGAGAAGGAACCCCCGCCGGCCTCACGGGCTCTTCGGCGCCAACATTCCGGCCGCCAGCTTCATCGTGTTGATTTGCATCTCGCGCAAAGCCGTTTGCGATTGCTGAAACGCGGCAAGCTGTTCGGGGGGGAGAATCTGTTTGGCACGAACCAGAACTTGCTGGTCGAACTGCGCCTTGTCCTGCGCGAACTGGTTCAGCCGGTTCTCGTTGAACATCTCGGCCACATTCGCGTCCGGGGAACCAGCCCCGGCGGAGTCTGTCGTCCATTTGAAGCCGCTCCGCACCTCTTGCATCGCCTGAATCAACTGCTCTTCCTGCGGCGCGCTCAATGCCGTGGGAGTGCCGGCCAGTTGGTCGCGGATCTGGCCGATCGAAAGCCGGTCGGGCACGCTCTGTTCGTAAGTCTTCAAAGTCGCGTAATTGTCTTCACCCAGCAATTGCTTGATCTGCTCGTCGCAGGCGTCGGTTTCGCTCTTCATCTGCTTCCCCAGCTCCGCGCGCTTGGAGGCGTCCATGTCCCCACCCAGCATGGACGTCCCCATGTCCGTGGCCACGAGCATTTTCTTTTCCATCAAGTCCTTCACCGCCGCGGTCGTTTCGGGCGACAGGTTGAGCTGCTGAAAAAGTGCCGCATACTGCTTCTGCATCAACGGGACCATGACCGCTTTCTGCTGGGCCTTGATCATCTCCTTCATGCGCGGGTCTTTCAGCAACCCGGCCAGGCCCTGGCCGGCCGTATTGGTCTTCGCCTCGGCCAGCGATTGCTCCAACTGCGCGATTTGCTTGTGCTGTTTGCCGGCTGCCGCGGAACGTATGGTCAGCAATCCCTGCAGGATCTTCGCCGTCCTCTCGGCCACCGCCACCCTTTCGCCCGGCTCGGACATTGCGCTCAATTGCGTTTCCATGGCGTGAAGTTGACCCTCGGCAGACGCAAGCTGCGCCTGGCTTTTTGCGATCTGGCCCCGCTCATGCAGGCACAACGCGCCGAGGACGACGGTGGCGACAAGAAGCAAGGCGACGAGAAAATTTTTCATAGGACAGATTCGGTTGTTTTGGCCTCGTTCAGCACGCCGGTCCCGCCGCTATGGTTGTGTCGGCAGGGTCGGCCCAGGTAATTGTGAAGGGTATCTTTCATTGCCGACTAGTTTGCATCACAAACTGGTTTTTGTCAAGAACCATTTTCAACCTTTCTTTCGGCGAGCGAACGCCGGGGTCGCCCCGGGCGAAGCTTCGGCGGACCATCGCGCGGTGGTCGCGCCCTCGACCAACGCTTGGCCTTTTTCCAATAGCCGCCGGCGCGCGGCGCGCTGCCGAACCGCTTGAGGGCAACCCCGCCACCGGCCCGGCGCGGCACGGCTGACGACTGGCGAATCGTCCGCCCGCGAAGGAAAAAGCGAAGGAAAAAGTGCTTGGCATCCGCCGTCCTTGACCCAAACCTGACGGCGCGATGATTCATCCAACCGCCGTCATTCATCCCGCTGCGCAGGTGGATCCCACGGCCGAGATCGGTCCGTTTGCGGTGATTGACGCCCACGTGGCGGTCGGCCCGCAGTGCGTCATCGGGCCGCACGTCCATCTCACCGGCCACACGACGCTGGGCGCGCGCAACCGCATCCACGCCGGTGCCGTCCTCGGCGACGCGCCCCAGGACGTGAAATACACCGATGCCCCCACGCGGTTGCGGATCGGCGACGGCAACCTGTTCCGCGAACACGTCACCGTCCACCGCGCGAACAAGGTCGAGGAGGACACGGTGATCGGCTCGCACGGCTTTTTCATGGCGCACTGCCACGTTGGCCACAACTGCCGGGTGGGCGACCGCGTCATTCTGGCCAACGGTGCGACGCTTGGCGGGCATGTTGTCCTGGAGGACCGGGCCTTCATCTCGGGCAACTGCCTCGTCCACCAGTTCGTGCGCGTCGGCACGCTGGCGATGATGCAGGGCGGAGCCGCGATCAGCCAGGACCTGCCGCCGTTCACGGTGGCGCGCGGCGACAACGGCATTTGCGGCCTGAACACGATCGGGCTGCGCCGCGCCGGGTTTACGGGGGAGGAACGTCTCGAACTCCGGCGGCTGTACCATTTCCTCTTTCGGAGCGGACGCAATCTGCGCACGGCCCTCGCCGAGGCCGTGGGGCAGTTCCCGAGCCCGGCGGCCCGGCACCTGATCGAGTTTCTGGCGGTCGCGAAGCGCGGCGTGTGTCGCGACACGGGCAACCGCCGGGACGCCGCCGGCGAAGATACGGATTAGCCGGTAGCTGACCGCCGAACCTCAACGCGCCCTGGCCTTGAGGGCGGCCTTGGTTTCCGCCCGGAGCAGGTCCAGCTCATCCTGGTGCTCCAGCTTGCTCGCCCGGCTCATCCGGTCAATGAACAGGATGCCCCGCAGGTGATCGTGCTCGTGCTGGATGGCCCGTGCCAGCAGGCCGCCGCAACGGAAGCGGAGGGTTTCGCCGGCAAGGTTCTGCGCTACCACGTCGATCGTTTGCGACCGGCTGATGTCAGCGAAGATCTCCGGAAAGCTGAGGCATCCCTCCGGGCCGCTGACCGGTTCACCGACCGGCGTGAACTCGGGGTTGATCAACACCAACGGCATCAGGCTGTCCACATCGGCGGGCCGGCCGTCGAGTTCCATCGTCGAAGGCCGGTCCTTGACTCCGCGCACATCATGCACGGCCATTTGGACGGCGCGAGCGACCTGTTGCGCCGCGAGGCCGACCCCCTTCGAGGCGTGCATCGTCTCGAGCATGTCCGCCGCCAGTTGGCGAATCTCCGGCGTGATCGCCGTGATCCGGGCGCCGCGTTCGCGAAGGACCGGATGACCGTATTTGATGATTTCCAGAACCATCGTTGCGCGTCGAGATCCCGCCGGGTTTGGCCCCCGGGCTCCCGGGCGCCTGAACGGGCGCTTCAATATTTCACCGATTCGTCCTGGAGCAAGCCGGCCAGCTCGGGCACGGCCGGGCTGCGGCCCGTCCGCACGTAGCAACCGCTCGTGCTGACGCCCGCGAGCAGGGCGTCCTGGTTGGCGAGGCCGAGCAGTTTGCCCAGGCAGAAGCCGGAGTTGAAATGGTCGCCCGCGCCAGTCGTGATGAGCGGCTTGGCCACAAACGGACCGGGCGCCATCGCCACGCCTCCGGCGGAAACCGCCAGCGCGTACGTCACCGGATGCACCACGAGCGTGGACACCGGAACGTAACGGTGGATTTCGCGAGCCAAGTCGGCTAGCTGTTCCGGCGCCTTCGCCTCGCAGTCGAAGCCCAACGCCTTGGCCACCTCGTGGGCTTCCTTCTCGTTCAGACCGAGGATCACGTCGAAGTGCTGTCCAAACTTCACAACCAGCTTGAGGGCGCGCTGGATGTCCTGCGGCAAACGCTTCTCGGGGTCGGCCAGGTCCACAAACAGCGTCCGGCGCGGGCCGGAGAGCGACGGACACAGCTCGTGCTGAATCGCCTCCCAGATGTCGCTCATGTAGGGCAGCATGGTCCAGTTGACGAAACCGACCAGCTCCGCGTTCGCGAACTTCACGGCGAACTTCTCATCGCCGTAGCGAGTGCGGATGTTTTCCCAGGTGACCTGCTTCAGCGAGGAGTGTTTGCCCAGCATCACCTTGCCGTCCTCGAACTCGACCGCGTCGGTGTACCCGGGTTCGGCGATGGAAGCCACCTCGGCGCGCTTGGCGAAATCGGCGAACACCGGGTGCAGGTTGGGATACCCGAGGATGCCCAGGTAGCTGACTTTGACGCCGAAGCTGGCGAGGGCATTCGCCATGATTGGGCCGTTGCCGCCGAGCTTGGTCATCTGGCTGACCAGTTCAATGTTGGTGCTCTGTCCGGCGGCGGCGCGAATCCGGTCGCCCCACTGCGCCATCCGGGCGAGGCGGGTGAACTTTTCGGCGTTCTCGCGCTTGTCCACGACGTGCAGGATTTCATCCACGAAACCGTCGAGTCCGACGAAGGCGGACAGCTTGTTGACACGGGCGGCGGCGGCCAGCAACTGCCGGGCGCACTGGTTGCGTTGCTCTTGGGTGATGGTCATACTTGAATCGTTCGTTTGCCCAAAAAATCCCGGAGCCGGTTCATTCCGGGCTCACGCCTACAATCTGGAGAATGCGCTCCAAATCGTCATCGTTGAAAAAACGGATCTCCACGGCGCCGCGCCCCTGCCGGTAGCGCAACGTCACTCTCGTGCCCAGCCGCTCCTGGAGCCGCGCCTCGACGGCCGCGACATGCACGTCCCGGGCCACCGGCGTCTTCGCCCCGGCGGGCCGACCGGCCGCCGGAGTGGCCGCCAGCGACTGCCAGCGGGCGACCAACTCCTCCGTCTGGCGAACACTGAGCGAGTCACGAATTGTTTTCTCGGCCGCCCGGACCTGTTCGGTTGCCGACGGCAACGCGAGAATGACCTTGGCGTGCCCGACGGAAAGTCGCCCGTTCCGCAGGTGATCAATCACCGCCGGCGGCAGTTTGAGCAACCGCAGCGCGTTGGCCACGGCGACCCGGCTTTTGCCGACCTTGCCCGCGGCGTCCTCCTGGCGGAGATGAAACTGTTCGATGAGCTGTTGGTAACCCTGCGCCTCCTCGATCGGATTGAGATTCTCCCGCTGGAGGTTTTCGATGAGGGCCAGTTCGAGCACGGCGGCGTCATCCGCCTCGCGAATGATCACCGGCGCTTCGGTGAGGCCGGCGAGCTGGGCGGCGCGCCAGCGCCGTTCCCCCGCAATCAGCTCGAACCCGCCGTCCTTGGGACGCACGATCAACGGCTGGACAATGCCCTGTTCGCGGATGGAGTCGGCCAGTTCGCGCAGCGTGTCGGCGCTGAATTCCTTGCGCGGCTGAAACGGACATGGGCGGATGCGGTGCAGCGCCACCGAGGCGACGCGCTCAGCGGTATCGCTGGCAGACTGGGGCGCGGTGCCGGTGGCGTGCTGCGGGTTCGGGACGGCCGGGGCGGTGGTTCCGCCCAGAAGCGCGCCCAAACCACGCCCTAACGCCGATTTGGACATGGCCGGGAAGTGTTGCAGGAGGGTGCCCGCCTTGTCAATGCCGCCGCCAGGACGGCCGTGTCCGAATTTGCCTCGCCCGGTGGGGAGCGTCCTCGCGAGCCGGCGGGAAGGTTGAGAGGGTGGTGAGTTGAGCCTGCCTGCCGCGCCGCGCGCGGCGCAGGCAGGAGTTGAGCGACCGGAGGAGGGTCGCGGTAAACCTCGCACGCCAACCGCACGAACCCGCGCGAATTCGCAACTCGAAACTCGAAACTCGCAATTCTCTAGTGGGGCTGAACACTTCAAACTTGAAACTTGAAACTCCGAACTTCTTTCCTGCTCGCGGGAACCTGTCTGCCGCCTGTCTGCCCCGGCCTGTCTGCGTGCCGATCCGCACAGGCAGGCACAGGCAGGCGGTACAGACAGGCGCTCCCACCGACAAGTCAAATTGGGACATTAGCGCCGACGTGGGCGGTGACGCCGCGGGCACGGAACTGTTCACGGATGGAATCCATTGCCGCCGGGGAGGGCGGATCAACGGCGTCGAGGGCATAATCCAACCCCAGCCTGCGGAATTTCCCGGTGCCGGTCGCGTGGTAGGGCAGGAGACTTACCGGGGGCGTCGGATCGAACGTGGCGACGAATTCCGCCAGCGCCTCAAGTTCCCCGGGGCCATCGTTGACGCCCGGAATGATCGGGATGCGAATCCACAGGTTGGCGTGGACGCGGGCAAGCGCTTGGAGGTTCGCCAGCACCGGGCCGACCGGCCCGCCGCAGTACTGCCGGTGTTTTGCGTCGTCCATCAGCTTGAGATCGTAAAGGAACAGGTCGGCCAGCCCGGCGATGGCGAGCAGGCATTCGGTGCTGGCGAAGCCGCTGGTGTCCACCGCCGTGTGCAGGCGCTGGTCGCGGCTGGCCTGGAGCAGGGCCTGCAGGAAGCGCGGTTGCGCCAGCGGTTCACCGCCGGAGAACGTGACGCCGCCGCCGGATTCATCGTAGAAGACCCGGTCGGTCAGCACTTCCGCCATCACCTCGTCCACGGACATTGCGCGGCCCACCTGCTGGCGCGCCCCGCTGGGGCAGGCGGCGACGCAGGCTCCGCAAAGCGTGCAGAAATCATGGCGGGCGGGGAGGGCGCCGTTGCCGGCCAGCGTGGCTCCAGAGGGGCAGGCGCGCCGGCATTCGCCGCACGCCAGGCAGCGGCTTTCGAGGACCAGCAGTTCCGGCCGGGCCGACTGGCCCTCCGGATTGTGGCACCAGGCGCAGTGGAGCGGGCAGCCCTTGAGAAAGACGGTCGTGCGGATGCCGGGTCCGTCCTGGACGGAGTACCTTTGGAGGTTAAAGACGAGTCCGGTTTCCATGCAGCCAGCCAGCGCGCAGCGATAGCGTAGCACTTCCCCGGTGCGCGTCAGGGAAAAACGGGGTCTTTCCGCAACTCCGATTCCCCCGTCATCCGCAGCCGGGAAACCAGGCCTCACCTCCAAGCATCCGCCAGACGCAGCCGGGAAATCACCACCGACATTCAAGCGAGGAAAGGGCGTTGATGCCCCGCACCCGACGCGCCGCCCCAGTTCCACCCGATTTCAGCACCTTCGGCGGTCAACATCGTTGCCCCTGACTCGCGGAACGCACTTCCGCCCCTTTGACCACCACGCTCGCCGTTTCGCCACCGCGAGCGATTGGGGGGACTCCTTGCCGTCCATCCTGCTACCCACTTTCCCGCTGGATTTCGGCCTTGTGCGGGTTTGGGCGGGGCGAGGGGGATTGCTGGCAGGGGTTGATCCGCCCAAGCGGGAAACTCACCGAAGGCATCAAGGCGGGGCGGGGCGTTTACAGCAGACACCAGACAACAAAGAAGGCCAGCATTGGCTATACGTGCACCTTGTTAATAGTAAAAGAAAATGAGGAACTGTCTTGTTGACGATTGCTCAGAATAGACAAGCACCTCTGTTGGCAAGAACGGAAAACGAGAATTAGGCAGCGCATTTGTGAATTGATTGTTAAGAGACCAACCGATTGCTTCCATTTCTTGGAGTGAAAGCATTGGTGAAGCCACGTTTGTTGATATACTTATGGGCGGGGTTATGAAAGAAGAGCCATTTGCAATTAGGTCTTCTGCTCGTACCCTGAGATGGTTAAGGCCCTTTACTTCCTGCATTGTTATAGCATTGACTTTAAGTGCCTGTGGCTGCCATCCCGCGAAAGTAAGATTTGTTAAGTCTAAAGGAATAAACAAATCTATTGCGATGCCCTTAGCTGGCAGACTTCCTTTGTTCAGCACTCGATATTGGATAGTTCTGGATTGTTGCAGAGATATTACTGCCTTTTTTGTCGCAAGCGGAATCGGTGAATCGTTGACCACTAACTCTAAATTAACTACTTCCGAATCTGTGTTTGTGTGCGACGCAACAGTTGCAACCTCCGCCAAGAGCGCATCCATTCGCACAGTCAATGGCGTATTTGTGGATTGGCTATATGCTAACATCATCCAACAGGCTAAGTCATTTTTGCTGCTTTGCGCTTCCAGTTGCGCTTTGTCGCGCTCTTGCGTTAACTGCAATATCTTGTTGCTCTCCTCTTGGTTCTGTCCGTTTAGCCTTTGAACTTCAAGTTGATAATTGCCTAAAAGAGCCGCGTTGCTTTGGCCAGTTGTTGTAAATGAGTATTCAAGAAACTGTTTATCCTTAGCTAGCCCTGTGATTTGGGAATTCTTGTCGCATCCCCTCCATAACAAAACTGCCATTACGATAATGACGCAAACAAACAAAATGGGAGAGTGTCTTGTAGCAAAAGGAATCTCCCTCCATAAATGATTTCCGAGTTTTGGTTGGTGGAAATACTGGAAAACACAATCCCAGGCCGTCCGAAGACGATGCGTGGCCTTAGAGCTTCTTTGCTCAGTCGCTTTCTTATCTATTGCCATACTGCTAAAGCTTCCAGTGATATGCGAGGGGTGTCAAGTGGATTATCACTGTATGTCAAGGGGGGTGTCGCCTCCCGGGCAAGAAAAGCTCGCCCAAGACAACGGGGCGGCAAGGCAGGGATTTTATGACGTGGGGACGGGCAACAAAAAACCCCCGGGGGATTGGCCCGGGGGCGGAAGTGGATTTGAGCGGATCAAGCCTTCAATCCGTACAGTCCGGGGGCGGATTTCCTGCAAAATTGCCCCTTTTGCTGGCCTTGGGCGGGCAGCGTGTTCTTGTGCGTGGTCTTGTGCGTGCCCGGAAGCGTCAAGACGGGGCAACGGCGTCTGGCTGTCAGGGTTTGACCCGTCCGGGCGGAAAGGGCTCGCCAGCCTGTCAGCCAGACGGCAAGAATGGGCGGATATGACGACAGCGGAAACCGCACTTGACGGGTTCACTCGCGATGTCGGTTCAATCTGGTGCGACTGGAGGAACGACGGCAACGACGCCGTGAACTGGGAAGCCGAATAACTCTACGGTGTGGAAGGTCTCGGCCCGTTCGACGAATTCTAACAACCCTGTGTCTTCTGGCCGCCGTCAGCGGCGCACCAGCCGAAGAAGCCGATTTTCCGACTCGCTATTTCAACAAGCGCACAGCGCTGCTTGTCGCCACTGCTGTTCAAAGAACTTACGATCATATTTGGCAAGTTCGTGACTTTTAGGGACCACCTCCAAGATTTCATCCTTGTCCAAACTATTCAGGGATGCGCCGCAGGTTACAATGGTTCCGTCCGTGCAAACAAGAAACCGTCGATGTGGTTTTTGAGTTGTATAAGTCCGGGCCTGCCAATTGGACCCGTTCTCCTTATTCACGTCACAGAGAAATGAGGCAAGGGTTTGACATTCTTTTGTGCGCAGAGCACCAGTCAGTAAACGCAGAGTCCGCTCGATCGGAGTGCCAAGCTCATTCACTTTTAGCAGATTCACAACGGACTCTACCCGCGTGTACGGGTCGTGAACGCACTCAATTGTTCGGCCACTGAGCACCTGAGAAATTCGCCTGAGATTTGTTGCAGGTTCTCCAGCTTTGAGTCGTTTGGGAAGTTCTACCTCCGCATTGACGCCAGTGCGCCATAACCGGTCTTCCTCCTGCCAACGGGCTAATTGTTCCGCGCCATCGAGTGTTAAGCGGATTTCGGCGCGGTTCGGCGAAACCTCAATCCACCCCGCCTTCTTCCACCCTTCCATTATCGAATCGGGGGGCAGGCTTGCCACGCAACCATCATAGCCGAGCAACCTTAACTGATCGTCTATGCGCAGTATGCCGGCCCTCCTGCCGCCGGCCAAGCAGGCCGGCCAGAGACAAGTTGCGGAGTGGCGTAATTGAGCGTCTTTATCCCACTGCATAGCGGGAGAGTCGGGGAAAACCAAGCAAGTTGGCAAGCAGATTTGAGCATATCCGTCTCCGGGCGCGGCTGGTTCTCAAAACCGCCTCAGTTTGGCGTCGTCTCAATACAGCCCTCGGGTCACGGGACTTGTCGGATACGTTATCCGCGCACCAGCCGCAAAAGTTGGTCCCCTGATCCGACCTTGCGACCCACGGCGTCCTACGTGTAGTCCTGCCCCTTGATGTACCGGTCCAGCATCGCGCCGGTGGCGGATAGCAGGATGATGACGGAGCCTTGATCGAGCAACTGACCGATGACGCGCCCTTGGGCGTCGCGGACTATTTTTTTATCCATAATGCCTCCTACTCGAAAAACCTCTCGAACTCATCCTCGGCCATACCGTCGCCCATCGCTTGGAGTTTCGCCCCAACGTCCGCCAAATCCGCGTGGTCATGAAGGGTCGGTCCCAAGTATTGACAACTCTTGACTGTTCGCCGGTGTCGGGTTGGTCATCAACCCGCCGACTACTCATCCAGAATCGGTTCGGCGAAGGCTTCGCACACGGTGGACCGCGGGCCGACGAAAAGGCGCCGGATCTGCCGTTGGCCTCGCACTGAGGCTTCGGCGAAGATCAGCCAATGCCCGCCCAGCCGTCGGGCAGCCACCATGGCAGACTGGCGGATCGCGAACCACTGGGTCACGAGTGCGGCCGCAAGCGGTACACTACCGTAATGGATTCCACCCCGCGCCCGGCGATTCGCCGACCAGATCCGCTTGCCTTTGCGGCGGCGGAACGCATAATTGCCCTCCGGCGGCACAACCCGCGTGGGTCGGTCGGCCGGTGGCGCCCGTAGCTCAGGTGGATAGAGCATCTGCCTTCTAAGCAGAGGGTCCCGCGTTCGAATCGCGGCGGGCGCGCCATGCCTTGTTTTTTGTCCCTGAAGGTGTATAGCCTGTTTTGTGCTCACGCTGGAACAACTCGCCGGTCTCCTCGACCCATACCGCCCCGCCGCCGCCAGCCGGGTCAAGGAATTCGCAATCAACGGACATACGTTCGGCTTCAACTCCCGCCCAGCCATCATGGGCGTCGTCAATCTCTCCGCCGGTTCGTGGTACCGCGAAAGTGTCTGCCTCTCTGCGGAACAGGCGATCCAACGCGGTTGCGTTCTGCGCACGCAAGGGGCCGACCTCGTGGACGTGGGCGCCGAATCCTCCCTGGCCAACACCGAGCGGGTGGATGACGCGCTCCAAAACAGCCGCCTGATCCCGGTCGTGAAGGGGCTCCACGGACACGGCGTCCCCGTGTCGGTGGAAAGCTATCAGCCGGCGGTGATCCGCGCCTGCCTCGACGCCGGGGCGGGCGTGGTCAACCTGACCGGCAGCCAAACGGAGGAGATTTACCGGATCGTCGCCGCCCACGACGCCGCCGTCGTCATTTGCCACGTCCAGGGCCCCAATGTTCGCGAGGTGGGCGATTTCGATTTCGGCGCGGATCCGACGGCGATGATGCACGATTATTTTGCGCGGCAGATCGAGGTGGCCACGCGCGCCGGGGTGGAAAAAATCATCATTGATCCCGGCCTGGGATTTTATTACCGGAACCTCCAGGACAGCGCCACGCGGGTGCGGCACCAGATCAATGTGTTTTTGAACAGCTTCCGGCTGCGTACGCTCGGCTTTCCGGTCTGCCATGCCCTGCCGCACGCCTTCGAGTACTTCGGCGCGGAAGTCCGCTGCGCCGAACCGTTCTTTGCCGTGCTGGCGGCGCTGGGGAAAACGGACCTTTTCCGCACCCACGAAGTCCCGCGCATCAAGGCCGTGCTCGACACGCTCCGGGTTTATTAGTCCCGCGTTCGGGGCGGCGTCATTCAGACCGCAAACAGCACCCAAAAGACCACGCCCATCGCCGTCGCGACCACCCAGCAACCCACGCCAGCCGGCCAGAACCACGGCGAGCGCCCCGGCGCGCCGCCGGCTGCCCCGCCCCCAGCCAACAACTGCCCCGCCAGCAGCAGGACACCGGCCATCACCAGCAGGGCGTGCAGCCCCGTCAGCAAAAACCAGATCGCCAGCGGGCGACTGCGCCAGGGTCCCAAGGACTCGATCAGTTCCACTTCATCCGCCGGCAGGAGCACGGATTCGCCCGACGACGGCCCGCGCTGGAGTTGGATTAACCGCATGGCTGGTTTGTCCGGTTGCGAGATCGCCGCCCGGTCCAATGCCTGGCCCCCGACGCGCCCAATGAATTCGCGACCGTCGGTCAGCCGCACGAAATCGTGCGTGAGCCGATCACGGCATTCCCAGCCACGAACCGACAGAAACGAGAGGCCCAACAGGACGGTCATGCCGATAAGAAGCCGGGCCCGACGCTGACGTCCTTTCCGCAAGGCCGATCGCGCGGCCCACAAGGTCGCAGCCGACAGAACCAGAGCGAGCGAACCCAGCGTCGCCACGCTGCTCCCCGACGCGCCGAGCCTCCAGTCGTTGGAACCAGCCCGCACGCGCAGCGCAAAAAAAACAAGCGCGAGAAACCCGATGATCGTCGCGACCAGAAACAGCCGCCAACGCAACGTCCACTTTCCCCATGAACCGACTGTTTGGAGTTCCGCGTTTACGTGGCTTGGACCGCCTGAAGGCGGAACTCCGAGCCCAACTACCGAACCACCGATCCGGTTCATGGTCCTTGGGCAGGCCCAAACGGAACAGGAAGCTCCCTCGCGCGTCACGTCCGGCCCACCCGCAGATGCAGCGACAACACCGGACCTCGCCATGGTCACCAGTGGACCATGCCGCCGGCTCCAGAGCCAGTTGACGCACAGCGGCGTTTGCGCCAGGGCCAGCATCCAAAGCGCGTGGAACCTTTGCGTGGCCGCGGGGGAATCAACGGCCACCGCGCCGCCGCCGTCACCGGACAACAGACTTGGAAGAAGAAACAGGCCCAGATAAAGCAGCGACAAAATGCAATGCACCTTGCCCCAGAACTCGTTCAGCCGCCGGCCGCTCGCGCCGGAGAAACCGACGTAGAGCCACGCATTGACCGCACAGAACGCAACGCCCGCCGCCACCGGCAACGCGCTGCGAAGACCGTATGCCACGGCCGCCAACAACGTCAGCCCCGCGCCCACAAGAATCGCAAGGGCGAACCACCGTGCGGCCAACGGTCGAGCCCGCGCTTCCGCGCCTTCGGACAACGGTCCCAACAGAAGGTCGAAGGCGACACCCACCGACAGCAGCAGGAGCAGCATCGTCGCGAAGCCCAACCAACACGCCGCCGGCTCGGGCCAGAGTGGCAGCGACGTCAGCAAGCGGCTGCCCGACACATTGTCCATGAGTTGCAGCGCCACGACCGCCAGTGCGATCGGCACGCCGACCAGCAGCAGGCCGGCCGCAAGCCGTTGGGCGCACTCGGACCACGAACGCGTCCCGCCAGCCACCAGCCCTGCCGATCCGCGGAGATGCGCCAACCCATTTACCGCGGCGGACAGCAGCGACAGTCCAAGCAGGCCCAGACCGAGCAGGCCCAGCGTCTGCGCGTCAAAACGCCAGGTTCCGGAGACCGTTTCCACCGGCGGCAAAGAAGCTGGCCAGCCGACCCGTGCCGGACCACCGGGAGCAAAGAAGCTGGCCCCCAGCGCCAGCCCGCCGGCGACGCTCAGGCAAACAGCCGCACGCGCCAAATGCGGGAACAGCGGCCGCGGGGCAGAGGCCCGAGAACGAATTCCGAAGCCGCCAATTTGCAGCGTGACGAGGGCCAGGCACGTCAAGAGAGCGCCGCCGAGCGTCTGCAAGGCCCGCAGCAGGTCCGGCGAGAGCGCCCCGCCTTCCACCACATCCGATCCGAGCCAGCGCAGCGCCCAAGAGCCGACACCGGGCAGCGCCTCAGCCGGGCGGGACTGCTGCCAGCAAGTCAGCGTTTCGAGACCGAAACCCAGACCGAGGAAGACGACTGCGGCGACGAGCAACCCGCGCCCGAATGAGGCGCGGTCGGCGGATCGGTTTCCGGGTTCGGACCACATGCCGGGACGCTACGCAATCGCGTCGTGGTTTCCGAGCGGAAACCGGCTTCGCCGCCCAGCGGCACGAACGCAGTTGAAATCGCCGGCCGAAATCGGAGAATGGCGCGCGTGATCTTCCTGCCGATTGTCGCCCGCGAGTTGCGGGTGGCGGCCCGGCGGCGCGGCACCTACCTCGGCCGGTTGGGCGCGGCCTTCGGAGCGCTGGCATTGGGCACATTCGTCTTTCTCGACAGCCGCGATTTCGCCCCGCGTGACCTCGGTATTATCCTGTTTCAGGCGCTGGCATGGCTCGCCTTCTTCTATTGCGCGATCAGCGGAGTCCGGCTCACGGCCGATTGCCTCAGCGAAGAACGCCGCGAAGGCACGCTCGGCTTCCTGTTTCTCACGGACTTGAAGGGTTACGACATCGTACTGGGCAAACTGGCCGCCGCCGCCCTGCCTTCGCTGTTCAACCTGCTGGCCATCTTCCCGATTCTCGCCATCCCGCTCACCCTGGGAGGTGTGACCGGCACGCAGCTCTGGCAGGTGCCGCTCGTGTTGATGACCATCCAGTTTCTCTCGCTTTCCCTCGGTCTCGCCGTGTCCGTTTGGTTTCACAACGGACGCAAGGCGGCGGGCGCGACACTCCTGCTCCTGCTCTTCGTGATCCTCGGGCCGATTCTCGCCGTAATCTGGTTGCGCGTGACAAACAGGACAGGGACGTTCCCCTTCGAACTCATGGCGTTGAGTCCGATCATGGCGCAGATGTTCGCGACCGACCCCAGCTTCGCCCGTTTGGCAGTCACCCGCAGCACTCCGTTCCTTTACGAGTTCTCTCTGTCGGTTTCGCTGATCCTGGCCCTCGGCGCGCTGGCCTTAACCAGTTTCGTTCTCCCTTGGATCTGGACGGACCGGCCCCTCAACGCCAAACCAAGCGACTGGCGCACCTGGCTCAATCGCTGGCGGCAGGGTGCGCCAGGCACGCGCGCGGCCTTTCGTCGCCGGTTGCTCGGCGTCAATCCGTTCTACTGGCTGGCGGCGCGGGACCGGTTGAAGCCGCTTTATGTCTGGCTGCTGCTCGGAGCGCTCGGCGCGGTCTGGGTCCTGGGCAACTGGCAATGGGGCGAGGACTGGCGGGACGCCGGCTTGAACCTGACGCTTTCGATCTTCGCCCACGGCGCGCTAAAATGCTGGATCGCCTCCGCGGTGGTGTACCGGTTGGCGGAGGATCGCCGCAGCGGTGCACTCGACCTGCTGCTGTCCACGCGGCTGACGGATCGCGAGATCCTCGTGGGCCAATGGCGGGCCCTCGTACGCCAGTTCGCCGCGCCGGTGGCGGTGGTGTTGCTGGCGAACACGTTCCTCTGCCGGGCCGAACTGCAGGCGGCCGGTTCGTTGGACCGCGATTTCATCATCCTGCTCTTCGCCGCCCGCGGCCTCGTACTTGTGCTCGACGCCGTCGCGCTCGCGTGGCTGGGACCGTGGATCGCCGTCAGCACGCGACGTCCGAACCAGGCAGCGGTCCGGACGCTCGCCTGCGTCGTCGGCCTGCCATGGGTGTTGTTGGTTGGCGGCTACTTCACCTGGCTGATCGCCAACTCCCTGCGCCAGTCATGGCAAGACCCCAGCGAGTATCAAAGCCTCGCGATCTGGTTTTTTATCGTCCTCGCGGTTGACTTGGTCGTGATGGCGGTGGCCCACACGCGGCTGCAGCGGGACTTCCGGCGGGTCGCGAGCGAACCGTTTCCCGCCCGGGCCGGCTGGCTCCGCCGCTGGCTCGGCGGTGAGGGCGCCAGGGCTTGATTTCTGGGGCCGTATCCTGCGGCGGCGGCACTTTTCCGTTGAACCGCCCGGGCCACTTGCTACGCTGCGCGCCATCATCCAGCACGAACAAACATAGGTGCCCGTCACCGCATCGCCCTACGATTCATGAGCACGAACAACTTCCCCAAACTCCACAACGCCATGTGGCCCGGCCTCGTCGGCAAGGGCAGTCCCGGCGCCGAACCGTGTCTCGATCTTGACACCATGCTCGACCTGACTGCCAAGGCCGAGGTCAACGGCGTGAAGTTCGATGGCGTGGACATCTTTCTGTTCGAGCCGCACATCGCCATTGATGCGAGCGACGACGACCTGAAGCGCATCGCGGACAAGATTCGTGGGAAGGGACTCGTGGTCGGCTCGGTCGTCGCTCCGATCTGGCCGCCCACCGGCGGCGGTTCGGCGATGGGCAGCGACGAGGACCGCAAGAATTTCGTCGGCCAGGTGGCCAAGGGCTGTCGCATCGCGAAATGTCTCCGCGCCCTCGGGGTCCGCCCCCACGGCATCGTGCGGATTGACTCGGCCTGTAGCGTGACCGACTGGGACAAGGACCCCAAGGGCAACACCAAACGCATCGTCGCCACGTTCAAGGAGGCCGCGAAGGTCGCCAAAGACCACGGCGAGCGTCTGGCGGCCGAGGGCGAAATCTGCTGGGGCGGCATGCATTCGTGGAAGTACATGCTGCAGGTGCTCGAAGGCGTCGGGCAACCCAAGTACCTCGGCTTCCAGGCCGACATGGCGCACACGCTGCTGTTCGTGCTCGGTTTCAACGCGCCGGAACACCGCCTGGTGCCGGAGAAATTCAACTGGGAGCCCGACCGGTTCCACGCCGCGATGAAGAAGCTGACCAAGGCACTCCGGCCCTGGACGATTGATTTTCACGTGGCGCAAAACGACGGCACGGTGCTGGGCTCGGGCACACACGCGAAGACCGGCCACCACTGCCTGGCCACCGATCCGAACGGGAAGTTGAACATCCCGCGCGATGCCGGTTACTGGCTGCGTGACGATGCCGGCAAGGTGGCGAAGAAGTTCAAACACATCTGCTGGGACGGCTGCATGTTCCCGAACGCGGTCATGAGCCAGCCGCAAACCTGGAACGACATCCTCGCGGCCATGATCCAGGTGCGCGAGAACCACGGCTGGAAGGAGTGAACCGGAAAGCCCGCGGGAGGCCCGCTCGAGCGCAATGGCACACCCGCCTCGCGCTCATGGATCCGCAGATTTCCCCGCGACTTGCGCAGCGGGTTTGCCCCCGTCACGGCTTCAGCGCTTCCGTGTGGGCCTTCCGGCCGAAGCGCCGCACGCTGGAATCAAGCACCGCCTTGCCGGGCACCAACTGGACCGCTGCGGCGCCAGGAGTCCACAGAACCGTTGCATTCCCGGGCGTAACGTGGTGCAATTCGGACACGTTTTCGAACCAATCACACAACGCCTATGCCTAACAAAGAACTACGTGTCGGACTCGTCGGGTGCGGTTTCATGGGCCGTGCGCATTCCAACGCCCACCGCAGGGTCGGGAACTTTTTCGACCTGGAATACCGGCCCGTGCTCAAGGCCATCTGCGACTCTAATGAGCAGAAGGCCCAAGCCCACGCCGCGAAGTGGGGCTTCGAATCCGTCGAGACGGACTGGAAGAAGCTCATTGCCCGCAAGGACATTGACCTGATCGAGATCTGCCTGCCGAACAACCTGCACGCCGACGTCGCCATCGCTGCGGCCAACGCCGGCAAAATGATCATCTGCGAGAAGCCGCTCGCCCGCACCGGCAAGGAGGCCGAGCCGATGGTCAAGGCCGTCGAGCAAGCCGGCGTGCCGAACCTGGTTTCGTTCAATTACCGCCGCATCCCGGCCGTCACGCTGGCCAAACAGCTCATTGACGAAGGGCGCCTCGGGAAAATTTTCCACTATCGCGCGAAATTCCTCCAGGATTGGACGATTTCCAAGGATGTTCCCCAGGGCGGCGACGCGCTCTGGCGCCTGGATGTCAAAGCCGCCGGCAGCGGCGTCACGGGCGACCTGCTGGCCCACTGCATTGACACGGCAATCTGGCTCAACGGGAGCATTGACACGGTCACCGCCATGACCGAGACCTTCGTCAAGGAACGCAAGAGCCAGCTCACCGGCAAGATGGAGAAAGTGGGCATTGACGATGCCTGCGCGTTCCTCGCCCGTTTCCACAACGGCTCGCTCGCGACCTTTGAGGCCACCCGTTATGCGCGCGGCCACAAGGCGCTCTACACCTTCGAGATCAACGGCGAGCACGCCAGCATTGCCTGGGACCTGCACGACCTCCACCGGCTTCAGTTCTTCGACCATCGCGATCCCGGGACAACGCGCGGTTGGCGCAACATCCACGTGACCGATGGCGACCATCCCTACATGAACAAATGGTGGGTGCCCGGGCTGGCCATCGGCTACGAACACAGTTTTGTCCACCAACTCGCCGATTTTCTGGAAGGTCTGGCCACCGGCAAGCCCGCGCGCCCGACGTTCCGCGACGCCCTGGAAACCCAGTACATTTGCGACGCGGTGTTGAAGTCGGCCCGAACGGCCCGCTGGGAAAAGGTCAAAGCGGTTTAACCCGACTTCCGCTACTGGAGCCAGATTTTACTTTTTTCAGAAGGCGAGAGTGTGGTTTTGCTGGGGATTGTCGTGATTCAGCTCCCAAAACGGCGTGTAGTGGCGACCTAGTCTCTTCC